>Ga0315338_1000168_pt1 | contig 266062 bp, 233 predicted proteins | sample ASW8metaG_FD_204518 | JGI IMG/M metagenome (GOLD analysis project Ga0315338, IMG submission 204518) | Ammonia-oxidizing marine archaeal communities from Monterey Bay, California, United States - ASW #8 | ecosystem: Environmental > Aquatic > Marine > Coastal | place: USA: California | collected...
GTGTCAAGTTGATCGCTTTACTGCCTTTGTGGATCTTGCGTTTCTGCTCTCTCCCTGAGAGTGTTCCTACCAGAATATTCTTGAGTCCCAACGTCACAACCACATTGTTATGAGTCTTCATCGGACAAACTGATACAACATATGACTCTGAAAGTCGTTTCGACATGTAAAGAGTTTGTGGATTGAGCTGATCGTCAAATGCAGGTACAGGAATCCGATCGTCGGTGTTCAAGTCCATAAATTCGATCTTGAAATCGTTCGATAGGTCAAGATAGCCGTAATTCTCGAATCCAGATTCAGGTGTGCCGATTGCGGGACCGACTGCGATAAGAAATTCACTCACGCCTTTTTCTGATAGGTATTCGAGCGTTGCGCGGGTCGAATCAACATGCGTAGCCGCAAGTTGATTCGAAGTAGTGACAAAATTTGGCTTGACCATCACCGGTTTATCGGGAATAACGACATCCGAATCGATTAGCTCAAGCGCCTGTATTACTCCAGTAGTACGATCACTGCTGCTGACGATACTGACTCTAACCACGGTAATCCCTCACATAGACTCGAATCTAGATTCTGATGTTGGAAAATATGATATCCCAAGCAGTTGCCAGATCGTATCCAACTGATCCAATCGATTAAAACATCTATACCTTATGACAAGCGGCTCTTCGTCCATCACTAAGTGTTCGTGAAATCGGAGTCTCAACAAAACAGCGATCTTCTGCAATTGGACACCGCGGACTAAAGACGCACCCGCTTGGTGGATTCAGTGGACTAGGAATATCACCTTTTAGCACGGTACGACTCCGTCTCCGTTCGACCGCAGGATCCGGAATTGGCACTGCCGAAAGCAGAGCCTGGGTATAAGGGTGCTGGGGACTTCGATAGATATCATCGGCGTTGCCCTGTTCCACAATTTTACCCAGGTACATCACCGCAACAATATCACTAACGTGTCTGACCACCGACAGATCATGAGCAATAAATAAATAGGTAAGCTGTTGCTCCAACTTGAGACGATCAAACAAACTGATGATCTGCGCCTGTATCGACACATCCAGGGCAGACACTGGTTCATCACAAATCAGTATATTGGGGCCAGACGCCAAAGCTCTAGCTATCCCAACTCGCTGCCTTTGACCACCGGAGAATTCATGAGGATATCGACTGGCCATGGAGCGGTTCAGGCCTACTGTGTCGAACAGCTCCATTACCCGGTTTCTAATCTCTAATTTATTATCAAATATCTTGTGAACCAACATCGGTTCGGCAACAATATTTCCAACTGTCATCCTAGGATTCAAGGAACCATAAGGATCCTGAAACACCATCCCAATATTTTTGCGCAATCGCCGCATTTCCTGACCACGTAAAGCCAGAACATCTTGGCCGCTATAACTGATGCTTCCTCCCGCAGTGTCATTTAGCCTGAGGATCGCTCGTCCTAGAGTGGTTTTTCCAGAACCCGATTCGCCAACGAGCCCAAGCGTTTCTCCATGGTTGATTTCTATGTCAACACCATCAACAGCTTTCACCACACCGACAGTTCGTTGAAAAACCAGACCGCGCTTCACGGGAAAATGCACTTTCAGTTCGCGCACCTTGAGAATTGGAACTGAATTTTCAGTTGATGCAGGAGAATGGCTCACCGATTAACAAATCCAATCTGATCAAACATTAAGACTGACTGACGCATGCTCAAAGCAGGCCACCTGTTTTCCTTGTGATATTTCTATCAATTCTGGTTCCTCAATCGAACAACGATCAACAGCCCACTGGCATCTGGGGTTAAATGCACAACCACCCGGAAGATTTGTCAGATCAGGTATTTCACCACCAATGGGAGATAGCGGAGTCCCTTTTTCAGAATCTAGCCTTGGAACTGACCGTAATAATCCCACTGTGTAGGGGTGTTGAGAGGCAGCATAAATATCGGTAGCATCACCCACTTCTCTCAATTTTCCAGCGTACATGACAGCCACGCGGTCAGCATACCTAGCCACGATTCCTAAATTGTGAGTGATTATCAACAAAGCAGCGCCAGACTTTTCAGTCACTTCCTGCATCAAGTCAAGAATCTGCGCCTGAATTGTCACATCAAGTGCGGTTGTAGCCTCATCGGCAATCAGCAAACGTGGTGCGCAGGCCATAGCCATCGCAATCATGATCCGCTGTCGTTGACCGCCACTCAACTCATGTGGATATTGCTTGAGCCTCGTTTTCGAATCAGGAATGCCGACCATGTCAATCAACTCTTGAGCACGATCATTCGCTGCACTGGCAGAGAGACCTGTGTGTATTTTCAGTGGTTCAGCCAACTGTGATTCAATTGTGAGGACAGGATTCAGAGAACTCATAGGTTCTTGAAATATCATCCCAATCTTCGAGCCCCTAATAGATCGCATTTCAGTGCTCGATAGCTTCAAAAGATCGACACCACCAAATTCAATTGATCCAGATGTTATTTCTCCGGGAGGGTTAGGTATAAGTCCCATTATTGAAAGGGCAGTCACACTTTTACCGCACCCACTTTCACCAACAAGGGCGAATGTCTCTCCAGCTTGGATATCAAAAGAAACGTCATCAACCGCCTGCACCACACCACCTTCTGTACGAAATTGGGTACGTAGATTTTTAACCGTTAGCAGTGCTTCCGTCATCTTGCAAAACTCATATAACTCAGTTGCTCACTGTTGCGTTGTTGTCCTGAGACGCCCTCTCAACTTAGGATCAAGGTGGTCCCGTATAGAATCGCCAATCAGAACTACGGCTAATACTGTCACCGTTAGAAACAGGCCAGGGAAAAACGAAATGTGAAATCCGACCTGAATATACCCTTGACCCGTAGCGATAATGTTGCCCCAACTAGGTACATATTCAGGCACACCAGCGCCAAGGAAACTCAAACTCGCTTCAGCAAGAATAGCCGATGCCAAAGTAAAGGTGGCTTGAACGATAATGATGCTCACAATATTGGGCAACACATGAAACATCAAAATACGAGGTACCGGTACTCCAACAGCTCTAGCAGCTTCAACATAAGTCGACTCTCGTAAACTAAGTACAGCACCACGGACGAGTCGTATTTTCCCGGCTGTAGCAGTTACAGACAACGCTATGATCACATTCCCGATGCTCGGACCAATCAACGAAATTAATGCAAGAGCTAAAAGGATAGTTGGGAACGCAAGAAATCCATCCACAAAACGCATCATTACCGCGTCTAAAATTCGAAAATAACTAATAATCAACGCAATAGAAACACCTACTACTGTCGATATCAGGGTCACCGAAAATCCGACAAGGAATGACAACCGAGTCCCGACGATTGTCCGATCAAACACATCCCGTCCCCAATTGTCCGTTCCAAACCAGTGATCTGTCGAAGGTGGGAGCATCCTATTGACCGGATCAGTTCGTTCGTAGTCGGTCCTGGCAAGTGTTGGGGCAAATACAGCCAAAAACAAACCTAAAAGCAGGAGAGAAATGGACATGCCTAAAACGATATCTCTTTTCGCTGCTTTGCGGGTCGCTCCTAACATGCCCCGCAATCGAGTTGACAAAGGCGGCGTGAGTTGCCATTCACTTCCCAGATCTGAAGTCTCTGTCATCGTTAATACCTGATCCTAGGATCAATATAAGCATAGAGAATATCAACAATCAGGTTAACTGCTATGAGAACGGTCGCCACAACCATCAGCAAAGCCTGAATTATTGGATAATCCCTCCTGACTATTGAGTCGACAAGCATCCTCCCTAATCCAGGAATTGCAAATATCGTTTCGGTTAGAACAAAACCAGTAGCGAGACCTGCAATCGAAGCACCAATTACAGTAGCTACTGGAATTGCTGATGGTCGGAACGCGTGACGAATGAAGACAGAAAACTCTGATGCGCCTTTTGCACGAGCTGTGCGAATGTAATCCTCACGGAGCACCTCAAGCATCGCTGATCTAGTAATCCTAGAGATAAAAGCAGAGGCTAGAATGCTGTTAACCATCACCGGCAAAAACATACTATGCAGATGGGGTATCAGTCCGTCTTGAATCGGTTTATATCCGATTACCGGAAACCAGCCAAGGTTTACAGCGAACACCCAAATTGTCAGAAATGCTAGCCAAAATCCAGGGGTGGCGAATCCCAGTACGGCCAAAATCATCAAATTTCTGTCAAGGCGCGAGCCTGCCTTCCAGGCAGCTAGCATCCCCGTACTGATACCGATCAAAGTAGATAGCACGACAACTTGAAACCCGAGAGAAAGGGTGGGCTGGAGCCTAGGCGTAATCAGTTCGGTAATCTCACGCCTAGAAAAATAAGAGGTTCCTAGATCGCCATGCAGCAATTTCCAAAACCAATCTCCCATTTGCACGGGAAATGGCCTATTAAAGCCTAAATCCTCTCGAATCTCCTCGAGAATTTCGGGAGTTGCCTCATCACCAGCAATGATAGCCGCAGGATCTCCGGGCCCAACATATACAAGGGTGAAAGTAATTATCCCGACCATGATTATCACGGGGATCGATACTAGAACACGTTGCGCAATATACCGCCACAAGGGACTTAATCATTCCTTATCTACCGCACAGTTCGCGCTGTGCAATCGTTCTAGAACATTACGAGAGAAAGGGCGCTCGGCGTAACGTATTGTTAATCACCCCGAGGGAGCACAGCTTTCAAAGTGTCTGCTGTCACTCCCCCGGAACGATATTAATTTGCCATCGTATGCCCCGACAAAATTTTTCTACTTGAAGAACTTATCGTATGGCTTCTGTCCACCAGGGTTACCATGCAACCCATCGATGTCTTTATTAGCCGCCCAGTTGCTGAAAAATTCACCAACTTGGAGGAATATCGCATCATCATAGAAGTACTGCTGGAATTCTTCCATAGCCGCTTTTATCTTGGCTTCATCAGTTTCCGAAGAGAAGACGTCAAAAAGCTTTCTTTGGGTTCCATCAGTGTCTGTGTACTTGTTGAACCATGCGTCATACTGCAGTTCACCGAACCTCAGATGGCCAATAGGTCCAATTCGAACACTGCGACCACTCCAGGTGTGGAAGAACTCCCATCGGTCTACAGTTGCCCTGTCCTGCACCATCGTGGCCCAGTCCATGACTCGCAGATCCACGTTGAATCCAATGTCTTCCAGTACCTCACGGGTTACCTGCGCAGCACCATGAGCAGGCTGACGATCAGCTGGATCCATTAATCGAATGGTATAGCCTTCATAGCCTGCATCTTTCACGATCTTCTTGGCATCTTCAACGCGTTGAGCGTTGTACATGTTCTCACTGCCGGCATTTGATTCCCATGCTGACCCACATTCCATGAGTGAAGCGCAAAGATTAATTCGGTCAGGGGTTCCAGCAGCTGCCAGCAGTGCCTTTTCATTGTTGTAGGCCATCACGACCGCTCGACGTAGATCTCGCCCATGTTCCGGATCATTGAACGGTGGGATCTGATAGTTAAAGTGACCGAGAAGCCTTAGAGGCGGATTCGCTATCAATTGAACGTTTGAGTCTGCCTTCAACCTGTCAATCAGGTCCTGCGAGAATTCCTGAACAAGATCTACCGCATCGGTCTGGAGGGCAGCTACACGCGTGGATTGATCTGGAATCTCAATATAAGAGACCCTATCGAAATACGCAGTGTGTGCACCTGCCTCTCCGTCAGATTTTTCAGGACTTGGTGAATAGTTGGCAAACGGAATTGCTGACCAACGATCGCCAGGTGTCCATGACTCGAAACGATATGGACCTGTTCCGATTGGAGTTCCCGGTGCCGATTCCGTAGCAGGAAGCGTGTACCACGACGAAAGTACCATCTGCGGGGTAAAGTTCTGCGGACCTAGTGCATCCAGTACCAGACCTGTCTGTGAAGTCAGGTTTAGACTAAACTCAAGATCGTTTTCCTTGGTGACAAAGTCATCAAAAGAGGCAGGTCCGAATCTCTCCCAGACCAACTTAAATACCGGAGCTCTTTCACTCTGCCTGCGCAGCGTGCCGATTACCTCATCTGTGGTTAACAACGTTCCATTATGGAACTGCACACCATCGCGGATTTTGAAGGTCCACTTGAGGCCATCACTACTAACTGTCCAATCGTCCACGAGCATTTTCCCGATAGTGTTGTCTTCCTTGTAGGCGAACAAAGCTTCGAGAATTAAACTGGAGACGTTTCCAGTTGAAGATGCGGTAGTCCATAGTGGGTCAAATGATTGGACGCTACCAACTGAAGATATCCTGAGATGGCCGCCTTTCTTGGCGTTGACGGCAGCGGCCGCACGTTCCTCAGCTGTCGTAGTTGCAGTCGCAACAACAACCTTTTCAACCTCAACTACCTTTTCGCTTACAACGGTCTGTACGACGGTAACAGTCTCTTTTTCACTCGCACAGGCCACAACCAAAAGGCTAGCCAATGAAAGGACAATGAAACTTATCTTCCAGAGTTTTTGCTGGAACCTCATAAATATTCTCCTAGGAATTCGAGCGATTTCACTTTGGTCTTAGGGTCAGAGCGTGAAAAGTACACCTAACCCGTAATTCAACAATCACCATAGTAAATTCGGAATATGAATATTTATAGGATTACTAAATATGTGGGCATATTATGCCTTACCCCACGGGTGCGTCAACGATGGTTTATTCACATACCTGTCATTGTGAATCAATAACCTCGCTCCGCAACCAGGTTCAAGGTGCACAGTGAAAGAAGAATTATCCACCGACAGCACTTCACCATCCATTTCTACCGTTGTCGCTTGATGTTCTCCATATGCACCGATCTGGATGATGACTTTTTTACACTCAACTGGATCAATATTAACCAATGAAAGTGTGGTACTCACGTCTGTCATTTCCTCCACCAATGCTGCCACATCTTTAGGTATTCCAGCACGTCTATCAACAGGATCAAAGTAACGCACCCTTGCATGCAGCACTTCACCGTATCTAGGTGTAAGAGCTCCCATCATCAATTGTGTAAGGCATGTTGTGTTGGCTGTGTTGTACTTTAAAGTGTTATCTGAAAGCCGGGTATCGGGTGAACTTCGATCATTTTTCACACCCTCTAGTTTGAGACGTATCGATTCGAACTCATTTTCCATAACTTCAATCGGATACTCAGTCTTGTCTCCATCAAGAAAGTTAAGCCAATCTGACTCTGGCACATATTTCCGGTCCGCTTCGTCCATCGACCAATAATAGATATCAAGAGCGCCCTCGTTATAAGGAGTAGTACTGTACGAATACCAGCCACCATCACCGTACATATGGGGATAAACAGTTTTTCCAGCGCCGAGCTTTGCATTACCGTTAACCGCATCAAGCATTTTTCGCCATACATCAATATAAGATTGCTTCCCCGTAAGAAGTAGAGCATTTCCAAACCCGGCTATCCCTCTGGATATGGAATTCCGATGTGCTTTTTGCCCCGTTTGTGGAACCGTTACGGTAAAGCTCCAGCCATAACAACCGCCGTACCATTTACCATGAGTCTCGCCACCAATCGTGCCATCAAGACCGATGTTACTCGGCAGTATATTGCCGTTATCAGCCGCACGCTGGCTCCACGCATCGACGTACTCAATCAGCCAATCACAATATTTCGAATCACCAGTTGCCATGAAAGCATTTAAAGCCAAACTGGTAGCGGCGAGATTTAGTGGGTGGTCGCCCACAATGTCGGTGTATTCTTCAAAGTGAGCAAGCATTTCTGAAAAATTCCGCTCACCGTGTGCTGCTTCAAATCTATCTTCCACCTCAAACGGATCACCAGCCCAGTCCAACGCTGTAGCCTGACGCATTAAAGGACCTCGGCTACCGTTGAACAAACTACGAATTATCTTGTGCTCTGGATCATAATTTTTAGCCTGAGGATCTTCATCCATGTAAAAGCCCGCATAACGGCGTACGCGTGTCATGAAGGCCTCGTTGTGAGGATCTGACAGTCCTTGAAGATTAAACACGCTCATGCTCTCACCGTGATGGAACCAATCCAAACTCACTGGAAACTCCTTGTAGAGCATGCCATCACGTGCCAATTCGACCTCAACCGTTTTAGCCTCGGTGTACTGAAGAAGATGTCCTTCCCACCCTAATTTATACATTTCCAGAATTGAATCTGAGGCCCCTAACGCGTGTAGAAGCGGCCAGCCTGCCAAATTTTCAATAGCATCATCAGAGCCATCATTCCCTCCCCAGCGTGGCATACAAAGTAAATAGCCACGCTGATCAAAATATTTCGCAAAAATTCTCTGACAGGCCTGAGTTTGAGCATCGATTAACTTGCGCTGAAGAACCGCCCAAAATGGTGGTTTCAACGGCGTTTTAACTACTAAAGGCAATGTCAATTTGTTTTCCCCTATCAAACTCAACTCAGAGTCGCCAATTTTTAAAGTTATATGTGATAGTTAATCTGTGGTCAGTTATTGAGTACTGATCGAGCATTTTGAAACTTACTCAAGAAACACTTCCTCGATTGAGTAAATCTGCATATGTTGCTACTTGACCTTCCCTCTGCCGTGATTCCGCAACACTCTATCGACCTGATCGTTCCTTGACCACACAATCTCATCATGCAAATTAGTTACACCTTCTTGATAGGTGGGTATTACGGTCAGCTTATCGCCAACTATGTACTTGCGATTCGACTCACTGGTATCGACATGACCATGCTCGACGGACATACCCGAGAACTTAATTCTAGGATCTTCAAGAATTAATCCATAGGGCATGGACGGGAACAATCGGAAAGTTTTCATCCCGCCATCGACGATGAGGCGTTCTTCAGTCGGCACGCTTACCACGGTAGTAATAACGCGGAGCGGGCATCGTTCAGCTGAAAGCCCTTCGTTGCCGCTAGAGCCTTGAATACGACTCAAACCCTCGTACACATAAGAGCCGCTGCGATGTTCGGTGAATCCAAGTTCTTTGGATTCCCATTCCTCACCGGTACCACCGCCACTCATGATGTCCAGAGGTAAGTTTGCCTTTTTGAAACGCCCAACAACGTCTTCAATAATTGGCTTTGAAGACACCCTACTGGGGTACGTCATCAGCCCACGTAATTCTAATCCGGGAAGCGTCTGCACTTGCTTGCCAAGCTCCTCGGCTGCAACTGGTGATTGAACCCCGGTACGTTTTCCACCTGTATCGATCTCGACAAGAATCCCGATTATCACTCTATCCAGTTTTGCCTGTTCTGAAATCCCCATCGCGACAGCAAGCGAATCTACCGTGACAGTTATTTGTCGGTATCGAGCCAATTCGGTAAGACGCCTGAGCTTCTGTCTGCCAACGATGTTGTATGTCAAAAGAATGTCATCGAGACCGGCTCGAGCCATATTCTCCGCATCCCCAAGTTTTTGGCAGACGATGCCTTTTGAACCGGCATCGACCTGCATCTTCGCAATTTCCGGACTCTTATGACTCTTCGTATGTCCACGCAGTGTGATTCCTAGATCGCGGCATAGGGCTGCCATATCCTCTATGTTCTTCTCGAGTACGTCCAGATCAATCACTACCGCCGGTGTATCCAATTCATAAATATGCAAAGTGAGGTCTCTCAGCCAGTTTGATATTAAATTCTTAGCATAACGTAGGGTTTCCCGATCCTTAGCTATCCGCAAAGTTTAGGAGGTTGACGTCAATTAAGTGAGGTATGTCATAAAGTAGATCCTCGACGCCCACGGCCTTGACTTCTACCGTTACAACGTAAAAGCATAACCACGCTCCTTGCAAGCAACCGCAATCAAAGGAAACAAAAAAGTAATGGACTATTTGCCACTTCCCGGCACACCGGTCGAAGACCTCGACACGCCAGCTATCATCGTTGATCTTGACATCGCCGAATCCAACATCAAAGCGATGGCCGATTTCGCTGAAGAAAACGGCGTAAACATGCGTCCGCACATGAAAACCGGAAAGAGTCCATTCTGGGCCCGCAAGCTGATGGACGCTGGGGCAATAGGAGTCTGTGCAGCAAAGGTAGGAGAAGCAGAAATCCTGGCAGACGGCGGCATCCGAGAAATCCTTATTCCGAATCAGGTGGTTGGCTCAACCAAAATCCGGCGCCTTTTCGGCGTTTCCGCACGATCGAACGTGACTGTTGCTGTAGACAGCCACGAAAACGTAGCCGAACTCTCGGAAGCTGCGCAGGCATTCGGGATCGAACTCGGCGTGATTCTCGAGATTGAGACCGGCATGAATCGAGCTGGTGTCGAGCCTGGGGAGGTTGCTACCACATTGGCCAAAGCGGTCGACGGCGCACAGGGCCTCCGATTCGACGGAATCATGGGTTACGAGGGAGGCACCGTTTGGACTGAAGGGTTTGAAAAGCGCAAAGCCGACACGTTGCAAACAATCGACAGTCTTTTAGCGGCAGCAGATGATATCGAATTCAACGGACTCCAAGTGAAGATCATCAGCGCTGGCGGAACCGGAAGCTACGACATCACTGGGAAGGTCGACCGTGTAACGGAACTACAATGCGGCAGCTACTTGTTCATGGACGCAAAATATATGGAAGTGTTTGGTGATCACCCACATCCGTTCGGCACTGCTCTAACAGTGCTCGGAACCGTGACAAGTCGACCAGTACCGGGACGCGCAATCGCTGACCCTGGGATGAAAGCCGTGGCAACAGATGTCGACAAACCGAAAGCTGTAGGCATCGAAGGGCTAGCCGTCAGAGGTATGTCTGAAGAACACTGTGTCATGACCACCGAAGGGGAATCTGAGAATCTGAAAATAGGCGACAAGATATCACTCCTGCCCATGCACAGTGACACAACAATCGCACAACACAACTACTACTACTGCGTCCGAAACGGTGTGCTCGAGACTATCGTAGAGATAACCGGTCGCGGTCGGTTCATGTAATAAAAATATCGAATTTTTAGTTTCAACTCAATTAATTGAAAGGTCACATCCGACTGATGAATAACTTCTGGCTACGTCTTACGTAACAAAGATTGGTTACACCGGCAAATTAACACTACTGCCTAATATATGTGCTTGTTATAGAGAGGGAAATTATATATTCACGTGAAATTTAAATTGCCACGGCAATGCATTAAACGAATTTCACGAACATTAATTCCTTCGGGGAGGAAACTATGCAATTATCGAAAGTAACGTCCTGGGGACTGATCCTCGGTGGATTATTAGGAATCCTTGGATTCATGGCATTTGGTTTAGCGCTGGGCCTGTTGGATGATGATATTGCCCCAGCTGACGAACTCAAGGCATTTCAGGATAATGAATTGATCGTGGGCGTAATGGTAATGCTGTTCGTTGGAATATTTACATACATGGCAAAGTCTTTGCTGCAGGTGGCACAGGCAGTGAAAGTTCCAGATGAATGGTATATGTACCTTCGAATGCTGATTATAGTGATGCTCACCACTTTATTTGTCGGCATGTCTACGTGGATGGTGATCTCTGAAGACACTACCGTAGAGAGCTTCGTAATGGTCGGCCTTGTAGGGGACTCCGTCGATGCCATTCAAATTGTTGCTGGAAGTTTCGCCTTTTTCATCCTTACTGTTTTCGCTCTAAAAAACGGTGCCGGCAATGTAATCTTCAGGGCTCTTATAGCCATACTTGGTCTGTTGGCTGTACTGGATATTATCGGCTTGATGGGCATTATTGGCGATTTAGATGATTCCATAGGCTTTATTACATGGATCTTGTGGAGCGTTTGCTTGGTCGGAATTGGGGTACTTGGTCTTACAACCAAAGAGGCCTGAACAAGCACAATTCAAAAAAGGGCCCTGCTTGGCGGGGCCCTTTTTTAGTTGTGATATCCGCATACGATAATAATTAACAAGTCATAAGCCTCTAGTCGTCATTTTCGATACTTGGTGAGGGTGTCAGGGTACTCAGTCCATGGCGTGGACTGATTGAAGTCAGAACGTGAAGGGAACGATATTTGGGTTATGGACGTAGATGGTGATAACCAGATAAATATCACGCGCAACCCCAATGGGAATCTACCCTGTAACTGGGGTCGACCGCTACCCTGCCTAGGGTCCTGCTAGGTAGTCAATTGTTGAACAGGTTGTTACCTAATTAATGGAGTGTAATCTTTGATCAATATTGAGGCCATGCAAGTTGGAGCACTAGCCACAAACTGTTATGTGTTGAGTGATCGGAACACAAATGAGTGCGTGATTATTGATCCTGGCGGGGATGCTGATCACATCCAAAGCTACTTAGAAACCCGTGACTTCAATCCGATAATCATACTTGCTACTCACGCTCACGCTGACCACATCGGTGCTGTGAAGACGCTTGTAGAACGATTTAGTAGTCAATTTATGATTGGAACAGGTGACGCCCAGTCGGTTAACCGGCAACCGGATTGGCTGACTATCATGCTCGGTGATTTTCAAGATCCCCCGCAACCAGACAAGAAACTTAATCATGGCGACAAGCTTGATGTCGGGCATATTAGTATTGAAGTGTTATCGACGCCTGGACATACTCCGGGAAGTAGCTCATTCAGAATCGACGATCATGTATTCACGGGTGATACTTTATTCCGAGAATCGATAGGACGCTTTGACCTTCCGGGTGGCAACGAAGGGCAAGAAATATCAAGCATTAAGAATATTTTGTTTGCCTTGGATGACGAGACGCTTGTATTGCCTGGCCACGGGCCGTCGAGTTCTATAGGACACGAAAAGTTGACGAATCGTTTCATCCAATAGCTGGAATATAAACATTTTTATCAGTGGAAAACGGTTTATGAAGGTACGTGTGGCTCTGGTGGGCTCCTGAGGATCAGAGAACTACATATTAGTCGATTTGAAAATCAAGTTGCTTCTGATCTGGTTGTGAGGGGGCCGGGTCGAGAGTGTATATACCATCAAGAGCTCGGTAACGCTTTTCTGTATCCATACCGTAACCAACTAACCACGCATCTGAGTCGGAGACTAGTCCGCAAAAATCGGGGGATAGATCAATTTTACGAGCAGAAGGTTTATCAACCAGCACGCACACTGCCACCTCGTCGAAACCACCCCGCTTGAACTCCTGTACTAAATGTCCCATTGTCGCGCCGGTATCCAGAAGATCATCAATAATTACCACTGGAGAATGCGGATCAATGGACTCATTGAATTTGCCAGGGAATTCGATCATCGGCTCTCTTACCAGTCCATCATCCAGATAAGTCGAGACAAAAACTGGGGCGATACACCACTTACCGGGCGTCAATCGTTCCAGTTCCATTGCTAAACCTGAGCAAAATGGCATTGCCCCTGTGAGAACTGGTACTAAGTTGACAGCTTGGTTCTCCGAATATAAATCATCAATCGATTTGGCAACCTGTCGAATCGCTGCTTGCACCTCTTCGAACGCCCAAAGTAGATGCATCTCAGGCACATTAGATGATCTCACTCACATACCCACAGCTTCCTGCATTCTACAAGTGATAATCGAAGTCACAGAACATCGAAGAATTGAAGGATTCATTTTCAGATAAGTTTTATATGACATTTGTAATTCAGAAATTTAACAAAACTTCAAATCTGCTCAGCCTACCGACATGTTTAGGCCGGCTAACGAAACAAAATCCGCTAGCCGGCCGTTTGCGTTCAAATCTCAAACAATCTTGTGCAGGCGATGCTGCATATGTCAGGATTCTAACTGTTTACGGACACCACAAAGAACAGCGCCGATACCACTGCCAGACCAATGGATGCGTAATTTAGCGAACGTCCTTTACCACTGAGAGCTTTGATCAGCACGTAGCTCACAAATCCGATAGCGATTCCGTAAGCGATCGAATATGTCAAAGGCATGATGATCGCTGCAAGAGTAGCGGGGACGTACTCTGAGATGTCGTCCCAGTCGATATCCTTTATGTTACGCAAGAAATACGTGGCAATAAAAATCAACGCTGGCGCTGTAGCAAATGCTGGAACCGACTGGGCCAGCGGTGCTAAGAACAAACATGCTGCGAAGAGTACAGCAACGGTGACGGCCGTCAGACCTGTTCTGCCACCTTCTTTAATGCCAGCTCCACTCTCAATATAGGAAGTAGTATTTGAGGTACCCGCTAACGCGCCTACAACTGTAGCGGATGAATCGGCCAACAATGTACGGTCGATATCCTCAACTTCACCATCTTCACCAACCCGCCCAGTAAGGTTTGCAATTGATGTCAATGTTCCGGCGGTATCAAGGAAGTCAACAAACAAAAATGCGAACGCTACGCCGATGAAGCCAGCCGTCGCAATTACCGAGAAGTCCAACTGGAAGGCATGCGAAGGATTAGGTACCGATCCCGCTACTCCCTGTAGTTCAGCCTCGCCGATAATCCAAGCGATTATCGCTATCACGAGAATTCCGATAACGATGGCTCCAGGGATTTTACGATTGCTGAGTACTGCCATGATGATGAACCCGAGGCCTGCAAGTAACACAGGCAACGAGGCGACGTCACCAAGTCCGACTAAAGTTGCCGGATTATCGACAATGATGCCCGCATTCTGAAAGCCGATGATCGCAAGGAATAGTCCAATACCTGCACCGATACCCAGCTTCATGCTTTTCGGGATCGAGTTGATGATGTATTTTCGTGCAGGGCTAACGGAAAGGATGATGAACACAACACCAGCTACGAATACTGCGGTCAAAGCTTGCTGGTAGCTGTAGCCATCCCCCAGTATGACCGTATAAGTGAAATAGGCATTCAATCCCATGCCTGGGGCTAGTGCGACCGGCCAGTTAGCCCACAATCCCATTATGAGCGTCCCGACCACCGCAGCGATTATCGTTGCAGTGAAGACAGCACCGAACTGCATACCAGTTCCGTCTGTACTAAGTGTTAGAGGGTTGACGATGGTTATGTAAGCCATCGTCAGGAAAGTAGCCAGCCCAGCTAGTAGTTCTGTGCGGATTGATGATCCGGCCTTACTAATTCCAAATAATTTTTCCAACATTCAAAAAATCCTTCCATGAGAACCCAAGATCCACACGAAACAACATAAGTTATTTCAGATCCTGAGAGTCTATTGAGGTAGCCAAATCTCAGTGGATAATTAGTGATTTAGCCATACCACGAGGTTTATATCATGTCCCAGCTTTTTAATCTTGAAGGTATTACCCGCGATGATTTTATCGATGTTGCAGATGTGGTAGCCCCAAATTTCGCCCAGCTTCCCGGGTTGATCTCAAAAGCGTGGCTAAGTGACGAAACCAACAATACCTATGGTGGTGTGTACTACTGGGAGAGTCAAGAAGCTTGTGAAGCATACCGAGGCAGTGAACTCTATGCTCAGGCCTTAGCAAATAATCCCAACTTTACGAACTTGTCGGATAAAGGATTTGATGTTTTGGAAGGTCCCAGTCAGGTGACTCGTTTATAAGACATGGAAGGGGTATGAACGAGTCGTCACATGAGTCTGAACTCCCTGACACCCACCAATAGATTTGTCATAGTATCGTGCGCCTTTCAATACGCTTGAGTCTCGGCGACTGCTACTCATCCACCTTGTATGGAATGTTACTGAGTCGAGCAGCTTCCTTCATTACAGTCTCGGTTAACTCACGTGGAGTTTGATTCACGAAGTAATGAGGCGTTCCGAATCGGACAATGATCTTCGTTCGAAGTGCCGGAATAGTCCAGTTGGGCGTGAACGGAATCCACCGAGCAATCCACTTACCGACAGCCGATTGCTCAAGCCCTTTGCCCTTACGGTCATACTCGATACCTACTGGGACAATCGGAATTTTCAACTCGTACCCTTTTTGTTTAAGGTGCCGCGCTTCATAGCGCTTCAGCAGACCAAACAAACCCTCTTCGATAGATTTGACAGAATCGTATTGATATTCGCCTTGAGCGAAAGCAGCCGTTATCAGTCGACGATCTAGCCGATCCTCTACGTCTTTCGCAAGAACGATTGCCCGTTTTCGAGGATTACCGATTCCTTCTTCATGCCATATCACTGTTCCCATAGCAGCACTAGCTTTCTTTTGAATAAAGTTAATCACTCCGTTGTGACCGAATGAATCTGTTGAAACAAAACTGATTAACTCACCCAAAACGTGGGCAAGCACAAAGACATCTGCAGATGTCCGGTGAACAGGTGCAAGTAAAATTGGACGGATATTGGGTATCTCTCCTTCGACTCTGCTGCTGAGCAGCAGAGCGCGCTTACTTACCGGAATAAATCCCAGACGAATGACATGGTAGTTAAACCGCCACCAATTTTCCTTTATGCCCAACTAAATCCTTGCTGTACAGAGAGGTACACCGCACCAAAAGTTTGATTACCTGACGCGTGATTGAGTTCGTTTTAAGCCAAACATCTGATTACATCGACACCGCAATCGGTCAACTACAATACACCGGCTCAGTAAGACCGTCCGCATTCAATTGTGCCATCAAACCGCTTGCCCTAACATCTCAATATGCACAATATTAAATTCTCATTACTTCTCATCACTGTAGCTGCGATATCAATACCAGTTATCGCCTGTGGATCGTCAAACGGCGATGGATCCGCTTCGGATTCGGTCGCTGAGCCGGAACTTAACGCCATACAAATGACGCTTCCAGACAGCGTTTTCACCGCCGACGATGTAGCTGCTGCGGGATGGAAAAAGTCGAAAGAACTTTCGTCTGAAACATTGCCCGGTGCAACTAGTGTTTGGTATGGGTTCTATCAGCAACGCGACGTCGAAGTACGCGTGTATGAATCACAGGGCGAAGCGATTAGCTTAGGTCAGGATTTAGCGGATACGGCGACTGGACGAAACAAGCCACAATTAACATCAATGCAAAACGGAACGAGGACTAGTTACATGTCGTATGCGATTGTCGGTAACTTGATTTTGCTGTGCGAGATAAAAATCGAAGACTGCCAGAGCCTGCTCGACGGTATCGGGCAATAGAATTTCGGTGAAGAAATCGAAGACTCCTCGTCTCTCGGCACCCTGACCCCCACACACTGATTTCTTATAGTACGCGGCGAGTATCGGCGACCCTTTACATACGGTCTCTTGATATGAGCCTCACTGAGACCGCATAGATCGTCCGGATACGAAGCGGAACAGCCTAACCTGAGACCATCTTCCCAATCGCCCAAGCTATTGCCAGAACAATCCATATAACGATGAAACGTTTGATGTAGTTTTTCATACTGGTGATTATCCATTTATTTAGGTCGAAAGGTGTAACTTCGCGAAAAGCCCCACATTTCTGTGAGGACTTGTTCACTTGGGAGCGGGATACGGGAACCGAACCCGCAATCATTACGGTTCGCAGTTAGATTGACTACGCACTTTTACGTGGACAACGCTACGCCTTGATCGGTAATCCCATACTGTCCTTGAATTTGCCAGTTGCAATCATGATTAAGTCATACAATCCCCAAAATCCCAATCCACCTAAAGTAAAGATGAACAGTATCGCGGTTCCAGGCTTGCCGACATAAAACCGATGAGCTCCGAACCCTCCGAGGAGGAGTAATAGCAAAAGGGTTGCCACGAAACTCTTTTCACTTGTCGCCGTCGAATCCGTTGTCATTTTAATTCTCCTTATTCATCAGCCAACTTGAATTATCCTGCCTTTTCCGTCGCGATATGTTCCAGTAATCAACCGGTATGTGAAATAAACTGTGTGAACATAATCGAGAACAATCAACAGGATTCCTAAACCAACTCTCATTTCAATCCCAGACGTGGCTCCAGAGATGATCAGATAAACCGCTGCGATCGTGATTCCTATATCGATCAGACCATGTCCAACCCGCCCAACATAGAAGTGATGTACGCCAAGCAGACTGAAAACCGCTGCCAAAAACACAGCAGTAGCGTAGCTCTTGTCAGAACATTCCTGTGCCATGGGTGAAATTCTCTAAAATCGGAACGTGTTTGTCAAAAAGCTTCCTATTGAAGGTTTCTAGAAAATACTTTCATGAAATACCTAATATCAGCACCCTGACACCCACAAAATATTGTCCACCAGCATACACATTATTTATTGGCAATAAGCTGAGGTACCATCAATTAATTATTAATGAATACCAACAATTTCACATCTAGAAGAATCACAAATCTTGATTTCATCAGGGGCTTGGCTGTCTTAGGAATACTGATGATCAATTCCATTTTCTTCGGGCTTCCTTTTTCAGCGGGTTTCAATCCATCCTCTGGAGGTCACATCGGCATCCTTGACTGGACGATCGTTATCATTTCCGATCTGTTTTTCAACCAAAAAATGATGGGACTGTTCTCACTGCTTTTTGGAGCTGGCATCGTCCTATTTATTGAAGCAGCTAACAACCGTCAGCATCCAAGGCCGCGATCACTGAGTTTTCGTCGTAATTTTCTGCTGTTGATTTTCGGTTTGATTCACCTCTCACTTATCTGGGAAGGAGATGTTTTGACGCTCTACGCGATATGCGCTCCGATAATCATTCTCTTGTATAACCGTGGCTTATGGAAACTAATTTCTCTGAGCGCATTGTGTATGTTGTTGCCAGTAGTTCTTTCGTTTTTTATGCAATATCTATTCGATTCTCAAGGGAATCTTATAGAGGCGCTAAGGGACTCAGATGCCTCCAAAACCTGGAATATTGGATTAGGTAAATACTGGTTTGCAGAAAAAGAAAAAATGGGAGATTTAGTCTGGTTATTTTTTGGCACTGATGCATTTTTCAGAGCTCTCGGAATGATGCTATTAGGCGTGGTCTTATACCGACTAAATGTGATCCAAGGGAAGTTAGACACCAAAATTTATAAGAGGATGGCTTTATTCGGCCTGCTTGTTGGATTGCCCATAACATTGAGCGGTACATTCTGGATGATTTCTCAAGATTACAGCCCAGGAATAGCTCTTGTAGGCGGGATACCAAATAAGCTGGGTATAGTTCCCTTAGTTCTCGCTTATATAGGGATTTTTTCCTTACTTGACAGAAGCATCTCTAGCAAAATCGCCTCTCGTATACGCGCCTGCGGCAGAATGGCTTTCACAAATTATTTGCTGCAAAGCATATTGGGCGTCCTATTCTTCACAGTTCTGTTCGAACGTGGAGATTTCACTAGAAAAGAAATTGTGATCTTTGTAGTTGTGGTCTGGGTAACTCAACTGGTTTCTTCCAAAATTTGGTTGGACAATTTCCGTTACGGACCAATGGAATGGATCTGGAGAAAATTGACCTATAAATCAATTTAGTGATGGCAAAACGAATAAATAGCTCTCAGCACCCTGACACCTACACACCTATTTGTCTTAGTGCGGGGCGAGTATCAGCGCGCTAGCTCTATGGCATACTGCACCAGCAAAGAGAGAATCACAAACCCTTCATCGAGTTGGAGCCGGTTCACGATGCTGAGAGCATGTATGGCTAACTTTATTGACGTACTTGATACCGCAGGAAAGGCTTTAAGATGACCAGAATCGGAACGAGAATTAGCGCAGATTGGCTGGATCGACCAGAAGATTTAAAGTTCATCAAGCAAATTGGTGTTGATTATGTAGATATCGTTCTGGACATGGTTCCGGGCTACGATGACGCAGGAGGGCGCGCTAACCGTGAGGGCCTCCATGAGATTATCGAGAAGCTCGATGATGCAGGCTTAAAAATAGAGCGAGCAAACACCTTGGAGACTCACTATGTAAACGCTTTTTTGGGAAAGCCTGGAGGTGACAGAGAAATAGAGAATCTGCAAGTCAATGCTGAGCTTTGCGGTGAAGCAGGGCTGCCAATGTTCGGCATCCAACCTTTCAGTGCATCCGTCCTTCATCCCTTCAGAGAAAACTTTCAAAGCTGGGTCACAGGACGGGGAGGATATCAGCATCCTCGCATGCGGGTACGTGAGTTAGCAGATATGCCGCTCAGATCAGATGCACCGTCAGCGCAGCAGATATGGGAGGGCACTCTCAATATATACAAAAGCGTGATGCCTGTATTGGATCAGTACGATCTCAGAGTGGGCATGCATGGCAATGACCCGCCGGTCCCAAAGATTAACGGTGTTTCGCAGGTTCTTTATAACTTCGATGCCTTTGAAAAGCTTTTCACTGAAGTTCCTTCGAAGAACAACTGTATGACATTTTGTGTTGGTACAAGGTACGAATCAGGTGAAGATATTTTCGAAGGGATACGCCGATTCGGAGATAAAATAATTCACGTCCATTTCAGAAATGTTAAGGGGACGATCCCTGTAAATGGCGAGTATCAGGAAGTTATGCCGGACGAAGGTGACCTGAGCATGTACCAAGTCGCAAAAGCTTTAGACGATGTGGGTTACCAGGGTGTGATTGATCACGATCATTTGCTTCGCATCTCTACTGACAGCCCTCAGGGACGTGAATACATGGCGTATTGTGTCGGGCACATGCGTGGAATCCTACAGTCGATTGAGGCTGGTGGTTAGAGAGATCAAACTCCTAGGTATTTCGCGAAAAGCCCCTGCATTTCTGCAAGGGCTTCTTCACTTTGGATTGTTCTTGGCACGCCCGGAGGGATTTGAACCCCCGACCCTCTGGTTCGAAGCCAGAGTTTCATCGTAAATCGGTGTCGGTCACATTTTGCTGTTATATGCGGTTTTTCAGTTCAATATGCCCTGTTTACCAGGGTTTTAAGTTTGTGGCCGATTGCAGATTTCTTGAAGTTTGGTTCCCAAATGGTTCCCAAATTTCGTAAAAGAAAATTATTCTGCGATAACTGATTAAATGAGGGCCAGTTCCTTTGTCATGCCGGCGGTCCAGCCACCGTCTACGTTGTAAGCAGATCCCGTGACGAACGCTGCTTCGTCGCTTGCCAGAAACAGGGCGACTTCCGCAACATCCTCGGGTCGTCCGATTCTTCCAGCAGGAGCGATCTTGCTGGCGAAGGCTCGCCCCTCAGGGTTTTCATCCAGATATGGAGCCGCCATTCTGGTGTCTATCCATCCTGGACAGATGCAATTAACACGTACGCGATCCGGACCGTGGTCGATCGCCATTGCTCGAGCGAGTTGCATCGCAGCTCCTTTGGTTGCACAGTATCCTGCAATATCGGATTCGGCATAAAAGCTGTTAGCTGAAGCGGTGATGATGAATGATCCACCGTCTGAATCTCGCATTGCCGGTATTCCATATTTGCCGCATAGGAACGCGCCTTTTACGTTGACGTCGAACATCGCGTCCCATTCGTTTTCCGACAGGTCGATCACATTCCCATCTCTCATTATTCCGGCGTTGCTGAACATGATGTCCAGCCGACCGTGCCCGTCGACGACCGTTTGGACCATTTCCGAGACCGATGAGCCACTCGACACATCGACCACCAGCGGCTCGATGGCATCAGAAAGATCGGCCATTTCCCGAATACCGTCTTCATAGATGTCAGCCGCAAATACTTTCGCTCCCTCGCTTGCGAACCTGAGGGCTGTTGCACGGCCGATGCCTCCTCCGGCTCCGGTCACGATGGCAATTTTGTTTGACAGCCTCATAAGTGTTTCTCCAGTTACCACTTCAGTATTTGTTGTAATTCAGATGACGACACTTTAGCACCCAACGCGTGTTGCTACGCGAACTTCGCCATAGCTACTCGAACCTGCTCGAAGTCTTCCTTCTGTTCATGTGCGTAGATGCTCATGGTGATCGCCGGGTTGGCGTGAACGAAAGAGTACCTTGAACTAGCGATTACACTTTCAAAGCAGACTAAGGCCCATGTTAAATAACTTAGAACAGGCTCTGAAAACAGGGTTCATCGATAAACTAGACCTCAACACATCGACATGAAGATAGATTCCCTCGAAATATTCCACGTAGCAATGCCGCTAATCTACCCGTGGCGGACGGCGTACGGTGCCGACTACGACATTCACTCCGTACTGGTGAAAGCGACAAGCGGAGATCACTTCGCGTGGGCAGAATCGACACCCCTCGAAAAGCCTGCGTACAGTCCCGAAGGCGCGGCGAGCGTTTACCTGAATGTGTCGGAGTACTTCGCTCCCAGAGTGGTTGATGGCGTATACGATTCAGCAAGCGAAGTGACCGATACCCTTTCAGCTTTCAAGGGCAATCCGTTCGCAAAAGCGGCGCTCGAAATCGTCTGGTGGAACCTGGAATCTAAGATCACAAACACCCCGCTCCACAAACTTCTAGGCGGCACAACAAGGGAAGTTCAAGCGGGTGCCGACTTTGGAATTCAAGATTCGTTCGACATGCTGCTCGGAAACATCCAAACAGCGATTGATACCGGATTCCCTCGAGTGAAACTCAAGGTTGCTCGGGAATGGGACGTTGAGATGCTTCGTGCGGTTCGATCTGCATTCCCGAACGAAAAATTTCATATCGATTGCAACTCCGGTTACACTCTCGACGACTTGGATATGTTCAAAGAGATCGACAAATTCAATCTCGAATTTATTGAGCAGCCACTGGCAAACGACGATATCATCGACCATGCCGAACTGGCCCGGTCCATAGGTACACCGATATGTCTGGACGAATCGGTAACAGGCCCGAGAGTCGTTGAACAGGCGCTGAAAATAGACGCCTGTAAATTCGTAAACATCAAACCGGGTCGAGTAGGTGGGCTAACCAACGCAGTCCGGATCCACGACATCTGCCAGGACGCAGGTGTTCCTGTCTGGGTCGGTGGCATGCTCGAAAGTGCCGTCGGTTCTGCAGTGTGTATCGAACTCGCAACCCTTCCGAACTTCGTCTATCCCGGCGATCTGTTTCCTTCCTCTCGGTTCTACACACGTGACCTTGGTCAACCGGAAGTTGTACTCACCGAGCGTCAAACCATGCTGCCGTACGAAAACGGACTCCCTGAACCAGATCCGGAGTTGCTTGAGAAGTTCACCCGGCAACGAACTCTGATCACATCCGCTGATTAGATAGGTGCCTGCTCGACGGTATTGGACAACAGAATTTTGGTGAAGAAATCGAAGACTCCTCGTCACTCAGCACCCTGACACCCACCTACCTATTTGTCTTAGTGCGGGGCGGGTATCGGCGCAATCATTTATGGAAGTTTCGGATGTTTAGCGGCTGAACTTCTGAATTCGAGCGTTGTCACTATCGGCAACGTATATGTTTCCTGAATTATCGAATGCTACATCGAGAGGTCGTTTGAATTCACCATCACCTGTACCCTGCGTTCCCCATTTCATAAGAAAGTTTCCGCTTGAATCAAACATTTGGATTCGATCCTCATCAGCTACATAAACATTTCCAGCGTCATCTACACCCAATCCTTTAGGACCTTGGAATTGTGCGTCTCCATTGCCACGTGTTCCAAATGTCAGTATAAAGTCGCCATTTAAGCTGAATTTATTTACCCTTGCATTGTGTTCATCTGCAACATAAATATTCCCGGCATTGTCGATTTCCATACCCCTAGCGTAATTAAAATAACCGTCCCTTGTACCTTGTATCCCAAACTTCATTATGAAGTTTCCATTTGAATCAAATTTCTGGACTCGGCAATTGTAACTTTCCGAAACGTATACATTTCCAGAACTATCAACAGCTATGCCATAAGCTTGGTCAAATGTACCGTCCTCAGCGTTATCCCCTTGTATTGGGCTTTTACTGCCCCATTTCAATATAAAGTTCCCATTCGAGTCGAATTTCTGGACTCTATATCCGCCCATCTGTTCCACAACGTAAATATTTCCTGAGCTATCGGTAGCAATACCTGCAATATCTGTAAATTGTCCGTCACCGGTTCCTCTGCTACCAAACTGCATTATGAAATTGCCATTTAAATCAAACTTCTGGACGCGGTCATTTAATATTGAAGCCAAAGGGCCGTCAGTTGCAAATACGCTACCACCATCGACGATTATCTCAACAGACTTACCGAACTGCCCTTCACCCGAACCAGAGCTACCCCACTTAGTTACGAAGGTTGGAGTTGAAACAGGCGTTGGCGTTGGCGTCGCAGTAGGCGTTGGCGTAGGGGTCGCAGTAGGCACTGGTGTAGGAGTAACCGTCGGCGTTGGCGTAACTGTGGGTGTAGCCGTCGGAAGCGGTGTTGGTGTAGGTACTGCTGTCGGTGCTGGTGCTGATGGTATAGCTGCCACAACTGGAGTAGGAGTAGGAACTATTTCTGGTGTTGGTATAGCAACAGGTGTTGGTACGGCAACAGGTGTTGGTATAACGGTTAAAAGAGGCTTTGTAACGGTCACTTCAATGACCTCGGCATCATCGTTGTGTACGGCAGCCGTAGTTCCAAACATACCTCGCACGACCGTGAGACTTGTGCCGTCCTCAACCGTAGTTATCTGAATGATCTCATTACCGATCAACGCGTAGTCGCCGGCTGTGAAGTTAGCACTGGAATCAACAGTAATAGAGGTTGCAGCAGCAGTGATGCCCGCGCCAGCATTGATTGCGTTTCCTACGGTCACCTCTTGGACGACATCGTCGATCTCCAAGGCGGTTGGAGTTGTCCCGTGTACCCCACGAGTGACTGCCAAAGTATCGCCGTCGATAACCGCAGTTACCTTCATGATCTCACCGGAGTCGCCGATCTTAATGTACTCACCGACCAAAATATTGGTTGTGTCATCAATATCAATAAAAGTATCGGCAATACCTTCGTTGTCTTTCATGGCTGTTGTTACTGCAGCGTTTGTTGGAACAGTGACGACGACGAAACCGTCGGCAGTCCCTACCAGCATGAGCTCGCTAACGGACGATGTCGGAACTACCACAGCAGGAACCACAGTCCCAATCGACCCCGCTACGATGGATGTAGCAGTTGCAACCTGAACAACCACTGAAGCAGTCGGAGTTACTGCACCTGACGATAGGGTGACAGTGGATGTAGCAGCAGATTGAATGACGACGGTTGGGGTTGTTACGACAGGGGCTGGAGTAGGTGTCGGAGTAGAAGCAGGAGCCATCGCCTCAACGGTTGCATCAACAGCAGCAGCAACTTCCATAGCCTTTACTGTCGCAGAGGCTGCTTCTTCAACTGAGGTATCTACCTCTGCAACTTTAGGCGTCGGAGCTTTTCCAATCGGCGTGGAAGGAGTCTCGGTTGGTTCGGGAGCCATCGCCTGAATAGTGGCATCTACAGCACCCTCTACCGACATTGCCTTTACTGTTGCAGCAGCTGCATCCTCCACCGAGATATCCGAGCTGTCCATATTCTGTATCTCGGGGGTGGCAGATGACGTACAAGCAGCTAGAACCGCTACTGTCATTAGCGATACGAGTGTTAATGCACGTAACTTGGACATGCCGATACTTTAACACCATCTCAGCACCCTGACACCCACCAATAGATTTGTCTTAGTGCGGGGCGGGTATCGGCGCGTCGGCTTTGTGGCATACTGCCGGCATGACAAACAGGATACTCAGAAGAATAGTTGTAAGCTTTGCGCTACTACTACTGCGTGCAGAACGGAGTGTTCGAGACGATCATAGAGCTAACCGTCATAGTGGGTTCATGTAACAAAAATATCAAGTTTTCAATTTCGGCTGAATATTAACAGGGATTCGACTGTGACGGACACTCCAGAGCTTTTCGACGGTCATGCTTACTGCTTCCCCGACGTGCGGAAGTTGATGGGCTTCCCATCTATTGAACAGCAGCAGATCCACGTTCAGAAAGCTATTGCAAATCACCACGTTCAGCCATGGCGGATAAGTGATCACGCCCCTGGAAGCACCAGTACCCTCATGGACGCAACAAAATGGCCTAGTGACGACGCACTAAACAACGTGAACTTCCGGCCAACAAGTCACGGGAGGTACGAATGGACGGTCGATGATGAGGATTACGTCAAACAGTACTTCCCGCCATCGATCGTCGATATGTCGTACTCGGCCGACAACCTGATCGCAGAAATGGACTACGCCAATGTCACCGGCACGATTTTGCACCGGAATCCGTATCTGGGTCTTGGCAATGATTTCATTGCAGACTGCGTACAGCAGTATCCCGAGCGTTTGTACGGCCTTGCACACGTTCCTGAGTGGACCGTTGAAGATGACCCTGAAATGGCCGCTCGCAGCGTTGAGCGAGCAGTGAATAAACAGGGCTTATCAGGGATGCAATTCCTGATATCTCAGATTCACCTGTACGGAAAAAACCCTGACTGGACCAGTGATGGCTACTCGCTGTTCTGGGACAGGTTCGTCGAACTCGGTGTCCCATTATTCCTATCGTTCAGCATCAACGAACCGAAACGCGATCCCTGGCTCGATAACTACTACGTTGAGTTGCAGCGTCTCACTAAATGGATGCAACGCTATCCCGATTCTCAAGTAGTTATGACACATGGATTCCAGTGGAATCTGTTTGGCAAAGACGGGAAATACACCCTTCCAGACAAGTTGTGGGTACCTTATGAGAACCCGAACCTTAAGCTGCAGTTTCTATTTGCCATCGCTCTTGGAGGTACGTTTGACTTCCCTCTGCCCGAGGCAACCCCGATAGTAAAACAACTGGTGTCACACATCGGGGCAGATCGACTAATGTGGGGTACAGATATGCCCATTGTCATGCGCCACTGGACTTACCAACAAAACATTGATTTCATCGTGAAGTACTGCGATTTCCTGTCGAACGGTGAACTGGCGCTTATCATGGGTGGCACGACGAAAAAACTACTTGGTATTGAATAGGTTAGTGCGACCTTGGAAATGACAAAGACCCTCCCCCGTCGTTTCCATAATTAACACTGGAGGAAGCTTTCGGCGGTAATGCAATGGAGAAAGCAAAGAAATAATTACTCAGCACCCTGAACCCTACACACGGATTTGTTAATTGCGTGGCGAGTATCGGCGACCCTTTACATACGGTCTCTTGATGACAGCCTCAGTGAGACCTCACAGCTTGTCCGGACACGAAGCTGAACTGGCTAACCTGAGGAGTTCTTTGCAATCTCTTTAGCAATCGCCCACGCTATCGCCACGACAATAGATGTAACGACGAAGCGGATGAGACTTTTCATACTGGTGATTATCTATTTATTTGGGGCTATTGGTGCAAAATTGGTGCAAAACAAAGAAAAGCCCCTGCATTTCTGCAAGGGCTTCTTCACTTTGGATTGTTCTTGGCACGCCCGGAGGGATTTGAACCCCCGACCCTCTGGTTCGAAGTTAGATTCCCAGTGTTCTGGCTGTCTCAGGATGTCCACATCCCTCAGTTTGATACGAACTTGGGCAGTCTATAAATGTCTCACGTCGTCTCAGACTATTTGTCTGCGTCCTTAGGTGTAACTAAGGTGTAACTAGGCTTCGGTCGCATGGCTGGTGGGTCTCCTATGTCGATAGTGAACCATCTATCTTCTGGAGGCTCTAAGGCAATATCTACCGTAGGTTTACCAAAGCCCCTGTCAGCTAACCAAGTAGCTGCTTCCATACGTTCTCTGCTACTGGCGGTCTGGTCACGCAGGACACCCAGAACTACGTCTACGAGTTCATTACCTTCAGCAGTGGACTCTTTGATGTAAGCAAAACCCATTAATTCAGGTTGTTAAATCGTCGACCCGGCCTGTCAGAGATGCTGAAATCTGCGCCTTTACGAAATCCTCTGGGTGGCGAACTGAAACTCGTTTTTTAAATTCTTCAATTGATCCAAGTTTCAGAAGTAATTTTCCAAATAGTTCGTCCGCAAAACTAGCGACTATAACAGGAATACCTTCAAAATCGATCTCAACTGAATCAAAAACATTAAGAACATTTACCACTCGAGTGAAGGCTATTTCTCCTGCGTATCTCGAACCGTAACCTGGAAATTCTCGAGCATTTATTGAAGCAACTTCAGTTTGGCTAAAAGGGTCATCATTAAAAAACTGTTCCCAGAAGAGACTATCGTTCAGAGTACCAGTCACTTCAGAGGGATCTATAGATACGGAAGCAACTGGTAGCACCACTGAAACCAATGACCCGCCTTCGCCTCTCAAAACAAAGGGATTGTAGTAGTCGTTTTTAAAGGTTTCTCCGTTCGTGACTGTAACCGCGCCCCTGCCAGAGTCAACTCTGACCCATGAATTTTCGGTCAGACGAGCCATTTGGGTAGTTCCATAGAGCCCCCATCCTTTACCAATAGATTTATCTCGTGTTACACCTTTTTCTATTGCCTTGGTGATAGCTGTCACATCATCCCGTATGAAACCGTACTGAGAGCTGTATCTAAAGGAATTTTTGATCCCAGTTCCATTGTCTGCAATTGCCATCATGACGGCTTTATTCACACTTCTTTGAACACAGAAAAACCCGTAGTTTTTAAATGAGTGCCTCTGAATGTTGTCGATAATTTCTCCGACTATCCATTCAAGAACGTAAAACCAACCTGATTTGAACTCGACTTGGCTGTAAAGCGCAGTCTGAATTTTATCCCAGAGCCCTCCTTCATCGTGGCCGTAAAAAATTTCGGATTGATCGCCTTCCAACTTCCAAACATTATTAAGCACTTGATCAACGCTGTATTCGGATGCTTTGGACGTCGATACAGGGTTGAAACATTGACCGAGTTGAGTTGCGTGTGGATGATTCTCGTCACCACTTGGAAATACAGGTTCAATTTCCATTCCACCCTCAGATCGATACGAATCCAACATCGCAGCGAGTGCGACCAAATGCTCTGGATACAAATTTGAATATTCGAAATCGAGATTTGTAAAGTCGAATAAGACCTCTCCAATATTGGCTTTGTACGCCCGATATAGGCATTGGTTAATACGACGTACATGTGGATTTATTCGAAGCTTACCTTTTACAACTAGGATGTTATCTTCAAGGTCGGCATAAAAATCACGACTATTTTCATCAAAGGAATTGGTCATCTGCTTCAGTTCTTGTGTGATCGTATTCTGAATACTTTTAGTGCCGACTGGTCAACTATCATTATTCTAATTCCAATATAACGACACTTTAACAGAATATTAGACGATTTCATCCACTCTCCACAGCATACCCACTTATAAGTGGCAATAAACCCTCCAAGTTGCTAGTGTTTTCGACACGTAGTATGCTCAGAACACCTCCACCAGTTCACTACCGTCGGCTGTGTTCTACTTGATCCGTTAGCGAAAGCACACAGGACGACTCCGAGGATTTTCACTACGACGCGATATAAATTGAACTGTGACATCAATGAAGAGAATTTGAACGAGTATCATTTAAAATATTCAAATCATTGTGTAATTACACAATATGCGCCGAATCAAAAATGGATTTCAGCTGAGATTAAGCATGCCAATCAATATTTCAAAGTCTTTAATTGCCAAGCTTCCAAAATCTGAACAAAAAGGTATCGAGAGAGCACTAAAAAGCAAATCGAATAATAAATGCTTTCTCTGTGAAGCTAAATTTAATTATGCCTCCGAATCGATTATCGCTGATCACGATATACCCGAAGTTGATGACGGCCCGACAGAGCAGAAAAACCTGAATCTGGCTCACTCCAAATGTAATTCCATGAAGCGGAGTAATAAATCCGTTGAAGTCCGCCCATATCTCAAACTGCAAGCTTTTTTAGCGTCTAAGAATTACCTCGTGAAATATGGAGACACCCTGGAACATTTTAAGATCGAACCAAAAAGTTCACACGTAGAGATAAGTGATTCCAAAGTTGAATTTCAACTGCCAGATAACACCGTCCAGACGGTAGCGATTTTTGAAGAGTCAAATGAAAAATCTAAATTCAAATACTGTTTCGTGGAAGTGCCCAGAAACGCCTTGATAAATGACGATGATGTTCAACCTAGAAACATCAAACAGAATCAAATTTGGGCCTTATATACCGATATCCAGGTCAACCCACTGCATGAACCGCCGAGTTGCCGATTGATTCAAGATAGCAAATCTGCCTCTGATATGTACAAACTGGCTCTCTTTGATGGTCAACATAAAACTGTGGCTAGCTGGATGAACGATAGAAAAAAGATAGTCGTGAAAGTCTATTTTGATTTAACCCAAGATCAAGCGAATTATTTAGTCAATTCCATTCAAGCAAAAATAAAGAAGTTACCGCTATCCCCATTTGAGCTTTCAGCAAAACTCGCTGATGAATGGAAATCCCGTCTAGAAGATTATCAACTGGCAATATCTGATCCAAAACTGATGTCTGAGGCAGGGTTCATCGATTGGTTGCCAAACGCTGAGAGAAAACGTGCACTCACTGCGTTTGAAGCAGCTTTGATACAAAACTTAGTGGATCAAGACAATTTCGCTTTTAATAAATATGTCAAATGGGCCGGCCGACCACTGACTGCGACGACTCTGATCACCGAAAGTGTGTTAAAAACGAAAATTCTCAAGCCATTATTGCTTACTAAACCACTTGAGGAACCTGTCACTACGGGTGAGAAAACACGTGACCGAGAGATGAGAAATATTATCTTTGCCTTGGAAACGTTAGTTGAATTAGCGTTTGACGATGAGAATCAACCTTTCTCTGATAAGCAAATCGAACGCCGGAAACGAATGGTCTATCAAGCCTCTCTTTTAAAGATTTCCGACCTAATACGTGGAGTTTATGGAAATGTATTAGTCAATGACCCAAATAAAGAGATGTCCCAACGTGATCTAGATGAGAAGCAAAAAGATAGAATTCGTAATGCAATTCGTAATATTGTTGAACACCCCGTTTGGTGGTCTGATTACAGTATCAGCCCCAAGATGCAAGCAGTGGAAGAGTCACTGACAAAAAACCAAAATTACGATCGGGCATTTGATAACGTCGGGCTAAGACTTGGTTACGCAGTCGATGTCGATCCGTTGGCCAGTGACTGGCATGAGTAATGATTTCTTATAGTACGTGGCGGGTATCGGCGACCCTTTACATACGGTCTCTTGGAATCAGCCTCAGTGAGACCTCATAGCTTGTCCGGACACGAAGCGGACAGCCTAACCTGAGGAGTTCTTTGCAATCTCTTTAGCAATCGCCCACGCTATCGCCACGGCAATAGATGTAACGACGAAACGGATGAGCCTTTTCATACTGGCGATTATCTATTTATTTGGGTCGAAAGGTGTAACTTAGGTGTAACTTCGCGAAAAGCCCCTGCATTTCTGCAAGGGCTTCTTCACTTTGGATTGTTCTTGGCACGCCCGGAGGGATTTGAACCCCCGACCCTCTGGTTCGAAGCCAGATGCTCTATCCACTGAGCTACGGGCGCTAGTTATGTCCCGGCCTAGTATGCCTTGTTAAAGTTTGGTTCTAGCCAGGTTTTCAAGTTGATATGCCGTTCGATACCAAACAACAAAACCTCGGCATCAGAGTTGGCATAATACTAATTTGAAAAGAAAATATGGGGTGAGCGGAGGGAATTGAACCCTCGCCTCCAGGGCCACAACCTAGCGTGTTAACCTCTACACTACGCCCACCACAGAGTACCAACGCTAGCATCATGAGTCGGTGCGGTCAATTTTCGAACACGCGATTTTCTACCCTCAACTTCTAACGAAATGATTTTTTAGCCTCAGAGTAAGTGAAGTAGGATGCTCGCGCATTGCATTCCGTGCAGTAAAGATTTACTTACCCAATCTCACCGCTAAATCAATAAGTGACCTGGTTGGAACCCCGGTGGCACCAATAGGAAACCATCCTCTAATGCTATCGAGCATAGAGGTCGCCGCTATATCGATATGAACCCATGGGGTTTCCCCCGCGAAATCAGATATAAAATGCGCAGCCGTCGTGGATCCGCCACCGCGCCCACCTGTGTTTTTCACGTCAGCGACACGCGACGAGTTCTGGCGCTTAGTAACAGAGTCCAGCGGAAGCCTCCACATTGGCTCCCCCACTACCTCGCTAGATTTCAGAACAGCAGAAATCAAATCGTCGTCATTTCCGAACACCGGGCTTACTCCGTCTCCCAGAGCAACTCGAGCAGCGCCTGTCAACGTCGCAACATCGACGATTCGACTAGCATTTTTTGACAGCGCATAACCAATCGCATCTGCAAGGGTAAGACGTCCCTCAGCATCGGTATTGTCCACCTCAATCGTCATTCCATTCATCGCTGTCACCACATCGCCAGGTCGTTGAGCAGTACCTCCGGGCATGTTGTCAGTCGCTGCACATACAACATGCACATTCAAGTTGGGTTTCAGTTGAGCAATGGCCTCCATTGCGGCAATAACAGATGCACCTCCACCCATATCGCCTTTCATTTTGCCCATACCAAGCCCTGGTTTTAACGAGATCCCTCCGCTGTCAAATGTGATTCCCTTACCGATGAGCCAGAGATTGTTTTCAAGGTTGGACGAATCGCCGAGATATGACATGTGGATAAATTTCAAAGGTCTCGAACTGCCTTGAGCAACTCCTGTGTACGCTCCCATACCTAAGGTAGAAACATCAGCTTCATCAAGTACTTCACAGTCAAGCCCATTGTCGTTTGCAATCTTCAGTGCCACTGATGCTAAGTCAGCCGGAGATAACTTATTCGCAGGCTCGTTCACGAGATCACGGGCAAGAAGTTCAGCATTTGAATATGTGACACCTTTTTTGATCGCAGCGCCGATAGCGGTCAGTTTTGAAGAATCGGATTCAACTACAACCATGCTTTCAACATCAGGCTTGCGCTTAGTATCAGTCGTCCGGTACTTAAGAAATCTATAAGCACCAAGAAGTGATCCTTCGACCAGGGATTGTGCGGATGAAGAAACGTCGATTCCACCAATTCCCGCTCCATGCACAATCGTCGCAAATTTTTTCACCCCAACCTCACGCAGCTTACGTATCACACTCGCAGAAACTCGACGAATCACGTTTGTATCAATACGTTCGCTAGATCCAAGGCCTGCAACCAAAACACGAGACGCCTTCAAATCCGGATAAACCGAATTAGATGTATGAATGAGAGTGAGTTCACTTTCAGAACCTGAAATTTCACCGTCACCAATTAGGTCAGTTATCAAACCACCAATCACCTTATCGACGGCACCGGTAGCCCCACCTGGTGATGTCACGCCCTCAAACAGGTTCACCACCAAAACGTCAGTTTCAATTTCAGTGACCTCATTTTGCACCAATGTTATTTCCAAAATATCAAATCCTTAATTTAGCGTTGTGGTTTGCTAATTTTGTAATGACTGTTTGAAGATTCAATCTCAAATTCACTGTAAAACTATCACACCCGTTTATCAATTCGTTTTATTTTTCACTAGAGTGCAACGATTGTATTTAACTTAAACTATATGTGCTTAATTCGCGAAATAATCCGCAAAATTGTTGCTACTTATTTGAACTTGTAATTTATGTATATTTTTGAACATGTTCGAAACAAATATTATCTTAAAGACCAAAAAGAGTACGAACGTACCTTGTGCAACATGCCGTAAGCCTAATACGGTTCCGTGTGTCAATTAGTTGGATGGCCTACACCTCTATCACAACTAAACTGAAGATCCGTCAAATACGACCACTATGGACCGGTTAAACAGATCAACAGCGACGAAACGAATCGAGTGTCCGCTCGTGTTTGGATTCGAAATCAAAGGTTCGGTGTGGCCTTGGAGGCGTAAAAATGACTACTAGTAACAGTGTAGCCGTGAGACTCGTAAGCGACGGAACGTTCTTATTGGACGGTGGTCCAATGTTTGGTTCGGTCCCGAAGATCCTTTGGGAGAAAAACGTTAAGCCTGATCGCAAGAACCGCGTAAGACTTGGTTTAAACTCGCTGCTGATCAAAACGCCACACGCGAACATTCTCGTAGACGCAGGGATAGGTAACAAAGAGCCAGAGATCACTCGCGAAGTATACGGCCATTCATCATCCAAACTTCTGCGTAATCTTCGTCACCAAGGGGTAAGCGCACGTGAAATTGATTTTGTGATACTTACGCACCTAGCCTTTTCACACAGTGGTGGAGCAACTCGTCTTGACCGAGAAGGCACAATCATTCCCACTTTCCCAAAAGCAAAATACTTAGTTCAACGAAGCGCTTGGCAGGAAGCATTTTCACCTAACGAACGATCAGTGCCGGTGTATGGCACTGGGGTCAAGCACCTTGAGGTTCTAAATGACAAGGGTATGATCGAATTACTAGACGGTGATACCGAAGTCGTACCAGGAGTACACACCATAGTCACCAACGGCTACTCAGAAGGCCATCAGGTTGTACTGGTTAATACAGGCAGCGAAAGAATAATCTACCTTGCCAACCTGATACCAACTCCGAATCATCTTCCACTGCCCTATATAACGGCCTTCGATCGGTACCCCGACCAGACGTTAGCTATGAAAAAAGAACTTCTCAATCGTTGCGAAAAAGAAGGTTGGCTAATGGTATTCGCCCACGGATACCACGAAACAGCTGGATATCTGGAACGTCGACATGGCAACATCGAACTACGTCCGGTTGATTTTTAACACGGTTACTTTATAAAAGTCTTCCGTTTGATAAAAAAGCCACTTCTTCGCCCGGAGGTGGCTTTTTTATTGGACAGAAGACCCGATCAACTGCAAACCCTCCAGCCTGGTAAGGCGAACGTTCTCTATCAAGCCATCAGCACCACCCATCATATGTTCATGTACTTGACCGGGCTCCAGGCGGACACGCAGGTAATTATCAGTCAACCCTGTTATACCACGCATGCCCTCCCACAGAACCTCGCGGACTGTGCCAACAAATTTTTTACGGTGAATCTCTGCAGAATGGTCGGCCAAGCTTCTCAAATCCTCCGCCCGTCGCATACGAGTGCCTACTTGAACCTGAGAATCAAAGTACGCCGCACTTGTACCCGGTCGAACCGAGTATGGAAAGATATGAGCATCGGACACCTCGGCTGCATGAAGTACGTCAACCGTCCGTTGATGATCTTCTTCAGACTCGCCAGGGAATCCGGTTATAACATCCGTGGTAACAGAACAGGTCGGATCCAGGCTTTTTGCCATTTGAACAGAAGATATGAACTTGTCTGACGTGTAACGCCTACGCATATCGGTGAGAATACGATCACTTCCGCTCTGTAAAGGGATATGAAAATGAGGACACAATCTATTTTTTCCTACACCGTCCCACAAACCAAGTAACTCATCTGAAAATTCTGTAGGTTGCAGTGAAGAAATCCTCAGGCGTTGAACATCAGTCTGCTGAAGAACAGATGTGACCATATCAACTAGGTCGGTATCATCAAACTCAAAACCATAAGAACCGAGTTGGGTGCCTGTCAAAATGACTTCTTGGTATCCCGCGCGTGAAAGCGATTGGATCTGGTTGACAATTTCAGTCTTCGGAATGCTTCGTTCGCGACCACGAACCTTTGGGACTATGCAGTAAGAACAAACCTGATCGCAACCTTCTTGAATCTTCACCGCAGCTCTAGTTCGTCCCGGTAATTTACCAGACTGAGGTGCCTCTACAGAATCTCCATACGATTCCAATCCCGTTCTTGAATTAACAATTGAAACAATCTCAGACTTCCGGGTATTTGGAATGACCAGATCAGTAGCACTTAATTCTTCCAGATCAGAGCTACTGCTTTCGGCATAACAGCCAGCTGCTACAACAATTGCATCAGGAAAGTTTTTTCTAGCCTTTCTAAGAGATTGCCTTGCCTTCTTATCAGCAACATGGGTCACAGTACATGAATTCAAAACAAACACATCAGGTACACCACCCTTGGCAACAAGTTCGTACCCGGAGCGCACAAATTCGGTTGCTAATCTTTGACTGTCAGCAGTATTAAGCTTACAACCGTGCGTTTCAATCAAAACTTTCATGCCAACCTCTTAATAAAAACGACTCATTGAATATAAACACTACCCGTACTCATCAATGTAATCTAAGCTCAAATCAGTTTCAGAAGTTGCCTAAACAATTTCTTAGGATCCATTTCACGTCATGAATCACCTAGAGTGGTTGTTATACTTCTCCGATTATATTTATCAAGGTATATCACTCTACAAAACGAGTTATGTAGTAACACTTGAGGATACATCGTTTATCCCAGTGTCCCCTGAGGTCAACTAATGACAGATCGCGTTGTGGTCACGGGCACCGGCCTCGTCACACCAGTAGGCTTAAATAGCGAATCCACTTGGAATAGCTTGGTCGCAGGAAGATCGGGAATAGACTATATCTCCCTGTTTGATACAGAGGGATACGAGTCTAGGATCGCCGGTGAAGTAGACGAATTTGACGCAACTGCAGCCCTGGGGCGCAAGGAAGCGAAACGATTAGACAGATTCTCTCAATTTGCATGCGTAGCAGCGATAGAGGCATTGGAACACGCTGATCTAAATATGGAGAAGGAAGATGCAGACCGAGTCGGGGTATTAATCGGCAGTGGCGTAGGTGGAATTATCACCATATCTGACCAGCATAAAATTCTGCTAAAAAAAGGGCCAAAGCGGGTCAGTCCGTTCTTAGTCCCAATGATGCTCGGCGATATGGCTTCAGGCCAAGTCTCCATGATGATCGGCGCTAAAGGCCCTAACTTCTCAACAGTATCTGCATGCGCCACTGGCGCAGATTCCATAGGTGAAGCGCTCGAAATGATTCGAAGAGGACGCGCAGACGTCGTTATAGCTGGCGGAACCGAAGCGGCTGTATGCGAAATCGGAGTTGCAGGGTTCAATTCTTGTATGGCCCTCTCTACTCGTAATGAAGACCCACAAGGAGCCTCACGTCCATTTGATTCCGATCGCGACGGATTTGTGTTGGGAGAAGGCGCCGGCCTACTCGTACTGGAATCTCTAGAGCATGCCGAGCAACGCGGGGCAAACATTCTTGCGGAAATAAGCGGATACGGTGCATCAAGTGATGCACATCACGTGACCCAACCTCACCCCGAGGGAGAAGGTGCCGCACGGGCTATGAAATGGGCTATCGAAGATGCTGGTATTACCCCGGATAAGGTTGACTACATTAACGCGCATGGAACCTCTACTCCGCTAAATGACAAATATGAAACTATCGCTATGAAAAGAATGTACGGAGACCATGCGTACAAGCTAGCAATAAGTTCCACCAAATCTATGACGGGGCACTTGCTAGGTGCAGCCGGTGGAATAGAAGCAGCATTTACCGTTCTCACAATCAAAAACGGTATTGTTCCCCCTACTATCAACATTGACAATCCCGATCCCGACTGCGACCTGAACTACGTACCGAATACTGCAAAAAAACAACCGGTAAACGTAGCAATGTCGAATTCGTTGGGCTTTGGTGGCCACAACGCCAGTTTAGTTTTCGAACGTTTCACGCAATAATCGGTTAGGTTCAGGTGTAAACGATGAGCCTCAAGAGAAAATGGCAGATTGCAGAACCTCCGCCACCTGGATTTCGACTTGATTTAGGATTTCAAACAGCTGGAATTAAAGGTCCACTACCCGCGCGGTTACTTTGGAATCGAGGAGTACGCAACAATACAGATGCCACAAAATACTTTGCATCTGGTCTTGACGACTTTCTCGACCCAATGGAACTACCCGACATGGGACCAGCTGTGGATCGGATCTCCAAAGCCATCAGCAACAGCGAAACCATCGGAGTGTTCGGTGATTTCGACGTAGACGGCCTTACCGGGACCGCCATACTACTCCGAATAATCCGATCCCTAGGCGGCAAAGCCGTTCCCTACATCCCAAATCGAGAAATCGATGGACATGGGATGTCCAAGCAGGCAATTAATTCATTTCATAATGCTGCGGTAACCCTAATTGTCACGGTTGACACGGGTTCAACAGCTGTAGCTGAAGTTGCATACGCCAAACAATGTGGCATAGATACCGTGATCACCGATCATCATCTTATGGAAACTGATCGCCCTGAAGCTGTAGCCATCGTCAATCCCCATATCGGGTCAAGAAAAGCAGTGGGATATTCCGGGGCTGGTGTGGCATTCAAAGTTGCACAAGCCCTTTCGAGAAACGCCGGAAGTAAGTTTCCTCGAGAACTTTTACCCTTGGCTGCATTAGGGACGATCGCCGATATTGTTCCGTTGGTCTCTGAAAATCGAGCACTAGTCAGAGAAGGGTTAAAAGCATTAGGACAGACTGAGCTGGCCGGCCTGAGGGCATTGCTAGACATCTCGCGCCCGCCTGGAGCTTCCGGACGCCCGACATCAGAACTGGTCTCGTTTTATATCGCCCCGAGATTAAACGCTCCTGGTCGTATGGGGGATGCAGAACCCAGCCTAGAACTATTAACCACCAACGATGTTTCCGAAGCTCGAGCATTAGCTAATCGACTAGATGCAGACAACCTCAAACGTCGTTCTTTAAGCGAACAGGCCTGGGAGCACGCATCAAAACAATTCGATATCAATTCTGATGACCCAATCATCGCTGTTCGATGTGATGACTTTGCTATGGGGCTACTCGGTCCGCTTGCGGGAAGATTGACCGAACTGACCGGCAAACCTTCGATCGCCTATCAAGTTGTAGATGGATTAGCGCGGGCATCTTGTCGTTCTAATGAATCATTAGACCTGCATGCAGCGTTGTCAAATCACACTGACAAGTTCAAACGGTTTGGAGGACATGCGCGAGCTGCAGGCTTCTCCATCGAAATAGAACTCATATCCCGTTTGTTGGACGATATTCGTAAAAGGACTGCATGGAGTGCATTAAACGCACCGATGCTACCCGCACTTTACGCCGATGCTGAAGTCAAATTAGAAGATCTCACCATTTCCACCTGGAACTTCATTTCATCAATGGAGCCATTTGGAGAGGGCAACCGGCAGCCGGTACTAGTAACTTATGGTGCGGTACCGCTGGATGTACGTACGGTCGGAGCCGGCGGCAAACATTTAAAGATCAGTTTTGAAGCAAATGGTCAGCGAATAGACTCTATTGGCTTTGGGCTGGGTGACCACCCACTCGGGACAGGATCGTTAGATATCGCTTTTCAACTTCGATCTGAAATATGGCAAGGTAAAACTCGCCATCAACTTGGCTTAAAAGATATTCGACCATCTGAATAAAATGTTAGTCGTTCAATTAAATGTTGTTCCAACATTAGTGACGGTTAGCTTTTAGCCTGTTGACGCTGCCGATCCCGTTTGCGCCTACCGGCACTACGATTATCGTTATCCACGTCGCCATTAATGCCGGTTTGACTCCACCGTACCTTCAACACGATATATGGAATGGTAAAAGCAAGAACACCTATGGCAATCAAGTGAGCCTCTTGGAACCCCCAGAACTTGACATCGTCGAGCCGCAAATACTGAATACCGAAACGACCGACCGAATACCAGGTTATGTAAACCATCCAAAGTGCACCAGCAGGCTGTAATTTACCTTTCAGTTTTGTGATTACCAAAAGCCCAAGCATATTCCAAATAATTTCATACACGACTGCGGGGTGCACAGGTCTTTCAGGATCCCCAAAAAACCGTTCAGCACCTATCCGCCCAGGACTGTTAGGATGGGTGAAGTACCAACCCCAACCGGCATCCAAAGCCCTTGACCAATGTTCTCCGTTAATGATGTCGCCCAACCTACCAATTGTTTGCCCCACAAACATTGCAGGAGCCGCTATATCCATCAGTCTTCCAACGGGCGCTTTAGAAAAGCGAGCATAGGCTGCCCCGCCTAACCACCCACCAAGAATTCCACCCCAAAGGCCAATGCCGCCAGTCCATATAGCCAGTATCCGACTAGGGTCATCACCATAAATATTCCAATTATCCAAAACATGGACAAGGCGAGCTCCAATAATTCCACCCACGATTCCAAAAATCGCGGTGTTGTAGACCATGTCTTGGTCCAGGTTGCCTTTTACGGCGGCCTTACCAACCATCCAAATGGCTGCGGCTACGCCTACAAAACTTAATAAGCCGTGCCAACTTAAAGCAAAGCTACCTCCGGCAACGAGATTGGGATTGAAGGGAATTTCTATTGCTGCTATGGGCATTTAGCGATACTCGTATTTTTATTTATTAGATTGGCGCCAGCATTATGGCTAACATTCATGCGAATGAACCCGCGGGGAGTTCCTACTCGACTAAATGAGTGTACGGCGTTTTTGAATATTACGCCCCGGGTTTTTAACCAAATCCGCCTCACTCAGTGTTCTCACAGTTTGAGCAGATTCAAAAGAACTGTCACTAAATCCCAGCATATCTGTATTTAGTTGAAAATGCCGAACACATTAGTATTCGATTAGAGTGAACACTCAAGTTGATTTCTAGCAACCAGTGAAAGGTAATACGTCCAGTTGTTTACGAAGATTGACACATTTGTAAACCACCTCGTGGTAGAACGCGGGTTATCAGCCCATACGATGGCAGCCTATCGTAACGATCTTTCTGCGCTTGCTAAATTCTTGAGCCCAAAAGACAACCCTCGATTCTCATGGGGCGACGTGGACGAACGTGACATACGGAGTTTCCTAGATGACTTGGACAAGCGGGGCTACTCGCTTTCTACAAAATCTAGGAAAATAGCGTCTGCAAAGTCATTTTTTAATTTTTTAAAAACCGAAGGCATCATTCGAAACAACCTTATGCAGGAAGTTCGCCAACCGAGATCTGGTCAAGTTCTCCCGAAAGCACTCAGCATTGAAGAAGTGGATCTACTGTTGAACTTCAAAGCTGAAAATAATTCAACCGAAGATTTGCGCGACGGAGTGATGGTCGAGTTAATGTACGCCGCTGGCCTAAGAGTTTCTGAGCTAGTCGGATTGAACATCCGAGATGTCGATCTTGACATCGGGAATGTACGAACGATCGGTAAGGGCTATAAAGAGCGGATAATTCCAATATACGAAACAGCTGTTGAGTCTGTAAGTGAATATATAACGTTAATCCGCCCTATCCACTCTCAAAGCCAAAAAGAAGAAGCCCTTTTCCTGAATCGACGTGGATGTCGATTGACGCGACAGGCAGTATGGCTTCGATTACGCAAGCTGGCTATTAAAGTCGGTGTATCATCTAAAATTACACCCCACATGTTGCGGCACAGTTTTGCCACTCACTTACTACACGGCGGCGCTAGCCTGCGACATGTACAGGAATTGCTCGGACATTCAAACATCGCAACTACACAAATATATACTCACCTAACTGACAAACACATACGCAATGAATATGCGAAGGCTCACCCTAGAGCCTAATTTGATTTCGGGAGGTCAACATGTCCGTCATCACAATCGAAGGTCGATTAGGAGCTGGCGCCCCAGATCTCGGCCGCATAGTCGCCAAAGAACTGGGCCTGGATTTTATCGACCGTCTCTTGCTCGCTGACATAGCGAAACGCGTCGGATCTACGATGAACGCACTCTCCGATCAAGAGCGTCGAGTTCCAACCTTAACGAACAGATTTGCTCAATCGATTCAACGAATGCTGCATCGTTCCGCAGTAGCTGGAATGGGTGGTGACCCTTATTTTGGCCCAGGGATCGAACACCTTCTCGCCAGACCCTACAGCGAAATGGAAGAACCACCTCACACTAACGCTGAAGAGGTCGATGAACAACATTTCATAGATACTGCCAATGAAGTCATAACCGATCTGGCAGAAATCGGCAACGTGGTTGTTCTAGGTCGAGGTGGAGCTGCGATATTACGCGACAACCCAAAAGTACTTCGAGTGGGCGTGGTTGCAAAATTAGAGGATCGTGCGTCACGCGTACAGCAGCAAATGCGCATGACATCTGTCGAAGAAGCAACATCAACTATCGAGCACACCGATAAAGCGCAACATCGGTACTTTGAGCGTGCATTTGAATCAAGTCCAATCGATCCATTCTTGTATCATTTCATGTGGAACACATCTGATGTATCACTGGAATATGCAGCACAAGTTACAGTAGATGCGGCGAAAGTCATGTCGGACAAAGGGTTGAAATGGGCAAATCAAACAGTTATTGCTCAAGTTTCAACCTCTGAATAACACAACAAAAAACACCCTATCCAAAATGCCCAAGAATAATCGAAAGCCCAAATCACGAAAAAATCGTCGGTCGAGTACACCTAACGTATTCGTACAAACTCGAAATACGGAAGACGACGATAAAAGTACTCAAAATACCCCCAGCGCTACCTCAGATAGTGCGGCACCTCGCACTACTGGAAGGGTCGAACGAGCAACTCGCAGCGCCAGCGTCAGGTCGGGAATTTATACAAGGTCGCAATCTGCTGAACTAAAAAAACTGGGAGTATTAACCCTCGGGATTGTCGTTATTTTGAGTGTGCTGACATTCGTTCTTTAATTTTTCGCTGGCGACTAACGATTCATCGTGATGCTATTCGCCAATATCATTCATGAACCAAGCCGCCTGTTTTTCAATTGCCAGCAGATACAAGAAGATTTTCCACACGACTAGCAGCAGTTCCTCTAGAACCAGGGGTATATCTTCACCGCGATGCAGCGGGAAAAGTCCTCTATGTCGGAAAATCAGCATCACTCCGTGATCGGCTCAGATCATATTTCGGGTCAAAAAAGAACCTTGATCCCAAATCTGTTGAGCTTGTCAGTCGAATCGAAGACTTTGAATACATCGTCACAGCATCAGAGCAAGAAGCGCTACTCCTTGAAAACTCGTTAATCAAAGAACATAAGCCCAAGTACAACATCCGACTGAAAGACGACAAAACGTATCCATATATAAAGGTCGACCTCGGAGAGGATTTCCCAAGAATTTACGTAACGCGGAGAACTGCTAACGATGGAGCCCGGTATTTCGGTCCGTTCGCATCGGCTGGAAGCGTCAGAAAAACACTGGATTTACTAAAGCGACTATTCCCATATCGATCATGCACCAAAACCATCACCGGCAATGACAGTCGACCATGCCTTGAGTACCACATAAAAAGGTGTGTTGCTCCATGCACAGGCTATGCGTCTCGGAACGACTATTCTGAAGTCATCGCTCAAGTAGTCATGTTCTTGGAGGGAAATACCAAAGAGATCGTTTCGGATTTAAAAACAACAATGTTGGAAGCATCCGACAATTTAGAATTCGAACGCGCAGGAGCCCTGAGAGATCGACTCAAAGCTATTGAAAAGGTTTACGAAGGTCAAAACGTGGTGGGATTGGGTCGCGAAGAACTCGATGTCATAGGGGCAGCTTATGGCGGTGAAGAGGCCTGGGTGGAAATATTTTTTATCCGCCAAGGCAAACTAATTGGCCGAGACCATTTCACGATGAGCGGCACCCGCGAAGAAGATGGGCAGGAAATCCTGACGAGATTTATCGAACAATTCTATTCATCCGCTTCACACGTTCCACGAAGAATCTTAGTCCCAGAATCGATCACAGATAAAGAAGTGGTCACTAGATGGCTGGAGACTAAACGCAAAGGCCCGGTTGAAATTAGCGTGCCACAGCGCGGAGCGAAACGTCGACTCATCGAAATGGTGACCACCAACGCTGCCCAAGGACTTGAACAATTAAAACTAAAATGGATCTCAGATTCCACTCGTATGGAAACTGCGATGGCAGAGTTACGAGAAGAACTTAATCTCCCCCAATCACCTCAACGTATTGAGTGCTATGACGTTTCTCACATACAAGGTACAAACACAGTTGCGAGTATGTCGGTGTTTCAGGATGGAAAACCTCTTTCGTCAAACTATCGACGCTTCAAGATCAAAAGTCACGATGGAAACGATGATTTCGCCTCAATGAGAGAAGTCCTTTCCAGGAGATTCAAACGACTGAAAAATGCTAGAGATGGCGGAAAGGAAAATGCCAGCTTTGCCGCAGCACCTGACCTGGTGTTAATCGACGGCGGAAAAGGCCAACTTTCTTCAGCAGTCGAAGTGATGTTGCACCTGGGACTCCAAGATATTCAACTAGCATCAATAGCCAAGCGAGAGGAAGAAATATTTTTGCCTGATGCTGCGGAGCCTGTAATCATGCCCAAGAACTCGCAAGGCTTGTTTTTATTACAACGTGCAAGGGACGAGGCCCATAGATTCGCCGTGACATTTCACAGAAACTTAAGAGGTAAGTCTTCGGTGAAATCTGCCCTAGACCTAGTACCTGGAATAGGTCCAAAGCGACGAAAAATGCTAATTCGCTCGTTCGGCTCCGTAAAGGGAATTAGAGAGGCATCAGAAGATCAAATAGCAGCAGCACCCGGAATGACCGTAAAAGTCGCACGCCAAATCAAAGAACACCTCTAATAAACGATGCAGTCAATCACTTTTACCGGCTATGGGCAGACTGAAATCATAGAAACCCCGCGCCCTACTCTTCGTGACCCCTCGGACGCTATCGTTTTAGTTACAACAACAGCAATAGGCCCTTGGGATATCCAAGCATTCTTGAACACAAATATTAATGAATTCACTCCTGGTGGTGAATTCTCAGGAATAGTCGTTGAGACAGGCGAAACGGTATCTCATATCGAAATTGATGATTTGGTGGCCAACACCGTGCAGCATGTCAATAAAAACGGTATCACTGAATTATTCGGTTCGAATACGCTGCCAGGTGGACACGCTGAATATGTGCGGGTCCCAGACGCAGACAGATGTCTAGTGAAGATCGCTGCATCGGGAGAGGAACGTGCGGTGCTGGCTGGTGGTACAGCAGGCTTGGGAATGGGAGCAGCAAGTGCAACTCTCGAGTACGCACAGAACGGTTCGTATGCCATTGCGGGTTGCGATCCGATTGGAATGACTGCCCTGATAGCGCTAAAAGCCGCTGGTGCTAAAAATCGAACTATCGCTATAGAGGATCATACGGAACGACGGAAATTAGCCGCTGGCTTCACTTTAAAAAGTTTTAGTAGTAATGAATGTTTGAACACTAGCAAGGTTGACGTGGTGATAGTCGGAGCAACGATTGAGGCCCCAGAATTCAACACATTAGCCAACTTAGTACAACCTGATGGATACGTGATTTTCTGCGAACCAGACGGCCCATCAAGACTGCTCAAGTCGGACATTACGTTACCCAGAAAGGTTGTGGTATCACATGCCAAATGGCCCGATGTATCAGAAGCAAAACGGATCGTAACCGCTATGCAAATCAAGAAACTAGATCTCACACCTGTAGTTTCACACGTGATTCCACTCGATGAGGCTCAAGAAGCTTACGAAGCTGCAGCCGGACCGGGGCCAGGCGTTCAAAAAATTTTATTAAAGCCTTAATGTTCAAGCCGGTGGCGATGAAAAATCTCGAGGAGGCGTAGGGCTCGAACGACCATCATTTGATTCCTCGGCGACAACTAATTGCCTCCGAGCCCAAAGTACTGCCAAGGCCGCATCGAGATTGCCAACAGTTTCTGGCAAGGAAAGGTTCCCGTCAGGCAATACTAATTCGATTCTGTGTGGGTGAGCCTCAGTATCTTGTCGCCTCTGGGTCACTGGTGAATTATTAGTATAACGCGAGTCATCTTCATCCTCTAACAGATCGTTTTCCTCGCGTTGATTTGACGACGTCGAACTTACAACCTGTGATTCTTCTACCGAATAGCGAGAGTCATCCAAGGATAAATAAGGGCGGGCTTCAGTGAATATACGGTCAATCATCGTCAGCCTGCGAGCTACGTTAACTCGCCCTGCTCCAGAAAGCTCTTCAAGCAGCACGCCGAGGCGTTCGATGCCATAAGGTTCATCGCCGAGTCGAGTCGACACTTCAACAAACAATAAAACATTGCGAGCAAGAATCATACGAGCCCTATGCCCCTCGGTCGCCGACAGGGGTGTCACAGCTCTCAGGGCGTCTTGAGTTACTCTTACCCTGCTTCGACCGGTTCCAACCCCCCATAAGCGAAGAGCGTTAAGTCGAGCAGAAAACGCCCCTCCTCTTTGAGACATGCCCAAAGATCGGGCTAGCCCTTGACGAGATACTTCACCAGCAAACTCACGGACAATTTTCTTGCCCAATTCAATGCTTTCGGATAAACCAATCTCCGGAAATTCATATTCACCAAGTTTGGCCATAAGTCGTTCCTGACAAACTGTTATTTGATCGCCAATCCCCTAGGAGAGGCTTAGCGGCACGGTCAGCAGCACCTAAATTCACTAACGGCTCTTGACAGGGCTATCTTGAGTTAACATATTACATCATATTTCAGCGTTTTGCTGGAACTTTTGCCGCATATACAGCGTAAACTACGCCAAATATGCCGCTGTTGCGCTGAAAGCAAAGGTGAGGATGCTCCTGGATTTGAGTGTTTTTGGTAACGCTGGTGGATGCCAAGCTTCATGATGGCTCCAGTTCCCCGTTCATAGCATTTAATTGGACATTAAGCCTGACGTGTTCTAACTCAGGCACAGCACCCTTAAACCAAGGAGGGGCTTCTCTCAGCGTCTCTACGCTAAGTACCCGGATTACCGTTTTTCGTCACATCATTTCGGAGCCATAGATAGTTCTTTCGAAGCAGCTTTTGTCCATGCATTAAAGCAAATTATAAGACGCTAATCTTAAGTTCTTACGCTCCACAATTTTGATCGCAGATTGTTAAGCCGAAACTGTTTAACGCACTCAATTTTCTAAGATGATAGGCATAATTATTGATTTCATATCAGCAGCGTTTTTGACGTTGTGTTTTGTATGTAATCTGTATGTAAGAAAAGCCGATTTGAACTCAAATACGGCGTATATATGCCTCAAGACATTTTGCTTTATAAAGCATGCCTTGAGGCACAATTTCGGGAAATATTAGCTCGGTGCAGCCCGTGAAAAACCGAGCAATAATTAGATCAACAAATGCCAGGTAAACTAATCATCAGTTGATGTGAATGATCCAAGAGCGCCTAACATTTTTGTCAATTCCAGCGGCAACACAAACTTCGTTGAATCTCCTGAACCAAGCTCTTTCAAAGCATCGACGTATTGGAGTGTCATGGTGTTTGCGTCTACGCCCTGTGCCACTCCATGGATTGCTTTCAGTGCTTCGGCATAGCCCTCTGCACGTAATACAGTCGCCTGCTGATCGCCCTGGGCGTTAAGGATTTCCGACTCACGATTACCTTCGGCTTTCAAAATCGCCGATTGCTTCTCGCCCTCGGCTACCGTAATCGCAGCTTCTTTGATGCCATCAGCTTGCAGAACCGCAGCACGGCGCTCTCGTTCAGAATTCATCTGCTGGTTCATAGCGTCTTGAACATCAGCCGGCGGATCGACTTCACGAATCTCAACGTTGGTAACCTTGATGCCCCAACGTTCAGTTTCCGTATCAAGCCGAGTGCGTATCAGTTCGTTGATACGGTCACGCTGCGAAAGTACCTCGTCCAAAGCCATATCACCGATAACGGCCCGCATTGTCGTTGTGGCAAGACCACGCACTGCATAACGATAGTCTTCCACTTCAAGAACAGCCCGTTCGGCATTGGTAACGTCAACCCGAAGGTACACAAGAACGTCAATCGATAACGGAACGTTGTCTTTTGTGATATTTGTTTGACGAGAAATATCTAGGACTTCAACTCGAGTATCGACCTTTTCAGTCGAATGAATTATCGGGATTGCAATAACAATCCCAGGACCTTTCATCCCCTCGAATTTGCCTAGGCGAAATCGAGCGATCCTCTCATAATCTCGAACGAAACTAATAATCATTATCTAACCTTCCTAATTTACGCACTACATTCACATATATGTTATTACCGATTACCTACTTGAGGGCATCAGATCTTAGTGGGTTTGACTTGGAGGTGATTCCCGGCTACTGCAACCACTTCAACCTTCGACCCTTTTATGCACCACTCATCGTTATCTCCATAAATTCGACTACTCCAATATTCCCCGGCTATCAATATTTGACCAGTTGGCGACAGATCGACAGTTACCTCGCCTTCCATACCTATCAATTCAATTGCAGTTGTGGGGCTCTTGTAGAGATTAACCTGCTTTGTTTTGCGGGCTTCATAAACGATCCAAACCATACACATACCTAGAAATACACCGATAGAAGCTAACAACCACTTACTTACCGAGGGTGCGTCCCCAGGAATACTCGGGTCGCCAAAAAAACCAACTAGCAATAGCCCTCCTAATACAAGGCTGATCACCCCTGCGGTTCCAAAATAACCGATCCCGGGTGCAGTCGACTCCAAATAAAGAAGGAAAAAAGCAAGTGCCATCAAAGCCACGCCCGCCCACGAAAACGGTAAAAGCCCGATACCGGCCCAACCAAGAATTAAAAACAACACTCCAAGTGTCCCGGGAATCCACAACCCGAAATTCCAAAGCTCAACAATTATTCCCGTACCGCCCAGTGACACAAGTAAAAACGCTATATTTGGATCTGAAACCAACTCTAGAAGTCTTTCAAGGAAGGTCTTCCCAACCATCAGCGTCTCAAACGATGAGAGATTGAGCATAACGGTTCGGTCACCCAAATCGATCTCGTACCTGTCCAGTTGAACAAGCAAAGACGAGTAGTCTTCTGCTATGAGATCAGCAACATTTAGATCAACCGCCTCTGAAGCCGAATATGCCTTAGCAGACAGCACGGTCGCTTCTAACGCAGAAATATTCCTGCCCCTAGCTTCTGCAATGCTCCGCATGAATGCGGCAGCATCCTCTGTCGCCTTCAAGCTCAAAGTTTCGGGTAAATCTTCTCCATCAATAGTGACTACCGAAGCAGCTCCGATATTGGTAGCTGGTGCGAGAGCTAATATATGGGCTGCTGCTCCAATAAAAGTACCGGCGCTTGCTGCCTGGGCTCCTTCAGGAGCTACATAGACCACAATTGGTATATCTGACAGCAGAAATTCCTCGACAATATCTCTGGTCGCATCCAAGAGCCCCCCAGGAGTATCAAGCGTGAGCACAACGAGTTCCGCATTGTGCTCACGCGCCACAGCCATTCCCCTTTCAACAAACCTGGCCGTTACACGACTGATAGCCCCATCAAGCTCGATCAGCACAACTTCAGGCTGACTAGACATATCCTCAGCCGAAACAGGTTGACTGGCCGGCAGTATCAACAGTGAAAGTCCCAAAAGGACAACACTTATAGAAATTACTATTCGAATCTGCCGGGGAGATATTTTGTCGAAAGGGTTAATCACAATCGAACTCCATGGACGAATATTACATAATCAATACCACGCAAAGTTGATCCTGACGGCGGATATGCCAAAATACGTCAGAACTAACAACTGATCGACACACCGCACAGTACACACGACTAAAGATCAAAATGAAAATCACTGACATCCGTACGTTTCATGCTAATGACGGGCAAAGAAACAACATATTTCTCGAGATTCATACCGATGAGGAAATCACCGGTGTAGGTGAGGCCTACTCGATCGGCCCAGACCGCAGTGTTATCTCAATGGTCGAAGAAATGAAATCCTGGTTTATCGGACAAGATCCAAGTCGAATCGAGTGGCTACTTGAACGCGCCAAGAACACCATGCGATTCCCCCTCGGCCAGGTTGCATGGTCGGCAATCTCAGGAATAGACATCGCCTTGTGGGATATCGCTGGTAAAGCGGCAGGCGTGCCCGTTTACAGTCTATTAGGCGGCAAGACGAGAGATCGAGTTCGGGTGTATCACGGCATTTACGGTGACTCTCCATCCGCTGTGGGAGAACATGCACTAGAATTAATGAGTGAAGGATATTCCGCATTTAAGACCAGCCCAGTGCCCTCAAATTGGCGAGAAGTACCTTGGAGGCAGGTACTTAGAGAAGCTGATGAGAGGATGTCGGCTATACGAGATGCCATAGGCGACGGTCCTGATCTAGCAGTCGATGTTCATGCGGCGATCAGAGAAACCGCCTTGTCTCTACAGTTAGCAAATGCCATCACTCCGTATCGGCTTATGTTCATCGAAGAGCCAGCACGAGCCGAATTCGTTGAGTCCACCGCTGCGCTTCGTCGAGAATTCAGAGTCGCTCTCGCAACAGGTGAAAATCTGTATGGACTTCACAGATATACCGAACTGCTGAACGCAAATGCTGTAGATATCATTCAGCCCGACATGTTGTGTTGTGGAGGCCTTCTAGAAGCGAAAAAGATCGCGGCCATCGCTGAGGCACACTATGTAACCGTCGCCCCCCATAACCCTCTCGGCCTTATTTCCACAGCTGCTGGAGTCCACCATGCCGCTTCTATCAACAATTTTACGATTCTAGAGTGGCACGGAGATCACAAAAAAAAGAAATCTGAATTTATAAACGAATCTTGGGTCCCAGTAGATGGTTATTTTGAACTGCCTACGAACCCGGGCATCGGCATGACATTGAACCACGATGCAATTGCAGCCAACCCACCCGCACATTGGGACAGGGGCTTCGCTAAGTACAGTGATGGAACCCCTGGATTCCTCTAAGTCCGACTCGAACGACCTGACCACAAGCCACCGACGAAAAAGGATCAAATTGAAAATCACAAACATTGAATGCCTGATTTCCAGCGACGCCTCAGCCAGCAACCTGGTTTACGTGAAAACAAAAACCGATGCCGGTATCTACGGGGTTGGTGAGGTATACCACGTCGGACCAGACGCAGCATCACCCGTCTGGGTCGAATATTTTGCTGAACAGCTTGTTGGACAAGACCCGACAGAAATCGAGCGAAACTGGGCACTTTGCTATCAAGGAGCAAGATTTCCCATTGGATCGACCGGACTGGCGGCACTTTCAGCAATCGATCAATCGCTGTGGGATATCACCGGGAAGGCGCTCAACAAGCCAGTTTACGAACTGATGGGCGGAAGAGTCCGTGACAAAATCCGAGCATATTGGGATATACATGGCAGTACTCCTGCTGAATTAGCTGAAGATGCCCGCAAGCAGGTCGATAAAGGATTTACGGCTCTTAAAGCGAGTCCGCTTTCTCCGAGCTGGCGCGAAATGCGTTGGAATGACGCTATTACAGATAGCGTGGCTCGTTTCAAAGCCGTCCGCAAAGCTGTAGGCAATGACATTGATGTTGGGTTCGATGCGCATGCAGCAATTTTCGAGCCAATCAGGGTGCTAGAACTGACGGACGCTCTAATGGAATTCAATCCATGGTTTATGGAGGAGCCCATTCGGATGGAAAATCGCCATGAAATGGGTCAGTTACGGGACAAGATGCCATGCGCCGTTGCAACCGGTGAATGCTTATATACGAAATTCGAGATGTGGGAGCTTATTCGTGAAGGCGGAGTAGACATTCTTCAGCCAGAAGTTTGCATCGTCGGAGGACTAACCGAGATGAGAAAGATAGCGTTCATTGCACAGGCACATGACTTGGTTGTTGCTCCACATAATCCTATGGGCCCGCTAGCAACGGTCGCAAACCTTCATTTTGATGCAGCGACTTCAAATTTCCTAGTTCAGGAATCGAGAATCCTTAAACCATCTGAAATTGCATCGGTCAGCAAAGTAATCAATCCGGTCGACGGCTATTACCCCATCCCAGATGGCCCCGGACTGGGGATCGATATAGTTGAAGAGGAGTTCACTAAGCATCCTTACAAGAGCGCCTGGCACAGGGGCGACAGAGTCAACCCCGACAACTCAATCGCCTACATCTAAATGGCATCATCTTCACAAAACAAAGAAATAAGCCACAGAACAATATCCTGAGTAGACAGACTCCTATTTGGAGCCATCAGCACCCACAGTATTGGCCCAAGCTCCCATTGCCATGAAACCACCGTCTACATTGAAATACGATCCGGTTACAAACGAGGCTTTGTCACTAGCTAAGAAAAGCACCATATTGGCGATATCTGACGGCTGACCAATCCGCCCAATCGGATGCGCCAACCCGGTAGTTATTAACTCATCTTCCAAGTTACCACCCGTCCCCGTTATGGCGTTCCTAACCATTGGAGTGTCTATAGCTCCGGGGTTAACGGAAACAACACGGATATTGTCTTTGGCAAAATCTAGCGACATCTGTCGCATTAATGACAGGTCTCCACCTTTTGAGGCTGCATACGCCGATACACCCTCCATGGATTGCAGGCCTTGGACACTAGCCGAAGAAATAATCACCCCACCACCAACTTTCCGCATATGTGGAACAGAATATTTCGCCATTAAAAACCTGCTTTTTAAGTTGACGGCGATAATCTTATCCCACGTCTCTTCGGGAAGTTCGACAGCATCAACATAAGAGTCAGGCGGTTGAATTCCCACATTGTTGAAAACAACGTTTACGCCTCCATATGTCTCAACCGCAGCATCGACACAGGAGCGACACCCTTCTGTCGTACCGGCGTCTGCATGTATGAACTGCGCTGTTCCGCCACCGGAAACAATTGTGTCGACGGCAGCATTGCCAGCTTCCTCATTCCAGTCAAGGATAGTTACATTCGCTCCTTCACTAGCAAATGCTTCTGATGCAGCACCACCTATTCCAAGTGCACCACCAGTAACGATCACAGATTTTCCGTCGAATTCACCCATTTCAAATCCCCGCAAGCTAGTTGAAGTACAAAACAATGGTCACAATAGAAAAATCAGCAACCTAAGCCAATTTACCACTTGATATACCTGAGCTAGGGTCTGTACAGCATCGAATAATCCAACAATATCTACGCAAACTACAAAAATAACTGACGTGCTACACATCAGAAATTACATATCCATTATTCGATCTAAATCATTATTCATTACATTATTGGTGGTTTCTTTGATGCCACTGTTATCTCATTGCAGTACAGATAAACCATCATCAGATAGTGATGATTTCATCATCAATATCTACACCGGCGAGGAAGAAGCTGGCTCCAAATCTATTTCATTCAACGAACTGATCGGCCGAGAAGAACGACCTGTACTCTTGAATTTCTGGGCCAATAACTGCCCACCCTGCCGTGCAGAAATGATTGGATTAGAAGCGGCATGGAATGAATATGGGGACGAAGTTTTGTTCGTGGGTGTCGATGTAGGCCCCTACGTTGGTCTGGGAACTTATAACGGAGGTCGAGACCTAGTCGAAAGTTTTGGAATCACGTACATAACCGGTAACACATTCAAGCGGAGTGTTATTACCGACTGGCAAATCTCAAATATGCCTTCCACTTTCCTGCTAGATCAAGATGGAAAAGTGCATGACATAGTGATAGGCGCTATTTTAGGTTCTCGATTAGCCGAAAAAATTGAGGACCTGATCGCTATAAGCAACAGTTAGACACATCAAATGACAAGGTCCCCCGACGGATTATGAATGCTGAATAGAACTGGGCAGTGCTAGTATGCCTCAATTCAGTACCCAGCCAATAGAAAAAACTTGAAATCGAACTCATCCGAATCAGATAATAAGCCTCCGGGAATAAAAGAGAACCAACCGCCCCCCAGAAGCTTGAGGCCTTGGTCCTCGTTAGCATTCCGCGACTACACCATGCTCTGGTTATCGGGCATGAGCATGCTCATCGCGATGCAGTTGAGATTGTTCGCCAGCACGCAGTGGTTGTATGACGAGACCGGATCAGCTGTACAACTAGGAATACTCGGCGCTATCCAATTTCTACAGATGCCAGTGGTAGTTTATGGAGGGTTGCTAGCCGACATAATCAACCGGAAGAAATTGATGGTATTTACCCAGTCCGTTTCTTTCATTTCAATGGCGCTGTTAACCCTGGCGTCATGGAACGAAATTCTAGCGCCATGGATGATATTCACTGTTACAGGACTGACTGGGATTGTAAACATGCTGGGTAATTCCGCCAGACCTGCCATGCTTCCAAGAGTGATTCCACGATCCCATACTACAAATGCAGTAACGTTCCAAACAGCTTCTTTCCAGATCGGACAAATTGCGGCGCCTCTGCTATTTGGTCTACTTTTCACGCAATTCGGTGTAACGACGACGTTCTTGGTCGGATCTGTATTTGCTGGGGTGAGCATGATCGCTCCCGCCATGATAAACGCCAGTGGAGCCCCAGATCCCGACACTACTGCCCAGAGCAAGGTTTCAGCACTGCGTGAAGGGGCGAAATTCGTAAAAGGACACCCGATCCTACCAGGACTGTACCTGCTGGACGTGGGGGTCACCATTGTCAGCTTCTATCGCATGCTTTTCCCTTTGTTCGCAAGCGGTCTATATGGCATGGGTGCAGAGGGAACTGCCCTACTTGGCTCTGCCAATGCACTTGGTGGAGTCGGTGGATCAATGTTGGTGTTCTTCACGGAGAAAATTCGACAGAAAGGCATAATCGTTCTAACCGCCACACTGGCCTACGCTATTGGATTGATTGCATTCGGACTTACACCAATCTTCTGGATCGGACTCATCATCGTCGCCTTTTTGGGTGCAACTGACTCGGTCGGTATGACAATGCGACAAGCTATCGTCCAGCTAACCACACCCGACAGGCTAATCGGTCGAGCTTCTAGTGCCCACTCATTCGCCGCTATGACCGCAAACAACGCAGGACAGATGGAAGTTGCTTTCGTTTCAGCCGCCATCGGTGCCGGCGCAACGATGGTACTCGGAGGTTTCATCGGAATAGCTGTAGTAGGGATCATCTGGGTGGCCATACCGGGTATTCGTCGCTATGAATATGTTGAGACTGCCCCAAACGAAGTAATAGCCGATAAACCATAAGTTGACCGGTTTGAAGGAACAGGCTTGAGGAAATTAAAGTGAAAATAACCGGAGTCGAAACTTTCATTGTCGATGGTGTGTTTAGGCCTTGGACTTTTGTCAAGATCGAAACAGACTCTGGCATTGTTGGATGGGGCGATTGCACTGAATGGCAGGCTGCTTATTCTGTTGCAGCGACGGTGGGTCAACTCGGTGAAAACATGATTGGTAAAGACCCCATGGCCTCAGAGGCCGCCTGGTGGGACAATGCTTCGTTCATGGTGCGTCAACGTGGCGGGATCGCATACAAGGCGATGTCAGGAATCGACTCCGCACTCTGGGACATACGAGGAAAAGCCCTCGACGCGCCGGCCTGGCAACTACTGGGCGGCAAAATGCGCGACGAGCTAGAACTTTACTGGTCGCACTGTGGTTCGGATCGAAGGCGTTATTCAACACAGTTAGAAGTGCCGTACCTGTCTAACCTCGATGACCTAAGCGCACTCGGTGAAGAAGTTATCGCCCAGGGTTTTTCCGGGATAAAGACCAACATCTTGGACCTCGATGACATGCCTTCTTTACCTCCAAAAAAGAACGGTGTTGGCAATAGCGGTCAAATCACTTACCAACAAGTGCAAAACGCCGTGAACGTAGTAGGCACGTTCAGAGAAGTTCTCGGACCAGAAGTTGGTATCGCGCTTGATACCGCATTGAGCTTCCGGCTCGGTGGAGCAATTAAATTAGCAAGAGCCTTGGAACCATTCGACATGATGTGGCTGGAAACTGAAACCTGGGATTATGGATCGCTTCGCACTGTCCGCGAATCGACGACAACCACCATATGTCACGGAGAAAGTCTAATGGGTCCAGAAGAGTACAGACCCTTTTTTGAATCACATGCCCAGGACGTGATCATGCCAGATTTTGCTTGGAACGGAATCACTATGGGTAAAAAGATTTGCGATCTAGCTCATGTTTATGACGTGGCAATCGCTCCGCATAATTGCCATTCTCCGATGAATACCCTGATCTCGGCCAACGTATGCGCAGTGATACCGAATTTCATGACCCTAGAGTTCATCAACGATGACGCGCCGTGGCGTGATGACATCATGACTAATCCGTTTGAGATCGATAACGGCAAACTGAAGGTACCTGACCGCCCAGGCTTAGGTTCTGATCTGATTGAGTCAGAACTTAAGAAACATCCATGGACAGGCGGAAACAACTGGGCTAGATAATCTCCATTCAAAAGAAGTCACATCCAAGGATGCGATTTCAATGGTCAGCTAACTCCAAACACGATCGTGGGCATCCAACGCATCCCACTCCAAGGTATCCTCAAACGCTCCAGGTGGGTACGCATCATAGTTACGTCTCTGCCCACCTTGTGCAAGATGTTCCTTAATCGCCTCTTCATTCAGTTCCAGACCCAGTCCTGGTGCATCTGTCACCTGAACATACCCATCTTTTATCATCGGTCCATCTTGACCTATCAGGGTTACCAGATCGTTCCACCACGGGTTGTCAACTGAATGCATTTCTAGCGCTATGAAGTTTTCCATGGTCATGGCTGCGTGCGCATTTGCCATAGCGACCACCGGGGATCCAGCCTGGTGAAGTGCTACTCCAATACCGGCATCACGGCAATAATCCGCTATGCGCTTTGTCTCAAGTATTCCTCCGGATGTAGCTAAGTCCGGATGGGCCACTGAAATTGCACGAGCATCGATCAGTGGTTTAAAACCATCAAGAGCATAAATATCTTCTCCAGTGCAAACTGGAGTGTCTACTCCTGCTTTCAAAGCTTGCCATTGATCCACAAACTGCCAGGGAATCATATCCTCATACCAAGCAAGCGTGAACTGATCTAAGGCTTTGCCGATACGTATGGCATTTTCGACTCCCATGTGGCCGAAATGATCCGAAGCAAGCGGAATTTCATATCCGATAACATCTCTCACGGCTCCGACATACTCTTGCATTTTGGATATTCCATAATCCGTAACTTGTATCCCGGTAAACGGATGCATCAAAGTCGCTGATTCAGCAGCAACGTGTTTGTTGATCACTCCGCCTTCGAACTCAGATGCGATCCACAGGCCGATGTCCATTTTGAGAAATTCAAATCCCCTATCCATTCTTCCCTGTAGAGCATTACCCATTTCTACTGGATCTTTTTTTAGTGGAGTATCCGCGTATACCTTCACCTTATCCTCACGGTACTTTCCACCAGCAAACATATAAGCAGGAACACCAAATGCTTTCCCTGCAAGATCACAAAGTGCCATTTCAACACCACATACACCACCACCAAGTCGACCATGACCACCGAATTGTTTGATTTTTTGAAACAAGCGATCGATGTCGCATGGGTTTTCTCCAAGCAAACGACTCTTTAACATCAATGCGTACCGACCAGAAGCTCCGTCGCGTACCTCCCCTAACCCCACCAAGCCTTGATTTGTTTCCAGCTTAATGATTGGCCAGCGCCATCCATCGCCACCAACAACAGCAATACGCATGTCGGTGATTCGAAGTTCGGATGGCGCAGATCTAGTGTTAACCTGATCAAGTTCAGATGTGTTCTGTTCGGTCAATTGGTATTTACCTCTTGTCACTACGTTGTTGATTCGAGCAGATCTACTTAGGACAAACGACTAGCTTTCCACTCTTCAAAATCTCTGTTCATTTCATCAGAAAATTCCCGGTCAACTTCACCAGGCGTGTAAATCCCTTCTCTGATCCGCTCTTGGCCAAACTCATCTTTAAGCCGAATCGCCTCCGAGCTCTCAACCACCTCTTGAGCTAGGTGTGGTGGAATGAAGATCACTCCAGTTATGGTTCCAAGCACGACATCACCTGGTACGCATGTAGCTTCTCCAATACGCGTAATCCCGTTAATGTCAGTCATGGTAACGTCGGCTATGGCAGATGGATCTAGGCCTCTTATAAACGCGTTAAAATCTCCCATCTGAGAAATCCTCTGGGTATCGCGAATTCCACCATTGATAACCATTCCTGTACCTGATCGTGACTTAATGGCTGTAGCCAAATTGTCGCCAGCAAATGTTCCGTTGAACACCTTGCCAAAAAGATCAACCACAATTAAATCGTTGGGTTCCAATTCATCGATGACCCAAGAATTCTGCCCTCCGATTCTATTCTCATTTTCACCTTGTTTGATCAGTGAGCCATGAACATCTGGACGCGTAGGGACCCAGCGACAGGTCACTGCCCGACCAACTATCACGCGGTCGGGATGCAGGTTTAACCAATCACCGGCGAATTGAAAATGGTAGCCATTCCGTCGACAAGTTCCCCATGCTTCTTCTGTAGTGACCAGCTTCATCCGATCGAGGATGTCATCCGTAACCAGAGGGCGTCCATTGGAATCGCGATCACCTTTCCATTCTTTGGTAACCGAACGAATAATTTCAGGATTAGTGACTCTCATATTTCCCTTTAAACATCTTGTAAATAGACCGAGTGGTTATGCGATCAAAAATCTTACACCAATACTTCCAGTTTCTATATTTGTGGGGCCGGTGTACCGTCGAAGTTAAGAATTCTGGCCTCGATTAATGCATCTTTAACCTCTGATATCTGGGTGTCGGAAAGCGGAAGATTAGGCTTCCTAGGCACAGTCCCTTCGTAGCCGAGAAGACTTAATCCCGCCTTTTGTACTCCGACGCCCCACGACATCCCAAGAAAATCGATACGGTTTATACGCTCTTGCAACTCACGCGCTTCAGCATACCGTCCATCTAAACATGCCTGGATAATATCCCTGGCAATATGAGGGCCCCAGTTCCCGAATAATAGACATGCCCCAACTGCGCCTATCATTCCTCCCGGCATAAGTAATGAGCCATTACAGGTCCAAAATTTCACGGCATCCGCCACAAAAGATGATATTTGGCACTCGTATCTATAATTGAGAGACATGATGTATGCAAAAACATTTTCAAACAACGTAATATCGCGAACCTCAGCCGGCGTCACATCCACTCCCATTGGTGTTTTAGGCTGATGAATAATCACAACCGGAATGGGACTCTGCGACGTCACTTGTTCAAAATAATCTTGGATAGGAGCGGCGTTTCCACCACGAACTGCTGGTGGAATTCTGACCCTGACCATGTCTGCACCCGCTTCCGCATACAGATTTGAAAGCCTGACGGCCTCCGTCGGTGATAGAGCATCAATTCCGGCAATAACAAATTTACGACCGGCATGAGCTTCAACGACGGTCTTAATCGAAATAATCTTCTCCGGCTCCCCCATGTGGAACTCCTCACCACCGTAACTGCCTACGACAAATCCAGAGAGCGCAGTCTCACAGAACTTATCAACATTACGCGATAACGCGTCAAGATCCAGAGACTCATCCGCATTGAAAGGCATATTGGTGGGAGCAACCACTATAGGATCTAAGGAAGGAATAGGCATATGAAATCCTTATTAACGTTTAACTTATGACAAGGCGGAGAAAATAACTCAAGACGAGCATCTTACCTCTAGAGGCAGCAACAAGGATCTAATGATCGAATCATTTACCAAAGTTAGCCGCCAAACGTTTATCTTTATGTCCAGAAATCGACACAAGCCTGACCATTGGCACTCGACTCAGACCTTGAGCCCAGAACTTTAGGAACTTATCTCACTTTGAACAAGACCCGACTTTTACAAACTCTGGTCGTATTAATGGCCACCGTGTTAACGGCCAGTTGTCATAGCAATCTAGAACCTAACACGGACGTAAATTCAAACAAACTTGTTGTTTTCACTACAGCATCAGATGTTGGCCTTGGCACTTCTAGAATTCCTCTCAATATCCGTAAAGCAGACGGGACAGTCTTAATGGATTTAGCTTCAGAAATCGAAGTGTCATACTCTCCGACCGAATCCAATGAGAGTCAAATTGTCAAAGATTTGAAATGGAGAGAGTGGCCAATTCACGGTGGGATCTATACCACAACCATGGAATTCAACCAGGTCGGATTCTGGAACATCAAAGTCAAGGTTAATTCCAACGAAATTCAAATGTCAGCAGAAACTGGAATCTTGGTCAAATCTACTGCTGAGGCCCCTGATATAGGAGAACTGGCACCTGCTACAAAGACTAAGACCAGTCCAGAAGGAACAAATCTAAGGTTAATTACTACGGCGCCTGAACCAGATCCTGACCTATATTCGATCAGTTTTGATGAAGCCGTAAAAACCGGACGCCCAACAGTGATCTCATTCTCGACCCCGGCATATTGCCGTTCGGGCGCATGTGGGCCGCAGACCGAGGTATTATCTGAACTTGAAGACCAATATAAGGGTCAGGTGAATTTCATACACGTAGAGATCTTCGATAACCCAGCAGAGATGCTTAACAGTGGAGACGCGTCTGTTGGCATAGAATCCCCAGTAATTGATACTTGGAATTTCCACACGGAACCTTGGACATTCACCATAAACAGCTCAGGGATCGTCATCGGTAGATTTGAAGGTTTTGTAACTGCCGAAGAAATCGAAGAATACTTACTTCCAACGCTGAACGCTACCTAATCTGCCAAACGGACGATCTGCAAAATTCCAGAATCAGTTTCTTCATACTCAACAGTCACGGGTTCACCCAGCGCACGATGCTCAAGCAAATGGGCGGGTGTAAATCCTGAGAAAACACCTCCACCTTCGAACGTCCACTGTTTCCCCGAATCATCCTCCAGTGTCAGGCTTGAGATCGTTGTTATGGAAGAATGTTCCACGATCAGCACCTGTCCTGTCACCGTGTTTGGATTATTGCCAAGGCAGGAAGCTCCCACGATGGAAAATATCATGGCGAGAAGTACGAAAATCGGGAGGATTACTGTTCTAGTTCGAATCATTCTCAAATACTAACAACGACATAAGCTATCCACGCCCTTTAGTCATACTTGGGATCAAACTTTCCAGGAATTGCAAATCATACGATTGCTGATAATAAGATGCCAGATAACGGGATTTATCTTATTAGCAAGAGAGAAACCATCGTAGTTTCAACGGTTAGACAAATACCGCGATTCTGTGTCTTTTTTGTCCTCGCCGACAGGTTTTTTGGTCCTTAAGAACGCTATTTCGAGTTGGGCAGATGGTATCGTCGGAGACGATACGATAGAAAACCCTGTAAGCGATAGTCGTGTGTCATTATATTTTCATTTGAGTAGCCGACTAAGTAACTAAACCTTAAAGTTGCAAAATCCATCCGGACCTAGGCCAGGCGATAAAGTCGTCCGACGGCCTAGGCAATCAGAAATATCTCCTGTGCGCACTCACGTCGGGCGGCGCGAGGTTTCAGTGCGCGGACCGACGTCACCGATGATGCTGGTATACAGCTTCTTCGTAGTCGCACTCGTCGGTGCCTTATTGTTATCTCTGCCTATCTCGAGCACCGAACCTGGTTTCATGTCTCCGACTGGTGCTTTATTCACCTCCATTTCTGCGATGACCGGAACCGGGTTGATAGTCGTGGATACAGAGGAAGCTTGGACAGGGTTCGGAAAGGTTGTGATAGCCGTTCTGATCTTCATAGGCGGACTTGGATTTATGACGGGTGCGGCGTTCTTGCTTCTCATAACTGGTCGTCGCTCAAGTCTTCAGGGTCGACTTGTGGTCGGCGCTGGACTTGATGATAACCGGCTCGGAACCATTGCTTCACTGGCCAGAAACATCATCCTGATGGCGATCATAGTACAAATCATCGGGGCCGTTTTAATCTTTATTCGATGGTATGTAGTAACACCTATATGGCCTGGAATAACGCTGGAAGAAGGCTTGTGGCAGAGTGTGTTCACGTCGATATCAGCATTTAACAACGCTGGCTTCGAAATACTCCCAGATGGGCTCATAGGCGGTGAGAGTTTGAGCGGTCTCACTAGAGACGTACCCTCGTTAATGATCATTGGCGCCATGATCCTGATCGGTTCCTCGAGCTATGCCACACTTTCTAACCTTGTCGAAATCCGTGGCCGCAGGGTTGGGACTCTGCTATCCAAAACAATACTGATTGGTTTCGGTTTACTGACTGCACTGGGTGTCGGCGCTGCAATCACTGTGATTGGCATTTCAAGAGATATCGAAATATTAGAGATTCTTGGAGAAGTGATCCTTACGGCAACTGTGGGCTGGGCGATCATCTTTTATGTGCTGAAATTCCGAAAATGGGCGTTGCTCACCCTGGATACGAAGTTGGTCTTGATCGGAATTGGCTTGATGCTGATTATCGGATTGACATCTTTCTTGAGCTTGGAATGGTCAAATCCCAACACGATCGGAGATGAGCCCGCAGTTTCAAAAGTAACACAAGGTTTATTTCACACAGTCAATAGAACCGCTGGCTTCTCATCAGTTGATTACAGCCAGCTACATCCTGCCAACACGAGTGTCACCGAAGGATTAATGTTTGTCGGCGGAGTGTCAGCATCGACAGCTGGCGGAATCAAAGTCAGCACACTGATGGTGATCATAATCGCGTCTTTCGCTATTTTCAGCGGCAAGGAACGGACAACGATCTTTGGTAGAGAGATCCCGCGAGTAAATGTTCAGCGTGCGATGGCTGTCGCAGCAACAGCAGCACTAGCATTGCTTATGCTGGTAGTCTCCCTCTTCATCGTACAGCCCGACCTGGAATTTCGAACTGCTATTTTCGAAGTTATCTCTGCCTTTGGAACAGTGGGGTGGTCTGCAGGTACCACGCAACATCTCAACGAAGCGGCTCAGGTCGTAATTTCAATCGCGATGTTTGCGGGTCGATTCGGACCTATAACGATCACACTTTTCATGGCTGGACGCGAGCGCCAAGACACTATTCGCTACGCAGGCGAAAGGATTCGCATCGGCTAATACCTATAAATTCGAATCATCCAACTTGGAAAATGCATCTATGGCAATCAATGGCGGCTATGTGCAATGCTCGGAGCCCCGCTGATCACCATTGTACAAACATGGGCATCACTACGTGCGTGTAACCCTCATGATTGGCTGATCTGAATACACCAGGGCTGGATGGCGTAGTAGTCTCGAGAACGACTTCTTTACCACTCAAAACATTCAACACATCCATCAAAAATTTACTATTGAAGGCCACTTTGGTCTCATCACCATCTACGGCAGCGTCTAGTTCATTCTCATTAGAGCCTACTTCTTCCGCTCGTGAAATGACTTTCACTGCCCCTGAGGCATCACCATCTCCCGGATTAACAATCACCCTGATGATCCCACTACCATCTCGTGCAAATATCGATGCAGCTCTGGTCGCCTGAACCATGCCGGCAAGATCGATTGTAGCTTTCGTGCCCCAGCTAGTTGGAATCAGTTTCTCGTAATCCGGGAATGTTCCCTGGACTAGAGCGGTCACAACTTCTGAGGTATCAAGGCGGAACTTAGCTGATCGGCCATCGCCATCTACGGATAATTCAACACTTGACGACCCATCACCAAGCAAACGTTCCACCTCTGCTAATGTCTTAGCGGGCACTATCACACCTACTTCAGCGTTCACCGGAGCATCCAACTTACCACTCTCAACCGCTAGGCGAAATCCATCAGCAGCAGCGAGCGTAAACGTATCACCGGAAAGTTCAACTTTGACGCCGGTCAGGACTGGCCTTGAATCATCGGTTGCCGCCGCCAACACAACTCGTTCAAGAGCGCCCCTAAAAGTGTCCGCAGGAATTGTGACCGATGAACCGCCATCTACTGTCGGAATAGGAGGGAATTCTTCTGATGCGATCCCGTTTATTTCACCGTTAAATTTATCGCAGGTCACAATAACGCCAACTGGCTCATTTTTGAACTCAATATCAACTGTCTGCCCTGGCAACGAATTAACAAAATCAGTGAGCATTCTTGCAGGAACGGTTACTCTCCCCTCACCTTCGATTTGGGCCCCAATCCATGTACTTATAGAAATCTCGGTATTTGTAGCCGTCAGTTTCAATTGACCATCATCACCTTCAAGCAGGACGTTCTGTGTCACCGGCAGAGTGGCACGCGCTGCGACTGCCCGACTGACATTAGCCAAGCCGCGACTAAGGTTTTCTCGAAGGCAAGTTACCTGCATACTGATCCTCTCAGTTGTCATTGAAGATGAAGCGCTAATACTCAATATATGGTGTCGCAGTATATGTACGACCATAACGTTTGGTCAATTTGAGACCGTCTAGATTACATAGCGATTTATCATGGTAAGAATCATGGATAAAATGCACAAACGTTTTAAGTTTCTAAAACTCACAATATTAGTGTGCAACCAAAAATATACCCACAAGTCATACACCAATGAGTAATTCGAAAATAAGTGAAGTTCTGGAACAACTTTCAAATGGAGAAATATCGGTCGAACGGGCCGCTGCAGAATTAAGCCTAACCACTCCGGTAAATGATCTTGAATTTGCAACAGTGGACCATCAACGAAGTGAACGAATCGGATTTCCAGAAGTTGTATATGGTCTAAGTAAAACGCCAAAGGACACAGCTGACATTGCGGAACGCATTTTCGCCAAGGAAGGTGTGGTCTTGGTAACAAAATCTTCCAAACAAGCGTTCGAATTACTATGCCAAACAGTCCCTGAAGCAGTTTGGGAAGAAGGAGCACAAGCGATTTGGGCCGATCGGCGCGAGAAAAAAAATCTGACCCCAGGCGTTGCGGTAGTTGCGGCCGGAACTTCCGACTTGCCGATTGCCAGCGAGGCAGTTCTCACAGCAACGCTTATGGGCTGCGATGTCAACCTGATAACCGACGTTGGCGTCGCGGGCCTGCATAGACTCTCAAATCGAATGAACGAACTCAATAGCGCCAAGGTCATCATAGTCGTGGCCGGCATGGAAGGAGCACTTCCTAGTGTTGTGGGAGGACTTGTACGCGCCCCGGTTATCGCACTGCCCACGTCTGTAGGCTATGGAGCCAGTCTAAGCGGCGTAGCTGCGCTGCTGGCGATGTTGAACTCCTGCGCACCTGGAGTATCAGTCGTCAACATAGACAACGGTTTCGGCGCAGGCTATCAGGCGGCGTCTATAGTAGGCGCAACGTGGAAAGATTAACTAACTGCAGAATGTCACAGGTCTGCCCCAAGGGTGTTTAGGCGTTGACGAAGTGCGGACACCCCGTTTGACTAGTCATAAATTCATTTAGTGCGTGCATATCTGCGGAAACCTATGACATTCAGGTATTTCAAAATATGAGTGAACGAAAAATCAAAGTACTTTTTGATACTGATATAGGTTCAGATTTAGATGACGCTGTCGCTTTGTCTTACCTCTTAGCACAGCCTCGGTGTGACTTATTGGGTATAACCACCGTATCCGGAGATGTCCTGATGCGCGCTAGACTCGCAAGTGTGCTGTGCAAAACAGCACAAAAAGGTGTCCCTATAAGACTCGGATCAAGTGATCGCCTTGATGGACCTACCAGGCAACCAATGGTGCCTCAGAATGGGGTTCTAACAGATTGGGACCATGATGCTAATTTCAGTGATCAGAGCGCCAATGAATTTATAGCTAGTACAGTAAGAAGTAACCCAGGTGAAATTGTCATTTTAGCCGTCGGTCCGTTGACTAACATAGCGCAACTATTCGTAGATCATCCTGACGTACCACCGCTTTTGAAATCACTCCAAATTATGGGTGGTAGATTTATGGAATCGGACGAGTTGCCTGCATCTGAATGGAACATTCACTGTGATCCTGCAGCCGCAGAGATCGTGTACGGCGCTGACGTTCAATTACATACATCTATAGGGCTGGATGTGACCTATCAGGTCGTAATGGACTCCATGCAGGTAAAAGGACGGTTTCAACACCCATTACTGACGCCTGTCTATGAAATGTCCAAAATTTGGTTCGAGGATCGACCATTACTCAGATTTCATGATCCATTAGCCGCTGTAGCTATTTTTGATCCTTCTGTGTGTGATTACACCACAGGCACGATAAGTGTAAAAAGAGGGAAAGGTAGAAGTGATGGTGTTACACGATGGCATTCTGGTAACCCGGGCTCACACCGCATAGCATCTCAGGTCGATATTGATAAGTTTTTTAAATCCTATTTTTCTGTATTCGATTAGGATTAGTTGTCCGAAAGCACCAATGTTCGTCCAGAGCTCTCTGGTTAAGCGAAACTCGGGTCCGTTTGAAACTCTATTAGTTGAGCGTTTTCAAATACGCGATCAAATCGGTTATTTCCGATGAAGACAGGTCATCAAACGCAGGCATTAAACCATCAGTGAAGCCATCGACCACAAATGCACCCGGCTCCCTTATAGACTCCTCAATATACGCTTCCGCATCGAGTGAGGTGCGCTCCCCTGCCCGTACGTAAATCCCAGCAAGGCCCGGCCCGATGACTGTCTCTTCACCCGTTGAATGACATGCCGTACAGCCTTTGTCGGAAAACAGTTGCTCTCCCGACACTGCGTCGCCAGTCGATTTCGCAGGTGCGGCTTCCGTCTTGCTGGCGGTAGTTCCAGTTTCCTGTGAACGTTCTACAGCGTCCGCTGGGGTTGGATGAAATTCCACCGGTACCTGGGTCGGAATCTGCTTCTCGTTGCAGCCAACCAGCACGAGTAGCATCAAAATCGAAGCGAATATCATTACGTTTACGCGGTTACCCGTCACAGTATCATCCTTAGCGGTATTCCAGCCCCATCAAATCACATGATGTAGGTAGTTGAAAATTCGTCTCTGAACCACGTTAGCAACAAGGCCAATCGCGGTCAATCGTATTTTTGAATCATTAGGCAACAGACAACACGAGAAGTTTGTAAGTTAGTCGATTTTCAGTTCGAGACACGCCTAATTTCAATCTCTTCGCCCGGCGCTAATGCCACGCGACGGATTTCGATATCAAGCTTCAATAACCAGTAACTCAAAGTGGCTTTACTCACTCCCAAACGTTTTGCAGCTCCAGTGAGACCAACATCGTTGACAATTTCAGGCAGAGCCTTTTCAAGTGGTCGTCTGAGCTTTCGCTCAGCCAATACCATCTTCTTAGTTTTTGCGCCTCTCATTTGTCTCCTTAGTGGTCTGAGCAGAGCATCAATGTAAATGTAGGTTGCCACGGTTCCGCTTGACCCGGTTTTTTAATACCTGATTAGGTCATTTTTCAGTTGTAACGGAAACATTCAAGGGACATACCCCACCCGATAAAACCACGACCTACAGAATACCAACGACTCACCGAACTCGTCAAGAACTTGTTTGTTTTTCGTTCAATACTTTTTTTATACTTTTTTTATATTAATTTAAAACAATACATAAATTTTAGTAATATCTCTATCTTGAATTACTCTGAAGATTAAATACATATATTGTTGCGCAAAAATACGCTTTTATTTGATATCTCTCGCGCCAAATAATGAATATCAAGGTTGCTACGTGTCATATAAAGTCGCCCCGACTACAACTTGATTGAACCCCGGTAATGAATAACAAATGCATAGCTGAGGAAATAAACTGGCTAATTAACCAGAATCTCCAACACAGCGGTCTCCAAAGAGAGCGAGGAATCTCTAAGTAGGCCAATAATGCGTTTTGGACAAGAAAAGCTGTCTGCGGCTAACATGCAGTTCAAAACAGTCGAAGGCAACTGAAGACAAAATCCATTATTCTCCGAATGTTTTGTACTGCAGCCACTGATAAACTTTGTTTAGTATTTTCCTGGAATTGAGCACGCTCTCCCCTACTCTTCCAGTCAGTCCACAGTTCTAGGAGATAAGCCGATAGAGTTCGCAACGGATCTGATTAGCAACCTGGAAACGTCAGTCCTCGCATTTTCTTCAGATGTCTATGAATTCATGGGCTGGTTCGGCGTCATCGTGCTCATGGCGATTGAGAGCACGGCCATACCCTTGCCGAGCGAAATAATCATGCCGCTCGCTGGATGGTACCTCGTACTTGATCAGGGCCATGGTGTCCCGCATGTAATGCTGGCGGGATTTTGGGGAGCCGTTGGAAGCTTAGCAGGCTCACTCGCTGAGTATTACATTTCGAAATGGGGTGGACGTCCCCTAATAGAAAAATACGGCAAATACCTGCTAATCACCCCTCGCGACCTGAGTCGAGCTGATAGATGGTTCCAAACAAGGGGCGAACTCACGGTATTCGTTGCAAGAATGATCCCAGGTGTCCGTGGGTTCATATCGATCCCTGCGGGTATTGCACATATGAACGTACTAAAATTCTCCATATTTACGTTTCTTGGGGCTTTACCATGGACACTTGGTCTCGCATGGGGAGGTTTCCTCCTAGGAGAAAATTACCACGCAATACGACAAGTCTCAAAACCATTCGACATCCCAATCATAGGAATCGCCATAACCTTAATCGCCTGGTTCCTATGGCATCGGATAAGAGAAGTGCGTTCACAGTAATCGCATTCCGACTGTTTTCTCAAGAACCAGAAGAATTCACTAACTCCGTACGAGTCACCTAAGCTGAGTAAGATTAAATAAATAAAATCCTGCTACTTAGATATAGTCAACAGTGAATTCAAACTGCTGTTACCCTTCTGAATTCACTAAGGGTTAAATCAATAGATGACAACCGAAATCAAAAGAAAACTTAATGTCGAAGTAAACGGCATCAACATCGAATGCGCTTCGCAGGCAAGGGTACTTGACGCGATAAATGAAGCAGGATTCGACGTCCCAACACTTTGCTACGACGAACGTACCGGACCACAAGGCACATGCAGAATGTGCCTTGTGGAAGTAGAAGTCGAAGGAAAAACACAACAAGTTGCAGCTTGCACAGCTTTTGCCTCTGATGGAATGCAAGTTGCAACTCACTCAGATGAAATCGTCGATTACCGTAAGACGATCCTCGAACTCCTACTATCAGAAACATCATCACCGACAGCATGTCCAAAATGCATTTCCTTCAAGAAGTGCGAACTACACGATGCTGCAGAACAATATGACGCAAAATGGGATGCATTTCCGTCACTGGCAGCACGTGAAAAACCAAAAGACCCAAACCCATTTATACAACGGGACTACGATTACTGTATCTCCTGTTTCAGGTGCACGAATATTTGTAATGATTGGGAACAGGCAGGTGCAATAACCGTTCACGGACGAGGGCAAGAAAACTCCATCGCTTCGTTCTTCAACAACGATCTACTTCAATCACCTTGTACTTTTTGCGGTCAGTGCATTAACACCTGCCCAACCGGTGCCCTTACAGATAAAAAAATTGTAGGAAAAACAAAAGCCGAAGACCTCAAACGAACAAAAACCATCTGTCCCTACTGCGGGGTTGGCTGCGGCATACATTTGCTAAGCGAAAACGGACAACTAAAAGGAACCGAACCAGATTTCGATGCACCCAGCCGGGGTTCTCTATGTGTGAAGGGTCAGTTTGCTTCCTGGGAATTCGTCAAGAGCGAAGAGCGCCTTAAATATCCCTTGATCAAAAAAAATGGGGCGTTTGAACGTGCTTCCTGGGACGAAGCCCTTGATTTGATGACGAAGCGATTCACAGAAATTCGTGAGGAGTCAGGACCTGACTCCATCGTATGTTGGTCATCGGCCCGATCGGTCACCGAAGCAAATTACCTGATGCAAAAGTTTTCACGAGTAGGTATCGGTACCAACAACATCGATAACTGTTCGCGTACCTGACACGCTCCAACGGTCGCCGGTATGGCGGTCATGGTTGGCAAAGGTGCCATGACTAACTCTATTGAAGAGTTAGCCGGGACGGATCTTTTACTTGTGGCAGGATCGAACACCACCGAAGCTCATCCCGTCATATCGCTACGAATGAAGCGCGCTGTTCGTAATGGCGCCAAGCTAATAGTGATAGACCCACGCAAAATTGAGCTAACCAAATGGGCAACCCGCCATCTACAAATTAACATCGGAACCGATATACCCCTCTTCAACGCTTTTGCGCACGTCATGATCAAGGAAGGGTTATATGACCGTGAATACGTGGAAAAGCGGACTGAAGGGTTTGAGGAATTAGCCAAACACGTGGAGTTCTATACCCCTGAGTACGCATCAGAAATCTGTGGCGTACCAGCTAATGAAATTATCGATACTGCCCGTGAATATGCCGAAGCTTCTGGGAAAGCTGCGATCTGCTACACACTTGGGATCACCGAACATTCCTGCGGCTCTCATAACGTTCAATCTATCGCTAATCTCGGCATGCTTGGTGGCAACTTTGGAAAGCTGAATGCGGGAGTAAACCCACTCAGGGGGCAGAACAACGTGCAGGGAGCATCAGACTCCGGAGCATTACCGACTGACCTCCCTGGTTATCAGAAAATTGAACGCCCCGGGGTTCGAGAAAAATTTGAGGCAGCGTGGGGTTCCGAATTACCAAAACGACGCGGCATAACCAAAATAACAGCAATGAACCAGATGCTGCGCGGCCGCGTGAGAGGCGTGTACATAATGGGTGAAAACACGGTCGTCTCCGACCCAAACACCAATCATGCACAAGCGGCACTGGAAGCAACAGATTTCATCGTAGTCCAAGATATATTTATGACCGATACAGCCAAGTTGGCCGATGTCGTATTACCTGCAGCTTCATTTGCAGAATCGGACGGGACTTTTGCAAACAGTGAACGGAGAGTTCAACGCGTTAGACCTGCGATAAAACCTGTTGGAGAATCACGCACAGACGTCGATATCTTGCTTGATGTGATGAAAAGATTCGGCGTGTCACAAAATCTAAACACGCCCTCCGACGTCTGGGACGAAATGCGGCGGCTGGCACCGATCCTCACCGGTATCAGCTACGAACGACTTGACAACGAAGGCGGTATTCAATGGCCGTGTCCGAGCGAAGACCATCCTGGTACACAATATCTACACAAGGATGAAATGGATTCTGGAATCCCGGGTTACTTTGCCCCGGTAGATCACATCCCGCCCGCCGAAGAAACGGATTCAGAGTACCCCATAATCCTTACTACGGGCAGACGCCGTTCGACCTACCATACCGGCACCCAAACTGGCCGAGCTAGTGGCTTTGGCCTACTCGTACCTTCTGAGATGGCAGAGATAAATCCTGACGATGCGGATCAGCTCGAGCTTTCAGACGGTGAAATAGTGACCATTGCTTCGAGAAGGGGTTCAGTCGAAGTGCCGATAAAAATAACGGATAAATCACCACACGGAACGATATTCATGAGTTTTGCATTTCCGGAACTCACTCAAACGAACCGTCTCACGTCCGATGCTTACGACTTTATAACCGAAACACCTGAATTCAAAGCCTGCGCCGTTCGCATAGACAAACTTATCGGAACAGTGACAGCATCAGACTGATCGCTGGCCTCGAAAATTATTGACGGGGGCTCATTCTCGAGGACCAAAAACTTGGGTCACCCACAGTCGGGAAGTCGATTGGTTCAACCCGCCCCATGATCTCCTCACCTGCTCTAAACGATTGAACATTGGAGTGGACGTGTTTCGCTATCTGCTGGGCAGCACCGATTTGATTAGTCAATGGATTATTAGTGACCAAGAGCTTGCCAGATGAAATCAGATTCTCATCAGCCCCGCTAATGTGCTCACCTGGACAATCAGTGGCATATCCGGCAAGACTCCCATTCGAAAGAGCCTCGAGCACATCAGCCTCATCTACTACAGAAGGATCAGATGTGTTTACGAGCACGGCGCCGGGCCTCATTAGATTAATCTCACGTTCAGAAATCAACGGACACGCAGTTGGACCTGGGTATATGTGGATAGAGATCACATCGGTACCAGACAATAGTAAATCTAACGACTGTCTCCGCACATTTAGTTCGGTTAGAGTCCTGGCCCTTGGGGTACGTACATCCGCAACACCGACATTTGCTCCGGATAAAGTCAAATTCCTCGCAACTTCAAAGCCCACATCTCCAATACCGATAATCCCCCAATCTGCATCAGGCTTGACACGAAGTGGGCCAGCAAAGCCAAGCACACGATTTGAAACGCGCTGTGAGATAGCGGGTGATATGCCAGCCACCAGAACCTGAGCGTTAAAAAGTTCAACGACAAGCGGAATTGATATCCTGCAGTCTAGGAAATGAACAAAATCAGGTCGGTTCTTATCAAAAATTGAACTCTGACCAATGACTAATTCATCAATTACCAAAATATCCGAATCATCAAGTTCAACCGGGTCAGTACTTTCAACATTCAGCCTTTTAAAAAGCAGATCATTTTCAAATACTGACTCGACCGCTTTAGCTACCGGATTCGTTTCTTTTGCAAGTAATAAAACTTTGGACATCTGCTTACCAACATGTGGCCATAAAAAACAGATTTACATCGTATAAGAAGTTTTATAGTGAAAACTCCCTCCCCAGCACAAGTTCCAGATCATATGATTCATAAACGCTAACTCACGTCAGAAAGGCACCTATTGAATGGCAATCAACTTGTCTAACCCTCGAACCCTGTTGTTCGTACCCGGAAATCAACCTCGCATGTTGGAAAAATCTGCTGGCTTTAGTGCGCAATGGCTTATCCCAGACCTGGAAGACTCCGTGCCACAGGCAGAAAAAACATCGGCTCGCGGCATTGCAGCCGAGCACATACCTTTTTTAGCGAAAGCAGGAAAGTTTCTGCTTCCTCGCGTCAACTCCCTGTCATCAGGGTTAGCGGAACATGATATTGCGGCCATTGCATCCAAGGACATCATTGGGATTTCAATTGGAAAAATTAGTACAGTTGAAGATATAAACAGAATTGATCAAATGCTCGAAACGGCCGAAAAAAACGCTGATATACCGATCGGACAAATTACGATCCTTCCGTGGATCGAAACCGCCCAAGGCGTAATAAACGCCTACGAAATCTGCACGGCAAGTAACCGCATACGCTGGGCAGCATTCGGTGCAGAAGATTTTTCAGCCGACATGTCAATTAGCCGAACAGTCGACAGCACAGAACCTGTATCTGGAATTGCAGCTGAACCAGGACTCGCATACCCGCGTTCTGCTGTGGCTGTCGCTGCACGAGCAGCTGGCGTTCATGCACTCGACACCCCTTATACAAGGTTCCGAGATCCTGAAGGCCTGAAACAAGAAGCGACGCTGGCAAAAGCAATAGGTTACAAGGGGAAATTATCAATCCACCCCGCACAGGTTGAAACAATCGAATCGATCTTCAAGCCTAGTTCTTCGGAAATAGAACGTGCCAAACGAGTATTAGATGTCGCTTCAGAAGCGGAAACTGCCGGCAGAGGATCCGCTTCACTGGATGGCGAAATGATCGACATGCCCGTGATATTAAGAGCCAGGAATGTCCTCAGGGACGCCGGATTAGAAAACTAACAACAGCATTAGGAAATTTCACTATGACGTTTGGACGTTATTTCGAAGAATTTAAAGAGGGAGAGGTTATAAAGCACTGGCCAGGGCGTACGATCTACGAAACAGATAATTCCTGGTTTTCTTTGCTTACCCAAAATCAACACCCAGTACACATCGATGCAAACTACGCTGAAAATACGCAGCATGGACAAAATCTGGTTAACGGACTCCTAGTTCTGTCGATAGCGATCGGTCAGACTGTCGCCGAAATTTCAGGACGCTGTATAGCCAATCTAGACTACGAATCGATAACCCACGATGGCCCAACATTCCACGGTGACACCATATATACAACCTCCAAAATTTTGGACCTCCGGGAAACTTCTAAAGGTGATCGAGGAGTTGTTTATCTTGAGACCACGGTAACCAACCAACGTTCAGAAAAAGTTATGACTATCCGACGCCATGTCCTGATACCTAAACGAAACCATGCAACTCTCGGCGACAGTCGAGAATAAGATTCAAGTATCTAAAATGATTGATGCCAAACGAAAAAAAGCCCCTCTTGAAGGAATCAGGGTATTAGCTATTTCGCAGTTTGGTGCCGGCCCATTCGCCACCTTAAATCTCGCTGACCTGGGTGCTGAAGTTATAAAAATAGAAGACCCTATAAGTGGAGGCGACGTCGCCAGGTACGTCCCACCCGTAATCGACGAAGCTGACTCCCTGTACTTCCAGGCATTTAACCGAGGGAAAAAATCTATAGGGATTAACCTGCGAGACCCCGATGGAATCTCCGTTTTTCATGGATTGGTCAAGGTATCAGATGCCGTATTTAACAACCTGCGTGGCGATCTACCTGGGAAGTTAGGTTTGACCTATGATCATCTGAAGCATTTGAATCAGGCGTTAGTCACATGCTCACTATCAGGATTTGGACGCACAGGCCCCCGCGCAGCCGAACCCGGTTATGACCCTATTATGCAAGCAATGGCAGGCTATATGTCCATCACAGGGGAGCCAGGCGGACCTCCGGGCAAGGCTGGAGTATCCATCATCGACTTCGCTGGCGGGTACGCAGCAGCATTAGGGCTTGTCTCAGCGTTGTTAGAAGCGAAATCTACAGGCGTCGGCAGGGATGTCGATGTCAGCCTTCTCGATACTGCCATTTCCATGCTGACATACTTCTCCTCATGGCAGCTAAATAGCAACTGGGAACCAACTCGTGAGCCAAATTCCTCACATCAAACCTTGGTGCCGGCACAGAATTTCCAAACACGTGATGGATGGATCGCCATCTTCTGTGCAAAGGAACATTTCTGGCGAAATCTTGCAGAACTCATCGGCATGCCAGATCTGATTGAAGATGAACGGTTTATCTCCTTCGAATCTAGATACGAAAACCGAAAAGAATTGGTGGAGATTTTATCTAAAAGGCTTGCCCAAAAATCTACTGAGGAATGGCTCAGACAATTTCAGGGAAAAGTTCCATCAGGGCCGGTAAATACCATTGAGCAGGCCTTGTCGGAAAAGCAAGTACATGCACGAGGATTAGTGGCAAATGTCAAGCATCCATCCCTCGGAATTACCAAGCAAGTTATGTCGTCAATCGCGACGGACGGGTCTAATCAAGCACTCACGCCCGGTCCTGCGCTAGGCGAAAATACAGATGATTTATTAAGTGATCTACTATCGTTAAACCCCAATCAGATCAAAAAGTTACGCGATCAGGGCGCAGTTAGCTAGTTTCTGCACATCGCGTAGTAGCAGCACACTGCTCAACTACCCTTAGAATGGTTATTAGGCCCCTGTAGCTCAATTGGATAGAGCGAAAGACTTCTAATCTTTAGGTTGTGGGTTCGAGTCCCGCCGGGGGTACCATACTGAAATTGAACTTAGCCCTGCCCTATCTCTGGGCGGGGCTATTTTGTACAGATGTGCCATTTCGTGTGCCACTAACCAACTGAAAGAGGCTTCGACAATTGTTTCACCTGTGTGCCATTTAGTGCCCCGGCAAGCCTTGCAGCGGCTTCTTCTTGAGCACCGGGAACTGAATGGCGATATACCGTTAGCGTGAATCCCGGCGTACTGTGCCCCAACCTGTCGGAGACATCCCCGACCGGAACCCCGTTGGCTAACATCAAGGTGGCGGCTGTATGCCTGAGATCATGAAGCCTAGCCTTAATCCCCAGCTTCTTGGAAACACGCTTCCACATCCCGCTGATCGAATCGGGGGAGTATGGGGCTGACCCATCAACACTGAACACCGGAGAATCATCTGACAGCACACGACCATAGTACAAGGCCACAAGGGCTGCATGGTCTCTCACGTAACGCAGGGATTCAACGGTGCCAGGATCTAGTGCAATAGCCCTTCTTGACCTCGCGGTCTTTGGTTCTGCATAAGTGCTTACCCCACCAACGTGATGAAACGCTCGCCTGATATGCAGTATCGACCTGTCAAAATCAATATCACGCCACTGAAGCCCACATAACTCGGAACGCCTCATGCCCGTAGTGATCATGGTTGTAAGCACCGCAAGGTTATGTGGATTTGACACCGCCAACTCATCACGTACCGCCATCCACTCACGGGGGCTAAGGCTTCGCATCTCACGCTTCGGAACTTTAGGCCGTTCGACTCCCCGGATCGGATCATGAGATATTGCACCCATTTCCCTAGCAGCCTTGAACATCATTCGCAGGAATACCCATAGGTGTTCAGCTTGCGAAACCTTGCCACGTCTAACGAAACTGGACAAGAAGGCTGCAATGTCCATATTGTCGATCTGCTGCACCTTTTTATCACCCATTGCAGATAGAACACAGTTATCAAGCAGATTTCTATAAACAGTTGCGGTCGTATGGCTCACACTCGCCTGCTTAGTCGGGAACCAGCGTTCTACGAACTGGTTCAAGGTCTCAGCCGTCTTGGATACATAAGACCCTTGATCAAGTTCTGTCTGGATCGCTCTGAGCCGCCTCTGTGCGTCTCGCTTAGACCCATGAACCACCTCAGATATGCGAAGGCGTTTTCCAGTTGCCAAATCCTTCCCGCATGAAGCCCAGATTCGCCACCCATTCGCCCTTTTCTCAATCGTTCCTGGCATATCTATTATCCTTCCTGATTTTCAGTAAATGGATTGGTGTTGAGAAGTACGTCAAACTTGTTCTTGGTATTGAAAAACAACCCGGAATGTCTCATCCGGCTTCCCCATTCCGGAAGAGTGATAAAAGGAACATCCCCAAACATGTCAGTGGCATTTCCTATCGTCACCCTGCGGTGCATTAATTTGGCCACATCCGAGTTGATAAGAGACGGGGGAATACCTTCATACGATGGATCATGGAATGGACTTAAATCATCTTCTGGGTCTCTTTTACCGCCTGCTCGATGGTGTGCCCACAGCAGTTCAAGGTCAATATCAGAAATCGACATTAAGTCCGTAGCCTTAGTCCTGCGGTAGCCCATCTCCCAGAGTATTCCAGTAGCAGCAGCAAAGAAGCTATTTGCAGAATCTAAAGATTCCCACGGCTTTATGGCAACGGCTTCGTCAAGAATCGGATAAAGCCATTTGTCACTGGTGAAATTGTCAGCATAGGCATACCGGGTACTCAAAACAGCCAGAATCTCCAAGTCGAGAGAATTATCAATTTCATGTAAATACCAAGCCCAATTCAGAGTGACCACATCCAACTCAGCGGGAAATTTAATCTGGTCTCGCAGTAATTGAAGAAGAAATCTCACCTTTTCCGGTGGATCACCCTGCTTTCCCTGGTGTTTTGAATAGGAAATCGTCCAACGCTCAAAAGCATCAGTTGATGATTTCTTGCTAATGTCACGGTGCCATCGTTGAGCTTGACGTGCGGATACGTAAATCTCTGGATCCTGCCCTACCTCTTCCCAAGTTTTCCCAGCATTGCGTAACTGAACAATCTTCTTGGTCATCCGTGTTTTTTCAGAGGTGCTATGTCGTGGTCTCTTTTTGCGACTTCCAGTTGACATGGTTACGGTTCCTGTCGTGCGTCAATATTTTATGTCGTATTTATGTCGTTTACAGTGCAATATTTGGCATCTTATATTGGCAATATATAACTGTCAATTTGGAATCTTCATGGCATAAGGAGCAAATTTATGAGAACCCTCGCAGCCACAGAAGCTATCGATATCCGTACCGCTGGACGGCAAATAGGACTGGGACAACGGGCGGCATATCGGGCAGCCGAGCGTGGTGACTTACCAGCAGTAAAATTAGCCGGACGATGGGTTGTGCCGTTGCAAGCGTGGCGCAGATTCCTCGCCGGGGATTGGAAACCAGACCCAGAACGTCATAGCCATGACTAATTACTGTCGGCAAAGAGACCCGGACGGTTATTGCTGGCCTTGTTCGCCTCGGTTCGCTCATCTTGACAGGAAAGCTGATCGTTTCGAGTCACTTGCGAAATTTGGCGGTTGCGAAGTTTGCTGTCCTGAATGCCCCTATCTAGGTCGGGTATATGACCGTAAGAACCTGATCAGAAGTGAGCCGTTGGCAGCTGCTAGGTTGCACTATGTCAGATTGCGTGACATGGCTGCTAATTGGCTGGAAGCATGGGGTGAACCCCGTCCCGAACTCAAGCCGTGGGCTTTCGATCCACAACCTGGTTTTTGGAGAGATGAGAAACAGGCTTATCGACCCCGTTTCAAACCTACAAATATCGACTGGCAAGAGATCAAAAAACGGTTCGATCTTAGAAGTGAATGGGCGCAGGTATACGGACAGCCTCTTGAGGAAACAGGGAAGGCATGGAAGGCGGTTTGCCCGTTTCACAGCGGCGATTCTATGCGCCTTTATGAAGATCACTATCACTGCTTTGGATGTCAACGTCATGGTGATGTGATCGACATACTGAAAGCAGGGGGCAAGCTGGACGCTGTTCTGCGAGGTGAATTGTGACCCTGCCAGCAGCTGACGTTTGGGACTTACAAAAACAAGCAACAGAATCTCAAAGCCATTGGGAAAAGAATTCCTCACGTACGGATCTCGCAAATTCCAACAGACTGGTGAGGAAGATCAAGGACCAATTCCTTTGGGTTGATCCTTGGAACTGCTGGATGAAATACAACCAGGGCAAGTGGGGCGAAGATCGGTCAAGAGGTATCCACCGAAAAGCCAAAACAATCTCAAAAATAATCTACTCAGAAGCCAGCATTTTGAGTTCAGACGAGGCAAAAGAACACGCCAAATGGGGTATCAAGTCACAAAGCTCAGCACACATCAAAAACATGGTGGAATTGGCGAAGTCAGAGGTCGCCGTTGAGCCTGACAAATTCGACCAGCAGGACAAATACCTCAACTTGCTGAACGGGACTCTTGACCTGACGAGTTACGAGTTATTAACGCATAACGCAGCACATTACCTGACACAGCAAACCGAAATTGAATATGACCCGGAGGCCACCTGCCCGAAGTTCCATGAATTTCTAAGGTTGATATTCGGGTTCGACACTGAACGCATCGAAACATGGCAAGTGATATTTGGCGCGTGCCTTGAGGGGGAACAGGGCTTTGAAAGGTTTTTTATCGTTTATGGAACTGGTGCGAACGGAAAAACAACGCTTTTGAATGTGCTTTGTAGATTGCTGGGTGATTATTCAAAGACAGCAGCCAGCAGCGTTTTCACCACGGGAAAAGATGATGCGCAGGGATTCAACAAGCACTCGATAAAGGGGGCAAGGGTAGTAACAGCAGCCGAAGTGAGGAAAGGTGCTCGGCTCAACCTGGCTGAGATCAAGCAAATGACAGGTGGTGATCCAATCCGGTCAGCTGCGAAATTCAAGGATTCAGAAGAATGGACTCCCAAACATCACATATTTTTTTCAAGCAACAACAAGCCTGTTGTAAATGGTCAGGACGAAGGCACAAGACGTCGGCTCACATTCATGGAATTAAAAAACAAGATTCCAGCCTCAAAACGCAGGCCAATGGAAGATGTGCTTGCTGAGTTGATGACGGAAGCATCAGGAATTCTCAACTGGGCTATTCAAGGTCACAAAAGATACAAATCCGAAGGATTGCAAATCCCAAGAACTATTCAGCTGGCAAACGAAGCTTTTATGGCTGAGCAGGACATCTTGGCTGAATGGATAGAGAAGTATTGCGTGCTGGGTGATGACGAATCAGAAATGGCTTCTGTTCTCAGAGAGAGCTACAACAAATCGTGCGAAGAAACCGGGTTGGATACCCTAAAACCACTGAAGTTTGCCCAGGCATTAGAAGAAAAGGATTTGAGTAGAGTTCGAGTAAATAAAGGAACAATTTGGAAAGGAATCAGCCTGATAAGTGGCAGAGTGAATACCGATTCTCAAACTGAAAGTGGCAGAGGTTACGAAGTTTCTGAAAAGTTCTTAAGTAAAAAAGAGCCTCACGTAAAAGAACCTGAAAACTTTGCAACATCTGCAACTCTGCCACCTTTGTCAGCAAATCAAAAGTGGATTGAAACCAATCAGGAAACTGGCAAGCAAGAAGTACACGAAAGGATTTGATAATGCGCTGTGCTATTTGCAAAACAAGTCTCTGGGGCCGGCAGAGTAACACCAGGACGTGTTCCGCCAGGTGCAGACAAATCCTGTACCGAAAGAGACGCTCATTCCGTAACAAGGGTGGCGATGTACTTATGAGTTGGCCTGAAAAGCCTCTCCGTGGAACTGATAAGCCAGAAAGAGTGGTGTGATGTTGAACAAGCTGATGATTGGTACGGCAGTCGTTATAACTATCCTGATGGTGACTGTCGCAAAGGCCATGGTTGCAGAGAAGTAGATAAACAGTTGAGTGGAATGATGGAATGTGGAGGTCTACCCTCCGTTCCATTGGCTCCATCCCCATATTTCCGCCTGGCTCTTTATGCAGCAGGAACCCGACATTGTGTTGCGGTTGGTCCCCGATCTCCCATCGGCTAAAATTGGCGAACAACAGCCGATAGAACTTTCGCAGTTGCGGTTGGTCCCCGATCTCCCATCGGCTAAAATCCTATTTATAACTAAGAAAAGTTTTCGAGTTGCGGTTGGTCCCCGATCTCCCATCGGCTAAAATTTCGATACTTCCGAAGTAGTAACCGTCAGGGTTGCGTTTGGTCCCCGATCTCCCATCGGCTAAAATTCACATCACCGGGTCGTTGGACTTCAACGAGTTGCGGTTGGTCCCCGATCTCCCATCGGCTAAAATCAGCGTACAAGTTCAAGCGCAGTTACTCTGTTGCGGTTGGTCCCCGATCTCCCATCGGCTAAAATCGACAGCAACTGCTGGCAGGTCCTCGACGAGTTGCGGTTGGTCCCCGATCTCCCATCGGCTAAAATGAAGAAAATCAGGAAATGGAGCAGCCGGGGTTGCGGTTGGTCCCCGAACTCCCATCGGCTAAAATTTCAGATATGAGCAAACTAACAGCCAGACGGTTGCGGTTGGTCCCCGATCTCCCATCGGCTAAAATATGGGCCAGAAGCTAAAGAAGCACTGACCCAGTTGCGGTTGGTCCCCGATCTCCCATCGGCTAAAATGAACACAAAGTTCTGTGGCACTGACCAGTAGTTGCGTTTGGTCCCCGATCTCCCATCGGCTAAAATCAATCGTTCTATCAACGTGTCTGGTGTGGATCCAGGACGCGGCCCAGTTCGTCAATTCCCACTTTCCTGAAGCCCTCACGGCCGAGCTGAGAACCGTTTTTGTTCGTGTATTTGATGTCGCCTTTTCTCGAGCGAGCATCGACGTTTGCCTCGTGGAGGGGAGCCATAACTACTACACCGGCCGACTTTATCTGACATATCCGAAGCAGTGTTTTCGGGTTTTCATCGCTTTTTACGCAGTCATTTATCTGGAGCCTCATCATCTTTTTTGCGGCTGGATGAGGTCGGTTTATGGATGAGTCAGTGCTGTTTGAGTTAGCATCGAATCTACGCACTACGGACAGCTGGCATTTGCCGTCTGGCAGTCGCCAGAGCTCACCGTATTCGTTCGAGTCAGGTTTATACCCCTTGTATGACTTACCATCGGGATCCCTGATCTCGATCACCCGTTGTTTCTCGGTCACCCGCACACTGCGTACCTTTGTGCTTTTGCCGCCGACATTCACTCCATTTGCTGCCTGCTCTGCGAAGTCAGCCGGTTTTAGACCTTTGGCAACGGTTGCGTCCCAGAGATTTAGCAGGGCTTGTTTCAGCGCAGGATCACGTACCGCCTCCAGCTGGGCACGCCGCGCGAAATTGGATAACGCTTTACGGACCGCGACCAGCCAGTTTCCATCACCTAGATCCTCGACCAGGCCGTACGCTGTCTCATTATGAAGCTGTCCGGATGTTTTGCCTTCTACCAGTCGGGTCCCGTGATCCGGGCGATGGGACACCACTATTCCCTCTACGTAAGGCTTTAAGGTCTCCCTGGTGAATTCCTTCCATGGAGGCAGCATGGCGGCTATCTTGCTCAAAGGCCCATAGTCTTGATTGGGGATCTGTTCGGCCGCTTTGGACATTAACTGCAGGATCCCAGGTGAAGTTACCGCCACGACGAAAGCGTCTATGGCGTGATGGCGGTGGTCATCCCGAGACTTGCCGCCGTTACCCTGGTCAGCTTTAGGGACTCCTGCAATCTCGTCAAGCACTGAGTCGAGCCCCCATCCTTTCCTGAGCTTGGCGGTGAGGCGACCTGGTGTTGCATGCACCCTGAGTCGTCCTTCTTCCTTCTCGTTGTACAGGTGAGCCAGGTACGTTCGGGCGATACGGGATAAGTACATCGTTTCGTTGAGCTGGCGGTCAAGGAACTGACCTTGGTCGTCGAACCTGTCCATTGCATCGGGCATGAATCGCCATTTTTTGTTTGCAGGCAGGTTTTGGGCATAGGTCGTCATCGCCGAGTATCGGCTTTTATCTGTTCCAAACGCCTCAAATGGCGATCGGTTGCCCTTTTGCCTGTTTGCTCCGGCTATACACAAGATCTGGTTGGCATAGCTGTCGTCAAGCGTCCTGGACCGGGGAAGGATGTGATCTATCTCGGTTTCGGCTGAAACGGCTTTTTGGAAAGAGATAATTTCGCCTGTATATGGACAGATACGTGCACCAGGTGGTCCCTGTTCTTCCCAGAGTTTGAGGCGGCGTATTCCATCGCCGGTGACATGTATTCCAGCCTCTTCCAGTGACCTGGTCCGTTCCTCGTTGGCAGCTTCGTTATCCCGGTTGCGCTTGTTCATCTCATTGACACGGGCTGGAGGAAGCTTCAGCTCGCGTGCAAGTTCAACGGTGATCTTTTCGGGTTTGCCGTGGATGCTGATCAGCTTGTTGATAACGCGTCTGATCTGGTTGAGCCCGATATGAACGGTGGGATTGGTGATCCTTCCAAAGCGCGTTACTTCGTCTTCTTCCTCTGACTGAGGGTTTCCTCCGGATACATGCTGCGACAGCACCTGTCCGTAGTAAGGAAGCTGGTCGTAAGCAGTGTCTGGCCGGAAATCAGAGTGGTGTGAGTACTCGGTAACCTCGCCGACCGCCTCGTGAAAGAGCATCCCTTCGGTTTCCATATGCGGAAGCAGTTTGTTAATTGCTGTCTCACTGAGGTTCATGTGTCCGGCGGGCAGTTGCATAGATGCAACTAACACGGCCGACTCTTCGTTTAGACTCCATTCTTTTTGGGCCGTGGATATCACGGATTCTAGGTCTTCTTCATCTATCAGTGTTCTTACGATTTCAGTGCGTTTATCAGTTGGAATGTCGTCCCAGGCCGATCCGAAGATCGCAGCTCGTTTCTTGGTCGCTCTCCTACGCATGCGGGCTGATGTTTCATCGCCTTTGAGCGCATCACGCCCTCCACGGCCAAGATTGACGTCTGTATCAGGATCAAGTTTTAACAGCTTTACCAGTTGATCGAATTTCAGTGCGGTTTTTGTGCGGAGGTGTTTGATGCATAGACCTCTTTCCTCCGGAGTAAGGAATCGTTCGGAATGGTCGCCGGGCTGCCGGACTTTTATGTTGTTTACTTCCTGGACGATCCGATAGTCCTGGGCGATCGGCAGTGCTTTTGGTGCACGATACTCTCCCTCTTCAAAAAGACACCAGCCTGGCTCTACCGGCTTGAGCGGACGCTGGTGGAAGATGATCTGCCTTAGGTGATCCCATTGAGTTTCATTCAGCGTGTGGTGAGGTTCCTGGCTGTTGCGAATTGCATCAAATTCGTTCTCATAGAGTGAGCGATCCGGGTAAAGGCCCTGGGTGTATGCGTGTGCTCGAACTGTTTGCCCTTTTCGTTTTCGTCGGGAGAGGTATTCTCCGAGCGTTCGGGATCCGCTTTCGCTGATGCGGGCTCGTAATTCCGTTATCGACTCCCAGGTAACGCCACTTTCTGCGTCTGACTGTCCGGCATCTGATTTACGGTTCGACTTGAAACCGCGGCGCTGGTTGAGGTGAAACAGTGCTCTGCCGAGTTCAAATGCTGAGACCGGAGAGTCCAGTGCCCGTGCGCGTATCTCGTAAGGATCCATCTGCTCGACGTCTGCACTGGCGTTCTCGTCTTCGGGCATCAGGTTCAGAATGACGAGATTCTCAAGAAGGTTGGCGCGCCGCCTTAAATAACGGTCTCTTCGTCGCCTTGCACCCCTGGCAATTCTTCGGTCAACAGCACGCGAGGCTTTGCTCTGAGGATCGCGTCCGTCAGAGAAGATCCGCACGCCCATGTCCAGAATTCCGTTGGGGTTGCCTTTAGAGTCAACGGTTACAGCAGACCACCCAATCGAATTGGTTCCAAGGTCCAAGCCTAATATGTACGAATTCGTCAATGTACGTCACTCCATTTGAGACAAAGGTCGTGATGATGTATCTTAACGTAGTGAAACGGTTACTGGGTTCCATAGCTTTTTAGCCGATGGGAGATCGGGGACCTTAAGGTTGATCCCCAAAAAGGATCGCCAACCGTTAACAAGCCTTTTTAGGCACAAAATGAGCGGGCAGGCTACGGCCTGCTCGTTGCTTTTAACACGAGAAGGGTTCCACGTGCCTCGCGTGTGGCGCGGGCACTCGCACGGGTGTGTGAGGCATACAAACTGCCTGAGAAGGAACCTGATGTATTTTGTTCAAATTCACCAAGTTAACAAGGACAGACCCGCGCACACTTAACACCGCGCTACTCAGGAGCTTTCCCTGTGCGTGTGCCATTTCGTGTGCCACTAGGTGTTACGATTTTCAAACTGATGCGCGCAAAAACCTGCGTCGATTAAGGGCTTTTCAAGTTCAACTAAGGCACTTCATGGTAGTTTTACTGCCAACACAAGCCAAACTATCTGCGAGACTTCTAATCTTTAGGTTGTGGGTTCGAGTCCCGCCGGGGGTACCATACTGAAATTGAACTTAGCCCTGCCCTATCTCTGGGCGGGGCTATTTTGTCCCACGTCTTCACAAAATCTTGACATCAATAGAATATAAATAAGATACCCGTGTACGTGATCACAATTCGAGCAACTCAGCGTTTACCAATATGATTACTAACGAGCAACACATTGAAAAAGTCGCCTTAGTCATCGAAGACGACAAGTCTGTATCCCAACTAATACGCCTGTATTTAGCAGAAGACGGGTACCGAGTGTTAAATGCGGAGGACGGATTGTCAGGGCTAAAGATGGCCACTGAAGAAACTCCTGACATAGTACTGCTAGATCTCAATTTACCTGGCATGGACGGCATTGATGTGTGCCGGAATATTCGCGAAAAATCCGATCTCCCCATCATCATGGTGACTGCCAGAGTCGAAGAAGATGATCGCCTTGACGGGCTAGACATGGGAGCTGACGACTATGTCTCGAAACCGTTCTCTCCCCGCGAGTTGGTTGCACGTGTAAATGCCGTAATGAGACGTACTTCAAAGGCAAACAAAAAACGCAAGGAAATAGGTGATCAGTTCAAGTTAGGAGATTTGGTTATCGACCTATCCAGACGCTCGGCGAGTGTCAGAGGCGCAGAGATGGAACTTACCCCAACAGAGTTTCGCCTTCTTGCTTTCTTCATTGAAAGTCCAAACCGCACGATATCAAGACAGCAAATCATTGATAACGTCTTCGGGTATGACTTTTCTGGATACGACCGCACAGTTGACACTCATGTATCAAACCTGAGAAAGAAACTGGATGCTGCTAGCCCCGATCGGCAACATCTGAAAACTATGTACGGATTTGGATATAGATTAGATGCTTAGGTGGATCTTTGGCTTGCAGGGCAGGCTAACTCTGGGGTTCGCTCTAATACTGGTGATATCGATAGCTGGCGTTAGCCTGTACTCCGCGTATGCAACTAGAATCGAAACACAACGCTTTGCGGCTGAAATCGAACAGATGAGAGCTGAGCGTGCGGAACAACTGGTTCGCGACACATTTGAAGCCAACCAAGATTGGGACGAGGTACAGTACGCCATACAGCAAGTGGGTAATCTCTACGGATGGAGAGTAGTACTCGAGAATGAATCTGGAATGGTCGTCGCCGACTCACACCAGTTCGTCAGGAATGCACAGGGGCTATTTGAAACACTGAACGACCGATTTGCTACACCAAATCGATTTTCAAAGCGACCGGTTTATGTGAACAATCAGTTAATCGGGCATCTTCTCGTGGACGAGCGACCCAATAAACAAGAACGCCCTCTATCGATGAAAGATTTTTATCCTGCGTCAATAGCGCGACTTCTACAAGATGGCCGACCCAATACCATCAACCAGAAGCAAGCAGAGATCAGGCCTACACAAGTCCCATCACAGGCGACAGAAGACCTGGTCGCGGAAGTCCTAGAATACGTAGACCCGCCACTAAGCAACTTGCAATCAGCATTTCAAAGATCGCTACTTATCGCGGGTGCAGCTGCAGGACTCGCTGGCTTACTAATCGTGACGATATTCACCCGAGAGGCGTTAGCTCCGATAAGAGGCCTCACTGCAGCAGCCAGCAAGTTAGGAACCGGCGATCTAGGCCAACGCGTACCAGAATCAGGCAGCGACGATATCGGAGACTTAGCAAAAACTTTCAACACTATGGCCAGTGACCTTGAGTTAGCCGGTCAGCAACGCAAACAGTTGACAGCTGATGTTGCACATGAATTGAGAACCCCTCTGACTAATATCCAAGGATATTTAGAGGCGATAAAGGACGGACTGGTTGACGCGGATGAAGAAACCATTGACACCCTCCATGATCAAACCACCCATTTAGCGACCTTGATAGAAGACCTTCGAATACTGGCCGTCGCCGATGCCGGAGCCCTTACGCTACAAAAAATACACGGGACGCCCGTTACCACAATCGAGGACGCAGTAACCACCTTCTCCCAACGGGCTCGAGACCGTGAGATCGAGCTTTCGGTTTCGAGCAGTAAAACCGCTTTAACGATGGATTTCGACCAAACTCGATTGCGACAAATCATCACTAACCTAGTTGAAAATGCCCTAACCAACACGCCAAATCACGGAACTATCAATATCGATATTCGAAACAGTGCTGAAGATCTGAAAATCTCAATCACGGATTCCGGGGTTGGAATATCGAAGGAAAATTTGCCGCGAATTTTCGACCAGTTTTACCGAGTTGATGGAAGTCGATCTAGCGTAACCGGAGGTGCCGGCCTTGGCCTGACGATAGTTAAGAAACTTATCGAGGCTCACAATGGTTCCATCGATGTTTCGAGCGAGGTAGACCAAGGCACTACGTTTACCGTCTCTCTTCCGATTAGTAACTCCTGATCTAACCCTTCCGAGATACTGCTAGGCTAAACACATCAATTTGTGAAAGTCTAGTTGGATGAAACAGAAGATAGAGTTAGTTGGAAAACCATCAACTACGATCGGTAATAAAAGGATCCCCTTTTGAACCCCGAACCAAATAGCGACTACACCATAATCAAGGCAGCAAGAATCTTCGACGGGACTGGGGCGAAGACTCTCAAAGGACAGGCGATCCTGTTGGACGGGCACAAGATTTCAGCTATCGGGCCATCGAACGAAATCTCCGCTCCTGATGGATCAAAAGTAACCGTTTGTGATTATGGAAACTCAACCATTCTCCCAGGACTCGTTGACGGACACACCCACATGATGGCCCCGGGGGACGGCACGCATGGCGATATCACCGGTGCAGAAGAAGACGACATCTTGCTAATGAGGGCATTAAAGAATGCCAAAACATTTCTTGACGCCGGAGTGACAACCGCACGAGAGAACGGCGCCAAAAATAAAGTCGCATTTTCTCTGAAGAAAGGAATACTTAACGGTTTAACTGAGGGGCCTGAAATGATCATCTCAGGACGCCCAATCACCATTACGGGCGGACACTTTTGGTATTGCGGTTCCGAAGCAGATGGTATCGACGGTGTACGACAGGAAGTCCGCAAATTGGTCAAAGAAGGTGCAGACTTCATCAAAATCATGGCCACTGGTGGTTCCACGTGGTCATCTGACCCCCTGAGGCCTTCATACACGCCTGAAGAGATCGCTGCTATAGTCGAGGAAGCCCATCGCTTCGGTAAGCTCACCGCCGCACACTGTGCATCAATGCAGGGCATTAAGAATTCTCTGGATGCTGGTGTCGATATGATAATTCACTGCGTGTTCGAAGATGAAACGGGAATGTACGAGTTCAATGAGCCTCTCGCAGAACAACTCGCAGCAGCGAAGGCGTGGGTCAACCCCACTCTGCACGTGATACAGGCAGGTATTGATCACACCGAGCGAATCGGATACAACCGGGGCTGGCTCACAAAAGACGAACAGGCAAGTATAGATTCCAGCAAGGCATCCCTTGAAACTAGAATCGATTCAGTAAACCGTCTCATCAAGATGGGCGTGAGAATGATCGCCGGTAGCGACTCCCCGTGGGGAGCTTTCCCGCCCGGCGAATTCGTAAAAGAGATTATTGCCCTGAATAAAGCTGGATTGTCGAACAGCGAAGCGCTGGTAACTGGACTTAGCCATGCTGCCGAGTCGATTGCAGTTAGCAATCAGGCCGGAACCCTATCACCTGGACGCCCGGGAGATGTCCTGGTAGTTGGAGGCGATCCAACGTCCGACCTAAACGCCCTGTGGGACGTCAAGGATGTGTACAAATCCGGCATACGTATCGAACGTCCTGTTTAATCTGTCAAACGTACCCCAATAACCGATAAAACAGCGGTAGACTGCCAGACTGTATTCCTCGTACTCAAACCCAATTAATAACACTGAGCACACGAACTAGAAGTAATAAATGCCAACTATCGCTTTTCTCGCCAACCTTTCCACAGCCGAACATAAACGACGCTGGGACCTACTAAACCAACACGCCGGAAAAGACGTCAATGTAATAGTTGCAGATCCAAACAGTTCCCCTGGCGAGCTAATCGAAGCGTTGAAAGATGCAGACGCGGCTGTTCCGTGGCTTGCTTCAATTCCTCTGGATGTTGCCAAACATCTTCCAAAATTAAAACTTGTTCAACTTCTGACTGCCGGATACGACTCAGTAGACGTTATCGGTCTAAGCAATCTAGGAATAAAAGTAGCTAACAACGGTGGTTCAAACGCCATATCCGTATCGGAGCACACAGTATCGTTGATGTTGAGTGTATACCGTAGGATGATGGAAGCATGGTCCAACACGAAGGACGGCGCATGGCGATCGGGTGTAGATCAACTACCAGTCCGCACTGAGATCAACGGAAAAACCGTCGGAATCATCGGATTTGGCAATATAGGACGACAAGTGTCGCGTCGACTATCGGGATTCGACTGCGAGATTATTTACCACGATGTCGTTGAACTGATGCCTGGGAGAGATGGAGAGCTTGGCGCTAAAGCAGTCGATTTGGATCACCTTTTGCGGGTAAGTGATATCGTGACCATCCACGTTCCGTTAAATAGCTCCACCCGGGGGATGATGGGCGCAAGAGAGTTCAATCTAATGAAAAACACGGCGATCTTCATCAACACTTGTCGTGGACCTGTTCACAACGAGGCTGACCTAATTAAGGCTTTGCAAAATGATGTGATCGCCGGTGCAGGTTTGGATGTTTTAGAAGAAGAGCCAACAGACCCAGATAATCCGTTATTGCACATGCCAACCTCAATCGTCACACCGCATTGGGCCGGCGGCACAGGCGAAGGGAACGAACGCGCCGTAGTGTTCGCACTTTCAAACCTTGAGCGGGTAGCTGAAAATCGTACGCTGCTTTCTGTCGTTGACCCTGCATCGATCTTTTAAAGTTACGGGACACCCGAAGCCTTTGGCTCATTCCCTAAATTACCAAAATCCGACATGAGCCCTACGAAGCTCTTGATTACTGTGCCGTATAGCCCCCGTCTACTGGCAGATTTGCCCCTGTGATGAACGAGGCCTCATCAGAGGCAAGAAACAGAGCTGCGTTGGCGATTTCCTCAGGCTGGCCAAGTCGGCCCATAGGGTGCAGTGATTTCAAACGTTCATGCATATCTGCATCCTCTACGAGGGTAGTTACCAGCGGCGTATAGGTAAATCCCGGACAGAGCGAATTGACCCTGATGCCCTCCTTTGCAAGGGCGATACTCATATCCCGAGTCATCTGAACGACTCCACCTTTGGTATGAGGATAAGGGTTGAACCCATCGCTGATGCCCTGTGCATAACCGACAAGGCCAATGATGGATGCCAGATTTACAATCGAACCTGCCCGCTGTTTCTTCATCTCATTGACAGCAAAACGAGACATCATCATAGTTCCCTTTAGATTGATACTCACCACCCAGTCCCAAGTCTGTTCAAAATCCCATTCGGGCGGTGCGTATCTAGGAGTTACCCCCGCGCTGTTCACTAACACATCAATCCCGCCCATTTGCTTCACCGTTTCGGCAATGAGGGATTCACACTCTTCTCTAGACGAAACGTCTCCGGCCAATGCGATAGCATCCCCACCTTGCCTCACTATCAAATCAACAACGCGCTGAGCAGCTTCCATCTTCAAGTCAGAAACTACAACCCTAGCGCCTTCCTTACTAAAAAGCCGAGCAATAGCGTCTCCGAGTCCCGATCCACCACCCGTGATGTGAACAATTTTGCCTTCAAGCCTGCCTGCCATATGAGGTCTCCATACTTCGTTCTGATATTCCCGGTGTGATTAACTTTCCGTGATTATTATCTAAACAATGAATCTAGAGTCGATTCTAATTCGTGTTTCTAGTGCCGTGAAAGCATCGGGGCCGTAATATTGGCTTTATATGTCTTCAGAAAACAAAAAACGCCGAAACCCACGCCAGCGTTCGACGAAATCTCAATCGAAGGCTCATCCGCAATCGAAAGCAGATAAAAAGTCTGGCGCTACAAAAAAAACCGACAAGGCACACAAGCAGACCGTATACCCGATGAATTTCGCTGGGCCGATGCGTCGGCTTTATGCGTTTACTATAGATTTTGGACTCATCATGATGATCATTTATGCCGTTGCGCCCGCCGCAAACGGTGTAATGTTCAACCAAGAAGCAGCGCCACAAGATCTCATATTCTTTTTCGGTTATTTCATCATTCCAACCATTATCTGGGGTCGTACTCCTGGCAAATGGGTCGCAGGGATAGTAGTGGTTGACTCGGCAGGTCAAACACCCGGCCCTGCCGCCATTCCCCGAGAGATGATCGGAAAACTAGTGTCTTATCTTGCCGTCGGAATCGGAATATTCTGGCTGATATTCGATCCAAAACGACAAGGCTGGCACGATAAAATCGCAGGAACTTACGTGGTTGACAATCCATATTCGAGTGGGCCCCAATTTATGAAAGATTTTTTCAAGATCGGTGAAAAGAAGTCGAATGACAAGTCAGATACAAAGTCAAATTCAGACTCATAACATGGTATTCAACAAAAGACTTTCTGAGGTGTCAGATAGTTTTATAGCAACCTAAAGGAAGCCCTAATGGCAATTTCTCGAAAAGTTCGAGAACAGATGAACGACAGTTCGTGGATCCGACGAATGTTCGAAGAAGGCATCGAACTCCGCAAAATTCACGGTACCGAAAATGTATTCGATCTATCATTGGGGAATCCATTACTGGAGCCACCCGATGAGTTCCGTGCTGAATTGACCCGCCTGTTGGCCAACGAGGCACCTGGAACCCACCGTTATATGCCAAATGGCGGATTCCCTGAAGTGAGAGCCAGCGTTGCCGAAGTTCTTGCCGAAGAATCAGGTGTTCCAATAACCGGAGCAGAGATCTTGATGACGGTTGGCGCTGCCGGAGGGATCAACACCATCTTGCGATCCATCCTCGATCAAAATGATGAAGTAGTACTAATAGCGCCTTACTTCGCCGAATACATTTTTTACGTTCAACACCAAACCGGTGTGGTAAAAGAAGCGCAGTGCGATGAAAACTGGCTGCCAGATATTGAATCACTTGAGGCTGCAATCGGGCCACGCACGAGAGCCGTAATCATCAATTCTCCGAACAACCCAACAGGTGTCATTTATCCTGAGTCATCAATCGTGGCAATCGCAACTGCCCTACAGCGGGCGGAAGAAAAATACGGAATCGAGATATACCTGATCTCCGATGAACCGTACAGAAAACTGATTTACAGTGATGCGCCCTACCCGTTCATCTTCGACCACCATAAGCGATCCGTGGTGGCAACATCCCATTCAAAAGACCTGGGGCTTGCAGGAGAACGTATCGGGTACGCTGCGGTAAATCCCTACGATCCTGGTAAAAACGATCTCATGGACGCTATGAACTTCTCTCTACGCACACTTGGATTTGTGAACGCGCCCGCCCTCATGCAACGAGTGGTCGCGGGTATTCAACGAGCCACCGTCGATATCGACATCTACCGAAAAAAACGTGACCTGCTCCACAGGGCACTCACCGATATTGGTTACGAATGTGTAAGGCCTGATGGAGCCTTTTACCTATTCCCAAAATCTCCGATTCCGGATGAAACACAGTTCGTCGCGCAACTGCAAAAGGAGCTAGTGCTCGTAGTTCCAGGCGTCGGGTTCGGCACTCCCGGATTCTTTCGAGCTTCGTACTGCGTTGAAGATTGGGTTATTGAAGGATCGATCGAAGGTTTCCGAAAAGTTTTTCAAAAGACTAGGGAATAAAGAATCGCGTATCACCGAATTAATCATCGACTTGGTTTAAAGGTTCCTTAAGCCCAGATCCAGTAACTGGCACGCAAACGTTTGAATCTTGTTCTATCTCACCCGATTGGATCAGGCTTTCGAGTCCAGCAAATGCGCCCGCAGAAGTCATCTCAGAAAACAGGCCTTCGGACGAGGAAAGTCGTTTCTGCCACACGCTCAAGGATTCTTCTGAGATAGTGATAGCACTTCCACCAGTCAATTTAATTACTTCGAGCATTTCAGCTAGGCGAGGTGGTTTCGATACAGCTATTCCTGATGCATCAGTCGGCAAAGCATCACGGTAAGACCAGACCTCCCCATTCAAAGCAGCGACCAGAGGTCGGACCGCATGCGCCTGAACACAATGAAATTTCGGAATCTTGGCGATTATTCCAGCAAGTAACAATTCTTGATATCCACGAACCATGCCAATTAGAAGAGACCCGTTGCCTACCGGCAACACCACATGGTCAATTTCACCGCCCAAAACATCTACGATCTCATAGCTAACAGCTTTCATACCTTCCGAAAAATAAGGGCTTAGGTTATGAGATAAATAGCAAAGTTTCCGTTCCCTGACGAATTCTTCGGCAGCGTCCGTGCTCGCCTGTCTTGGTCCATCGATTTTATGGAGACTCGCACCAAATATCTGTATCTGATCCAGCTTGCCAGCGGCTGCACTGGATGGAGCGAAAACATGGGCCTTCATTCCCGCTGCAGCTGCATAAGCCGAAAGTGAAGCTCCTGCATTACCGGAAGAATCCTCGATGAATTCTGTGACACCTAAATCGCGCCCGATCGTCGTGAGAACTGCAGAGCCACGATCTTTGAAAGAACCGGTTGGGGCCATAAATTCAAACTTCGCCCATAGAGATTTCAACCCAAGTGATTCTCCTGATTTCTCAAGCAAAACAACTGGGGTGTCACCCTCACCAAGCGAGTTCGATAGTGCTGGGTCATGCATTGGCAATCTTGGCGTGATCCCATCAGGAGCGTCTGAATATTCAACCTTAAATAGGCCTCCACAAACTTCACAATACAGATCTTTCACTGACGGTTCACGGGTCGACGAACAGTCGACGCAGCAAAGCAGGTGATTAAAAGCGTTCAAACTAAATCCTCATCTTCAGTTTTTGCGGCAACCTTTTCCGACATAACAATGGCAGGGTCCTTCTCCCCAACGGACGGTCGGAACCGAACCCCGGATCTGGCGAATCCGCCACCAATGCCAACTGCATGACCATCCGCCCGCCAACATGAAGCACCAGACAACAGTCCCCCCGGTTCGAACCGTACAATACTCATACCACCTCCAATGGCGTTGACCGGCATAACTCGATGTCCTTTTTCAGCAACCTGATCCATCACAAGTTCGGAAATGCCCGTCTCGAGCTCAACCTCCTGCCCTTGCGTCCAAACACGCGGCGCTTCTACAGCTTCCTGTACGCTCATCTCGTGATCAATAAGGTTCACAATCGCCTGAAATACGGAAGTAAATATGCGAACTCCCCCAGGCAATCCAACTGCGAATTCTGGTAGGCCTTCACGCATTACGATCACTGGTGACATGCTGCTCGTGACCCGCTTGCCAGGCTGAACAGAAAGAGCATGCCCGGGATGTGGGTCGAACATCTGTTGAGTATTGTTGAGCAACACGCCGGTTCCTGGCACGGTTACTTTAGACCCAAACAGTTCATTAATCGTTTGAGTTGCAGCGACAATATTCCCGTCCAGATCGGCAACCGTGATATGCGTCGTATGATCAGGTTCGTTCGATCCGGGGTCAATCTCGGGCGATGCTTTGTCCATATCAAGGTTATCTATGAATTCTTCTACATGGTGTTTCGCTATCAAACGATCGACAGGTACCTCGACGTAATCAGGATCGCCCGTGTAGCGATTACGGTCCGCAAATGCCTTTTTCATAGACTCAAGTAATAGATGGATTGAATCAGCGGTGCCAAACCCCATTTTGGCCACTTCAAATTCTTCCACGATGTTGAGCATTTCCGCGATGTGAACACCCGCAGCCGAAGGAGGCGGCGGAGCAAATAACTCGTATCCCCGGTACTCAGCCTTAACGGGATTACGACGAATAGTTTTATAGGCCTCAAGATCCTGCAAGGTAATAATCCCACCATTGCGTCCCAAGTAGTCACATACGATCTCACCAAGAGGTCCGTTATAAAGATAATCAGATCCTTGCTCCGCTATGGCCTGAAGTGTCAACGCATAATCAGACCGATCAACAAGTTCACCTGGCCTCAATGCAATTCCGCCTGGCATATAAGTAGAAGCTGTCTCTGAAAATCTGCTGATTACATCTTTCACCTGAACAACGGTTTCACTAAGGTATCCGCTTGCCTTGAAACCACGAGCGGCGAACCGAATCGCAGGCTCCATCACTTGGTTCAAAGGAAGTGTCCCCCAGGTCTCAAGCGCTTCGGTCCATGCTTTGAGGTTGCCAGGCACACCGATCGACAGATAGCCCAACGAGCTTGCGTCGCCAACACTTTTCAAATAATCCGGCCCAGAGGCGGCAATTGGCTTGTACATATCTTCGGTAGATGCAGCGGGTGCAGTGGCGTAACCGTCTATAACATGGTGCTCTCCATTAGCGAGCCTCAGGTTCATATGCCCCGCACCGAATATACCCACCATCATGGGCTCAACAACGGAAAGGGCGAATAAGGCTGCTATCGCCGCGTCGATAGCATTACCACCCGCAAGAAGCATCTCGGATCCTGCCGCCGAACCAAGAGGATGATTAGTCACAACCATACCTCGAGATCCTAATGCAGCGCGTTTTTCTATTTGAAATGTCGTACCGGCACGAGATCGCCATTTGGATGTGGTCATTAATTCCTGCTCAATGATAGTTGTGATCACCGGATTGAGATGAAAGTCCACCTACATCGTTGATCAGCCCGCTCAAGCAAATATCTGCCAGAGTCTTGTTCATAGCAATTTTATTCTGCGAAAATCCATCGAAGTCAAGCGGAATAATCGTTCCGCTGGATATTGTGGCTAAGTCTTTGTACGAATAAATTATCTGCAATCACATTTAGCATGGCACATTCACGCAGATAACACGAGGTCGGGGCTTAACGATCAGTAGAGGAGATATCAATGGCACAAATGGGAACATCGGCGGTCTGGCACGATGCAGATAAGAGCTGGGAGATGCGAGACCTTCCCCTGCCTGAACTTGAAGCGGACGCCATTCAGATACGAGTGAGAGCAACAAGTGTCTGTGGTTCAGACCTACATATATGGCGTGGTGATGGTCTGGATAAAAATGACCCGCCAAGAGATCCATTTGTATTTGGGCACGAAATGATGGGTGAAGTTGCCGCCATGGGCAACAAGATCACAACTGATTCCCTGCGACGGCCACTCAAAGAAGGAGATAGAGTTGCCTACTCGTATTTCTTCCCCTGCGCTCGATGCTATAACTGCCTTCGCGGTGAGTTTGGCGCGTGCAAATTCAGAATGGGTCGCAAACCGCTCGATGAATGGCCGGTCTGTAACGGTGGATTCGCACAGTACTACTACTTGCGCAGCCCGAACTATGTATTCAAGCTGCCTGACTCAATAACGAACGCCGCAGCTGCACCAATAAATTGCGCACTGGCACAAGTTTACGAGGCGATGCACCTAGGCGGTGTTCGACTTGGCGACAACGTAGTCGTGCAAGGAGCAGGTGGACTCGGCGTGAATGCAACTGCCGTCGCAAAGGAACTTGGGGCCTCCAAAGTTATCGTGATCGACGGCCAGAAACCTCGACTCGATCTGGCGATACAGTGCGGAGCAACCCATACCATCGATATGAACGAATATGAGACTCCTGAATCCCGTATCGAGCGCGTAATGGAACTGACAAACGGCATCGGCGCCGACAAGGTAATCGAAGTGGTGGGCTTCCCCGCCGTAGTGGAAGAAGGACTAAAAATGGTACGAATGCGCGGCGTGTACCTTGAGGTCGGACACATCTCACCCAACTCGTTCGCTTCAATCGATGTTTCAGAACTGGTTAAGAATCAGGTGCGATTCTACGGAATTCAACACTACGACCCGTGGATAATCCCGAACGCCATCGATTTCCTCGAGCGAACCTCAGACAAGTATCCACTCACCAGCGTGGTTTCCCACGAATTCCCGCTAGATCAAATTGGTAAGGCATTCGAAACAGCAGAATGGTTAGGTACCCAGGAAGGCAGCGAAGTCACTCGAGCCGTGGTCGCCCCATAATCAACTTTCACGGTGAAACCGTTCCCTTCACGACAAACAGAAAGATCAACTCAATAACTTCAAATTCGAAACCCAACTTCTTAGTAATAATGTCCGATGAACACGGTGCACAGTTTTCATCAACATACGGTCATCCGATAATCGAAACCCCCAATATGGATCGTCTTGCAGATCAAGGAGTCACTTTCGACTCGAACTACTGCAATTCACCTCTGTGTATACCTTCTCGGGCCTCTTTCATGACCGGGCAGTATGTTTCAACCAACCAGATATGGGACAACACCAAGCCAATACCTGTGGACAGGCTTACCTGGCCATATTTACTCCGCAGTGAGGGTTACGATACTGCCTTAAGCGGCAAGATGCACCTTGTTGGACCAGACGCCCTTCACGGCTTCGAAGAGCAATTAGCCAGAGACCCACATATCGAAGAGCCACTCGAGCACTTCCGATGGTCCAATGGAATCCCTCAGGCAACTGAAGATTGGAAACATTTACGTGAAGCAAGTCCTGGGATTAGCCCTATGATCGAAGCGGACGACGCAATGGAAAAAGCAGCGGTCAAATATCTGTCTGACCCAGCACGACACGACAAGCCATTTGCGATGTGTGTTGGGTTCATAGCGCCTCATTTCCCATTCATTGTGCCTGAACCGTACTTCTCAAAATACTATCCCGACAGGGTATCCATGCCGAATCTCCCCGACGGGCATCTGGATGAGTTGCCACCGTCTGCACGGCGTCTGCGCCAAATGTTCGGACTCGATGGGGACTGGACAGACGATGAAATCGCTAGAGCTCGCGCTGCTTATTTCGGTCTTTGCACATATCTCGACGATAAGATCGGACTTCTTATGGACACCCTCGAAGAACAGGGGCTAGCAGAAAACACCGTGATTGTTCACACGTCAGATCATGGCGATATGCTCGGTGAACACGGACTGTGGCGAAAGATGTCCTTTTACGAACAATCGGCAAACGTACCACTCCAAATTTCATGGCCTGGAAATTTCAAGGAAGGCCTACGTATCAGTGAGGCAGTATCCAATGTGGACGCTGTAGCGACAATACTCGACCTCGCCGGAGTTAAACTCGATAAGTGGGATCTCGATGGCCAATCACTGATTCGAGCTTTACATGGCGACACATCAGGACTTAATGATGTTGCGATATGCGAACATTTTGCCCACGGTACAGACCGACCTATGGGCATGGTACGGTCCGGGAAATGGAAACTTTGCTACGGGCATGGCAACCCAGTGGAGATTGAACTATATGATCTAGAGTCGGACCCATATGAATTCACAAATCTATCAGAAGCTGCAGAACATACCCACGTTAAAGATCAACTGGTGAAAATTCTTCTTAACCAGTGGGGAGATCCAAACAAATTAACAGCCAAAATTATGCAAGATCAAGAAGATCGTGAAATCGTCCGAACTATCACGGGTACAGGAGTCATATTCTGAAATTTGATAACAAAACCAAACCCGTGTAACAATTATCCTATGCCACCTGATATTCCAATCAGCAATTCGCTAATTAACGACCTTTCTAAGATCGTTGGCAACCAGTACGTGATCTGGAGGCCCGAAGATCTTTTGGTCTACGAATATGACGGTTCGATTGACAAAGCGATGCCTCAAGCCGTCGTTTTACCGTCGACAGCTGAGGAAGTTTCAGAAATTGTCCGCACTGCCAACAGGCATGGAGCATACATAGTCGCACGTGGCGCAGGTACCAGCCTTTCAGGAGGAGCGGTCGCCCTTCGCAATTCAGTCATTATCGCCCTGACTCGTCTAACCAACCTCATAGAAGTCGATCCAAAAAATCGCATTGCTATTGTCGAGCCTGGCATGATCAATCTTCATCTGTCTGAAAAAGTCAGCCATCTTGGACTTTTCTACGCACCCGACCCCGCTAGCCAGAAAACCTGTACTATCGGCGGAAATGTAGGTGAAAACGCAGGAGGTCCGCATTGCCTCGCATTGGGGGTGACAACAAATCATGTACTCGGTCTCGAGGTTGTTCTGGCTGATGGCTCTCTCACATGGTTTGGAGGAACTGAACGTGAGTCGACCGGATATGACCTAAGAGGGGCATTTGTAGGTTCAGAGGGCACTCTTGGAATCGTAACTAAAATAGCGGTTCGCCTTCTTCCAAAACCAGAAGTGATTCACAGCATGCTGGCTGCATTTACCACTATGGATGCCGCATCCAATACCGTGTCCGAAATCATCGCCCAAGGAATGGTGCCATCAGCACTCGAGATGATGGATCGAAATACAATCGACGCAGTTGAGCCGTTCTACCAACCTGGGTACCCTGTCGAAGCCCAAGCCGTACTTATAGTCGAAGTTGATGGGCTCAAAGAATCCGTTGAAGAACAAGCAGAAGCAATCATCGAAATCTGCAATAACAACGGTGCGATGGAAATACGCGAGGCGAACGACGAGGAAAGCAGAACCAAGCTATGGGAAACTCGAAAAGGGGCAATCGGTGCATACGGATCAATCGCTCCGACCTATTATCTCGTCGATGGTGTTGTACCTCGCACAAAGCTACGCGAAGTCCTACGACAGGTTGATCAAATTGCAGCCGAACTACAAGTTACGGTCGCAAATGTATTCCACGCAGGCGATGGAAACATTCACCCAGCAATATTATTCAACGAGCGAAATCCAGAAGAGGTCAAACAAGCCATACTCGCGGGATCCCGAATTCTCGAAGCTTGTGTCGCCGCAGGTGGGGCCCTGTCGGGAGAGCACGGTATAGGTATAGAAAAACAGGCATACATGCCACTGGTGTTCAATGAGGATGATCTAGAAGCTATGGGGCGTTTGCGCAAAGCTTTCATAGGTGATTCACCCGATTCAGCGCCTATAGATGTCCCGTCACTGGAAGAGCGATTTAATCCGGGCAAAGTATTCCCGGGCGGTGCGGTCCACGGTGAAGCTTATGGAATCACAGATAAGTCATTCCGACCCACGGGCACACAAGACTGGCAGTAAAAACGAACGAATAAACAAATCACGTACCAGGTTTTTCGCTAGACTGTCTGTCTCTAATATCAATCTCTATGTTCGTCTTTCTGAAAAGCTGAGGTCGGTACTTAGGGAATTGGTTCTGCGATGGAATGAAGGCAGTAGAAGTGGTCAACATAGACTGTTTTTCAATTGTCAAACTACATTAAATCACTCTGGTAATTGGCTAAACAAAACGTCAATTCTCTAATTTAAGGGGGTCAAGACATTCCTATCGAATATGTAAAACTAGGACGCACTGGAGCAAAGGTATCGAACATATGCCTTGGTACCGACAACTACGGTAACGAATGGGGATGCGACGAGCCTACCGCACATCAAATACTTGGAACCGCACTTGATGGTGGAATCAATTTCGTCGACACGTCAGATTCTTACAACGAAGGTCGCTCAGAAACGATGATCGGAAATTATCTGAGTACTTCACGGCGACGAAATAATGTCGTACTGGCAACCAAGTACCGTTCAGCTGTAGGAGTCGGTGTAAATGATATCGGTGCCTCTCGGTACCATATCGTTCGTGCAGTCGAAGATTCACTCCGGAGACTCCAAACCGATCGAATCGATCTGCTCTATTGCCATTCATGGGATGACGAGACTCCTATCGAAGAAACTCTCCGTGCAGTCGATGATTTGATCCACCAAGGCAAAGTTGTTTACGCCGGCGCGTCTAATTTCCCAACCTGGATCTTAGCTAAAGGCCTATGGACATCCGACGTGCGCAATTTATACCGGTTCGAGGCTATCCAAAGTGTATTCAACATCCTCCAGCCTGGATTAGGACGAGAAATGATTCCATTTGCAGCCGAACATGGAGTTGCAGTAGTCCCGTACTCACCGTTGGCTAGCGGAATGCTCACGGGCCAACATGGAAACAGCGGCAAAGCAAAAGACGGATCTAAATTTGGCGCCCGTGACGACTCAAAAGGCGGAGGGCTGAAGTCAAGATATTTCAACAAGGCCGCATTCGATGCTACTGCAGAATTAATTTCGATCAGTGAAAAGCACGAGCAACCGGTTATTCGCTTGGCCTTACAGTGGATCTCGGAATTTCCGGGCGTAACGTCTCCGATTTTCGGAGCTCGAAAAGTCGAACATGTGAAAGGCGTACTCGAAGCATGGGCCGATTTAGCACCAATCGAAGTGATGAATGAAGTTCGAACACTTGCAGGCGAATTCGAAGCACAAGCCCCTATGTCTTACCCCCCCAAATCAGGACAAGCCATGGGAACACTACCTATATCAACCTCATCGAAATAAAAGGCAGGACAGTTGGATTACAAAAGACTAGGGAAAACGGGTCTTAAAGTCTCTGAATACTGTATCGGTGGAGATAATTTCGGCGGACAGACAAGTGCGGAAGAGTCGCTCCGAGTAATGGAAGTCGCTTTTGATGCTGGAGTGAACTTCATCGATACGGCGAATTCTTATTGTGACGGACTTTCAGAAGAAAACGTGGGGCGGTTCGTCAAAACGAGACGTTCAGAAGCCATTGTCGCCACAAAAGGCAAAAGCCAGATCGGGCCTGGACCGAATGATATGGGTGTTAATAAAAAATACGTAATGAAAGCAATCGACGATTCATTGAAACGCCTAGGTACCGATTACATCGATCTATACCAGATTCATTCCCCAGATCTCACAACCCCAATCGAGGAAACCGTCGAGGCTTACAACGATATCGTTCGATCTGGGAAAGCCCGTTACATAGGAGTATCCAATTTCTCAGCAGCCCAACTTGTCGAAGCATTGTGGGCACAAGACAAGAACGGATTCACTAAGTTCAAATCGGTACAGCCCCGCTACAACCTGCTTTACCGTGAAGCAGAACGAGAGTTGTTCCCTGCCTGTCTCGATCAAGGCGTGGGTGCCATCGTATACTCTCCACAAGCAGGTGGTTTCTTACTGGGAAAACACCGAGATTTCAAAGTTGAAACCAGCGCAGGCGGGCGATTTTCTGATGACTTCAAAGGAGTAAATTTTTACAAGAACACCTACTGGAACGAACCGGCTTTCAATGCAATGGAACAATTCCTGTCAATAGCAGATAAATATAACGTCAGCCCTATGGCCCTCGCATTAAAGTGGGTACGTTCTAACCCCGCTGTTTCCAGTTGCATCGTAGGTGCACGCACCCTTGAACAGATACAGCAAAATCTCATCGCGTGGGAAGAGAATGTACCGATGGAGGCAATTAATTCGGCAACTACCATAGGGGATCATTTATGGGACACCGTACCGTGGAAGCCGCAAATACACTTCAACGTACCAGCACACCCCCAGATTAGAACTCAGGGCTAGAGAACAATCTTGAGCTATTCCATAGACAATATGGTTCCTTCGTCAATCGAGCACCCTACAACTCTCGATGAGATTTCGAGCGCATTGTGCAAATCAAATGATGAAGGTCAATCAGTGATCCCTTGGGGTGGAGGAACCCGAATTACAATCGGAAATATCCCGACAAGCTACGATACGGCATTAGATCTGTCCGAATTTAAAGGGGACATTGAACACGAACCGGGCGATATGACAGTCGTTGCCAACGCCGGTGTCACAATCGGCAGCCTAAACGCCTTGCTTGGGGACGAAGGCCAACGACTCCCCTTCGAGGTTCGCAACCCCGCTACGGCAACTGTGGGTGGCTCTATAGCTTCTAACGCGTCTGGGCATCGCCAATCCTCCACCGGAGGTATCCGTGACTGGGTAATTGGAATGCAAATCGTCCTTGCAGACGGGACAGTGACGAAAAGTGGGGGCAGAGTCGTCAAAAATGTACAAGGGTATGAAATGCACCGATTACACACAGGAGCGTTCGGAACTCTCGGGGTAGTATCTCAAGTTGCGTTCAAGTTGCTACCCACACCCCCTGAGCAACAATCGGTGATCGCATGGTTTGATGATCAAGATACAGCTCAAGACGTAGGCCTGAGCCTTGTAAACGGACTGTTTAACCCGGAAGCGATATCACTAATCTATGGACCAATCGCTGAACAAGTAATAACTGAGGCTGGAGAAGCATCCACGGCTGAAGAAACATGGGTCCTGATAATTCGCCTCGGTGGGGGCGTGCGCTCTATAGAAAGACAAGTCAATGAGGTCGTCGGCGCGTCAGGTGCCAATGGGGCAACCGGATATGCAGTCCTAAGCGATATAGCCGCCAACGCAGCGTGGACAATACTTGAAGATAGTGAATCGCAATCCCATACGATCATTAGAATGACTGCCCGTACAAGCAATGCGTTAACAGCATCCCACGAGATACCAATTAGCGATCTTGAAAAGGATAAACGGATTTCTACTATTTGCGATCTAGGATTTGGAGCTATGACAGTGATCGCTGATCTCACCAACGATGAAGAGTCTCTCTCGTTTATAAATTCGACTTTGCAAACGATAACCAAACATGGGGGGTCGTACCTGATAGAAAAATGTCCTGTAGACGTGAAGCACGATATGGATGTTTTCAGTGACGTGGGCAATTCAATTGACCTGATGCGACGCATCAAAAATCAATATGACCCTAATGGAACGCTTAACCCAGGAAGATTCGTTGGAAAGATTTAACAACTCCATGCCCACTCCGAACGTTGTTGGACCTGCCGGAACCTTTTCTGGGTTTTCCGGACCCCACGCGCCTCAAGATTCAGACCTGTACAAGTGCGTCCATTGCGGATTCTGCCTTCAAGCCTGTCCTACATACTTGGAGACCGGGCTGGAAGCGGAATCACCACGCGGTCGCATTGCCCTCATGAAAGGCGTGAATGAAGGCCGACTCGATATGAGCCCGTCAGTCGTAGGCCATTGGGACATGTGCTTGCAATGTCGGGCCTGTGAGCTTGCATGTCCCTCGGGCGTCGAATACGGCAAGCTTATGGAAGCAACGAGAGCACAGGTAAAACAGCACACCAAACGGCCTTTCATAGAACGGACGATCAGATCAATCGGCTACAACACGCTACTAGCATCTCCCAGAAAGCTACGTTTATTAGGCAATGCCCTCAAGTTCTACAGAAAATCAGGAATGCGCACCATCGCACGAGGTTCTGGAATTTTAAGGCTACTGCCCGGCAACGCCGAATTAGCCGACAAGTATCTGCCTGACCTTTCCAAGAACTTTTTCGTGGCAAAAAACCAAATCCATCCTGCACGCGGAGTACGCAAAGCTAAGGTCGCAATGCTCGCAGGCTGCGTCATGACATTAACTCATGCAAAAACCCTTGAAGCCACCGTGAGAGTGTTAACCCGCAACGGAATAGAGGTGCATATATCTAAAGCACAGGGCTGCTGCGGGGCACTCAATGCCCATTCAGGTGAGGTTGAATCTGCCATTAAGATGGCAAAAAAAAATATCGATTCGTTTTTATCCAGCAACCCTGATGCGATTGTTTCTGCTTCTGCTGGCTGCGGTGCTGCGATGAAGGGATATGATGAACTTTTTGCAGGAGATCCGGAATACGCCTCCCGTGCCACCCATGTAGCCGAAATCACTAAAGACGTACACGAGCTTCTTGTTGAATATGATTTCGAAACTCCAAAAAACGTCTTAAACGTCACAGTCACATATCAAGATCCGTGCCACCTGATTAATGTTCAGCGGATAACCAATGCTCCTCGCACTATTCTGGAATCAATACCAGGTCTAAAGTTCGTAGAATTAAGCGAACCGGAGATATGCTGCGGATCAGCCGGAACGTACTCTCTGACAGAAAGAGAAATGTCAGCTCAACTCGGTAAGCGCAAAGCTAGAAACGTAATCGCTTCAGGAGCAAATATCGTTACTACCGGCAACCCGGGCTGCGCCATGCAACTCGATTTTGCCCTTACCGAAGTCGCAACTGAAAATTCGTCAAAACGCACGACCTCCGTACGATACGTCGTTGATTTACTTGATGAAGCCTACGGATCCGAGTAGACCGCTACCGTACTAAGCAGAATATAAAGGCGAAGGGCTCTCGGCTAATTGAGCGCTAGCAGCAGAAATGGCAGACCCTTGCGCTACCTCCCACCCGTGTTCGGGAAGGATTTTCTCAAGAGCATTAAGCAATGCAAACACATTTGCAGGAACACAAGATTCACCCATTAGACCTATACGTACAACCTCACCTGCGAACTCACCCAAACCTCGACCAACCTCGATCGAATACTCTTCGATAAGTTGCTTGCGTAACTTCACATCATCAACACCTTGGGGCAACTTGACTACGGTCAACTGATCTAAGCGATCTTTCTCCGAAATTGGCAATTCGAGGTTCAGGGCTTCAAGGCCTGCTCGCAATGCAGCAGCATTAGCCTCATGCCGCTTCCAACGTACCTCAAGCGTTTCATTCAAAGCCATGGCAACGGCTTCACGCAGACCATAAATCATGCTCACAGGCGCAGTATGATGAGCAATGTGATCAGGGCCCCAATAATCAGCAATTAATGATAAATCCAAATACCAGGATGAAGGGGGATTTGGCCTATTGCGAATATAGCTAAGTGCTCGTTCGGACAACGCCACGGGAGAAATCCCAGGTGGTGCAGCCAAACACTTTTGCGATCCTGAATAGGCAAAATCTAGCTTCCATTTATCGAATTCAAGCTCGCATCCGGCCAAGGACGTTACAACATCGGTCATGAACAGCGCGCCTGATTCATGAGCCAACCGCGCAAATTCTGCGATTGGCTGAATGGTTCCCGCGGAGGTCTCAGCGTGAATCCCTACCACAAGCTGTGTCTCGGGATGATCCTTCAACGTATCCGCAAGAACCTGAGGATCCATCGATTTACCCCATTCAGTTCGGATTGCTACAACGTTTAGCCCAAGTCTCTCAGCCATGATGATCTGACGTTCACAGAAATATCCATAGGAACAAATAATAACCGTGTCCCCTGGAGAGGCAAGGCTTACAAGGCCCGCTTCCATCCCAGCAGAACCAGCTCCGGCGACAGCAAAAGAATACTGGTTAGTTCGAAAGATCTGACCAAGCATCCCACTAAGCTCATCTAGCAAGTCAAAAAATGCCGGATCGAGATATCCAATAATAGGTAGTGACATAGCTCGGAGCACCCTGGGGTTTGCAGAGCTTGGACCTGGACCCAAGATCACTCTTCGAGGCACCGTAAGTGGTTCGTATCGCTGACCGCTCTTCACTTCTATCGCCAATCTAATGTTCGCTGGAAACCTAAACTCATAGAGATTACAGGTACGTTACGCCAACGCCTACTTAATTCTTTGATTACTGTGATGAAAATCACGCAAACGCTAAGGGTACAACTCGCGAGGATCAAAACGTATCGTTATTTGTTTTCTAATTTTCATCTTTATAATCGACCGTCTAATAAAAATAACTGCTTATAAAAAAAGCAATTACTCGACTTCTGTATTTCACAGTAGGCAGTACCAAGGAACGGAACTCACCCTATGGATCTTGGACTAAAAGGCAAGGTTGCAATCATAACCGGCGGCAGTGATGGTATCGGCAAAGCCGCAGCAACTTCGATGGCAACCGAAGGAGCTAACGTCGCTATTGTCGGTCGCACACAATCGAAACTGGACGCGGCTGTAGCGGATATAAAAGCTGAATCTAACGGTTCTGTCTTTGGTGTGGCTGCCGATGTATCAATCGAATCAGATGTACAGGCCATGGTTGATAAGGTCGTCGAAAAGTTCGGTGGTGTGGACATTCTAGTTAATAACGCAGGGACTTCATCTTCCACCACGTTAGAAAATATGACCGACAATGATTTAAAAGTAGACTTTGGGATCAAGGTCTACGGCGCTATTTACTGTACGCGAGCCGCTCTGCCCTTCTTGAAAGCATCAGGGTCTGGAGCAATAGTCAATACTACGACACCCGGAGGAAAAGCATCCGGCCCCGGTAAGCAACCAACTTCGCTATCACGTTCAGCCGGTATTTCTCTAACAAAATCATGGGCAGGTGAACTCGCTGAACATAACATACGTGTGAACACTATATGCGTAGGCACTTTTAAGTCAGGTCAGCATCGAACTAAATGGGATGCTATGCACGCTGAAAATCCAAGCTACTCGCTTGAAGACCATTGGGAGAGCTTAGGCTCTGATGTCCCACTTGGTCGAATAGGAGAGGCAAAAGAAGCTGGTGAAGTGATTTGCTTCCTGGCATCAGCCAGGGCAAGTTATATAACCGGGACGGCCATCAACGTAGACGGCGGTACTGCTCCGGTAGTTTAGGCACAACATCTTCATAATTCATTAGCCTACGCCCTTAAAAACACAATTTTGATAAGAATAAGGATCGGCAACTGGTGATTAGGTTAAAAGCGCAGAGTTATCAGAACCCATCTACGCCAGAAAATCCACGGCCGAACGTACAAACACTTCTACACCAAGTGATAAACAATCCTCATTCCAATCGAATCTGGCATTGTGATGCCCTTCGATCCCACGAGATGCCACGGTTGCATTATCATGTGCCGCTCCGAGGAGAAAATACACGCCGGGTACACGGTCATTGAACTCAGCCATATCATCTCCGACACTGACCGGTTCCCACTCTTTGGCATTGCCTTCACCCACCACCAAACTTGCATGGCGGGTGACCCAGCTTGCAACCTCGGGATCATTAATAACAGGCGGGGCTCCGTGAATACGCTCAAAAGTAGAGGAGGCACGCATCGCGGTCGCAACCGTACTAGAAATGCGTTCAAGAGATTGCATAATCTGGAGACGAGTGTCAGAGGTATAGGCCCTCACCGTTCCCTCAACAGTCACATTATCCGCTATCACATTTGGAGCTGATCCTCCGTGTATTTGCCCGAAAGTCAGTACCCCCATTTCGTTTGGTGGGACTTCACGACTGACAACAGTTTGAGAAGTCGTAATTATCTCGGCAATAGCAGCCACCGGATCGATAGCCATGTGAGGCATAGCCCCATGACCTCCTTTGCCATGAACAGTAAGGCGGAATTGGTCAGCGCTAGCAAAAACCGTTGAACGATTCACACCAATAACCCCCGTGGGAATTTGATTCCAGAGGTGTGTGCCAAGAACACGATCGGCAGGATATCTATCAAACAGGCCGTCATCAATCATGGCAAGCGCACCCATAACAACCTCTTCAGCTGGCTGAAAAACAAATATTACCGTTCCAGCCAGTTGATCTTTAATTTCTGAAAGGATTTCAGCCGCGGTGATTGCCATAGTGATATGTCCATCATGGCCACAGGCATGCATGCGGCCATTCGTAGACGCGAAATCTAATCCAGTTAGCTCCGTAATAGGCAACCCATCAATGTCAGCTCGAATCATCAAAGTACGACCCGGTCTGGCACCCTTCAAGACACCAACCAAGCCAGTTTTTCCAATTCCAGTTTCAACCTGAAGTCCTGCAGCAATCAGACGATCGGCAATAGCCGCAGAAGTCTCATTTTCCTCAAACCCGAGCTCGGGAATTGCATGAAATTGCCGACGCGTCCTGATTATGTCGGCGGCCCGCGCCGCCACTAGGCTGGGAATAGATTCTGGGGTCATGATCTGAATCATACTCTGGTACGTTCGTAAAACGCTATACCAGATTTGTATTCTTACCGGGGAGCACCTAAATATTAACTTGTTGGCGATTATGAAATCGATTACGCTTACACAATAATCAGTCGTCGATTACCGTGCCTGCAATTCCACAGAAAACAGGGCAAATATCAAGAGAACGCCCCCTCACGGGCAGCACTTGAATCGAGTCCGCGCCTCAGAAATGCATCTTGACCTGCTAACACATTCTCTTTTTTGCCAAGCCACTTCGCCAGTGGAGCAGCCTGCAGACCACGACCATAGGAATAGGTCAATTCCCATGGAAGACGTTCACTATTAGCGATCTTGTTAATCTCGTCAAGGTTCACAACAGATTCTTCATCTCCCTGCCCGCCCGAAAGGAAAGCCACCCCAGGAACCTCAGATGGAACAGTCTCCAACAAACAGTCAATCGTTTGCCTGGCCACCTCAGTTGATGACGCTCGACTGGATGCCGCAGAACCAGAAATTACCATGTTTGGCTTAAGAACTATCCCGCCAAGGTCGACACTCTGTGCAACCAACTCTTCAAAAACCACCGTCAAAGACCGTGTAGTGGCGGATCGGCAATCATCAATGCTGTGCGCGCCATCCATCAATATCTCAGGCTCAACAATCGGAACCAGACCTTGCTCTTGGCACAGAATCGCGTACCGACCGAGCGCATGCGCATTAGTGTAAATAGCATAGTCCGATGGTCGCCCTTTACCTACGGTTAGCAAGGCACGCCATTTAGCAAATCTAGCGCCCATTGAATAGTATTCAGCTAACCGGTCACGAATACCATCAAGACCTTCTGTAATGAACTCCCCTGGTGCACCGGCAAGATCATGAGTTGACTTGTCAACCTTAATACCGGAAAGAATGTCGCTCATAGCCAATAATTCGACAAATCTTTTACCGGAATCATCCGACTGGCGGATAGTCTCATCGTACATGATGACGCCAGAAATGAAATCGCCTATGCCTTGAGTCCGAAATAAAAGCTGACGCCATTGCCGTCGTGACTCTGTTGTCGACGCAACATTTATGCTTTCGAGTCGCTTGGACATGGTAGCGTTACTTTCGTCTGCCGCCAGAATACCTTTGTTCCGAGCAACCATCTTCCGAGCTATAGCATGCAGTTCAGCAGTGATCATCAAGGGCGTACCTCGTGTTTACATTCGACAAGCATATTAACTGAATTTATATCCGACGCTAACGACAGGCAACAAATTTAAGTTAACAACATTTAACCAGAGTTTCTTAGTCAGCTTGACGATGTCCAGCATGACTAGAACCAACCCCGAAATCTAGTTAAACAAAACCGCCAAAACAGAAAATACAGGTCGATTACATTGCTCCGTGTTGTTTAAACAATTGCGCAAGCAACGCAATCCCCTCGGCATTTTTTTCTACTGATTCAAATGCAAAACATAATCGTGCGCAATTATTACCAATCCGACCAGAAGCATCTGCTTCGAAGTTAGGCCCTGCCACATAACCGACCCCTTGCTCAAACACCTCATCACGAATACTCGCAATATCAGATGCTCCGGGCATCTCAAGCCAAACGTAACAACCGCCCTCCGGAACCGACCATGTAGCACCGGAGTCACCAAAATGTTCTTCTAACGCCGAAACCATTGAGCTGCACTTAGCCTTCAACATCGGATTGAAATTATCACGATGTGAATCTAAATCACTTTTAAGAAAACCCTCGATCGCTACTGATGCGAACTGATTTGGACCACTCCCAATCTTGAAGCTAAGCGCCCTTCTCATAAGATCTGGCGCACAGGTAAAGTACCCCAACCTCAAGCCAGGGGCCAACAACTTTGAATATGAGGCAACATACACAACGATCCCCGAATCGTCTAAAGCACGGAAAGCTGGCTGAACATCTCCCTGATATCGTAAGTCTACGTAACAATCGTCCTCAAGTATGGGCATATTGTGCTTATGAGCAATTTTAAGAATCGCCTTCCTGCGGTCCGCTGAAAGAGTCGATCCGGTGGGATTCTGATGCTCAGGAATCGTATATAGATATTTTGGTTTTTCACCATTAGCAACTAATTCCGAGATCTGATCGTCCAATGCCTCCGGAATAATGCCACCATCATCTATTTCTACGCCCCTGATATCAGCTCCGAATCGACGAAGCTGGTTGGTAGTTCCCATATAAACGAACTTCTCGGCCAGTACAATATCGCCTTCGTTGGTAAGAGCTTGTATAACCAGACCGATTGCCTCACCTGAACCATTGGTCAGCGCTATCTCTTCAGGAGAAACTACAAAACCACGATCTGCTGCCAACTTACGGGCCGTAAACTCACGTAGCTCTAACGCTCCCAACTGCTGAGGATAGTAGGCCATCTCAGCTAAAACTTTTTCACTGTCTGAATCAACAGCGGTCTGAAGTGCCTGAATCAAACCGTCCATTGGAAGAGTCTCTGGTGCTGGGTACGCAACAGCAAAATCATACTTTGCGTGGGCTACAGGGTTCAGAGGTGTATCTGTCGAGGTCTCTGAGAAAAGAGTGTCGTAACTAAACGTTTCCACCATTTTTTAAGATCCTAATCAAAATATTGCCGTCGTTATGTCATATTAATCGAACGGATGAAGCTTACTGCCGGTCTGAGCGATCCGCAAAATTATTACGCCACTATAAGCTGATATACACTGCACCAACCGACAAAATAGGTCGTTACTTAGGAAATTCTCTCATGCTGGTAAGGAGATTTACCCATGCGTGGACTGGCATTTCACGGAAATAGCGCTGCTGAGGTCATAAATTTTCCCGATGTTGACCCTCATGCAGAGCAAGTTTTAATCAAACTTCGCTCTTCCGGTTTATGCGGATCAGATTTTAGTCGTTATCGAGCGAAGGACCCAAATGAACACGGTGGCCAACTCATACGACCCGGACACGAGCCGTGCGGAGAAATTGTGGCTCTAGGGCCTAATGTGAAAGGATTGAAAATCGGAAGTCGGATAATTCAGCACCATTATGAAGGGTGCCGAGAATGCGAATTCTGCCTGACCGGATGGCAACAACTTTGCGAAGTGGTCGATAAGAAAGAATATTACGGAGGTTCGATGCATGGGGGACACGGCGATTACATGGTCGCTCATCAATCCACATGCGTTCCTTTGCCCGACGAGCTTGATTTCGAGGTAGGTGCTTATCTGGCCTGTGGAGCCAGTACAGCCTTTCAAGCACTAAAAAAACTCAATATTTCCGGAACAGATGTACTGGCGGTATTCGGTCAAGGACCAGTCGGGCTTGCCGCCACGATGTTTGGAGCCGAAATGGGAGCCCGTATCATTGCCGTTGATATTTCACCAGAACGACTAAAAATGGCCGTCGATTCCGGAGCTTGGGCAACAGTTGACGCATCAGATAACAATGCAGCGGAACAGATAAAAGACCTGACACACGGTGACGGGGCGGACGCAACATTAGAAGCCGCTGGGCTAGCCGTAACGCGAGTAGCAGCTCTAGAATCCACAAAAGTATTCGGGCGGTCTTGCATGGTCGGGGAAGGCGGGGAAGTTATATTACGACCTTCAGACCAAATCATACATCGCCACCTAACAATTTTCGGATCATGGACATTTTCAACGTTCGGATTGGCAGAAGCGGCTCGCTATACGGCTGAAAGAAATGTCCCTCTTGGTTCGATTATTACTTCACGGTCCACCATAGAAGAAGCCGCTGAGGCATACAAAGCGTTTTCAACGGGAGAGCCGGGAAAGTTCGTAATCAATTGGGATTAGTCTAATTCTCTACATGAAGACTTCCGTTAGTTTCAGAAGGGCATTTTGAATAACGGTTGTATTTATTTCTACATCAGATTCATCCCTACCCCTTTTAGTGGAGGGTACTAATGTCGTAGAATGAAAGACTGACTGATTTTTTTGGTTCGAGTACGGGGATTAGACGCCCGGAAGGAATAGCCCCTTTGGTTCAAAAACAACGATCTTCAGATGTAAATGACATCTCAGCCGCGCTCGAAGGAGAAGATGAGTACACCCCGGCTTTAACACGCATGGAGGGTACGGAAGATGAGGCAAACCAGGTAACCGAAAGCGGAGCTACGGCCGTAACTCGTTCAGAACTGGATATGTGGGAAGCAGCCCGAGCATCAGATTCCACGACAAGTATTACCAACGCCCTCCAGCAGGAAATACAGGAATCGGAACTGACAGAGGACACCGTTCGGATGTACCTCAGAGAAATCGGCCGCGTCGCACTCTTAACTGCCGCTGACGAAGTGGTTCTGGCACGTGCGGTTGAACTAGCCCAACGCCTTGAATCGATTGAAAAGGAAATCCAAGGTGATATAGAGGTTGGAGCGCCCGACCCCTTTACACTTATAACCGATATTCTTCTGAAACTTGCCCCTACAGCTGATACAGCTTCCGCTATAGCTAAATACCTTGGGCTTGAGACACCAGTCACCCTTGGTGCTACTCTTACCAACCCTGACTTACGAGCACTTCTCGACGGCAAGCGCGAAGACGAAGTAACCAACTATCTTTCTGATGCATTGGGCGTAGACCCTGACGAAGCACACAAACTAGTCGTCGAATTGTCTGTTCTATCGCGATTACTAGCTTCGGATATGGTCGACATACTGGGTATCAATCCTAAATTAGAAAAACTTCCAGACGAAATAGGCAAATCTAAATTCCTGGTAGCCCTTGAACCATTAACGCCTGTACTAAACGCCCACCTAATGCGTGTACGAGAGGAAGGCGAAAAGGCACGACGGCATCTGGGCGAGGCAAATTTGCGGCTGGTAGTAAGTGTTGCAAAAAAACACCTGAACCGTGGGCTCTCGATGTTGGACCTCATACAAGAGGGAAACATTGGACTGATGCGTGCAATCGAAAAGTTCGATTTCCGGAAAGGGTTCAAATTCAGTACTTACGCCACATGGTGGATCCGGCAGGGGATCACTCGCGCAATTGCGGACCAAGCACGAACAATTCGTATCCCTGTTCATGTCGTAGAAACGTTAAACAAGATCATGAGGGCACGCCGAGAACTTGGGCAACAGTTGAATCGTGAACCGACTGTCGAAGAGTTAGCAGAACGGGTCGAACTTTCATTAGATCGAGTATCCGAAATTCTTCAGATGTCTCAGGAACCAGTTTCCTTAGAAACACCAATCGGTGAAGACGCTGAAAACGAACTTGGTGATCTTATTCAAGACAGTAATGCCCCTGCTCCTGCTGATGTCGCAGCCCAGTCATCGATGCGCGAGCAAGTTGACCGAGTTTTAGGGCATCTTCAAGATCGTGAACGCCGAGTCCTGGAACTACGATTTGGCCTTTTCGATGGGCGACCTCGAACCCTAGAAGAAATCGGCGGGGAATTAAACCTCACCCGTGAACGCATACGCCAAATAGAGCGAAAGGCCCTTGGCCGCCTTCGTGGCGATGCAAACGTTGCAGAACTACGAGAATTACTAGCATAATTCCTAACGTAACTACCAAAAAAAGCCCCCGATTCCACACTAGGATCTGGGGCTTTTTTTTATCAACACAATCTTTCCCAGATGGTCACAGCAATTTAAAGTCTCGAGCCCCTTTAAAATAAATCACCGCTCTAAATAACATTCACCAACACATTTCCATAAATTATCTCAATAAATGCCTGAATCAAATAATTTTGCCACCAAAACTCTTCGCGGATCTGGTCTTCGAGCAACACCTACACGTAAGGCGATCATAGACGTCCTTAGAAACACCAATAGCCACATGACAGCTTCGGAAATCATACGGAGCCTAAATGGAGCAGCGAAAACATATGATCAGTCAACCGTCTATCGCGGGCTAAGTGATCTCGGTCGTGTGGGTCTCATTGCGGAATCACGAATGAGCCCGGGTGATACTGTTTACGAATGGATAAGTCAGTCAAACCACCATCATCTACAATGCACCAATTGCGGTCGAACTATGCCGCTTGACAATCAATTGGTTCAAGAATTCATTTCCAAAGTCCACAGTCGCCATGGTTTTCACGTCAATGCTACCCATCTAATAGTTTCGGGTATCGAACACGCATGCCCTGCTGACAAAAATTAATTTTTAAACCAAGCTAAATTTCGTCACTCGCTGACCCTGCCCGGGCTCGCCAATTTCGGCAATATAAATATTGCCATCAGAGTCGTAACTTCCTCCGTGTGCCGCTTGGCATGCATCCGAATTACCACGCCATCTCGTGATCAACTCTCCATCCAAATTCCATATCGAAATTCCGTTGCCTCCGCCCTGCTCCACGACATAAGCAATTTCATCATCAAAGAAAATATCGCCTGGGCCCACCACATCATTCCACTCAGAAAGATAATTGCCATCAACGTCAAATATCTGAATACGGTTATTCTCACGATCACAAATGTAAACCCTATTGTTTTTGTCTACACCAACTTTATGCAAAATCGAAAATTGTCCCTGACCAGTGCCGGCCTCGCCCCATGAATGCTCAAGATCACCACCTGAGCTAAAACGATGAACCCGGCGGTTCCCGTAACCATCGGATACAAATAATCGACCATCAGTCGCAGTCGCAAGCCCGGTAGGGTTATTAAATGGCAATCCATTTCCACCGACTGTCGTAACCGTAATACTGGCGTATCCGTGCACACCCAATTCTAAGAGAACTTCGCCATTTTCATTGTGCTTGGTAACCTGATGAGTCTGGTGGTCAGCAAGCCATATGTGATCATCCCCATCAATGAAAACCCCGTGAGGCACTCGGAATTCCCCCTTATCCAATCCAAGATCACCCCATGAGCCTATGAATTGACCGTCAGTTGTCCAACACGTGACCGGATGTTTTGATCGACTGAACAACCAGATACGGTCCTTAGAATCAACTCCAACATCCGCACACTGTCCAAGTTCCCAAAAAGCTGGTTTATTACGAAGCCAGTCTCGGTCTACTTCATATCGAAATTTGCCTTCACCAACAATAGTCATGTAATCGCCACCATTAATTTTGAAAATACCTGACGCGCAAAATAACGCTGAGTCGCCACGCTAGCTCTCCTAACGTATCCTGTCAATGCATTCCAATAGCTCGGAGAAAAATGTGAAAGATAGAAAAAGTGCAGTATTAGCTGCAATAGATGACAACTGGAGACAATTCAGAACCTCGCTAGATCGTCTCGTAAGCGAGGACATGTCTAAGCCAGGAGTATTAAGAGATCTTGCGGTCACTGACATAGTTGGTCATGTCACCACCTGGGAATGGGAATTGGTCAACGCTCTAGATAGAAATCGTATCGAACCAATAATTGACATTGATGAGTTCAACAGGAATGCGACGCAAAGCAAAAAAGGACGTACACCCCGCCAGATAATAGAAGATATGGAGCAGATTCATAGATCGCTACGAGATCAACTAGCCAAAGCTCCTAATACATATTTCGAACCGAATGAACCCTTCAGAGAATTTATTGATTCATGCACAGTTCTGCACTACCAAGAACACGGATCTCAAATAAGAGTATGGGGCTCCAAACATTCACTTAGTGCATCCGATTGATAAGAGAAACTATCAATCAAATAAAACTATCCAGTGACTATGTAACGTTTGTGCCATTCACCACGCCATGAAGTTATTTTCGTTGGAGTAATTTTCACTAAATATCTGAGACGATTCGCAGTCTTAACTGCATAACTCGGGCCATCAGGCCCCATGTATCGAATCGCCATTTCATCAGCAATTTCCTTCACAGGACTTACAAGCGGTACCGGACCAGCAACAACCTCCGCAATACCCTCTATAGTCACCCGCGCATGTTCCGGATTGATATCGTCCGCACAGGATATACATACCCTTGGATCACGGCTCAAATTAACATACCAACTGGACTTACTCCGAGGAATCACCCACATTGCTTCGCCATCCCATTGCTGCCATGCAGGGGCTACGTGAGGTGCCCCATCAGGTTTGACGGTTGCGATTCGAGCAATAATCGGTAAGGCGAGAAACTCATCAATCTCTTTTGGCGACAACTTTCCTGTCTTGGATTCATTAACCAATTCCAATTACTCCCGCCATCTACCCGCTCACACGTTTCCACTTTCGAAGGCTTGTAACCTCACGCACGGGGTCTTGCTGAGAGCCAAATGCTGTGTAGGAGACTTCAGCTACATATACCGACCCTTCTGAGTCAACAGCTATCGCATGCGGTGCAAGGAATTGATCGTGCCCCTCTCCGCCAAATTCATCCCCAAATCTTGTCATTTCGTTACCATCCCGATCCATAACTACTACTCTGCGACCAAGTCGGCGAACGCCTTCCTGCACCGGAGGAGGGCCAGCCTCTGCGACATAGAGATTCGTATCCGATCCGTTGCCATTGATAATTGCAATTGGCCTGTGAGAATGAATCTGCTGCACAAATTCCCCATCGATCGTAAATGTTTGAAGTCGAAAGTTTTCTCGATCGGCTACGGTCACTTTGTCCGAACCATTCATCGCAATGTTATGTGGAAGTGAAAACTGACCAGGTAAGGAACCCGGCTCGCCCCATGACTTGATGTAATTACCATCAGAATCGTACCGATGCACACGGGAGTTTCCATATCCGTCTGAAATAAAAAGATCCCCGGAGTCCGGGTGAATAGCAACGTGAGTCGGACGATTAAATGGGTCTCCCTCCTGCCACGCCGCAGGTTTGCCCTTTTCACCTAATCGATAAATGAGTTTCCCGCCCTTAGTTCGCTTTTCAACCATATGCGCATCGTCGTCTGCAAGATAAAGGTTATCCTCACCATCTATTGTGATCCCATGGGGTCGAACGAACTCCCCTGCTCCCCATGTTTCAAGAAAATTTCCATCACGATCAAATATGATTACCGGGTGATCTCCTCTATTAAAAACGTAGACGTTATCACTCGAATCGACGGCCACCGAAGTGGCTTCCTTGAAAAACATAGGATGAGGAAGTTTTGCCCAAAACGGGACGGGTTGATAAACAGTTTTTGATGTTGCAGGTTGGACCATGATAAGTTCCTAATTTCTTTTGCGCTTACGTGCTGATAAAAGACATGAATTTCGACACTTATAAACGTCGCCACTTTCGAAGACTGACCACCTCGCCAAGAGGCGGGGCTTCCAATCCCGAATTATCGGGATTAGAAAAGTAGTTCGTCCACGCTACCTCTGCAACGTAAACTGAACCCTGTGAATCAGTAGATACACCATGTGGTGCCGTGAACTGTGAAGCTCCTTCACCCGGCAAAGGCCCTCCTAAATGTTGCTGGTAATCTCCTTCGGATGAAAGTACCGCAATCATTGCACCAAGATTACGTACCCCTTGCTGAACAGGCGGCGGAATCATCTCACCGACGTACAAGTTGTCGTCATCACCTTTACCTTGGGTAACTGACATCGGATGATGAATATGAATTTGCTCAACAAATTCACCGCCAGTTGTAAAAATCTGTAGCCTGAAGTTTTCTCGATCAGCAACAACCACTTTGTCCAAACCAAGCATGCTGATGTTATGAGGGAGGCTGAATTGCCCTGGATCTGTGCCAGGTTCACCCCAGGACATCATATGCTGACCATCAGGGTCGAATTTATGGATCCGTGAATTGCCGTAGCCATCTGATACGAATAACTCGCCTGTTTCTGGATGAATAGCCACATCTGTAGGACGGTTAAACATTCCTCCGCCCTGCCATTTGCACGGTTCACCTTTAGTTCCTAACGTGAAAACAACCTTCCCATCATTAGTCCGTTTTTGAACAAAATGCCCATCGTCATCGACAAGATACAGATTGTCATCCAGGTCAATTTCAATACCATGCGGCCTAACAAATTCCCCATGACCCATCCCCCTCAAAAAATTACCTTCAGTGTCAAAGACCGCAATCGGCTCTGTTCCCCGATTAAAAACGTAAACGTTATCTTTCGAATCAACAGCAATGGATGTGGCATCGCCACGGAATGTCACACCCATAGGCAATTTTGCCCATCCAGGAACAGGTTCATATTTAGTTTGAGATGTCGTAGTTTTCATTTTATGATTCGCCAAGAGATAATTTGATAGTGCAAAATATTTACTCAGTTATTCGCCTCTCGAGTCCGCAAGCCAGGCTCTAAGTTGATCTGGCAACCACTGAACCAGGTTAATGCCTCGTTCTACATCAGAAGACATCAGGCGACCGCGTGCGTGAACAGCCTCTACGACCGAACTCATTGCATCTAAAACCGCCGGGTGGTCAGCATGACCGGGGTGCCCCAGCGATTGAGCAAGGTCTTGAGGTCCAAAAGTAATCAGGTCTATGCCATCAACATCAAGAATTTCATCAATGGTCTCAATACCGTTCTTTGTTTCAATTTGAATTGCAACTGTGACCTGTTGATTGAATTCCCTCATGTATTCGGCAGCTGTGTAGCCATGCATTCCATAATCTCGACCGCGAGAAGTGCCGAAAGATCGTTCACCTTCAGGTCCGAACCTGGAAGCCTTCGCAATACGTTGAGCCTGCTCGGCATTATCGACATGCGGGCATAAAATCCCCATTAGACCACGATCAAAAGCACGTAAAATTGTGTCTGTTTCAGTATTAGGAATTCTTGCCGTACATGTCATCCCATGCATATCGGCAACACGGCACATAGATTCAACCGATTCCCAATCAAAAACACCGTGCTCCATGTCCAGGTGGAGGGCATCAAATCCAGCGTATCCAGCCCATTCCGCTATCGTCGGTTCTGGAAAAGTAAGCGTTAGATTATGTGAAATCGTGCCATTATCTATAGCTGCCCGAATATTGCTAGGTCTCAAAATAAGCTCCGTGTTTTTATGTTCCGACCGAGACACACCAAGACGTAAACCCGTTCAGGTGCTACCGTAATTACCGCCAAATGGAATCTGATACTGATTCAAATGAGAGCGCGGCCGGAGTATACAGCCAACTTGGTAATAATCGAGATCATTTCGCCAGCTCAACCACATAAGTTGTCGTCTAAAACAAACATTCCGATTAATTGCCAATAATGTTTATAACTAAATTAAGGCAGATCTACCGAGGCTATCCAATCGCAATAGTCGTTTTCCTATCGACAGGCCTATCAGTTGGAATGACCCAATATGCGTTTGGAGAGTTCGCTGGCCCACTCAGAGAACAGTTCGGCTGGTCACAAACACAACTTAATCTCTCACTGGCATTTTCTTTCATATCTGGCCTGTGCGCACCTTTCATCGGAAACCTGAGCGACCGTATAGGTATCAGACCGGTAATGTTTGGGTCAATTTTGATCATTGCAATTGGTTTTGTGATGCGCCCGTTTATCACCGAATTATGGCATTGGTATCTGTTCAGTGCCCTCGTTTACGCTGGATTCCCGGGCGCAACCGTCCTGCCCGGAGGCAAAATGGTAGGGCTCTGGTTCCCAAAGACTCGGGGAAGAGTGATGGGAGCAGTCATGGCAGGCAATAACTTCGGCGGCATCACGATGCCACCTCTAGCAGCAGCAATAATTGCCGTTTTCAACTGGCAAACAGCTTACGTACTTTTCGGAGTGATTATGGGTGCCTTGGCAATGATTGCTCTGTTTGTAATTGTCGAGGACGAAAAGAAGGTCGAAAGTGAAATGAAACGGACCGGTCGGGGTGACCAGGCACAATTCGCGCGGGCTGCCGCCCAAGCCGGTGTGAGTCTACGGCAGGCTTTGAAAAACCGAAATTTCTGGCTGGTCACAATTGGACTTGTAGCAGCAACTTTCACTTATCAGGGAGTATTGACCCAACTACGCCAACATTTTGAAGAAAGCGGATTCACGCCGGCGATGGCCACAACAGCTGTTAGCACCATTGCTGGCATGGGTATCTTCTCTAAGCTAGCTTTTGGCAGAGCAAGTGAAAAAATCACTGCGCGTATCGCCACCATACTTTCCATAGGGCTGCAAATGGTTGGAGTACTCATTATCGCCCAGGTGGATGCATCACACCTTTTATGGATCGGTATATTCGTGTTCGGACTCGGCTTTGGGGGACTGGGTGCATTGGCCCTTCTAGTCGTACAAGAGATGTTTGGCATGAAGGAATTTGGCGGGATCATGGGAATCATGCAAGTTGGCATGATCGCATCTGGCACCGGCGCACCAATGATGGCTGGAGCGATTCACGACTCTTCAGGTTCATTCGATACCGCATTCCTGATAGTAGCCGCAATCTTTGTTGTCGGTATCGCAGCACTGGCATTAGCAAGACCTATTGAAACGGAAACAATGTAAACCGCAAACCCGATTTTGATCCTTCTGATGTTGTCCAGTTATTAACTTGGAGCAACGTCAGAAGGATTCTGTTCCTATTATTGACCGGTTTATGATTCCAGCTCGTCCCATATTTGTTTTGCATAGGTAATTGACTTGGCATCGTTGTGCCACTGGTCACCCGCTGAAGCGCCCTCTATCGTCATATATCCAGAGTACCCAGCGTTGTGCATCGCACTCATCGCGTATCGGTAATCAATTTCACCGTCAGGCAACGGGACTCGTACGAATACCGATCGATTATTCTCAGGGTGATACACAGTATGTAAGTTTTTGCAGTGCCAATACTTAGCCACCGGAGCTAGCTTATCTATAGCCTCGTCAAAACTTTCCTCAGGGACATCATAATTCCAGAGGACATTACCAATATCTGGGTTGATCCCAAAATTATCTCTATCGACTTTCTCGTATAACAACAGAGCAGACCACGAATTATCAACCGGAGAGTTCTGATGCACCTCTACCGTGATGTCAGTGCCGACATCGGATGCCATTAGGCATGCGTTCTGAAAAACAGTCGTGAGTTCATCGTAAACATAGAGCATCGCATCTCGGGACGCATCCTGAGATACCGGCCATCCGGATTGGCTGCCCGCAAGAGATCCAGCTGGATGGCCGGGGTGACGCGCTGGAGCGCTTATGGCTCCATTTACAACTTCTGCTCCTGCCCATCCAGCATATTTGATCGCGCTGGTAAGCTTTGCCCTATTTTGCGGTCCGTTTTGAGCGTCGTGAAGTGTGCCTCCAGCTCGCACACATCCAACAGCTAGTCCCGCAGCATTTAATTTAGAAGAAAAGTCTTTAACTTTTTGTTCGGTGCCGAGTTGATCGAGCACTTCGACGCCCACTTCTAACGCATCAAAACCAATATCTTTAGTTCTCTTTAGAAAATCTTCGGTGTAGTTGTCAGGATTCAGGTTCCAACTGTCCACTGATTGTGGATAGAGTGTGAAACGACGATGACCGTAGCAAAATCTCATCTGGTGAATTCCCCCGATAACACAATGAAATATCATCACTGCGTTTCAAATAACCAATTTTTATAATGTGGCGGAGTCTAACACCCCTTGTGGTGTAATATCCGTTCGCTGAATTCTCAGTTTCTACCGGGATTCAGTTATTTAAATTTTTATCCGCACTGAAAAAACACCCACAACCCTTGGAAATTCAATTATGAAAATCACTGATCTACGGGTCTACCTAACCAGGCCAGAAGGCAGTAACCGTTCTTGGTTATTTGTTGAGATCGACACAGATGAAGGTGTGACGGGAGTTGGAGAATCCACCAATTCTGGAGGGGGTGGAGCCCTTATTGTGGGTAGAGCATATGAGATGCTAAAACACGATCTTGAAGGACAAGATTTCTCCGAAGGATTAATTGGTCAAGACCCAAACAATATAGACAGCATATGGCATCGCATCTATAGAAGATTTGGAACGTTGGGATCTAGAGGGTTCGCTACCACTATGGCCAGTGGTATTGATATGGCTCTATGGGATATCAAAGGTAAAACGCTTGGCCGTCCGGTGTGGGATTTACTAGGCGGGAAGATGCGTGAATCCGTACCGGTTTACTCACACGTGAGTCCAATTGATGATATCGATGCATGCGTCGCAGACGCCAAAAGACAAGTAAAGCTTGGGTACGAAGCTTTGAAGCTTGATCCCTTTGGCCCAGAGATGGGACAACATCATCGCCGATATATCGATGGGCGAATCTCAGCTGCAGGAGCTAGTTATGCTGAAGACCTAATGTCAGAGTTACGGACAGCAGTTGGACCAGAAATAGAGTTAATGATCGATGCCCATGGCAATTTCGACGTGTCGACTGCAACCGAGCTCTGCAATCGGATGATGAAGTTCGACTTAACTTGGTTCGAAGAACCCCTGCAACCGGAAAGTCTCGACGCTCACAGGCAACTCCGATCGAATACAGACATTAATTTATGCATTGGTGAACGGAAATACACGCGATGGGACTTCGCCCCTTACCTCCAAGAAGGCTTAGTCAACTACATAATGCCTGACATCTGTTGGACGGGTGGGATTTCTGAGATGAAACGCATCGCTATCCTCGCAGAGACGTTTTACGTTCCAATTAGCCCACATGACGCTTCGGGAGCATTCAATGTGATCACCGGCGCCCACGTCCTGATGAACGTACCAAACATATACCGGTTGGAGATGTCTGATCACTCCCTAAACAACTACAACTCAGTGATAACTTCACCACTCGACATCCGAGACGGGCACCTATTTTTACCTGACAAACCAGGCTTAGGTTACGAGCTCGATCATGATTTCATTGCTTCCCACCCAGACCCCGAGTGGGTCAAATTACACAAATAACCATTCTTGCTAATCGCAATTAGGTATCACTCAACCCTATGAAAGTTTCAAATGGCAATTCCAACCGGGCCTGAAATAATCTTATCTCGTCTGCAACGCCTCAATGGTCAACTACTCACAACAGTTGACGTGCTGACTGAGGGAGAAGCCTCCACATGGCCCGTAAGTACGGCCCCATCATGCAAATGGCATTTATGGCATATGGCCAGATGGGCTGACTACGTGCAAGCCCTGCTACCACCTGTCGGATTGGAGGAGACCTGTGAATTTTGGAAGAGTGAAAAGTTGGAAGAAAAGTGGGGATTTAATGGGATCGATCTGGGCATGTGGGGGGCTGGCTCAGGATTAGGGAATAAAGGCGGTCGGTCTTTACCATTACCGAACCTTCCGGAAGTAAGAGCCTATGCGAAAAAAGTTTTTGATCTTCTAGAGATCAGGGTTGGAAAGTTTGATGAGCCCTCGTTCAACACACCATTTACTGATTGGCACGATGTCGATACAAGCATCGGTGACGCTATGGTCGGATACATTGCTCACGCCAATCGGCATCTCGGAATGCTAGAAGCAATCAGTGGGGTTCTGGGTAAAGACGGCACTGCAACGGTCTAATGATCACGCTTTTTTTGTGAACGCATTGAAATTACACATTAGATTTGATTTGGGCAAACGAAGGTAAAAAGCTCAAAGAACCCTGCCCAGATCAAGGCCAAGGAAATAACGCCCTGCTGTTTCGAAGTTCGTCGCTCGGCCTTGTAACTGTTGAATAATAACGTGCATATCCTGGTATCTACGTTGTAAGAGATTACGCTTAAAAATCGCATCTGAACCAAACATTTCATAAGCGACATCAACTACTTGCGAGGCCTGCCTGATCGCGTGCGTAGAAGCCATCCTGACATCAATTCTTTCCCTGATATCAACCTGTTTGCGGTTACATACGGAATTCCACAAATCCATTGCACTCGTGCGCAAGTACGTATCCGCAGCCCTAAGAGTCGCCTCGGCCTCGCCAATCTCTCGATGTACCGTTGAGCGATTAACCATTGCCTCAGCAACGTCACGCTGTGACTTTCGTGCTGCAAGCTTGATTGCATCATCAAGGCAAGCCCTAGCTAATGCAACTGAGATAGTCCCAAATCCGATGGCAAACAAGGGAATCTTAGGAATAATGAAAGTCAATCCATCATTATGTGGAGTTTGTGATTCCAAATATGTATAGCTCTGAGGTACAAAAACATCATCTACCTCAAAACTAAAACTGGCAGTACCACGCAACCCATTAACCTGCCAGGTGTCGAGCATCGTTGCGTCCGTTTTGGGAATCAAGAACATACGATGTGGGCCTGATTCACCTTCCACAGCTGATCGCGCCGCCAGCCATGTCGAATAACTGCTACCACTGCTGAAGTCCCAATGCCCTGAAAGGCGGTAGCCGCCCTCGGATGGAACCGCTTTAGAGCCTGCTAAAGGCGGTCCATTTGTCACAACACAATAACGATCATCCCAAAGTTTATGAGCTGTTTCAGTAGGCATACGTGCTGCATCTGTAGCAAATATATTGTTCTGATTAACGCACCATGCCGTGCTTGCGTCAGCCTGGGCAAAAATTCGGATAATTTCGAAGAAAACTAGGGGCTGCATCTCTGCACCACCCAAGGACTCCGGCACTAGCAGTTTGAAAAACCCCGCATCAGCCATATCACGGAACAAGTCGGTGGGAATTTGCCGTTCCTCATCAATCTCGTCGGCTCGCCTCGCAACTTTTGCGGCTAATTCTTGCGCTTCACCTAAATATTTGGCCGAATCGGTCTTGTTCATCGATCGAGAATAACACGTCGAACTGGAATAAAAAGTAAATATATCGAACCGCATTAGGTTTCGGTTTTTATAGGAAAACGATTAATTAGTACTTCGACTCAATATAATCCTAATGGACAAAAAAATGCTTGATGCCCTTATGATTCGTTGAGCAGCCTGCTAGAGTCGCGACCTGTAAGAAGGTATTGCAACTAACTATGAGCGAAACAAACTTAAAACTAATGGCACACCTGATGCGTCGTGCTGGTTTCGGCGCGAGTCGAGACGAACTCGAACGTAGAGTCGCTAGTGGCTACGAGGTAACGATTGAAGAACTGCTACATCCTGAGCAGCAGGTACCTGTAGATTATTATGAATTCCTTCGGTATTTCCCTAACTGGTGGAAACCTGGGACGATGGGTGGGCGGGGTCATGCCGGTTGGGTTTGGAGAATGATCAATACCCGGGCGCCGCTCCAAGAGAAACTTTGCCTCTTCTATCATCAGATCTTTGCCACCGGGGTCTCCAAAGTCGATCATTATGACGAGATAGAAGACATGATTGACATGTTCCGGGAAAACGGACTAGGACACTACAAAACGATACTTATGGAAGTAGCGAAAAACCCGGCAATGATTTACTGGTTGGACAATCATGAGAACCATGCAACGTCGATCAACGAAAACTGGGGGCGAGAGCTGCTAGAACTGTTCACCATGGGCATCGGGAACTACACTGAAACTGACGTGCAGGAATGTTCCAGGGCATTCACAGGCTGGACCTTAACCCATAAGTTGCCACGTTTTCATATGGGTCGCTGGGATTGGGAGTTCGAGTACCGACCAGATGACCATGACAACGGCGAGAAGGTCTTTTTGGGACAGACCGGCAACTTCAATGGCGAGGAAATCATCGACATCATCCTTGCGCAACCAGCGACGGCTACATTTATAGCGCGTCATCTGTTCAGTTTCTTCGTAGAGGACGAGTCTCAAGTTCCGTCGTGGTCAGTGACGCCACCAAACAATCCTGAGGCAGTCAATGCAATCGCTAAGGTTCTCTTTGAAAGCGATTATCACATCGGCACCACACTCAGGTTCATATTGAACGCAGATTTTTTCAAAGAATCTCTATTTGCCAAAGTGAAAAATCCAACCGAAGTGGTAATCGGAACACTAAGACTCGTCGGTAATACCGAGCGGCCATCTCCTGAGACCATGGACTGGGCTATAGATATCACCAATATGGGACAGGACTTGCTCAATCCGCCTAGCGTAGAAGGTTGGCACACTGGCATAGAGTGGATCAACAGCGGTACGTTGATGAAGCGTACAAACTTCACCGCCGAATTGATGGGAGATTTAACGCGTCCAGGTGTAATAAACATCATGGACCGTTTGAAATCAGTAGAAGCATCGGCGGATGGACTTGTCAGCGCTTGCCTTGACCTGATGGGTCCACTCGATGTGGAAGACGATATCAGGCAAGAATTAATCGAACACGCCGAATCATTCGGCCCATTCGATTGGAATAAAGACTCCGAAAACGAAAATGCTGCAGCGGTAGCTTCCGAAATAATACAGCTCATTGTTTCACTCAGGGAGTATCAGTTTGCCTAGCATGTATCCACGGCTTCAGCGATAGATAGTAAGAATACAAGGGAGACCGAAAATCACTACCCAGACACAACCCCCTGTAATAGTTGTTCTGCAACTGACCGGAGGTAACGACTATTTAAACACGGTCGTTCCGCATTCCGATCCACTTTATCGTGATTACCGCCCGAGTGTAGGAGTGCCAGAAGAAGATGTATTACACCTAGACGACCAAGTCGGTTTTCACCCAGCCATGGCTCCTATACAGAAAATGTACCAGGACGGCGACGTAGCCATTATTCACGGCGTGGGATACGAAAATTCACCTCGTTCCCATTTTCGTTCCATGGATATCTGGCATACGTGTGAGCCCGACACACTGGGAACAGAGGGATGGCTGGCACGGGTAATTCGGGATATAGACCCTCATAAGGAAAATGTCATAACGGCCGTCAGCATGGGACCTGCATTGTTCCGCGCCTTGGTGGGGCCGGGAATACCAGTTGCAACGGTGGAAAATATCGATAGCTATGGAATGCTCACAGGGTTAACTCCTGAAGAAAAACTTTCACGGGTGTTAAGTCGATACAGGCGAATGTATTCGCCGGCTATCGGAACAGGTCCAGTTATGGATTATCTCGGTCAAACTGGACTGGATGCATTAGAAGGTGCAGACATTTTGAGCGCAGCGCCAGCCAACTATTCTTCAAGTATTGAATACGCGGATTCAAGCGTAGGCAAGAAATTAAAAGGCATTGCCCAGATCCATTTGGCGGGTCTTGGCTCGAGAATCTTTTACCTGGATCACAGTGGATTTGATACCCATGCTGATCAGATTGTAACTCACGCCCGTCTATGGGAAGAGGTATCCACAGCTATACGAGACTTTTTCGATGACCTCGAACATCACAACGCAGCAGATAACGTTGTGATGTTCATGTTCTCGGAATTCGGACGACGAGTTCACGATAATGGCGGCGGAACCGATCACGGTGCTGGCGGCGTGTGCCTTGCGATCGGTAAAGGAGTCAAAGGCGGCCAGTATGGGGAGTATCCGTCAACAAGACCCAGTGACCTCGATCAGGGAGATCTGATCCCTGCAACGGATTTCCGTAGCGTATACACCACCCTTGTAGAGGATTGGATGGGTCTCGATGCCGTTTCCGTTGTCGGTGGAAATTTCGAAAAGCCCGAGTTCATATTAAAGTAACGGCCGAAACTGCCGACACAAAAAAGGTCAAGACAAAATGACACCTTCACTTACCACCTCAGCAGCGGGTCGAACATATGACTACGACCGTGTGGTCGGTGGCAGAGAACAGATGAATGGCATAGTAAATATGGCATTTGGTGCTGAGGATGAAATTTACATTACTCAAAAGGCACTATTTTTTTTCGATGTAAGTAAACTCAAAATCGGTCCCGAACCAGATGATGAAGAGATGATCATGTCATTCAGAGAAAAAGATCCTGACTTTTTCGAAGGGACATGGCCAGCATGTTTAACTGTAGGACCAGATCACGACATCTATGTAACTGACGAGCTACGGCATCTGATCTACGTATTTGACCAAGACGGGGTTTTAAAGCGGGAATTCGGTAGCTTGGGAGCTGGGCCAGGCGAGTTCGATCGCCCATCAGGCATCATTTCCACTACTAATGGCTCAATTTACGTATGCGACACAATGAATCACCGAATCCAACATGTGGCACCGACGGGAAAGTCAATAAATGAATTCGGCAGCCAAGGATCGGAGGAAGGTCAATTCCAGTCACCTTGGGGTTTAGATATTGACAGTGAGGGCAACCTCTTCATTGCCGACCATAAAAATCATAGGATTCAAAAATTTGATGCCGCAGGCAACTTCATATTTACCTTTGGTTCGTACGGATCCGGAATGGGCGAACTTGATCATCCGACCGACGTGGCCGTAGACCCCGACGGTGATATCTACGTAAGTGACTGGGCAAATAATCGAGTCCAAGTGTTCAACTCAGTAGGTGAATATTTATTACAAATACAAGGGTCTGCGATTGAGCTCTCAAAATGGCAGAAACGTTACGTGGAAAGCAACCCAGACGTTGTTAAGGCAAGGCGACGCGTCGAGAGTTTAGAACCCGAGATGAAATTTGCGCTACCAACCGGAGTGAATTACGACAAAAGTAGAGATAGACTTTTCGTAGTCGATTCACAGCGATGGAGAATCCAAATTTTCAACAAAGTGAAAGACTACGCCGAAGCTCAGTTCAACATCTGATTCAGCCACCAAACAGGCCATCTCGGAACACCACTATCAAAGACTTTATAGAAGCCATTCAATCAGAATTAGCAGTCGATGATTACTGTGATTTAGAATCGTCTGTATCTTGATGCAAATCGATAACAAGTACACAGGAGTACAAAATGCCCTCGCGTAAAATGCGCCTCGAACGCGATTCTATGGGCGAATTAGAAGTCCCATCACAAGCATATTACGGTGGCAATACTCGACGAGCTGAGCTGAATTTCCCAATCAGTAATTTGAGATTAGGCCGATCGTTCATCAGGGCCATAGGACAAATCAAGCAGGCAGCCGCGTTTGTAAACCTTAACCTAGGTGCGATCGAACCAGATATAGCACAAGCGATTATTGACTCATCACAAAGGGTAATCGAAGGTGAATTTGATGATCAGTTTGTCGTGGACGTATTTCAGACAGGGTCGGGGACGTCCACAAATATGAACGCTAATGAGGTGATTTCTAATGTCGCTATCGAGTCACTCGGCGGTACGCTCGGCTCTCGTACACCTGTTCACCCCAACGACCACGTTAATAAAGGACAGTCCTCTAACGACGTTTTCCCTTCGACTATTCATCTGGCAGCTGCAGGCGCAATAAAAAATGACCTGATGCCCGCGTTACAAGAACTTGAAGATTCCCTCAGGACAAAATCACAGGAATTTTGGGGTATCGTAAAAACGGGTCGAACTCACCTTCAAGATGCTACCCCCATACGGCTTGGGCAGGAATTTTTGGGGTATGCAGGACAACTGGAGCTCGGGAAAAAGCGAGCAGAAAAAGCTCTCGAGGAGCTTTCTGTTCTAGCCTTAGGCGGCACTGCCGTCGGAACCGGTATCGGAATGCACCCGCAATTCAGTCGTCGCGTAATCAATAGACTCGCAGAATTGACAGGACTTGATCTCTCAGAAACCACCAATCATTTTCAGGCACAAAGCACACTTGATGCAGTAGTTTCAGCCTCGGGTGAACTCAAGTCGATTGCAGTTGGAATGCTAAAAATTGCTAATGACTTGCGGTGGCTAGGGTCAGGTCCTCGTGCGGGACTCGGCGAAATTATGCTCCCCGAAGTCCAGCCCGGATCTTCAATAATGCCCGGAAAAGTAAACCCGGTTATCCCGGAATCGGTCACCATGGTCTCCGCACAGGTAATCGGGAACGACACAACAATAGCCATTGCTGGTCAGTCTGGTAACTTCGAGCTCAACGTCATGATGCCTGTAGCGGCACACAACATTCTCGAATCGATCGAGTTACTGGCAACATCGGCAAAGAATCTTGCGAGGCAATGTATCAACGGGCTCACTGCAACGAATAAAGGCCCAGAGACGGTCATGGAAGGTCTAGCGATCTGCACGGCTTTAGCACCCATCATCGGATACGATGCTGCAGCTTCAATCGCACACGAAGCATCAAAAAGCGGTGAAACCATCAAAGAAGTCGCTATGCGAGTAACCGATTTAACCTCGGCTCAGCTCGATGAAATTCTTGAACCGTTATCAATGACCGAACCAAATGAATAGAGGCTGTCTAACTTACCAACATAATTAGATTAAGTACGCAGATCGGTGCATACTATCGCCAATCTAGTAGTTAACCAAAATTGAGAATCTAATATGAACGCTGAAGACACAATTAAAAAACTAGGAATCGACCTCACCCATCCTGCAGCGCCTGTGGCCAATTACGTGCCTGCGGTAAGCACCGGCAACTTGGTCTATTTATCGGGTAAAGGCCCCACGCAATCCGACGGTACAATGATGTCCGGTAAGGTCGGTTCCGATCTCGATATCGATCAAGGATATGAAGCGGCCAGGTTAGTCGGAATCCAATTACTCGCAGGACTCCGAGAACACATCGGAGACCTGAATCGTGTCAGCCAGGTTGTAAAAGTCCTCGGAATGGTCAACAGCGCTCCAGACTTTGAAGATCATCCAAAAGTCATAAACGGATGCTCAGACCTCCTCGTTTCGGTATTTGGGGAGAAAGGCAAACACGCTAGATCTGCCGTGGGCATGGGGAGCCTGCCAGGCCAGATACCGGTAGAGATCGAGATGATAGTCGAAGTCATTTAGACAAAAAACACTGAATGCCCAATAGCATCCAAATAAAGACTATTAACCACGTAGGAATTCCCATTTGGGATAGACGCGTATCACTAAAGTTTTACCGCGATGTTCTAGGACTTCAAGTAATCCCATCAATGGTTGATTCTCCGAACATCGTATGGACACGTACACTCGACGGAACAATGGTTCACCTAATCGAGCCACCAGACGGTGAAACTTTAGGTGGCTCGCATACTGCATTTGAAGTACAAAATTTCGATAATGCCGTTGCAGAGATCAAAGCCTCTGAATATCACGACATCAGCGACGTCGGTGAAAGGCACGATGGGCAAAAGTGCATATTTGTTGCCGACGATGATGGAAATCGGCTTGAATTCACAACTGCTAGTGGACTAAAGCCATCCAGCCGCGTCGCCGACGCACTGGGATACACGACAGAAAAAGGAACCAACGTCGTTGTCCCCTCCAGTTCGGAAATACGAATTTCAGGTATTAACCATGTCGGACTACCGACCAACAATCGCGTTCATGCTATGAAAATGTATCGTGATTTACTCAACGTAAAGGTAATCCCCCACCAAATTGGAGGAAATACACTAACCTGGACTGAACTGACCGACGGTTCAATGGTTCATGTGATCGACCCTCCGAAATCCGTTGGTGCGCGAGGAGATGGCAGGCAGCATGTTGCCTTCGAAGTAGCTGATATAGAAAGTACGGCTGAATTTCTAATAAATACGGACATTGAAATTGTCGAAGGCATAGGTACGCGTCACGACGGACAGAAATTCCTATTCGTCTATGACCCGGATGGAAATAGGATTGAAATCGCTACAAGAGGCGACCATTCGAAAACCAATCGCACATCCGATGAAAATGGGTACACAAGTGAAAACGGAGTGCGCCTCTAGGGCAACCCATAGCGGATCCTTAGTTCACAGGTTCGAGCAGATTTGAGTTCGCACTACAGCTGTTCAGTAATTGGAAGTCGGTCGATCGACAACCCCGTAGCATCGACAACAGCGTTAGTTATAGCTGCTGCTATCGGCACAATTCCTGGTTCTCCCACACCTGTGGGATTATTCGAAAAACCATCAACAAATGACACATTGATTTCTGGAACATCAGTAATTCGAGGGACTCTATATGAACCAAATCCAGTATTGATTACGCGACCTCCATCAAACTGCACACCCTCCCACAGAGTTGTACCCATGCCCATAACGACCGCTCCTTCAATTTGATTACGTGCCCCTTCCGGATTGAGCACCTTGCCGCAATCAAACGCCACATCGACTCGTTCAACCGAAACATCACGCCCAATTACTTTCACTTTCGCGACTTGAGCGACATAACTCCCTGCGTCAAATCCAACTGCAACACCAAACCCAAAATCATCTTTCTTAGTATGGGAATCCCATCCACTCATCTCTACGACAGTTTCTAATACACTTCGATACCGCTGATTAGTCAGATTATTCAATCGAAACTCCAGCGGATCTATACCAAGTTCACGAGCAATCGTATCTATGTGAACCTCACGTCCAAAGTGATTTGTAGCGCCACCAAGCGACCGATATGAACCGTGCGGCAATGGAGAAGGAGAATCTGCTATTCGAATCCTTACAGCCTCTGAATCGTAGGGGGAATCGGCTCCTCGTCGACCGCGGAAAGCATTATCGCCAGCATGAAATGCTGTGTAATCCCATGCAAGTAATCTTCCATTGGCATCAATCCCAGCATCGATCTCCATCACGGCAGCGGGACGTACTGTGCTGGTCGAAAATTCCTCTTCACGAGAATAGGTGATTTTGACGGGTCTTCCTGACTCACGCGCTAAAATCGCAGCCTCATAACTAACGGTTTGCGACTTCGTACCAAATGATCCTCCAACTTCCTGAACAATAACCCGAATTCGCTCTTCCGCTATGCCAAGTCGATCCGCTAGATATGACCGCTCACTGAACGGTCCGCGGTTAGCACACCATACTGTTAATGACCCGTCTTCGTCCCATGTTGCTGTCGCTGCACTAGGTTCCATCTGAGCGTTAGCCACGTACGGAACATAGTAAACACCCGATATTACGCGATCCGCTTTCGCTAGAGCGTTCAACGTATCCCCGTCGTCACGCAAAAACACTGGCGCATTCCCTTTGTCTTTTAAAACGGCAGGCAAATTCCAGTCTGAAACTTCGTCATCCTTCTCGTTCCATCTTGCCCTAATAAAAGATGCCACGCTATCGGCTGCTGCTTTGGACTCCGCCACCACCCCTATCATTTCGTCAACTTGAACCAAGCAGATAAACCCTGGCACTTGTTCTGCCCGCGACGCGTCGAGACGTGCCAGGCTGGCTCCCACCGATGGCGGTCTAATTATGCGTCCATAAGCAGTATCTTCTAATGTGAAATCATGAGCATATACGGTTGCACCAATCACTCGTTCAGCGCCATCGACTCGGGCCGACCCATTGTGAATGGTCAGTGATTCTAGTAAGTGTTCATCTACGTCATCGGTTCCCGATATTTCAACCACAGAAGTAGACCCAAAGACAGCACTATCGGACCCCTTCGTCGCCCTGGTTTTGAGCTCAGTTTTCGCTGCCTCTGCTGCCCGAAGTAACTGAACTCCTACCGTACGAGTAGAGGCACTACCGGTCGTTCCCCTATCAAACGGAACTCTCGCAGTATCGGCCAGTACGATGTTCACGTTTTCCACACTGACATCGAAAGTCGACGCGATCATTCGTGCGAATCCATTACGGATCCCTTGCCCATATTCAACTTTTCCTGAATAAAAAGTTATCGAACTATCGCTGGACACCTCGAGCAATACGCTCGGATCAGGAGCTAGTCCTGTTTGCTGAATTACCCCAACAAATGGTGGACCGATAACGCGAACAATAACAGTAGGTTTTGCACTCATGCGAAACCTTCAATATCCGAAGCTTGCTGAACAGCTTTCACTATCCTCACGTAGGCGCCGCATCTGCAAATATGACCACTCAATGCGTTCTTAATCTCATCTACCTCAGGCGTTGAATTCTTAGAGAGCAGCGCAGTTGCAGAAACCACGAAGCCAGGTGTGCAATAACCACACTGGAAAGCCGAATTTTCGACAAATGCTTGTTGAAGAGGATTCAATTGACCATCCACCGCCAACCCTTCCACAGTCGTAATTTCCCGCCCAATAACAGATCCAACCGGGGTGATGCAAGATCGTATCGGCTCCCCGTCAATCAACACCGTACAGGCACCACAGTTGCCCTCACCACAGCCATACTTGGTGCCGGTTAATTTAACTTCTTCTCGAAGGACGTCGAGTAGTGACTGTTCTGGGCTTACTTTTATCTCATGAATTAAATTATTTATCAGAATATTCATGGTCGAAAGTCTATATCTGAGTAAAGCCAAACCACCATAAGAAAAGTGCGCTCCATTACCCGTTAAACCCAGTTTCTACATTCGACAGATACACGTCTATAAATTCTGCCGTCGCCGTCTTAATCTTTGAATCATCAACTTGGTTAAGTAACCCTGATGTTTGAATTTCAGCATTTATTTCTAGGTCTGTTGATCCAGCATCTGTTGAAGTTATCGCTATCGTACCCACCCCACAAATTGATGCTCCCATTGATTTACCCATGACTTCGAAATCTAACGAAACGTTATCGACAATCCGAGATAAATGAACATCTATATTTACTGTCGTACGCAAAAACCCCAATGAAATCTTTGAACACACTCGGTATGTATTATCACCTGCATCTTTGACAGATGTTTCCCCAGGCAAATGAACTTCCAGCACGGAAGAATCCGTAATAGCTGCCCAGACATTGCTCAATGATTTTTCGATCATCCGTTGGTACACGAAGTCCAATAAGACCTCCAAGAAAATTAATACAAGATGTCGACAATATCCTTAGTTCTTGCCTAATTCAATCAAACAGCCACCTTCGTTCTCGGCATTTGAACTATAGGATTATGTGCCTATGCCAACGCAAGCGGCTCCAAAATCCAGTTCGGATCGTCACTCAGTTCGTGCAACCGTTCGATCACTTGTATGGTCGGTTTACGCACCTTCCTTTCTACTATCAATCGGACAGGGCATCCTCATACCTGTTCTGCCAGGATTTGCCAAAGAAGAAATGGCAGCCTCAATCGGGTTAATCGGCCTGGTGATAGCTGCCAGATATATCGGAACTATGATCTTCGACGTCCCGGCAGGCATTCTGGTCGGTCGAATTGGTCTACGTAAAACAATGACGGCTGGTGTTTTGTTATTTGGCGTTGCAGCGTTATGGGCCGGAATGTCCCCAAATTTCTCATCCTTGATGGCGGCTCGTCTGCTAGCCGGTGCGAGTTATGCATTATGGAGCATTTCACGACATTCCTATATAGCGGCAGCTGTACCCATGGATGTACGTGGACGGGCGTTGGCTTTATTCGGTGGACTCTCGAGAATTGCAACGATCCTTGGCCCACTAATCGGTGGGATACTCGCAGAGTTTGTTGGGATCAGAGTTCCCTTTTACGCGCAAGCAACGGTAGCTATTCTTACGTTACTTATGATCCTCATCACCGCTAAAAACATGGTTGAACCACAGCAAACTGGAATTCGTCGTAATGTTTTCACAGAACTAGGCAGCGTTATTTCAAGACATCGCAGTGATTTTGCAACAGCTGGCATAGCGGCAATCGCCCTTCAATTCCTAAGATCTGGTCGAGAATTCCTGATACCAGTATGGGGCGAAGAAATCGGATTAGGTAAGGATCAGATTGGTTACATCGCAACGATCTCATTCACTATCGATTCAATGATGTTCCCTCTTGTGGGGTACTCAATGGATCGCTGGGGTCGAAAATCGACCGGAATACCAGCTTTCTTGGTACTGGGTGTAGCTATAGCTCTGATACCTCAAACTGGAACATTCGGAGCCTTATTAGCAGTCGGTCTTTTAGCCGGGCTAGGGAATGGGCTATCAAGTGGGTTCGTACTGATAACTGGTACAGATTTATCCCCAAAAAACAATCCAGGAGGATTTCTCGGAGTCTGGCGGTTCATATCTGATACTGGTGGTGCTGGCGGTCCAGTAGCTATCGGAGGACTGGCTCAAATAGTAACCCTTGGAGTTGCATCACTTGCTACTGCTGGCATAGGAGCGTTTGGCGCCTTGATGCTCATTTTCGTAGTCAAAGAAACAATGACTCGTACCCCAAAACAAGTGACTACCTCTCGACCAAAGTAGAATCAGTCGAACTAACTGACACACAACTGTACGATCAAGGCGTTATAACCCTTGATCTGTGAGCAACGCGTGCAAATCACGTAAGCACATAGCATCATCTTCCGGTGCTCTTGCGTCTACCCAGTCTTTCGATTCACCGGACATCCCTTCAACTGCACCGACAGACACGATGTCCTTGACCCACTCATAACCTTGGTCTACAGAAGGCAGCAGGTTTTTCCGAGTTTTCAACGAGAGCGCAGCCACCAAACCATATCCACCCCAGTTAGAAACACTGGCTGTAATCAATTCAGTGGTTGTGGTGACACAAGGATCATCTGGCAAATTCTTAATTGAGGGTATGACATGGCGCATATTGCCCATTCCGATCTCATTTCCGCCATCACCAATACCAACCGAATAAGGGTGTTCTTCAAACATATGATCAATCTTGGCATTGTATGAAGAGAAATCTACTCCCTTCCAGTTTCGATACGTTCCGTCACCCAAAAGCCCTGCCCGTTCAATAGATATTAAAGCCGAAGGTGCGTGTTTTGCTAAAAGCTCGTGCGCAAAAACACTGGACTCATGATGGGAGGTAATTGGGAACTCAATAACTTCATCTTCACCCGCAATAGCTCTCATAACAGTCGAGCACTTCTCATCAGTGACATAAGCCACAGAGTTGCCAAGGATCTTTAGAGCTTCACCGATGGCAACGGCCCCAGGAGGCCCGTCAGTCTCGGGTTCTGCAGCTCTCAGAATGTAAAATCCAGTAGCGATGAGAATCTTCCCTGGATGATCGAGGATCAACTGAGCAGAAGCTTCAAGCCAGCCGGGCTTCATGTGCGCACGGAGCGCTTCCATCCCGCGTATATCGTCCTGAAGAATGATGTCTTCAATCTTAGAAAAAGTCGATGTTGCATTCATTAGCTAAAAACCATTAAATAAATTTTCGAAGAGATATGGATTTGAATGTTGACATGTTTAGATAACCGCCAATTCCTCATCTTTCAAATCTGTGACAAACATATGCCCGGGCGAATGAGTGATCATCAACTCTGGCTTAGAAGCCATCGCGACCGATTGTGGTGTGACGCCACAAGCCCAGAACATCGGAACTTCGTCAGAACTGCCTTGCTCCCAAACTTCGCCATAATCCGGCTTTGTGATGTCAGATATACCTATAGCAGCGGGATCGCCAATATGTATCGGAGCCCCGTGTGTTCCAGGGAATCTTGAAGTTGCTTGAACCGCCCTTACCACTTTATCCGCAGGAACCCATCGATGCGACACAACCATTGGCCCTGAAAAGCGACCTGATCCCACAGTCTCAATATCGGTGATAAACATGGGAACATTACGCTCGCTCCCGTAATACGGGAGGTCTATTCCATTAGCTAATAAGGCGTGTTCGAAAGAAAAACTGCATCCCAACAGGAAAGTCACGAGGTCCTTTCGCCAGTGCGATTCAAGGGTTTCAGGTTCATCAACCAGAACACCGTTCTCGAATACACGATACAGCCCAACATCAGTCCGAATATCTGAACCGGGAGATGTCAACATAGCCTCAACCTGTCCAGCTTCTAAAACCTCAACTACCGGACAGGGCTTGGGATTCCGCTGACAAAACAAAAGAAATTCAAATGCTGCATCCTGCGGCAGGATTGCTAAATTGGCCTGAACATAATTAGGTGCCACGCCCGAGGTCGGTTGAATAAATCGCCCTTCGCGGATTAACTGTCGGGCCTGGACGCCGGTTTGCGGAAATGTAGTTTGTATAGTCATAGCAGCATGTTAGGTTTTAGAGTAAGGCTGGTCAATTTCAAAACGTATGCAAATCTCTCCCCATAAGGCGGACTTCACAAGTTAATATTCAATATATTGATCAAGATAGTTGTACGATATCCCGTTTGGTGAAGGTTGGCGATAATGCAAAATATTTGCCATTGCAATTAAGTAAATCCCTAGAGAATCACTCAAGAATATGAAAATTACAAAAGTCGATCAGTTTGCACCACGAAACCGTACGCGGTTAATTCGTATCTCCACTGACACCGGTATCGAAGGTTGGGCCGAAAGTACCCTCGAAGGCAAACCGCAGAGTGTGCCCGCAGCAATAAACGAATTTGCTGACTACCTGATCGGAAAAGACCCGTTAAGAATTGAACATCACTGGCAGCAGATGTACAGGTCCTCTTTCTTCCGAGGCGGGGCACACAATATGTCAGCAATCGCCGCAATAAACGCGGCGCTGTGGGACATATCTGGTAAGCACTACGGTGTCCCAAGTTACATGTTGATGGGTGGCAACGTCCGAGACAAGATACGTGTATACGCTCACTGGGGCATACGGGACCTTTCAGATGAAAGCCTAGAAGAATCACGCGACAGGCTCACTACACTCCAAAAAAGTGGATATACCGGCTATAAAGCTGGTCCGGCAGGCACATGGCGCGCTCATGAGCCTCCATCCCGAATTGACGAGTTCGTGAAAGCTGCTTACATGATGCGGGAGTGGGTTGGCGACGACGTCGAATTATGTTTTGACTTCCACGGCAAAATGACACCAGGCTTAGCGGTAGAGGTTTGTAACGAAATCAAAGGGATGCGACCAATGTTCGTTGAGGAACCCGTACCACAAGAAAACCCCGACGCACTAAAGCGAATCCAAGAACAAGTCCCATTTCCCCTTGCAACCGGTGAACGACTTTTATCTAGGTGGGAATTCCGAGAGGTCATAGAGAAACAGGCTGTTTCTCTACTGCAACCAGATGTCGCTCATTGTGGTGGACCGTCCGAACTAAAAAGAATAGCTAACTATGCAGAGGTCTATTATCAACACATCATGCCGCACTGTGCTATCGGTCCACTAGCTCTTGCTGCGTGCATGTTAGTGGATGCGGTAGTTCCAAATTTCCTCATACAAGAACAGGTCGACGCTGGACTTGGTCATGGTCTTCTAAAAAAACCATGGGAAGTCATAGATGGACATATAGACCTATGGGACACTCCCGGCCTCGGTGTTGAAATAGATGAGGCTGAAGCTACTAAAACTTACGACGGTGAAGCGTACGGCTATCATAAAGAGCTCGGTGGAGAGTATTACTACGACAACGATGGATCAGTAGCTGATTGGTAGCATCAATGTGTCATTGAAAATATAGATGACAAACAGCGAAATAAAACGCCAACAACAAGTTTTGCAACCTAGGAAACAGACGGACGGTCACTAGTCCATGGACGCGCCTGCTCAAACGCTCGACTCGCCCGAAGCACAGTTGCGTCGTCATCATAACCACCAATAATTTGCAACCCAACCGGCATATCCCCTTCCCCGAATCCGCAAGGGATTGAAGATGCAGGGTTGAAAGAGGAATTAAAAACCATAGTGAATGGAATGGCACCATAGTTAATGCCAGCCATCTCATCTTGGTTGATCTCGGATCCAATCTTTTCCGGCGGTTGAAGATGCGGCCAAGCCACTGCTGCATTGGTCGGCGCCAACATCAAGTCATATTCTTGAAACACCTGGTGCAACTGCAGTTGCAAATTTTGCACGTCACGTAACGCCAGACTGACATCAGCGCCAGTCAGCGTCCTGCCATGCTCAATCATTTCCAGTGTATACGGCATCAAGTCTTCAGGACGTTCATCCGCAAGATGGCCATACATAGCCACTTGCCCAGCAGTCCATAAGGTCCACCAAGCCTCTCGAGGTATCGGGTCGAAGGCTATCGCAAGGTTTTCAACATTAGCGCCAAGTTGAGTAAACGCGTCCCAAGAATTCTCAACTGCAGTCGCAACATCATCATTAACGTCTGATATTCCCAGAGTCATAGTCGTGCCGATTCGCATGCCATCGACGCCCTCCTCTAGGTCAATTAGATAATCGGGAACGGCAGCTTTAATCGATCCTGGATCCCGGTCATCAAATCCTGATAATGCCTGATTCAAAATCGCAGAGTCACGAACATCATTTGACATAGGACCACTGGTACCAGCGGAGTTATACGCAGGTTTCGCCTGCCCACCATATCGGGGAATCCTTCCATGTGTCGGCTTGTGCCCAAAAATCCCACAGAAAGATGCCGGAAGCCTAACTGACCCTCCACCATCAGATCCCGTTCCAATAGAACACATCCCTGCAGCAATCGCAGAGGCCGTTCCGCCGCTCGACCCCCCGGGCATTCGAGTTGGATCCCATGGGTTATTACAGGTAGCTGCGATATCCGTAAAAGTTTCTTCGCGATTTCCAAATTCAGGCGTATTCGTCTTGCCTATGATTACCGCCCCGGTAGCTCGAAGACGCTCCACGGCAACGGAATCATAATCAGGAATCCAGTTCTTAAAAAAGGTACTACCAAGCGTAGTGCGCAAGTCTTTAGTTACTTCAAGATCCTTAACCGCTATTGGAACACCATGTAGTACTCCCGGATTCTCCCCCTTTGCCAGTTGGGCATCCGCACTGCCTGCGGCAGACATGGCACCATCTTCATCCAGAGTTATGAACGCATTAAGTTGTGGCTCTAATTCCGCAATCCGTCGGTATGAGGCCTGTACCATCTCAACCGAAGAGATTATCTTCTCAACGATCAATCTCCTCTGTTCATGAGCCGGCAAAAACATTAATTCGCGATCATTCATTGTTTCTTTTTCTCAAATGTCTATTCGTGGTTGGCTTCCAGTCTGCCTTTTAGAAACCTTCAATTCCGGAAAATATTGCCAAAACAGCAAATCGTTAACGAGCGCAGATAACATATTTTATTGTGCCCTCAACTGAAAATGGCGCCACCGTTAACGTTGATCGCCTGTCCAGTTATTTCAGACGAATCGTCTGATGCCAAAAACGCCACAGTTTTCCCGATATCCTCTGGTGTCTGAGGGCGTCCGAGCGGCATGGTGGCTTTGATCTGTTCAATAAAAATCTCGTGAGGAGTCATATCAGCAAATGCAGGGTCCAATTCTTTGTGGTTAATTGCAATGGCCTCCCACATCGGAGTCCAGAGTCTACCCGGGCACACTGCGTTGACGTTGATGTTGTATGCCCCAAGTTCCATCGCAAGAAAGTGGGTGTATTGGATAGCTGCAGCTTTCGACACTGCATAAGGTTGTTGAGCACTGCCGCGGGCCCTGTCGGCTACGCCGCGAGGTTTCCGACCCCCATGCGACGCTATGATCACTATCTTTCCCTGTTCACGGGCCATCATGTGCTGTTTTACAGAATCCACCGTATTTGCGACCCCATGAACGTTAACAGCAAAAGTCATATCCCAGTCTTGCTTTGTGAAATCTTTTCGCGTGGCGAAACCTTTTCCTCCAATTACCCCAGCATTTGGTACACAAATATCTATATCACCCAGTTCCGCTATCGCACGACTTGTGAATGATTGAAGCGAATCAGGTTCAGTCACATCGACCGGACCTGCAATCGCCCGACCACCTGCACTGTTTATCTGATCTGCTGTTTCTTGAGCCGCGGATCCATCAACATCGCAAACTGCAACTAAAGCGCCGCGGCTAGCAAGTACCGAAGCGATTCCTGCGCCGATCCCCCGCCCTGCACCTGTAATGAATGCAACCTTACCTTGAAGTTGCGTCGCCATAGAGCTACTCATAAAACCTCATCTCCTCAATACATAAAAACCTTATCTTTGCACCGCTACGGTATCCCTGACTGGCGAATCATAGCCCAGTACAGGCGTCAACGCTGGTAATCGAGTCGTGTGACGGTAAACTTTAGAGATAGCGTGCACACCCCGTGGACGTGTTTTTTGGTCTAAGCCTATCCAACTCAGTATGGGCTTGAGGAGCAACTGATTTGGCTAAACGCACTCTTACTGGCACTAGTTTAGACACACTAGTTTCACTGGCAAAGCGACGCGGATTTGTATTCCCAAGTTCTGAGATTTACGGCGGACTATCAAGCGTGTGGGACTACGGTCCTGTTGGGGTCGAACTCAAGCGCAATGTAAAAGATGCATGGTGGAAATCAATGGTTAGAGAACGTGACGATGTCGTCGGTATGGACGCATCCATCCTAATGCACCCCGACATCTGGGTCGCGTCAGGCCACGTAGACAGTTTCTCTGACCCCTTGGTAGAGTGCGAATCATGCCACAAGAGATTCCGCCAAGACCAGCTGACAGATGATGTTTGCCCGGAGTGTGGTGGAGAATTTGGTGAACCACGTCAATTCAACTTGATGTTCAAAACTTTCATCGGCCCGGTGGAGGACGATACTGCAACGGTCTACCTGCGTCCGGAAACCGCTCAGGCGATATTCGTAAACTTCGAAAACGTTCAGACAACATCCCGAAAAAAAATACCCTTTGGAATCGCACAAATCGGCAAGTCTTTCCGTAACGAAATTACCCCCGGCAATTTTACTTTCCGTACACGAGAGTTCGAACAGATGGAATTAGAATTCTTCTGTGAACCTGGCACAGACGAAAAGTGGTATGAGTATTGGATGAATTTTTCAATCGACTGGTTCAAGAGCCATGGCATTCGAAATGAAAAATTAACTTTACGTAAGCATGAACGAGATGAATTGCCGCATTATTCCAAAGCCTCTTCTGATGTCGAATATGAATTCCCCTGGGGCTGGGGAGAACTTGAGACAATTTCAAACCGGACCGACTTTGATCTGAAGGCCCATACCACTAAAAGCGGTAAAGACATTTCCTACTTCGATGACCAGCAGAAGAAGCGCTTCGTCCCTTACATCATCGAACCTTCAATGGGTGCCGACAGATCGGCGCTAGCATTTCTCGCAGATGCCTATGATGAAGAAGGAGAAGGAAAAGAAAAGCGTTCTGTTCTCCGATTCCATCCAGACATAGCCCCATTTCAGATAGCGGTGCTACCACTATCGAGAAACGAGAAACTGGTCCCCACCGCCAGGCGCGTCTATGACATATTGCGTCCTCACTTCAACACTCAATACGATGATTCTCAAAGCATCGGCCGTCGATACCGTCGACAGGATGAAATTGGCACACCTCTGTGCGTAACAGTCGACTTTGAAACAGTCGAAAATGACGACGCGGTAACTATCCGAAATAGAGACAACATGGAGCAGATTCGAGTCGGAATCGACAGCATCGAACCAGCTATAAGGGATCAATTAAACGCAATGAGAAAGGACTGCCAAGGTTAGACAAAACGAAAGTCTAAACTCCCAGTATTTCTGGTAAAACGAGCCCAAGCACGAGCGCCGCTACACATAGTGTTATTGATCACATGGAATGATCTTGCCGATGAACCGAATTATCGATATCCCCATCAACCACAAAATTCACAAAATATCTTGGATATTACTGATTTCATGGTTGGGCATCTTGATTACCATTAGCTGCGTGAATGGTGAGGAGAAAATCGCATCACCCATATCCGGCGAAACATTTTTCCATGGAAATTTCGATCTCGATATGCACACTGGAAAACCAGTATTGATAAATTTCTGGTTTCCATCCTGTCCGCCCTGTAGAGCTGAAATGCCCGATCTCCAAATTGCCTTTGAAAAATATGGCGAAGAGGTTGCGTTTATCGGTATCCAACAGATGGGTTCCGACTCAGAAAAAATGGGCATAGACTTTGTAAGAGAACTTGGGTTGACGTACCCCATGATGGCTGATTTAGGTTCAAAAGTGCAGGCTAATTATGAAGTCTTCTCCTTCCCCACGACCGTGTTTTTGCAAAAAGACCACAGCATATCCCGCGTTTGGACAGGAGTTATCGACGAGCAACAGTTGAAGCAGGAGTTAGATGCAATACTTGAAATCTAAAAACATCATCACTCACCGAAAACTATGGGCATAATCAGCAGATGTTTGAACAAATAACGGCAGGAGACTGGATCTCGCTGATCGTCCGGTGGGCCCACGCAATTAGCTCGGTCGCGTGGATCGGCGGTAGCGCCTTCTTCGCCTTCGTGGTAAGACCGGTCGAAAAAACTCATCCTGATGCCATTCGGCCCATCCTGCAACCGCTGAGTTCGGTTTACAGAGAACTCGTAGACATTTCTGTAATTGCAATCATCATCACAGGTCTCATCCTCATGTTCGACCGTCTAACGGGCAACGATGCCTCGCCGGCCTGGTTCATTGTGCTTGGGCTAAAACTGGCTCTGGCAATTTGGATGTTCTACCTAGTATGGCGCTTCCGGCAATCAGACTTCAACCCAACGACTCAACCAACAGGACTGGGTGGCAAACTCTCGTGGCTTATCGGGTATAACGCTATGATTTTCTTGGGTATGATCGTTTTCCTTCTAGCCTCTGTGCTACGAACATTATTCGAAAACTCAATCTCAACTTAACGGAAGCTGGCAGCCTTACCAATACTGGCGCGTTTCATCTGACTCTCCGCTACAAAATACCACTGATTCCTGAGCGATCAGACTCACCGGCCAAGTCAGATATAGTTCTACCTAGAATTGGATGCACCACCTCCGCCGCTATCTCCGCAAGCGGGACTAGCACAAACGCTCGTTCGTGTAAACGCGGATGCGGAACTGTCACGCCAGTCGCCTCGAGCACAGTGTCCCCATGTAGCAATAGGTCTAAATCCAATGTACGAGAGGCGTTTCTCTCCTCTCTAACACGACCAAGCGATGATTCGATCGCTAGTAATTCAATCACGACTTGAAGGGCATCAAGAGTGGTTTGCACTGCAGCAACCTGATTGAGGTATCGAGGCTGGTAACCATCCACCATCCACGGCTTTGTTTGATATACCGAACTAACGGAACTGATAATTCCAACCTTCCCGAGCCGATCAATCGCACCTTGGAGATTACGAGACCTGTCGCCAAGGTTACTTCCTAGCCCCACGTAAGCCGTAATCAGACCACTAGGCATGAGAGGCACCGCTTTTAAAATACCTGGCCAATGTGTCAGTCATCTTCACAACTTTTACCATTTCTAAGACATCGTGAACGCGCACAATATCAACTCCGGCTGTAACAGCCCAGGCAACTGTGGCAGCTGTTCCGAACCGACGATCCTCTATGGATTCATTGGTCACCGATCCGATGAAAGATTTTCTAGACGTGCCAATCAATACTGGCAGTTCAAACTCGGCACGAAGTCGATGAATATTCCTGAGTAAAGCAATAGACTGGTCAGCATTTTTAGCAAATCCTATGCCCGGATCGATGATGATTTTCGATTGACTGACCTTAGCCTTCTTTAAATCGTTAGCCGCTACACGAAGATCGTCAATAACTTCATTGACGACATCGTCTTGATGCCCGTTCTTACGGATGTGACTGAGAATAATTGGCACCCCCATATCTGAAATAACTCTAACCATCTGTGGGTCTTCCAACATAGATACGTCGTTAATGAGCGCTGCTCCAGACCTCACAGCGACCCGAGCCACGCTTGCTTTGCGGGTATCGATGGATATAGGAATATTTAAACGACTAATCAGTCCTTCGACAACTGGAATCACGCGAGATATCTCATCATCATCAGAAACCGGCTGCGCATCCGGGTAAATACTCGCTGGTCGGGTTGACTCACCGCCGATATCGATTATGTCGGCTCCTTCGTCCTCCATGCGTAGCGCTTGGTCTATCGCGGACTGAACATCCCCAATTACCGACAAAACTCCATCACCTGAAAAAGAATCTGGGGTGACGTTAACAACGCCCATGACATAAGTACGTTCACCCCAATTGAACTCATGAGCGCCTATATTGGAACTGGAAATAACAGTTGGTTTACTCAAAGCCGATGAACCGGACACTAACTTGACGTTCTAAGGAGACAGACCTGTATCGTAATTCCTACAATCTGAGTTTAACACCCTTCGATCCCAAAAAATCAATAAACACCCAGTTGCCGCTCTAGTTGACCTAAGTTAAAATTTACAAGGTTATATTCCATCAAAAGTAATTTCCTTGCACTTGAAAATAGACTCTTCCTAAGCAAATAACGAACCTTGAAAAATCTCTTGCTGCTCAGGCCTCAAGATCGCTAACCAAACCCCATTTAACGCCACCTCTGACATGACCAAAAACTCGAAATTAGAAAAACTCGACAAGCGAAGAGAATCTGCCCATTTAGGTGGTGGAGAGAAACGTGTCGACGCACAACATAAACGTGGAAAGCTAACCGCCAGAGAGCGTTTGCTGAGATTTTTAGACGACGGTAGTTTCAATGAACTCGATACTTTCGTTACTCACCGCTCAACCGATCTAGGGCTCGATAAACAGCGATTCGAAGGCGACGCAGTTGTGACTGGATACGGTCTGGTCAATGGCCGCAAGGTGTTCGTTTACGCCCAAGACTTTACGGTGCTTGGTGGCTCCCTATCACATGTGGCGGCTGAAAAAATAGCTAAGGTGATGGATCATGCAATGCGCAATGGTGCTCCAATAATCGGAATCAATGATTCTGGTGGAGCCCGTATCCAAGAAGGTATCGATTCCCTGGCCGGCTACGGTGAAATCTTCAAGCGCAACACCCTAGCCTCAGGAGTCATACCACAAATTACCATCATCGCTGGTCCAGCAGCGGGTGGTGCTGTGTACTCACCTGCCCTGACCGATTTCATTTATATGGTGGAAGGAATCGGACAGATGTATATCACCGGTCCAGATGTAGTAAAAGCAGTGACTGGCGAAGACGTATCGCACGAAGATCTCGGTGGAGCAGTGGCTCATTCTTCCCGAAGTGGGGTAGCACATTTTACAGTCGAATCAGAAGAAGCCTGTTTCAGTCATGTCCGTAGTCTCCTATCGTACCTTCCAGCAAACAACGCAGAATCAGCACCGTCTATCGAACCCACAGATGCACCTGACCGAGTCGATTCATCACTCAGGAGCGTTGTACCTGACGAAGCTAATCAACCATACGACGTTATGGACGTCATCACAAAAGTAGTCGACAACGGCGAATTCTTGGCTGTGCACCATAATTTCGCTCCCAACATAGTAGTTGGTTTCGCCCGACTCGATGGCCAAAGTATCGGAGTCGTGGCCAATCAAGCAAATCAGATGGCGGGGATGCTCGATATTGATGCTGCCGACAAAGCTGCTCGGTTTGTTAGGTTCTGTGATGCTTTTAACATCCCTCTTGTCACACTCGTAGATGTCCCCGGGTTCATGCCGGGAACACATCAGGAATACGGCGGGCTAATTCGTCACGGAGCCAAACTGCTATACGCTTACGTCGAGGCAACAGTGCCAAAAATTGCTGTCGTTCTGCGCAAGGCATACGGCGGTGCATACATAGTAATGAGTTCAAAAGAACTTCGTTCCGATGTCAATCTAGCTTGGCCCGGTGCCGAAATCGCAGTAATGGGACCAGAAGGTGCCATCAACGTCATTGGGCGCAAAGAGATTGCCAAAGCTGAAGATGCTGAAGCTAAACGAACGGAAATGGTGACCAACTACCGAGACCAATTTGCCAACCCATACATCGCTGCAAACCGTGGTTATATAGATGATGTAATAGATCCTGAAGAGACACGACCTGAACTTGTGAAAGCACTTCGAATGCTCGAGTCAAAGGTCGACAATCTCCCACCCAAAAAACACGGAAACATCCCGCTCTAACACTTCGATCATGCCAGATAACTCACCAAGTAATGACGAGCGAAAATACGCACCTAACACGATCAGCCGGCGAGAATTTGTCGACTCAATAGCCCGCATGGCAGGTGAAGTATGGGATTTTCACAACAGGTTCAAAGTTGGTTCAGGCCAATTTCAAGGTCAAAGCGCGACTGAAATAGTAGCGAATCGTACCGGTATCCTGGATGAAGAATTCAATGAACTATCGCAGGCAATATCGGAAAAAGAAGGGGACGATGCAGTCGCCGACGAAACAGCAGATATCTTATTTGTAGCGATGGGCCATGCCGAAGCAATGGGCTTTCCAGGAATCGAGGGTCTAGAGCGAGTAACCAACAAATCCGCAGCCAAGACTAACGAAACCCATGCGATAAGACCCGATACCGGCAAAGTATTACCCAAAACGGGGAAACCTCATAAATGGCAATAAATCATCACTACCAATGAATCACAACCGATGAACTAATTTGGTGGTATGCAAATATTAACCTGACAATATTGGATCAAATAATTGCCCATCTGAAACGATAGGCTGTAGGAAAACACAAATAAGGAATAATAGATGAAGTTCAAGGTGACAGTGGTCGGAGCTGGATTTGTCGGTGCAACCACCGCCCAACGCATATTTGAGAATGGTTACGCAGATATAGTCCTTGTCGATATCGTCGAAGGTAAGCCTCAAGGTCTCGCCTTGGACATGCTCTGCTCTGGTCCAGTGGTAGGGTCAGATGCTCAAATAACTGGTGCAAACAGCTATGAAGACACCGCTGACTCCGATTTAGTCGTTGTGACCGCCGGAATCCCTCGAAAGCCGGGAATGAGTCGCGATGACCTATTATTGACCAACATGAAAATTGTCGGCTCTGTAACCGCTGAAGTAGCTAAGTACTCACCAAACGCCGTACTCATCGTAGTTTCAAATCCGCTCGACGCTATGGTTCAGCACGCCTACAAAGTCAGTGGATTCCCGAAAGAACGAGTTATAGGCATGGCCGGGATTCTCGACACTGCTCGATTCCGAACATTCCTTTCCCAGGAGTTAAACGCATCAGTCACCAATGTAAGTGCATACGTTCTAGGCGGGCATGGCGACACTATGGTGCCGCTTATCGGTTCAACAACCGTAGGTGGAGTGCCTGTGTCTAAGTTAATCGAAGCGACGCGTCTTGAAGAGATCGTTCAGCGAACACGCGACGGCGGTGCAGAAATCGTCGCTTTACTCAAAACAGGGTCAGCCTACTATGCCCCGTCTGCAGCAGTGGCCCAAATGACCGAAGCGATTCTACTCGATCGCAAAGAAATATTGCCTTGTGCAGCATTCCTTGAAGGCGAATACGGCATCAACGGTCTATACGCCGGTGTTCCTGTAAAACTCGGAGCAAAAGGCATAGAAGAGATCATCGAAGTTGAGCTCACCAATGATGAGTCCGCGGCTCTTAATGCATCTGCTGAGTCAGTGCAAGAACTCGTCGACATCATGGCAAAGGCCTGAGTCAGTTACTCTGAAAATTTTGCACCACCAACTAAAAGCTGGTTGTGCTGTAGAAATAACTCAGGGACGATTTATAAATTACTGTTCCCCTCGAGATTCAAAACTTAAAAGATAGATGAAAACAACTGACGTGGGAGTTCAACGAATGCCCGGAAGGCTCGCAGGAAAAACAGCGGTTGTAACCGCCGCAGCGCAAGGAATCGGCAAAGCAACAGCTCTCGCATTCGCCGCAGAAAAAGCAGAAGTCTGGGCAACAGACATAAACACCAAGAAACTCAGAGAACTCGACAACACACCGGGTATCATCACACGAAACTGCGATGTTACTGACCCCCAATCGATAACTACCCTACTTACAGAAACTGGGGCACCTGACATCCTATTTAACTGTGCAGGATATGTAGCGGTTGGAACAATTCTGGATTCAACGGAAGCGGAATGGGATTTCTCATTCGACTTGAACGTGAAGTCACTATTTTGGATGCTGCGAGCCTACATCCCCCCGATGATCGCAAACGGAGGCGGCTCAATTGTGAACATGGCATCACTCTCTTCACATCTGTTAGGCGTACCCGATCGCGCTGCCTACACGGCAACGAAAGCGGCCGTTATAGGGATAACAAAATCGGTGGCCAAAGACTACCTTTCAGACAATATACGGGTAAATGCCATAGCGCCAGCAACAGTCGAAACTCCCTCTCTCGAGGAACGTATAAAAGCCACAGGTAACGCCGAGGCTGCTCGCGCAGCTTTTATCGCCCGCCAACCAATGGGTAGAGTCGGAACTCCCGAAGAAATTGCCCATTTGGCTGTTTACTTAGCGTCAGATGAATCCTCATATACCACGGGGCAAGTTCACGTGATTGACGGCGCAATGAGTCTGTAAAACCTGATAACTAAACCTTTGATGGTAAAGCCTCAGCCATTCGTACAATTTTTTTAGTCGAGACAATATGCTTTTTCAGTCCCAAGGTTTTTTCATCCATACCCATGGCAAGGCCGATCAACTGAGGAACATGGATAACCGGAAGATCGGCTTTGTCACCTCGCACCTGTCTACGGGCTTTGGGTTGATAACCATCAAGATTTAGGTGGCATAGCGGACATGGAGTAACCATGGCATCGGCACCAAGGTCTTTGGCTGTTCCAGTGTGATTAGCAACCATCTTCATAGAATTGGCCTGGTTGATAAACAAAATCGGAAAGCCACAACAAGCAGTCTTACCTGCAAAATCTGTAACATTACCGCCCACTGATTCAATCAAATCTTCCAACGAGGTTTCCCTCTGAGGATTTGAAGAAAACTCAAGAGCATCCGAAGGCCGAACCATGTAACAACCGTAGAACGGTGCCATGTTCATACCAGTCAATTCACGAGTAAACGTTTCTTTTAGCTTATCGAGCCCAATGTCTTCAATAAGCACCCACAAAAGATGCTTAATAGAAGTGGTTCCTTTGTACTCAAGCCCCTCATCCTCAAGATGCTTGTTTATCTCAGAGAGATATGCAGGGTCACGCTTGACCCTGTGGTTGGCCTGAGCCATAACACCTTGACACGTAGAGCACAGTACCATGATGGGCAACCCCATTTGCTCCGCCATGGCAAAAGTTCGCACATTCAAAATATCACCCATTTTGAGGTTTTTTTCTTGCAGAACACCTGCACCGGTACAGGCAGCTTTGGTCAGCTCAACGGGTTCGATATCAAGTCTCTCCATAACGGCCAACGCTGAATCGTACAACTCGGGAGCTCCACCACGTGCGACACATCCAGGATAAAAAGCGTACTTCATGAGGATTCCTCCTCCACGTTCTCGTAGAGGTCTTTAACTTTTTTATGATCTTCAGATTTATGCGGTATCAACGGAGGTAACTTCCCTTTCCGCATTGCAGCAATACCAATAGGCACAAGATCAAGCAATCTTGGAATATTTGTCCAACCTGCAGAATCCATTGCTAGCCGCGTTTCATCCAAGCGACCATTCTTTTTTACAGAGTTATAAAACGATTCGGTGTGATGGTATCCCGGAGTGTCTGTATTACCGGCTTCTATAGCAGACTCACGCAATTCCATAATCCGATCCATTGGAGCCACACCTTTGGGGCAAACCTCCACACACTTCAGGCATCGGGTACAGTCCCATATGCCGCCAGCTTCATCGTTCAGCACCTTGAGACGCTCATCTCTTTTAGAATCTCGAGGGTCTTCGGTGAATCGCCATGCCTTTGCCAATGCAGCAGGCCCAATAAAATTAGCATCGACTTCGAGAACCGTGCAATCAGACACACAACAACCACACATGATGCAGTTCATTGATGTTAAAAGATTCTCCATAGAGTCATCTGAGGCGATGTACTCACCCTGCTCCGGGACGTGGTCAGGCTGAAGGAACGGGTCTACTCGCTTAATCTGGGAAAAGAATGTATCAAGGGAGACCACTAGATCGCGTACGACATGCTGGTTACCCATAGGTTCAATTACCAACTGTTCCCCATTAGGTGCGATATCAACGACACGCGTTTTGCAAACCAGTTTTGCATTCCCGTTCACTTTCATACCACAAGAGCCACATATCGAAGCTCGGCATGCACAACGAAGTGCCAGGGTACCGTCATCCTGTTCACGAATCTGAATCAAAGAGTCGAGAACCGTCGAGTCAGGGTGAACATCAACCTTATATTCTTGCCACCAGGTCTTCCCACCTTCATCGGCAGGATCAAATCTCTTGACTTTCAAATTCGCTTGCATCTAATAGACTCTCTTCACCGGTTGCCACTGAGTAATTTTCACGTCGGATGTTTCAACACGTGTGCCATGTTCTTGTGTTTCATCTTTGTACACAAGAGTGTGTTTTAACCAATTATCGTCATCACGTTCGGTGATATCAGTCCTGAAGTGTGCCCCACGGCTCTCTTTACGAGTAAGTGCCCCGGCCACTACTGCTTCAGCACAGTCCACCATAAATTCAAGTTCAAGACCGAACATCAGGTCGGTGTTGAAAATCTTGCCCTTGTTCTCGATAGAAAATCCCGACATTCTAGACTTCACATTTGCCAGATTTTCAAGGGCTCCCTCCATAGAACTCTGATCACGGAAAACACCTATGCCTTTGGTCATACCACGAGCCATATCATTACGGAGAGTTGCAACCCGTTCTCCCTTGGGTCGATCCAAAAGTTCCTGTAATCGTGCTTGCTCGGATGAGAGTTCTTGTTGAGAACTGGAATGGCCATCAACGTTTTTAATGTATTCAATTGCATGAACCGCAGATCTACGACCAAATACCACTGTATCGAGAAGAGAATTGGCTCCTAAACGATTAGCACCATGAACGCTGACATTCGCACACTCACCAGCCGCGTAAAGCCCAGGTACAGATGTAGCTCCATTTACGTCGGTCTTAATCCCGCCCATGATGTAATGCATCCCGGGTTGTACAGGTACTGGTTGTTCGGCCATGTCAATTCCAAGGAACTCGACTGACACTTCTTGGAGATAACCTAAACGCTGCTCAATGAAGTCTCGACCCAAATGGCGAAGATCGAGTAGAACATTGCCATCTATACCTCTTCCTTCATCAATTTCAGTCTGCTCTGCACGTGAAACAACGTCACGAGAGGCAAGTTCCATGTAATCAGGAGCAGCCTTCTCCATAAATCGCTCACCAGCTGCATTGAGTAAATGGGCCCCTTCACCTCGAGCTGCCTCCGACATAAGGATCCCCGTACGCGCTAGCGTGGTCGGATGATACTGAATCATCTCCATATCCATCAACGGAGCCCCGGCTTGATATGCCAGAGCCAAGCCATCTCCTGTACAAATCAGTGCGTTGGTTGAAGGTTCAAATACTCGACCAGCGCCGCCGGCAGCCATTATGACTGCCTTAGCTTTAATTGTGTGGATCTCCCCGGTTTTCAAATCAATTGCCACCACCCCCCGACATGTACCATCTTCGATTATCAGCTTTGTTACAAACCACTCTTCATAAACATTAAGTCCAAGTTTCAACGCCTGCTCAAACAAGACGTGCAATATAGCCGATCCAGTAATAGCGCCCACAAAAAATGTTCGAGCTACCTTCTGGCCACCAAATCTTCGAGTGCCCAGTTTCCCATCATCGCCCCTACTGAATATCACGCCCATGCGTTCGAGTTCTAAAACGGCGTCACCAGCTTCAACAGACATGACCTCCACAGCATCTTGGTCTGCCAGAAAATCACTACCCTTGATCGTATCGTATGCATGACCTTCCCAATCATCTCCCCGATCAGTAAGGGGAGCATTGATACCACCTTGGGCCGCGTTAGAGTGGCTTCGAACAGGATGAACCTTAGATATCACCGCAACATCACCCCCTGCCCGAGTAACTTCAACAGCCGCCCGAAGACCAGCAAGGCCACCACCAATAATCAAGACATCATGTTTATACATAGGTTCGCCTGACACTAAGATTATTTGTTTTTCTACTCATTTTCGGAACCCTTGATATGCTTCGTATATACGTGTTGAGCTGATAACAACGCAGCTATTGACATTTGATTTTCAATCTCACCCTCGGCTATCAAACTGTGCAGGTCGTCAAGCTCAATTTCTTCAACCGAAATATCCTCTCCATCATCAGAAGGTAAGGGAGCCGCCTCGAGTTCAGTCGCTATGAACATGTACGAGTACTCAGTCGAGTATCCAGGAGCGACCCAAGATCCCCCAACCAAAATTAATTTTCCAGCTCTGTAGCCTACTTCTTCTCGCAACTCCCTCGATGCTGTTAGCTCTGGATCCTCACCTGGCTCTATGGTTCCAGCAGAAGCCTCGAGCAAAACTTTTCCTGCAGCCTGACGAAATTGCCTGATCAGCAGAACAGTACCTGAATCTGTTATCGGCACAATTACAACTGAACCGGGGTGTTCAACTATCTCACGATCAAAGGCTGGACCATCATCAAATCTAGCGGTTTCAACACGAAGAGAGATTCGATCTCCTTCGTACTTACGTTCCACTGAGAGAATGGTAGGGCGTTTAGGTCGCAAAACGTTATTATTTTACCGAGTTTTCAAGTGCTATAGAACGTGTCGGCGGGGAGATTTAAGTGGGCCTTTTCTGAGCCCTAATCTCCTTGACAAGTCACCCCAAAATTCAGGTGCTGGCTTACGACGTAGAAATGAAGCGTAATCCCCCGCTTGTGTTATCACCACGGTTTCACCGTCCGCTAGCGACACATCAATAAATCCGTCAGCGTTTAACGTGGCATTTTCTCCTGATTGAACGGTTAGTTCAACTGTAGACGACGCTTGCAGTATCGCTCCACCAAACTGACTCATATGTGTGGCAATTGGCTTGACAAGAAAATCACGAGATGCCGGATCCATGACCGGACCGCCAAGTGCAAGGGTGTATCCAGTGGATCCGGTGGCGGTGGCAACAACCACACCATCACCGCGATAGGTAGCCAAATGTACCCCGTCTACAACGGTGCTAACTTCAATTACACGAACAATGGGGCCACGTGCAACCGTCACATCATTGAGGCTAATAATCGACTGAGATTCCTTACCTTGGATTGTCGCATTCAGCATGTAACGACGTTCAATTCGAGCATTCCCCTCCAGATACCAACTTATTTCATTGATCGCATCTTTAGATTCAATATCGCTCATGAACCCGACCCGACCCATATTCACTCCTAAAACAGGTATGTCGCGAGAGGCAGCTACATGCACTCCACGGAGGATCGTGCCGTCTCCACCGATTGTAAGAATTAAATCTGATGAGTTGAGATCTTCCTCATGCTCCCACAAGGTATCTTGAGTCGCTAACCACCACTTCCGATCTTTACCGTAAGCAACAATAATTTGCTTGGCGAGTTCCTCTGCTTCGGTTAACAAACCGTGGTAGACAATTCCTATGTTTTGATACCGAGGCATATCACTAGTTACATCTCATGAATCTGGTGGTGATTAAAAGTTTACGATTTATTTGGACACTTTCGAACAGATTACAAATACTTAACAGATGAGTTACAGACCCGGAATAATTGTCAGTGCACTTTCAGCGAACTCAAGTAACAAGAAAGGTGCAAGCCCAAAAATACCAGTTCCAATAGCGGCAACCCCAGCAGCGACCAAAACCGGCTTATCCCCGCTAAACGTAGACGTTTCTACTGGATCATCAAAAACGATAGTTCGAATCACCCTGAGGTAGTAATATGCCGCAATTACGGTATTTACCACGCCAACTACAGCCAGCCACGCTAGGTTCGCGTTCAAAGCTGAGCCAAAAACGACAACCTTGGCCATAAAACCAACCGTGGGAGGCATGCCCAACAGGGAAAGAAGGCCAAATACGAGAAGAGAAGCCAGAAGCGGTGAGCGCTTCAGCATTCCCTTCAAACCGTCGATTGAATCATCCCCAGTACGCATGGTAATCGCAATGACGGCAAAAAATACTGCCAAGTTCGTAAACGCGTATCCGGCGAGATAGTACATAGCACCTTGAGGCCCCGCTCCGGTAAAAGCCGAACCAACCTGATTTGCAGGCACAGAAGCAACACCTACTAAGATGTAACCAGCTTGCGCAATCGTAGAGTAACCGAGCAGTCGTTTTATATTAGATTGGGCTAAAGCCAGCACATTACCTACGGTCATAGAAACAGCTGCTAAGATCGCAAACAGCCCAGACCAATCCTGCATCATGGAAGGATCTCCAAAAGCCGAATACATAATCCGCATTATCACCGCAAATGCCGAAGCTTTTGAAGCTACCGAAAGAAATGCTGCAACTGGAGTCGGAGCGCCTTGGTAAACATCCGGCACCCACATTTGCCAAGGAACAACAGCCATTTTGAAACCAAATCCGGCGACCACTAATATCACCGCAAGCAAAACAGCGTATGAACCAAATGGAACGCCCGCCTCAGTTGGAATTACGGCTAGCCGCTCCATAATCATTCCAAGGTTAGTGCTACCAACGTATCCGTAGATGTAAGCAAATCCATAAAGAAGTATGGCGCTCGATATAGCAGACAAGACGAAGAATTTAGTGCCAGCCTCGATTCCTTGCTTAGTGCGATGGATAGCAGCAAGGGCGACAATCGGCAACGCGCTCAGTTCCAGTGCGACATAAATTGTTATCAACTCAGTTGCAGAAACGAGAAGCATCATCCCTGTTACCGATAGTAGTAATAGCGATACGAATTCTCCTCCGTAATTTTTCATTCGGTCAGCGGCAATATATTTCACCGACGCGAGAATAGTGCCTGCGCTAACTGTTATAAGCAGGAATTTGAAAAAGAGTGAGAAGCGGTCGGCTTCAACTGTTCCGAACAGGGCAGAACCCGTGACAGGGTCGCCAAACCATCCGTACCAGAGATTCAAAGTAAGAATCAGCGGCACTGTGAGTCCCAGAAGAGTAACAAACAAAACCTTCACCACGTTTCGAGTGATGAGATCGGCAGTTATTACCACCAAAGCGAGAAGCGCCATAGCAATTTCAGGAGACAGTACCCAAAAATCGTTGACAGTCATTACCTAAGCACCGCCTGAATACCAATATCAAATACGTCGGTAACAGCCGAAGGCCACAATCCGATAATAAAAATAGGAGCCGCCAATATAATTACAGGGATCATATCGACCCAGCTAGCGTCAGTCAGATTTTCATACACTTGATCAGAAAGTCCAGGGGTTGCAGGGCGAGCACCGAAGAAGACCCTTTGAACCATCCATAACGTATAACCGGCGGCCAGCACCACACCAAACGCAGCAACAGCCGTAGGCCATGGCCAGACCGAAAATGTGCCAAGAAACACCATGATCTCAGCCACAAATCCCGATAGAGCCGGGAGGCCGAGTGAGCCAAAGCCAGCGATCAAAAAGAAAATCGCTATCATTGGCATCTTCTTCCATAGCCCCCCCAGATGAGGAATATGCCGCGTGTGAGTCCGATCGTACGACAGCCCAACCATCAAAAAGGCAAGTCCGGTAATCGTGCCATGTGTAAACATCTGTAACGCTGCACCATTCAGGCCGGCAGCGGACGTGTCTACAGCTGACGCCCCAACCGCCGACAAACCGAGCATGACAAAACCCATGTGACTGACAGAACTATATGCGATCAGTCTTTTCATGTCTGTCTGGCGAACTGTAACTATACCGCCGTAAATAACTGAAATTGCCGCTATGATTGCCATTGGCCCGGCCACATCGTGAATAGTGAAACCTTGGGTCTCTTGAAAAAATCCAAGATTAATTCTCAAAAGCCCATATCCGGCCATTTTCAGCAAAACCCCGGCCAACATAACCGAAACGGCCGTGGGAGCATCAGTGTGGGCATCTGGCAACCAACTATGCACTGGCCACAGCGGTAATTTCACAGCGAAAGCTATAAAGAAAAATCCAAATATCAAAGTAGCTGGCAATACTAATTTTGCGCCGGCCATAAGTTCAGGGATACCGGTAATCCCTAACTCAGGAATCGAAACCATCGCCAACGTGCCGACATCGGGGGTTACGTAAATGGCGAGGATGCCCACCAACATGAACGCCCCACCCGCCAGCGTAAACAATACAAACTTCATCGCTGAATAACGAGGCCGGCCACTTCCCCATAGCACGATCAACATAAACATTGGAATCAATTCAAATTCGAAGAATATGAAGAAGAGCAGCAAGTCCAGGGATACGAACACTCCCAAAACAGCCGTCTCAAGCAGAAGCAACCACATGAAATATTCGCGAACACGCTTTTCGATGCGCCATGAGGCAAAAGCGGCTGCCATACCCAGTATCCCGGTGAGAAGCACCAATGGTGCGCTCAATCCATCAACTCCAAGTAAATAAGAGGACCTTAATGCATCGACGGGTATCCAACGCTCGTAGTAATCCACCATCTGAATACCACCAACAGCTTGGTCATACCCAACGTAGACCATGACTGTCAGAGCAAACGTAACTGCAGTGGCTGCAATCGAAATCCAACGTACTTGCCGGTCAACCTCTTTTCCGCGTGCAAAAAGAGTAACCAATATTGCAACGGTCGCAGGCAGAAATACCGTAATCGTCAGAAGCCCTTCAAACACTGGTAGCCTCCGATGCAGCGCCCAACATATGTGCCGTTCCCCATGGTTGAATTCCCACGCCAGCTATTAACCCCATAGCAAGAACCCCGCTGCAATTGCAATGACGCCTATGACCATGCCTACTGCGTAAGTCTGTGTTTGACCGTTTTGAATTAGCACCCCACTTTTTCCGATTCGAGACACCCAATTGGAAAGATGAATATTTGCGTTATCTACCCAGTGCTCATCGAACCAACGCAAAGCATCAGCAAGGTACTTGTAGAAACCTTTAGAAACAACTAGATTTTCGTATAGCTCATCAAAGTAATACTTACGGAACATCAGGTTGTAGAGTGGCCGGAATCGCGCGCCCATGGATGACGGTGAAATCCAAGACTTGATGTACATAGCGTACGCGAGGGCAATTCCACTTAGCGCAAGCAAAGATGAGATGCCAGCAACCACAAAATTAAATTTAGGTGCCGCTCCAGCGTGATCCGCAGCTTTGTGGCCACCCTCTTCGTCTAGTGGAAATACATCTTCATTTTCCACCGTCACAAAATGAGCAAAAGCGTGCTTATCTATCGAACCCACGTCAACGACGGGATTGGAAAAGAATCCTATAAATACAGAAATGGCCGCTAACAACGTCACAGGACCAATCATCAGCCACGGGGACTCCCCAAGATGTGAATGCGCATTTCCTACCGGCGAAGGATCGCCTGAAAGTTGAGCATCCGCCTCCTCTTTCTCACCACCTCCATTCCATTCTCCATGGAATGTCAGAAATATTGCCCGGAACATATAAAACGCTGTCATCAGAGCCGCTATCAATCCTAAAGCCAAAACAATATTACCGGTCGTATTTCCAACTTCGGCAGCATGCCCAAGTATTTCGTCTTTTGACCAGAAACCAGAAAATGGAAAGAGGCCAGCAAGACTAAGACTGGCGATGATCATTCCCCAGTAAGTCCAGGGCATATGCCTCTTCAGACCACCCATATATTTCATATTGAATGTTCCAGCTGCATGGTGAACCGACCCGGCACCCAGGAACAATGCCGCCTTAAAAAATGCATGAGTGAATAAATGGAATATTGCTGGGGCATACGCGCCAACGCCCAACGCCATCACCATGTAACCGAGCTGACTGATCGTTGAATAGGCCAAAACCCGCTTAATATCATTTGCAACCAAACCCATCGTTGCTGCAAATACAGCCGTAAACCCACCAACGAGAGCAACAAGAGTCATAACGTTGGAATGCTCAAATAACGGGAAAAAACGTGCAATCAGAAACACCCCGGCCGTAACCATCGTGGCTGAGTGGATCAACGCAGATACCGAAGTCGGACCTTCCATTGCATCGGGAAGCCATGAGTGAAGTGGGAATTGTGCAGACTTTCCAACAGCACCAGCAAAAAGTCCCAACGCGACCCAAGTTGCCACGGATGCGGCAATTTCATGAGCCTCTAAGGCCTGATAAAGCACGGTAACATCCATGTAAGACGAATCTATCGAATAGAGATAAAGGATTCCCAGGAGAAACCCGAAATCCCCAAAGCGAGTCATGATGAACGCCTTTTTTGCAGCAGCGGCTGCCGAAGGACGATCCATCCAGAAACCGATCAACAAGTAAGAAGAAACCCCAACCAATTCCCAAAAAACAAATATCTGGATCACATTTCGAGCAAGCACGAGTCCAAGCATTGAAGCGGTAAACAACGACATGTAGGCAAAATATCGTGTGTAACTCTTGTCGCCGTCCAAATATGCCTGTCCGTAAATCTGCACAAGCAAACTAATGCCACTAACCACCACCAGCATAATTACAGATAGCTGGTCAAGGATTAAACCGAAACTCAAGTCCATCCCACCGATAAATATCCAGTGATGAGTTTCAAACTCAAGAGGACCGTCAGACATCACGGTTGCTAGCGCCATCAGAGAAAGAATAAACGAAGCGCCGATAGCCGCGATTGTGATGTAACCAGCATATTTGGAATTGGATCCAATGAAGGCGCGCACCAATAGTCCATTCACCAAAAAGCTGATGATTGGCAGCGCAATTATTAACCAGACAAGACCCTCAGTTATCACAAGTATTCCCTATCACAGTTTTCTCAATATTTCGTCTGCAACGTGTTCTCTACCTTTGGGAACCATGACCCGAAAAGACGAGTTTTCGGCCCAATCCAAAATATCGCCCTCTGGTATCAACATAGTCGGAAGCCCTTCCCCTTCGAGAAGGTCTTTCCACATCTGTGCAGATATAAGGTTTGGTGTTTTTTTATAATCGATCCACATTTCAATGAAATTCCATACTTGTATTAGACCAATCAGTTCTTCATTTCAGAAGCATCTGTAATTTCTACCGATTCCACCGCTCGATACATCGCAAATACGAGAGCAAACGCCAATGCAGCTTCCCCAGCTGCTACCGCAGTAACAAATATTGCGAAAGTGTGCCCTGTCAAAGATGATCGTATCGCCTCGGCTGTCAATGGTTCTGCAGCAATAAGAGCCGCTGAGGGAGTGAATCTACTAAACGCCACCGCAGCAATTACGACTCCGTTGAACATCAATTCAAGTGACATAATCACGGTCACCAGGCTTCGTCGTGAAATCACTCCATAAGCACCGATTGCAAACAGTGCTGCGGAAACTGCGAGTACGCTCTCAATAGTCATACGGAGGCGTCTCCGTTCTCAGGCTCATTTCCTGGCGCCCGATCACGCATCAGAAGCAATCCACCGATCAATGTGGCGACCAGTAACAATCCAATGATTTCAAATGCGAGCATATACTCACGTATCAACATCACGCCAATCGGGCCTGTACTGTCAACCAAAACCCCACCGTTCTCAACCACGACAGCGTCGGAATCTATCGGAGGGTCTTTAAGTATTGATATATCCGTACCGGTGCCCACTTCCACATACCCATCCATCAAAGCATGGAGAGCTAACGGATCATTTATTTCATCCATGGAAGACCAGTTGGAGTTGTATGCGGTAAACACAACTGCAGAAAATAGCAACACTGAAACGACCACAGCAAATAGTCTGCCTTCGGAAGGCCGACTACCGGATGCAATGTCCTGAATAAACATGACGGCAAATGCCATCAGAACTGAAATAGCCCCCACATATACAAGTATTTGCACTACACCAACAAATTCGGCATTGAGCACAAAGTAAAGAATCCCAACTCCTAAGAATGAACCGGCGAGAGCGATTGCAGCCCTAAAGACATCTCGCTGGGTGACAACTATGACCGCTAGCCCCAAAGTCATACCAGAAACCGCCCAAAAGACGAGTGTGGTCAAAGTTGAAACTTCCATCATCGTTCGTCAACCCATTTTCTTTTCAGATCTTCATCTGTCGGTCGCTCATGCCTACCAGCATCATGGAAGTCTGTGATTTCTTCAGAAAATGGATCAAATCCTGTTTCTTCAAATTGAGGCCGGTAGAACGAACTCGGTCGTTTTTCGGCCTCGAATAACTCATCTTTAGAAATCACTAGGTCATTACGTATATAACTCGAACGCTCAAATTTCGTCCCCATGTGCAAAGCATCATATGGACAAGCTTCTACACATAAACCACAAAACATACATCGACCTATATCGATGTCGAATACCTCAATTTGATAGCTCTCACCTTCTTGCGCATCAATTTTGCCCGGTACGCTCACAATCTCAATAATCCCCAACGGGCAATATTTTGCACAGCTTGCACAAACGGTGCACCTATCCTCGTAAAATGTAAACTCGTTGCCGCGGAACCGAGGTGATTGCTTTACTGCAACAGGCACTGTCGCAAGTCCTGCTATAGCCTTAAGAGAATTTCCGGGATTTTTTATCAAAAACTGGAAAGGATTCATCCCAGCCTCTTTAGCCGCGCCTAACAAACCAACATGACGATCCGGGTACTGTTCTGTAACGGCAGGTCTTACAAAATTCTTTAGCGTTACTAAGAATCCACGAGGCAGCCCAAGCCCAATCATTATGCGCCCCCCTCTTTGGAAACAGCTTCGACACTCGAGACCTCAGTCGAATTCGTTATGTACACAGACGACTCCGGAATTGATTCAGTAGCTATCGAATAGACCGGAGAATCTGAATCTGGTCTAGTTTTCTCATAATTTGTAGTACCAAGTAACTTGCTCACCAGCCAAATCGAAATAATAGCCACAGGCCAATTAACAGCCGCCATCATCCACAATTGTGCGGTAGTAGGTTGTGGCCATATTCCTATCAAAATAGCTGTAACAACAATATTTATCAGCGTGAGTTCAAACAGGCCCTTCCACGCAAATTTAAGTACTTGATCGATACGTAATCTTGGCAGAGTCATTCGGAACCAGATGATGACAAAAAGAACTAGTATCAACTTCGCTATGAACCAGAAGTGAGATGGTATCGGCTCCCAACCTTTCCAACCCGAAAGAAACAACGTGGTAATAATTGCAGATGTACTGATTTCAGCCATGAACTCTGCCAGAAAGAACAAACCGAATTTCATACTTGCATAGTCATTTAAATAACCTGCCGCAAGTTCCGACTCAGCCTCCGTCAAATCAAATGGCGCTCGTGCCATCTCGGCCATTGCAGCGATGAAAAATACGAAAAAGGCCAGTGGTTGAACAAGAATAAACGGAATCCCCTGCGCTTGAACAATCTGTCCGAGCGATAGAGATCCCGCAAGCATGATGACACCTACAAGCGCAAGAGCCATAGGAATTTCGTAACTTATCAATAATGCGACCGAGCGTAGAGCTGAAAGAATAGCTATTCGATTAGCTGAGGACCACGCGGCAGTAAGAACGGCAAGTGTGGTCAACGACGTAACAGCCATTATGAACAACACACCGACATTCAAATCAGCAACATAAGTCCCAATACCAAATGGAATCACTGCGAAAACTAGAAGCGCAGGAGTAGCAATCAAAATAGGAGCAAGATTGAAAAGAATACGATCAGCGTCTACGGGTACCACGTCTTCTTTAAACATCGTCTTGATAGCGTCAGCCACCGACGTAAGCATCCCAAACGGCCCCCAACGATTAGGTCCGGTTCGTGATTGAAAACGGCCAAAGAGTCGCCGCTCGCCCCAAATGAGCACAATAACTCCGCCTAGTACTCCATTGATTACCAGTCCAATGATCACCAATGCCGTTATCGCAAACGCAAGCCACTCCAAACCTCCGGGCAATAAACCCGAGGCATAGTCACGCGCTCCACACCCTGCACTATCACCAGCAAGAAGGCAGTAGATGTTTCTCCACAAAGAATTGTCCAGGAAAGACTGATCCATTATCGGTCCACCTCACCCATATTGAGGTCGACACTTCCAAAAGTTACAAATAGATCCCCAAATTGACCTCCGATGAGCATATCGCGAAGCAGGGTCAAATTGATCAACGAAGATGAACGCACATGCATTCGATATGGAGCTATCCCACCATCACTCACAAGATAAAACCCAAGTTCACCTTTTGAGCCCTCAATAGCCGCGTAGGCATCGCCAGTGGGAGGTCGCAAAAGTCGTGGCACATCGTCAAATGATGGACGAACTGGTCCAGGTTCAATTTGATCAATGCACTGACGAATAATTTTTACACTTTCGCGGGCTTCTTGAACCCTTACCCAATAACGAGCGTAATTATCGGACGCTGTATGTAATTTCCGCTCAAATTCGATCTTTTCGTAATAATCGTATGGGTTACGATGACGCAGGTCCCAATCGACACCGCTGGCACGTAACATCGGACCTGTTATCGAGGCATTGATCAATAATTCAGGCGAAAGAACCGCAGTTCCTTTAGTACGTGAAAATACGATTTCGTTTCCACTTAAATACTCTTCGAGTTCATCGAGCGTATTAACAATATCGCTCAACCCACGGTCAAGTGCGGGCCAAAACTCTGAAGGGGCATCCATAAATACGCCCCCAGGCCGTAAATATGAATTGGTAATACGCGCTCCGCAAATAATTTCGAACAGGTCAAGAATATTTTCTCTTTCCCTCATCGCGTATATGAGGGGTGTCCCTAGTGCGCCCAGATCCTGAAGCAGAAATCCTGTTGCCACCAGATGACTCGCAATCCGTTGCAATTCTGATGCGATCATTCGAAGCCATACGCCACGAGGCGAAGGTTCAATGCCTGCCAACTTTTCCACAGCCAAAATATAGGCCTGATTATTTAACATTGACGACACATAATCCATACGGTCAGTCAAAGTTACTATCTGCGTATATGTCCGTTCTTCAGCAAGTTTTTCTGAACCTCGGTGCAAATAGCCAAAAATCGGCTCGACGTCAACAATCTCCTCACCGTCAAACATCACCCGCATTCTGAACACTCCATGGGTAGATGGGTGCTGGGGTCCCAAATTGACGGTAACTGGCTGTGTCTTGATTGCCATTATTCGTCTGATCCCGCACTTTTTGAAATTTCAGGAATCGAAGTAACAATCGATTGATCGTAGGTGACGTAGTCCTTCCTCAAAGGATGCCCAGGAAACCCTTCCCACAACATAATTCGCTTGTGGTTTGGATGTCCATCAAATCGAATTCCCATTAAATCCCAAACTTCGCGTTCCTGGTAGTCTGCACCACGCCATATCGATACCACGCTAGGAACGGAAGGCTCAGTTCTACCAATACCAACGCGTGATTTTAAAACAGCAGATGCATTCATTGGGAGTGAAGTGAGGTGGTATACCACCTCGTAATGATCGATGTAATCCACCGCTGTCAGACTGTTTAACAAATCAAATTTGAACTCTGGACGGTGTTTCAACCCTTCGCACACGAGAGGTATAGATTCGGCCTTCAACCAGACATCTGTTCCGGTACTACCTTCAACAGATCCAGGGGCGAATTCTTCAATCGCTTCAGCAAGCGCCTTGCCACTCCAGATTGTGGTCATACCTGTCCTGCCGCCTGCCCAGTAACGCTGTAGCGACGGATCTTGTCGTGCAGTTGCATAATCCCGTAAAGCAATGAGTCTGGACGCGGAGGACAACCTGGAACATAAACATCTACCGGCATAATGTGATTTACACCTGGGACCACTGAATAGCTTTGATAATACGGTCCGCCCGAAGTAGCACAAACGCCCATCGAGATAACCCATCGAGGTTCTGCCATCTGGTCATATAAACGGCGTAATGGCACTGCCATTTTCCAGGTTAAGGTGCCGGCGACGATCAGCAGGTCCGCCTGACGAGGTGAAGCCCGCAGCGCCTCCATTCCAAATCGAGCCAAATCAAACCTAGCCATTGCCGCACTAATCATTTCGAATGAACAACAAGCAAGACCAGATTGCAGAGGAAATACCGATGATTTGCGTGCCCAGTTAAGAAGATAATCGACCGAACTAACGATCACGCTGCGCTGAAGTTCATCCGGGACTTCTAAAACCGGATCCGGAATCGGCTCTAAATGAGTCGACTTCATTTTATTCACCGCATCACCTTCAGTTTGATCCAAATCAAAGGTAATGGACTGGAGTGGCCCTCTGGGGTCTGCGCCCGCTGGGACCCCGTAGGGATCTATCAATTTAGGACCAGTCATTAGTTTGTCACCCACTCTAAAGCTCTTTTTCGCCAAGCGTACGCGTATGCAAATGTCACGACTATTAGAAACACACCAACAGCCACTAGTGCAGCAAATCCGAACTGCATGCTCATTACACCGTATTTAACTGCCCAGGGGAACAGGAACACTGTTTCCACATCAAAGACCACGAAAAGTAAAGCGTAATGGTAGTAACGAAAATTGAACCTGGCTGGCCGATCACTGAAGGGAGGCATACCACCTTCGTACGCGCTTTCCTTAACGGCGGATGGACGTGAGGGTCTAACCCGTACAAATTGGGCTAGGTAACTCATCATAAGCATGCCCACGGGAACTGACACCGCGGCAAGACCGAATATAGCGAGCAGAGCGTACTGCCGAAAATAATCCTCGAACATCAACTGCCAATTACTTGTTCAACGACTTAAAAAAGATCAGTTTGGAGCATAGCAGTCACCCCTTTTAGCAGCAAGTGAAAAAATGAACAATACATCTGTTTCAAAGACCATCAAAGTTAAAACTTAATCGAAAATAATCACCCCACGGCCGTCCTCAGCGCGCTCAAGTGCCTCGTAAGCCATGTTGATCTCATCAAGTTTATATCTGCGAGTCACCATACCGCCGACATCTATCCGACCCTGCTTATAAAAGCTAAGTAATTTTCTGAACGTCTCATGAGGACTTGCTGATCCGTAGTAACTACCGACAAGGGTTTTCTGATTTCGCACCAATTCAACGAGTGGAATCTCGGCATTCATGCCGTCTGGAGCCAATCCCACAATAACGGTAGTGCCACCTTTACGAGTTGCTTTATAGGCCTGTTCAGTTGTCAGTTTGTGACCGAAAGTATCAAATGCGAAATCAACCCCATCACCTGTCATTTCCTGAATCGCAGCGACAGCGTCCTGATCATTGGCATTGATCACATCTGTAGCTCCAAACTTGTACGCAAATTCCAGCTTATGATCATGAATATCAACCGCAATTACCCGCGAAGCATTCATCAACGCGGCCCCTTGGATAGCATTTAGGCCTACACCGCCGGCCCCAATGACAGCAACAGTCATTCCAGCGCGCATATTTGGCTGATTTATCACACCCCCTACTCCAGTCGTAACAGAACACCCAATTAACGCAGCGACTTCCATTGGCACATCATCCGGCATGGGGTAGCACGCCTGCTGTGGAATAACAACTGATTCAGCAAATACTCCGAGCTTTGCAAACTGATGTACTTCAGTCCCGTCGGATGTATAAAGTCGACAAGTTCCGTCATATTGACGTGTTCCAGTTTCTCGATTGGTGTCACATATATTTGGAATACCTGTACGGCACGATCTACAGTGACCGCAACTCGGAACAAATGATAAAACGCAACGATCACCCTGTTTCACCATAGTGACACCTGGGCCCACGGTATCAACGACCCCCGCACCTTCATGACCAAGAACTATTGGCATTGGAGTTGGGTTGTCACCAGTCATCACATGATGATCGGAAGCACACACCCCAGCAGCCGACATCTTAACTCGCACCTCACCAGTTTTAGGCTCTGACTGGTCAAGCTCGACTATTGGCATTGGTTTATTCGATTCAAAAAGGACTGCAGCTTTCACGCGGGATCTCCACCTTTCAATAGAAAAATGTTGAACATAAATCAACATGCCCAACATAGTTAGCGGTGCATTACTGTCTGATACGACCGATATCGACCAGTCACAAACTAAAAGTTATTTCTCAAACTCTTTAAGAATGTAAAGCAATTAGTCGGCTTCGATCAAATTTACAAGCTTTGCCTGTAATTCTTTAGCATCTGGTAAAGAAGGGTATCGCCCTAATTTGCCCTTATCGAACTCGATCTCACCGTTTAAGCTGACCGTAAAAACACCGGCCTGTCCAGGGGTGAGAGTAATAGCCACATTGGACTTACCTGCTGCATAAAGTTCGCTTCCCATCCAGAAAGCCACTGAATGGTAACCTCACGGAACACAATATTCGATTTCAACGCGCACTTTCGCGGGGACTTCAGCCATTGAAAACTCCAGTATTCTGGTCCAAACACCCGAAATACAGAAAATATTAACTAGTCTGTATCACAGCACCTGATTCAATCATATTAGCGACCTGCGCCTTGATGTCTTTAACTTCCATGATGTGTGGTGAGCGGCCCTGTTCTTTTTTATCCCAAAGTACCCGACCGTCGACTGTCACTTTGAACGCACCACTATGACCTGGCTTCAGAGAGATAGCTAACGCTGGTCCAGCTGCTTGAAACAACTCGCTAACCATACTCGCTGCTAAATTAGCGTATCCACATGGAACGCAATATTCGATTTCAGCTTCCATCTTCCAGTGATCAGACATATTTCCACCTCAGACTATTCATCAATAAAAATGGGTAGCCCTAATTTAGTTTTCAACTAACCGGCAAACCCACTAGACAGATCGTATCAGGTAGCGCGAACAAAAATAACATGCTCTTAGAAAATCATTTTCCCAATTATTTGAAATGTCAAAAGTCTAGTTACGATATACTGCGTGTTCGTTCAAATACATGAACATACGCCAAGAGCGCTCCTGACGAGCGTAGGTCGTCCCAAGAATTGAGGATGACGCAGCGTCAACATATTCGAGGTGGACAATATGCCCTCTATCGTCGAGTTACGTCCTGTGACGCGGGAAGACGTCCAAAGATTATCAGCATGGTTAGATGACCCAGAAGTATCTGATGCCTGGTTCGGCCGGTATACATACGGAGATCCAGCTCACTTGGGATATGAACCGAAGAACATGATTGACGCCACCGAGGAAGATTGGAACGAAGTGTTTCATGACCCTCACCACGAACCGCATCGCGATATATTCTCAATATACACAGCGTCCGGAGATCACATTGGAGAAGGTCAACTTTCTATCGATGAACCGCTCGGAGATGCTCAAATATCAGTTCTTATCGGGTTGAAATCATTATGGCACCAGGGGTACGGTTCGTCATCTGTAATGGCAATGCTAGAACACATTTTTGAGCACCTAGGGCTACACCGCGCTTGGGTTGACATCCCTGAATACAATACTGCTGCCCGAACCATGTTTGAACACATTGGGTTCCAACACGAAGGTACGCTTCGCCAAAGTCGACCACATCACGGATCGCGACACAACTCAGTGATTCTAGGTATGCTCGCTGATGAATATGCAAACGCTTACCCTGAAGGAACTATCAGCCACGTAACCACTTGGGATTCTCCGAAATTTTAGATCCAACATCGCGATCAAAGACCTAACGCCGGGCCAAGTACATCCAGGTATTTCATCCCCGAACCAGTATTAAGTAGTACAACACGCTCGTCACGTTCGACTTGATGTGAATCTAACAATATCTGAAGTGCAGACAATGTCGCCCCGCCCTCTGGAGCCGGAAATATCCCCTCATATGTAGACATATCACGAACCGAATCAACCATCTGCTCATCTGTTACAGTCAACGCAGTTCCACCACTCTGTCGCACGGCTCGTATAACTAAAAAATCACCCACAGCAGCTGGCACACGCATGCCAGCGGCGAGAGTAGACGGATTCAAGAACGGCTCAGCAAACTCAAGCCCCTTTTTGTAAGCATCTACCAAGGGGGCACATCCTTCAGCCTGCACACATACCATACGCGGTCGTTCTGGGCCAATCCACCCGAGTTCTGTCAGCTCATCAAGCGCCTTCCAAATGCCGACTATACCCGTTCCACCACCTGTTGGATATATCACAACATCTGGAATCTGAAATCCAAGTTGCTCAACAATTTCATATCCCATGGTCTTCTTGCCTTCAACTCGATAGGGCTCTTTCAGTGTCGAAACATCAAAAAACCCACGTTCCTCAGCAGCTTTTCCAGAAATACGTCCTGCATCGGTAATGAATCCATCTACAAGATTCAAATCGGCCCCATGGGCGATGCACTCAACCTGATTCGCATAAGGGGCATCCTTTGGCATATAGACATGAGCTTCCATTCCAGCTGCCGCCGAATAGGCGGACAGTGCTCCACCAGCGTTGCCGGCAGATGGCATGGTCAACTTGGTTTGTCCTAGCTCAAGAGCTTTCGAGACCGCAGCCGATAACCCACGCGCCTTGAACGAACCGGTAGGATTCACCCCTTCATCTTTAATCAGCAAAGACTTCATGCCCAGATGTTTGCCCAATCGTTTGGCCACGTGAAGAGGGGTATGCCCTTCACCAAGTGTCACAATATTCGCTGGGTCGACAACCGGCATTACTTCACGGTAACGCCACATATTTGACTCACGATCGGCCAGAGCATCCTTAGTAAGCGTCTCAGCTGCCTTCCCTAAGTCGTAACGAGCCAGATATGGCTTTCCGTTTTCAGGGTTCAAACGATGAGGATATTTATGGTCCACAGTTTCACCTGAAAGCGAGCACTCTAGGTGAGTAATTTGGCTACGGATCTCAGTTCGATAGGACAATCAATTCTCCAAACAAACAATGTGGTCATGAAGCATTTATAAAACAAATCAGTTTTCCACTATTGAAATGGAAACAATTGTGACCCCAGACTTAGATGCTATGGCAGGATCGCGCTCCGCCATACCCATGACAATCTCATTCCCAATCGTAACGCGACCAAAAACTGAGTGACATGCTACAGCGTCATCAGCACAGTTTTTTGCCACCCCACTTTCAAAAGCATCAAGTTCCTTGGCCACGTCATGCGTTATGAAAAATTGACTCCCATTAGTGTTAGATCCAGCATTTGCCATTGACAGCGTGCCCATGGAATCATGCAAAAGATCACGATTAAATTCGTCGTTGAAAATATAACCGGGCCCGTCAACGATTTCACTTGTAGGTTCAGGATCACCTGATTGAGACAGGTATCCAGCCATCACACGATGAAACTCCAGACCATCATAAAAACCTATGCGCGCTAGATTTATAAAATTCTCTACGGTGAGCGGCGCCTCGTCATCAAAAAGATCTACGGTAATATTTCCAATATCGGTGGCAATAACCGCAGAATATTCTGATGCGGTATCCAACGCGCCTGTGGGTGCTGCAGGTTTATCACCAGGCACAAGCATCCGCTTTTCTGCATCTTCATGATGATCGACTACAGGGTCCCCGTATGCCCTTGGACGCCATGCCATTCTAGCCGGGAGTTGATCTGCTGGAACTACCCGCCGTAGTCCAGAGCTATCTGAATCCATCAACCAGGCAGCACCAGCACCGGCGTCCACTGCCATCAGTTCAGAATCATCCGGGGCCCAACTTGCAACAAGAAATTCCAAGCTTGACTCCATCAATATTGCCTCCATATCAACCAGGTTAATTGTCCCTAAATTAAGCGCCCCATCATCCGTGCCCAATCCAAAATGAATGCCAGACCCGTCATGTGTCCAGCCGAATGCGACACTTCCAAATGGACCTATCGCTTTGGGAGGTGTCACCAGAGCAGGATCAAAGATCATCATGCGAACCAATTCATCAGAAGTGTTCTGCGAAGCTAATAACTGCATGCCGTCTGGAGACCAGTACGGGAGAATGTGTTGCGCTGCGTCATCTTCGCTGACTCGTATCGAATCTCGGATTGTAATCGGCGCTCCTTCTACATCCTCGGGTATGGGGGCAACATACAATTGCCACTCATCATCCGCCAAACTTACAAAAGCTAATGACCCACCGTCAGGCGATACATGAGGCATCGAAGCTCCGCCCGCCACATCCGTAATCTGAACTACAGCTCTTGTCAGCAGATCCAACATGTAAACCTGCAGTTCCCCTGTCAAATCAGACACATATACAAGTCTAGATCCATCTGGCCACCATGACGGTGAAAGTTCCATTGCACCATTATCGTTGAAGCTGATATCAGCTGAGCCTAGTTGCGCAGTTTCAAGGTCCAAAAAGAGAATTCCGCCACCATCCTGATCCATAACCTCTACGGCTATTATGTTGGATGAGCGTTGTCGGATATTTACATCGGATCGCGCAACAAGATCAATTGGGTTCCCGGCGATATTCGCAGGTAGTGTCACGGTAATTGCATTTTCGAAATCTCCAATTTCATAACCTGCTATGAATATCGCTATTTCGCTACCTCTTCCAGCAGTGGAATATTTATACTCAAATTCTTCTTCTTCGATGTCCAAAACATTGCCATAAGCGTCAGACGCGAGCACCACAAAAGGGGATCCAGCGCCGATCGCCACAGAGTCGTTATCCGGGAGAATATGCAATGATTCAGCTGGACCAGGTTCAATCTTCAATGGGATAATCACAAATGATTCCACGCCGCGAAGAAAACCCCGTGCACTGATACCTTCATCAAAATATTCACCTGCTACTGTGCCAGCAGTGAATATTCCTGACTCAGTTATTGATCCAATATCCGGGCTATGTGCAGACCACTTCATTTCGTCAAGCGTAAGAGAATTCCCAAACCGGTCAGTCCCAAACACTGAAAGTTGGACAGAATCCCCTATTTGCAACGACGCAGGTACATCAAATGGATGTACTTGGTCGAGAATTCCGGGTCTTATGATCCCAGAAACTGCCGTCTCAATAACCCGACCATTCAGTTCAACTTGCACGGTAACCAGTGATTCCTCACCGTTCGAGGCGATGGTACTCGACTCAAACCTGCCTGTGGAATCCACACTATCACCATCTCTAATGGCCTTAAAACGCAAAGAGGCCGATTCAAGTAAATGCCCTGCCTCATCAATAGCGCTAACCTTTATATTTTCAGAACGGGCTACTTGAACATCGAGGGTGTCTGGTTCGATAAAAACGGCATGAAGGTCGCCTCCAATAACATCTATTCCGAATTTTTGAACTACTTCTACGCCAAGCCGCTCAAACGAAACAGTTATCGCGTCAGGATAATTACCGACTTGCTTACCAGCTGTAAAAATCCCCAAGGCATTAATTCGACCAGCGTCAGGATCACAATCCCAGTCAAATACAGGATCCACAATAGAATTCCCAAGGACATCAAATGCCTTGGCTGTGAATCCTACCGATGACAGGTATGTGATCGAATCAGGTACTTGACCCATTTCGATCCAACCTGCTTCACCAGGTAGGATACTGACGGTGTTCTCAGCTACGGAACTCCTGCCATCCTTTACAACGGTCAATCTAACATTGAAAGTACCAGCATCTTGGAATATATGCTCAGGATCACGTTCCTCACTGCCAACACCATCACCAAAATCCCAGTGAAATCTATCCGCTTCTATCGATTCATCAATGGTGAATGAGATTGCATGGGGAGCGTTGCCTATTTCGTTGGAAATACTGAATTGTGGAGCGATCGGCGTCGAACATGCCCCCAGCGGCATTAGCGCTCCTATTACCAATAACAGTAATGTAGATTTGTACTTTTCTGAGAACAGAAACAATCTAGCTCTAACATCCCTCTCATAAATTGAACCGACATACGACAGCAGGGCTAATGACATCAGTTAAAACGGTCAAAAATTCTAGTAAGGATTTCTACCTAAAAATAGATCGAATGCCCTGCAAAACTTCGTATCAAATCTGAACAGTCGCGTTCTCATGTTAGGTCTGGAACAGGTAGTTCGAAATCAGCCAGATCAGCCCAACTCAACTCTCGATTCAGTTTTTCAGCCAGCATGGATGCAATTATTCCAGCACAATCATCGGTAGAAATGGGAGTCCCGATTTCTGCCTGAACAGACGTAACGGCAAGATTAGGCATGCCGCACGGAATGATTTTTCCAAAATAACTGAGATCAGTCGAAACATTTAATGCAAACCCATGCATGGATACTCCATCGGATATCCTGACTCCAATCGCCGCAATCTTCCTACCACTAGGATTCACTCCATACTGCCTCTTTTCGTTTGGAATTCCACCGACCCAAACACCTGTCTCTCCATTTACTAAATGAGCTTGAATACCCAATACATTGAGAGTTTCGACTATAGATAATTCCAGAATTCTCACATATTTCACAGGGCTAAGAGACAATGCCCTGACATCAACTATGGGATAGCCCACCAGCTGACCTGGTCCATGATATGTGGCTTCACCACCGCGATCCGTTTCAAAAATATGGACGCCTGAGTTATGAAGAGTTTCCTTATCTGCCAATACGTGCGAATCATTTGCTCGACGTCCCATGGTGATTACATGGTTATGTTCCAATAATAAGAGAATATCTGCGGTGCCAATTCGCTTACGCCTGTTGTGAAAGAAACGTTGAATATTAAGAGCTTTGCCGTATTCGACGGTACCGAGCCTTAGCCCGTGGATTTCTCGTACGCTTTCTGTGCTCATCTTTGATCAATCACGCGGTTCATTCGAATTTTGAAGATCCATCAATGGATTCAAGGCCCAGCTTAACCGCTTGGAGAAACTTCGATGCCTCAGCGCCGTCGATAATACGATGATCAAAAGACAAACAGATATTCATCATCGAACGCACTCTGATCGTGTCTTCGCCTTTTTCGCTCACTACAACCGGACGCTTCACTATAGCCTCAGTCGTAAGGATGGCAGCCTGAGGGTGATTTATGATCGCACCTCCCCAGACAGAACCCAATGCGCCTGTGTTATTCAAGGTAAAAGTTCCGCCCTGCACATCATCCAAAGTTGTGGATCCATCTCGGGCACGCTTGATCACTGAATCCAACGCACGAGCAACATCAAATATAGACAGATCATTAGCTTCGTGAACAACGGGCACAATCAAACCTTCAGAAGCAGCTACCGCCACACCAATATTGATTGTTCCTTTAATAACTATCTTGTCATCCGACCACGTAGAGTTGATTATCTCGTTGGACTTAAGGGCAGCAGCCACTACGTATAGGGTAATTGGCAAATATGTGAGACCAACACCATATTGTTCCTCAAACGACAACCTGTTCTGCGCACGCCACTCAACCATTCCAGTCACATCCACTTCAACTGCTGACCAAGCATGCGGAATCTCAGACATAGATTTGACCATATGGTCGGAAATCATTTTTCGAATTGCAGTTGGCTCAACTAGACGATCTTCACTAGAAAGAATTGGGAATTCATCGCTACGAGAATATTCAACTGCAGCAAGGACGTCTTTTTTGGTCACCCGCCCACCCAATCCAGTGCCTGTCAAGGTATTTAAATCAACTCCATGCTGGGTCGCAAGTCTGGAAACTACAGGTGAAAATCCCTTTTGACGCTTCTCATCATTTGAAGCCGTTTCAGCAACATTCTGTGGGGTCGGTTCAAGTGGCTTCAAACTTGTATCCAAAAATTCGCCACCTGTCGGTCCGACATTTGCTCCTTCAACAAGAGTACCGATGCGATTCTCCGTAGGGCTGTGCATATCTGAAACTTGTGAGTCTAATCCACTTTCCTGAGGTTCCATTTCCGCAATGACCGCACCCATCAAAACGGTCTCACCCTCGGACGCCAGTATTTCAATAAGGGTACCTGTGATGGGAGATGGCACATCCATCACAACTTTATCCGTAATGACTTCTACCAATGGATCGTATTTTTCGATGACATCACCTGGAGATTTCAACCATTTTCCGATAACCGCCTCAGTAACGGATTCGCCAACATGCGGTAGCTGCACCTCAAATGCCATATCTATAGCTCCGCAAGCTTTGTTATAGCCTGAAAAATCGTCTCAGACGACGGTATAAATGCTGCTTCCTGAATTGGTGAGAATGGCATCGGAGGAATCTCGGGGGGGGCCAATCGAGTGATCGGACCATCAAGATCGAAAAAACATCTTTCCCCAATAATGGCGGATACTTCAGAAGAAATACTTACAGCTGGCGTATCTTCCTGAACAATCAATACCTTACCGGTCCGAGAAACCGATTCTGTTATGGAATCAGCGTCAATAGGTCGCAGTGTCCTTAAATCGAGCACTTCAACATCGATACCACTATCGGCCGCCAAATCCGCGGCCTGAAGGGCATAGTGAAGCATTAATCCATAAGTGACCACAGTCATGTCGGTGCCTGAGCGTTTAATCTCAGCCTTACCAATAGGTATGGTGAAGTCCTCGCTTGGCACTTCACCTTTGACAAGCCGATAAGTGCGTTTGTGCTCTAAAACAATCACGGGATCATCTGAGCGAATTGCAGAAGCGAGCAACCCTTTCATATCGTAAGGCGTTGCTGGAGCAACAACTGACAGGCCAGGCGTATGTGCAAACAGAACTTCAACACTTTGAGAATGGTATAAACCGCCCCTCACGCCACCGCCATAAGGTACTCGAATGGTCATCGGCGCGTTCTTTACGCCATATGTGCCATACCGCACCTTTGACGCCTCTCCGACAATTTGATTTATAGCAGGCCACACAAAATCAGCGAACTGAATCTCGGCAATCGGACGCATTCCATTAACAGCGGCCCCTAACGCCACGCCACATATCGATGACTCAGCCAACGGAGTATCAATCACACGGCTTACACCGAATTCCTCTGCAAAACCATCTGATGCAAGAAATACCCCGCCACGGGCTCCAATATCTTCACCCAAAAAAATTACGGAATCATCACGGCGCATCTCAGCCTGAATAGTGTTTCTAACTGACTCGATAACCGTTTGCTCAGCCATTAATCACGACCTCTCGGATCAACGTCAGTATGATCAAACATCGTTTCCACACCTGGATATGGTTCTGCATCCACTATGTCAGTTGCGACGTTTACTCGTTCTTTTGCAGAGGTATGAATAGCTTCGTCTTGAGATTTAGTCAACAAATTTCTTCTGCGCAGCATAGCGGACACAGTACGTATGGGATCTCGTTCAGGCATCTGAGCTATATCTTCTGCCGATCGATAACGAGTATGGTCGTCATCCGTCGTGTGGGGCAAAAGTCTTTCCACAGAGGCTTCAATCAAAGTAGGACCCTGCCCTGCCCTCGCCCTTTTTACGGCTGCAGAAGTTGCCTCATAAACCGCAACAATATCCGTACCGTCGACCTGAACGCCCGGGAATCCGTAACTGGCAGCGCGAGTTGCGATACTCTCAATTCCCATCTGTTTGTCTAGTGGAACTGAAATGGCGTAACGATTATTTTCGCAAAAGAAAACCACAGGAAGTTTATGTATGCCGGCAAAATTCATTGCTTCGTGTGTATCGCCCTGTGATGAGGCACCATCTCCAAAGAAAACGACGGTTACGGCATCAAACCCGCGCAATTTATCCGCCAAAGCTACCCCGGCTGCCTGCGGTAATTGTGTGGCAATCACATTGGAAAAATTAAACAAATCTACTCGAGGATGAGCGCCATGAAGCGGGAATTGCCGAGCAGCGCTCATGGGATCGTCCGCCTTCGCCAAAAATCCTCGTAACATCTCTTCAGGTTCGGTATTCAACGCAATCATGGCTGTAAATTGACGATAATAGGTCAGGTAATGATCCTTCGATGGATCAGTGGCTTCTACACATGCGACTTGAGCAGCTTCGTGACCTTGAGCGGAAGCTGCAATCGCAGCTTTACCCTGGCGATTTAACAGCCAAACTCTTTCGTCCAAATATCGGCTCAACACCATGATTCGATACAACTCGACCATGCGTTCACCAGATGGTTGTTCGATGGTTTGCTCAGGTTCGTCTGTAGTTGCTTTCATGAACGGTAATTATAAGAGTGCAAATAAACACATAGAAGGGCTGTTGTGCCAGGTTGTTGGATATACTTTCCTTTCTAAAAAATTATATGCCGTACGACAAATACAACATTCAATATCCATGGAGAACAGAATGAGACCGCTCCAAACGTTGGTTGCCCTGCTTACTATTTCGCTATTCGCTCTAGCGGCTTGCGGAGAAAGCACTCCTGAACCTACAGTGGCTCCAACATCGACACCCTCTCCCACGATGGCTGAAGTGACGCAAGTAGAAGTGAAAATGCTTTCTCCTGGAGATAACCCACACCCACCTGTGGGTGCATTAGATACATCAAAAACATACACAGCTACTTTCGAAACTGACAAAGGAGAATTCAAAGTATTACTGTTTGATGACGAAGCACCGCTCACCGTAGAGAATTTTATAAATCTTGCAACTATCGGTTTTTATGAAGGCACAATGTTCCATCGGGTAATTCCTGATTTTATGGCGCAGGGAGGAGATCCACTGGGTACTGGCACGGGCGGACCCGGCTACCAATTCCAGGACGAATTTCATGGCTCAAGACAGCATGACAAGCCTGGGGTGCTCTCAATGGCCAATTCTGGGCCCGGAACAAACGGTAGTCAGTTCTTCATCACTTTTGCTCCAACACCTCATCTGGACGGGATGCACAGCGTATTTGGTGAGGTAGTGGAAGGATTGGATGATGCACTCAACATCACAACCCGAGACCCTGGAACAGCTCAGACTTCAGGAGACGTAATAGAAAAAATAAGTATCAACGAAAGTTAATAATCGGAAAATTCAAAATAGCAATTAACGCTCAGACAAAACTCAGGAGAAATCATGACTGACCCAGCGCCACCTTCCGGCGATCTCGACACATCAAAATCTTATACCGCAACATTCAAAACAGAACGTGGAGAATTTGATGTATTGCTTTTTGCGAACGATGCTCCGATCACCGTTGAAAACTTTGTGAACCTAGCTGAGGCAGGATTTTATGACGGAACAACGTTCCATCGAGTAATACCTGGGTTCATGGTTCAAGGGGGCGACCCTGAGGGCACCGGAACCGGAGGACCTGGATACAGATTCGAAGATGAATTTAATCAGAAATTACGGCACGATTCTGAAGGGGTACTGTCAATGGCAAACGCAGGTCCCGGAACAAATGGCAGTCAATTCTTTGTAACCCTTGCTCCCACACCCCATCTTGACGGACGGCACTCTGTATTCGGTAAGGTCATCAGGGGAATGGAAACCGTCAAAATGATACGAGAGCGTGACCCGATGAGCGATCCAAACCCAGGCGATTTCATCGAAACAGTCATCATTTCAACGAAATAGCTCGTATTCATCATTTTGATCCGAGTAATCAAATCAACGCGAAGATCAATTGCCTAGTTGTCAGTTCTAGAAATGATCAATCAGCCCTAGGTGATTCAGTTGTGTCACCTGCCGGATCTTCCATATTGTCTTGAATCGATTGAAGATCCAAGCGTGGCCGCGCTATCTGGAATTTCAGAAGGCGAGCACCAACTCCCAACCAAACATTTTCACCAAGGTCAATTTCTGGTCCTGCTGGCCGACCATCTACACGCATCGATGGGTCCCCAACAGCCCGCTTGTACTCCAAAGTGACCTGTCTGCCACTGAATTTGAAATTCCCACCAACAAATGGCAAGCCTGAGGCCTCGTAAGGTGCAACCGTATTTTTGGAGAATAGTCTCTTCAAAACACTCCGGTTAAGTCCAGCGAAATCAACAACTACCTGATCCGCGTCATCAACGATAAACCCGAATGGAGAAGTCTTTTGCTGTACCCATATTAAGAAACCTCCAACTAACACCAAGATCAATCCCAGGCCTGCAATAACAAACACCGGCATACCTAGAATCAAAAACGGCTCTTCCAAAATAAGGGCCGTGGTAGTAGCTACAGGAGCAACACGTTTGTATTTTCGATCCTGGTAAACACTATCTAAAACAACTTCAACTTCATACGCGCCGGAATCAGCTATGGCCGCTGATATGTCAAATTCCCACCCTAGTCCAGGTTCAGGCTGGTCGACAGCTGTAACCATCGCCTGCAATTGGCCAGCATCTCCAGTCAAAACAGCATTAATGTCCGAAGGGCTGATCAAGAATGGGTAGTCACCCACTAAAACCTGCACACGCGCCACAGTTGCATATTCACCAGCGGAGGTCTCGACATCGGAAACCCCGACGAGAGTCAAAGTAGGAAATGTTTCGCTCCGGTATGCGGCGTCATTGCGCATAGTCGAAACATAATCCGCCCATGACAGTTCAATTGATACATTATTGACACCTTGCGATTCTGGCGGGTTCATTTGGGCAGAATAAATTCCATCATTGGCAAAGCGATCGCCATCTACACCTTCATCTTTCAAGGCCACCACAACATTTGATCCATTTGCTTTATCGATAGTTGCCTCAATTACAGCACCAGAAAGCAGTTGAGGAGAATCTCCATTGAATGCAGCAACTTCCATGACAAACGGCTCGCCCACTGGTAATGGCGGCTGTTCAATCAGTCTTAATTCCAAGGGGTTATCCACATCAACACCCGCTACGAGTTTTGATGCCGGGCCAACACCCTGTAAAGTCCAGTTGCCAGGAACAGGTGAGTTTATTTGGACGATCACAGCAGACGGAGTTTCGTGTACTTCAACACTTTCCATATTTGCTGCAGCGCGCATGCCGCTGGGAGAGAATACAGCCACGTCAACCGACACATGTTGTCGAACGAATACAGTAGAAAAACTATCTGTATGGGGTGCGATATCCAGAGTCACAACAGCCGCCGAATTTTCGTGCATCTCAACGTCCATTGCCGTCGCAAGGTCTAAATTCAACTGCCAGTAATTTTCAAATGCTGTAGTAAATCCTAAGGCTGATCCTGTGTCATAAAAAACTCCACCCGATCCCGTTGCCAGCCCACTCATGAGTTCGCGGAGTACCGCCTCAGTCGACGGTAGGGCTACGACATCAATCGCCCAACCTTCTGCTGCAAACAGATCAGCTACACTTCGAAGACGTTCTCTGGTGTTCTCTGACTCCCCAAGAATTCGTCCCGACGTAAGTAATGCCACACGAGAGCCTGAGGCTGCATCAATACGAGAAAGAAACGAAAAGGTATTAGCAAGCACTTTGAACTGATCTGAACGTACCGGCCCAGATTCCAAATCTTGTACGCTGGCAACCACATCGGTTACCAACCGCGTACCATCAGAGCCTGAGGTAGACGATAAAAACTCCTCAGATTCCACACCATATGATGCTGCAACTATAGTGCCTGCAGATGTACCACGAGCCATGGTAAGAGCTATGGTTTCAACAGCATCAAGATCACGTTGAACGGGTGAAGCACCTTCATCGATCAATATGACCATCACACCGTTTTCACCGATTGGATCGGATGCTTGAGCAGGTAATGCTGCACCTACGATTAATACAGTTATTGCTACAAGCGCTATTAAAGACGGGCGGCGCATTTCAGACTCCGGAGATGCAACAGGCTCCCAGAGATTTTCAAACCGAATACTCTGGGATTCTTCTATCAGTGGTACAACCCTACTGGAACCTTCAGTTTGATATGAGAAGGAAATTGATACAGATTTCCAGTGGTTTTTTTATAAAGCATCATCCGCTAACTCAAAAATCGTTGACGGGGCACAACCGGGTACCTAAACTCGGGCAGTCTGAAAGACAAATACAACATCTTCTCCTAGTCATTTGTAAATATTGGCATTTCAAAGAGCAGAACAATGAAAATCACCGGGTACTCAACCACACTATATGAATTCCCTGTAAGTCGTCGCACGGGTGACGCAAATTCTCCATCCGGCAGAATTCGAGGAAGCGCCAGTCTTCTGGAACTGTATACAGACGAAGGACTGACTGGAATCGCTTTCGGCGGCGGCGGCGCAGCTCCACAGATCAGATCCATGGTGGAAGGGATACTCATGGGAGAGGATCCGAGACAGGTGACCGGTTTGTGGAAACGCATGGTAGACCGTGCCTTCAAAGGTGGGCACGACGGGATAGTCAACGATGCCATTTCTGTTCTTGATGTGGCAATGTGGGATCTGAAATCAAAGTTCAATGACGAGCCTTTATGGAAAACACTCGGTGGATCCAACCCCAAAGTTCAGGCATATGCCTCTGGCCTTGACTATCCGCTTTCTGATCAGGAAATAGAAGATTGGTACGGAACAATGGCGGCTGATTATGGATTCAAGGGTGGGAAGTTAAAAGTTGGGCTAGACCAAGATGCAGATTTAAGAAGAATTGCTCGTATGAAGAAAGGCCTGGAACACGCTACAGACCTTCCCAACCTTTACATAGATGCCAATGAGTTTTGGAACCCGAAGCAAGCGATAAGAAAAGTTCGCGAGATGGAAGAGCAGTTCGATATTGCCTGGGTGGAAGAGCCAGCGAGGAGATGGGATTTCCTCGGGTTAAGAAGGATCTCCGATTCCATAAAGGCACCGGTATGTGCTGGTGAAAATTTAGATACCCTGGGTGACTTTTTGCCATACTTCCATAACCGATCTGCTGACGTCGTCCAGGTAAGTCACGGTATGAGCGGTATAACTTGCGCGCTTCAACTCGCTGATGCGGCTTATGGTTTTGAGTTACCAATCACACTCGGGGGATCTCCAGGCAACTTAAACGCCCAACTAGCCCCATGCATGCCGAACTTTCTAACACTAGAGTCTCAAGGCCCCGTACCAGATGACGGGGTGATGACATCAGACATAAAGATCGTCGATGGGTGGGCGGTGTGCGGGCAGCAGCCTGGGACAGGAGTTAGTTATGACCCTCAAGCTCTCGCAAAGCAAAAAGTTGAATCAGTAACAGCTTCGAGTGGATCTTCACCATTCGGCAGAAGACCTGGAGCTGGTTTATGGGACAACCCCCCTACGAAAGAAGAAGCCGCCGCAGCTGCAACCGGAGTGAACGGTACGTTCTATGTGCCACCACACGGTTCCAGAAACCAGTAGATACCATCGAAAACAAGCATCAAACATAATTTAAAACAATGAAAATTACCGGATATAAACTCGACAAATACATCGAACAACTTGACCGAGCCATAGGAGATGCCAATTACCCCAAAGGGGATGACCTGATGGGAATGTCTATCTTGCGGATAGAAACTGATGAGGGCATAACCGGAATGGCTCCTGGTGGGAACGACGCCATTGAGAGCCTTTTCCACTTAATAGAAGGCAGAGACCCTCGCGGCGTGGTCGGACTGTGGAAAGAAATGGTTGACTGGGTCCATAAGGGTAATAATGAAGGTGCAGTAAACGCTGCAATTTCAGCTATAGACGTTGCCCTTTGGGATCTAAAAGCCAAGATTAATAATGAACCTCTATGGCAGACCCTGGGAGCAATGGAAGGCAGAGCCAAAGCCTACGCATCTGACATTGGTTATAACCTTTCGGATGACGAGTTGCACGATTTCTATTCCCGAATGGCTGACATGGGAATAGATGGTGGGAAAATCAAAATCGGTTTAAACATGAAAGACGACCTTCGTCGGATCGGAATCATGAACGATGCCCTGCGTAAAGTAAAAAACCGCCCGTATTTGATGATCGACACAAATGAATACTGGTCCCCAAAACAGGCCATTCGTTACATTTCTCAAATAGAAAAACATTTCGACATTTTCTGGGCAGAAGAGCCGGCTAGGCGCTGGGACTATGACGGTCTGCGGCAAGTCTCACGCGGAATTTCCGCTGCAGTCGCATCTGGAGAAAATCTTAATGACGTCGGACAAATGTATCCGTTGATTTCCCAACAGGCCATCGACGTGGCAAACGTCGGGGTCGGACATTCGGGAATAACAGGAGCGAGACAGGTAGCGAATATGTGCTACGCATATGAGCTCCCGGTAACGATGATGAACTGTCCCGCTAACTTCATGGTCCACCTTGCTGCAGCATTGCCAAACCACAACATGATGGAGGTTGTTGACCCGGGACGAGAAGACGCATTCGAGAGTTGGGACAATCACATAGAAGATGGATGGATTGTGATCGGAAACGCTCCCGGTCTCGGCATAAGTTTAAACCAAGATAAGCTCAGTGCTTTACAGGCAATTGAACTCAATCGCAAACCCGGTTTCCCATTCCCCCGACGAGAAGGGGCAGGACTCTGGATCAAGGATATAGAGCCTGGTGAAGTTAGCTGGAAATAGCTTCCACAGCTCATAAACGTCCCCAAATTAACCCCATCGTCACCCACACGCAACAAATACGAAACATCAGTCGTTTAGGTTGGCGCTGGCTTGACTCGCACAAAACAAAAGCAGGTACACATTGAACAAACGATTAGAAGGCAAGGTTTCCCTAATTACGGGTGGTAGTCGGGGCCTTGGAAAAGCGATGGCTATCGCCTTCGCAAAGGAAGGGGCAAAAGCTATTGGTATCACCTACGTCACACAGGAGGAATCAGCAAGAGAAACCTGCGAAGAGATCACCAGTTATGGTTGTACCGCTTACATGAATCGTGTTGAAGTCACAAACCGTAAATCAATTAAAGATTGGCTGAAACAAATATCGGCAGAAGAAGGACAGATTGACGTTCTGGTCAATAACGCGGGAATAAATCGCGCAGGACCACTTGATACCGTCACCGAAGAAGACTGGGATGACATCATGGCTGTCAACCTCAAGGGACCGTTCCTGGTATCTCAGGAAGTTCTCCCGATAATGGTCAGTACCGGTGGAGGAAGAATAATCAATATCGCTTCAGTAAGCGGATTATACGGTGGGCCAACGACGGCACACTACGCTGCTTCGAAAGCCGGCCTGATCTCATTGACTCAAGTACTAGCCCGATGGGGGGCGGATCACAACATCTTTGTTAACTCCATTTCGCCTGGAATAATCGAAACAGATCTGACTCGTGAAGAACTACGCGGTGGAGGCGGGAAAACCGTTGTAGGCCTAACCCTTCTGAAACGACCTGGGCAAGTAGAGGACGTAGCTTCGATTGCCGTAATGCTCGCATCAGACGAGCAAAACTACATGACCGGTCAAACAATCTCGCCGAACGGTGGCAGTTATTTCGCTGACTGAGCGACGAAGACTAGGTAGCTCAACCTAGGAAAACAATTAAATAAACCGCACGCTAAAACTCTGTCAGATTACGTTAAAAAGAGCGGGGTGCGCAAAACTGCGCACCCCGCAAAAATCTTTATCGAGAAACTGCTTAGTCACCATCTCCCTTGAACATCATGATACCGATCACGAGAGTGACAACTGCCCAGATTAACTGGAGGATCCCAAGGATCATCGATCCAGTCTCATCATTTGTACCCCAAATCAAAGCCGCCAAAAGGCCGATGATTGCGATAGCAAATAGAACCCAGCCGATATTCTTATTGACAAGGCCACCAGAGCCAATACCTCCGGCAAAAGGTATGAGAGTCAGGAAAGCAAGAATCGTGCCTGCCCCACCAACTCCCAACAAAACCGCACCAGCGCTTGCCGCTGCTGCCGGGTTTTCAGCTATGGCCATTCCAATGCCAGCCTGGACAGTCCACACAGCTAGAACAGCTACTACACCGGCCGTCGCAATACGCATACGGGCTTGAGCGTTACCGGCCTCGGGAGTAATCCGAGCAAGTCCCATAACCCCACGCGCATATAGCGTGATACCTATAACACCTGCTACCAAGCCCCACTTAGCAGTATCACCACCTGTGGCAATAGCTGCAACAAACTTCTCACCGTAGTCAGCGGGATCAAGCGTTACCATCGCACCGCTAATTACAAAAAGTATTGGGCCAATGATCAATGACCATTTCGCTACTGCGTCCAGCCCAGAACGGCCTGCACCTGTAATTAAAGACATATTTTTCTCCTTGTTTTAGATGGCCGTTAGAACTTTGACGGATACGATACATTCACGGCATGTATTCGCTCACATTCCGACCCTCACGCCGACCCTAACATATTCCAGAATTCGATGCATATCGCCGTTTAATACAGGTAATTAACAGTTTGAAATAGCGGTAATTAAGCACTTATATAATCTTACGAAATACACCCATAATCAGCGTTTATCTGATGGATGTCGACATGCCACCAATGCTCGTCTTAAATATTAAAACTTAATTCCAAATTAAATTATCACCGTGATGTACATGCGTAATTAGGTATATCGAAGAGTTACACTGCCCGCTGTCGAATGGCACAAAACTGACTCATAATACGAATTGACAATTGCTATGGAGTTCAACATATGAAAGTCACACAGATACGAAGTTTCTCCGTTCAAGATGAAGGCGGCCGCGCTTACATGATCGTTAGGGTCGACACGGATGCGGGGCATCATGGACTCGGAGAAGTCGGTATCCGAAACTGGGGCCGTGCGATTAGTTCCGCGATCGACCATCTGGCTGAACTCGTAGTGGGAGCTGATCCGTGGGAAACAGAACGACTCTGGCAGGAAATGTTCAGATCTGGGTTCTTCCCAGCCGACAGGGTCTATACCTGTGCCATTTCTGCTATAGACATCGCCCTCTGGGACATAAAAGGCAAATCCGTAAATTTGCCAACCTATAAGTTGATGGGTGGTCCTGTTAGAAACAAGGTCATCAGCTATCCCCATACGCAGGGAAAAACAATAGATGAACTCGTAGCCAACTCGGTAGCTGCAGTTGAGGCCGGATGGAAATTTGTGAGATGGGGACAACCCGAAACAGGAGGAGAATTCGAGGGTACTGGAATCTCCACATTAGAGCCTCTTGAGTCGATGAAAATTGCAGTCGAACAAATGAGCGCTGTGAGAGAAGCCGTTGGGCCAGATATACAGATGACATTCGACGCACACACCAGACTCGACACTGCTCACGTCGTACAGATGTGCAAAGATCTGGAACAGTTCAAACCGTTCTTCATTGAAGATCCTATCCGATCTGAAAATCATGGCAGCTACAGGAACTTACGAAGGCAGGTTAATTTACCGATCGCTGCAGGTGAACAATGGGCCTCGAAGTGGGATTTCAGGGAAGTTATTGAAGAAGATTTGATCGATTATGCCCGGATTGATCTTTGCATAGTAGGAGGCTTGACCGAGGCTCTCAAAATTACTCATTGGGCAGAAACTCATTACATCGATATCGTCCCACACAATCCCCTTGGTCCGGTCTCGGCCGCTGCATGCGCTGCCCTTTGCATGGCATCCACAAACGTAGGCGTACTGGAAATGCCGAGGCGTCCTAGCTCCTACGCCACTGAATTGTTTCCGCAACAGATTGAATGGGCTGACGGCTACTCGTGGAGCCCAGACGCACCAGGGCTAGGAGTTGAGTTCGACATTGATGCTGCAGAAAAAGCTGCGGTGGATCCACACGGCTGGCCACCAAGACTTCGCAGGAACGACGGTGCGTTGACTAACTGGTAAATCTCGACAATCGCTACAACCTTAATCAAAGGATTTAACTCATCATGCCGTTTATTTACACCCCGTCACTGTATGGGTTCGCTGGCGCATTAATCTTCTTGGTACTGGCGCTGATCTCGCTCAACGATGAACAATGGCTCCACACAGCTATGTGGGGTCTCCTTGGTGCGGCTTTTCTTCTTAAGCATCTGCCCAAGTTACTGGTTTTCAGATTCCTGAATTTAGTAGCTTTAGCGATGCTAGCAATAGGCTTTATCCTGTTTTTGATTGAGCATATCTCTCAAGTCACCTAAGGTGATCAATCGATAGTTGCACCACCATCTATCACCATATGCGTACCCGTCATAAAAGAAGCCTCGTCCGAAGCCAGGAACAATGCACCCGACGCTATTTCGTCCGGAGTACCCATTCGCTTCATGAGAGAGTCTTGTCCGAATTCCACATATGCTTTCTCAGGGTCCAATCCTAAAGAATCGATATGACGGTCGGTAGCTCTTGTCCGAATAGAGCCCGGACAAACAGCGTTAACCCTTACGTTATCTGCAGCAAGATCCATTGCCAGGCAACGAGTGAGTTGCGCAACGGCACCTTTCGAAGCGTTGTACGGAATAAATTCAGGCTGTGCGATAAATGAAGAAACAGACGCTATGTTGACAATAGCCCCCCCGCCATTGCTGCGCATTGACGGCAAAATCTCCCTCACGCAATTCGCATACCCTATGACGTTGACACCAAATACTCGTGCCCAGTCGTCAGCCGTAATCGTTTCAATGTTGCCAAAGACAAACGCAGCTGCGTTATTTATCAATATGTCTACATCTCCGTGAGCACCAATAGCATTCGACACCGCCTGCTTGACCGATGCCCCATCTGATGTATCGGTCCTACTGTAGACCGCTGTGCCGCCAGCCTTCTGGATCAGTTCGACCGTGTCGCGTCCTGAATCTTCTTCAATCTCAGCAACTGTGACATTTGCGCCTTCAGTGGCGAAGCGAAGCGCAATGGCCCTTCCAATCCCATTTCCGCTACCAGTAACAATTGCATTTTTACCTTCAAGTCTCACTGCAACATTCCTCTCTTACATTTTTATATGACAATCCCATAGCGATAATGCTCACAATATACTGCTGTGAAGCAGATTGATTGAAACGCGCACTACCCACATAATTGATTTTCACACTTCTTAGAACAGGCTGACACATGATCAACGACAATTTCTTTGGGCGGCGCAAGAATACTCCATCACGTCCAGTCCCTCCCGGCCAGTACCTTGAAGACGGCTTTCCTGTTTTATCTGCAGGTCCCACTCCAAGGGTAGATATCAACACTTGGGATTTTTCAATCGAGATCGCAGGCGAAACAGCAGGGACTTGGTCGTGGGAATCGCTCAAAAGTCTCGAACAAACGGATATGTATACCGATATCCACTGTGTAACAAAATGGTCAAAGCAAGACACAAACTGGCGCGGAGTTGCAATTGACACGCTGCTAGCTGACGCGCAGATCAGTCCGCCTGACGGATACGTCATGGCCTATTGCGACGGTGGATATACGACGAACGTCCCGGCCAAAGACTTAATGGATGGCAAGGGAATACTTGCACACACTTACGAAAATGAACCACTTCCTGCTGAACACGGCGGGCCGGTCAGGTTATTCATACCTCATCTCTACCTGTGGAAATCAGCAAAATGGATAAGGCGTCTCAGGTTCATGGAAAAAGACGAGCCAGGATTCTGGGAAGGTTACGGGTATCACATGTATGGGGACCCATGGCTTGAACAACGCTACACAGGCGATTAATTTTGCCATCTCAAAGGGAAAAGCCATGGCGTGTGGCTACTGTGACGGCGGTAAAAATAGCGTCAACCCGTGTCAAATTGTTCACCCTTGAATTACCATCAGGTGGAAATTTCAAAGCCGGGCAGCACTATGACGTACGACTTACCGCCCCCGATGGGTACCAAGCACAACGAAGTTACTCGCTAGCTTCATCGCCAGGAGATACCAATTTAATCGAAATAGCTATCGAATTGATTGATGACGGTGAGGTCTCAAGCTATTTCCACGACTCGGTAGAACCTGGTGAAATGATCGAAGTTCGAGGGCCTATCGGCGGACACTTTACGTGGAAGCCCTCACATACTAAGCCATCAATTTTCATAGCAGGCGGATCTGGAATTGCACCAATCATTTCGATGTTGAGACATCGCTCGGCCATTAAAAATAATGCGCCTGCCCTGTTGCTTTTCAGCGTGAGGACCGAGAACGACATACTTTACCGAGAGGAATTGGAGAGGATGTCCGATAATGACCCGAGTTTCCACATGGTCACGACCATAACGCGAGGGACATCAGAAGATTGGATCGGCAATACACGTCGAATTGACCGGGACATGATCGATTCTGGGGTAGTGAACACGGGTGTGACACCCGAGTCAGCATATGTTTGTGGTGGATCAGGATTTGTCGAATCTATAGCCAATACCTTGCTTGATATCGGTCTGGATTTCAAACAGATTCACATAGAGAGATTCGGGCCTTAACTGGCAGTATCAAAAAACCTTCTTGCTATTCTTTTTACGCGTATGTTCTTGGACTTCCTGGGTAAGTACCACCTGCATTCAATGAAAGGTTTCCACCGTCCATGGGAAGGATCGCTCCAGTTACAAAGCTTGATGCATCTGACGCCAGGAAGATCGCCGGGCCCTTTATCTCCTCGGGGTTACCCAGACGACCCATGGGAATGCCGCCCTTGAAGGTCTCTTCTAATTCCGGGACTTTAGCCACTCTTTTTCGCAAACCATCGTTCCAAACCTGAGCAGGCAAAATGGCATTAACTCGCACACCACGAGAAGCCCATTCTGTGGATAATTCTCGTGTCATCTGAATCACAGCACCCATCGCCATCCCGTATGAGGTATGCCCACGGCCAAGAGAGTTCCAGCCACCAATCGATCCGAAATTAATGATCGATCCCCTGCCCTGTTCTAACATACGTCGTCCAGCTTCCTGACAAGAGGCAAAGCGTCCGACCACAAGGTTCTGAAAAGCCTCTTGCAATTTGTCCAACGGAAGATCTTCAGGACGACCCATGTTTCCCTCACCCGCAACATTCCCAACGACATCGATTCGACCAAAGTCAGAATCAATAGTTGCGTACAAATTTCTAATTTGCTCTATGTTGGATACATCACAACCGATTGCAACTACACGACCGCCCAACGGTTCGATTTCCTCGGCAGTTGACTCGGCCCCGGGGAGGTTGATGTCAACAAGGACGACGTCTGCGCCTGCTTCAGCAAAACCGATAGCCATCTGCCGACCCATGCCATTGGCAGCGCCCGATACCATGGCAACTCGCCCTGAAAGATCAAACAACGGGTGTGACATAGCGTTGACCTCGTGAATTCAGATTACTGTATGGGAGAAAAGTCAGCGGCGAGCATTAGCATATTTTGCATAGCAACTGGAGACACGCCTGAATCAGGCGGCCAACCTATCGACGCAAACTGCTTACGAGCTTCAGTTCGGTGTTCAAAACTTTCATAAGCCCACATATGTGCCAACTGGTTCGCCCCACCAATCTCGGAGTACCAAATACCGACCGGCTGAGCCAGGTTCATCCTCGCTTCAATCTTAGGCGCCCACGCGTCAAGTACTCTGGCAACGGCGCCAACTGGATACCTGTACATGCGCAGCTCAAACAGCGGACCAATCGTGCGATTGCGGTCAAATGCAGGCAAAAATGGTGCTTGGTAAAAAATATCAACTTGCTGATTTTCTACGATTCCTTTGTTCGGCGGCGGCCAAATGCCATCCCTAATTACTTGAGATCGAATCGCGGACCTCTCATTAAGGTCCTCATACTCCCAAATATGCAATACCCGATTTAACGGGCCAATTTCGGTATGAAAATATCCGACTAAAGGTGAATACTCGAGACGTTTTTGCATCATTGGAGCGGTATTGGAATAGTACTGAGCAAGAGAGCCGGGCTTCAGGTCGTACGTTCTAAACTCATGAATCATATAATTATCAGCCTTTGCAATTGAAATCTATTTAAATCGTCCGCGATTCTTGAAATACGTCCAATAACTAACGGATCCGGTCAATGAACTTGGGTATTTTCAACGCCATTTCCGGTCGATGCAAATTGTAGAGGTCAACCGGTTCATAGGGATGTTTTTTCGCTTCTTCCGGATTGAATTTGACACCAAGACCTGGTTCTGAAGGAATTTCAAGCCAACCATCATTCACCGGCATTGAGGTGGCACATACGTCAAACCGCCATGGCTCAGGAGGAAAATGTTCCAAAGCAAAAAAGTTCGGTACACATGCTGCCATTTGCACAGCAGCGGCATGGGAAATTTCGCCGTTCGGATTGTGTGGTGTAAAAGCGGCATAATGCGAATCGGCAATAGCCGATATCTTTAAAGCCGATAACATTCCGCCACAATGCGACATGTCCGGCTGCACGATGTCCGCCCCACCACGCTCCAGTAATTGGGTAAATGCGAACGGTGTAAACAACCTCTCCCCTGTCGCTACCGGGATGTTTATCTTACTTCGTACGTATGCCATAGCATCAAGATTTTCATGTGGTACTGGCTCCTCGAAAAATCCAATGTTGAATTCTTCAACGGCATTAGCAGCCCGAACGGCATTTCCTGCGGTTTGAAATATACCGTTGCAATCAATAAAAAGATCAACGTCAGGGCCGACTGCTTCCCTAATGGCAGCAACCGACTCGATACCGGCATTAAAAATGGAATTCTCTATCCGATAAAAATCTATGCCCTGTCTACCACCCCACGGATTGAATTTAAGCCCTTTAAAGCCCAGGGCAATGGTATCGCGGGCAGCCGCAGCGAACTCAACAGGCTCCATTCCCTGCTTGTACCAGCCATTTGCATACAACTTCACTCGATCGCGTGTGCGACCCCCTAACATCTCGTACACAGGGACCCCAAGAGCCTTGCCCTTCAAATCCCACATAGCCGTTTCGACCCCACTGATAGCACTGTTGAGCACTTCACCACCTGCATAAAATGCACGACGGTACATCTCTTGAAAATGACGCTCAATCTGGAAAGGGTCTTTACCGGTAATGTATCTGGCGAGCTCACCAACTGCTGCTCGTACAGAATCAGCCTTTCCCTCAAGAGTCGCTTCACCCACCCCTTCCAACCCATCGTCCGTCAAAATACGAACGATGACCCAGTTTCTCCAACTGCCACCGATAACATATGTTTCAACTTTTGATACTCGCATGGCGCGATTCTAAGCTACATCAACATGCTAGTCACAATCTAAACAAAAAAAGTACGTTTCAAATTAAGAAACCGTTGTTCAAAAAGTTGTGCTGCTACAACACCACAATCCCACTAAAAGTTAACGTAAGATCAAGTCATGACCTCAATAAAACGTCCTGCACCCAAATTTGACTGGTTCGTCCCAATTGACGGTGACGGAAATCACATCGGTACCGTCAGTGCAGAGCGACCTCCCACTTTTGAATACCTGCGCCAAGTGGTGCAAGCTGCAGAAGATGCCGACTACTACAGCCTATTGATCCCAACCCGATTTTCTAATGGACTTTTTGAAGAAACTTCCCCGCTGGCAGAAACATGGACCACCGCTACCGCTTTGGCAGCGGTAACTAACAAAATCCGATTCCTAGTAGCTGTACGACCAGGCTTTATATCTCCAGGTATGTGGGCACAAATGGCATCCGCCTTCAGCAACATTTCTAATGGCCGCTTAGATATCAACATCGTTCCTGGCGGTATACAAGGAGACTTCGAAAGGCTCGGCATACGGTCAAATCACACCGAAAGATATGCACTTGCAACCGAATTTATAGAGGCGTCCAAACTTCTATGGAAAAGTCCCAAACCGATGGATTACAAAGGAAAAATCATTGAACTGGAACAGGCGATGGTTTCACCAACACCAGTCGGAGACGGTCCTCGATGGTATCTAGGTGGCGCATCGGAAAACGCACTCAATCTCGCCGGGCAACAAGCAGACAATCTTCTTATGTGGATTCAACCAATTACGCAAATTGCTGAACTGATGGAACGTGCAAGGAAAAGTTTTCAAGAAAATAATCGCAGAGCCGAATTCGGAATCCGAACACACATCATAGTAAGAGATACCGAATCAGAGGCCTGGGAAGCTGCGGAAGATCTCCTCTCGCAAGCAAATAATGTAGTTCGAGAACAACGCCAGGCTTCCTTCGCCGGAACGGCTATGGTCGGCCAACAAGCTCAATCTCGTTCATACGAAGATCACCGAGTAGGAAAACGACTTTGGAATGGTATTTCTACAGTGCGTGTCAACTGCGGAACCGCGATAGTAGGAGACCCAAGACAAGTTGCAGATGAGCTGATGGAATACTGGCGATTAGGGATTGATGAATTCATCCTGTCGGGATATCCACATCTGGAAGAAGCCAAGCGCGTCGGAGAGACCGTGGTTCCGTTACTCAAGGAAACCATTGAGGAAGAGTTCTAACGTTTACTCAACCCGGTTTTTACTCAGGTAGTCCATGTTCATCTCCAGTCCGAGTCCAGGCGTATCGCTAAGATACAGCGCTCCATCAGTGTTATCAAGCGGCTTGTCGATAAAGACGTTGTACTGTGACAAATCCCATCGGTGCGTCTCAACTCGGTAGCAATTAGGCACTGTGAGCATTACATGACCTCCCGCCACCACATTGATTGGTCCGCTAGCGTCATGAGGTGAGACCGGGATGTAATAGGCTTCCGCCATCGTGGCTATCTTTTTGAGTTCAGATATGCCTCCAGTCCAGGTTACATCTGGCATTATGTAGTCTGCCAGTTCTTTCTCGAATATTGGTACGAACTCCCATCTAGTGTGGAGTCGTTCGCCTACTGAAATTGCTGTATTAACTTTTTCCCGTACCTGGCTCAGCGCGTGGTAGCTTTCTACGGGAACCGGTTCTTCAAACCAATCAATTTGGCCAGCGTCTTCAAGAGATTTGCACAGACGAATAGCGGTAGGAACATTGAAGCGCCCATGTGCGTCAATTAGGATTTCTATTTCTGGACCAGCTACCTCTCGAGCAACAGCAGTGATCTCTGCTGCAATTTGCTGTCCATGCTTGCTCATCTCACCAGATAAATATCCTGTATTGCGGTCGTCCGGGGAGTCGAGATGTGGAAACGGATCGAACTTGAGCGCTGTATGCCCTGAATCGACAATTGCTTTAACCTCTTCAGCGACTCGTTCCCGCCAATTTTCTCCGTACCAGCCTGACTGATCTGGGTGGGTATAGAGGGGGATACTTTCACGTACTTTACCTCCGAGGAGTTCATACACGGGCTGTCCCATTACTTTTCCTCTAATATCCCAAAGGGCGATATCTATACCACTCACCACGTGTGATGTAGCTCCCCTTGTGCCCATGTAAGTAAAAGACCTGAATGTTTTATTCCAGAGACGTTCTATGTCGAGGGGATTTTCACCAACTAATAACTCGTTCAGTCGTTTGATTATGTCGGCCACCGCACGATTGGCCATATTAGAAGTTGTAGTTATTTCGCCCCATCCAACTATTTCTTCATCAGTCGAAACTCTGAGAAAGAAATATTCACCCCATGGGCTGCTGTCTGAAGCCACAAGCCATGGCTCAATTTTGGTGATTTTCACTTACGTCTCCCTGTACGGTTGTTGATGATGACATATTAACCGCTACTCGCCCAACTCGTTCACCATAGGGCCAAATGATGTGATCATTTAATGAACACAGCACGACCTGCAAATAGATAAGAATTTATTAGGTGGTGGGCCCAGAGGGGCTTGAAGCCACGACCAATCGATTATGAGTCGATTGCTCTAACCAACCACGCCTGCGGCGGGTCACCAGTTGGGATAGAGCAGTTTGATTCAAAAATCAATGACCACTCGACTGCTGTATTCGCCCCGTTGCGACTTAATAATACGCGTTTTAGAGACTAATTAAAAGTCGAGGTTATTTCCAGAGACAGCCCGTGCGGGTTCGTCGTGCATTTTCTTCGAGGCTTGTTAGATAGTCACGGTGTTGACCATCACGAGTCCATGCAACAGCGAATCCATCTGAAATCAGCTGAGCATCAATGCTGTCGCCTGAGAAATCATAAACATAAGCAAGGCGCCTACCGTAACTGTCAGTACGACGTGGCCCGGTTTCAAGGCGCACTTTGGTTCCAGCAGCAATGCGGGTGAAATTAGTTGCTTCTTGGAAGCAAGACTTACCTTTTTCAGGGGTATCCACGCCGAACAAACGTACTCTGCCAACGCTGGTATCGAGTGTGTCCCCGTCAACTACCTTAGTTACATCCACTAACTGACAGTCAGTGCACACCAAGCTGTGTGTAGAGGATGAAGCCGGTTCAGAGCCAATTAGGTTAGGGGCTTTCGATTCAACTTCAGCTTCACAACCAGCCACCGATAGCACGATAAAAACGGCAGCTATAAGTAGAACTATTCTGCCTTGCATAGGCTTCTCCCATGTGAAGCAGTATGCCACAAGTGGTGAGTGTCAATAGACCTGCAGATAGCCAAGGTTTCAGTAATCAGTAGATGGTTGTCGGTATTACCAAACAGATTGTTGGCATGTCACATCTCCGTGCGTAGGCGTACACGGGTTGTGCTTGCGTGCGCGCCCCAATAATTAATTAATAGAGATATTTGTTGTAGCCGCACCAACAAGCGCATCCAATAAATGCCCGCCAGGTCCTCCTTATTTAAGGAAATATCCTAAAAAGGATGCCTCTTGAGAAGGGGGCGTTAGTGAGAAAAGGGGTTATTTCGCCCTTAAGTAGGGGGTGTTTTTTTATAAGCGAATTTTTACTAAGCGGTGTGTATTTGATGCAAAGAAAAGTAAGGAATTTATATGGTCCAAAAAGACAATTACGACAGCAATGAACGACCAGATGGATCGATGACACAAGCGGAAGCTATCAAGCTAATGCTCAGCCAGAAAACTGACTTTCCTCTGACCGAGCGCAGGAAATGGCAATTGTCGCAACATCAATATATTGGCCAGGTTAACCATGTACTGGGAATCCTGGGCGATAAACAAGCTCAAGCGAAGAAAATCGAGCTAAGTGATGACATCAGAGACAACGCTTGTACCTGGACTGCCCGAACGATGTTTACCACCCGCACGACCGAGCAAATATTAGATCTCCTAGAGATCCGACCCAAATCACTGATTTGGGGACAACAGATGACGTTGGAAATCATCCTCCACGAGTTGTTTGACTCTGCGTGTCATATTGGAATGGAATTAGATGAGTTGAAACGAGGTCCGGAGTGGATGTTATGAACAAGGGAAATATTCAGTAAGTTTTCATTTTTCACGAATAAATTATGGAATGTGCCAGATAAATACGGAAAAATGCGTTGATGTAATAACTTATACGGGAAATCGAAAATACACTTTGATGACTGATGTTCACATATATGATATTTAACTGACATTTGTTGACATCAGATGTCATTTATGTATACTGAGCGCCATGGATGAACTTTTAACACTACCTCAGGTAGCAAAAATGCTTGGTCTTGCGGAGCGGACGATTTACGTCTGGTCCCAGGAAGGGAAATTGCCTGCGTTCAAACTCGGCACAGCATGGAGATACCGTGCTGACGAGATTGATGCGTGGGTGGAGATGCAACGAACAGCTGGATCCCAATCGCCATTAGCTGAATCGAGAAAATTCGGCTTTGAAAAGCGTAAGGAAAACGAAGCTAGAGTTGCGGCGATGATAAGTGCGTGTGAAGCCTTTATAAGAAGTACTGCCGAAATGAGCGCTAATACAGCTTTCGTTCTCGAGCAGTTTCAAGAAGATTTTGGGGAAGAAATTCTTGCTGAAGCTCTAAAGCGGTTGGTGAAATCTAAAGATTTCGAGATCAAGGAAGTACCTGGTCTCAACAATGAAAAGGTGAAGGCTCTTCTGAAGAAGAACAAGAGAAAGAAAGGGTAAGGATTATGGGCATATTGTGGTTTGGAAAAGCAAAAACACTGGAAGATCTAAAAGAAAAAGACCTTAAAAAAGAAAGGCTTGTCCAGGAGGTCCAGCAGGACCAACTCGTGACGAGGATGAAGAATGCACAGGGCGAGTACGAGGCCCGTCTAGCAGCAGCGTCAGAGCCCGGGCTTATGGACGCAGAGATAGAAATCGCTGCGTACAAGATGGATCAGGCGGAAAAACGAAAGGTTAAAGCCGAAAGCGACCTTCAACATGTCCTGACCAGGATGTCCGTACTGGACTCCACGTTAGACCTGCTTCAGCAGCGTGCTGAACTTGAGAAAAAAGGTGTATGGAAGACCATCAACTCGATGGACGAAGATGCCTTACAGGCTCAACTTGAAGACTTTGCGGCGGACCGCAAAGGCAGCAGGCTGAACGTCAACCGCATCGCTGAGATGCTGACAATCGACCCACTGGACGTAAAAGCCAGCCAGTCACCTGGAGTCTTAAGCGCCAAGGCTGCCATAGAAGCTGCACGGGCAGCAAAGTCCGGATAACTGAACAATGATTGAAAGCATTATCCAGGGACTCATGCCCAGCGCCCTCTGGAGTCTGCTGCGAACGGTTTTCCGTAAAACCAGACAAAGCGACCCGCAGAGTCAGCCGGATCAGGTCGTGATCGAAAAACTTGATTCTTCTAAGCTAAGCGGCCCATTTTCTTCTGTAGTTGCGAACCCGACTGAGGCCATAGTACTGGTACGGGATGGACAGGTTGTCGACGTATACAACGAGGAAAAACTACGGACCCTTGGAACAAGAGGATCACTTCGTGCGGCTATCGGGATGGGGCCGGAAGTCACTGCCCTGAAAGTTGATTTACGGCCTTTCAGGGTTGAGATTAACTTTGGCGAGAACGCTCCGTACGTAAACGCTTTGCCGAACGACTTTCGGGTCCCCGACAACTCAGGGGACCTGGTTTCAGCAACGCTGGCTATTGATGTCGCCTTTCACCCGGATAATGCGCAGCGTGCCCTCTGGTGGTCCGGCACTGATAACTCCGTGACACGAGTTGACGTACAAGAGAAGCTCATGCAGCCAGTGATGTCAGCGATCCAGCCGGTCATCGCCGGTAGCGAGATCAAGGCTTTGCGCACGCATGAGGCCTCCGTGCAGTTCAATTCTGAAATCAAGTCGAAGCTTGAGGGTATGAACGAAACGTACGGACTCGTGATCGAAGACATTTCTATTGTCTGGTATCAGACCACAAACGAGAAGGCATCCGCTGAGCTTGATGAAGTCGAATTCGAAGCCGAAAAAGCGAAAGCCAGATCGGAAACACGTAGCCATAAAGCTTCAGGCGGTCCCTACACAGAAATACACGGAGACGTATCTAACACTACGAATTCCGGGATGGGTGCTGTATGGATAATAGCCCTCGTAGTTGTAGTTTTTGCAGGTATTGGGGCGGTCGTATATCTGATGGGCTCCAATGCCTGATTCCACTGAAATACATGGTGACCAAAAGAACACTACGGCGTTCGGGCTTACCGGCCCTTGGCTGGTAACACTTGTCGCTGTAATTCTTGCCGGGGTGATTGGCCTGGCATATGTGTTGCTGTCCCCAATGCGTGATGGAGATACACAGACTGCAGCAATCCCAGACGGTCCCGATTCGGTAATAGCTGAAGTTCAGCCTACTCCTACTTCCACTCCTGCTCCTACTTCCACTCCTGCTCCTACTTCCACTCCTACTCCTACAGCCACTCCTACTCCTACAGCCACTCCTGCTCCTACAGCCACTCCTACCAAGGAAGCTAAATCTATTGAGCGATACGAATCATCAGTAAACGGCATTTCCTTTGAAGTCCCAGTTGGGTGGGAAATAATCGAAACATCAGAAAATTCAGTAGAGATTGTTTCGGAAATATCAGATGTGTTTGTGATGATGACGGCATACCCGAATCTCTCACCATTCACTGACCCCTACAGTTGGTCGATGTTTCATTTAGTGGCCTCCTATACTTTGTCAGACATCTCGACCTACGAGTTATTGGATGCGCAGTTCGAAGAACGTGAGTCTGGTGGACTTGAGTATTTCTACCTTGAGCAGTTCGATTACAAGGGGGAGTCTATTTTTCCGTTTGATGAACCCGATTACATTTCTGCACATCAGTACATTTACGAAAACGAATTTGGGTATCAAATATATATGCAAGCTCCGTCCCGTCAGATGGACAAAGCGCTTGTAGTTTTCGAGACAATTGTTGAGTCCCTGACCTTTACGGATCCAACACTCACCGGTACAGGGTTTTCACCGATAACGAACCAAGACTGTACCAATCTAGATACCACTCTCCTGTTCGACGTATTGCTTGAAAACCTGACGTATGGCGTCAGTGAAAACGCAGTGATGGTGCTGGAACAGGTTGGTTGTGAGCTGGTGGGAGGCATGCAGCTCACAGGAGATAACCTCCAGGGTTCTGGTCCTTTTATAGGCAACGTAAATGGATCAAAAATTCAATTTGCAATCCCCTGGGAATTCAGTGATATAGATTCGGCTACCCCGATCGACATTTTTTATGAAGGTGAAATCTTTGAAGGGTCTATAACCGGAGAATACTTTGCAAGCGGGAGTGATGACTTCTCGACGGAACAAGGTCGATTCAGTGCGTCGCCGATGTCTGGTGGCGTAGCTACAGGAAGTGCGGCACCTATACCAACAATGGTTCCTACGCCTGTTCCTACACCCGTTCCTACACCCGTTCCTACGCCTGTTCCTACGCCTGTTCCTACGCCTGTTCCTACGCCTGTTCCTACGCTCGTTCCTACGCTCGTTCCTACGCTCGTTCCTACGCTCGTTCCTACGCTCGTTCCTACTAAAACGCCTACGTCCACGCCTACGCCTACGCCTACGTCCACGCCTACACCGACTGCCTCTCCGTCAAATAACGGTTCGACATTTACAGTTGGATCTACAAAGGCTCAAGTTCTCACAGCTCAAGGCAATCCTACCTCTATGAACTCATCTTCAGACCAAAAATACTTTTACGGAAGCAGCTGGGTCCAGTTCGATAGATATAGCGACACAGTGGAAGCCTGGGACAACTCAGGAGGCAACCTGAACCTTACCCAGTCAGGACCGAACGGTTCGACATTTACAGTTGGATCTACAAAGGCTCAAGTTCTCACAGCTCAAGGCAATCCTACCTCTATGAACTCATCTTCAGACCAAAAATACTTTTACGGAAGCAGCTGGGTCCAGTTCGATAGATATAGCGACACAGTGGAAGCCTGGGACAACTCAGGAGGCAACCTGAACCTTACCCAGTCAGGACCGAACGGTTCGACATTTACAGTTGGATCTACAAAGGCTCAAGTTCTCACAGCTCAAGGCAATCCTACCTCTATGAACTCATCTTCAGACCAAAAATACTTTTACGGAAGCAGCTGGGTCCAGTTCGATAGATATAGCGACACAGTGGAAGCCTGGGACAACTCAGGAGGCAACCTGAACCTTACCCAGTCAGGACCGAACGGTTCGACATTTACAGTTGGATCTACAAAGGCTCAAGTTCTCACAGCTCAAGGCAATCCTACCTCTATGAACTCATCTTCAGACCAAAAATACTTTTACGGAAGCAGCTGGGTCCAGTTCGATAGATATAGCGACACAGTGGAAGCCTGGGACAACTCAGGAGGCAACCTGAACCTTACCCAGTCAGGACCGAACGGTTCGACATTTACAGTTGGATCTACAAAGGCTCAAGTTCTCACAGCTCAAGGCAATCCTACCTCTATGAACTCATCTTCAGACCAAAAATACTTTTACGGAAGCAGCTGGGTCCAGTTCGATAGATATAGCGACACAGTGGAAGCCTGGGACAACTCAGGCGGAAACCTGAACTTGCAGTAGTTGTAACCCATGCCTGATTCCACTGAAATACATGGTGACCAGAAGAACATTACGGTGTTCGGTTTCAGTGCCCCGTGGGTGGTAGCCCTAACAGCCGTAATCCTCGCTGGAGTGATCGGCCTGGCTTGGGTGCTTATCGCACAACTTGGTGGCGATAAGTCTCCCGATCCGATTATTGTTTCTCTTCCTCCTTCGCCGACTTCAACAGTGGTCCGTGCTAATACACCGGTGCCCACTCCAACAGCTGCTCCCCAACCGACTGCATTACCTACACCATCACCGACAAGCACTGTAAAACCGGAAGTCCTGCCTCCTGCTCCAACTGAAATACCTGTACCGACAGCTACCAGTATTCCAGTGCCTGACGTAGTTATCGTCGTGCCTCAGGCTTTGGTTAATATCGAGGAAGGAGAGCAGGCCTACCTGAACGGCGTCCGTGTGGTGACTGCGGATAATTCAAGGAACTACGAAGTCCAGATTGACTGGGGTGATGGAAAGGGCGCCGAACCTCCCAAGGCCATACAGGCCGATGGCACGCTGTTAGCGGTTCATGACTACTCGAGCTCAGGTTGCTATGCGGTACAGATATCTGCTAGTGACTTGGTGCTGGACCCTGCAGAGAATGCTCTTCTTATATGTGTTGGAGCGGTCTCCCTACCCACACCCACACCAACTCCACCACCAGCAGCCACTTCTACACCAGTTCCTCCAGGTGTGACGGTTCCTCCGGCTGCCACTCCTTCACCTACGCCCATCCCGTCACCCACGCCTACACCGAAGCCTGCGTCTCCAAATGCGCCGACAGGTATTAGTTACCAGGTATCTGCTGCAGGGGATGTTGTCCTGAACTGGACTCCTGCAACCTCATCTGGAGGTCCGGTTGTAAAAACATTTATAGAGATAGAAGGCAAGCCTGGCCTGATCGAACTCTATGGGGAGACAACGAGTCTGGCGGTTATACCAAATGGTTACTTCGGCTTTGGCTCTCATCGTATGAGGCTTGCAGCTGCGAACGATTCCGGGGTAGGACAGTGGTCTGACTGGACCGGTTATTTCACTGTAAAAATTGAACCCACTGCTACTCCGATTCCAACTCCTTCACCTACATCGAGTCCCACACCAACTGTTGTAGGAGTTCCTACAGCTACTCCGACTGCAACCCCTACACCTACGCCTGTCCCAACTCCTACACCGACTGCAACACCGACTGCAACTGCGACTGCAACTGCGACACCGACACCGACTGCAACTGCGACTGCAACTGCGACACCGACAGCTACACCGACAGCTACACCGACAGCTACACCGACAGCTACACCGACAGCTACACCTACAGCTACACCTACAGCTACACCTACGCCTACATCATCCTCAGCCCCGGCACCGCCGGTACTAACTTCACTTGATACAACCGGGAATGTTGGCATGTACACATCTATCACGACGGGTGCAGACGGCCTTGGTCTCATCAGCTATCGGGACAATGGCAACGAGGACCTTAAAGTCGCTCACTGCGATAACACGAACTGCACATCGGCAACGATTACTTCACTCGATACAACCGGGAGTGTTGGCAAGTACACATCTATCACGATCGGTGCAGACGGCCTTGGTCTCATCAGCTATCGGGACCATACCAATCAAGACCTTAAAGTAGCTCACTGCGACAACACGAACTGTACATCAGCAACGATTACGTCACTCGATACAACCGGGAATGTTGGCAGGCACACATCTATCACGATCGGTGCAGACGGTCTTGGTCTCATCAGCTATTACGACGGTCTTCTCAATAATGGCAACGCCGACCTTAAAGTAGCTCACTGCGATAACACGAAATGCACATCCGCAACGATTACTTCACTAGATACAGCCGGGGAGGTTGGAGATTACACATCTATCACGATCGGTGCAGACGGCCTTGGTCTAATTAGCTATAGCTATTACTATGGTGGCTACATCGGTCAAAACGACGACCTTAAAGTAGCTCATTGCGATAACACTAAATGCACATCCGCAACGATTACTTCACTCGATACAACCGGGAATGTTGGAGATTACTCATCTATCACAACCGGTGCAGACGGTCTTGGTCTCATCAGCTATTACGACTCTACTAACGTCGACCTTAAAGTAGCTCATTGCGATAACACTAAATGCACATCCGCAACGATTACTTCACTCGATACAACCGGAGTTGTTGGTAGGCACACATCTATCACGACCGGCGCAGACGGTCTTGGTCTCATCAGCTATCACAACGATCGCGGCTCAGACAGCTATCTCAAGGTAGCTCACTGTGATAACACGAACTGCACATCCGCAACGATTACTTCTCTTGATACAACCGGGAATGTTGGCAGGTACACATCTATCACGATTGGTGCAGACGGTCTTGGTCTCATCAGCCATTGGGACGATCGCAACACCGACTTGAAAGTAGCTCACTGCTCGAATCTCGATTGTTCTCGTAACAAGATCGTCTTTGAATCACACCGTGACGGGGATGGCGCTATTTATGTGATGAATCCTGACGGATCGAGCCAAACACGCCTCACCAGCAATTGGAGGGACCAGGACCCTTCATGGTCACCTGACAGGTCGAAGATCGTATTTGTCTCAAATGACCCAAATCCTCGCCCAGACGGTTCTTGGGGTGGGCTTCACACTATCTACGTTATGGACGCAGACGGTTCAAACCAGATAAAACTCACCAGCGAAGATGCTCCGGTTAATCCCCATGGTAGTGCGCATGACTACCACCCTTCCTGGTCACCTGACGGATCGAAGATCGCATTTACGTCACAGCGTGATGGGAACCAAGAGGTCTACGTGATGAACGCAGACGGTTCAAATCAGATCCGTCTCACAAACTCTGTTTATGATGATGGTCAACAATTTGCCAACAGTCACCCTTCTTGGTCACCTGATGGATCGAAAATCGCATTTGGAACATTACGGGATAACATCGAGGGGGGTATGTTCACTAACTACGAGATCTACGTTATGAACGCAGACGGCTCTGGTGAGACACGCCTCACCAGCAACCCTCATCAGGATCGTATGCCTTCCTGGTCACCTGACGGATCAAAAATCGCATTTCAATCAAACCGTGATGCGGAAAACTGGGATCAGCTATCATCGCCGACACAGTTCAATATCTACGTTATGAACGCAGACGGTTCAAACCAAACAATCCTCACCAACAATCCTGGGCATGACCAATTCCCTTCCTGGTCACCTGATGGATCGAAAATCGTCTTTCAGTCAGACCGTGAAGGTAATTGTTCATCCAGTTATTGTGACGATGATTCTGAGATTTACGTGATGAACGCAGACGGTTCGAATCAGATCCGTCTCACAAACAATAGTAAATTAGATCGCTTCCCGGACTGGTAACCCATGCCTGATTCCACTGAAATACATGGTGACCAGAAGAACATTACGGTGTTCGGTTTCAGTGCGCCGTGGGTGGTAGCCCTAACAGCCGTAATCCTCGCTGGAGTGATCGGCCTGGCTTGGGTGCTTATCGCACAACTTGGTGGCGATCCGGATCCGGTTGTTGTTTCTATTCCTCCCTCTTCTACCCCGATAGTTGCCCCTACCAACACACCAGTTCCCACTCCAACAACTGCTCCATCTGTCCTGATCCAACCGACTGCATTACCGACACCGACACCAGCCCCGACAATCACCGTGGTTGCGCAAGTCCTGCCTCGTGCTCCCATTGAAATACCTGTACCTACAGCTACCAGCATTCCAGTGCCTGATATGCAGATTGCTGTTCCACAGGTGCCACTAAATTTTGATGCGAATAAGAGCATGCCTCTAACCGGTGTCAGAATCTTGACTCGAGACAATTCGAATAACTACGAAATCCAGATTGACTGGGGAGATGGAACAAATTCAGAACCTCCGTCACTTGTACAAAATGACGGTACGGTGTTGGCTGTCCATAGTTATTCAGAATCGAACTGTTACCAAGTGACAATATCTGCTAGCGACTCTGTACTGGACCCTGCAGAGAATGCTCTTCTTATATGTGTTGGTGCGATATCACTTCCGACACCCACACCAACTCCACCACCTGCGGCCACTTCTACACCGGTTCCTCCAGGTGTAACGGTTCCTCCTACTGCCACTCCGTCACCTACCCCGATTCCGTCACCCACGCCTACACCTAAGCCTGCGTCTCCAAATGCACCGACAGGTATTAGCTACCAGGTATCTTCTGGAGGAGATGTTGTTCTGAACTGGACTCCTGCTACCTCATCTGGAGGTCCGGTTGTAAAGACATTTATAGAGATAGAGGGTAAGCCAGGCCTGATCGAACTCTACGGGGAGACAACGAGTCTGGCGGTTATACCAAATGGCTACTTCGGCTTTGGGTCTCATCGCATGAGGCTTGCATCTGCGAACGATTCCGGGGTAGGACAGTGGTCTGACTGGACCGGTTATTTCACTGCAAAAGTTGAACCTACTGCTACTCCGATTCCAACTCCTTCTCCAACATCGAGTCCCACACCAACTGTTGTAGGGGCTTCTACAGCTACCCCGACTCCAACACCTACACCCACGTTGGTACCAACACCTACGCCTGTACCAACTCCAACGCCTACGGCTGTTCCAACTCCAACTCCGACAGCTACACCAACGCCAACTCCAACAGCTACACCTACAGTTGTTCCAACGCCGACACCAACTCCTACGCCAACTCCTACGCCAACTCCTACGCCAACTCCTACGCCAACTCCTACGCCAACTCCTGTTTCAGGGGCAACGTCTATCTATGACAGTATATTGTTCGCCTCAGACCGTGATGGTAACTTCGAAATATACGTGATGGATTCGAACGGATCCAATCAGGCACGCCTGACAAATACAAACGCAGTGGACCGGGCACCTACATGGTCCCCTAGCGGCTCAAAGATCGCATTTCATTCAGACCGTGATGGTAACTTCGAAATATACGTGATGGATTCGAACGGATCCAATCAGACACGCCTGACAAGTACAAACGCACTGGACCAAGCACCTGCATGGTCTACCGACGGCTCAAAGATCGCATTTCACTCAGACCGTGACGGAAACTGGGAAATTTATGTGATGGATGCAGACGGCTCTAACCAGACACGACTCACCAGTAACAACGCAACGGACGAAGCACCGGCATGGTCCCCTGACGGCTCAAAGATCGTATATATCTCAGACCGTGACGGCAATGGAGAGGTCTACGTAATGAATGCCGATGGTTCTAACCAGAGCCGTCTCACCAACACAAATTCAGCTGAAGAATGGGCTTCATGGTCTCCCGACGGCTCAAAAATAGTATTTCACTCATACCGGGATGGGAACAGCGAAATCTACGTTATGGACGCAGACGGCTCAAACCAGACACGCCTGACAAGTACAAACGCACAGGACGAAGCGCCTACATGGTCCCCTGACGGTTCAAAGATTGGTTTTTATTCAAACCGTGACGGAAACTGGGAAATTTACGTGATGGATTCGGACGGATCCAATCAGACACGACTGACAAGTACCAACGCACGGGATTACCACCCCGACTGGGGCCCCTCTGATCCGGCCTATACTATGCCGGAATTAATATCTGTATCTGTTTCTCCAACTACCGTGTTGAGGGGTGAAATAATAAATATCAAGGTAGTTACCAACAACTTTGCTGACCCATCTGCACGGTTGACGTGGGACAACTCTGTAAATTCAGGTGGTTATCCGGACATCTTGATTAATGCGTCAGATGAATACGTTTGCACTGGGGGGACATGCACATTCCAGATTGCGTTCCCTGTGCCTGATAACCCTGCCCAAGGTAATTTCGGCACATGGGAAGTTAACGGCACATATTCATTCAAAAATCTTCTGCTTTACAGTGGTTGGGTTCAACAGAGATCTTCAAATTATTTAGCCGATGGATTAGTACAAAAAACGGGTGAACCAAACAGTACCCACACTTTCAACTTACCGAATCTATGGGTTGGCCCGACAAAGATCGCATTTGTGTCTGAACGTGATGGTAACCGTGAAATCTATGTTATGGCCTCGGATGGCTCCAATGTAACCCGTCTTACTGATAACGACGATTCTGAAAACGGTTTGGATGCTGATGAAAGGCCATCATGGTCTCCGGATCGTAGCAAAATTGCTTTTTACTCGAATCGTGACGGACAGTATGAAATCTACGTAATGGACTCAGACGGATCCAATCAGACACGCATAACAAATGGGACCCTTCCGGTCGATTCATGGCCAAGTTGGTCCCCAGATGGCAATAAGATCGTCTTTTATTCCAATCCGGATGACCCCGGATTGGACAGCAATTACGAGATATATGTAATCGATGCTGACGGCACAAACCAAACACGGCTGACAAACAACTCGTATCCCGACCGTTACCCTGCATGGTCTCCGGACGGCAGCAAGATCGCCTTCGCTTCGAAACGAGACGGCAGTACGACTTCGATCTACGTGATGAATTCGGACGGAAGCAATCAGATACGTCTCACTGAAACCCGTAGTTGGTATCCCGCATGGTCTCCGAATAGCAGCCAAATTGCCTACGAAAGTAACGGTGAGATTTACCGTATGAACTCAGACGGTTCGAGCCAAACAAATATTTCTAATCATTCCAATGACGATTACGCTCCTTCATGGTCCCCGGACGGGAACAAGATCTCTTTTTTTTCGAACCGTGATGGCAATCTTGAAATCTACGTAATGGATTCAGATGGATCCAATCAGACAAGGCTAACTAATCACGTTGAAGAGGATTGGTGGCCGGACTGGTAGCCCATGTCTGATTCCACTGAAATACATGGTGACCAGAAGAACATTACGGTGTTCGGTTTCAGTGCGCCGTGGGTGGTAGCCCTAACAGCCGTAATCCTCGCTGGAGTGATCGGCTTGGCTTACGTTCTGCTACTCAGGGACGACGGTCAGACAACTGCGCCCCAGCAGGTAGTAGTAACCCAGCAGGAGATATACAGGGCTGAGACGGAGAAGATCGAGGAGAGGGCTTTATCTGTCGCTGACTCCACCAAGTCTGTAACTAAACAGATCACTACAGAGAGTTCGGGTAATCACCGGGTTGATCTTGAGCTGCCAGAGGATGACTACGATATAGCAGTCCGTCTGATTGATCTCAAAGATCTTTCAGTAGGGACAGAAGCCTCAATACGTGCAATTCCGATCCCGGACCTTGGTAAAAGCGATGTCCCATCACCGTATAGATCAGAGCTGGTCCAGGCATTGCTTATAGATGTAACGGGTGTTGATAACGAGGGTGAGCAGGCTGCAACATTGCGGTTCAGCCTTTCTGAGACTCAACTGGGAGAATCTGATCCATCAGGTGTTTCGATGTGGCGTTTCAACAAGCTCTGGGAACAGCTTCCGACTCGTTATATGGGCATGGTGGGAGACGTCCATAACTTTGAGTCTGAGACCCCTGGGTTTTCACTGTTTGTGATCACTAAAGAGACCGGTGTATTTGCTGAACTGGTCGTTTCTGCAGACACATCTCAGGCTGTTTCTGAACCAACAGCCACACCTGTATCACAGCCAACAGAGACATCTACAGCTGTCCCAACTTCTACTTCCACACCAGAACCTACCTCCACACCAGAACCAACACCGGTACCTACGGCAGTCGCTCCCGTTCCACTGCCTACCTCTACTGCTGTACCAGCTACTGCAACTCCAGTACCCGTGGTTCTGCCTACTGCTACTCCGGCACCTACGCCTGTACCCACACCAGTGCCAACACCCGTACCCACGCCTGTTCCGACGGTTGTTCCTTTAAGTATCAAGCTTGTTGAAGGTTCAGTTCCTACTGCGACGAGTGGCGAGTATTACGAGCTGAAGGACTTTCGTATAGAGAACATATCGCAATTCCGGGGGAATATATCTGCATCAGTTAAGTGGGGTGATGGTGGTGATTACAAAGGTGTACCGATCATTCAGGATTCGGGGTTGATACTTGCAGGTCACACCTATACGTCCGGCGGTAATTTCTATGGTGACCTGAAGGTGAGAAGTGATGGCGGGGATGTTGTTGTATTTTCGTTCAAGGTATTTGTAGATGGTGCAGTTGTGGCGACACCTATGCCTTCACCGACGGCTACGCCGACGTCTACGCCGACGTCTACATCGACGCCTACCTCTCAACAGCAATCATTGTTTGAAACTTTTCAAACGAATCCACTGATAGTAGATTCGCCAGTCTGGGTCGGAGGTCTGTGGCAAGACGAAAATAGTCAGGGGCCTGGCAAGGACAATAACATAGCCATCAGCAAAGGCAACGGGATGGGTGACCCTTCGAATGGTGCATTTAATTCCACATTTAAAGTTTTGGGGGGTGACTTAACTGGCACGATTAAAGCAAAAAATGGTGCAGTTTTCGGTTTCAGTAATATCTACCTGCGGTTCACTAATGTTGGCTGGAACCATCCTACGTTGGTGGTCGGTGGCCAGGAATATTTGATCCAAACAGATCCTGATATCAGCAGTTACTGGGTTGATGTAAGGATCGACTGGGATTACCCGGCTAACACCGTCAACGTCTACTTCGATGGGACTCTTGTAAAATCAGTTCTATCTAACAATGTTTCCTCCTACGATTCGGTGACATTCACAACGGTGTCCACCACCGTTAACGAATGGTCTCGTTTAAAGGAACTGGTCCTTTATCACGATGGCTTGATTAGTGATTCAACGCCAACACCTACGCCTACTCCCACTCCCACCCCCACTCCAACTCCAACTCTAACTCCTACGCCCACTCCCACTCCAACTGTTACTCCGGCATCTTCTTCAGGAGCATTCAACAAGATCGTTTTTACCTCAAAACGTGATGGGAACTATGAAATTTATCTAATGGACTCAGATGGTTCAAACCAAACACGTCTTACGTCAACGACTGGCCATGAATCTCAACCGTCTATATCCCCTGACGGAACCAAGATCGTATACGACGTATATGGGACTAACACTGATGATGGAATTCACACAATAGACATTGATGGTTCTAACAAGACTAAATTGGTCGGAGAATGGGGAATTATCAACTCGAATCCTTCATGGTCACCAAATGGGACAAAGATAGCGTTCGTTACCAATAGGCATGGGCCTACGGATATTTACGTCATGGATTCAAATGGATCGAACCAAACCCGTCTGACTTCGAATGCAGATTCTTCTACCTGTAGCAATGATGAGCAACCGTCCTGGTCACCCGATGGGAGCAAATTGGTCTTTTGGTCCAAGGACCTGAGTTGTGCCGCCGGCGAAGATATATTTGTTATGGATGCTGACGGATCCAACAGGATTCAACTGACTGATGACTCGAAGAGCAATTTGTACCCTTCATATTCGCCTGATGGAACAAAGATCGTCTATTCGTCTGATAGCGATATTTACGTAATGGATGCTGATGGTGGGAACCAGACAAAACTTACTATCAACAATAAAACTTCTGGCCGTCCTAGTTGGTCTCCGGACGGATCAAAGATTGTTTTCCAAAAAAATAGTAGTGGAGGAGCGAAAAACAATGAGATCTACGTGATGAATGCAGATGGCTCAAACCAAACAAACTTAACCGCATTAAGTGATTACGATACTTGGCCGAGTTGGGGTCCTGCTGACCCCAACAAAATCGCCTTCCACTCAAATCGTGGTGGAAACTTCGAAATCTACGTTATGGACTCAGATGGCTCGAATCAGACACGTCTCACGAATAACTCCGTTCCTGACAAGAAACCTTCCTGGTCCCCTGATGGCTCAAAGATAGTATTTGCCTCTGAGGTGAGTACTCAAAACTATGAAATTTACGTTATGGACGCAGACGGCTCTAACCGTACAAGACTAACGAATAATTCCCAAAATACATCTGAGAATGATGTCGTACCTTCCTGGTCTCCCGATGGTTCAAAAATCGTTTGGCAGGCGTCACGTGCAGAACATGGCGACGAAATCTACGTTATGGACGCAGACGGCTCTAATCAGACACGTCTCACGACGTCCTACTCGAATCGGGATCCTTACTGGTCCCCTGACAGCTCAAAGATAGTATTTAGGTCACGTCGTGATGAAAACTATGAAATTTATGTCATGGACGCAGACGGCTCTAATCAGACACGGCTCACGACTAATTCTGCGTTTGACCTAGACCCTGCGTGGTCACCGGATGGCTCTAAAATCGTCTTTTCTTCCGACCGTGATAAAAACTCCCCCGGTGATGGAAACTACGAAATTTATGTCATGAACGCAGATGGTTCTAATCAGATACGCCTTACCAATGACTCTGTGGATGATTTCCAGCCTTGTTGGTCCTCCGACGGCTCTAAGATAGTTTTCCATTCCGATCGTGATGACAAGTGGAACATATGGATTATGGACGCAGATGGCTCTAATCAGACACGTCTCACGACGTTTATCCCGACGTTCCCCTCGAGTTACCAAGACAGGAACCCGGACTGGGGTCCGGCATTACGATAACCCATGCCTGATTCCACTGAAATACATCTTGACCTCGACGTAAACGGACCCCAGTTACTGTCAAATCCACTGTCAATCCATCAATTTCTCTGCATTGGAAAAGATAAATTATTATTCGAAACCCGTATGTTGAACTAGGAATCGTGGTGCCGAAGGTGGGAGTCGAACCCACACGGGTGTTACCCCAAAGGTTTTTGAGTTTCTTGTTACAAAAACCTAATAGTTGGTGGGCCCGGAGGGACTTGAACCCCCGACCAATCGATTATGAGTCGATTGCTCTAACCAACTGAGCTACGGGCCCACACGTGCTCTTCAATACGTCATCGAGCATGATGTTGCGTATTAAGGCAATTTAGATTCTCTCATGAGTTTGGGCTTATAGGGAACATTTATTGCATATCCTATTGTTAACCATCATGATTTTGAAAATCCACGATTCCTCCCACTTAGAAAATCAGACCGGTAGTTCTCAGGGAATGGTTGTAATCAAAATGTTGCTGTGAGTTAAACACTGCTGATAACCTTCTTCCCTGATTTCAAACTTTAGGAGCCCCTACATATGACTTCCCTGGCAAGCCTTATCAACCTCACCAACTGGGGGCGTTTGGCATTATTGGGAACACTGATCGCGGCGTTTCCACTGCTAATAGCCTGTAGCTCAGAATCTGACTCTGCCGACGAAGTTGCCGCTCCAGCAACGGAAGTAGATGACGCTCTTGCTGAGGTTTCCAGAATCCTTGCCCCAGAAAAGTCGTTCACATTTGACGATTACGTAGCTGCAGGCTGGAAGAAATCCAAACAGTACGATACAGAAACCGTCCCTCAAGCCACCGATATCTGGTACGGATTCTTCAGCGCCAAAGATATAGAAGTCAGGTTCTACGAATCACATGAAATCGCCAAGACTGCCGGGTTTGAAAATGCATCAGAAGCAATTGATCAAAGCTTCCGGGAAGGCGGTCAATACGGAGCCAGTAACCGAGGCGCAGGCTCGTCTGCAGTCACGAAATACAAGGCATTCGTGGTAGCGGGGAACACAGTCATGCTTTGCGAACAGTCAGTCGACTCGTGTATCGCCCTTGCGGACGTTTTAGGTAACTAATCGGTACGGAACTCGTTGAACAGGTGCTCGAATATACCTATCGGGCCGAACATTATTACCGCCACCACCACAAAACCTGCTGCAGTAGTGACGGCAGCAGTTCGGCGAACGTTGAAATCGACATGATTTGGGCCGATGAATCGAAACACGCCAGCAGCCAGTACAACCGACGCAATACCAGCCCAGAACGCTTGTTTAAAGCCTGTTAAAGCATAAGTAAGAACAAAAAAAGGCGTTCCCCAAATCCAGGCTGACAGCGCCTCACCTACAGATACCTCTACAACGGAAAGTCCGGTGACATCCAGCAAAAAAAGATTCGCCGGTAATAACAGTCCGACAATAATCGGAAGAAAAATCGTATACAACACTACCGTGATCACGAGCGGCAAATAACGCCCCTCTCTGCCTGCGATAGCAGTAGCTATGATACCGGCCACCAGCATCGCTATCCCCCCTCCAATAAAAGGAGCGATAGAAAGCTTCAATATATTCACAAAGTTAGGCCTGTGAAGAACATACTGCCAGTCAGCCTCATCGATTGTGACGACTATGTTCGTGTAGTGAACAATGAGTGCCATGGCTATTCCTAAAGGAACAAGCGCAAAGGCCATGCCGCGACGACGGCGACGATCATCCTCGAACCGATCTTCTTCGATCCGATCGCGATCCAAATAACTTTGTCTGAATGAGGTACTCGCTGATGGGTGAGCTTGCATTAGATCAATTGTATCGCCCGAATGTCCCGTAAATACAGGTAAAAAATCATCGGAAGCAAAAGAAGTGGATCAACTCCCAGGAGCAATACGTAATGACCACTGCTACACTCCGCTGCACTATTTGAAACAGCGAGCCACTCAGATAGCAACTAACCAAACGAAACTGAAAGACGAATGATCGATGAAAATCACAGATGTGCGACTAGAAATGTTCAAATGGGCGCGCGCTGTCCCGATCACAAACGGCCTTTATACCTACACGCACAATCTGCTAAACATCGTCGTAATCGACACCGACGATCCTGACATACAAGGAATTGGACTTGCTGGCGGCATAGAGTCAACTCCCGAAGTAGGTGCAGCGTTCGTTGAACATTTCAAGAAAGGAATCATAGGCCAGGATCCACTAAATAACGAAGCACTCTGGCACGCTATGTGGCGTCCAAAATTAGTAGGCCGCCGAGGAATTTCAACAAGGATCATTGCAGGGATAGATATCGCCCTCTGGGACATCAAGGGCAAAGCGGCTAATATGCCCGTCTACAAACTTCTCGGAGGTTTTACTAACAAAGTCGATACTTACATCGCTGGCGGTTATTACGAGGAAGGTAAAGGCCTTAAAGAACTAGCTCAAGAAATGGAAGACAATGTCAAGTTAGGTGCAAGGGCCGTAAAGATAAAAGTGGGCGCTGTTCCAATCAACGAGGACATTGAAAGAGTGCGTGTTTGCAGGGACGCGATTGGGCCGGATGTAAGGTTGATGGTCGACGCCAATAACGCCTATCGCCATTACCAGGCAATCGAATTCGCACGAAAAGCCGAGCAGTACGATCTTTTTTGGTTTGAAGAACCGGTTGAACCTGACGACTACATTGGTCAGGCGGAGATAACTAAAGCGACCTCTGTTCCGATCGCTGCAGGAGAAAATGAATACACCCGCTACGGATTCCGCGACATGATCAATGCACGCGCCGTAGATATATTGCAACCGGATGCTTTAGTACTCGGTGGTATCACTGAGTTCATGAAGGTTGCGGCACTCGCACAATCTAACGATCTGGATGTCGCCCCACACGGAGCGCAAGAAGTGCACATACATCTGGTAGCAGCAATACCGAATGGATTAATCCTTGAGTACTACCGTGACTCGGTAAATCCTATGCATGGCAAGGTATGGGAGCACGAACTCGTAATTAAGGATGGGTACGTGTACGCACCGGATCTACCTGGCCTGGGACTTAAACCCAAATGGGACACTCTGGCACCATACAGGGTGGGCTAGAGGCATATAATTTCGACCGACTGGTTATCTGGATATTTGGAGTAACACTGACGCATGCCAAATTTTGATTACGAGGCTCCAACCTCGCTGAAAACTGCACTGGGGTTTTTATCCGGAAATGGAGAAATTCGCCCTCTCGCAGGTGGTACCGACGTTATTGACCAGCTGAAAAGCAATCGTCGAAACGCAGATTTGGTAGTAGACCTGAAAAGAGTGCCTGAACTTCTGGCTCTTGAACTAGGCGAAAAGCACTTACGAATCGGAGCGGCCGTTTCCTGTACTGAAGTCCACAACCTCACTGCGGAAAATGACTGCTTCCCTGCCCTCTCAGAAGCATCTGAATTGATAGGTTCAATCCACATACAAAACAGGGCCAGTATCGGTGGGAATGTTTGTAATGCCGCTCCCTCTGCTGACACAATCCCCCCGCTGTTGGTTCATGAAGCTGTAGCACACACGACGAGCGCTACAGGGGAACGTCAGATTCCATTAATCGATTTCTTTGCAGGACCGGGACAAACGGTTTTGCAAAAAGGAGAAATACTAAAAGAACTCGTTCTACCAGTATCCTCATCTAATGCTGCCTCTGCTTATCTGCGCTTTATCCCTCGGAATGAAATGGATATCGCTGTAGCAGGGGTTGGATCACTAATCGAAGTCGAACCATCATCTAACATAGTCAAAAAGGCTCGTATCGCTCTCGCATCTGTGGCCCCAACGCCCGTCAGAGCATATGCAGCGGAGCAATTCTTAGAGGGGTCGACCATAGATAATCCAACTATCGAAGAAGCAGCAGATCTTGCGGTAGAAGCGGCTGTGCCAATTACCGACGTACGTGGTTCTGCAGAATACAGAAAAGAACTCGTCAAAGTCCTGACCAAGAGAACACTGAAAATTTGCCTGGAGCGACTGGCCTGACAACCTTCATCCATTGAGATTCTAGTCCCACACCATCTGAAATATCTAAACATGAGCAAAAAACACATAAAGACAACTGTGAACGACGTTGAACATGAGATTCTTGTCGACTCAACTTGGACACTGCTGGAAACACTCCGTGACCACTTAGGCCTGACGGGAACAAAAGAAGGATGTTCAAACGGCAACTGCGGTGCCTGTACAGTGATGATAGACGACAAATCATCCTGTTCATGCCTTGTGTTAGCACCTGAAATCGATGGTCGAAAAGTCACCACAGTCGAAGGACTCGCAGACCACGGCCACCTATCCCCCGTCCAGGATGCCTTTGTCGAAAACTCAGGCCTGCAATGCGGATTTTGCACTCCAGGATTCATGATTGCCGCGACAGCTCTTTTGAATGAAAACCCGCATCCTACGGAGAATGAAATCCGTCTTAAACTTGCCGGCAACCTTTGCCGATGCACTGGATACGATAAGATCGTTCGTTCCGTTCAAGACGCTGCTGAACGTCTTAGCAAATCTTAGGCTCAATACGCCGATCTTCTGGTATCTCTGAAGTCAATCACAGGAATAAACGAGACCTTGTGCTCCGATATACTAATCTGAACTGATGTTGAAACTCATTGGTTATGCGTCAAAATAATGTAGATACCTACTAACCCATCTGTACCTACACCTATAGCAGCACAGACGGTAAATAATTAGGGAAAACATGGAACAGGTATTCCGAGCAGCGCATCAAGAAATAAAATCTGGCCATGACATGGTTGTTGCCACGGTCGTAAAAACGTCCGGGTCCACACCACAAAAGCCTGGCGCTAAGTTGCTTGTGCGCGCAGACGGATCAGGAGTTGGCACACTTGGCGGAGGCTGCGTCGAAGGCGACATATGGTTCGCTTCTTCCCAACTCCTTAAAAGTGGCGGACCAGCGGAAATGCGAGACTACGAACTGAACGAAGATCTGGCTGCCCAGGATGGTCTCGTTTGCGGTGGAACAATGTACTTTCTACTTGATCCGGTTCGTGAGTCTGTGGAGGCCCAATATACCAATGAAGAGGTTATAGCCGCCTACGAAGGCGGTGCTCCTGTAGCTGTCGCGAGCCTGATGAAAGTACCAGATGGATCAGATCTAATTGTGGGCTCCAAATTGTTGATACGCGAAAACAGTTCAACTAAAGGCTCTCTCGGAGATGAAAAATTGGATGCCAGTGCGGTGGTAGAAGCCAGAAAATTGCTGGCAATGGGGAAGAACGACTACATTTCAACCAAGTCGGGAATTGAATATTTCATAGAAGCCTATACGACACCACCGACGCTTGTACTAGCTGGCGGAGGGCACGTTTCAAAGGCAATTTCAAACATAGCCTCAACTCTCGGTTTTCGAATTTTCGTGATCGACGACCGGGACGAATTTTCTAATAAAGATCGATTCCCCGAGGCGGATAAAGCAATCGTATCTGACTATGGATCAGCATTTGAAAAACTACCAATTGGCACGAATTCATTCATAGTAATCGCTACCCGTGGGCACCGTTACGACACATCCGCCACTGCCTCAGCAATACGAACCCAAGCCAGTTATGTCGGATTGCTCGGATCAAAACGCAAAACGATTCTTATCTATGAAGAGTTATTCGCACAAGGTTTTACGATGGAACAAGTCCAAGGTGTTAGATCACCTATTGGTCTGGATATTTCTGCAAGAACCCCTGAAGAAATCGCACTGTCGATAATGGCAGAGATCATTGGGTTCCGTTTGGGTGGGGGCGGTGGCCAACTCTCATTGGACCAAAATCTGATTGATAAAGCCGCTGCTAAAGCCTCGAAGAGACAGGCTGGCGCAGAAGTAGCCGGCGCAGATTAACGTGAGTGACAAAACTATTGGGATTCTCCTGGCTGCTGGAAAATCCAGCCGGATGGGTCGTCCAAAACCACTTTTGCCCTGGCGTGGTACGACCCTGGTCGAATACCAGATGAATTCTCTGCTACGAGCTGGATGCGAAAAAGTGGTGGTTGTAACGGGTAAATACGATGCGGAAATGATGCCTGTACTGACCGATAGGCCTGAAATCATCAGGGCATACAACCCCAAATATGCTGCAGGTAAAGCGACTTCAGTAAAAACAGGAATTTGGGAACTACCTGACGATGTAAGATCCATCGTGCTGCTTGCTGTAGACCAACCTCGCCCGGCTTGGGTCATTGAGAGGATCCTCAATGAACATACCGATTACGGTGCGGACATAACCTCCCCGCGGTTCAACAATCACGGAGGGCATCCCCTCATATTTGATTCATCTTTGAGAATTGAACTGGCATCCGTCACGGAACAGGGTGAGGGCATCAGAGAAATATTCAAAAAACCAAACATTACCCGTAAGGACGTCATGTTCGAATCAGCAATCGTCCGTTTAGATATCAATACCCCTGAAGCATACAAAGAGGCGATAGCATCATACGCAGACCTGGCTGAGCAACGATAATAATTTTTACGGTCCCGCATAAATTCAGGAAAATCTGAGCGGCTTGCAAACGTGTTTTAGGGAAAAACATCGAGGTTAGTCCGCAAGAAAAGTTCTACTCATAGCATGACAAATAACGAAACCAGTCCTTCAGGTAATAACCTGGACGAAGCGCGCATTTTTTTGAATTCAGCCGAGATCGATGGTTGGCTAACAAGAGACTACAGATATACAAACCCTGTTTTCGAGGCTGCCCTGGGTCTACACATCGAGAATTTAACCCGACCAGTGTGGCTCTGGATTCCTGCAAACGGTGAACCGTCCATACTTGCGCATGAAGTTGATATTGGTAGGTTCCCTCAAGGTTCGATACCGCTGGTAGCCTATGGAAGTCGTCACCAGATGGTCGAAGCACTTAAACAAAGCTTAAATGGTGCAAACACCGTCGCAATGGAATATTCACCGCTTTATGAATTGCCTAGGGTCGGCCGGGTGGATGCTGGCACTATCGAATTAGTGCGTTCACTTGGAGCGGACGTGGTGTCTTCAGGCGATCTGGTTCAGCACTCAACCGAAAGATGGACACCCGACCAACTCCAGTCACATTTCTTCGCAGTAGAAGCTTTAGACAAAATTGTGACACAAGCTTTCGAATATGTCGGTGAAAACATCCGTTGGGCTTTAACAGAACATGATGTCGCAGAGCATATTCGAGGTAAGTTCGATCAAGCAGGACTTGAATTCGATGACGGTCCAGTCGTGGCGTTTAACTCACACTCGTCCGATCCCCACTACGATCCAAAACCAAGCAACTCAGCTGTTATCAGACGAGAAGGATGGTTATTGATCGACCTATGGGCTCGTAAGAAATCTGATTCCCCTGAGCAACGTAACATTTCAGCTGACATCACCTGGACGGCGAAATTAGGTGAACCACCCAGTAATAAACATCGAGAAGTCTTCAGGTCAGTTACCAACGCACGAGACGCCGCATTCGAACTTCTGGAGAATCGCGTTCTCGAAGGTGATAATCCGCAGGGGTGGGAAGTCGATCGCGCAGCACGTAAGGTAATTGAGAAAGTAGGATACGGAGACCATTTTGTCCACCGGCTGGGACACTCGCTAGGCTACGAGGTCCATTCAAACGGTGTTAATCTCGATGACTGGGAGACCCACGATACCCGCACGGTGATAAACGGAGTTGGGGTAACCATCGAGCCGGGTGTCTATTTACCCGAATTTGGAGTGAGATCAGAAATAGACGTCTACTTGGGTGAAGACGGCCCTGAAATCACCGGTAATCTCCAAACGGAAATCGTTCAAATCGAGACGAGTTAAATAACCACCTCAGCACCGACCTCCAACGCCCTCACTTTTATACCTGCATAATTGCCGTTCTCAACCGGGACACCATTCACCAATCGATCCTCTGTAGCCTCGGCTTCAGGATCACCAGCGACAAGAACGCCTTCCTCTCCAGGCAGAGTGGGAGTCGAATGCAGTTGACCAATCATGTCGTCCATCATGGCTTTAAAATCATCGATATCTCTGAATCGTCCGATATCGACGGCCATAAGACAGGTCATATTTTCACCACGAGCCAGTTGCCGACTAAAACCTCCGCCCGATAACACTCCACACAGAATATCCACCATCATTGCCAGGCCATAACCCTTATGTGATCCCTGCTCACGAGTATTACCAAGTGGATTCAGGGCCCAACGGTCATTTTCTTCTTCAGGTTCGGTTAGAGGTTTACCCTCAGTGGTAAGAGCCCAGCCTTCGGGAATATTTACCCCGAGGCGACGTGCAAGTCCAACTTTACCACCCGCAACTGTACTGGTTGCCATGTCTAAAACAAAATCCCGCTCTGCACCTGCAGGAGCAGCGAATCCAATAGGATTGGTCCCAAGCATTTTTTTAGCACCAAGAGCAGGTCGGACCGATGGCGTTGCAGTTGTCATAGACATTCCGATCATGTCATGTTCAAGCGCCATCATCGCGTAATACGCCACCATTCCAACATGGTGACCATCTCGGATACTAACCATCCCGAGTCCATACTCCTGCGCCTTACGGATAGCGATTTCCATCCCCTCATAGGCAGATACAAGGCCAATCCCATTACCGGCACTGAGTAGTGCCGTAGTCTCAGATTCAGTTATAACACTCGTCTGTTGCGGGACCGTAAAAAAACCGTTCTCAATAGCTTCCGAATATCCAATAACCTGTGAGACACCATGCGTGTCAACGCCACGCACACTCGCGGAAACTAACACTTTAGCGGCAATATCTGCATGATTTTCCGGCGTTTCAACAGCCTGAAATATCATCGAAAGTTGTCTGTGAAGATCCTCTGCAGAGACTCGCGTGGAATTGGAGTCGTTAAGTTTTACCTTGTGTGCCATTTAAATAAAAACCTCTACCCCCAGATCTACCGCGCGCAACCTCATTTCATCGTACTGCCCATTCTCAACTGGCACTCCATTTGCTGAACGATCATCCTCGAAGTCCGCTTCTGGGTCACCCGCAACGAGCACAGCCTTTTCGCCAGGCAACGGAGGAGTTTCATGAAGTTCACGAATCATGTCGTCCATCATCGACTTAAAATCTTCGACATCCCTGAACCGAGCAATATCAACCGCCATAGTCCAGGACATGTTCTCGCCACCCGCCAGTTGTGTGCCAACACCGCCGCCCGAAAGTACACCACAAAGAATATCCACCATCACCCCAAGCCCATAACCCTTATGAGAACCTTGTTCTCTTGAACCACCTAAAGGGTTTTGTGACCAATGATCGCCACGATCTGCCGGTGGATCTGTCACAGGCTCTCCTTCCCCAGTTACAGCCCACCCTACGGGTATTTCCACACCCAGTCGTCTAGCCAGTCCGATCTTTCCGCTAGCAACTGTGCTGGTTGCCATGTCCAAGATAAAGTCTCGCTCATGACCAGACGGAGCACCAAATGCAATTGGGTTAGTACCAACACGTGGACGTGCACCAAGAGCCGGCCTGACCGCTTGATTGGCGTTGGTCATAGCCATGCCGATCATATCGTTCTGAGTCGCCATCATAGGGTAGTAACCCACCATCCCTATATGGTGGCCATCACGTATGGTGGCCATTCCCAGTCCAAACTCTCGAGCTTTGGCAATCGACATCTCCATGCCCTGATGAGCCGCCACAAAGCCAAGGCCATTGCCACAACTCAATAACGCCGTCGTTTCGGTTTCAGAAATGACTTCCACAGTCTGAGGAATTGTGTAAGTCCCATCCTCAATAGACACGGAATACCGAACAGCATTCCCGACGCCATGCGTATCAACTCCACGAAGACTAGCCGAGACAAGAATTTTGGCTGTGATCTCAGCGTGATCCTTGGGAGTGCCTACGCCCTGTAAGATCGCAGAAACCTGTTTATGCAAATCCGCAGCTGATATGCGAATTGAATTAGATTCATCGAGTTTTAAATATTCAAGTGCCAACGACTTCTACTCTTTCCATATGCCTACCCCGTTTCGGGCAGGATTTGGACAAAGTTTACGCCTAAATATGTGCGCTTGTTACCTGATCCTCCAGACAAGTTGAACACTCGAAAAAAAACCTCGGAAAACAAGCCTAATTTTGGACAATACAACAGTGATCAAAAAAGACTTTAAGTGATATTTCTAATCCGGCAGCCGCGTGCCGATGCCTTGTTCAAGCGCCAATTCATAAAGTCTGGCACATACGGCGAGATCTTCAAAAGCCACACCCTGGGACTCAAACAACGTAATATCGCTATCACTTAAACGTGCAGCTTTAAGGCCTGCGACAATAGTGTCAAGCCGTACAGCCGAATCCCATACAAAATCACCAGTCTCAGCAGCTTGCATCAATTCTCCGCATTCAATTTTTGCCTGCTCAATATCATCACAGACTATGAGATCTGCCTTCCTGACAGCCAATGTGTCGAGCTCTCGTTTCGTCCAGGAATTGTTACCAGCAGCATTAACATGCATCCCCGGTTCTAGCATCTGGCCGGTCACAACAGGCTCAACTGAGTTCGTAACAGCAATCAACACGTCAACCCCTTCGGCTGCATTTTCTTTTGATTCAACTGCCACAACTTTCGTACCTAGCCGATCTGCCATATTCGAAGCAAACTTCTCGCGATTAACGCGCTGACGAGAGAAAACTTTAACGTCTGTGATATCTCTAACAGCACAGACCGCTTCGAGCTGGGTTTCAGCCTGATAGCCAGACCCAATGATCCCGACTGTCGAAGCGTTCTGCCGTGCCATGTAATTAGTAGCGACCCCTGACGCTGCTCCAGTACGAACCTGACCCATCCTGCCAGCCTCTAGCAATGCTATTAGGCCTTCTCCATTTGTACCGTAAAGCATTACGTGAAAATTCACTCCACCAGAGCCGCCAACGTACGATTTATGCCCAGCGAATCCTCTCTTTGGCCAGGTCGCAGACATAAAATTGTACGATCCACTTCCAGTCGGCAGTCGATATCGCGATTGGTTATACACCTCACCGGCAGACCTTGCTTTGAAAACTTCTTCGAGCGCTTTCAAAGCAAGGTCCATATCCAGAAGATCATCCACCTCAGCTTCAGTAAGAAATAATCGTTTTATACGCGGCATGAAAAATTAAATCCTGTCTTTGTCTTTACCCATGAACCATCTCACTTCGGATGGCGCCACATATGGTTTAAAGGACCATTACCTTCCCCTACTGCATATGCATTATTCATCGCTTCCCATACATATTTTTTTGCACTACTAAACGCTGTTTGAATCTGGTCTCCTAATGCCAAACGTGCAGCAAGTGCCGAGGCAAACGTACAACCTGTGCCATGGTTACTTGTCGAGTTGATCCAAGGAAGAGCACATTCTGTGAAGGAATCACCGTCGTATAGCAAATCAACACTTTGCCCAGAAGTTTCCAAGTGCCCGCCTTTTACGATTACATAGTTCACACCAAAATCACTAATCACCCGCGCAGCATCTCGTGAATCATCACTTGAGCTGATGCTGATACCGGCCAATTCAGCTGCCTCGGGAATATTAGGAGTAGCCACGGTGGCAAGAGGAAGTAAATCGCGCCGATAAGTTTCGATGGCTTCATCCCTGAGCAATCTGGCCCCGGATGACGAAACCATCACTGGATCAACGACAAGTGTTTTCCAGTCATAATCAAGTGTTTTCTGAGCGACGAGTCGAACGATATCCGGTGAAGACAACATACCGGTCTTGACGGCAACCGGATGCATATCTTCAACAACTGCATCAATTTGAGCTGTGATTATTTCGAGATCAACTTCCTGGACTGCAGAGACACCCATGGTATTTTGCGCGGTGACTGCGGCAACCGCCGACGCCCCATGAACTCCATGTGCTGCAAATGTCTTAAGGTCAGCCTGAATTCCAGCTCCACCACCCGAATCACTCCCGGCAATTGTCATTACTACAGGCACTTTGATCTCGATCGCCTTTTCTCTCATGTTTCACCGTCGTATGCCATATTCCAGAACGCGACCTCGTATCGCAAAGCCTGCTCAAATATAAGTTCAAGTCTCGGTATATCAATATCCATAGCTTGATCGACGACCATCGTTAAATGTTCGACAATCGGACCAAGGGCATCTTCGCCATGAAGTTCAATCCATCCTTGATAAAAATCACCTAACTCGGAGCCGCTGTCTTTCGGATTCGCTCCTTCTGTTTGAAGACGTTCGCCCCAATCCAAATAAACACCTTCTGTGACCAACATAGCAGTACAAACCTCACGAAAGGAGCCCTCGTACGACAGTCGTACAAGAAAATCTCCAAAGGACGAAGTAGTTGGAAGAGGTTGAGCACTGAGGTATTGACTCTCATCTATACCAAGTGTTCGAAAAGCATCTATAAACAACGTATCTTCCGCTCCTAAGATGGCGTTGAGAAATTCTTCCACAGGACGTGCAATTTTATTGCTTGGAGCTTTCGCTACTGCGATCCCAGCCGTTTTGACCAGGTCATTAATGAATATGTAATCCTGCTCAAAATATCTTGAGAAACGTTCCCTGCTCAAAGTTCCCTCACCGAGCTCTGTGATGAACCTATGATGAACTGCGGCATCCCATAACGTTAAATATTTCTGTTTAAGTTGTTCAGTGACAGTCAACGATTCCCCCTTTTTGGGTAACGGGTAAACAAGGTTCACCATTGGACTCCTGTGTCCGAACAAATAGAATACCGCCTTGTGACTGATAGAGACGTGTGCTCAACTGTTTTAATTTCTAAGGAGATCGTATTTGAATGGTAAAAACATAAAAGCACTGGTGTTCGATGTTTTCGGAACGGTCGTTGATTGGCGCACCTCCATCGCTCGCCAAGCGCAAGAGTTTGGTTCCAAACACGGGGTCGAAGCTGACTGGGATCAATTTGCCGACGACTGGCGCGATGGATATCACTCAGGAATGACCAAGGTTAATTCGGGTGAAGACAAATGGAAAATCGTCGACGAAATTCATCGGGATCGATTAGAGCTACTAATGAGAAAATACGAATTCCCTACCTTGGAGGAAGATGAAATTGTCGACTTCAACAAATCCTGGCACCGACTGGAAGGATGGCCTGATTCAACCGAAGGGCTGACTCGACTGAAATCGAAATTTATCGTGGCATCGCTTTCAAATGGAAACGTAGCCTTGCTGACAAACATGGCCAAGTTTGCAAACCTGCCGTGGGATGCTGTGCTCTCAGCCGAATTGGCAGGTAAATATAAAACACATCCATGGGCCTATCAGCGTACGGCGCAATTACTAGGGCTGGAACCAGAAGAGGTGATGCTAGTAGCAGCTCATAATGGTGATCTGCGCGGTGCAATCAACGCAGGACTCCACGCTGCATTAGTAACACGGCCAAACGAATTCGGAAATTCCAAAAAGCCCGACCTGGAACCCGAACCGGACTTCGCCTTTTTTGCCAAAGATTTTCACGATCTTGCTGACCAGCTTGGTTGTGACTGACAATCCAAAATTCAAGGATCGAGAAAATGAACTGGAATTTCGAAAATGCTGCACCAGTCATCGGCTCTATTACCGAAGGTAATGCATGGGACGGTGAAAAAATGTTGTACTCAAATATCGCTATGAATCGAATATTGAGTTACGACCCCAAGACCAGAAACGTCGCGGTTTGGCGTGATAATACACAGGGCACAAACGGGTTAAATTTCGACTCAAAAGGAAATCTGTTTGGCTGCGCGGGTAATGGCCGGAAGATTGCTAGATTCGACCCGAACGGAGACATGACAACAATTGTTGATCGATTGGATGGACGTCGAATCAACAGCCCAAATGATCTTGCCATAACTCCATCAGGAGCAATCTATTTTTCTGACCGTGTTGGCGACGTCGAGCCAAACGTAGGAATAGATCATTCATCGATAATTTCAGCAGAGCCCCAAGAGGACGGCTCATATAAGGCGATTCGACGTACTTTCGACACAACTATGCCCAATGGACTGTTATTTTCTGAAGACTACAAAACTTTGTACGTCGCTCAAAGTGACTACCGAGCCAACGAAAAACGTGAGCTGCGCGCCTACCCAGTTAACAATGACGGTTCGTTAGGAACATACGACGTTTTACATGACTTTGGCCCCCATCGAGGTATAGATGGCATGACCCTGTCGAGTGAGGGGCATATTATCGCTTGCACTGGATGGGAGATCTCAGGACCTGGCGGTATGATCACTATCTTCGATCCCAGAGGTCGAATCATTCAAACCCACCCCACCCCTGCGCTCAGGCCAACAAACTGCACTTTCGCAGGTGAAGACCTATACGTAACTTCGATTGAAGGACATCTACTGGTCGCTCATGAAACAGGAATGACAGGCCATTTATTGTGGCCCAATTAACCCATCGGCTATAGAACATAACGACATCAAGGAAAAAGTTTGACAAATGCCTACTTGGAAATGGACCCAAATCGCAAAACACGACACACTGACCGAAGGCCCAGTATGGGATGGCTCAGGACTGCTCTACAACGAAGTTGCTAAAAGCACCACCTTCAGATGGAACCCAAAAAACGACGATATCTCGATATGGAGGACGAACACTGGAGAAGCAAATGGAATGGTTTTTGACAGACAAGGCCACTTGTTTGTTTGTGAAGGTGGGACTCATAGAGTTACAACGGTAGACACCGAAAATCCCGACCTCGATCCAGACGTCGTCAGTAGTGGACTTGAGGGTGAAACATTGAACTGGCCGAATGATCTAGCAATCGATCAACACGGGCGCGTCTACTTTTCGGACCCCAACTACTCAGGCAGTCCTAATAATCTAAATGAAGAATCCGTCTACATGGCGGAACATACATTTGGAGGCAACTGGAACACCCACAGAGTTACATTCGACACCCATAAACCTAATGGAGTTCTTTTTTCAATAGACCAGAAAACATTATTTGTAGCGGATGCTCCCTTTGAACCATCTGAGCCACGCCAATTGCTTGCTTATCCTGTAAATTCCGATGGAACTCTAAGTGACCATCAAGTTCTTCACGACTTCGGTAGAGGTCGCGGTATCGACGGGATGACCCTGACTTCCTCAGGCGTCATTATCGCAACTGCCGGATCCTCTTCTATTGGCCCAGGTTCAATGATCTATGAGTTCGAACCATCAGGGCGGGTCATCCAAACACACAGAACTCCAGTAGATAGCCCCACAAACTGCACGTATGGAGGAACATCACTTAACACGTTATTTGTGACCTTTGCCGGGGGAGAAGTTTATAAAGTCGTTGAAACAGGTCATAACGGACATCTTGCGTACCCACAGCTTCGCTTCTAATCACCATTGATTCTTTTACCAACGATGCAGGATACAAATTACTGCCCTGTAAAGCTCGTGTCATATGCTGAAGAAGGATCTACTGATTGATCGATCAAACCTTTTGATTTCATCCAGTTCGAGAACGATGTCCATCGTTCAGGCACCAAAGAACCAAATGGCTGGTTTTCTGCTTGCCATAATGGAACAATAAGCTCGACACCAGCCCGATCTACTGCTTCATCAATTTCTGCATCGGGGTTCATCTTAAGCAACGTGTCGATAGATCCTTGAGGATCTGATAATGCTCGTTCATAACCTTTGCTAAATGCTTTTACGAACTTCTTAACAATTTCAGGTCGGTCTCTAACTGTCTTTTCGGAGGCAACTAAGACCAACTCGTAATACGTAGGAACCCCCCAGTCATCTGGAAGCATTACATTGGCATCGTGCCCTTCGTTTTCCATCACGATCAGTTCGTGAGTCCAGTACGCGCCCACGACAGCATCTACGGTACCGGCAAGCAAAGCCTGTGATAAGGCAAATCCTACATCCACCAACTCCACGTCATCTCGAGATAACCCATCCGCTTCAAGCATGGTGGTTAGCATCGCTTCATTCCATGGAATTCCAGGATATCCCACCTTCTTTCCAGACAACTTGCCAGGTCGATCAATACCCGAAGATTGCAGTGACATCATTGAATTTAAAGGGCGCTGAACCACGCCTGCCACTGCAATAACTGGCACACCCGCATTACGAGCCTGCATCAAATCCGGCTGATAAAACATTCCGAAGTCGCTATCCCCGCTCGCAACCAAGCTAAGAATAGCCGTGGGATCCGCCGGCGGCTCTACAGTAACGTCCAGCCCTTCGTCTGCGAAGAACCCTTTATCCACCGCCTCGTAGATCCCTGCATGGTTCGCATTTTGAAACCAATCCAATGTAAGTACTAGCTCTTGGGACTCTGCCTCGTTATTACTACAACCTACATGTACGACCATCATCACAAGTACAAGATAGAAAAATAACTTTTTCATGAGTCCCCTAAATTCTTAGCTTGGTTCAAAATCGATGGGTATTTACGTAAAGACCATTTTTCTATTGCAACAATTACCGAAAATAACGTAATCGCCACCACAGACAAAACCACTATTGCGGCAAAGACTCTCGCTGTTTGGAATTGTGGGCCAGACAACTTCATGAGCCAACCCAGCCCAGCACTGGCTCCAACCCATTCACCAATGACAGCACCAATTACCGATACCACTGCTGCTACTTTCATCCCCGCAAAAAAATTTGGTAAGGCAGTCGGAATCATTAGCTTTCTAAATATTTGTGCATTGGTTGCGCCAAGTGTCCGGAACATATCAACAGACTCTGAGTCAACTGAGCGCAAGCCCGTGACAAGGCTAACTACTAGAGGGAAAAACGTGAAGAGTACTACTACTATAACTTTTGAAAAAATATCCGTACCAACCCAGATAATAAGAAGAGGCGCCAGAGTAAATATGGGTATCGTCTGAGAAGCAATGATAATTGGATAGACCGATCGTTCCATAGTACGAGACCATACAATTCCTGATGCAAGAGCAACCCCTATCATCAATGACACAGCGAATCCCATAATTATCTCCACCAGCGTGACGCCAGCGTGTCGAGCCAAAAGTCCTGTGGAGTCAATTAATTCTTGAAAAATAATTGTTGGTGGAGGAAGTAACCATCTTTGAATATCAAGAAACCAAACAATAAACTCCCATATCAAAATCAGTGCAAGAGCAGTCAAAATCGCTGGTGACCAATTCTTGGCAGCTTGCCACATGCCTACTAAATAATCGATCACAAAGACACCTCTTGTCTCTCCAGTAAAGCCAGGATGTCTTTTCTTAACTCAACGAACGCCGGTGACATGAATGAAGAGTCGATGCTGGAGTCAGTCAACCTGACATCTACTTCAGCGATTATGCGACCGGGCTCACTCGCCATGATCAGTACTCGGTCTGCGAGCAATATCGCTTCCTCTACATCATGAGTAACCAACAGCACTGCCTTATCATTGCGAACTAACACACTAAGCAACCATTTCTGTAAAGCGCTACGGGTTATTGCATCGAGAGCCCCAAAAGGCTCATCAAGAAGCAACACGTGGTTATCAAGCAAAATGGTCCGCATCAATGCGGCTCGTTGACGCATTCCACCAGATAATTGCCAAGGCATATAGTTGAGCACGTCAGAGAGACCAAATGATTTTGCCAGTTCCTTCACTCGTACCTTGGATACATCACCGGAGATGCTCCGTAGTTCCAGCCCAAGCTGGCAATTCTCAGCGATCGTCCGCCACGGCAACAGAAGGTCTCGCTGCTGCATGTACGAAACATTACCTAGTCGCCCCGAAGAATCAAATATACCGTTAGCACTTACAGTTCCTTTACTCGGAGATAAAAGCCCGGAAATCAGATTCAAAAGTGTGCTTTTACCACAACCTGAAGGCCCAACAAGCGCCACAAATTCTCCTCGATTTACCGAGAGATCAACATTATCGAGAACCGGAATGTCCTCGTAATCAAATCTAACTCCGGAAACGGTTAACAACGCGTCCTTATTAACAGTAGACACGGCCATTTCCCAACACGAATTTCTCAGAACAGGAACTCATTCTCATAACACAATCACTCAGGTCTATTTGTAACGCTGAGTAATACATGCTTGGATATGGCATCAGGCCGTTTTCCTACGCTGGCATTACCCAGATCAGGTTCAAGGGTTGGCAAAGTCTCATCGTTTACCATCTCAGCCCGGCTACCCGAGCACCCCTGTGCGTTGCGAACAACACTAGCAAAGTTCGGAACTTCACCTACGCACAAGTTTTGCAACCTCAGAGCATCATGTCAAATCATCTGCCAAATACCATGCCTACAACGTTTGCGGCTTGACCGGGTCACAGCTAGAATGCGGCTAATTCGATTTGAAAAGGCTTGTCATAGACACAGGAAAAATTCATCCGTTTTGGGAACCACCCCGTCAAATCCTAAAGAGAATTTCGCCCGCACCGTCAGCTGCCCAGATTGGGAGATTAACCTCTCGTCAGCTAGCTTGAACGCCGCGGCAGCTGAGTTTCCTAGTCTCGACGTCGTGGCATATCAGGGTCTTATAGCTAAGTTGGGTGTACGAGTAAAATCTCATCTCACCGCTCACCACTCAACATACGATTTCGTTGATGTCATGCACGACGTGATCTTCAGAGAAGCGGGCTTCAAGGGCAACACAAAAGATTATTTCGATCCAAATAACAATCACATAAACCAAGTGATTGACCGAAAAACAGGAAGCCCGGTAGCGCTCTCGATCCTGTACATGGAAGTCGCGAGAACCGCTGGAGTCTTTGTAGACGGGATATCACTTCGCAAACACTTCATTGTGGCGATCGGTGAGGGGGAGGAAAGACTTTATGTTGACCCCTTCTATCGCGGCGGACTACTCTCGAGGAAGGAATGCATCGTCAGCATACTCGGAAAAGAAAGAGTGGACGGCGCTGACTTTGATGATCTGGAGCGCAAATTCCTGCGTCCCACAAACAAGAGAACCATACTCCGCAGGCTCATTAGCAATCTCAAAGTCGCATACGAAAAGCACAAACGATACAAACTTGCCCTTTCGGCTTCGGAACGGATTCAGCTTCTGGACCCTTCAAACTTAGGCAACTTAAGTGAACTAGCGCACTTACAGACCAAGGTAGGTAATTTTGGTGATGCCGTCGACTCTCTGACGCAATTCCTCGAGCGCGCACCTGCTGGAGCAAATACAGAGCAGGCAGAAAGTGCGCTGCGTAAGTTAAAGACATTAACGACTCAGGGAAAAGAAAATCCAGAGAGTTAACAAAGTCTGGCAATCCAAGAATTCCTGGATTAATATCGACAGATAGTAACGATAAGTCATATCTGATCATTTAGAGCGACCTGATAAATTTTTGGACCGTAGCCTCATTTCATCATCAACTCAATGGCATGAGAATTTCCCTTGAGGCAACTCTTGCACGATAACTCTCTCGCCTAGTAGCACGAAATCGACCTTTCCTGATCCATTGATCACAGTTTCCTCCTATCAAAAATACCCAGATAACCGCTGGGAATTCTTAATATGAATGAAACAAGTCTGACCGAAGTAAAAAAACCAGATCGTAATATTTGGACCCATATGAATGAAAACATAGAAACTGAGATTTGGATCTGCGATCGTTGCGAATCTCAACTGGTCGACCTCCATTGCAAGCTGAGATGCGACAACTGCGGTTTTATGCGGGACTGCAGCGACCCTTAAGTTCGATTAAAAACTTATTATCCAAGACCAATTTGATTAACTAACAATCAACAACTTTGGCTAGGTTGCGAACGCACACAAGATGACTGTTCATTTACATCACATACCTGTAACAGCCGCAGCGCTATTTTTTTTCATTGCGCTAAGTTGCTCAAATCAAACGGCTGTTGAAGAACCGACCGTCTCTCGCATAACGCCAGCCAATGCCGTAGATTCCTCGCACAAGGCGATGCAAGAACTTAACAATTTCGAGTTCGAATTAACTCACCGTGAAGGATTCACGACTCTCGCAGGATCACTCGAAATGACAAAAGCCGGTGGGATTGTTACGTCAAACGGTTTTGATCTTATTGCTGAAGCAAGAATAGGACGCGCTTTTGTACGCATTGAAGCAATTGTCATTGACGATAAAACGTGGATGACAAATCCACTCACCGGCACGTGGTCCCAGATTGCCCCTGAGGATAGTCCTTTCTCATTTCTCGACCCGATAAAGTTGGTAGCAGATATTCTGGGGGCAACCCAAAACGCGAGCTATGCAGAAAGCGAACAGATGAACGGTGAATTGATCGTCGTGGGACAGATCCCTGCGACCACCCTTGCTGCGCTCGTTGGGGAGGTTCAGAGAGAAGCTACACCAAAAATAAGCCTGACCCTAGATGCCGAAAGTTATCTCCTAAAAAAAATTGTTATAACTGGAATTACGCAACCTGGAGATGAATCAAACACTATTCGAGTAATAACACTCTCCAATTTCAATACCAAAGTGTTGCTCCAACCACCGATTTAAACGATGCTCCGCCGAATAGGTCAATTCATATCCCCGTACAAACTCATGCTGCCATTATGTTTTGGAGTTTTCATTGCTGCAGATGACCAGACCGTAGTTGTAACCCTTTTACCGGAAATGATGACAGATCTGCGAGTAGCAGTAAGTGAACTCGATCGCGCATCTTGGTCTATCACGGGTTATTTGATCGGCTACACAGCGGCGATGCCTCTAATGGGGCGCATATCTGACCGTACCGGCTATCGACGAGCGTTCCTACTTGCAATGACGATTTTCTCAATTGGGTCTATTTTGGTGGCAGTTTCCCCGCAAATCCCCGGGTGGCTTTACGGTGGAGATCCCGAATACAACTGGCTTATCGGAACGCGTATATTTCAAGCAATCGGTGGCGGGGCCGTGATTCCCATAACCATCGCAGCCGCAGGCGAACTAGTAGACGATAAACACCGAGCTATCGCATATGGTTTGGTGGGTGCAAGTGCTGAAGCAGGAGCAGTTTTTGGCCCCATATGGGGAGGAGGAATAGGAACATGGCTTTCATGGGAATGGGCTTTCTGGCTAAATATTCCTTTGACGCTAGCTGCATCGGTCTGGATTATGAAAAATCCACCAGGCAAGCGGACCAATGTACATGTAGATGTTCGGACCGGACTTATTTTTTCAGCTGCACTCACACTGTTGACCGTTGGCCTTGTGCGAATAGGCCATCCGGATACGCTCATGGCCATCTCACTGACGCTTACGATTGGACTAGTGTTACTTCTCCTCTTCATCAATAATCGTTCACGCGAGGCATTGTTTCCTCAAAATCTGTTCAAACTCCTATCATTTAGCCTTGCGAACGTGACTCATTTTTTCATCGGAGCTGCGTTAATCATCGGCATGGTCACAGTGCCATTATTGGCGGCTACTGTATTGGAAAAGTCTCCGTTAGAAGGCGGATTACAGCTCCTAAGAATGACAGTAGCTATAGGTGTTGGGGCTCTGATTGGAGGTTACATCACACAACGCGTAGGAGAACGAACCCCGATAATGATAGGGACGAGCATTACCGGAATAGGCTTCTTACTGATGTCTCAGTGGACTGTAAATATCACTGACCCCATACTTACCATCCACCTAGTGACTACAGGTCTAGGACTGGGGCTAGTTATTTCACCAATTACGGAAACCGCCCTCAGGAAAGTTGCTCGTGGACAGCGCGGGATTGCATCTGCCTTGCTCAGTGCCTCACGAATGATAGGAATGATAGTTGGCTTAGCTGTAATGACTACACTGGGGACGGCACAATTTCATGAACTGGTTACAGACATCCCCGCTTTCTCAATCGATCCCGATATACAGCAACACATAGTCGACAGCACTAGCGAAGCTGGTATGAAAGTATTCACTAGGTTTTACCAGTACGGTGCAATCGTATGCTTTCTAGCCCTAATCCCAGCATGGATTATGACCAAGAAACAACCCAATCCAATGACTGGTAACAGTTAGTCAGCTGAAACCGAGCGACGGTTCTCGGCTTTACGTTCCGACTCAAGCCGCTCCAAACTATATGAACCATGATCGACGTAAGACATAGCATCAGCCAAAGCCTTATGACCTGCTTTGTCCCGAATAAGAGTATGCATGCGTTGGCACACCCTTCGATAATCTGGATGACCCTGCTGAGCGGTGCGCAGTTCTAAAATATGAAACGCCTCCCGAACATTGAACTGCATCGAATAGCGAATTTTGAATGCAAACGGCACTACATATTGTGCGACTTCAGGGCCATGATCACTGAATACCTGGGCATAAAAATCCGATACACGCCCCATAGCGTCATTCCATCTTTGTGACCAGCCAACCTCACTAATGGCGGGTGGGGTTAAATACCCATGCTTTACACCTAGCCGTTGCCAGTCAATGGTCAACATACGGTGACGCTGTAGATCTCGAAAACTGCCAAAGTCAGACAACACATCAAATCTATAAAAGGATCGCTCCATACCACGACCTGGCTTATGACGCCTATTTTTACGTTGGCCAACGTACGCTTTAATCACTTCAGTTTTTTCAGAATCACTCATACCATCGACAACGCTTTGAAGTTGAATGTCAGAGAGTTCTGTGTGCGCGTACAAGGCAGCCGCGACAATCTTTTTCTCTGCGTCTGAATCCCATTCAACCAAAGATACTTCGGGTGTAGAATCCGGATCCGCATCAATACTCGATGCAATCCTCTCGACTGCATCATGATTTTCTTTCAAGTAGCGTGACCAGGCGCCACCACGGTTGGGCAAATCCACACGTTTCATAAAAGAGGGAATTACTTTTCGAAGCTCCACCAGCATTTTTTGAGCATATTCACGCACCTCTTCTAAAGGATGGCTATTCATTCTTATAAGCAAGTGTTCATAAGCTTGACCAGTAGCAAATATCCCGACATTTGAGTATGTCGATGCTGGTAAAAGACCACGTGCGACATCACAAGCTTTAGCTCTAATTGATGCGTTGTAGATGAATTTAGAATCACCAGATTGCCTGGGATACTGATTTTCATAAAAAGTCACACAGGTGTGAACTAGTTGCGAATACTCGTCGAATAACCAATCAACAGTGTCTTTGTAATCTGAGGCAATCTTTCCGCTTTCGATCTCCGGCGGAACGATATAGCGATAATCATCGCCCAACTTCTGATCGTAAAAGATGTAACGAGTTGATTGCTCCAAATACGCAGCCAGTCGACCCCATTCCAAAACCTTAGTGAGAATATTCGAGGCCTGTTCGCATGCAATATGGGCTCCGCCCAGTTGAGCTACAGAATCATCGCCATACTCCGAAAAAACTCGGTCGAATAAGCTCTGAGCCCGATCAACTGACACAACATCGGTATTAACGGTTGAATCATTTTGTTCTTCAGAGGCTACGTCAGGTTGATCGTAGAATTCATCCAAAAACAAGCGGCGTAACGATTTGTGAGATCGGCTATAACGAGCAAATAAAGCCCCTTTTACAACCTCTGGAAGGTTGATGAGAGCAAAAACCGGTTCATCGATGTTCGTAAAAAACCGACTGAGTATTGCTCGCTCATGCCTAGTAAATATTTCACGTACGTACATCGTTATCAGCCTGTAGACTGCCCCGCAATCCTACGAGGAGTTCGGTCATGTTTACAAAAAGCACTCGCCTGGACGGGAATTAACTCGACACTAGAGTTGTCTGGCACTCACAGCATTAAGCGAACAGGATTTTCAAGTGTTTTCTGAAATTCACTGAGGAAAATAGCAGCCTCCGCCCCATCACCCACCCGGTGATCAGCAGAAATAGTAGCATTCATCGTCTGCCCAACCACAACGTTGCCATTACTAACAATCGGCCTCTCTTTCACAGCACCAACAGCAATTATTCCAGCATTTGGCGGAACTATAATTGCTGCAAACGTATCGGTCCCAAACATTCCAAGATTTGATGTCCCGAATGTCCCTTTTGTCAGTTCATCCTGTGTAAGCGTGCCACCTTCGCCACGTGCTCGCCTGCCTAAATCACGAACCGCCTGGGAAATCTCAACTAACGACATATTTTGAATGCCCATCACCGCAGGTACGATAAGGCCTTCATCAAGAGCTATCGCAACGCCAAGATTAATATCAGAATGCCCCACAAGCTTATCCCCATCGAATGAGGAGTTCCAGTTGGGATACTTCACCAACGACGCAGTAACTGCTTTCAAGACCATATCGTTAACAGACACCCTTACGTGATCATCCAGCGCTTCATTCAACTGTGACCGGAAAGTCATTGCAGCACCCATGTTCACTTCATGAGTCACGTAGTAATGAGGTGATTCGGTCTTCGATCGAACCGTGACTCTAGCAATTGCCTGGCGCATAGAGGAAAGAGGGGTGTCAGACCCATCAATTGCAACACGAGCGCTAACACCTGATGAGGCGAATTGTGGCGAAGGAGTGAAATTCTCCACATCTGCCTTGGTGATACGAGATCCAGGGCCGGTACCCGGCACAGTAGCAATATCGATACCCTTTTCAGCCGCAATCTTACGAGCAATCGGAGAGGCTTTCACTCTGCCGTCCCCTACAGAACTAACCGTTACGGTTGGCTCTGTAGCGATGTCACTTTGCGCCACTACTGGATCGGGTGGAGCAGGAGTTGGAGGTTGTTCGGGGGACTGCGTATCACTTTTCGCCACTACTGGAGCCGAAACAGCTTCTGGGATTTCATCCTCTGGATCGCCAATGTAGGCAATAACGGTTCCGACGTGCACCAAAGAGCCTTCTTCGACAGTGATCCGCCGGAGCACACCATCAGCATATGCCTCCATCTCAACAACTGTTTTATCAGTCTCAATTTCAGCTAATTTATCCCCGCGGCTGATCTGGTCACCTTCGGCTTTTAGCCATTTTGCGATAGTACCTTCAGTCATGTCGGCGCCCATTGAGGGCATGGTCACTTCGTTAATCAAATTTCCTCTCCTGCGGGAACATTCAGATCACAACATCAATGAGCACACATACAACACTGATACTGTGATTTATCAATACCTAGGATAGTGGGTATACAACAATCCTGCGACCCTGATCTGATCGCAGTTGATCTGATCCGTTCTACCATCATCAGCTTACTTCCCAAGCCTAGACTGTTGGCGCGCCGTTATCGCCTTGATTCGGTCTTCCCTGCTGTTATCGGTTTTCATACCCCGGCCTCTACTGTCCCGCTGGTCTTCCAACTCGTGGAACAAACGCTTATAGGATTCGAAACGAGAAACTTGCAATTGTCCAACAGCAATCGCCTCTGTGATAGCGCAGCCCGGTTCATCTTCATGGGCACAATCACGAAACTTACATTGCCCCATATATTCCACTATTTCTGAAAACGTTTTGGCAAGTGCATTTACGCGTCCTTCTACAAGTCCGATTGTGCGTATACCAGGAGTATCGATCAATACACCCCCATCTGACAAAGGTAACAACTGCCTAGTCACTGTCGTATGGCGGCCACGAGTATCTGATTTACGAATGCCGGCAGTATCCATGATCTCTTCACCAATCAACTGATTCACAAGCGTAGATTTACCAACCCCAGATGCGCCTATAAGGGCGACAGTTTCACCTCCCGTAATAAATCGGCGAAGCGCGCTTATCCCTACCCCGGTCAACCCACTGACTGCAAATACCTCTACTTCTGGCGCCGCTGACGTTACAGGGTCCAGAAAATTAAGAGGATCCGCTTCCCGTATCAAGTCTATTTTTGAAACCACAATCACAGGAACAGCTCCACTGGACCATACCAGCGCGACTTCACGTTCTAATCTGGACACATTAAAATTATTTGCAGCCTGTACGATGAAAACCGTGTTGACGTTAGCGGCTAGAATCTGTTCATCTGATTTACCTTCGGATCTTCCTCGCATAGATCGGTTCCGAATCAACAAGGAAATTCGTGGTAAAACAAATTCAATCTCATCCGAATCTTGATTATTGCCGGGTCGCACTAATACCCAATCTCCAACCGTCGGTTCAATGGGATCAATTTCAGATCCAACATCGGTGGCATTTCGTGCGAAAGTACTTCCAGCACGAAAATCACCGGTATCCGCATGTACAAAAGTAGATATACCATCAACCCGCGCTACTCTGCCGGGTCGAAGTTCTGAATCCGCTGCACAAATCTGTATGAAGTCAGCCTTAACCGATTCTGTAAGGCCATATCGAACCAGATTTGTAAAACTATCGTATGAAATTTGGATAGTAATCAGATTGTCTTAGCTGGTGAAAAAATCAAAGTGAAACACAAATCGTCTAATCAACGGTTCACTGGTGCGAATACTACACAGTGTTGCCCAGTTATGTTCAGAATCCCACCTAGGAGATTACAAATAACACCAGATTCGACTACAAAACATTAAATACCTACAGTCCATAACCTTCCGCAGCAGCTGAAAGCACATCCTGAGCATCGGTGAGGACTTCCTGTTCAAGGCCCCTGTTATAAGGCCAAGGAACATCGACAGAACCTACTCGCATGATCGGTCCATCAAGCCATTCGGATGCTCGTTGCTGGAGCTCTGCGGCAACTTCGGCCATCACACCACCAGTACGACGTGCACTATCTACGAGCACAACTCTGTTCGTCTTCTGTATTGAGGTCAAAACAGTTTCAATATCAAGTGGATTCAGTGAACGCAGGTCAATAGTTTCAACAGAGTGACCTCGTTCCTCAAGACTATCTGCAGCAGAATTCAACGGACGCATACCGTAACCATATGACACAAGGGTAATATCAGTCCCTGAGCGACTTACATCAGCTTTCCCAAGCTCGATCTCATAATATTCGTCAGGAACATTACCTTTATCACCGTAAAGAAGCGCAGGCTCAGCAACTAGTACGGGGTTGTCATCTTTGATCGCTGATCGCATCAAGCCAAGTGCATCATATGGGTTCGATGGACACACAACCTTTATGCCGGGCACCTCAGCGAGCCAGGTCTCAAAACTTTGTGAATGAGTAGCTCCCAGTTGCACCCCTGCGCCTGTAGGCGCCCTAATGACCATCGGGACATTAATCTGCCCCCCGGACATATAACGCAGATTAGCAGCCATATTCACTATCTGGTCAAACGCCACTAGGGAGAAAGAAATCGACATAAACTCAACAATCGGGCGCAAACCAGCTGCAGCAGCTCCAATTCCAGCACCTACAAACGCCTGCTCGGAAATAGGAGTATCTTTGATCCGCTCTGGCCCAAATTTCTGTAAAAAACCATCGGTAACAGCATAGGCCCCACCATACTCCCCGATATCCTCCCCCATCATAAACACTCGCGGATCGTTCTCTAACGCCTCTTCCAGGCCTCGTTTTAATGCCTCTCTAAAAAGTATTTCTGGCATATCTTTTAGACCATTACATCATTATAAATCTGAGATATATCCGGTTCTGGGCTTTGCTCCGCGAACTCGACGGATTTCGCCACCGTCTCATCAACCTCGGCTTTAATTCTGGCAATCTGTTTATCAGATACCAGGCCCATTTCGACCAACTTTGCTGGAAACGTCAGGACAGGATCCCTACCTTCCCATTCTTTCACCTCTTCCTGCCCGCGATATTTCTGACCGTCGGCGAGGGAATGCCCGACGAATCGGAACGTCTTAGCTTCAATAAACTGAGGCCCTTCACCATTTCTTATTTTCCCTATTGCCACGTCAGTTGCCTCTTTCACTGCCAAAACATCCATCCCATCTACCTCCAAGGCAGGGATACCGTAGGTGGCGATACCAGGGTAAAAATCAATTCCCCCAGCTCGCACTCGCTCAATGGAAGAACCCATCCCGTACATGTTATTTTCAAGAAAAAACAAAAGCGGCAACTTCCATATTGCTGCCAAATTTAACGTTTCATGGTAAACACCTTGATTGGTTGAGCCATCACCAAAAAAACACATAGTCAAAGCGTCAGTCTTTTGATACTGCTGAGCCAGAGCAAGTCCAGCGGCAAGAGGCAACTGACCTGCAACGATGGCATGTCCTCCCATGAATCGTTTGGCAACATCGAACAAATGCATCGATCCGCCTTTACCTTTGGAGGTTCCTGTCGCACGCCCGAACAACTCTGCCATTACACGGTTAACATCCATGCCGCGGGCAAGAGCGTGACCATGATCGCGATAGTGGCTGACGATATAGTCGTCTTCCCTGAGACTCGAAACAGCCCCAACGCCAGTTGCTTCCTGACCTATGTAAAGATGTAGGAAGCCGCGTATCAAGCCCTTGGAATAGTTTTCACCACAAGCGATTTCAAACTGACGGATGAGATACATCATCTTAAACAAGTCAAGATGATCAACTGTATTTGGCAAATCTTTACTAAGCAGTCCCGATGAATCTCCATTTCTAGAAGACTTTGAGGATTGAGACCTAGATTTTGCGTTGGATTTGGTGGAACTAGCCATTAATTATCAGGTGCTATAAACGTAGCTTCAACGCCACAAGAATCTACTTAATCCCCGGTTAGATAGAAAAGACCGATGGGCCATTCTATCGTAAATTGCTGGATCTTCTAGGGCATTTTGCCCTTGCGGCAGCCAGGTTGGCAGCTTGAAGCACATTTACTAAAAGCATTGAAATCGTCATCGGTCCTACACCGCCTGGTACAGGAGTGATAGCCGAAGCAACTTCAGAGGCGCCAGAGAACTCTACATCACCACTAAGGCTATAACCGCGTTTTTTAGTTGAGTCTTCAACCCGCGAAACACCCACATCAATCACAATTGCTCCACGCTTCAACATATCTGCAGTAACAGCGCCCGGATAACCAGCTGCTGCGATTAGTACATCAGCTTGACGAGTTTCATTTCCGATATCTTTGGTACCTGTATGGCAGACGGTGACCGTCGCATTTGCTCCGGGACCTTTTTGCAACAACAATGCCATCAACGGCATACCGACAAGTTTACTTCGCCCTAGAATCACTACTTTTGCCCCATTCAAATTCACGTTTTCTTCAAGCAGCATTCTCTGAACACCAAGTGGGGTCGCTGGTGCAAATCGAGGCTGCCCGAGCATTAACAACCCAGCATTGATTGGGTGCAAACCATCCACATCTTTTGTGGGATCGAGAGCCTCAATCACGGCGTCTTCATCTAGATGGTTGGGAAGTGGCAACTGAACCAAAATTCCACTGAATTTCGGATCGCTGTTTAGGTTGCCCAAAATATGCAACAATTCCGCCTGCGTAATCGAAACCTCACATCGAATTGTCTCGGTCATAATTCCAACTTTCGCACATGCTGCTTCTTTGCCTTTTACATAAGAATGAGATGCGGGGTCATCCCCAACAAGAACTACAGCGAGGCCGGGGACTAAACCATATTTGGATTCATAGTCCCTTACGCCAACTTTAACCTCATCATGAATTTTTGAAGCGATTTTTTTACCGTCAATGATGCGCGCTGTCACTGTTAGGAGACCTCTAAGTTGATATAAATATCGGATTTAGTTAAAGACTAAATTAGATCCTATCTAACATTACCCACTACAAGCGACACTTATCGCCAAGTATTATTTTGAGCAACATTTCGACTTCGTACTAAACCATGCACGGGAGGCACCTGAAACATGATTTACACAGGGATCGACTTAATTGAGATTCCAAGGGTCGCTGGAGTACTGGAACGATACCCTAAACGATTTCTTACTAAGGTATTCACGGAGGGTGAACAGTCCTACGCAAGAGGTCGGGCAAATCAGCTAGCCAGTCGATTTGCCGCTAAAGAAGCTGTCATGAAACTACTTGGAACAGGTGTACGTGGCATGCCATGGAAATCAATCGAGGTCACCCGAAATAGAGGCAGAGCACCCGAAATAGTTTTACATGGTCCAGCCAAAGTCCGTGCTACAAAAATGGGAATAACTCGTATCGCTCTAAGCCTCTCACATTCACGCGAACTAGCGACAGCGTCAGCAGTTGGCGAAGCCCATGATGACGCATGGAAGCCATGAAACTCGTAACAGCTGCTGAAATGCAAACCATCGAGAAAAACTGCGTCAAGTCAGGAATATCTGTAGATAACTTAATGGAAAACGCCGGTGTTGCGGTTGCAGAAGCTATTCGTAAAACACCGAAAATGGAACCTGATATCTACGGTAAACGGATAGTCGCTTTGATCGGATCCGGAAATAATGGTTCCGATGGTCTTATCGCGTGTCGTTTGCTATCCACCTGGGGAGCGCGAGTCACAGTCTTTCTTTGTGCGACGAGAAAATCATCTGACCCAAAACGAGATTTGGCTGAGAACAGCGGAGTTACTATCGTTGATGGTTTGTCTAAGGATGGAATTAAGTCACTTAAATCGAAGCTTCAAACAACCGATCTTGTTATTGACGCGGTTCTAGGCACCGGTGCTTCACGCCCAATTGCCGAGCCTCTCTCATCTTTGTTGCTTTGTGCTGTTGAATCTCCGGCAACGGTGATCGCTGTTGATCTACCCACCGGATTAAACTCCGACTCCGGAGAGTTCGATAATGCAGGCCTTCCTGCCGACATCACTTTGATGTTGGGTTATCCAAAGCTCGGGTCGGCAATCCTAGCTGATGTAAACGTAATTGGGGGGGAAATCGTACTAGACATCGGTATCCCAGAAGATGTTGATTCACAAGTAAAAGCGGAATTACTAACAAAAGATCTCGCTGTGTCGATGCTCCCTGTGCGTCCCGATCAAGGACACAAGGGGCAATTTGGTTCTACACTGATCATCGGAGGCTCCCAACAATATCTCGGAGCTGTGACGCTTGCGACTGAGGCCGCAACTCGATCCGGTGCAGGACTAACTTTCGTAACGACTCCGGAACCCGCATATCGGGTAATCGGAGGCCATGTTCCTGAGGCCATTTATCAATCACTTCCTGTCTCTCAAAACAGTGATATCAATCCTTCGAAAGCCTGCAGCATAGCGCTCAACGTTGTAAAGAACGCGACATCAGCCGTAATTGGTCCGGGCCTAGGCAACAACAGAAACACCTTTGAATTTGTGTCTAGTTTCCTTTCACAAATCGATGATGATATTCCAGTTGTGATCGACGCCGACGCGTTAAACATTCTCGCCGAATCTCACCAATGGTGGAATAAATTAAAAATCCCTTGTGTTCTCACGCCACATCCTGGAGAAATGGGCAGACTAATGGGGATCTCAAGTTTGGATGTCCAACAGAACAGAGTTGCAGTTGCGCTTGAAGCGGCTGAGAAGTTTCAAAAGATAGTGGTACTAAAAGGCGCCTCCACAGTAATTGCAGCACCAGGCGGTCGTTTTAGAGTCTCTCCGTGGGTCAACTCCGGACTGGCTAAAGGTGGAAGCGGCGACACGCTGGCGGGTCTTTTGGGTGGATTGCTGGCCCAGCACCCTGACAAGTTATTAGATATGGCTTCATTAGCTGTGTACATACATGGCTACGCAGCTGACATAGCAAGGAGAGAGCTGGGTGAAACGAGTATGCGAGCAACGGATGTATCGAACCGTCTCGGCTACTTCTATCGGGATTTCATATCAAAAAAAGCTAATTGATATCTATCTAGTTCGCTCAGAGATAAAATCTTTACCTGATAACAGTACGCACATTAATAACTCACACTCTTATACTTGAACGACCGTGACTTCTCTACTCGCCGTTGATATCGGTAACACGAACATCACAATCGGAGCCTTTGAAGGTCAGATTATTACCGCAACATGGCGTCTGGGTACTCGCGAGGCACGCACCGTCGACGAGCATATTGTGGCACTTCAAGGTATTTTGCGATCGAAGAACGTCGAACCAGAATCATTTGATGCTGTGGTCCTGTGCTCGGTCGTACCGCCAATCACAGAAGATTATGTCAAGGCACTTTCATCTCTAACAAAAAGGGAGCCGCTCGTAATCGGCCCAGGCATACGGACTGGTATTCGCATTCACTATGACAGGACTCAAGATGTCGGAGCCGATCGAATCGTGGATGCAATAGCTGCTCATCAAATTTACGGCGGCCCGATCATAATTGTAGATATCGGCACAGCGACCGTCTTCGATGCAATCACCGCCGATGGTGACTATATCGGCGGTGCGATCTCTCCAGGACTGGAAATCGCGGCAGATGCAATGTTCCGTAACACTTCTCAACTTCGCCGTGTAGAAATGATCGCTCCGGACCATGTCATAGGTAAAAGTACAGTTACATCGATGCAATCCGGGTTTATTTACGGATTCGCTGCGCTGATCGAAGGAATGGTGACACGATTTAAATCCGAGTTGAACCCGAACAATCCTAACGAGGTAGGAGTAGTCGCAACTGGCGGATTGGCAAAATTAATGGGTGAACAAACGAACTGTTTCGACCACATAAACCCCGAGCTTACGCTAACCGGTCTCAAGATCGTCTACGAAATGAATAACGATTAATTTGACCTTATTACCATGGCACCTAAGATTACTTCAATAATGCAACCAATATCACACACTCCTCTCGAAGGTAAGAACGTCGTTCTGGGTGTGACTGGATCAATCGCTGCTTATAAAGCAGCAGATGTGACGAGCAAACTGGTGCAAGCAGGTGCAATGGTCGATGTGATTATGACCACATCAGCCACCGAGTTCGTCGGAACGGCTACTTTTGAAGCGCTAACTCATCGACCGGTTACCACTGGCTTATGGCAAGCACGATCTGAATTGAACATGGATCATGTTGCTCTAGCTTTGCAAGCAGACTGTATTCTCATAGCTCCGGCCACCGCAAATACCATAGCAAAGTTAGCCCTTGGTATAGCCGACGACCCATTGACCGCAACAGTACTCGCCACTGAGGCACCAGTCATCGTTGCACCAGCAATGGATGCTGACATGTTTGCAAGCCCACCCACCCAACGAAATGTAAATGCGCTTGTCAAAGATGGGGTAATAATCGCTGGGCCGGCCAACGGACGACTGGCGTCTGGATTATTAGGAAAAGGGAGGTTGATAGAAACGCATGTTTTAGAAGGATTAGTGCGTCAAGCTATCGGGAGACATGGCGACTACTCCGGCCGACGAGTCATCGTTTCTGCTGGCGGCACTCGTCAACCAATTGATCCCGTCAGATTCATTTCAAATCGATCTACAGGAAAAATGGGACACCGTATCGCCGAAGCCGCACGCGATCGAGGTGCAGACGTTCTTCTGGTCACGGCATCAGACCTGCCTCACCCATCAGGCGTAGAGGTTGTAAAAGCTATGACAGTCGAAGAGATGCGCGACGCAATTGTGCCATCTTCATCTGAAGCTGATCTTCTAATCATGGCAGCTGCGATATCTGACTTCACTCCAGCTCAAGTTTCTGATCAAAAGATAAAAAAACAAGGTCAATCAGGAACATCACTTAGCCTTGTGGAAGTTGAAGATTTCATGCCACTTGCCCAAGGTAGGAAACTAGTAAAAGTTGCATTCGCTGCAGAGACAAATAATGTCGAAGAAAACGCGAAAGCAAAAACGACACCTAAAGGAGCAGCCTTTGTCGTTGCAAATGATATAAGTGAGCCCGGAAGCGGATTTGGCACAGATACAAACCGGGTGACTTTCGTGGACTCCAACGGGAATACGCAACCACATCCGTTAATGACCAAGTTAAACGTCGGGCACGCTATTCTCGACTACGCCTTGCCTCTACTTACGAAACATTAAGCGGAGCTGATAAAAAAAGCCTAATTTCAGATATTATTCCATTGGATCCTCTGAAAAATATTAGAGCGGGCGCCTATATCTGTAGATTGGTAGATTTCAACAGGCTCAACCATGCCCATAACAGTTTAGTTCACCGTAGAATATGAGCAGCAAATACTTCACACAAAATCGGATCGAGAGCGTCTACATGAGGCTGTACTGGAAGCAGAAGAAAAAAGGGATTGATCTAATAGTTGAAAATGACGAAGGCGATACTTTCTCTGTTGGAGGAGTTCGTGATACCAAACGCGGTATCGAAGCCCTTGCCAAAACAACCGGTTACGATCCTGGACGCGCAGTCAAAGGATTGGGATCAATGGAAGAAGGCCGCACTTTCGTTGAACAATTCGAGCCATGGCGAGAATTTTTTCCTGGAGATCCTCTCACCGTGGAGTCTGATATTGCCCCGATTGAGCAATAAATCCGCTTAAACCCTCATCAAATCATGAAAACAGTAAATCAATCGGTACTAGATACACTGGCTGAATACGATTCCGCTACAGTTCAGAATGCAGGCATCCTTGTTCGTGGATACATTCACGAAGATAACGATTACACCGATCCCGATATCCGAGAATACGTCTCACCTGGGAACCAGCCCGTAGTCGGATATGCACTTACCTCAACTTGGGCTCCACTAAATGAACCCGGCGAACTCAAATCAAACCGCATAGACTATTTTGACTCTATAGCAAAAGCAGATGTGCCAGTGATCGTAGTCCAGCAAGATGTGGAAAAGCCTTCTCGTAGAGGTGCCATCATAGGAGATGGCATGGCATATCAAATGAAGGCGCTTGGTGCAGTCGGCGCACTGGTCGATGGAAACGCTCGAGACGTCCCCGGTATAAAACAAGCCGGTTTACCACTATGGGCCACTGGACGTGTTCCAGGACATGGACCGTTCAACATGATTGATCAAAACATTGAAGTCTTGGTCGCAAGTCTAAAAATATCTCCAGGAGATATATTAGTATGCGATGCTGACGGCGCAACTAGAGTTGAGGTAGACATGGCTGCTGATGTGGCAAAAATGTGTGCTGAAGTTCGAATGAAGGAATCAGCCGTTCACCGATTCTTTGCAGCAAAAGATTTCACACTAGAAAAATGGGATAAATGGAAGAACGACACTTAATTTATCTTGAGCTCTAGTTACTTCATGCACCCTTTTTCTCTGGTAGGTTGAGGTTATTCCAACGGTTTTATATGGGCCGTGTAACGCCAATCGGACGTTGGAGTTCCAGGCACAAAGCTAATATCGTCAGCACCACCCGCAGCCGCAACATCCTTACGTACAAGCATAAGATCGTGTCGCCCAGCATCATCAGCTTCCAAATCTAGAGTTAACAACTCTCGATTCAAACTCATACCACTTTCACTCTTCGCCTTTCGGATTGCAGATATTGCATCGCATGCAGCAGAAAAAGATCCAGACACATCCGGCGCGGAAATTGCAGCAAGTTCAGCCACCGCCGGCCAACTAGTTAGATGAATAGACGAATCTCCTGTTTCTTCAGCGAACACCCAACTCCAAACTTCATCTGTAATAGTCGGAACAACTGGAGCAAACAGTCTTAGCACAACATTTAACCCCAGACGGAGGGTAGCCACCGCGGACGCCCTTCCCTGAGGATCATCTTCCGATCGGGATCGGCGTTTGATCAATTCAATGTAATTATCAGTGAATGCTCCCCAAAAAAACTTTTCCGTCTCTTGTAGTGCTATTGAAAACTCGAATCGCTCAAATGCCTGAGTCGCAACTACCACAAGCTCATTAAGCTCAGCAACAAAAGCACGATCAAGCTCGTTTACAATCGGCCCTTCGTCGGCGGTCTGAGCCAGTACAAACTTTCCAGCATTGTAAATTTTAGTGACTAGCTTGCCGCCGATTTTGAAGATTGACTCATCATGAGTGGCATCAGAACCCAACCTGAATGACGCTGACCAATATCTGACCGCATCTGCACCAAAACGATCAAGAGTTTCGATGGGCGTTACAACATTGCCTTTGGACTTGGACATCTTTTTCCGATCAGGATCTAGTACCCAACCGGAAATGATGACATTCCTCCACGGCACAGTTTCTTGATGCAACAATGCTTTGGCGATGGTGTAAAACGCCCACGTACGAATAATTTCATGACTTTGAGGACGTATATCAGCTGGGAACAGGGAACCCATCTGATCGCCTTCCTCACCCCAGCGCGCAACCAGCTGCGGGGATAGCGATGATGTAAACCATGTGTCGAAAATATCAGGTTCACCGAGAAAACCTCCAGGAATACCACGCTGATTTTCACTGTATCCAGGTGGAGGCGTTGACTCGGGATCGACGGGCAGCATACTTTCTGTCGCTACGATCACATCATCGTAAATAGGCTCAGCATTGGAATCTAAGGGATACCAGACTGGGATAGGCACACCAAAATACCTCTGCCGAGAGATACACCAGTCTACGTTCAGGTTCTCAGTCCAGTTTTCAAATCGTTTCCGCATGAATTCCGGATGCCACTTGATCTTATTGCCCATGTCAATCAACTGGTCCGTCTTGTCAAGCAACCTAACAAACCACTGTCGAGTAGTGAGGTATTCAAGTGGGCTATCGCCCTTCTCGTAATAACGCACAGGATGCTGTATCTGTTCGGGCTCACGCTGCAACGGCGCCCCTTTTCCAACCGCCGAATTTTCAGGATCGCGCATAAGATCTACGACAATAGACTTAGCCGATGGAGCGCGTTTTCCGACAATCTTCTGATAGTTTGTGTTCGCCAGAGCAGGATTGAGGCTAAACCAACCATTGGATCCACCAAACAATCGCTCTGAGATACGTCCATTGCGTGCCATGATCTGGCGAAGTTCAAGACCCTGTTCACGCCACCACATTACGTCTGTCTGATCACCAAAGGTACAAACCATCAATATCCCAGTGCCTTTATCGGGGTCTGCTTCAACACTTGGAAATATCGGTATTCTAGAAAAGAAACCCGGCGTTACAGCATATTTGCCAAACAAACTTTTATAACGCTCATCATCCGGGTGGGCTGTCACACCAACGCACGCGGCCAAAAGTTCCGGACGCGTTGTAGATACCACAAAACTTTCTGTCGCTACGTCGTCATCGAAAACCCCAAATTCAATGTCATGATAAGCACCATTTTTCTCACGATCCTCCACTTCGGCTTGAGCCACAGCAGTTTGGAAATCGACGTCCCACATGGTCGGTGACTCTAACTGGTAAACATGTCCCTTTGCATGAAGGTCCAAAAAACTTCTTTGTGCAATACGACGACTCTTGTCATCAATTGTGGCGTATTCATCGACCCAATCAATGGAATACCCAAGCCGTTGAAAGGTGTCCTTGAACGCTACCTCATCCATCTCTGTAATGACGTGGCACATCTCGATGAAATTTTGACGACTTACTACTAGTTGTTGATTTTTCTTCAATCCCAGTTCCGCTCTTTTAGCGTCAACATCCAGATTTTCTACATAAGGAATATTTGGTTCGGCTCGAACTCCAAAATAGTTCTGAACCCTACGCTCAGTCGGTAAGCCATTGTCATCCCAGCCCATCGGGTAAGCGACATTCCAGCCGGTCATTCTCTTGTAACGGGCCAGAAGATCCTGATGAGTGTAAGAAAAAACATGACCGACATGCAGAGAACCACTTACGGTAGGTGGAGGAGAATCAATCACAAAAGATTTGTCACGCGAAACTCCATGCTCACGCTTCTCAATCCCGAGATCATTCCAGCGCCGACGCCAGAATGCCTCTCGCTCATTTATATCAAACCGCTTAGGGATATCATCAAAATGTATAGATTTCACTTATGCATTCCTAAATTGACCGAAATGGTCTTTCAATTTTCAAATACTCAAAGACATGGAAACTAGAATTTAAGACAATAAAAAAAACCCACCCTTTTCAAAAGCCAAAATGCCTCGTCAAAGGACGGGTTGCCCGCGGTACCACCTTCGTTGTCCACTATGCCATTTAAACAAAAAGTGAACCTCTCTAAAAGTTATAACGGAACCACCGGGTAATCCTAAATATTAAGCAGACCTTCAGATTGCCAGCTCAGAGACGACTTCGCAGATATACAGGTTCCGATTTTCACCATCCACCGGATCTCTAATAACCTGCGTCACCGCTACTACTTCTCATCAAAGCTTGTTCTATATAGATTCTACCCTAGCTCGAAGGTGGCCCAATTGCAATCACAAAACCTTCTCATGGCCGCTCCGCCTGCTCAAATGGCTTTGTAGTTCATCTGAATGTAAAAGCATTTTTCGCCGATCATTGCTTTGTCGCATTCGCTCTAATTTAGCTAAGCCCTTACGTGTATCACTTGCAATTTTTGCAGGATCTGATCGTTCCATCCTGAGCTTAAATAACCAATAAGTGAAGGCGTCCTCCGAAGCGAGTGAATGTTCGTCTCTGCGCCGTGAACCTGTACGTGCGGGTTGTGCACCGGTTTCAAGACTAAAAACCTCCCAAAGTTGACCTCGGGTATTGCCGTAGAGCAGTTCATGGGCCCGCTCCAAAGATCTATCACTTAACTCCCGTCCACTGGCCACGCGAATATGGGTTATCTCCTCTTCAACAGATATCAACAATGCCTGTTCAACGGTCACTCCATAGAAATAGGAAAGATGCGCTCTAAACTTATCGACTCCAACGGCTCGCATAAATTCAGATTCTGCAAAACCACCAAAAAGTGCTGATTCATGAAGCCATTCCCACCAAATCTCCTTCTCGACATTAGGACTACACTCATCTAACAGCCGTTGAGCGAGAAGACGCCAGTCAAATGCCTCACCGGCAATGAGATAGTCGATACCTCTACCAGCAATAGTTTCTCTAGCAAGGGGCCATTCAGCAATCGTTTCGAGAACTGACAACTTCCAATCTCTCGCATTTTCCTCAATCTGTGATTTCAAGCGAGAGATAATCGCGTCAGGCTTCCATGCCGTAACGTCGGAAACAAACTCTTTTTGTTCATTACTAATCACGGGATTTCATAAATTCATATCTATCTGATTTCGGCAAGTTTAAAAAACGCCGTAACTCGTGAAATGTAAGGGCGTTAACTACCTGTTTTTTTTCAACCCAACCTCGAATAGCTGTTTGAACACCAAACCGCAAATTATCGAATTGATGTGTCCGATGGGAATCAGTGTTTATCGCAAATATTACACCGAGTTCTACCGCTCGACGCACATGATCTGCCTTCAAGTCAAGTCGGTCAGGCGAACAATTGATTTCCATAACGGTCCCGGTCAAAACAGCTGCTTCAAACACGCTATCAACATCCATCATAACGGGTGCACGACGCTCAAGCAGCCTTGCAGTTAAATGGCATATCACGTCAACATGTGGACTTTGCATAGCGCTGATCACGCGTTTTGTCATGATGGCCTGATCCTGATCCATAGCCGAATGGATCGAAGCTATAACGATATCTAATTCAGACAAAACCTCATCGGAATAATCCAATGAACCGTCGGGCTTGATGTCCATCTCAGTACCTGTCAACAGTTCTATCCCTGGCAAATCAGCACCCATGGTTCGCACATTATGATTATGAGAATTCAGCCGATCTGGGCTTAGACCATTAGCAACCGTCGCACTCGGTGAATGATCAGTGATGGCCAAATATTCAAGCCCCCGACTATGTGCCACCTCCACCATTTCATCCATACGGAATCGCCCATCAGACCAGTCGGTATGGCAATGAAGATCACCACGAATGTCATTGAGCGAGATGATACACGGAAAATCATAGTCGACCGCACGATCGATCTCTCCAGTGTCCTCCCTCATCTCTGGAGGGACGAAATTCAAGCCAAGGTAATCAAAAACATTCTGCTCATCCCTAACATCGATCGCTGAACCTGACTCAAGGTCAAATAAGCCATCTGGAGATAATGTTGAGCCTACATCAGCCGCGATCTCCTTCAGCTTCTCTACATGTGCAATAGAACCAGTCGCATGAACAAGTCCACCCCCGAATGATTCCGGTCTCACAACTTTGATCGAAAATTCCAGACCATTCTTGTCTAAAAATTTAGCACTCGAATAATCATGGCTCTGTACGGTATATGTATTTGACAACGTGGTGAAAGCGTCGATAACCGTGCGCATATCAACTTCATCATCCACAGTACAAATGAAGTCAATGCTATTAACCAGTTCCACTCCTCTTCTGACACTTCCTGCAACCATAATTCTTACAATACCTGGACAACGTAGTTCCAACTCGGTTATCACATCTGTGGCATAGTCCTGCGCTCTACCAATACCTATACGAGATCCCTGCTCAATTCTCATCTTCACGTGACGTAAAATAGACAAAGAGTTTTTCTTGGTAATCCTCGGTAGTGATTGAAAAAGCCCGGATTCAATTGAATTAGCAAGATCCTTGAATGACCCGATTCCAAGTTCCCGTGCCGCACTAAACGCAGTTGCTGGCCCGATACCTGGAATTTGTACAAGGTCGAGTACACCGTGGGGCATCTCTTTTAGAAGACTTTCTAGAAGTTCAAGTTGACCCGTTTGAACTAATTCCTGAACTTTCCCCACTATAGCGTCACCAAAACCTGGGATTTCACGAAGACGATCAGGCTCTTCAACAAGTTCCGAAACGGGATACGGGAGACTTCTAATCACATCCGAGGCTCTTGAGTACGCGCGAACCTTGAATACGTTTTCGCCCTTTGCTTGCATCAAAATCGCAACGTCCGCAAAAGCTTTGGATATCGAATTATTATTCATATCCAAAAGATTATCGCTGCAAACGACAACCTGGTCGACTAAACATAGGGCAAATGGGTCGCACTAACGAGCCTGCTTGGCCTGCTTACGCTGCAGTCGGTCAAGTTTTCGTCGTTCGGATCTAGTCATTTTTCGCCCATCCGGAGTGTGCGTCGGCACTTGAGCTAACCCTGTCCCACCGAGTTGCCCACCACCGTGGTTTGAATTCACATTAGCCATCACTGAGCGTTTATCAGCAGCCGCATTGGCTTTTTGGGTCGATAAGTCGGCTTTTGTAGCATTCATTTGTGGTGTTGCTGAGCGGGTTGGTTCCTGGTTCATTGCTACTCGGAATATGGTTCTGGCTACCGTCGATTTGATCATGGCGTCAAGTGACGTAAACATCTGGAATGCTTGGCGCTTGTAAGCGACAAGCGGATCACGCTGCCCAGCGGCTTCAAGACCTATTCCTTGGCGCATATTATCCATGGATGTAAGATGCTCAACCCAATTTTCGTCAATGGTGCGCAACATAATCGTCCGCTCTAGACGATGTAATAAATCCAACCCAAATTCTTCAGTACGAATGTCATATACCTGACCTACCAGTTGAAGAAAAATTTCTTCAACTTCGTCAGGCCGCATATCGTATATATCATCTTTATCCGGGAAACCATGCGGTAAGGGGAATACCGTCATCAATTCCCGATACAAACCATCAACGTCGTAGTTTTCTGACCCACCGACAATTCGATCGCCAACTATTGCACGTACTTCCTCGTCGAGATAACCGCTAATTGTAGGTCGAAGGTCTTCGCCGTCAATGATCTTATCTCGAAGTTGATAAATCACATCCCGCTGGGTATTCACCACATCATCGTAGTCAACCAGATATTTACGAATTTCAAAGTTCTGTGCTTCGACCTTAGTTTGCGCGGTTTCAACAGACTTTGAAACCATCTTGTTTTCGATCGGTACATCAGCTTCCCAACGGAACAGGTTCATCGCTCCTTTTATCCGTTCGCCACCAAATCGTCGCACGATGTCGTCTTCGGTGGAAAGATAGAACTGAGTTTCACCCGGATCTCCCTGACGGCCGCATCGGCCACGCAATTGGTTGTCGATGCGTCGCGATTCGTGTCGTTCAGTTCCAAGTACGAATAATCCGCCTTTTTGGATAATCGTTTCATGATCTATGTCCCACCCAGCTTCAGAGGCAACGGTGACATCTGGATTGCCCCCGAGGATAATGTCGGTCCCACGTCCAGCCATATTTGTCGCAACAGTAACCGACCCAGCTTTTCCAGCTTCGGCGACAACGCTCGCTTCTCGCTCATGCTGTTTAGCGTTAAGCACATTGTGAGGTATTTTGTTTTTTTTCAGTAAGCCTGCAAGTAATTCCGATTTATCGATACTGGTCGTTCCAACAAGAACTGGTCGACCATCACGATGTAGCTCACTAATTCGTTGGGCGATCGCATCCCATTTAGCTTCTTCTGTCATGAAGATATAATCTCCATGATCAACTCGCTGAGTGTCGCGATTTGTTGGTATTTCAACTACTTCAAGTTTGTAAATCTTGTCCAACTCTTCTGCTTCCGTTGTAGCAGTACCTGTCATGCCGGCGAGTTTTTTATACATACGGAAATAGTTTTGAAGTGTAATCGTTGCGTAAGTGTTCGACTCCCGTTGAACATTTACTCCTTCCTTCGCCTCGAGGGCTTGATGGAGGCCATCTGAGAACCGTCGTCCAGTCATTAACCTGCCAGTAAATTCATCAACGATCACCACTTCATTGCCCTGGATCACGTACTCCCGATCCCGCAGGTAAATGTGTTCTGCTCGAATGGCATTTTCCGTAAAATGCGATAGAACATCGTTCTCAGGGCTGTAAAGGTTTTCTACCTTCAGCTCACGCTCGATAGCCTCAATACCCTCTTCAGTTATGACTATCGTCTTACGTTTATCCTCAATCTCAAAGTGAACATCGGGACTGAGTCGCTTCGCTAACTGGGCAAATCGGCGATACTCATGACTCTGTTCACGTGCAGGACCGGAGATTATTAGTGGTGTCCTAGCCTCATCAATAAGAATATTATCGACTTCATCAACGATCGAATAACTGCGTCCACGTTGGACTCGCCGTTCAGCCTCTTCCACCATGTTATCCCGTAGATAATCGAACCCAAATTCATTGTTTGTACCGTATGTAATATCACAGGCATACGCTTCCTGTTTGGTACTGGGTTGAAAGTTATCCTCTGGCAGTCTTACTGGCGGCGCAGCATCATCATCATTAGTTGTTTGCGCATCAAGTGGAGCATCAGGATTGAATACCCAGGAAGAATTATTCTGAAGGCACCCAACAGTAAGACCCAAAAAGTGGTGAACGGCACCCATCCACCCAGCATCACGTTTAGCCAAATAATCGTTGACCGTAATGACATGGGCACCGTCACCAGAAATAGCATTCAAGTATGTAGGCAAAGTGGCAACGAGGGTTTTACCTTCACCAGTACGCATCTCAGCGATCTTTCCCTCATGCAACACAATCCCACCAATCAACTGCACATCAAAATGACGCATGCCAATGGTTCTTTTTGATGCTTCTCTAACCGCAGCAAATGCCTCAGGAAGTAGATCATCCAAGCTCTCACCTTCCGAATATCGAGAACGCAAAGCGATCGTGAGGGCCTTCAAATCGCCATCACTAAGTTTTTCAAACTGAGGCTCCAACTCGTTAATCGCATCAACGAGCGGATGGATGGCTTTCAGAGCTTTTTCATTGGAATCACCAACAAGTTTGTTGAATAAATTTAACATATTCAGCTTCTGACTCGCAGTATTTAGTGCCGGGTTATGCCCAAATGAAAATCCACTAATTATTGGGTAAAGAGTTCTCCAACCGAACGACCTTCATGAATCCGTTTAATCGCTTCCCCAAGAAGTGGAGCAACAGATAACACTTTCATCTTAAAGTTTACTTTGTCAGCAGACAAAGGAACTGTATCGGTTATTACAACTTCCTTGATATGTGACACTTCAGCGAGTCTAGTTGAAGTATCTCCGGACAACACTCCATGAGTGGCCACGGCATAGATATCAGTACTACCTCGTTTGGTAATAGCATCGGCGGCGGCAATCATTGTCCCCCCCGTACCAATCTCGTCATCAAACAGGATAACCGGATGACCATCTACATCACCGATGACATTCAAGCTTTCAACCCGATCGTCGTTACCCAGTCTTCTTTTCTCAACTATCGCCAGAGGAGCATTAATCGAATCAGCAAAGTCACGAGCTTTCTTAGAAATCCCGATGTCGGTAGCGACCACCACCGGATCATCTAGGTCCCTTTCAACAAAATATTCGACCAGTTTCGGCATAGCCGTGAGCTCATCAACGGGAACCTGAAAAAATCCTTGAACTTGACCAGCATGTAGATCTACCATTACTACCCGCTCTGCACCGGCTGTTTCAAGTAAATCTGCAACTAGACGACCTGTAATCGGAACCCGAGGCTGATCTTTTTTATCCGTTCGGGCATAACTGTAAAATGGAACTACAGCTGTTATTCGTCCAGCTGAAGCACGCTTGGCAGCATCAATCATTATCAACAGTTCCATGATGTGATCATTGACCGGTTCTATGGTCGACTGCAGTATAAAAACATCTTTCTGACGAACGTTTTCCAATATCCGTACAAAGGTGTTGTCATTACTAAACTTGAAAACCTCTACCTGACCCACGCTCTGATGCAGATAAGCACAAATATCCTCCACCAATTGGGGGTGGGAGTTTCCAGCAAAAATAACAGGGTTTCCATTAGTACCAAGCATCATATCCCCTTGAACTTTGGCCGGCGTTTTTGCCTTAAGGCTTCCATACCTTCAACATGGTCATTAGAGGATAACGTTATTGACTCCGCTACGGCAGCCATTTCAAGAGAAGTTTTGAGATCCATTGACAAACCACGGCGCATCATGGTCTTCGCCAGCCTAGTCGCTATTGGCGGACCACAGGCAATACTTCGAGCCATGCCTTGAGCTTTCCCTAGTAGTTCCTCACCAAGTACGACATCGTTCAAAAAACCTAGATTCCCAGCTTCCTTCACATCCATAAAACGTCCTGTGTACATCAATTCGGCAGCCTTTGCATGACCGAAAAGCCTAGGGTAAAGCCAAGTCCCCCCGTAACCGGGAAATAAACCGACATGGATATAAGCGGCCATGAAACGGGCATTATCTGAAGCAATACGAATATCGCAAGCACACGCTAGATCGAATCCAGCGCCTACCGCATCACCATTAACGGCAGCGATAACTGGCTTTTCCATCTCGTGAATACCCAATATTACTTCTTGAGCAAGATGAAAACCTCGTCTTAGCCCCTCCGCTCCTTCAGGTCCAAGTTTATGCGGCCCATCACTTTTACCACCTGCCATCTCGTCTGTATCGGCTCCCGAACAGAAAGCGCGGCCTGCTCCGGTGATAATAATTGCACGAATTGAATCATCTGATGCTACCGACTTTAAGGAATCGACAAGCGATTTAAGAAGTTCACTTCCGAGTGAGTTCAGACGGTCAGGGCGATTAAGTGTAAGGGTAGCGTACCCTTCTTCACGATTGACATCTTTAATCAAACCATCATTATTCGTCGCCTGAGCATAATCTGACATGAGGAAATTCTAGCACCAGAAAAGGATAAACAAGCACTAGATAATTCGATCATACAATCAATTTAACGAGTCCTATTGCCAAACATATCTCGCAAACGAATCACTATGGTTAATTGCGAATATATTCACATTCCAAGCTATGGATGTCATATGGAGTTTCAGGATCTAGGCCACAATAAATTTTCGCTTCTACCCTCAATAGCAAAAACGACTTATTTAGACAAACGATCGTAAGCATCCTTCTTGAAGCCGAAGATTATTTGGGAACCGTCTAAAAGAATAGGCCTACGTATAAGGCGTGGCTCTTTAGACATCAAATCTATTAACTCTTCATCCGACGCTTCCCCGCGAAGATTTCTATAAGGCTTCGAACTCGGGCTTCGCCAAGCGAACATCTCGTCTGCTGAACAAAGTTCGCTAATATCTTTAATCTCAGCATGAGATAACTGATCGTTGAAAAAATCACGCACCAAATATTTAACGTTTAAATCGTCAAGAGCCCGACGGGCCTTCTGACATGTACTTCAACGGGACCAACAGTAAAACTTCAATTCATCAGACAAAAAAACCTCCAGAGGTAGCGTCGAGATTTCCCCACTCAACCCATAATTATGAAATATACAACAGGCTCACCCTAGCAGCTATGAGACACCTTGGGTAACCAAGAATTTAGAAATATCAGAAAACCTTTTCAAATCTGGTCACATCGATCGCCATTCAAACGCGCCATAAGTGATTTTCGTTTAGGAACTCGCAGTTTTACTAACTTGAGTTTGTACAGTTTTGGACTTTCTGGACTCTGGACGGCTGTTGGTTCGGTCATACTACCTTTCAAGATCCTGGAAGTATTGGAAATTGGCACGATCAACGTTTTTGGACAAATCTTGGACAAGAATGGTGCTCTCGGTGTGATGTCATTAATAGGCTTACCTATGGGAGCAATGATTCAGTTGATATCCGGATCAATAAGTGACCATAGCAATAGGCCAGGAAAACGTTTGCCATATCTGTTGTTTGGTGGAATTGGGTTGGCCATATCTACCGTACTTCTTGGATTCGCTACAACTTTTGTCTCCCTTTTCCTCATATATATGGCGATACAAATATTCGGAAACTTCGAACAGGGGCCTGCCAATGCCTTAATCGCCGATCACGTGCCCCCGCGTCGAAGGGGTGAGGCATCCGGCGTTCTAAATCTATGGAGACTTCTTGGAGCCGGGATTATCACAGTGATCGTACTGCAATTTATGGCGAACTATCAATTGGGGACTGCTCCGCAATGGATGTGGTATTCAATCACATTTATGGTTGTAGTTTTGATTGCAAGTACGCTGTGGACAACCCTATCTATACGCCCAAGTGCAAAGTTCAAGAACACTAGACTAAGTCAAAATTTCACACTTCAAATTCCATCCGCAGATAACGATAAACCCAAACCAAGAGTCAACCTGTCAAAAAATTACATCACTTTCTTAATAGCACTGGCATTCTCCATCGCAGCACTATCATCCTTGCAAATTTATGCCCTCTTTTTCCTCCAGGATGTCGTCGGTCTGGCGAATCCCGCCGATGGAGCAGATTTACTAGTCATCGTCGTCATAGCGACGGCTGTGTTCACTGTTCTGCCAGCAGGTAAATTGGCCGACAGATTCGGAAAAGGAACACTGTTTTTCCTCGCTGGACTAAGTGGAGTGGCTGGATCCACCCTTCTCCTATTTGTAAATTCACTAGTACCTGTACTTGGTATCGGTGCTATTTTAGGATTCAGCGCTGGCTTATTTTTAACACTAACTTGGACCGTAGCTAACGACCTCGTGAGTCGAATAGCGGCAGGAAAAGAACTCGGCTACACAAGCATTGCAACTTTAGCTGGATCCGCCGCTGCGAGATTTGCAGGGATAGGAATAGACGAACTCAATAACCTTTCAGAAAATCTCGGATACAAGGCGATGTTAGTAGCCGTAGCACTCGCATTCGTCATTGCAACAGTATTACTTGCCAGAGTAGTGAAAGATTTACAGCAAAATGACACCTGATCCGATACAAGGTGTTGACATATTAAATGAACTTTTGAATCGATGAATTTAACAAACTCACCGATATACTTAGAAAACAATAAGCCTCCAATCAGTAAGGATTGGATATCATCCAAAAATCAAGATACAAATTGGATTCCCCTAAATGAACGTAGATGTTTATATAGCCAGCCCACGCGGTTTTTGTGCGGGAGTCGACCTAGCTGTCGACATTGTTGATCTAGCTATCCAGCAATATGGGAAACCCGTCTACGTCAAACACCAGATCGTTCACAATCCCAAAGTCGTAGCAGATGTGGAATCCAAAGGTGCTATTACAGTCGAGCATGTCTCTGAAGTTCCTGAAGGGGCAATAGTAGTCTTCTCAGCACATGGATCTCCACCCTCAGATTATGAAACAGCTGCCAATCGAAATCTCACAGTCTTGGACGCCACTTGCCCACTAGTTACAAGGGTTCATAACGAAGCGAAAAAATACACGAGAGAAGGCAAGAAAATAGTTCTCGTAGGTCACGGTGGTCACCAGGAAGTGATCGGGACCACCGGTCAAGCCCAAATGGAATTGGTCGATGAAAGACAAGAATGGGAACTACCGAACTGGGACAAGGAAACTGAAGTAGCTGTATTAACCCAGACCACGCTTTCTGTCCACGATACTGCTGTGGCGGTTGACAAAATACGACAAAAACACCCAGATGCAGTTATTCGAAATGACATCTGTTACGCGACCACTAACCGCCAATCAGCAGCCACCGAACTTGCAGATCAGACCGAAGTAGTTCTTGTAATAGGAGCCCAGAACAGCTCTAATTGCAATCGCTTAAAAGATGTCGCCATAAACAAAGGAGTACCGGCGTATTTAATAAATGGCCCGGAGGAATTGGATCCTTCTTGGATCGAAGGGGTTAAAAAAATCGGCATTACCTCAGGTGCCTCTACACCCGAAACCCAAGTGAAAGCAGTGATCGAATCAATCGCTCCTACGAACATATTCCGAGTGGGCCCCGGTGAAGAAAAAACCATATTCGCTATACCCCGAAATTTGCGAGAGATGGTAGGAAATGGCTCACGACGCAATCAAGAAACCAAAAAAGATATGACTACTGATGAAAATAACTAGCATCGAATGTTTAGTTCTCGACGAAGAATATCCATATGTAATCCTTGAAACCGATGAAGGTATCACTGGCTTTGGAGAGTGTTTTCGTCGAGCTCCATACGTCTCGAAAACCACCATCGAAACTATTTTCGCACCACTGGTGATAGGTAAATCTCCGTTCAATTCAGAACATATATGGGACAGCATGCTCAGAGCCGGTGGAGTAGCCGGGCCCCACGGAGCCCTCCTAACCGCAGCGTCGGGAGTCGATCTAGCTTTATGGGACCTCAAAGGCAAAGCTCTTGACACGCCTATATACAACCTGATCGGAGGAAAAAGTCGAGGTAAGATCAAGGTTTATGCCAGTTCTCTTGTACGTGACCTCATGCCAAAAGAGGAAGCCAATCGTGTGGCCCGTTTTCGTGATGAAGGATATACAGCGTACAAAATGCATTCAGCTGTCCCAGGAAGAATTGACGACCCGCGAGATTTAACCGTTGAAACAGTGAAAGCAATCCGAGCAGAAGTCGGATATGACATGGACGTCCTCGTAGACGTAAACAGCGCTTACTCCGTCCACCATGCTATAGAAATTGGACGGCAGCTACAGGATCTTGAAGTTTTCCATTTCGAAGAACCCGTTCATACCAGAAACTACGAAGGCTTAGCTGCAGTCGCGGATGCGCTGGATATGCCTGTCGCTTCAGGAGAAAATTCATTTACCCGCTGGGAACATCTGAGGCTTATCCGTGAAGGCCGACCAGATATTGTTCAGCCTGACGTAGTGAAGGTCGGGGGTATCACTGAATTCCTCCGCATTGAAGCAGTGTTGAGCGCACACGGAGCAACGATGACTATTCACAACACTCAACCATATGGCTCTACTGCCGCCCATGCTCATCTATTGGCTCCAAGTAATAACTTTCCATATGCACAGGAGTACAACATAGAGACAGTCGGAATTCGAGATAACGACTCGATTCTGGACACGCCATATGAGGTGGAAGACGGATTCATACGAATTCCGGATGGACCCGGGCTGGGCCTAGACTACAACTTAGAAAAAATGCGTAGCCGAAGCAGTGATACACCATCTGTCTTACGATCTGCCTGGGGACATATGCAGTAAATAGGAAAACTACCCTATTTCTGCTCGTCAATGGAAAAACCTGTAATCAATTCAGGCCATCTAAATAGCGATAGAGCTATTGCGAGCAAACCAACCACAGCGTACCCGGTGATAGTCACAGGTACACCATACTGTTCGATTAGCCAGCCACCGATCACCATTCCCATGGGTAGAGCATAAACAGCGAGCATCCTCACTCCCATCACGCGGCCTCTCATCTCAAACTTGGCAAAAGTTAAAAGCACGACAGACATGGTAATCATACAAAAACTAACTGAAGCCCCGATAAGGGCGAGTGCTGGCAAGCCCCACGTATTCGACTGAGTTTGTGCGAAAAAAATTAAAAGTACGTGCCAGACGATCATAGCCAGCATCATAAAACGTTCAGGACGAGAAAACTTTACTACTGCAGCCATCAACAATGACCCAAATAATGCTCCAGCTGCAAAGGTGGCAACCATCACGGCGAGCCCATTTTCATCGTGACCGTACACATCCCTAGCCACTACTGGCAACAGACCGTTAGTAAATGGAAACGCTGTGGCATTGACTAAAAAAGCCAGGAACATAATTGGCTGAAGGGCCGACGAATTCATGATGTATTTCATGCCCTGCTTCATATCAGTTAGTGGATTCATGCGTTTATTGATCTGCAAAGTTGAAGGAACTGATCTGATACCTAAGCCAAAAAAAACGCTGAACGTGTAAAACAAACTCACAGCAGTGAGGGCCCATCCAAGTCCTAAGCGCGACAGTAAAGTCGCACCTAAGAGAGCCCCAACAATTCGTGCGGAATCTTGCGTTGTTCGAGCAAAACCGGATGCATTCATCAACAATCGGCGCGGCACCGTGTCCGCAATCAAAGATTGGCGCAGTACATTATCCGCAGGCCTTAATAACCCGCTGAATCCTGCAACAATAAACACATGCCAAGGTTGAATCGAACCAGTGACGGCAAAGACCAGTAACACCATCGACGATATACCTGTGCCGATACGAAGCGAAATCAACATCAGTTTTCTATTCATTCGATCGGCGATTACACCAATTAAGGGTGCGGTGATGGTTCCGGAAAACCGCAGGGCACCCAGTAATCCGACCAAGAACGGCGAATCCGTAGCGACCAAGATGTACCACCCCAGGATCAGAGTTTCCATTTCTGATCCCCAGGTATTCATAGCGTCAGCAGACCACTGGAATCTGAAGCTTCTAATACGAAATGCAGATAAAACGGATCTTGGACCAGATGCGTTATTATCTGAAGAGTTCCCGCTGGACTTGCTAGATCTGTCAGCTACCATCGATTTGTGATTATTTCTCCGAAAAAGATGACGGTCGCAACGTTTATATGCATAGCACTATTTACGCTCACCGTTTTGGCAGCTTGTCAATCAGTCGAAGATAGATACCCTCGCCCAAAGTTCCTAAATTCCAAAGATTGTCAGGATTTACAACACGGTGTTTTACCAGTAACCGACCTGTTTATTTCAAAATCCAACGGTGAGCAAGATATTACTTTACAGGTCGAGGTAGCAGATGAGCCTTCTGAACGAAAACAAGGTCTTATGTGCCGGGAATCAATCCCATCAGAGACTGGAATGCTATTCACATATGACTCGGACAATTCAAGTGGTTTCTGGATGTACAACACATACACTGCAATCGATATTCTATTCGTCGATTCTTACGGTCAGGTAGCCGATATGATCAAAATGTCACCCTGCCCAAGACAAACGTTACATCCGGTGGAGGGAGATGAAGAGTGGAAAATAAGGTGCATGTCAGAAGCCCAAGCATATGTTCCCGCAAAATCTTGGCGTTCCACATTAGAACTCCCGGCTGGCTGGCTTTCTGAAAAATCGCTCGATGACCCAGTGAAATCGATATCCAAAATCGACTGGTCAAATCCAACCAACTAGTTACAAATAATCAAGTAGGTAAAGAGCACGCAAAAATTGTCACCAAGAAAACATAAAGTGGTTTTAGCTGTTACAGACGGCCTTGGCTTCAATAGGTCTAGTACAAGGAAAATCGTCGCCAAAGCCTGGGCACAACTTCATATTAATGATCGACAACGGTTGGAAAATGCCGCACTAAGGATCAACCGTAATTCCAATTGGGGAAGCACCCTCCTATATCCAGTCAGCGTCGAAAGTATAGCTCCCAACACGTCGACCTCTGAAGCTTGTAAATGGATAAGTGATATACAACGCGCTAAGCAGTTCTTAAGTAAAGACTTAGTCGCGCGCATCCATACCCTAGTCGAATCTGTAGCAGACTCAGAAAGATACGTCCCTTGGGCATCCGGAGCTCGCAACCTAAGCGAGCTCCGCAACAAAAACCTATCTTTACCTACCAGTGCGTCAGGGATATGGGTCGGTTTTGAAAACCTTGAGCCCACAATACAAGGCAATTCTGAAACGGGGCATCAACAGATTGGGAATAATAGCCTGGCCCCACAACTACCACTCGAGATTACCAAATCCATAGATTCAGGATCCTTTTTTGAGAATCGGGCCCTGAATGCCGTGATTGGAAAGGCAAAAAAAAGAGCTGCGAAAATTAACTTCTGTTTCCTGCTGTCGGGCGTAGGCGGTGACGATGGACGGGTACATAGTGCATGGAATCACCTCGAGGCATTTTTAAAACTTGTATTCGAAATATACGAGTTGCCAGCGAATCAAGTCCAAATGCAGGCCATCTTGGATGGACGAGATTCAGATATACATAGTTCAATAAACAAGAAATTTGACTCAGGAGATTTCCTTGGACGCCTTGAAAATCTATTAGATGAATACGATGCACGTGAGTCGTTAGCGTGGGTTATCGGACGATCGACAGCAATGGATCGGGATTATAGAGAATCTGCTGCTAAAACAGACTTCGATCTCCTCTCAGGCAAAGCTGCACATACTGTCTCGAGCTTCAATGAAATACGAAAAATAATTACTGAATCACACGCTAATGGAAAAACAGATCAAGATATACCGTCAATCTGCCTGACGCGAAGTGATGGCACAAAGCCGGTTTTATCCAAAGGAGACGCATTTATCAATCTCAATTTCAGGTCAGACCGCCAACGTTCTAAAATCGGTTTTCTAGCTGGTGCAGGTTCTCTTCTAAAATCCGAGGGGGAAGCACGCGACAGGCCTTGGAATGGATCATGGATCGAGCACAATCTCAATCTTGACATATGCACAATCGCTGAATACCACCCTGATTTCGAAAGAAAATACAAAGTATCAGTGGCATTCCCTACCCAACCACATCCCGATAATTTCCTAGCTCTATGGAAGGATACCGTCGGATCAGATGAATACACCCTAATTGCTGAAAGCGTTAAATCGTCTCACATGGGTTATTTTTTTCGAGGACGACGAGAGGAACCAACATTTAACACCAAAGAGATTCGTCTCATCACTGCATCCCATGGGCAGGAGGATGGGGTGCAATCCGACACTGATTTCTATTTGCACCCGGCCATGCGAACAAAAGAGATAACGGCATACGTGTTAAAAACTATTGAGTCCGGCACCTCCCGCCTTATCTGTTGCAACATTGCAGCTCCAGACATGGTCGGCCACTTACTCCCCACTAGATACGAAGAGGCCAAAATTGCGTATCGTGCAGCCGCAGATGCTTTGGTGGAAATCGCCGCTGTATCCGAAAAATTCGGGCTGCACATGTTAATCACTTCGGATCACGGTAATATCGAAGATGACACTTCGGCACATTCGGCAAACGACGTGCTAACAACCGTGATCCGGGCGGGCGGAACCAAATTTAACGCCGTAATTCCAATATTCCAGGCAAGACTTTTTGATATAGGACCCACATTATTCGAGCTAATGGGTGTAGAGCAAAATAAGCGGAAATTTCCTGTAGAAAAAGAAGAGTTTGCTGGAAGGCCACTGATTAAATTTGAATAGTTAGCTGTTCATGCCTATTCAAATGATGAACCTAGATTCCTAGTCTCCAAATCTCGTAACTGACCAACCAATGGGAAGCGAATCGTATTTCACCCTCATGCCCCTAGGCTCCTACCACGCGATTTCTCCACCATCAATTACAAGCTCTATACCAGTAACCCACGATGATTCGTCCGACGCTAGGTAAAGAATCCCGTAAGCGATATCCATGGGCAACCCAAGACGACCCAAAGGAGTCATATTCAAACGAGCTTCTCTAATTTCTTGCTGTGAATGAATATCAAGAGTCATAGGTGTATCAGTAAACCCTGGATGCACCGAGTTCACTCGGATATTGTCCTTTGCATACTGAACCGCTGCCGCCTTACTGAATGTGCGAGCCGCTCCCTTAGATGCATGATAGGCAGCCCCGGCGGGAGATCCCACGATGCCAAAAATTGATGAGACATTTACAACTGACCCACCACCATTCTTACGCATCTCTGGAATGGCCGTCTTAGTACCTAGCATTACAGCGGTAGAATTAACGGAGAACACAGTGTCCCAATTCTCAACAACTGTATCCTCAACAGTCGCCCTACCTTTAACCCCAGACATACCAGCATTGTTAACCACAACGTCAAGGCGTCCCCATTTATTCATGATCTCAGAGCAAATTGCAATCCACTGACTCTCCGAAGTCACATCGACTTTTCGGTACAAAGCGACTTCACCGGACTGGTTGAGTTCGGACTCAAGGGCAACACCTTTATCATCATCAATATCTGCTATCACAACCTTTGCCCCTTCCGTGACAAAAAGCCTAGATGTGGCTTCTCCGATTCCTGAAGCCCCACCTGTGACAATAGCGGTCTTACCCTCAAGTCTGTTGCCTGTTGGCATAGTCAAATCCTTTTGTTAAATCTCAAATCACCTACAACAATTATTCGTCAACAACATTATGTTTTAACGCATCTGGGCTAATTTCCAAGCCTAGACCAGGCCTGTCATCAAAAGGCCTCCAAGTCCCGCCTTCATAAGGAGGAACCTCTGTCCACCACACACTATTACTTTGCTCTTCAGCCCCTAGAACTTCTACAACTTTAAGATTAGGTGTAGCCATCGCACAGTGGAGATGAACGAGCGACACAGCATGAGGTGCAACCGGCAAATTAAACGCATCTGCCATAGCGGCCACTTTCATCCATTCTGTGATCCCTGTGACACGATGAACATCAGGTTGAACGATATCTACAGCCCCGGCAAGCAGCAAATCTCTGAAACCATATTTTGTGTACTCATGCTCACCGGTCGCAACAGGAATAGTAGTAGCTTGAGAAACCTGTGCTAGCCCAGGGATATCATCAGCTAAAACAGGTTCTTCGAACCATGCCACATCGAACTGCTCAAAAATTTGAGACATCTTTATTGCCTGTTTGGCGTAATATCCGTTATTAGCATCAACATATATCTCAACATCATCACCCACTGCTTCTCGCACAGCAGAAAGGCGTTCAATATCCTCACGCTCAGACCGGCCAAAGTCTTTAGCAACCTTCATTTTGACACGAGGTATTCCACGTTCCACGTAACCCGTTTGTTCGGCCACCAATTCAGCTTCAGAATAATTAGTCCAGCCACCTGAGCCATATATAGGTACACTCTCGTGGGCTGGGCCGAGTAGTCGGTAAATCGGTTGATTCAGAATCTTACCCTTCAAATCCCACAAGGCTATGTCGATGGCGGCTATAGCCTGGAACGCTATACCCTTCCTACCGAATCCTCGAACACGCCAGAACATATCCTGCCAAAGTTTTTCAATCATAAACGGATCCTGACCTACAAGGACCCCGCTTAAGTTCTGATGAATGACCTCTCGAATAGCCCGCTGGCCAGGAGCCATCCCAAGTCCGATCGATCCTTCGTCCGTGTGGATATGTACGAACAATTGGCTGCGACCCTTCGTACCAGAAGGAATCGGTGGGATCGTCGCATCCTGAACGACAAATCCATCGGGGTCATAAAGCAACATGGTTTTGATTTCAGTAATTTTCATTGCAACCCATCCACAAGTTTAAAGTAGCGATCAGAGCGACAGATTACCTCTCATACGGCACATTTGGTACAAGCATCCAACATTATTTACACACCCGAAGTAGGTAATTAGCAATACACTGGTTGCGCTTGGACCGTAATGTTTTTGCCAGAGGTCTCACAATCTCACCTGAGCCACAATACCTACAGATGACGACTGAAAAATCTTCAAGCCCGAAGTCGCAAACAAGAAAAATATTCTATGGGTGGTGGGTGTCACTTGCCGGAGCTGCAAATATGCTTGTCAGTTCCGGACCAACATTCCAAGCTGCTAGCACCCTTTTTCGAGCGATAGAAGATGAGTTCGGATGGTCACGGGCGATTGTGACAGGTGTCGCGTCTTTCGGTAGATTCGGCGGTGCACTTCTTGGTCCCGTCGAAGGATGGATG
>Ga0315338_1000169_pt1 | contig 263293 bp, 262 predicted proteins | sample ASW8metaG_FD_204518 | JGI IMG/M metagenome (GOLD analysis project Ga0315338, IMG submission 204518) | Ammonia-oxidizing marine archaeal communities from Monterey Bay, California, United States - ASW #8 | ecosystem: Environmental > Aquatic > Marine > Coastal | place: USA: California | collected...
CCGCGACGATGTCGGCCGTCTCTCGCCGGGGACCGCCGGACACGCCGTCATCCTCGACGCTCCCACCCATCATCACCTCGCCTACCGTCCGGGTGTGCCTCTCATTCGCCGGACCATCGGGCCGCTCGCCACACGATGACGACCGACCACCTCGACATGCACCGCCACCCGATCGCCGACGACGCCTACCTCGCCGAGTGCCGAGCGACTCTCGATCGCGAAGGCGCGTTGGTCCTCCCCGGCTTCGCGAGCAGCCGCACCGTCGATCGAGTCGTCGCCGACTCTCGACAACACGAGACCGGCGCGTACTACGCCGGGAACACGCACAACGTCTACCTCACGCCGATGGACCACTCGCTCGCGGCCGATCATGCGTTCAACCGGCAGGTCGTCAGCAGCAAGGGACTCATCGCCGATGACGAGATCCCGGTCAATTCGCCGCTTCGGGAGATCTACGACGACGAGGCATTTCGCTCGTTTCTGTGCCGCGTCCTCGGGATCGAAGAGGTCCACCCCTACGCCGACGACCTGTCGTCCATCAACGTTCACTTCGCGGCAACGGGGATGGAGCTTGGCTGGCATTTCGACAACTCGTCCTTTGCCGTCACGATGCTGCTGCAAGCATCCGAGGGTGGCGGACACTTCGAGTACGTCCCTGCGGTGCGCGACGCCGACGCCGGCGACATGGCGTTCGAACGGGTCGATGCCATCTTGAACGGCGATGAGCGCGTCACGAGACTGCAGTTCGCTCCAGGTGACCTCGTGCTCTTTCGCGGCCGCGACGCGATGCATCGAGTGACACCCACCCTCGGCGACACGACCCGACTGTTGGCCGTCTTCGCCTACAACGACCAACCCGATGTCGCCCTGTCACGATCCGCGCTGGAGACCTTCTACGGCCGCACTGGCTGAGGGGACCGATCGCGTAGTGTCGACGCGAATGGCACCGGCACCCGAGTCTGATGGCAACCTCCGTCGCTATCAGGTGATCGTCGGCGCCACGTCGGCCCTGTTCTGGCTGCCCACCGTCATTTTGTTCTTCATCGACGAGTTCGGGCTCGTCGCCGCGCTGCAACTCCAGGCGATCTACTACTTCTCGGTCGTGCTGGCCGAGGTGCCGAGCGGCTGGTTCAGCGACCGAGTGGGACGAGTCCAGACGCTGCGTCTCGTCGCGGTCTGGTGGATCGGCGCGTTCAGCGCGTTTCTCCTCGCCGACCAATTCGCCGTCGCCGCCCTCGGCCAGATCCTTCTGGCCATCGGCTACGCGTTCCTGTCCGGCACCGACGTCACCTTCCACTACGACTCGCTCGAAGCGCTCGGTCGCGAGGACGAGTTCGAACACCGGGAGGCCATCATTCGGCGCAACGGCATGATCGTTCGCGCCGCGTCGGTCATTGTCGGTGGCGGACTCGGCGTCATCAGCCTCCGCCTCCCCTACGCCGCGGCACTCATCGCCGCCATCGTGCTCGGGGTCACCACGCTCGGACTTCGCCGCCCGCCGGGGCGGCTCGATAGCGGCGGTTTCGGAGTAGATCTGCTGGCCGCGGTCAGAGTCTTTCGCAATCGTCTTCTCGGCTGGATTCTGCTCTACGTCATCGCCCAGGTCGTCCTCGAGCACCTCGCCTCCGAGTTCTCGGGCCCCTATCTCGCGGAGGTGCTGGGTGAGGACCTGACCGACGTGGACCGGGCACCGCTCATCACCGGTGTCCTGGCGGCGTTCGTCGCGCTCGTCGGCGCCGCGTCGGTGCGTCGAGCACCCTGGCTTCGCCAACGCCTTGGATTGGTCGGCGCCCTCACGGCAGTGGCGATGCTCCCTGCGGTCACCGTTGCTGCGATGGCGCTCGTCACCACAGGCTGGGTCGTGGTCCTGCTCGCCCTCCGCAACGTGCAGAGCGGAATCGCGGGGGTGCTGATTCCGGCCGCCGTCGGCCAGCGGGTTCCTGCCTATCAGCGAGCGACGGTCCTGTCCTTCATGAGTCTCGGCGGTCGGCTCGCCTACGGCGGGGTGCTGCTGTCGTTGAGTCGCGTCAGCGGCTTCACCAACACCCTCGAGTGGGCGGCCCTCGTCGCTGTCGCTGCGATCATCGTCGTCGCGACCAGCGCCGGTACCACGAGAGGCAGCTGACGGGTCAGGCCTGAACCAGCCATTCGAGGCGACTCGTCGAGGCTGCATAGTGGAAGGCGACGAGGATGGCGAGGACGATGCCGACGTCGCGCCGACCCGCGATCGCGAGGGCGAGTGCTCCCCCACCGAGGATGAGAACTTCGATGGCGAGACGGGTCCAGCCGTTGACTTCGACGGGCGCCGCCCCAGATCGGCTGGGGTCGTCGAGGACGTTGAAGACCCCCCAGATGACCGCGACGGTGATCGGCAGCAGCGTGACGGCCGCCCAGCGGACGGGTCCAGATGTCAGTCTCCATGCGGCGAGGCCGAAGGCGGTGAGCGCAGCGAGTTCGAGTCCGAAGCGCAGGGCGAGGTTCCAGCCCGCCATCGTGGGCGGATTCATGATTGGGCGCCTGCAGTTGCCTCGGCACGGGCCTTGAGGGCGGCGTTCATGAGTTCGAAGCCGGCGAGTGTCTGGCTGTCGAGGGACTTGCGCATGAAACGAACGAGGACACCCGAGAAGTGCTCTCCATGGGCAACGCGGGTTCCGCCCGACGGCGTTGTGGTGAGTTCGAACCGATGCCGGCCGTCGAACACGCCGGGAACACCAAGGCGCCCCAACCACTCGAAGGTCTCCGTCGGTTCGACGGCAGTGACGACCGGTTTGAAGGTCATGGCCTTGCCGTCGGGCGGCTCCATCCGGTTGACGAGCTTGTTGCCGATGGCAGCCTCGCCGCTGGACTGGGTGATGAACGGATTCCACTCGGCGTAGGCCTCGAGATCGGTGATCACCCCCCATACGGCTTCGACCGGAGCGTCGATCTCGATCTCGGTGTGCAATTCGTGGCGCATGATGATTCTTCTTTCCTTAGTCGCAACTCTTGTTGCGTTTCCACTATGCACCACTCATACTTCAAACGCAACCCTTTTTGCGATAGCTTGGAGACTCATGAACACGGCAAAGCCCCGAGTGGGCGACCAGCGACCAGGAGGAAGGGCCGAGCGGGTCCGCAGCGCCGTGATGGAGGCAGCGGCCGAACTCCTGACCGAGGTCGGCTACGAGAAGATGAGCATGGAGGACGTGGCCGCGCGCGCCGGGGTCCACAAGACGACCGTGTACCGCCGGTGGCCCACCAAGGCCGCGCTCACCGCGGATGCGGCAGAACTCCACAGCGCCGACGCGGTCCCCATCCCTGATACGGGCGATGTGATCAGCGACCTCAAGCTGCTCGCTCGCGAAGTGGCCGCCAACATCGGCAGCGAAGGTGGCTCGCGACGGTCTCGTTCGATTGCCGCCGCGGCAGCGACCTCCGACGAACTGGCCGAGGCGATGCACGGCTTCTGGGCCCACCGTCTCGCGCTCTCCGGCGAGGTCGTCGAGCGAGCGATCCATCGGGGCGAACTCCCCGCATCCACCGATGCCAACCTGATCATCGAGACGGTGATAGGGCCGCTCTGGCTCCGGCTTCTCCTCACCGGCGAACCCGTTACCGAAGAGCTCGCCGACCACGTAGTCGACCTCGTCACGGCCGGCTTTCGTCCACACAGCCAGGCTTGAGCAGGCCACCCACCGCAGGACCAACGTCTCTTGGCCGGCGAGTCCGACCGCGCGAACCTAGGACACATGAACAGGACCGTGCGCGCCGACGTCGACGCAATCGAGGAGAACCAACAGGTATTCGGCTTTCTCCTGGCGCTGCACGGGCTGGTCCACGTCCTCGGGTTCGCCATCAGCTGGCGATTCTTCGAGGTATTCAACATGCGCTACGAGGACGTCTGGCCTGACGCCGGCACCTGGCCCGGCCGGCTAGTCGGCCTGGCGTGGCTCGCCGCGGCCGTACTCCTGGGCGTGTTCGGCGCTCGCCTCGCAGTGCGCCGTTCGGTCGGGCGGCGCCCGCTCGCCGCAGCCGTCACTTTTTCGCTCCTGGTCACTCTCACGGCGGCGCCCGCAGCCCTACCCGGAACAACCGTGAGCGGCACCATCCTGCTCGCGATGGCCGTGCTGGCCATCCGACGAGCAACCCATAGTCCCGCTAGTCCCCCATCGGAGGAACGACAACAACCGGACACGGGGCGTGGTCGGCCACGCTCCGAGTAACGGAACCGAGCAGCAAGCCGGTAAAGCCGCCGTGGCCACGCGATCCCAGTACCAAGAGATCGGCGGATTGTGCCGCCTCGATCAAGGTTCCGGACGTGTGTCCTGCGACCACTCGAAGCGTCACGCGCTCGGCATCGGCCTCCCGATCCTTCAGCACGTCGTTCACGACGTCTTGGGCCGTCAACCGAGCACCTTCTTCGAAGGGCGCCGCGTCGAGATACATCGCTTCGAATCCGCCGATCGCCGGCATGTGCCAGACATGGAGGGCGATGATCTGATCTTCGGGTGCCGCATGGTCGATCGCCCAACGGAGTGCATCACGGGCGTTCGACGACTCGTCGATTCCTACCAGGATTGTTTCCATGCAGTCGATGGTCGGGCCGATCCTGGATTCGCAACAGGGCCAAAGGTCCATATGACCAAGGTCCAGATGACCAAGGCCCATATGACCAAGGTCCAGATGACGAGTCCTTGGGACCTTCGGCTCTCCCGCACCATCTGACAGAGGGCGACGATGGGCGACATGGCTCTCCTCGATCGAAACACCTCACACGAATCAGCCACTCGACCACTGCGCGCCGTTGTCGTACCGATCGACGGGACCGACGACTCAGCGAGAGCAGTGGGCCTCGCGACAAGACTGGCAGCCACGCTCGACATCGAACTGGTGCCGGTCAGCGTCATCGAGTCATTTCGCCACGATGCGAGCACCCGAGTCGAGCGTCTACGTGAACTTCTCGCCGATGTCCCGAGCTCGGTTGAGCGGCGAATCGTTCAGGCTCGGTTCCCCGCTCGGGCGATTGCCGAGGAGTCGATCGACGGGATCGTCTGCCTCGCCACGACTTCCCAGCCGTTCGACGACGACGGATTCCACCATTCAGTGGTCGATCAACTCGTCGCCTCGGCCACGTCGCCCGTGATCGTGCTCGGCCCGAAGTGCAAGCCCGATCCCGAACTGAGCCGAGTCGTGGTCGCGATCGACCCGGAGCACGACCAGAAAGGCCTGGTGTATTGGGCCACACAGCTGGGCTACCACCTCTCGATCCCCGTCGAGCATGTCCACGTCGCCGAAACCGCGCCCGCCGGACTCGGCAGCAAGGTCCGACACGACCCGCTACCGCCCGGACAGTCGGTCGCCGATCGCCTGATCGAGCTCGCCGAGGGTGCGCTTCTCGTAATGGGCAGCCACGGCCGAACCGGCTTCAGTCGGTTGGTACAAGGCAGTGTGGGAGCAGCCGTGCTCCCGACGGCCACCCAGCCAGTGATGATTCTCGGCCCGAACGCAAGCCGACCGATATGACATCGAAAGGGCGCTCCATGGAACCGATTACGAGAGCAGGAATCGCCTTCGGAGCGGCCCTCGCCGCCCGCGCCGCGTGGCTGCGATCCCGCCGCGGCGCCACTCGCCCTCAGGATGCATCGCGGCTCGACCATGCTGAGATCCCTCCTCAACGCAACCAACCGTGGATTCGAACGAGCCACAGCGACAGCCAGCAACGTCGATTTCGGCGCTGAGCAGGGACAATTGATTCGTGTTCGTCGTCTTCATGATCGCGATGGTCGTCGGATTCGCCGGCATGGTCGTCGCGAGCCGGTTCACGGTCGATTCCGCGATCGAGCTCGTCGCCGGATCCCGCGTGCCGCCATTCGTCATCGGCATGACGGTGCTGGCGATCGGCACCGATCTCCCTGAGATTGCGAACTCCATCGTCTCATCATGGGCCGACCATGGCGATGTCAACGTCGGCGACTCGGTCGGGTCGGCGGCAACCCAGATCACGCTGGTCCTCGGCCTCTTGCCCTTCTTCGTCGGAACGATCGTCGTGACTGCTCGGGGCGTGGCCGGGGCCGGCTGGTTCGCCGTGGTCGGTCTCGCCGCCGTCTTGCTGGTCACGAGCGATGATTGGTTCGGTCGATCCGACTCGCTCCTGCTCATCGGCATCTGGGTCGCCGGCTCGTGGATCACGTATCGGCTCATACGTCAGCCCCACCAACTCTCCCTTCCGGAAGAACGTTCTCCTCGTGGACGCCTGATGGTCCGAACGCTTCTCGGGCTCGGCGCGGTCGGCGCGGCGGCGATGATCGCTTTGTGGGGACTCGTCGAGTTGGCCGAGGAGTGGAACGCACCGGAGTTCGCCATGAGCTTCTTCCTCGCCGCAATCGGCACGTCTCTACCGGAGCTCGCGTTCAACATCACCGCGGTCCGCCGAGGCCAGATCGAGATGGCCATCGGCGACCTCTTCGGCTCGTCGTTCGCCGATGCCACTTTGTCGGTCGCGATCGGGCCCCTCCTTTTTCCTGTAGCGGTCACGTCGAAGGAGATCGCCCCCGCCACGATCGCCGCCCTTGTCGCCTTGGCCGCAGTGACGATTCTCATCACCCGGATCCGTGAACATGAGTGGAGAACGGGTCTGCTGCTACTCGTCGGATACGGCGGGTTCTTCCTGGTGCTCCTCTGAGCGACGGCTGCGATTCCTTCGACGCCACTTCCGCAGCTCGCTGACCCAGAGCACCGAACTCGCCAGTGCCAGGCAAAGGAGCCAGTCGCCGGCGGACAGCGACGTGGTGGCGAACGCCTCATTCAAAAGTGGTGCATGCACCACCGCCACCTGGAGCGCAAAGGCGAAAGCGACCGCTCCGAGCAGCCAAGGATTCCCGCTCCAACCGTGGCGGGCGCTTGCGTCGTCGGACCGCGCGCTGAAGCAATTGAAGAGCTGGGCGTTCACCAGGACGGTGAAGGCGGCGGTCCGCGCCTCGTCGATGCTCGCGTCGCCGTCGATCAGCCCGCCCGGGCGCTTCAGATCGATCATGAGAAGCGTGACGATGGCCATCGTGACGCCGACCAGAAGAATCCCGCGCCGCATCGGCCCGTCGATGACCTTCGACCTCACGTCGCGAGGCGGCAAGAGCATCAGCCGCCGATCCAAGGGATCGACGCCCAGAGCGAGCGCGGGACCCGTGTCGGTCAACAGGTTTATCCACAGAATCTGGGTCGCGGTCAGGGGTGCAATCACACCATTTCCATCGAGTCCGAGCGCCCCCGCGAGCACGATGCCGAAGAAGACCGTAAACACCTCCCCGACATTGGATCCGAGGAGGTAGCGCAGGAAACTGCGGACGTTGTGAAAGATCGTGCGGCCTTCGCCGACTGCGACAACGATCGTGTCGAAGTTGTCGTCCAGAAGGATCATGTCGGCGGCTTCTCGAGCAACATCGGTGCCGGCCACCCCCATCGCGGTGCCGATGTCGGCGGCCTTCAAAGCGGGGGCATCGTTCACTCCATCGCCCGTCATGGCCACCACCTCGCCCGCAGCCTGCAGTACTTGTACGAGCCGAAGCTTGTGAGCGGGCGCCACTCGGGCGAAGACGGAAGCCTCGGCCGCTACCTGAGCGAGCTCGATGTCGTCGAGTTGTTCGATCTCCTCACCGGTCACCACACGGTCACCGGAACCGGAGATGCCGACGGCCGCAGCGATCTGGCGAGCCGTGCCCGGGTGATCGCCGGTAATCATCATCACGCGAATACCGCTGCCTTGCGCAGCCCGCACCGACTCACGGGCCTCCGCTCTCGGTGGGTCGAAGATGCCGATGAGGCCGAGCCACTCCAGGCTGATTTCGTCGGCCTCATCTACCGGCGCGGACAACCCGACTCGCCGAGCGACGGCCAGCGTCCGCATCCCCTCCGACGCCAGCGCGTCGACCTGCGTCAACCACCACTCGCGTCGTTCGGCCGTCAGCGAGTCCGGGCTCGTCTCGGCGAGCTCCTTTGAGCACCGGGCCAGCAACACGTCGGGCGCTCCCTTGACGAGGAGCACCGCACCGTCGTCTCGATCTTCTTCGACGAGGACACTCATCAGCTTGCGTTCGGAGGTGAACGGCACCTCCGCAAGCCGCGGTGAGGAGCGGATGTCATCGACATCAAGACCGACCTTCAGTGCAGCGGTCACCAATGCCGCTTCGGTGGGGTTGCCGCTGGCTTCCCACCGAGCCTTGTTCAGAGCCACGGATGCATCGCTGGCCACGACGCCACCACGAAGCACTGTCGCGAGCATGGACTGATCCCGGGCGCTCCTCTCACTCCCATCGACCGTCACTTCGCCGTCGGGTTCGTATCCCGCCCCCGCGAAGTCGACCCGCAACGAGTCGACGACCACAGCCCTGACCGTCATCTCGCCCCGCGTGAGCGTTCCCGTCTTGTCCGTACAGATGGTCGTGGCAGCCCCCAGAGTCTCCGCCGACGCGAGCCGTTTCACCAGGGCGTTTCGGCCCGCCATTCTCTGCACGCCCACCGCCAGGACGATGGACAACACCGCCGGAAGTCCTTCCGGGACTGCGGCGACCGCAAGCGAGACCCCGACGAGCAGCGCATCAACGACATCGGAGCTCGACTCCAGGTCGGACAACACGAGCAGAGTGATCACCACGACGATCGCGATCGCCACAACCAGCGACCCGAGGAGCTTGCCGATCGCCGCGATCTCCCGCTCGAGTGGCGTCTTGCTTCGCTTCGTTTCGCCGAGCAACGACGCGATGCCACCGACCTCGGTTTGCATCCCGGTCGCGACGACGGCAACGCGACCATGTCCGGCGACCACCGCGGTCCCTGCGAACACCATTGATGTCTGATCACCGATCACGCTGCCGACCGCAACGGGGTCGACCGTCTTTCCCACCGACTCGCTCTCGCCTGTGAGTGCGGCTTCGGCGACCTCTAGTCCAACGCTCTCCAGCACCCGGCCGTCGGCTGCCACGGCGTCGCCCGCAGACAGCAGGAGAAGATCCCCGACGACGACGTCCCTCGCGTCGATCAAGTGCTCCTTGTGGTCCCGGATCACGAGCGCTCTCGTGGCCGACATCTCCTGCAGCGCGGCGGCGGCCGCGTCGGCGCGATTGGACTGCACGGCGCCGATGGTGGCGTTGACGACGACGATCAACGCGATCGCGATGGCATCGACCGGCGCTCCGTCACGACCGTCGAGCACCCACACTGCGGTCGACACCGCGATGGCCAGAATCAGCAGACCGACCAGAGGGTCGCGAAACTGCTCGGCCACCCGCCGACGCCAGGATGGCTTTTCGCCGCGTTCGATCTCGTTCGGGCCGCCTCGTCGCCGCCGTTCCGCCGCGACATCCCCGGACAAGCCGGACGTTGTGTCGAGCTCGAGAAGCTGGGCAACCGCCTCCGCGTCGATGGCATGCGGGCCCGTTTCGGCGACCTCGGCGCGAGTCACCGCCCGAGCTCGGCCTCGAGTTCGGCCACCGCGATGGTCGTGGCAATCACCGCATCGGGGTTGAGGCTCATGGCATCGATGCCATGTTCGACCAGGAACCGGGCGATCTCCGGACGATCCGAAGGCGCCTGCCCGCAGAAGCCGCTGTGCGCTCCGACTCGATCACAGCCCTCGATGGCGAGCCGGAACATCTCCATGACGCCGGGCTCGCCCTCGTCGTAGTCGAACGCGACCATCTCCGAGTCGCGATCGACGCCGAGACAGAGCTGTGTCAGGTCATTCGAGCCGATGCTGAATCCATCGAAGTACTCGGCGAAGGCATCCAACGAGATCACGTTGTTGGGGATCTCGCACATGACGTAGATCTCCAAACCGTTCTCGCCTCGGCGTAGTCCGTTCGCGGCCATCTCCTCGACAACGGCACGGGCCTCGTCGACTCGCCGGCAGAACGGGACCATGGGGACCACGTTCACGAGACCCATTTCGTCGCGAACGCGCTTCACCGCCTCACACTCAAGGGCGAATCCGGCACGGTAGGCAGGGTGGGTATAGCGACTGGCCCCCCGGAATCCGAGCATGGGATTCGCCTCGGTCGGCTCGAACGCCGAACCCCCGATGAGGGCTGCGTACTCATTGGTCTTGAAGTCGCTGAGGCGCACCACCACTTGCTTCGGATAGAACGCGGCGGCGATGGTTGCGATGCCCTCCGAGAGCCGTTCGACGAAGTAAGCGGGAGGCGACTCGGCGTCCCGACACAGGTCCTCGATCAGCCGTCGTTCCTCGACGTCGTCGACACGATCAGGATCGACCAGCGCCATCGGGTGAATGCCGATGTGTTCGCTGATGATGAACTCCATCCGGGCAAGTCCGACGCCATCGTTCGGAAGCGCCGCGGTCTTGAATGCGAGATCCGGGTTGCCCAGGTTGATCTGGATAGTCGTGTGCGGCCGCGGCAACTCACCGACATCGTGGCGGTCGACTTCGAACGGAATCTCGCCGCCGAGCACGAGACCTTCATCGCCGCCGGCGCAACTGACCGTGACGAGCTCGCCGTTCGACAACACGGCGGTTGCGTTGCCGGTACCCACGACGGCCGGGATCCCGAGTTCCCGGGCAACGATCGCCGCGTGACACGTCCGACCGCCTCGGTTCGTGACGACGGCCGCCGCCGTCTTCAGGATCGGCTCCCAGTCCGGGTTCGTCGTTTCCGCGACCAAAACATCGCCAGGGTTCACGAGCCGCAGATCCTCGGGCGTCGAGATGATACGAACGACGCCGGTCGAGATCCGGTCACCGACCGCCCGGCCGGTGGCGAGAACCGAACCGTCACCGGTGAGCCGGTGAATGACGAGTTCCGTTGCCGAGCGCTGTGCCGCGACGGTCTCGGGCCGAGCCTGCACGAGATAGAGCTCGCCATCGATGCCGTCCTTGGCCCACTCGATGTCCATGGGCCGAGACACCCCTGCCTTCTCCGAGTAGTGGTCCTCGACCACCAGCGCCATCCGAGCGAGCTCGACCACCTCGCGATCGTCAAGGCAGAACCGGCCCCGGGCCACCGGGTCAACGGCGACGTTGCGGGTCGGCGCGCCGATGCGCCCCTCCCGGTACACCATCTTGATCTCCTTGGCACCGAGCTTGCGGCGCAGGACACACTCATGCCCGGCCCGCAGCGTTGGCTTGAAGACGTGGAATTCGTCGGGATCGACGGTCCCCTGCACCACGTTCTCGCCGAGTCCGTAGGCACCCGTGAGAAAGACGACATCGCGGAAGCCGGATTCGGTGTCGAGCGTGAAGATCACGCCGCTCGATGCGAGGTCGGAGCGAACCATCTTCATGACGGTGACCGACTGGGCGACATCGAGTTGCCCGAAGCCCTGCTCCATTCGATAGTGCATGCCGCGATCGGTGAACATCGATGCGTAGCAACGCCGAACGGCGTCGAGGAGCGCGGCATCACCCTTCACGTTGAGGAACGTCTCGTGAGCTCCGGCGAAGCTCGCCTCAGGGAGATCCTCTGCTGTGGCCGACGAGCGAACCGCGAGGGACACATCCGCGCCGTACTCGGCTTTGAGCCGGCCGTAGCCGTCCAGGATCGCTGCTTCGAGCTCGGGCGACAGTGGCGTGGCGTGAACGAGTTCTCGCGCAACCGCAGCTCGATCCTGGAGCTCACCCACGTCATCGAGATCGAGCGTGTCGAGCAGGTAATGCAGCCGTTCGAACGTCCCGGTGCCTTTGAGGGTCTCCCAATAGGCCGGAGCGGTGACCGCAAAACCGTTCGGCACGTGCACCCTGCGTTCGGTGAGAGCCTGGTACATCTCGCCGAGCGAGGCGTTCTTTCCGCCGACGAGCGGGACGTCCTCGATTCCGATCTGATCGAAGAACAGGACCCGATTGGGGTCGCGGGAGCCAGCACCATCGTCCATGGTCCGATCGTCGCGGCTGCGCCCGGCCGTCGACAGGGGCGGAGGTCCCGGCTTACACGACCACTCGCTCCAGATGGCGGGGGACCACAGCGAGCCACCCGAGATCGGAACTGATCCGCTCCGCCAGGGCCTCACTCGCCGCCGCCGAACCGTGCACCACATAGCAGCAGTCCGGAGGTCGTTCGGCGCCACCCAACCAGTCGACGAGTTCGTCGGCGTCGGCGTGCACCGAGAATCCGTCGAGCACCACAACCTCGGCCCGCACGGGGACGTATCGACCGTAGAGCTTCAGAGACCGTTCCCCGCCCTGAAGTCGGTGACCACGGGTTCCCTCGGCCTGAAACCCGGTCAGCACGACGGAATTTCGGCGGTCGGGCAGAAGCCGTTCGAGATGGTGGAGAACTCGTCCACCGGTGGCCATTCCCGAGGCGGAGATGATGATGGACGGGTAGGCCAGGGAGGCTAAGTCCTTCGATTCCTGTGTCGTCCGGCATTCGGTGATCTGCCCACGATCAAACGCCCCGGCCTCATCCAGCCCGTCGCGGAGTTCAGGCGATTGGGTACGGATCGCGTGTCGATAGACGTCCAAGACGGCGAGGGCCATCGGACTGTCGACGAAGATCGGCAGGCTTGGGATCTCGCCGCTGGATTCAAGCGCCTGAATCGCGTGGAGCACTACCTCGGTGCGGTCGACGGCGAACGCGGGGATGACGATGGTGCCCCCGCGGGACGCCGTGTTGCGGATCACTTCGGCAAACCGAGCGAGCTCTCCCTCAGCCGGCGTGTGGCGCCGGTTGCCGTAGGTCGACTCGACGACGATCACGTCAGCTTCACCGACGGGAGTCGGCGGACGCAGCAGCGGGTGGGCCGACCGGCCGAGGTCACCGCTGAACAAGACCGACTTCGGGCTCCCGGAGCCTGGCAGCGAGAGCCTGACGGTTGCCGAACCGAGAATGTGGCCCGAGGGTTCGAGGACACACTCCGCTTGCTGACCGAGCGCGATCTCCGTCGACCTCGCGACCGGTGCCAACAACTCGCAGGCGGCCTCCGCGTCTGCGCTCGTGTAGAGCGGGAGCGCGGGGTCGTGCTTGGAGAAGCCGATTCGGTTGGCATACGCCGCCTGCTCCTCCTGGAGCCGGGCGCTGTCGGCCAGGAGGATCTCGATCAGCGCGGCGGTCTCAGGAGTGCAGATCACTCGACCGCGGAAACCCTCATGGACCAGACGGGGGAGGTAGCCGCTGTGATCGATGTGTGCGTGCGAGACGATGACGTCGTCGATCGTCGCTGGGTCGACCGGAAACGGATCCCAGTTCTTCAGTCGGTCCGGCTTCCGGCCCTGAAAGAGCCCGCAGTCCACGAGGACGCGACGGCCTGGGGAGTCGACGAGGAAACGGCTGCCCGTGACAGTTCGTGCCGCCCCCAAGAACTGAAGCGCGGACTCCTGGGGGTTGTGGGTCATGCCCGACCCTTCCTCCTGCCTGGACCAACGGGAAGAGCCCAACGTCCCATCCCCGATCCAGGGCGTGACCTTGGACCCTGGGACCGGGTCTGATCCACCGTCCACACTGACCAAATGGGCACTGCTGACCACATGAGCGAGGCGGCGAGCTCTGTCAGTGCGGCCGAGACCCACCTCTCATGGGTGTTCTTCACGCCAGATCGCGCCTACAAGCTTCTGAAGCCGGTGACGATGCCGTTCATCGACCACGCCGATGCCGCGCAACGCCTTGAGTCGATCCGGCGCGAATACGACCTCAACCACGAGATCGCGCCGGACGTCTACCTGGGAGTGGCCGACGTCGTCGAGGACGGCCAAGTAGTGGATCGCATGCTCGTCATGCGGCGCTTGCCGAGCGACCGGCGGCTCTCCAGCCTTGTTGATCACCCGGACTTCGATCACAGTCTCCGAGCCGTGGCCCACGCGGTGGCGAGCCTTCACTCCCGTCGTGAGCCGATCCTCGATGCCCCGATGGCCCGTCGAGACGCCATGGCGACGAACTGGGAGGAGAACTTTCAGGCTCTCCGCCCCCATGTGGGCTCGGTGATCGATGCCGACGACTTCGAGCGAGCCCAGCGACTTTCCCACAGCTACCTCGCCGGCAGAGCGCCGCTTCTCGACCGTCGGGTCGCCGACGGATTCGTTCGTGACGTCCACGGCGACCTCACTGCGGAGGACATCTTCTGTCTCGAAGACGGACCACGGATCCTCGATTGTCTGGCCTTCAATGACCGCTGGCGCGTCGTTGACGTGCTGTCCGACATCGGCTTTCTCGTCATGGACATTCACCGTCTGGCCGGTTCGGCGGCCGCGGAACGCCTGATGCAGTGGTACCAGGAGTTCAGCAACGAGAAGCATCCCTCGTCTCTGGCCCACCACTACGTGGCGTACCGAGCGCACGTCCGCGCGAAGATCGCGTGTCTGCGCGTGGCCCAGGGCGACGCGGCCAGCGCCGCGTTGGCGCGGCGCTATCACGATCTCGCTTGCCACCACCTAGAGCGGGCGAGGCTCCGAGTCGTTCTCGTCGGCGGGGGTCCCGGCGTCGGGAAGTCGACATTGGCCCAGGAGTTGGGTTCTCACTTCGGATTCCCCGTCCTCTCAACCGACGAGGTACGCAAAGATCTGACCCTCACGCCCCACGACGAGCACCGATTCGCTTCACCCGGGGAGGGAATCTACGAGCCGTCGGCGACTGCAGACGCGTACGACGAGCTACGACGACAAGCCGAGGTGGTTCTCCGGAGCGGCACCGGAGTGGTCTTGGACGGGTCGTGGTCCCGGGAGGCTGACCGACGGGCAGCACGCCTGTTGGCCAGCGATGGAGGGGCCGAGATCGTGGAGATCGAGTGCGTGCTGGATCCAGCGATCGCAAAGGAGCGAATCGCGCGACGGCTGTCCAATCCCGACAACCCGTCCGATGCGACGCCTGATCTCGTCGAGTACATGGCCGTACATTGCGACCCGTGGCCCGAGGCCATCTCGCTCGACTCGAGCAAAGGCCCCGAAATCACGGCCGAGGCCGCGCTCGCGGAGATCGCCCGGACAGGACCAATGGCACTACGAACTTCCGAGTGATAGCGCGAGGGTCGAGATATGAGAGATCAACGATTCCCCGCCTACGCGCTGACGGTCAGCATCCTCCTCGCGTTCGCGCTGGTGGCGGCGGGCTGCGGCGATGACGCCGATACGGGTGTCGACGCAACAACTACGACGACAACAGTTGTGGCCTCGACCGCCCCGCCCACAACCGCGCCCACGACGACGACGACGGCGTTGGACCCGATGCCCATCCCCGACGACGAGCTCCCGGGGGAGGACTTCGAGCTCTCGCCGGCTGCGGGATCCAGCCTCGCGGTGGTCGGCGTGGCGTTCGATGACACGTTGAACGTCAGGCGGGGGCCTGGTGTCGACCACGACGTCGTCGCCGAGCTCGATCCGACCGAGAACGACGTCACCGCATCGGGCCGCGCCCGCCTTCTGACCGAGTCGATCTGGTGGGAGGTCACCGCACCGGACGGCACGCTCGGCTGGGTCAACTCGCGCTTCACGGCGCAACCCGGTTCTACCGATGACGCCACCGCGCAGGTGATCTCGCTACTGGGCGAAACGCCAACGGCCGCCACGATGGAAGGGCTCGGCGAACTCGTGGCCGGTGCTCTTGAGGGCGACGGCGACATCCCGTCGTCGGTCACACTCACCGTGCCGGCCAGCCTCGGTGATCTCGGTGAAGTCACGTATGACCTGATCGGCCTTGGAGACGACTCGGTCCACGGCCTTCGGCTCCACGTCTTCGGCACGCCCGGCGACTCTGGGGGCTTCTCCCTCAAGAGTGTCGAGTCGACCGCACTCTGCGACTCTGTCCGCGGGGTCGGCGCCTCCGGTCTCTGTACCTGAGTCGGACGACCGGCACGCCCCATGAGTCAATACGACCGCCTCCGGCTGGTCGCTGCAGCGACAGTGGGCTTTGCCTGCCTCGCGGCGGCGTGCAGCGCCGACCGCGGGGCGCAGCAGGCGAACTCGGAGTCGGATCCATCGAGCTTTCAGCCACCCATCACTCAACCGACCGGTCAGCCGACGTGTAGCGCTCCCCCGCCGGTGGAAGTTGCTCCGTGTGTCGTGCTGGTCCCGGACCCGCGTCCTGGCGACCTTCGAGTCGATGACAACGCCGATCTTCTCCCGGCCGACTACTCCCCTCCAGCGGCTTCCAGTGTCATCACGGACCTCCACTACGGGCCGGACCCCGCCCACCGACTGGACCTCTACCTTCCCACGGAGGGGTCGGCCCCCGTCATGCTGTTCCTTCATTCGGGAGGCTGGGTCGGCGGGACTCGAGCGAGTGTTCCGCCGATGGTCCTGCGTTTTGTCGAGCGGGGGTACGCGGTCGCCGCCGTCGACTATCGCCTGGCCCCCGAACACGCATTCCCGAGCGCAGTCGAAGATGCCAAGCGAGCCGTTCGCTGGCTCAAGACGGCGGATGAAGTTGCCGCGCAGGTGGACGGCGATCGCATCGTGATCTACGGAACCTCCGCCGGCGGCCATCTCGCCGCGATGGTGGGAGCCGCTCCGGGGACCTTCGAGCCAACCGACCTCTCCCCGGAGATGGAGTCCGTCGACTCCCGCGTCGCCGGGATCGTGTCTGTCGTCGGCCCTACCGAGTTGCAGAGCTTCTACACCCACCCCCACGCCTGGGCTGCCGGACTGACCGAGGCGCTCCTGGGCTGCTCGCCCTGCTCCGAAGCGGAGCTCGCGAATGCAAGTCCGACCTCGCACCTCCGCGAGGGCCTTCCGCCTGCCTACTGGGCGTACGGCGAACAGGACTGCCTGGTCGATCCGCAGACCCAAGGGGCCGTGATCGCCTCGGAGTGGGCGGTGAATTCACCGTCGGGGTCCTCGTGGTTTGACCTCATCGAGGGCTGCGCCCACAACGTCGACCCGACGACGATCAATCAGCGTTGGGTCGAGCGTTTTGTCGACCTGGCCGCCAGCGGCTCCGATATCCCGGCGATCAAGTGAGTTCTGACCCACCCACGGCCGCCGACGGAACAACGCTCCAGCGATCGGTCACCGGGCCGCTGTTGCTGCTCCTGGTCGTGGGCGACATCCTCGGCGCGGGCATCTACATCCTGGTGGGCGAGGTCTCCGCCGAGGTCGGTGGTGCCGCGTGGCTGGCGTTCCTCGGCGCGTTCACCATTGCCGGGCTGGCCGCCACCTCCTACAGCGAACTCGTCACTCGCTTCCCGGGCTCCGCCGGGTCGGCGCTCTACGCGGAGAAAGCGTTCAAGCGGGAGGGGATCACGTTCGCGGTGGGAATGGCCGTGATGCTGAGTTCCCTCTCCACTGCAGCAACCACCACGCGAGCGTTCGCGGGCGAGTACCTCTCCGTCTTCATCGACGCTCCGATCGTGCCGGTCGCCGTTGCCTTGCTCGCCGTTCTGACCGCGCTCAGCATCCGCGGGATCCGGTTCTCGGCTCGCGTGAATGTGGCGATGACCCTCATCGAGGTCGGCGGCCTGATCGTCGTGCTTGTGGTCGGGGGTGCCGCCATCGCTGACGGCGTCGGCGATCCCGGCCAGATCCTCGACCTGGGAGGCCTCTCGACCAAAGGGATGCTGACGGCAACCGCGTTGGCGTTCTTTGCCTTCCTCGGGTTCGAGGATGCAGTTCACCTCTCCGAAGAGGTCGTGGATCCCCGACGAACGTTTCCCCGCGTCTTGTTCGCCTCGGTCGCGATTGCCTCTGTCCTGTACCTCGCCGTCGTCGCGGTGGCGACGATGGCGGTCGACCCGGAAACGCTCGCCGCTTCGAACGGTCCTCTCCTGGAGGTCGTCCGGCTCGGCCCGCTCGCCGTCTCCGAGCGATGGTTCGCGCTGGTCGCGTTGGTGGCAGTGACGAACACTTCATTGTTCGCGCTGGTGGCGTCGTCACGCTTGTTGTTCGGGATGGCGACGAGCGGGTCCGTGCCCAGGGTGTTCGGTCGTGTTCATCCTCGCTGGCAGACACCAGTCACCGCGTCAGTCGCGATGGCGGTCTTGGCGGTATTGCTCGCAACGTCGGGCGCGGTCGAGGAGCTCGCCGGCGCCGCCGTGACCCTGCTTCTCGCCGTATTGGTCATGGTCAACCTCGCGGCATGGCTGACCCGGCCGGAAGCTGACGACGACACCGCGTTCCGTGCTCAGAGCTGGGTCGCCCCCACTGGAGCGATCTCCTCGGGAACGCTCCTGGTTCATCAGCTGATCACGGCCAGCGCCGGCGACATCGCCCGGTTGGGCTTCCTCGGGGCCGTGGTCCTCGTCCTGTGGTTCGCGTCCCGGTACCAGCGAAACCGCTACGAATCGCCGAGAGCGGATTCACTCACATAACTATAGTTATGGCGATTCCAGTAGTCTCGCAACCATGTCCGTCACTCACGTCGAAGTTCTGCATCGGGCCGAGCAGCTGTCGCTCTCACTGGCCGACCGCGCCGAGGAGGCCGAAACGCTACGCCGACTTCCGACCGCGACCACCGACGACCTGGTCGAACTCGATCTCCTTCGTATGGTGGTGCCGACCTCACTCGGTGGTCACGGACTCGGCCTGTCGTCGCTCGCCCACAGCACCCGCATCCTGGGTCGGGGCTGTGTGGCGTCTGCCTGGACCAGTTCTTTTCTGACGATGCACAGCTGGCTACTCGGGAAGTTTCCGGCCGAAGCCCGCAACGAGTTCTTCACTCCAAGGCAACCATGGGCTCTCGCCCCCGCCCCGCTCGCCCCCACCGGCACGATGACCTCAACCGACGGTGGCTATGTCGTCAACGGCCGGTGGGAATGGGCAACCGGTGTGCACCATGGCCAGTGGGTGATGGTCCATGCCATCCAGACGGAGCCCGAGTTCGTCACCCGCTTCGCCGTCGTCCCTCTGGCCGACGTGACCATCGACGATGTGTGGCACACATCGGGAATGTGCGCCACCGGCAGCGACACCGTGGTGCTCGACGACGTGTTTGTGCCCGAGCACCGTTCCGTTCTCGCCGAGCAGTTGTTCTCGGGCGGCGAGCCGCTGGAGGGCGACGGCATGGCGATGTTGCCGGCGATCCAGGTGCTTGCTCTCGTTGCCGCCGCACCGGCGCTCGGCGCCGCAGAACGTGCCGTGGACCTCTATCGCGAACGAGTCACTGCCCGGGTGCTCGCCTACTCGTTGGGTGACAGGGCGGTCGACCAGCCAGCGGCCCAAATGCGACTCGGGGCAGTCATGAGCGACCTCGCCACCGTTCGCACACAGTGGGACGCCGCCATCGAAGAACTCGTGGGCTACACCGGGCGAGGCGACGTGCCCCTGGAGCGACGCGCCGCGCTGCGCATCGCTGCTGCCGCGACCGTGCGGGGGGCCCGCGCGATCATCAACACGATCGCCGAGGGCGCCGGTGCGAGCGTCTACTTCAACTCGTCACCATTCCAACGTCTGCAGCGCGACGTCGAGGTGTTGAAGGGCCACGCGATCTTCGACTGGGATCGCACCACCGAACTCGCCGGCCGAGTCGCCCTCGGGTTGCCGCCCAAGCCGACCGACATGATCTGAGAGTCGCGCCTCAGGGCGCCAGTATCTCCAGCACGAGCTCCGCGTCATCGGCGAGAGACTTCCATGGAGGGATCACGCGGGCAACGCCAACCGATTGCAGCAGTTGCGCACGAACCTGGGCCTCGCGACTTGGGTAGCCGAGGTCTTCGAACGCACGAGCGACGAACAGCATCAGATGCTCGTCGGCTGCTTTCACCGATGCCGCGGCCGTTGGGTTGCTTCCGGCCCAGTCCCGCATGGCGGCGTCAAGTGGAACCATCCGATCCGCCCGGGCGATCCTGCCGAGATGACGGAGCCGCTCACGGGGGTCCCGGTCGTCCACCAGCTCGAGGTTCTGTCGCACCTGAGCCGCGCCGTAGAAGCGAGCCAGCTGGTCGAGGTAGTCCTTCATCCCGTCGAAGTGGTGGTAGAAGCTGCCCGTCGTCAACCCCAGCTCATCGGTGAGCGCCTGAAGCTTCACCGCAACCACGCCGCCACGCCGAAGCAGCATCTGCCCCGTGGTGAGCCACAGCTCTCGGCCGCTCGGCGCCTCGTCGGTCATGGGGCGCCACCGTACTGGCGCCTCCCGGCGCACTGCCGAAAGCAACGAAGCCCAGGTCTCCGACCAGAGCCTGAAGACCTCACCAACCCACTAGGTTCGACGCCGTGCCGCACCTGCCTGGAAGCCCCGTTTGGCAGCGCGACGGCTCCCATTCTCAGGTGCTCGACTACCACCTGAGCATGCTGCTCGACACGGCCCGAATGGATTCCTACCGACGGGCCATAGAGGCCTCGGTGCAGCCCGGCGACGTGGTGGTCGACATCGGCTGCGGCACCGGCGTACTGACGTTCATGGCGTGCGAGGCGGGAGCCAAACGGGTCTACGCCATCGAAGGTGGGCCGATCATCGAGGCCGCCCGGGAACTGGCCATCGACAACGGGTTCGCCGATCGCATCGAGTTCCTTGGTGGCTGGTCGGTCGATGTCGGCCTCCCCGAGCCGGCCGACGTCCTCATCACCGAGACCATCGGCAATGCGGGCCTCGACGAGGGGATCATCGCCTGGACGTCCGATGCCCGAGAGCGGCTGCTTCGTCCCGGCGCGGTGGTGTTGCCCCAGAGGCTACGCCTGTGGATCGCGGCCGCCGAATCGTTCGATGATCACGCGCTCGTCGGGGACTGGTCGGCGCCCGGGCTGCCCTACGACTACACCGCGGCCCACCGCCGGGCGGCGCGGACCCTGTGGTTCGCCGACATCACGCCGAGCCACCTCCTCGGCCAGCCGGAGCTGGCCGCCGACATCGACTTGACGACCACGCCCAATGAGACCACCACCGCGGCCGGCGGCCTCAGGGTGGACCGTGATGGCACCCTGCATGGGCTGGCCTGCTGGTTCGATTCACTCCTGTGCACCGGCGTCACCGTCGACAACTCGCCGCCGCGGGCCGACTCGAGCTGGTCCCAGGGTTTCTTGCCCCTGGCCGAGCCAGTGGCGGTGTCCGCGGGCGATGAGTTCACCTGGGAATTGTCGGTCTCGTCCGACGGCGTGCACTGGACCTGGCGGGTCGATCGCGTCGAGAGCTGACCGGCGCTACTGGAAGTCCTTGGCGTAGTCGACCGTGTACCAGCGGTCGGGTCGAAGTCGATAGATCCTGCTGTTGCTGATGTCACCGCTGGCTTCGACGTAGAGGTCACCGAACTCTTCGCCCAGATAGCGCTGAGCCATCGCCCGGTTGCTGTCCGGTGGGCACGCTTCGATTGCGGTGACCTCGCCGGTCACGGTGACGTACTTGTAGGGCGGCGCTTCGTCTTGGGCGCACAGAGAGAACTGCCGGGTTGATGCGAGGGCGCGACCTTTCAGCGAGTCCAGGTCCATGATCACCGAGATGTCGCCACCGGGTTCGTAGTCGTACCAAACCGGAACGGCGAGTGGTGTGTCGTTGTGGGTCAGGCCGAGCACGCCGACGTGAACGCCGGCGAGAAAGGCCTCTCGTTCGGACTTGCTGAGTGCGTGGGACATCGTTGGTTGCCTTTGGTCGTTTGTTGCGTCGAATTAGAGAACGATGGTCGGGTCGTAGAAGCCGAGCGACCCGTTGTAGTCCATGCCGAATCCCAGTCGCTCACGAATCGGATCGGGCAGGGCGAACGCGTCGGCGAGCGGCATCGAGAGGTGCTGGTTCTCCTCCTGGCGGAGCCAACTCAGGGAGTAGGTCATGATCACGCCGTAGCGCCACACATCGTCGGTGATGTTGGCGCCGGCACCGTGGAGCGTGCCACCGAGCCATACGAGGACCGAGCCGGCCGGCATCTCCGCAGCGACGATCTCGTGGTCCGCGGGCACTCGGTCCGCGCTCCATCGGTGGCTGCCCGGCACCAGCAACGTGGCGCCGTTGTCGGCAGTGAAGTCGGACATGGCCCACATCGTGGCGAGGATCAGATTCGGTCGTGGTGGGGCGAAGAAGGGGAACGAGTCTTCTTCGCGATGCAGGATCTGCTCGCGCGCGCCCGGGCCAATTTCGAGGCCCGCAGTCACGTGGAGTTGGTGCGTGTCGCAGTTTGCGCCGAGGTGACGATCACAGAGTGACTCAACGTCAGGATTGACCATGAAGTCGCGCACCGTCGGGGAGCGATGGGCGAGTGAAATGACTCTCCGGGTCTTGCCGGGGTAGAAGTCCTCCGGCTTGTCGTCGCCGACATCCGCCTGGGCCATGACCTCTGTGAGATCGCTTCGAACCGACTCGATCGTCGAGCGAGACATCATGTCTTGGAGGACGAGACAGCCGGCCTCCTCGAGCGCTTCGTACATGGCAACGGGATCGTCGCCCGTCCGCTGTTGCGGGATAGATGTCGATACTGACGAACTCATTGGTCCTCCAAATTCGGTTCAGCCTTGGTCCGTCGCCGTTGAACCCGAAGTACGCAGTTCGGCTGCCTTGAGCGCGATCTCGTCGAACTCCCGGGCGACCAACTCGGTGATGCCGTGCTGACGTTCCGGGTCGAGTCGCCAGTCTCTCCACGGCATCAGGTCGTACCAGCGAGCAAGCTGGCGATAGTTCAGATTGGCGATGATCAGCTGCTCGTCCGTGCCCGCTTCGGCCAGCACGTTGTTGAACAGAGGGAACGCGGGTCCGGCAATCGTGCTGTGTCCCACGCCGCGGTCGGCCGGCCAGTTCGCCGTCATCGTGTAGATGAGGTTCTCCTGCGCGCGAGCGACCGTCGATGCGACGACGTACTCAGCCTTGCCGGGAGCCGGGGGGTTATGGGTGGGGTTGATGATGAGCCGCGCCCCCTTCAGCGCCAGAATCCGAGAGAGCTCCGGGTTCGAGAAGAAGTCGTAGCAAATGAGGATTCCGATGGGCCCGAGACGGGTTTCATAGACAGGCAACTCGGTGCCCGCCGAGTAGCGGCACGTTTCGAGCGGGTGACCGAGATGCACCTTCCGGGAGGTTCCAAGAATCCCTTCCGGGCCGACGAGCGCCGCCGCGTTGTACATACGCGCCGGGTCAGCGGGATCGAGCTCGTTCATACCGAGCACGATGTAGATATCGAGTTCTGCGGCGAGTTCGGCCAGAAACTTCGTGGAGGGTCCGGGGACGAGCTCGGCCTCGTCGAGGTGCCATTGGCAAGGCCGGTGGTTCGAGGTGCAGTCCTCGCAAGATCCGTGGGTATTCAGGCCACCCTCGGGGAAGGCGACCAGCTGTGCGCCCTGTCGGGCAGCATCTCGGATGTGGCCCTCGATTTTGGCCAACGTCGCCGGCTTGTCGCCGGCGATGCTGGCGAAGTTGACGCAGGCAACCGTGATGCTGGTCGGGTACCGCGGATCTTCGATCGTATGGACGGCGCTCATCGATGGTCCCCCGGGAGATTTCTCGTGGTCCTCGGACGTTAACCCGCAAACGGCGACGGCAGGTCTAGGTGTTTGCCAGGGCGACGATGTACAACACAGCAGCGAGGATGAGCACTGCTGCCGGGATCATCTCGGCCTTGTCCTTGGCGCGTAGGTGGTAGAGCACCGCCCCGCTCATCAGCACGATGATGCCCACGGCGGCAACGACGCCGAGCCATTCGAAGTCCGAGCTGATTGCTCCGATGATGAGCCCAATCGGTGCGAGAACTTCGATGACGCCGAGCGGCATGCGGATGTTCTCGTAGCCGAGACGGTTTGCCGCCTCGACCGCCATGGGCTTCGAGGTCAGCTTCATCACACCGGTTCCCCCGATCCCCAAGAGCAGAAGGATGGCTGTTATCCATGTCAGTGCAGTCATTGATGGGTCCTGTGTTGGTCGCTGACGGGTACCGCGTGGTCGCGTGTATACGCCATGAGATCGTTCAACGTTGCATCCACACCCGTTCGAGGACTTCGATGACGGCAGGGGCCGGTCGCGATACCTATGACGGAGCGTTCACCTCTCGCACGGGTGCCCTGACAGCAGTGTTGCCCGCCGGAGATCGCCCGTCCCCAGGTTGCTGGTGGACACGGCATGTGTCGAGAGTCTGTGCGAGCCGTGGCGCCTATTGGCCTCGGAGCACTTCGAGTGCCTTCAGTGCTGTCTCCGTCGCGGAGTTGGGGTTCTGTCCGGTGACGAGCAGGCCGTCGACGACACTGTGTCCGCCGAGCGGGAAGAAGGCGTGGCTGTAGTTCATGCCCCTGTCCTTCAGGGCGTCCTCGAGGTTGTAGGGCACGAGCTTCTTCACACCGGCCACGGTCTCGTCGAAGTACCGGAAGCCGGTCCCGTTCTTGCCCTTCACGAGATAGTCGCCGTTGCTCAACTTCACGTTCTGGAGTGCTGCGGAGCCATGGCAAACGGCCGAGACCACTTTGCCCGCCTCGTACATGTCGCGGGTGAGCGAATCGAGCTCTTCTGAGTTGGCAAAGTCCCACATGGCGCCGTGTCCCCCGGCGAAATAGAGGATGTCATAGTCGTGCCCGTCGACGTCGGCGAGTGCCTTCGTGTCGTCGAGGAGCTTCATGAATTCGGGGTCCTCGTGGCGGGCCCGTGCCGCCTTGTTGAGGACCACACGCTTCAGGCTTCGGCCATCGATCGGAATCTTGCCGCCCTTCGGGCTGACGATGTCCATCGGGATGCCCGCTTCTTCGAACACGTCGTAGAAATGCGTCAACTCGGACAACCACAAGCCTGTTGGGTCGGCTTTCGGGTTCTCGAAATCGGAATGGTTGGTTACGACGATGAGTGCTCGGTGGTCTGTCATGGTGGTTCTCCTCGGGGGCTTCGTCTTTACAGAACCAATCTATTCCGGAATAGGGCGCTCCACAACCGATAGGCTTGGAAAATGGCGACGCAACCAGGACGACGGCCCGAGTCGCGGCTCGGGCGCAAACAGGACGAGAACCTCGGCGAGACCATCTTGGCCGCGACCCGGGCGCTTCTTCTCGAGCGCGGCTACGACAGCTTCAACACGCGAGACGTCGCGTCGCGGGCGGAAACCGGGTCAGGCGCCATCTACCGGCGATGGGCGAGCAAGGAGTCCCTCGTTGCCGAGGCCATACGGACCGGTGGAGAACTCAGCTACGAGAGCAGCTCCGACCCGGCAGCCGACTTCATCAACCTTGTCCAGGCTCGGGCCACCCTCGCCACAACCCATCCCGACTTCACCCCCGGCGTGATCTCGGCCATGCGAGCAAGTGACGAGATCAACGACGCCATGCAGCAAGTCCACACGACCAACGCATACCAAGAAGTTCTCGAGCGCCTCCTCGGGCCCGATCAACCACACATGGGCCTTCTCGCCGAACTCGCGCCGGCCATCATCGTCCACCGGACGATATTCGGCGGCCACGACCTCGACCCCGAGCAGTTCGGCAAGGACGTCCTCGCTCTCGTCCAAGCCTTGGCCGACCAGCCAGCCCCTTAAACCCGCCGCTGCCCTCACCGCGTCGGGTCACCCTTCGCACTCTTCTACGACGCGCTAGTGAGACGACTGGTCTGCGATCGACTGTATGAGCGAGATGATCTCGTCGGCCATTGATTCGGGGTCGAGTGTTTCGGGCGTGAATGACGATCGTTGCAGAGCGACTCCGGGCGTCAGGTCCGTGAGGAGGTCGAGGTGAGGGTGGTCGGCCCCGACTATGCGGGAGATGGCGTTGCGAAGGCGGGCAAGGCTGTAGCCCGCTTTCACCGCCTGTTCGATTCCTTCATCGCATCGCATCGCCGAGATGAGGCCGGGCACGAGGTCGGGGTTGTCGGCTGACCCCATGCACTTGTTGGTGATGATCGAGCGAAGATCGGCGATCGGATCGTCGGTGATCTCGGGAGCGGGCATTGGCATGGCTCGGATGGCTTCGGCGAGCAGTGCCTCTTTGGTGGGCCAGCGACGGTAGATGGCACCAGTGCCGGACCCGGCTCGTTCGGCGACGTCGGAGATTCTGAGTCGGTCGAACCCGACCTCGAGCAGCAGGTCACCGGCGGCTTCGAGGATCGCGTCGGTGCGATCGGTATCGCGCTTTCGCCCCCGCGCTTTCTCGGGCCGGCGGGTTGTGTCCGTTGTCATACGGCAGATCATAGCAGAAAGGTTGCATTCCGGAAACATCCATTCTACTCTGCGGATTATCGAATTCCGGAATGACCTATTCCGGCAGAGAGAGGAACTTGCAATGTCGCAGTCAACCCCCAAAAAGGCCGAGGCAAGCGGGGCGGTCCCGCAGACCACCGCTTCGCAGCGTCGTTGGATCCTGCTCGCCACCTCCCTCGGCCTGCTGGCCGTCATGGTGTCGGTCTCGGGTCTCAACGTGGCTCAACAGGCGCTCGCCGCCGACATCGGCGCATCCCAGAGTCAGCTGCTCTGGATCATCAACGGCTTCACGGTCGCCCTCGCCGCAACCCTCTTGCCGCTCGGCGCACTCGGTGACCGGGTGGGGCGCAAAATGGTCCTTGTTGCCGGGCTCGCCGCGTTCGCGGGACTGAATCTCGCATCGGCCTTCGCTGGAGACCCTGTGCTGCTCATCGGATTGCGGATCGCGATGGGAGTCGCTGCGGCGCTCATCATGCCGACCACCTTGTCGACGATCACTGCCGCCTTTCCGCCTGAGGAACGCGGTCGTGCCGTCGGCGTCTGGACCGGCGTCGCCGGCGGTGGCGGAGTCATCGGCCTCATCAGCTCGGCGATTCTGATCGACTATGCCTCGTGGCAGTGGGTGTTCGCGGCACCCATCCTCGTCGCCCTGACCGCATTGGCGATCACAATCCCGATGGTGCCCAACTCGCACGAACCAGCCGAGGGACGGTTCGATCTCGTCGGCTCGTTCATCTCGCTGTTCGCCGTCGGCGGCATCGTGCTGGGGATCCACGAGGGCCCCGAGCAAGGCTGGAGCGCACCCATCACCGTCGCCTCCATCGCGACCGGCGTCATCGCCCTCGTCGGATTCATTCTCTGGGAGAACCGCCAGCGATTCCCGCTCCTCGACATCTCCGTGTTCAAGAACCGCAATCTGTCTGCGGGTGCGCTCTCGTTGACCGTCATGTTCGCGCTGATCATCGGCATGTTCTTGGTGATGATCCAATTCCTGCAAGCCGTGCTCGGTTTCAGCGCAATTCGGTCGGCCATCGCCATGCTGCCCATGATGGGTGGCCTGATGTTCATCTCGCCGATCTCGCCGAGAATCGCCGCCCGCCTCGGATACCGAACGACGATGATCGGCGCCCTCCTCGCGGCGACGGCATCGCTGGGGTGGATGGCGCTCGTACCCGACTCGCCGAGCTACACCAATGTCCTCCCTGGGCTCGTACTGCTGGGCTTGGCTCTCGGTGTCGCAATGACGCCGTCGACCACCGCCATCACGGAGTCGCTACCGGCCGACAAGCAAGGTGTTGCCTCCGCGCTCAACGACACCGTGCGTGAGGTCGGCGGCGCCATCGGCGTCGCCCTCATCGGCTCCATCCTCGCCGCCGGCTATCGCGATGGCATCTCCGACACGGCCGACAGCCTCGACCCCGAGGTCGGCCGGACTGTCCAAGAGGGCATTGGCGGGGCTCTCTCCGCGGCGGGCCAGCTTGAACCCGATAGCGCGAACGAACTGATCGGGTCCGCACAGGAGGCATTCATGAACGGATGGGGCAACGCGATGACGTTCGCCGCAGCCATCGCCTTCGCGACAGCCGTCATAGCCGCCCGACTCATCCCGCGAGAAACACCCTCCACGCGAGTCCCCGTCGCCAACGTGCCGGCCGCACTGGTTGCGGATGATGCTCCGGAACGGACGCTCGTCACCGTCAACTGACCCTAGGGGCCTCCCGACAACCAGCCGGGCGCGGTGAGACGACTTCCTCGATGACCTCGAAGCGAAGAACCCGGTGCCTCATCGGCACCGGGTTCGCTCTCAGTGGACCTCGCGGGACGACTCGTGAACCATGAACGCCACGTCTCTCAACTTCTCTGAACCGCCTCAGCCACGGCCCGCGCTCACCGCTGCCCGTCCTCTAGCGTGCGAGGCATGCACATCGGACTGACCGGAGGCGCGTCCAGCGCCGAGAAGCTCGTCGAACAGGCCAAGCGGGCCGAGGAGGAGGGCTTCAGTGCCATGTGGTACCCGGGCGGCGGTCCGGGTGACGCGCTCCTCGGCCTGGTGGGCGCGTCAACGACGAACCTGGAGATCGGCACGTCGATCGTGCAGACCTATCCGTGTCACCCGTCGTTGATGGCGCAGAGAGCGGCCGGGATCGCGATGGCGATGAGGCGCCCCGGTTTCGTTCTCGGCATCGGCCCGTCGCACGAGCCGGTCATCGAGGGCGTCTACGACATGGAGTACTCGCACCCTGGTCGCCACACCGAGGAGTACGTCGACATCCTCATGCCGCTGTTGGCCGGCGAGCAGGTCAACTACACGGGAGAAGACCTGAGCTACCACGCCATGGGCCCCGCTCCCGCACCCGCTCATCCGGTGCCGGTGCTGATCGCTGCCCTCGGTCCCCGCCTCCTGCGGGTCGCCGGCGAGAAGGCCGACGGCACGGTGCTGTGGATGGGCAACGCCCGGTCGATCGAGACCCATGTCCGCCCCTGCATCGACAAAGCCGCAGCTGAGGCAGGCAAGCCGACGCCGCGCGTGGTGGCCGGTCTGCCGGTTGCGGTGCACGACGATGTCGACGAAGCCCGCACGGTCGCCGCCGAGCAGTTCGCGATCTACGGCACGCTCCCGAACTACCAGCGATTGCTGGCCCATGGCGAGGTCGACGGTCCGGGGCAGGCCGCGATCGTCGGAGACGAAGCCGCCGTCGCGGCTCAACTCCAGGGTCTGCTCGATGCCGGCGCGTCTGACGTCTGGGCCGCACCGTTCCCGGTCGGCAACGACTCCTCGGGTTCACGCAACCGCACCCGGGCACTGCTCCGGGAGCTCGCCAACAGCTAGATCGGCCGGGGTAGGTTGCCGACGTGACTGGCGAACTCACCGATGACCAACGGCGCCTGGCCGCCGCCGGCGACCTCAACGTGCTCGCGGCGCTGATGCTCGTCGGCAGCACCGCGTTCGCGCTCGCCAACCGCTGGCTCGGCACGATGAACTGGATCGCCGTCGGCCTGTCGATCTCCTCGACGCTGGCCTGGTCGCTTGGACTCTGGCGCCGCTCCCCGATCACCACCTCGTTCGTCAAGATCGGGTTCGGCGTCAGCGGCCTCGTCGCCCCGCTCGTCGGAGTCGCCGGCGTGATCATCGGGATCGTCGGGTTCAGCTGGGGATGGGCCCTGCTCGGCGCCGCGTTCGTCTATCTGGCGTTCTCCGTGCTCGGCCTGGAGATCATCGAGCGAGCCCACGACACGGGCGTGGTCGACCGCTACTCACCGGACTGAACGCGGCGCAGACCCGAACAAGCCGACGGTCCGCCACGGTCACAGCTCGGCGACCGAAGCCCGGTCGGTCAGCTCGGAGGCGATGGCCTCGACGAGGACCTCGGTGACGTCGTTCTTCTCCCCCGGCACGGCGCGCACGATGTGGCACGACGCGGGAAGCGGGTCGAGCGTCGACCCGCGCTCCCACTCGACCACATCGTCGACGAGCAGACGCTCGGGAAGGACCGCCACGCCGAGGCCGGCCTCGACGGCAGCCTGGACTCCTGCCGTGGACGGCGAGGTGACCGCGTAGCGGTACGGGATCCCGTGACGCTCGAGGATCGGTTCGAGCACCGGTCGGTAGAAACCGTTCTCGCCGTACGTGACCAACGGGACGACGCCGTCGTCGAATGGGAGGTCGCGATGGGTCGCCCACCGCAGCTCGTCGTACCAGAGCACCCGGTCATCGGGACGAAGTTCGCTCTCCGCGACCTGCAGGGCGGCGACGTCGATCCGTCCGCCGTCGATGAGCGGCAACAGGAGTCGGCTCTGGTTGACGACGAACTCGACCTTCGATCCGGGGAAGGTCTGTTGGAACCGGCCGAGTATGGCGGCAATGCGCTGCGCACCGACCTCCTCGTTCGATCCGACCTTGATGAGTCCGGTGAACTCCGGGTACGCGAGCCGCGAGACCATACGGTCGTGCGCCTGGATGATTTCGGGTGCATCCTCGAGCACCAGGCGCCCGTCATGGGTCGGCCGCAGGTCGTGTCCGTCACGGATGAGGAGGGGCTTGCCCACCCGTTCCTCGAGCCGCTTGATCTTCCAACTCACCGCCGACGGCGTCAGGTCCAGCTGCTCGGCGGCACGGCGAATGCTGCTGAGTTCCACAACGGCGACGAAGGCGCGCATGGATTCGATGTCGATCCGGAGCATGATGACAGTTTGTCATGTAAAGAGGTTGAGAGTGGAGCTTGTGTCAAGCGATCTTCGGCCCGACACTGAGCTCATGAGCACGATCACCGCACACCTCCCCCACACCCCCCGCACCCTCGGTTCGCGCCTCGAGTCCGTGGCGACCCGCTACCAGGTCGCGATGCGTTGGCTCCAGCGCTGGAACGAAGGGCTCGACAGCGACCGTCACGCGACGGTGAGCGAACTGACCCTGCGCCCCTACGCCGAGGCGCGATTTCCGCGCTGAGTTAGGTTGCGGCAGGGAACGCGCTTGACGGGTGCGCCATCCTTCTATACTTTACGGATACGTTAATTAACGATCCCGGCAAGTACATGAGGTGAGCCAGTGACGACAGCGAGTGCGACGCTCGAAGATGATCGACTCGACGAGACCTTCGCCGCGCTCGCCAACCCCACACGACGGGCGATCCTCGCACGATTGGCGAAGGGCGAGGCGAGCGTCAACGACCTCGCGGCACCCTTCGACATGACCCTCCCGGCGATCTCCCGACACATCAAGGTGCTCGAGCACGCCGGGCTCATCACCCGGGGCCGACGAGCACAGTTTCGGCCGTGCACGATCGCCCCCGCTCCCCTGGCCGAAGTCGCCGGCTGGACCGAGCAGTACCGCCACATATGGGACGACCGATTCGACCGGTTGGACGACTACGTCCAGCACCTACAGACCGCGCAAAACAGGAAAGAGACATGACAGATGCCTGATACCAAAGACGTGCAGATCGAGCGCACATTCAACGCACCCATCGACCTGATCTGGGCGATGTGGACCGAATCCGAACACTTCGCCAACTGGTACGGGCCGATGGGCGCCAAGATCCCGAAGGCCGACATGGACGTCACGGTCGGCGGCCGCCGCCACATCGGCATGGAGATGGACACGCCCAACGGCCAGATGCAGATGTTCTTCGTCGGCGAGTACCGCGAGATCGACCCGAAGACCCGACTCGTCTACACCGAGGGCATGGCCGACGCCGACGGCAATGCGATGACCGCCGAGCAGATGGGCATGCCCGCGGGCACCCCGATGGAGACCTCCGTCGTCGTCGAACTGGAGGAGCTCGGCGAGCAGACGAAGATGGTGATGACGCACGTCGGCGTTCCGGCCGAGTCACCGGGCGGCCAGGGCTGGACCATGGCGATCGACAAGATGGAAGCCCGAGTCGCCGAACTCAGCGGCTGATCGCCTCCACCATCGATGACCAGCTTCAGTGCGACGGATCCTCGAGGTCGGTTCGGATGCGAGTGAGTGTCTCGGTGAGCATGGCCGCCATGATCTGTCGGCGATCCGGGTTCATCCCCGGTGGCGGATCAGCGAGGATCGGCGACGCGAAGGACTGCGTGACACGCGTGCCCCCTCGTTCGGCCGCGAATCGATAGCGCCAGATCGTCCGATGGTTCCCGTCGAGGCCGACCGCGAACCCGAACACCACATGGGGGTCGTAGTCGGTGATCTCACAGTCGGTGTGCCAGGTGTGGGTGCCGTTGTCGTTGTGGCCCCGGAATCGAGAACCGACCGCGTGGCCGTCGGACGGAGGCAACCATTCGGCTCCCGTCGTTTCGGGGCTGTAGCGCCCCATGCGGTCGATGTCGGCCACGGCGTCCCACGCGACCGAGATCGGCACGCGGATCCAGATCGAGGCCTCCTCGTAGGGCACCTCGTCGGTCGCAGTCGTGTTCACGGCGCTCCGCCTCCCCAACCGCCACGGTGGCTCGGTGGGGCCTGAGCAGTGTAGGGAACGGGGCAACGCGGGGCACCCGGTCGACAACAACGAACGCCCCGGAAGCCGTTGCGATCCCGATGTAGTGTTGACTCGAGATCCCGGAGCGAGCGCCGGTCGGGGGGCGTGGATGGCCACACGGAACCTCTTGAGAGACTGGTGGCGAACACGCGTGGGTTACCCCGTGTACGGGATTGCGCTCTTCGGCCGCGATCCTGCCGGGAACTGTGAGTTCAACGAGTTCAGGCTCTGGATCGGCGGGGTTTCGTACGTGGGCCACGTCTGCGGTGAACGTCGGCCCGAGCGGGTCGATCCGAATCCACCACCGTGGCCTCCGCCCGAGGACGGGTTCGACTCGCGTCAGAACCCGCAATACCGCGCCAGGTTCACCGATGCGTTCGTGTTCGACGATGGGAGCCGACCTTCCAAGGCTGACTTTCGTCGAGCGTCCCCACCCGACGTCGGGTCCTTCGAACCATCGAACGCCGGTCCGCAGGCGGCCGACGTTCTGACCGCTGACGGCGAGACGGTCTTCACCCTGGAACTCATCGCCCAGCAAGCAAACGGGCTCCTCGTCGGCAGAAGCGAGGCCGTGGCCGAGATCACCGGCGGGTCGGGCAGGTGGTCAGGTGCAAAGGGAAACCTCACGTACAGCGCAGACCCCTTCGTGACCGACAGCTCGCCGGGGCGAATGCGCATCACCGGCAGAATCCGCAACGTCATCCTCGACCACTGAGGCCGCGAGACCGTCCGACGAAACCGCTCCTGGCGACCCCTTCGCCGTCGACAGGGAATTTGCTGTCGAACATGCAGCGACTGGTCCCGAATCCTTCGATTGCGTAGCCGTAGAACGGACCCATCAGCTCAGCCAGCTCCTCCGACCCGATCGGCGTTGCCCGATCGTTCATGTGAAACGGCGGTGTGAACGGTCCGAGGGGTCGATTCGAGCCGAAGAACGAGTTGCCGCGCGAGTCAGGGCTCCGTCGACGGCGGTTGCTCAGCGCCGCTGAGCCAGTCGTCGAGGTTCGCCGACTCCCAGTCAGGCGGGCCATACACGGTGCGGGGCAGGGGCGTCATCACGTGGGTGTCGCCGCCGGTGACGTAGCCGGCCGATCGGGACTCCCACGCGACGAGTCGCTCATCAGCCACACCCGAATCATCCAACCCGCGCGCCGCATCACGGGCCTGGCGTTGATCGACCCACGCATCCACGGAAGTGGCCCACACCATCACCACCTCGTGCTGGTTGTTGACCACCTCGTAGAGCCCGGTGGGCACCATCCCGTGGTCGGCCACCACCGGCACCCGCTCATCCACGACTGCCGCGAGGAACTCGAGGGCCGACCCCGGACGAACGGTGAGCACCTCGTTGACGAAGAGTGTGCCCCGCACGCCTTGCTCAGCGATCTCGGCGGTCGACGGACTGCCCGGCACACCGGCGCACACCCGGTCGAACCCACCGCTCCGCCACTCGGCCGCGGCGTCCCACCAATCGCCGTAGAAAGCGGACCGACGTTTGAGATTGAGCCGATCGAGATTGCGACGCCAGCCGTCCCACCCGTCGTCGCCGCAGTCCCAGATGTTGATCACCTGCGGCCACCGACCGCCGCCGAATCCGAGCACGTAGAACGAACCCTGCAGGCTGGTCATGTCCGGCATCCGCTGCACCGGGTCCTGCCAGAGATGTTCCATGTAGTCGTATTGCCCTTGACCGATCACGTCGATGGTCTCGTGGACGAACACGTCACGCGGCATCGAGAAACCTCCCGAAATTCGATGAGCAGCGCAGCCGCAGTGTCGAGGCCGGTGCACGTCGACCCTATTGGACCGAATCAGGCTCGGACGGAGCGTGTCCGTCTCATGGGCGCGCTCGGAGCAGCACCCGCGGGTACTCGGCGCCTGAGAAGCAAAGAACCCGGTGCCGAAGCACCGGGTCCCTTCTCAGTGGCGGGGGCAGGATTTGAACCTGCGACCTTTGGGTTATGAGCCCAACGAGCTACCAGACTGCTCCACCCCGCGACTGAGGAAGCTAGCGGCGAGGGGGCCGACCGACAACCTTCCCGGCGCCCGTCACGCAACAGTGCGAAGGTCCCTGTTCGGTTGGAGGGCCAGCGATTAGGCAGGAGACATGAGCACCACGATGTCCCCGGCCGACGCGGTCGAACTGATCCGGTCCGCCGACTCCGTCGCCGTCCCCCTCGGCCCCGGAGTACCCGGGCAGTTCGTCCATGCCCTCGCGGCGCGTGAGTCATGGGACGACCTCCAACTGTTCGGTGCGCTGCTCCCCGACCTCTACGAAGTGCTCCTGCGTCCGGGCGTCTCGATGCGCTCCGGCTTCTTCGGTCCGGCCGAACGTTTCCTCATGGCCGGCGGCGCGAAGATCGAGTTCGTTCCCGCTGACTTCCGCCGCTTCGCACCGCTCATGGAGCAGATCGCCCCACGAGTCATGAGCACTGCCGCTGCCGAGCCCGACGCCGACGGCTGGATCAGCCTCTCCTTGCACGCGGGAGCATCGGTGCAGGAACTCCACCGGGCCGCGGCCGACCCTGATCGAATCTGTCTCGTCGAGACCAGCCCGCACTTCCCCCACACGATCGGAATCCCACCGGAGCATCGCCATGCGCTGCACGTCGACGAAGTCGACGTGATCGTCGCCGGCGACGCCAACCCGTTCCTGCTCGACGACAAGCCCACCACCGAGGCCGACGAGGCCATCGCCGGCTACGCCGCCCAATTCATCCCCGATGGCGCAACGCTACAGACCGGCATCGGCGGGATCCCCAACACCGTTGCTGCGCTCCTGGCCGACGGCCCCGGTGGCGGCTACGGCATCCATTCGGAGATGTTCACGACCGGCCTGATGCGCATGTGCAAGGCCGGAAAGGTCACCAACGACCACAAGGGAGAGTTCGACGGGTTCGCCGTCACCACCTTCGCCGCCGGGACCGAAGAGCTCTACGAATGGCTCGACGGCAACGACGAGGTCCGCTTCCTCCCGGTCGACATCGTCAACTCACCGGAGAACATCTCCCGAAACCGAGAGATGATCACCATCAACGGCGCCATGAGCATCGACCTCGCCGGCCAGGTGATCGCCGACACCCGCAGCGGAGCTCAGTTCTCCGGCATCGGCGGCCACGAGGACTTCATCGCCGGCGCCGGCCTCGAGCTTTCAGACCGCTCGCTCATCTGCCTTCCGTCGACGGCCACGGTGGATGGTTCGCTCGTCTCGCGCATCGCGCCGCTGTCGGGCGCGGGGAGCATCGTCACCACCCCACGGCACCAGGTCGACGTGGTGATCACCGAACACGGCGTGGCCGAGCTCGGTGCGTTGACGGTGAGAGAACGAGCCCGAGCCCTCGCCGGGATCGCCCATCCCGACTTCCGGGACGAACTCGCCGCCGCCGCCGAGAACTGGCCGGTCTGACCAGCGAGCGGGACTATTCAGGGGCACTCACTCAGGGGCACTCACTCAGGGGCGATGTCGATCTCGAAGTCGGCGACGTCGCCGAGCTCGACCTTCTCCTTCGTCCGTACTGCCTTCTTCACCGGCAGCACGTAGCAGCCCGACTTCGAGTCGGGGAAGATCGAGGTGCGCCATTCGCTCGCGCCGAGACGCACCTTCACCCTGACCGAGCCGAAGCCTTTGCGAGGAAGCTCCATGTCACGGACGTCCTCAGAGATTTCCGCCGGCACGGTCACGAAGACCCAGGAGGCGTCGTCGCGGGCGTCCCACTCGTAGAGCTCGGCTTCGAACTCGAACGTCGCATCCATCCGTGCGACGGTAGCGGCATGAACCTCTCCATCGAACCCCTCGCCTGCGGCACCCTCACGGCCGGCCGCTCGATGTTCGAGTCGGGCGCGGATGACTCGCCGCGAGACCTTCCTGTGCCCGCCTGGCTGATCCGCCACGGCGACGACATCGCCCTGTTCGACTGCGGCATGCACGTCGACCTCGCCACCGCCGGCTCGGCCCGTGAGGTCGTCGAGCTGTTCTTCGGACTCGACGTGACGGCCGACAACATGATCGCGGCCCGCCTGATCGCCAATGAGGTCGACCCGTCAGACGTCGATCTCGTGATCCTCTCCCACCTCCACTTCGATCACGTCGGAGGACTGGCGCAACTCCCCAACGCCCGCGTCGTGGTCCAGCGCGACGAGTGGGCGGCCGGATTCGACGCCGACCTCGCCGCCGCGAACACCTTCAATCCGACCGACTACGACCTCGGCCATGAGATCCTGCAAGTCGACGGCGAGCACGACGTCTTCGGTGACGGCCGAGTCGTGTGCGTCCCAACGCCAGGCCATACCCCGGGCCATCAGTCGCTCCGCGTGCGCTTGGCCGATCGCGAGATCGTGCTCTGCGCCGACTGTGCGTATTTCGCCGAAACAGTCGACGGCGGTCCACTCCCGCCGATCGGGCACGATCATGAGCAGCAGGCGGCCAGCCTCGATGTGCTGCGGAGTATGCGAACAGCCGGGGCAACGCTGATTCCCGGTCACGACGCCGCGGTCATGACCTCGCTACCCGCGATGTTGAATTGATCGGGCCGCGGCCAAACGATTCTCTACTGTGACGAGATGGACGTCGAAATCCGAGACTTGAAGTCTCCCGAGGCCTTCAATCGCGGCGTCAGGGAGGGATGGATCGACCCAGCCCGGCGAGGACCCCTACCACCAGTACAGCGATTGCGCTCCTCTCGATCGATCGTCGAGGTTCTCCACGAGGACCGCTGACGTGGCTCTCTCACGACGCTGCTGACGTTCGACCTTCGGCAGGCCCAGTCCGCCCGTTCGAGAGGAATGACAGTGATTGGCGCCTAGGGCTTGGCGCCCTTCTTCGCGGGGCGGTCCGTGTCGGCTCCCCACTGCGACCAGGATCCGGGGTATAGACGACCGTCCGGCAAGCCGGCATGGCGTCGACCCAGGAGATCGGCACAGGCGGTAATGCCGCTGCCGCAGTAGGCGATGACGTTTTCGCCGTCGGCCCCTGCGTCTTCGTAGATCTCTCGGAGTGCTCGGGGCGACTTCCAGCGGCCGTCTTCGAGGTTGACTCCGGCGGGAACGCTCTTCGCTCCGGGGATGTGACCGGGCCGGGGATCGATGGGGCTGCCGTCGGCGTAGCGATCAGCGGATCGTCCGTCGATCAGCACGGCGTCGCCTTCGAGTGCGGCGGCCACCTCGTCGGCCGAAACACGAGAGCCCGATGGCCAGGGGCGGGGGGTGAACTCTGCATCGGCCGGCTTCGCCTTGGCCTTCGAGATCTTGCCCTCCCAGGCTTGGATGCCGCCGTCGAGGACTGCAATCTCGCGGTGCAGCACGGACAACATCCACCAGAGTCGAGCGGCGACGATCCCGCCGGCATCGTCGTAGACCACCACACGAGTTCGGTCACCGATCCCCAACCGACTCATGGCCTCGCCGAAGAGAATCGGAGTCGGCAAAGGATGGCGGCCCGCCGCTTCGGAGGCGGTGCCCGAGAGGTCGACGTCGAGATCAGCGAAGACCGCGCCCGGAATGTGTCCGGCGTCGTAGGCATCACGCCCAGGGCCGTCGGCCACAGACCAGCGCAGATCCACGATCACCTGGCCCTCGTCGGTCAAGTGCTCGGCGAGCCAGTCGGCGCTGACAATCGGGCCAAAGGTCATGCTGACAGTGAACCGTTCTCGGCCGTGCGCTCCACACTCGGCCTCATCGGAGCGGCGCGAATTCGTATCGCCACACTGGTTGATCGATGCCCATCGACACCCAAATGGCGCCGGTGTCATCGGCTGGAGTGTCGAGAATCATCTCGAGCGTTTCGGCGATGTGATCCGGCGGCGCGAATGAATAGCCGGCGTCTCGATAGTCGGGCGGCACCATGGAGGTGTCGACACCGGCGGGGCAGACCGTGCCGATCGAGATCCCCTGCTTGGCCAATGTCGGCGCCAGGCTGCGGACCAACCCAATCACCCCGTGCTTGGTCATCGAATAGACGGGATCCTCGGCCTGCCCCGTCAACCCAGCCATCGACGAGGTGACACAGATGGCGCCGCCTCGTTGGTTGAGGTGCGGAACCGTCGCCAGCACGCCGTAGGCAACGCCGTCGAGGTTGACCGAACGGACGAGCTCGTAACGCTCGGCCATCCAGTGCAGCGGATCGTCGCCGGCCATGTCGATGCCCTTCGGCCGCGACATCACTCCGGCGTTCAGCGCGACGAGATCAATGCCGCCTCGCTCGTCGACGACACCGGCCACGGCGACGTCCCATGCATGACGATCGGCAACGTCGAACGAGACCGAGCTGCCATCGATCTCGGCCGCGACCACCGCGGCTCGATCGGCATCGACGTCGGCGACGACCACGTGGGCGCCGCGCCGTGCGAGCCGCGAGGCCAGAGCCTCGCCAATTCCACTCGCACCACCGGTGACGATGGCGACCTTTCCCTCCAACGAAGACGCGCTCACCCTCAGAGGCCCGATGATTTCCGCAGGGCGAAGTCGCGAAGACCGGTCGGCGTGAGCGGCCCGGTGAGGATCTGGAACTGGGCGTCGAGACCGACCGGGTACCTGGCTTTCGGCGACTTCGACTCGGCGGCCTTGGCGATCACCTTGGCGACGGCCTCGGGCTCCGTCATGAATCGATCCATTCGGCCGAACATCTCCTGCGACGCGGCATACGCCTTCTCGTAGCGCGAGCCTCGCTTCGACTCGAGGTCGACGAACTCTTCGGAGAGTTCGCTGCGGAAGACGCCCGGCTCGATGAGCGAGACGGCAATCCCGTCGCCGGCCACTTCGAGGCGCAGCGCATCGGAGACACCCTCGAGCGCATGTTTGGCCCCCTGGTACCAACCCATCAAGGGGAAGCTGGCGCGGGCCGAGAGCGACGAGATCTGGATGATCCGGCCCCAGCCGTTGTCGCGCATGTGCGGCAGGCAGAGTCGGGCCAGCCGGATGGGAGCGATCACCATCGTCTCGAGCAGGGCCCGAGCGTCGTCGTCGGCGACCTCCTCGATCGCCGAGTAGAGCATGTAGCCCGCGTTGTTCACGAGGATGTCGGGCTTCACCGACTCGACGACCTTGGCCGCGGCATCGGCGTCGGTGACGTCGAGGATCTCGATTTCGACGTCGACGCTCTCTGCCCGGGTGGCAGCGAGAACCTCTTCGGCCTTTGCCTCGGAGCGAACGGTGCCCACGGACCGGTGGCCGCGTTTGGCCATCTCGATCACGGTGGCGAGTCCGAGGCCGCCGTTGGCACCCGTGGTGAGAACGGTGCGTGTGCTCATGATTCCCCCGCCGCGTCGAGTAGCGCGGCAAGTTCCTCCGCGATGTTGTCGGCGAGCTCGAACGGCTCGTCGAGCATGTCGGCGCAGCTGAGAATGCCGATGTCCATCTGATCCATGTAGCTCATTGCTCCGATGAAGAGGCCGGCGCCGTCGTAGACGATGCCCATCGACTGGAACGCCTGGATCGGCGCGCCTTGGTTGTAGAGCGGTTCTCGTGGCCCGGGCACGTTCGACACGACGACGTTGAACATCGGCGGCATGCGTTTCACCAGCTGCGTCTTGCCGTAGAACCGTGCCGCGAGCGCCATCATGGCCGGTGGCGGCACATCGGCCATGCTCATCATCATCTCGGCGCCCATGGCCTCCTGCATCTCCTTGGAGGCGCTGGTGCTCTCGTGGATCGCCTTGAGTCGCGAGCCGGGATCGTCGAGGTCGGTCGCCAGCGTCGCCGTCATGCCCGAGATCATGTTGCCCGTGCCGCCCGATCCGTCGGGTCGAGCACTGACGGGAATCGATGCAACCAGGGAATCGGCCGGCAGTTCGTCGCGATCGGCGAGGTAGCGCTTCAAGGCGCCCGACACCATGGCGACGTAGACGTCGTTGAGCTTCACCCCGAACGCGTTCTTCACGGCCTTCATCTCGCTCAGCGAGACCGTGGTGTAGCTCCAGGCCCGACGCTGACCGACCGGCGCATTGAACCGGGTGCGGGGTACGCCCTGCGGCATGGCGGCGCTCGAGCTGCGGATGAGATCCGGCATCCTCGGCACCATCGCGACCACGTCTTTCACCGCCCGCAGGTTCGAACGAGCCACGGCCGGTAGCGAGCTGATGGCGATGGCCGCGGCCGACGGGTATTTCTCGGGTCGCCAGCCGTCGTCCTCGATCTCGGCCGGCGGACGCCAGGTCGGGTCGGCGTCGAACATCATCTCCTGCATGCCGGCACCGGCCATGCCGTCGATGCAGGCGTGATGGATCTTCCAGAACAGGCCCACATGACCGTCTTCGAGTCCGTCGAGCACCCAGAGCTCCCACAGGGGACGACGACGATCGAGCCGATGGCGGTAGATGTCGCACGCCGTTGCGGCCAACTCTTCGCGACCGCCAGGCGCGGGCACGGACATCCGACGGATGTGCCAGTCGAGATCGAACTCGGGGTCCTCGATCCAGTGAGGAGCCGAGAGACCGAGCTGCGTCTCGACCACCCTCCAGCGCAGTGGCGGCAGTTCGTTGAGACGGCTGGCGAACGAGCGCTTCAGCACGTCGACGCTGAAGCCACCCTCGATCTCGGCGGGGTCGAAGATCGTGATGCACGCCACATGCGCCGGCCACTGCTTCGTCTCCGAAGTGAGAAACGCCGTATCGAGACCAGAGAGTCGCTTCATGCACTCTTCCTTTCGTGGACGAACCCGGATGACCGCAGGGCGCGGTCGACAAAGCCGCGTACCTCACGCGACCACGCGAAAGAGACGTGGGCCCCCCGGTACCAGAGGACGGATGGCTGCCCCCAGTGCTCCCAGAGGCGGTAAGCCTGCCCCGGGGTGGCCATGCGATCGGCCACGCCGGCGTAGACGAAACGCCGAGCGTGAGGAACCACCGGCGAGAGGGTGAGCGGCGACACGACGGAGTGGATCTGCTCCGCCCGCTCGCCGAGCAGACGATGCTCGTCCGCGAGCAGTCGATCCGACTCGGGCAGGTGGCGGTTCATCACCCAGGCGAGATCAACGGTGGGCACGCCGCTGATGACACAGCCGACTCGGTCGTCGACTCCGGCGAGCAACGCGGCCAGATATCCGCCCATCGAGACACCGTGCACGGCGACGGGCCCGGCGTCGGGCTGGGTCGACTGCACCCACGAGATCAGTTGGCGCACATCGGAGATGGCCTGGCTGACGGCGTGGACGTTGTTGAGGTAGTCCATCGTCAGCGCTTCTTCGCCGTCGGCTTCCGCCCGCGGGCCGTGGCTCGGGAAGACCGGCTGGATGACGTTGAGACCGAGGTCCTGATAGAGGTGACGGGCCCGCATCGCCACGAGGTCGCTGGCGTTTCCCATTCCGAAACCGTGGAGCTGCACAACCCATGGCCGCGGTGTGCGGTGCCGCATCACGTACGCATGCACGGTTTGGTTGCTTCCGACCGACATCCATCGGGAGGTGCCGGGAAGCGGCACGGCCGGCTCGTAGCCGGTCGGAAACGTCAAGTGCTCGTACCGAATGCCCCGGTAACGGGCCGGCGCGAGATGGGCGTCGGGTGGCGGCCGTAGCGGGTGGAGGGCTCCCGGGTCGTCGAGCATCCCCGCGGCGCGGAGAACGTCGAGGGCTTCGCCGACCTCTTCCGCGGTGCGGGCGAAGTCGGCCGCGGAGGACGAAAGCCGAGTGGTCGCCATGAAGGCGAGCACCAGCTCATCAGCCCACACGCCGAAGGCGGTTCCGACCGTGGGCACGCGGGTCGGAATCTCCGGCGCGGACTGGCGGTTGCCGCCGCGAAGCCCTCTCGTTGCCGAACGCAGCATGAACTGGGAGGCGCGGGGTCCTGCCGCAAGGAGCTTCAGGGGTGACAGCCCGGTGCTGCGACTCGCCAGGTATCCACCCGCGGCCGTATCGAGCGGGCCCTTCCGCGCATCTTCCGCAGCGTCACGCTCTCCTTGCGGCACCGCCGGATCCGGCACGGACATTTCTCCCCTGTCGACCAGCGGCCCAGGGTATCGGCTGCGCCTCGGGGCGTTTCAGTAGGGCCGGTCGCCGATGACCGTCACCCGTTCCATGATGCGGTGAGCGGGGAGAAAGTCGGTGGTGGCGGCGTGCTGAACGGCGCGGTTGTCCCACATGACGAAGGTGTCGGGTTCCCAGTTGACCCGGATCTGAATCGATGGGTCCATCATCTGCCGCTCGAGCCGCCCGAGCGTCTCGGCCGACTCGTCGTCGCTCATCCCCTCGATGTGGGACGTGAACCCGGTGTTCGTATAGATGCCACGAGCGCCGGTCTCGGGGTGCGTACGGATCACCGGGTGGCGCTGCGGCGGGTACTTCGCGCGGATCTCTTCCTTCTCCTCGGGATCGACCCGACGAGCGAACACTCGGGCGTAGTCGTGGATTGCGAAGGCGTCGTCGACCAGCTCTTTCAGGTCTTCGGGCAGGCGTTCATAGGCAGCGGTCGCGTCGGCGAAGCACGTGTCGCCTCCGATCTCGGGCACGATGCGGCCCCGCAGGATCGAGCCCATCGAGGGTTCGGCCCGCCACGTCACGTCGGAGTGCCACCCTGCGGCCACGAACCGCTTGCCACTGTCGCCACCGGCCTCGAGCTTCACGATCTCGGGGTAGCCCTCGATGCCTTCGGTGAAGGGGTGCTCCTCCAGATCGCCGAAGAGGCGGCCGAACGCGATGTGTTGCTCGATCGAAACGTGTTGGTCACGAAGAACGAGCACCTTGTGATCGAGCCAGGCCTTGCGCAGCTCATCGCGGGTCGAATCGTCGACGTTGGCCATGTCGACTCCTGAGACCTCGGCGCCGAAGTAGCCGTTCAACTGGGTGAATTCGAGAGTCATGTTCCGTCTCCTAGAAGGGCTTGTCGCCACAGATCGTCACGCGTTCCACGTGTCGGGTCTCGGGCCAGAAGTCGTCGGCCGCATGATGGTGCACGGCCCGGTTGTCCCACATCACGAACGTGTCGGGCTGCCATTTCACGCGGCACTGAACGCTCGGGTTCATGATCGCCCGATCGAAGAGACGCATCAACCGTTTGAATTCGGTTTCGTCGACTCCCTCGATCTCTCGAACGAAGTTGCGGCTCGTATAGAGCGACCGCTCGCCCGTCTCGGGATGGGTCCTCACGATCGGATGACGAGCCGGCGGATGCTTCGCCTGCTGCTCGGCTCGCTCTTCGTCGGTCATGTCGCGGCCGAATGTCATCGAGAAGTCATGGATGGCGAAACGACCCTCGATGAGTTCCTTGACGTCGTCGGAAAGGCGCTCGTAGGCGAGCGCCGAATTGGCGAACGAAGTGTCACCGCCGACCGGCGGGATCACCACCCCCCGCAGAATCGAACCCAGCGAGGGCTCCGGGCGCCAGGTGACATCGGTATGCCAGTTGGAGGCCGCGTACTGGAACTTCTCGTTCGACTTGATCCGAACGATCTCGGGGTAGTCCTTGTGATTCGAGGCGAATGGATGGATCTCGAGTTCGCCGAAGCAACGCCCGAAGGCAATGTGCTCCTCACGCGAGATGGGTTGATCCCGGATGACGAGAACCTTGTGGTCGAGCCACGCCTTTCGAAGGTCGTCGATCATCGAATCGGTGGGGTTCGCCAGGTCTACGCCGGTCACTTCGGCGCCCAACGCTCCCGTGATCCTGCGACATTCGATCGTCATTCCATTCCCCTTTCTCGTCCCAGGGTGGCACGATCAAGGGGTGAGCGCATTACTGCTGCGAACCGACCGAACCATACTCATGCCCCTGAGTTCGGCCGACCTCGACGAGGTCGGCGCCCTCTACGGCGACGACGCCGTGATGCAGTACGTCGACGGCGGTGTGAGGACGCGGGATCAGACGAAGTCCTCCCTCGCGGCGGCCGAGCGATGCTGGCGGTCCGAGGGGTGGGGCCTCTGGGCGATCCGCGACGCAACCACGGGCGGCCTCATCGGCGAGGCGGGCCTTCAGCACCTCTTCGACGTCATCGGCGCCCCGACCGACTTCGGATTCACGATCGCACGGCGCTTCTGGGACCAGGGATATGCAACCGAGGCCGGCCACGTGATCCTGCAGGACGCGTGGGAGCGCTACTCGGGCGATCTCATCCACTCGGTGACCGATCCCCACAACTCACGAAGCGACGGGGTGCTCCACAAGCTCGGCTTTCGCCTCGTCGAGGATCGGCTGATCCACGGCGAGACGATGAACCTCTGGGAGATTCAGCGAACCCGCTGACCTCACAGCTTCCTCACATCCCCCTCGTCAGCTCCTGATGCGCGGCGTGCACTCTCGGAGTCATGCCCCCCACCGCTCCGTTCATGCGTCGACTCGGCCTCGGCGCTGCCGTGCTCACCATCGCGTTCAGCGTCGCCGCCTGCGGAAAAGACTCCCCCGAGCCGGCGGCTCCGGTCGACCTCGAGACCCCGACGTCCACCACAACCACCACGCTCGCCACCGCCCTGTCACCGTCAACTTCGACCGTGCCGACTTCGACAGTGCCGACATCGACAGTGCCGACATCGACAGTGCCGACATCGCCGCCGAGCAGTTCCCTCCCCGCCGTGACGACCACGGCCGCGCCAGCGGCCACGACCACGACGACCACTGCGGTCCCCGAGCCTGACGCCGGCGAGCTGGCCGCAGCCAACGATGCCCTTGATGCCCTCGACGAACTGCTGGCCGGACTCGGTGATCAGGTCGACGGCCTTGCCGGCGACCTCGCTGCGGATGCCGACGCACGGAACAACGCGGGCTGACGGCCCGACCACGAGATCCCCCACACACAGGAGAGAACAATGATGACCAAGAAACTGATTCCGAAACTGGCCATCGCAGCCATGATCGGCTGTCTCAGCCTCGGCCTCGCGGCTCCCGCGATGGCCCAGGACGAGGCGCCGGAAACCGAGGAGCATCGACTCCCGAATCTCAAGGCTCGCTGCTTCGAGGCGATCGATCAGCGCCTCGACCACCTTGCTCATGCCCAGTCCCGGGTCGACGACGTCGCCGCCCTGACGCCGCGCCATGAAGCCGCGATCGATGACATCATCGATGGCACCCAGTCGGGTCTGACGAGGCTCAGCAATCAGGTCGAGGCGGCCACCGAGCCGGCGAACGTCGTGCGACTGTGTGCAACCGTCGCCCCCGACTACCGCGTGTACCTCGTCGTGCTCCCGCAGACTCATCTCACGATCGGGGCCGACCGTGCGCAGGTCGGGTCGGATATCGGCGACGCTGTGATCACCCAGCTCGATGAGGCGATCGCTCGAGCCGAAGCTGCCGGCGCAGATGTGACCGACGCGCAGATGTATCGCGACCAATCGGCGGCCCATCTCGACGCAGCCGACGCGGCCAACGACGGTGTGGCCGACGCCGTTCTCGGTGTCACCCCCGAGAGCTACAACACCGGCGACGGTGCAGCCGTGCTCGACGCCGGGCGGGCGAGCCTTCGCAGCGCCCACGCCGAACTGAAGGCGGCAAATGAGGACGGCGAGGCAGCGCTGAAGGCGCTCCGAGACGCCATCGGCGATCTCAGCTGAGCCAATCTCTGGCTCCAGCGGAGAACGGGCCGTCGCATCCTCCCATCAGGTTGCGGCGGCCCCTTCGCGTACGCCACTAGGTTGCGGAAATGTCGTGGTGGCTCTGGGTGATCATCGTGTTGGTCGTGGCGCTCGCCGTTTTGGCGATCTACGACCGGACACAGAAGAGCCATGCGATCCTTCGCAACTTCCCGATCGTGGGGCACCTCCGCTACATCCTCGAGCGCGTCGGACCCGAACTTCGGCAATACATCGTCACCGACAACGACGAGGAACGGCCGTTCAGTCGCAACCAGCGCCAGTGGGTCTACGCCAGCGCCAAGGGCGAGAACTCGTACTTCGGGTTCGGGACCGACAACAAGCTGGATGTACGCGGCTACCCGATCTTTCGCCAATCCGCTTTCCCGCTTGCCCCGCCCGACGATGACGATCCACACGAACTCGCGGCCGCCAAGGTCATCGGCGCCCGCACCGGACGGCCCGGCGCCTTCCGCCCGTCATCGATGGTCAACATCTCGGCCATGAGCTTCGGGTCGCTGTCGGGCCCCGCGATCGAGGCGTTGAACAAGGGCGCGGCCATGGCCGGCGCCATGCACAACACCGGGGAGGGCGGGATCAGCGAACATCACCGCCACGGAGGCGCGCTCATTCTGCAGCTCGGCACCGGGTTGTTCGGCGCACGAGATGCCGCCGGGCAGTTTTCCATCGATGCGCTTCTGGAGTCGATGACCGACACACCGGTCAAGGCAATCGAGTTGAAGTTGAGCCAGGGGGCCAAACCAGGTCTCGGCGGTGTCCTCCCCGGCGTGAAGGTGACGGACGAGATCGCGGCGGCGCGAGGCGTGCCGGTGGGGGTGACGGTTCGCAGTCCGAGTCGCCACGTCGACTTCGACGACGTGGCCGGATTGGTGCGGTTCGTCGAGCGCATCGCCGATGCGTCGGGCGTGCCTGTCGGCATCAAGAGCGCGGTCGGCGATGCGGGCTTCTGGCACGAACTCGCGGCGGAAATGGCGTCGTCAGGACTTGGTCCCGACTTCGTCACCGTCGATGGAGGCGAAGGCGGTACCGGCGCGGCGCCGCTCGTGTTCTCGGATCATGTGGCCCTGCCGTTTCGCGACGCTTTTCCGATCGTCTTCGAGGCGTTCGCCGAGCAAGGCCTCCACCACGACGTGACGTTCGTCGGCTCCGGCAAGCTCGGCTTCGTCCCCGACGCCGCCATCGCGATGGCGATGGGCGTCGACCTGATCGGCGTCGGACGGGAGGCAATGCTCGCGGTCGGATGTATCCAGGCACAGAAATGCCACACCGGCCACTGCCCCACTGGTGTCGCGACGCAGGACAAGCGCCTCATCCGCGGCCTCGACCCGACCGACAAAGCGGTTCGGACCGCCGGCTATCTGCGCTCATTTCGTCACGACCTCCGATCCCTTTGCCATGCCCTGGGCGTCGAACACCCGAGCTTGATTCGCTTGGAGCAGATCGCGATTCGCGACGCCAACGGCCGAATGCAGGACGCGGCCGCAGCGTTCGGACTCGATCCCACTTGGTTCGACGACTCCCGCCGAGCGCAGCTCGCGTCGGCACTCGGGCACTAGCGTCGCCGACCGCATGGCTCAACGGAAACAAACCGGTGTTGCGAGATCTCAAGCGACCGAGCGCGGCCCTGACTCAGTCACGAAGTTCTACGACTCCGACGACAAGGCACAGGCGGCGGCCGTCAAGTATCGCCAGCTCGCCGCCCTCGGCGCCGACGTGTTCCGGAGTCCGACTGTCCGGGCCGTTCGGAGCGACCCCGCTCGAATCGAATTCGAACTGCTCGACTCTGCCCGCACCATCGATGTCGAGGTCGTCCGCGCGCTGCGCAGCACTGACCCCATCGCCGCCATGGAGCTCGTGTCGTCGGTCGGCCACGCGCTTGCCCTGATCCACGATGGCCTCGATCTGCCGACCTCGCACCGACACTCACGAGCACCGGCACTGAAGGCGAAACTCGCGCCCGGCGGCCTCGACGCGTTCGGCCCGATTTCTCGCGTGACGCTGCACGGCGACTTCGGAGTGTCCAACATCGCCGTCGATGCCGACGGCCGTCTCCTGATCTACGACCCCGAACCGTCCCGCTACACGGCCGGCGCCGTCGACTCGATCGATGTCCCGGAAATGGATCTCGCCACCTTCGTCATGTGCTTGGCCGGACGCACGAGGGGAATCCGCAGTGTGTTGGCGATGCGACGCGCGTATCCCGACCTCGCCGCCGCGTTCCTGACCGGCTACCGCACGGCCCGCGCCGTCGACGACCACGACGCGTTCCATCCCGATCGTGTTGCCGCCCTGATCGTCGCCCAAGGGGCTGCCTACCGCTCAGTTGCGGGTTGGCGCAGTGGCGCACCGGTTGCGGCCCTGGCCCGATGGGCCGCGAAGCACTTGCCGCGGGACGGCGGGCTGGATCGCTAGACCGAGCGCTGGAACAGGACAAGCGGGCGGGGGCCACAGATCCCGTCGCTGTGGGTGGAAGACTCCACCGCAGCGCAGCGCCACGTCCGCTCCATTGTCGTGATGTTTTCCGCGGTGACCTCGGCGGACTCGTTCTCCTGGCCTTCGTAGACGAGCGAGGTCCACGGCAGGTCGCCCACACCCTCAGGAAAACGAACGTGATGCCAGGCGGCGAGGAAAAGGCAGATCGCGTCGTCGGCCGACAGCCAGGCCGGCACGTCGTCGACGAACACGGTGTCGTTGCTGATGCCAACGCCGTGCACCTGGCTGCGGCCGGCGCCTAGGACGCTCAGAAGGTCATCAGCGGCAGCTGCGACTCGGGGAAGATCCCAACCGACCGACCAGCGAGCGCCGCGGGCCAGCGCCTCGCCCATCATCATCCCGGAGTTGCAGCAGACGTCGAAGACGACGTTGTCGGCAAAGTGCACATCGTGGCGGGCGAGCATCGCGGTGATCTCGGTGATTCGGGTGTCGGTATCTCGACGGCCCGGATCAGACCGACCCGGCACGTCCTGATAGAGGAAGCGATCGCCTCCCTTGACGACGGTCAGCACATCACCGAAGTGCAGTGTTTCCTCGTGGCGGGCGATCACCGCGTCGATGACCCGATCTCGGTCGAATCCGTCCGGTACCGCCTGAGCGTCGTACCCGCCATCGGCTGCGTCGTCGGTGACGAGAATCCACAGTTGATCGGACCCTGCCTCGACCGAGGCGAGGTCAAAGACACGGGCGCCGCCGTCGGCGTGGGCTGCGGCCGCCGCCGTTGCGTGGCGCTGTGCCTCCGCCTCGTCGACGCTGTCCAGAATCAGGAAGACGGTATTCGTCGGGTAGGCATCCACCATGTCGCCGAGGATCGGCCGGAGACCTTCACGCCATGGGACGCGATAGCCACCGGCGAGCTTCTCGACATCGCCATGGGATGCGAGCGCGGCGCGCAGCGCATCCCGTCCGTCGCTCGTGACAACGAACGTCCGCTCTGCCTGCCACAAGCGGTTCGGCCGCAGTGTGTGGTCTCGCTTCTGGCGGGCACTCCGATAGCGCGCCAGCTTTGCGCCGACCACCGCTTCCTTGGCGAGTCGATGAGCGAACGGAATCCGCTTCAGGGTGCGTCGAGCCACGCCCTTGAGCGACGCGAGAATGCCAGCGGTTCGAACTTCGGCCATGAGGGCTTGAGGGTACCAACCGCCCTAGAGCGTCGAAAGGGGCCGTTCGGCCCGCCAGAACCCGCCAGCGACGGCGCTCAGCTCCAGCCGTCGGCCTCGGCGGCGAAGCCGCCCGACTCGATCGAGTTGAACTCCGGGTCGGGGGTGACGAACACCTCTGCTCCCGGCCACAGATCCGCATCCACGGCGACCGAGGCTCGCTGGTGGCCAGCGGTCCCCCACTGCACATAGGACAACATGCCATCGGGCGAACCGAAGTTCGAGCCGTTGTAGATCGCGGCCTCACCGCTCGTCACGTCGAGCCCGCCCCATTGGTCGGCCGGAATCTGCAGCGTGGCGCCCGCATCGAGCGTCGCGATCTCGGCGATGTCGCCCAGGTCCTGATAGTTGGGCCATTGGCAGATGTTGATGCCGGCCAGCGTCACGCTCTCGGAACCCCGGTTGATGATCTCGACGAAGCCGTCGGCGCCGAACTCGACGATGTTGACCTCGAGCGCGAGCTCCTCGCCGGTCTCGGGCGTCGGGGCCACGGTCGGCGCCACGGTGGTGGTCGTCGTCGGTTCCGCGTCGGGCGCCGAGCCTGCGCCCTCATTTCCATCGCCGTCGCTGTCGTCGCCGCACGCAGCGGCCACGAGAGACAGCACACTGAGCACAACGAGTACTCCGGCTAGGGCGCGGCGTGGGGAAGAAGAGCGAGTCATCGGGGGACCTCCAGTTGGCTCGGCACAACGGTAGTCGGGGGATCGAACGTCGAGCGAGCATGGCCACGCGTCGCCAGGCCCCTCCGAGGAGGGACCCGATGACACGAGAGCCCCGGTGGGAGCCGCCGCGCTCCTCACCGGGTTCTCAGGATCGCCGCCCAAGACACCACTCATTGTGCCCATCTCGAACACAGCGTGATGTCGGCCAGACGACACTCAATGTGTCACCGGGCTGACGCAACGCCGGTTTCGGGTGCTCGTTTCAGCCAACTGGACTCCCAAGGACCGATTTCGAGATGTTCGATCACGGAGCCAGCGTCGGCCATGGGTCGCCACCCTGGTCCCAGCTCGAGCGTCGCTGCCGAGCCGCCCAGGTTGGTGACGATGAGCACGAGATCACCGCCTCCTTCGCGTTCGATCGCGACGACACCGGGAGGAGCCTCGACCACGCGTTGCAACGCATCGGGATGAAACGCTGGTGAGGCCTGCCGCCATCTCAACATCTCGCGCAGGCGGGGCCAGACCCGCCGAGCGACGACGTCGGAGGCGAGGAGGCCCAGGAATGCCGCCGAAGAGTCGAAGCGCCCGCGGTTGAGATCTCGGGCGATGCCCGTCCGGTTCCGACGATCGTTGGCGTTGGGCGACGCCGCGAGGGAGTGGGAGTAGAGCAAAGGGATGCCGGCGAGCGCCAGCGAAACCGCGTGGGTCGCCAAGTGACGCGCCGCCAGCTGATCCGGCGTGAACGGCGCACCCATCCCGACCTCGCACAAGGCGCGCCAGGTCGCGGCCAGCTCGTAGGGCTCGGTGCCGCTGGCTGTCGCCGCCTCGTTGACCTCGCCTCCGGCCTCTCGGCAGCGGTCGGCCAGCGCCTCGATCTGGTCGGGGCTGAGCCAACCATGAGCAGGGCGCACGCCCACGCCGTCATGGCTCGCGAGGAAGTTGAGCACTGTGGTGCCTGGCGAGGTCTCGAGTTGCGCGGCCCAGGCGATGAGCGGGACGACGTCGCCGGTCTGCACCGCGTGGAGGACGAGCGGAGCAAGAGTGAACTGATACACCGCGTGGGCCTCGGGCCTGGCCGTGGGTCCGAGATAGGCAATGTTGTCCTGGTGGGGCACGTTCGTTTCCGTGATCAACACCACACCCGGGTCGATCTCGTGCAGGCAGTCTCGGATCAAGGCGACCACAGTGTGCGTCTCGGGCCGATGCATCGACGTCGTCGCGGGGTCTTTCCCGATGAACGCGATCGCATCCAGTCGAATGGCCGACGCACCGGCCGCGACATAACGGAAGATCGCCTCACAGACGGCAAGCAGCACTTCCGGCGAGCGGTAGTCGAGGTCGACCTGGTCGGGACTGAAAGTCGTCCAGTACTGCGCGCTCGATCCGTCGGCCCGAGTGAAGCGCGTCACAGGCGAGCCGGGACGGGGACGCGCCACTGCGCCGAGATCGGTCCCGTCCGGCACGACCCGAAAGAAGTCGGCGACTCCGGGCTCCCCGGCGAGGTGGGAGCGGAACCAGGCGCCTTGGGCCGAGACATGGTTGATCACGGCGTCGGCCATGAGCCGCCCGCTGGCGCCGATGGTCTCGACATCCGTCCAGGAACCGAACGCCGAATCGACTCGGGCATAGTCCTCGACGCTGAATCCGCCATCGCTGGACGAAGGGTGAAACGGAAGGAGGTGCACGCCGTTGATCTCCGGCATGAGCGCCGCCGCGACCTCCGCAACTCCACTCAGCCCGCTCGCCCCGAACTGGTCCGGATAGATGATCAGCCAGACGTCCTGCTCTGACCAAGGCAGGCCACGAGAACGACCAACGACCGAGGCCACCATCGCATCCAACCGATCGGCAATGTCATCTCCCGCCGCGCCGTAGAGGTCGGCGAGGAGCTGCCGACGAATGCTCAGCTCTCGACCTCGACGGGCTCGACCGGCTCCGGCGGTTCGGTGCCGGTCAACGTGCGGCTGTAGTCGAACAGCTCATCGATGCGATCCAACGCTTCGGCCGACGCCAGACGGTCGGGCGGGTCCTCCGCGAGGGCATCGTTCGACTCACGCCAGAGATCGTTCATCTCGATGATCAAGTCTTCGAGCGTGTCGGGGAACCCGTCATCGACCGGAGGATCGTCGGGATCGACCACGACGGGCGCAATGACACCGCCGGCCGGCACGTCGAGGATTCCCTCGAAATTCTCGCCCGGGAAGAGTTTGGCCAAGGCCTTGGGCAACGTGTCGTCGATCGCCAGCTGCTCACCTTCGCCGACCGACACGATGACGTTCTCGAGCGTGGGGACGCTCGTGCCCTCGGCGGCGACGTAGAGCGACCGAACCCACAGAATCGCGTTGTCGATGGGCAACAGCAGCACATCGCTGAACTCCACCTTCGAGCCGTTGGCGTTCAGCAGCGTCAAGCGCTGCGCGATCTCCTCGTTCTGGGCGATGCTCGTGGCCACGAGCACCGGCCCGGGAGCCGACGCACTGTTCATCTCATAGCTGACGAGGCGCGACGATCCGTCGGCGACCGTCTCACCGATCATGAACGCCTCGAGTTCCTTGCGACCGTCATCGTCCGATGCAGGAACGAACGTTCGCATCGTCACGAACGATGTCTCGTCCTCGCCCGGCAGCTTGAGCAGCGTGTAGTACGGATTAACCCGCTTCTCGCTTGTGGTCACGATGCCCGCATCGTCGGTGGACGTTTCACCGGTGCCGCCCGCCACGACGGTGCGACCTGGATCCTGGGCAACGGCCCAGGCCTCTGTGCCGATGATGAGGGCTTCGCTCTTCTCGACCTGATACCGGGCGTACATGTTGGTCTGCACGCGGAACAGGTCCTGCGGGTAGCGCAGGTGGTCGCGGAGGTCCGCCGGCATGTCATCGAAGTCGGAGAACAACTCGGGGAATGCACCTCGCCACGCGGCAATGATCGGATCGTCGATCGGCATCACGTAGAACGAGACGGTGCCGTCGTAGGCGTCGACGACGGCCTTGACCGAGTTCCGCACGTAGTTGAACGACGCGCCGGCGAGCCCGCCTTCCGACAAACGGCCGTTCTCACTCTGCTGGCTGTAGGGGAACCGGTTCGATGTCGTGTAGCCGTCGATGACGTAGAAGATCCGTCCGTCGACGATCACGGGGTACGCATCGGCGTCGAAGTCGAGGAATGGGGCGAGCGCCGAGACTCGGTTGTGCACGTCGCGGTTGTAGATGATCCGCGTGTCGCCGTCGACGAAGTTGGAGATCAGCGGATCGATCTCGCGGAAACGGAGCGCGAAGGCGGCCTTCCGGAGGAACGACCCCATCTCGACGCCACCCTCGCCGTCGTAGAAGAACTCCACGTCGGCGCCGGTCTCGCTGTCGACATAGTCGATCTCGTTGACGGTCGCGTCGACGAGCGCGTACCCGGCGAGATCCTCGCCGTGGTAGATCTGCGGACGATCAACGACAGACATCAGCGAGTCATCGACCGTTGTCGGAAGACCTGACACCACGAAGTCAGGGCTTCCTGAACTTGTCGGCGTATTCGCGGTGGCCATCGCAAGGCCGTAGCCGTGCGTGAGCCGCACATGCTCGCGTTCCCAGCTCAGGTTGCTGTCGAGCTGAAGTTCGCGGGCACCGACGACCACCTGTCGTAGCTGACCGTCGATCATGTATCGGTCGGTGTCGAGGGAGGTGCCACCCTCGAGATCAGGTGCCGTGTCGGTTCCGACGAAGCGATAGAAGTCGCGCTCGGTCTGCTCACGTTCGAATGTCGGGTGAACGGCGACCGGGTCGAGAAGACGGGCGTTGGCCACGGTCTCGGCGTTGGCTCGGATCTGGTCGGCCGTGAGTTCGTCGGTGTAGTCGAACTCCTGCTGCTGGACATCGTCCGGCCCGATGCCGAAGGCGTAGCGGGTCCACTCGATGTTGCGATCGACGAACTCGGCCTCGCGAGTCGTTTCGTTGGGCTCGACCTGGAATCGCTGGACGAAGGCTGGGTAGATCCCACCGACCACGATCGCGGTGAAGGCCCAAAGGCCCACTGCCAGGACCGGCATGGTCCAACCCCGAAGTCGGAGGTTGATGACCAGGAGCACCACGGCGGACAGCGAGATCGCGATCAGCAGGTAGATGGCCGGCAGCTGCGCATTGACATCGGTGTAGAGGGCGCCGTCGACCACGCCACGATCCGACACGGTGAGTTCATATCGATCGAGCCAGTAGTCGGCCGCCTTGATCAGTGCGAGCACGGCGAGGATCGCCGAGAGGTGCACCTTGACCGTGGGTGTGGCCCGGCTGCCGGCGACCGCGGTGATGCGTATCGAGCCGTTCAGATAGTGGCTGATCGCCGTGAGGATGAAGATGATGACGAAGCTGCCGAACGCCCACCCGACCACGAAACTCAGGAAGGGAAGCTGAAAGACATAGAACCCGAAGTCGACGCCGAACTGCGGGTCGTCGATTCCGAAATCCTGACGATTGGTGAAGAGCAGCCATTCTTCCCAGTGGCTGGAGACTCCGGCGGCAGCGACGAGGGCGAACAAGGCAGCCACGCCGGTGCGCAGAAGTCCCTTCCGCCCGGCAATCACATCGTGATACCGAGCCAGCAACTCTTCCTCGGGTCCGGCCGGACGAAAGGTCGGGGCGGCTCGATCCGTGAGGAAGAGGTTGAGCCACATGAAGACGAAGAAGATCCCGCCGAAGATCGCCGTCAGGGCGACCTTGGCGCCGAGGACCCGGCGCCATACCGAGGCCCGATCCAGCGCATCGAACCACAAATAGTCGGTGTAGAAGCCCGCGATCCCCGAGAGCGACGCCATGAGGAAGACGAGCACGATCACCGCGACGACGGCGACCACACGGCCACGCCCGCTCAGGCGGCCATTCTCGCGTCGGGGCAGATCATCAGCAGCGCGCATCGTCAGGAGACTATCGGCCGCTCAGGGCTAGCCGGAGTCGAGAAGAGGATTCAGTCTGCGGCGGGTTCGAGCCAGCAGGTGCAGGCGGGGTGCACGGGCGGATGCGCGTCACCCGTGGGGAACTCGGCGCCGGACTTGATCTCGCCGGCCAGCGCGTTGTCGGCACAGTCGGGTCCGCAGGGCCCGCCTGCCTCGACCTGCCAGACGAGTGGCCCCTTCGTTGTCGCGATCGTCACGAGACCGTCGACGGCAACGACTGCGGCCGCCGCCGCCTCGTCGATCCGACGGCTCCGCGATTCGCGATACAGCGCACGGACCGTGTCGGACAGTTCATCGGCATCGTCGACCCGCTCGGCGACGTCGCTGAGACGCTGGCGGACCGGTTCGAGGGCGATGGCCTCGATCTGGGCGTAGGCCGCCCCGAGACCGAGGCGCTTGGACCCGCCGAGTTCACTCGCAAGCTCCTTCAGGGAAGCTGCGGCGGCTTTCTCGTAGGTCACACGATGCGCAGCGGGATCGTCGGTCACGAAGCCCAGCGCGTCGGCGCCACTGCGGCGCACCCCGTCGAGCAACGTTCCCTGCTCCTCAACAAGAACCTTCTTCATCGCCTTCGCAGCCGCATCGGCCGCCCGCGTACGGGCTCCGGCCCGAGCAGCATCCAGGCCTCCTGGTTCTGGTTCTGGTTCCGGTTCCGGTTCCGGCTCGGGTTCCTGCTCCGGCTGGTCGTCGACTTCCTCGGCCGGGGAATCCTGCGCCGAGCGCAGCTTGGCAAAGACATCCTCCGCCTCTCCCTCTGGCTCAACGTCCTCGTCTGCGTCCTCATCTGCGGCGTCATCACCTTCGGACTCGACCCCATCCTCAGAATCGACGTCATCCTCAGAATCGACGTCGTACAGCGCGACCGAGTCGTCATCCTCCGACTCCGAATCGGCTTCATCGTCGGAGTTCTCGACCGATTCGATGATCGACACATCACTGTCGAGAACAGCATCGTCGAGAACAGCATCGTCGAGAACAGCATCGTCGAGAACAGCATCGTCGAGAACGTCGAGATGGGTCAGCGCCTCCATCTCTCCGGTGACGAACGAGTCTTCGATGGGACCGGGATCGATGAGGTCGTCAACGAGCGGATGGCCGACCAAGCGGGCGGCTTCGATCTCACCCTCGAGTTGTTCGGGAGTCGGTGTGGACTCCGAGGTGACGCGCAGGCCCGCGCGTTCCGCCGCGGATCGGGCTTCGGGCACAGAGTTGACGAGGTCGACGACAGAGGTGTCGAGGCTCTCCTGGGCGATCGTGAGCGACTCCAGCAGGCGGTCGCGACCGGCGCGAAGCTGCTCCACCTGGGCTCGGCCTGTCTGGCGTTTACGGGCGAGATCGCGCAACATCCGCTCGCGGACCGTCTGCGCTTCGGCAACCATGTCGCGGCCACGCACGCGACCCTGCTCGACCAGTTCCTCGGCCTCGCGATGGGCCGACTCGAGCAACTCGTCGCGCACCGCGTTCGCCTCGGCACGAGTGACGTCGGCCGCGGCCAACGCCTCGTCCCGCACGGCATCGGCTTCTCGGTCGGCTCGCTCGGCCCGCTCGCTGGCCGCGAGGTGGGCCGCTTCGAGAACCTGTGTCGCCTCCACGCCGAGGGCCTCGGCCACGTGATGGGCCTCCAGGTTGTCCGGCGAGACCCCATCGAATTCCGCCAGTCGGCCCTGTAGCTCGTCTCGTTCGAGCCGAAGACGGCGGATTTCCTTTGCGGCCCGCTGGAGTTCACCCCGCACGGCCGTCGTATCGAATCCGCGCCGAACCAACTCGAAGGAAGCCGACTCGAGACGCGAGGGGTCGAGGTCATCAGCAGACGAATTCACAAACCCGATGCTATGAGTGGCAGCGACCCCGTGTGGGTATCCCCCTCCGCGGCGTGGTCATGAACCGGGGTTTGGGCGGGGATTGCCGCTACAGGGCGATGAGCTCGAGATCGCTGGTCGACCCACCCAATTCGGCGAGCGCGGCGAGCGCTTCGTCCAGAGTCGCGACGCCGATCACGGGCATGTCACCGGCGTGAGGCGAGGCGACGGGAACCATGTCGACCGGCACAATGAATGCTGCTGCGCCCGCATCCCGCGCCGCCGCGGCCTTCTGGCCGGATCCGCCAACGGGGCCGACCCTGCCGTCGCCCGTAATGGTGCCGGTGACGGCAATATTCTGGCCGCCCGTGAGCTCGCCCTCGGTGAGCAGGTCGAGGATCGTCAGGGTGAACGCGAGTCCGGCCGACGGGCCGCCGATCGAACCAGAGTTGATCTCGACATCGAACGGGAGTGGCAGTTCTTCCTGGCGGGGCACGATGTTCACTCCGATGTAGGCGTCGCCCGGACGCTCGGGGTGGTCGCCCCACGCCAACTCGACGTCACGAGTCTCTGAGGTGTCGATGTTCTCGACAGTGACGACGCCGTCCTCTCCGGGCGCCTTCGTCGCCAACTCATCCTGCAGCGAGGCGAAGCCGGTGATCGCGACGCCGTCGACTTCGATGATGACGTCGCCGGCGACGAGGAACCCCTCGGCCGGACCGTCGTCTCTCACCGTGTCGATGGCGAGGCCGGTCTCTTCGAACACCGGTATACCCAGATGATGAAGCGCCGCGATGACCGCGGCGTCTTTCGACACCCGCATCATCTCCAGGTTTCTCTCGCGATTGTCGGAGTCGCTGACGGTGCCGAGCACTTCGCTGCGACGCCGGAGGTCGATGTCGTCGTCGACTTCGCTGTCCAGCCAGTCGAAGATCGAGACGTTGGTGTCGAGCTGGACGGTGGTGAAGAGAATGGTTCCCTCCGGCTCATCGAGGCCCTCCGCAGAAATGGAGACGCGAGACGCTGTGGGGCGGGCGGAACCGGGCTTCTGCGCCACTGTTTCATCGTCGATGAGAATCTGGCCGGGAATGATCCTCGCCAGGGCGCGGGCCGGGATCAGCGCACTCGCTCCGACGACGAGGGCCACGACAGCGACCGCGGCGGCCATCCACCACCAGATCCGGGGCCAACGGGGTGTTGCGTCCGCGCGTACCGCCGGTCCGGCGGGTGGCGGTAGCATCGGCGGCGGCGTGCTCACCTCATTCATCGTGCTCTTGCTCGTCCTTGTGGCGGGAGTCTTCCCCGGCAACCGACCGCTGCCCTGGGCGCTTCAGCCTGCCACGGCGCACGGCGGTATCGGCGCCAGGCACAAACGCAGCCGACGAAGCGATGTCTTTGCCGCGCTTCGATTCGACGAGGACGACGACAACTCGATCGTCATGGACTCGCTTCGCGTTCTCGGCTTGGTCCGCCGGCAAGTCGAGCGGCCGACGGTCGGCCGCAAGGCCTACGTGCGAGTCTGGGAGCGAGTCCGGGCGCTGATCGTCCTGTCCGCCATCATCATCTCGATCGGCGTCATGCTTGCCGCATCGATCGGCGTTCTTGTGCTGGCGGCCGGCTTCTTGCTCGAACAGGCCATCGCCTGATCGCCGCTCAGCGGCCGAACAGACCTCGACGAACCTCGCCCGCGGCGGGCTCGTCCGGCACTTCCGACATCTCCGGCAACGGAGCGAACGCTTCGTCGGTGGCCATCGCCGCCTCGACGTATTCGACCGTGTCGTCGATTGGGGTGTCGGTGAAGACCTCGGCAGCCGGCGTCTCGGCGCTCGGCTCAGCAGTCGATGACTCGCTGGGCGCAGCGATCTCGGGAACCGCCTCGGCTTCCGACGCGGCCCCACCGATCTCAACCCGCACGTACGACTTCACGGCGAATTCCACCGGTTCCAAAGCAAAGAGGCGCGCGTTCGACTTGCTGTCCTCGTTGACCAGACCCTCGAGGTACAACGCTGCCGCTTGGACATCGTCGAACCTGGCGTAATGGGTGACATTGCTGCTGTCGTCGTGGATCACGATGTGGGTCATCGAAGCGACTCCTTCACGGATGGCTGCCGTTCCTCCGTCGGCAAATCGCCATCGGATCTTGAGGAATCCGGCCCCATCGTGTGATCCCCTCGGCCCACTAGGGTCACGGCGTGAACAGCTCGTCGGGTGCACAACGACGTAAGGCGGTCGGCATCGCCGGCCACACAGGCGATGCCGACACTGCACGGCACGGGTTGACCGATGTCGATGCGGTCGTTCGAGTTGCTGCGCTGCGGGCTCTCGATCGGCTCGGCGTTCTCCGCGAGTCCGACATCGCCGCGGGCCTGACCGACGACGACCCGACCGTTCGCATCGCCGCGCTCGAGTCAGCCGCCTGCGTTTCGATGCCACCGATCGCATCACTGCTCGATGACCGCCACCCGATGGTGGTCGAGTCCGCGTGTTGGGCGCTCGGCGAGCGAACCGACGATTCACCGGCGGTGATCGACGCGCTGGCGACGATCGCCGGCACCCACGACGACCCGCTCGCCCGGGAGGCAGCCGTCGCCGCGCTCGGCGCCATCGGCGACGATCGAGGGCTACCGGCAGTGCTCAAGGCGACCAGCGACAAACCAGCGATCCGACGACGAGCCGTCATCTCGCTCGTCGCGTTCGAGGGGCCCGAGGTCGATGCGGCATGGGCCCGGGCTCGCACCGACCGCGACCGTCAGGTTCGCGACGCTGTCGAGGAACTGCTCGGTCCTGAGGAGGAGTGATTCGCCGCGCTAGCGGCGGGAACTCCCACCCTCCATGAACATTGCCTGGACCGACTCATAGTGTTCGATGACTCGACCGGCGCCGTAGGCGACTGCTTCGAGTGGGGCATCGACCAGACGCACCTCCACCTCGGCCTCTTTCGTCAGCCGAGCGTCCATGCCCTTGAGCATTCCGCCGCCCCCCACGAGATGGATCCCTTGAACGATCAGGTCCTGGGCCAACTCAGGCGGCGCCTGGGCGAGACACGACAACACCGAGTCGACCATTGCGGTCACCGGTTCGTCGATCGCCTCGCGGATCTCCGCGGGCGTCAGGACGACGGTTTTGGGCAGGCCGCTCATCAACTCTCGACCCCGCACCTCGGCGTTGACTTCGTTCTCGGTCACGGCCGCGGAGCCCAAAACGATCTTGATCTCTTCCGCGGTCCGTTCGCCCACCGCGATGCCGTACTCACGGCGCACGTAACCCTGGATCGCATTGTCGATGTCGAACGAACCGACCCGGACCGCTTCGAGCGCGACCACTCCGCCCAGCGAGATCAGGGCCGTCTCCGTCGTGCCGCCTCCGATGTCGATCACCATGTTGCCGATCGGTTCGTTGATCGGAAGGTCGGCACCAATGGCGGCGGCGACGGGCTGCTCGATCAATCGGGCGTCGGCTGCCCCGGCGCGCTTGGCGGCCTCGGTGACCGCCCGACGCTCGACTGCGGTGATCGCCGACGGCACACAGATCACGACTCGCGGGCGGTTCAGGCGGCTGACGCCCACTCGCTGTAGCAACAAACGGATCATGCGCTGGGTGACATCGAAGTCGGTGATGGCCCCCTTGCGCAGAGGCCGCACGGCGACGATGTAGCTGGGGGTGCGGCCGATCATCTGCCACGCCTCGTGGCCCATCGCCAGGACTTCGCCGTTTCGACTGTTGAGCGCGATCACGGACGGCTCGTTCAGCACGATGCCTTCACCGCGGGCATAGACGAGCGTGTTCGCCGTGCCCAGATCGATCGCTAGGTCTCGTGCCAGGGTTCAGCGCTCCTCGTCGGAACCGGACTCTAGAGGAACGATACCGCTCGTCTGCTCCGCCGGCCGCTTTGGATTCTGTGGAGCGATCGCTCGCAGCTGCTCCTGAAAGTCGGGCGGACGAGGCTGGCGAACCCGATGACCGAAGTAGAGCAGCAAGGAGCCGCCGACGGCAGCGAGCGCCGCGACGATCAAAAAGACGGCGGCCGTGTTCATGAACTCTCTCCGACGTCGGAAATGTGTTGCGCTTCGAGACCCCAGGACTCGCCGTCCTTCCAGCGCTCCCGTTTCCAGATCGGGACGGATGCCTTGAGCGTGTCGATGCCGAACCTCGCCGCCGCAAAGGACTCGGCCCGATGAGGAGACGAGGCGACCACGATGACGGACGACTCTCCGACAGGCACGACCCCGACGCGATGCAGCAGAACCAGGCGGCCGAGCGTGGGCCAGGTTTCGCGTGCGCGTGCCGCAATCTCGGCGAGTCGAGGCACGACGTGCTCTTCGTATGCTTCGTATTCGAGCTGCTCGACCCCCTCCCGGCCCGGCGCGTGATCGCGTGCGGTGCCGCTGAACAACACCATGGCGCCGCAGTTCGGCAGTACCGCCCAGTCCGCGGCGGCGCCGACCGGCAAGGGATCTTCGGTCAGTCCGACCCAGTCATTCTGGTCGGTGGGCGGGGTGAGCACGCCGTAATGGTAGGGCCGCGGGGACCCAGGCCAACCTGCGGAGGGGGGCGCGACCACCACGGCGAGGACGGTCGGTACGCTCGCGACTCGTGGGAGACGGGGAGACCGACGACGAGGATCCGGCTGGACGTCGCCCTTTACCGCGCGAAGACAGGGTCTGGCGTCATCCAGCCGAGGTCGCGATGGAGGCGAGAGAAGCGGCGACTCGGCACGCTCACCGCCGACGTCGCGCTCGGCGCGTGAAAACCGCCGCAACGTTGGTCGGCGGCGGGCTCGCCGTTTCCGGACTGGTTTGGCTCAGCGACGCCGGCACGACCGATGTGGCCGTCACCACCGATGTTGTCCTGCGGGGCACCGCGTCCGACACTCCTGACGCGGCTGCGCTGGCGGCAACCGGCCTGTTCTCGTTCCGCGACACCGACGCGAACGAAGTGATCGTCGTGCGCGCATCGAGCAGCGGCGAGCCGCTCGCCGGCGCACTGATGGTGCGCGACGGGTTCATCGTGACCAGTGGCGCCGCCCTGGCCGACGCCGGACCGCTCACCGTCACGTGGGGCGACAACAGCCACGACGGCACGGTGATCGGCCATGACGACGTCACCGACATGACCGTCATCCAGGTGGCCGGCACAACACCCGATGGCGGGCTCCGAGACGCCCTCGTCGTCGCAGGAGACGAGATCACCATGCCGAGCGAGGGCGGCGCCGCTTCTCGACAGCGCGTGGTCGCGGCCGAGTCGACTTCCGCGAAAGCCAACGGCGAGCCCATGGTCGGCATCGTCGAGCTCGACGGGCGCATCGGCAACGTGCCGCCCGGCAGTCCGGCTTACGACACGGACGGCAACGTCGTGGGCATCGCCACTGCGACGGCCGATAGCGCGCCGACGGCCATCATCCCCATCGAACTCGCCCGTCAGGTTGCCGATGAGATCATCGACCACGGCGAGGCCACGCATCCTCGACTCGGCGTGAAGGCTCGGAGTCCCCAGGAGCACGACGAGGTCGAGCGGGAGGGCTCGTTGGTGACGGCCTTGTCCGCCGACGGCCCGGCGGAGACGGGTGGTGTGCTCGTCGGGGACCTGATCACGCTCATCGACGACCGACCGGTCAACAGCATGGCGTCGATGGTCGCGACGCTTCGGTCCTTCGATCCGGGCGACGTGGTGAACATCGTGGTCTGGCGCGATGACGGCCTGGTGAGCTGCACCGTCGAACTGGCGTCACACCTCGACGTCGACGCCTGACCCGCGACGAAGCCGCCGGACGATCAAGACCGCGCCGACGAAAACGCCGACCACCGCGGCGACTGCGACGACAAGTGCGAGTTCCTGGCGGCGTCGCGCCGGCATTCTGTCGAGCGGCCCGGGGTCGTGACTGACCACCCAGGCCTCTTCGTTCGAGTAGTCGGCCCGCCATCCCATGGAGCGGAGCCGATCGTTGGAGACCACCCAGCTGTGGGAGGTATACGGCACAACACCAGGCGGCACAGGAGAGACGCCAAATCGCCACCTCAGCGCCGCGACCGCTCGCGCCGCCCATGACGGAACTCGCACCCGCGGTTTGGGCCCTTCCAGATCGTGGAGGGCATCGGGGGGAATCCACCCGTCGGGCGCCACGTTGGCCACGCCGTCGAACCGGCTCGCGACCGCGATCACGACCGCAGCGGCGAGGTCATCGATGTGGAGGTATTGCACCGGAGGGTCACCGTCGGCGGCGACGCCGATGCGAGCGGCGTGCAGCACGCGGGCGAGCCCTCCGAGGTCATCGTCGGTGACGATCGCGGTAGGCCGAAGGATCGCAACGGCCGCCCCGTGATGGCGGCTCCCCCACTCGGCCGCGAGTCGCTCGACGTCGGCCCGCGCAACCGCCCAGCTGAAGTCGGGGTTGGGTCGGACGGATGCATCCTCCGTGATCGGGACCGGGTTGGCGGCCCACGCGCCGTAGACCATCGCCGTGGAGAGGACGACCACCTGCTTGACGCCTGCCTCGCCGGCCGCATCGAACACTCGGCGAGCGATGGCGAGGTCGAGCTCTTCGGCCGCGGCGTCGGGAACGCCGGGAGTCGCGGCCGAGGCGAGATGCACGATCACGTCGGCCCCCGCGAAGATCGAGTCGAGCGGTCCGGCGGCGAGGTCGACGCGCTTCGACTCGACGTCGGAGGCTACGGGCGTGCCGACACGGTCCACGGCGAGAACCTCGCCGATCCCATCGGCTTCCGCGAGGCGACGCACGACCCGGGATCCGATCGCACCGGCGGCGCCGGTCACGACGACCCGGGTCACAGGAGAGCTCCCGTTCGCCGGTCGATGCGGGAGGCGGGGCGTAAAGACGCGGTCACACACCTACCATGCCGTCATGAGCGACGATCTGCCACCCGATGGCGACCCGTTCGGTGGCATTCCCTTTCTCGGCGAGCTGATGAAGATGCTGCAGGGCCAAGCCGGCGGCGGCGCCGATGCCGCCCGCCAGCTCGCTCGGTCGATCGCGAACGACGGCGAGTCGGAGGCAAACATCGATCCGACTGATCGCATCGCGATCGAGGCGCTCGTGCGGGTGGCCGAGCTTCAGGTGCAGAACGCGACCGATCTTCCCGTTGCTCGTCAGGGCGCCCTGAAGGTCACCGTTGCGAATCGCACGCAGTGGGCCGACCAGACGATCGACGATTACCGGCCGCTGTTCGAAGAACTGGCGGCCGGCATGACCGCGACGATGGGGACGCCCGAGGACCTGCCGGAAGGCGATCCGATGGCCCAGATGATGGCTTCATTGTCGGAGATGATGGGTCCGATGATGCTCGGGATGACCACCGGGTCGATGGTCGGCAACCTGGCCCGGACCGCGCTCGGCGGCTACTCGCTGCCGATCCCCCGACCCGACGGCGCCTCGATCCTGGTGTTGCAGCGCAACCTCGACCTCTTCGGATCCGAATGGTCGCTCGACCGGGAAGACCTGCGGCTCTGGGTCTGCCTCCACGAGGTGGCTCACCATGCGGTGATCAACGTGCCGCATGTTCGCGACCGGCTCACCGACCTTCTCCATCGACATGCCCGCAGTTTCGAGCGCGATGCCGAGAGCCTCGGCGGAGCCTTCGGAAACCTCGACCTCTCCGCCGGACCGGAGGCCTTGGCCGAGCTCCAGGAGACGCTCGGCGATCCCGACGCGATTCTGGGCGCGGTGCGCTCATCGGAGCAGGAAGCCCTCCAACCCGAACTCACCGCAATCGTGGCGGCGATCACCGGCTACGTCGACTACATCATGGATCGCACCGGCGGCGCCCTGATCAGCTCCTACTCGATGCTCACCGAGGCTCTCCGCCGGCGCCGCGTCGAGGCCGATGCCAGCGATCGATTCGTCGAACGCATCCTCGGTCTCGAGCTGGACCGGGCCCACTACGAGCGGGGTACCGAGTTCGTCGCGGGCATTGCCGAGCGGGCGGGCGACGACGGTGTCAACCGCCTCTTCTCCGACCCGAGTCATCTACCGACACCCAACGAAGTCGATGCCCCCGGGCTCTGGCTCGCTCGGATCGACCTACCTGAGGCCGATCGCTAGAAGAGCGCGTCGTCGTCATCGCGGTCGTCGGTCGAAGCCGGGGGCGGCGTCGGGTCGACTTCCACGCCATCGATCGATGACACATACGGAGTGGTGTCGTCCCAGTATTCGGGGGCGGCAATCTCCGTGGTCGTTGCCGGAGCCGACGGTTGCGACGGTCGCAGGTCTTCAGCCGTGAGTTCGACCGTCGGGTCGTCGTTGGGGGTTTCCGTGGCCGGCTCGGGCTCGAAGCCGTCGCCGCGGATGCGGCGGGAGAAGGCGCCCCGTCCGGGCCCGCCGGCGATGTAGGAGAAGAGCGCCGCGCCGGCAACGATCGCCACCAGCCACGCACCCACCTGCACACCCATTCGAATCAGGACAGGAGCGAATGCCCCGATCGCGAACGCGAGCTGGAACCGGGCCTCGAAGCGGGCGAATGACCGTCCGTAGTTCGCATCGGGGGCATCGCGCTGCACGAGCGCGTCGAAGGCGAGCTTCCCGGTGACAGTGCCGAACGACACGATGAACGCCAGCAGTGCGGTGCCGAGAATGGCGCCGTTGATCCCCGCAAAGATGGCGAACGCGACGATGCCGGCAAGCGCACCGGCAAGCATTCGTTCTTCGGTCACCCGTTGTCGCAGCGCCGGCGCGCTCTTCGCCCCGCTGAGCGAACCCGACACCGCGAACAGGCCGACGAGACCGAAGTGCCAGACCGGTGCCCGAGGGTCGCCGGTGATGTCGATGTCCCGCACCGTTGCCGTCGCGCCGCCAAGCGCGGCACCGTCGCCCGACGTGTTGAGTGCCTCTTTGCCACCGCGTAGCTCGAACATGAGCAGCATGGTGACAAAGCCCACCACACCGCGAATGGCCGCCATGGAGGTCGCGGCGAGAAGAATCTTCGCATCACGCAACTCGGCCCGCTCGGCCTCTTCCACCGGTGCGTCGGCCACCACGATCTTCGGCAGCTGGGAGGCGAGAATCGTGGCGACGATGAAGCCGATCATCGCGATCGCCGCGGCGAACGCGGGACCGCCGATCACACTGAATGCGCCGGCCACCACGGCGCCGGAAGGACCGGCGATCGAGCTGAGCAACGCCAAACGACTGTTCGCGCTGACGAAGTCCTGTTCGCTCTTCACGAATTGGGGAACGACTGCGCTCTTCGCGACCGCGTAGCCCTTCTGGAGCACGAGAATGCCGAAGGCCTCCGGGAACAGCAACAGGGTGTCGAAGTGCCGGATCATCAGGAACGCCACCACGACGCGACCGATCAGCGTGGCCATGATCATCATTCGTCGGCCACCGGCGACACGATCGATCGCCGGTCCGATGAGGGGCGTGACAACCGCGAATGGCGCCATGGTGAGCAGAAGCGCGAGCGCCACCCGACCGCGCGATTCGTCCGGACTGATCGAGAAGAATATCGACCCAGCCAACGCCGCTGTGATCGCGCCGTCGGACGCGGCCGACATCGCGTGCACGCGGGCAAGCCTCACGAAGGGCGTGACGACGAAGCCCTCCGCACCTTCCTTCTTGGGCTGAGGACGCCGAAGCGGGCGCCAGCCGGAGTCGTTCACGCCTGCAGTCTAAGTTGCGGCTCGGACGGACGGATCGCGTCCAGCAGTTCGACGTCGCGGTCGTAGCTGAGGAGGGCGGCGGCGGCGATCAGACTGAACCACCCGAGCGTGTCGACCTCATCGTTGGGCTCGAAGGCCCCACTCTCGACCTCCATTGTCCAGTAGACGACGAGCTTCTCACGGTCTTTGTGATCGGTGTAGCGGACGTGTGGGAGTCGATCGAGGCGCCGACAGGTGAACCCGGTTTCCTCCTCGACCTCGCGTTCGGCCGCCCGCCCGAGCGTCTCGCCGTCGTCCAGTTTTCCTTTCGGAAACGACCAGTCGTCGCGGTCAGGACGGTGGACCAACAGCACTTCGAGTTCACCCTGAGGTTCACGCAAGACGACCCCACCGGCCGCCCATACCGTGACGTCGGGATTCTCATCAGCAAGACGGGCCCGAAGATCAGACATGGGAAGCTCGACGGGCGCGGGCGAGCTGCTGGAACCGCTCGTGGGCATCGACGCCGACCAGACCGGCCCGCCGTGTCCAGGTGCCCGAGCCGTCGAGAATCCACGCGAGTCGATCGTCGGTGAGGTTCACTTCGAGCGCCTCATGCAGTCGGCCGAGCATCGCCGGGTCCGTGACCTCGAGCAACACCTCGATACGCCGGTCGAGATTCCGGGTCATGAGGTCGGCACTCCCGATATACGTGACCGGCTCCGCCGCACCTCCCCCGTTCGCGAAGTGATAGATCCTCGAGTGTTCGAGGAAACGACCAACCAACGAACGAACGCGAATGCGATCCGAAAGGCCGGGAACTCCCGGCCGTAGGCAACAGACACCTCGGACGATCAGATCGATGTCGACACCGGCCTTCGACGCCTCGTAGAGCTTCTCGATCGTCGTCGGGTCGACAAGGCTGTTCATCTTGAGAGTCATGGCGCCGCGACCTGACTGGATCTCCCGGTCGATCAGCTCGAAGAGCCGAGCCCGAAGATGATGCGGGGCAACGAGAATTCGTTGGAACTCGTGGGCATGGCTGTAGCCGGTGAGACCGTTGAAAAGACCGGCGAGGTCTTCGCCAACCTCAGCATCGGCAGTGAGCACTCCGAGGTCCTCGTAGAAACGAGCAGTGCGATGGTTGTAGTTGCCGGTGCCGATGTGGCAGTAGCGATGGATCCCGTCGGCCTCCTCGCGCACCACCATGCAGATCTTGGAGTGGATCTTCAGACCGACGATGCCGTAGGCGACGTGGACCCCGGCATTCTCCAGTCGGCGAGCCCAACCGATGTTGGCGGCCTCATCGAAGCGGGCCTTGAGCTCCACCAGAACGGCGACCTGTTTCCCGAGCTCCGACGCCTGAATCAATGCGTCGAGGATGGGGCTCTCACCAGAGGTGCGATACAGCGTGAGTTTGATCGCCAGCACCCCGGGATCAAGCGACGCCTGGCGAATGAACTCCACCACCGATGCGCTGAACGAGGAGTAGGGGTGGTGAACGAGCACGTCACCCTTCTTCATCGCTTTGAAGAAGTCGGCTCGTCCTTCCTCGGCCTCGAGTTGGGGTTCGACCACGCCTTGCCACGTAGGCCATCGCAGTTCGGGACGGTCGAGTTGAGCGATCTCGAAAAGTGAGGTGGCGTCGAGTGGCGCCGCTGTCGTATAGACGTCGCTTCGCTCGAGATCCAGCTCGCGGAGGAGCAACTCGAACACTTCCTCCGACATCGACGCCGCGACTTCGAGTCGCACGGCGCGTCCGAATCGGCGTCGGCGCAACTCCAGTTCAACTGCGGCGAGAAGGTCGTCGGCCTCGGTGTCTTCAAGGCTGAGATCGGCGTTCCGCGTCACTCGGAACACGTGAGATTCGACGATCTCGAGGCCGGGAAACAGCTCATCGAGATGGGCGGCCATCACCGACTCGAGCGAGACGTAGCGCGAGGAGTCGCCGAGCCGCATCCATCGGGGAAGTGTGTTCGGCACCTTCACCCGGGCAAACCGATCGGCGCCGTCGACATGGTCCCGAACGACCACCGCAAGGTTGAGCGAGAGATCGGAGATGTACGGGAAGGGATGTCCGGGATCGACCGCGAGCGGTGTGAGGACCGGGAAGATCCGAGTTCGGAACCGTTCCTCGATCTCCTCTCGTTCTGCGCGCGACAAGTCGGCGTGGTCGAGGAGATCGATTCCGGCCTCGCGGAGCGCGGGAACCATGTGCTTGACGATGATCTGCTCGTGTTGCGCGCCGAGACTCGTCACGACCTCACGAATGGCTGCGACCTGGTCTCGCGGATTGCGGCCGTCGGGCCCCTTGGTCTGGATCCCGCCTGCTACCTGGTCATAGAGGCCCGACACGCGGACCTGAAAAAACTCATCGAGGTTGCTCGTGAAGATTGCCAGGAACGCGGCCTGCTCCAGCAAAGGCGTGGCCCCGTCATCGGCCAGCTCCAGCACCCGGGCATTGAAGGCCAACCAGCTCAGCTCGCGGTTCAGATAGTCAGTGTCGTTGTCGTCCCAACCTCCGACATGACGGGTGACACCGAGCTCCGTCACTCGAGATCCTCCGCTCGCAACGCGGCGCCGAGCGCGCCGCCGGTGTCGCCGAGCGCCGCGGCGCGTACCGGGGCCGCGGAGCCGGCGAAGGCCCTCGCCGCCAGACGCCGCTCGAGATCGGCACGGAACGGTTCCCCAAGACGCTCGGCCATACCTCCGCCGAGCACGACCAGTTCGAGGTCGACCAACGCGATCGCGCTTGCGATTGCCGCGGCCATCGCGTCGGTGGCGTCGTCGATGATGGCTCGAGCCATCGGGTCGCCCGCCTCGATTGCCTTCTCCCAGGTGGACGACTTCATGCGGCCATCGCCCACGAGGTCAATCAGCACCGTCGACTCACCCGCGGCGTGACGGGCACGAGCACGGGCTTCCATCATCCGGCGCCCGGCGAAGTCCTCGACCTCGCCGCGACCCACAACGGCGTCGGTGAAGTCCCTGAACGCGACGTAGGTGTGGCCGATCTCGCCGGTGAGGCCGCTCGGGCCCTGACGAAGCTTGCCGTCGAGCACGAGGCCGGCGCCCACGCCGGTTCCCATGAACACGCCAAGCACATTGTCGACGCCGGTGGCGGCACCGAGTCGGGCCTCGGCGAATGTGCCGACGTTGACGTCGTTCTCGACCACCACTCGCCGGTTACCGCATCGCTCGCTGAGTCCGGATGCGACGTTCACATCGTGATCCCAACCGGGGAGATTCTTGGCGATCGGCAACACACCGGTTCCGGGCCGCACCGGCCCGGGGACACCGACGCCGATGGCGAGGGCCCGCTCATCCGGGTCCACCTTCGCAATGACCGCGGCGACGGCGTCGAGCACGTCGATCGGCGTGCCGACCTTCGGTGTCGACTTCTTTGCCTTCTGGAGGATCACCCCGTCCTCTGCGAGGACGGCCATGATCTTCGTACCGCCCAGATCGACGCCAACGTTGATCATCGGACCCGCCGCATCATGACGACGGCTCGTCCTCCGGGTAGCCGAGATCCCACTCGACCAGAATGCGCTCGCGCTCGCCGTCGCGGTTGACCCGCTCACGGTTACGACGGAACTGCGGATCGTGCGGCGGCAAGAGCAGAAGGCGGGCGTTGACGCGATCGCGGAATCCGTCCATCACGTCGCGCTCGCCGTAGACGGCCCGGATCTCCCAGTGCGGGGCGGTCGGGCCGAGATAGACGATGGTGGCCTGACCGATCGGCGGCTCAGTGGATTCGACTTCGGCGGTGTCGGTCATGACGGGCTCCTACAGCTCTGATCGACAGAGCAGTTTCTGAAAGTGATTGCGTGAAGTAATCGCGGAAAGTTAACTGAGAATCAGAATCGCGAGAGTCTGCAGTGTACCCGCCGTGCCCACGCCGTTGATCCGTCGAATTCGCCACTGAAAGTGAGATTCGTACTTCAGTGAGTGGTAGTTGGGCGTCGAATGGAGCTTTACGGGAACTTTCCCCGCGATCTGGGCGTAGTACCCCTACCGAAAGCGGGCGCGAGCCCAAGGAGATCCCCCAAAATGGACACCAGTTGGATGGCAGTAGGCAATTGCGCTACGCACCCGCCGGACACGTTCTTTCCTTCCGACGGAGTCGGCGTAGAAGTAGCCCGTCGCGTGTGCGACGGGTGCCCCGTTCAAGAACGCTGCCTCGAGTACGCGCTTCGCAACCGAATCGACCATGGCGTGTGGGGCGGAACCAGCGAACGCCAACGGCGGCGCATTCTCAAGGCACGCCGCCAGGCTGCACTCCCGATCGCAGTCTGATCGGCCCGATCGCAGTCTGATCGCCGAGAACCCTGCGGTCAGAGGCGGAAGGGTTCGACCACGGCATCAGCCGCATCTCGCAACCGTTCGCCCAGCGATGCCGAGCGCGTTGGGAGATCATGCATCAGGTCGCCCATCATGTCGTCGTGCGGTTCCGCACTGATGACAATCCACACGTAACCGGTTCCATCGACGACAGCGACGTAGGCATTGTCCATGGGCGCTGACCACATGTCGGCCTCGTCGCTCGATACGACAGAGCCCCCACCGAGATCGTTGACGTCGGCATCCCCCTCGTGGCGAAACACCGAGACCGGTTCGCCATCGAGCGTGCGGTAGACGAGGTGAAGGGTGCGGCCCCGCACGAAGGCGTGCTCCATCGAGTAGTCCGCGGGCATCGGTGGCGCCTCGGAGGTCGCCTTCTCCATCGGCATGACGTCCATGTCGTGGAGCTCATCGGGCATCGGCGCACCCTCGATCACGCCGGCCGCGGCTTCGTGCTGGTCGATCAGGTCGCCGAGGGCGGGGAGATTCGTGGAGCCGCCCAACCCACCGACGACACTGGCGATGATCACCATGGCGGCAGCCGCGGCGGCGAACGTCGGGACCCGGCGGCGAGAAACCAGTGAGACAACCGGCGCAGCCGCGGCGGATTCAGGACTCTCTTCATCGGCGGCGACGGCCGCGACGAGCCTTTCGATGGTGCCGGCCGGCAGCTCGACCGTGCCCTCACGGAGCATCGCACGAACACGCGAGAGGTCGTCGTAGTCGGCCTGGAGCCGAGGATCTTCGGCGAGCGCCGCGGCCAATTCGGTCGCCTCGATGGCAGGCAGCTCGCCGTCGAGGTGCGCAGAGAGCCAGTCGTCGTTCATGACAGCACCTCCCGTAGTCGCATCCGCCCACGATGCACGCGGGATCGCACCGTGCCGACCGGGACTCCCGTGTGGTCCGCAATCTCGCCGTAACTCATACCGGCGACATCGCACAGAATGACGGCAATGCGGAATTCCTCCTGCAGCCCGGCCAGCGCGGCCTGGATGTGGTCAGGCAGCGACTGCATCGCAAGAGCCTCGTCGGCGCCCGGGCCGCCCGCGATGACCCGGTCGGGGTCGTCGGGGAGCGCGGTCTGCGGTCGCCGTTTGCGGCGCCGCGTCTCGTCGAGGAAGACATTCGTCACGATTCGGGCAAGCCATCCTTGGAGTGAGCCGGGGGTGTAGTTGACGAGACCTCGCTTCACGCGAAGTAGCGACTCCTGCACAACGTCCTCGGCATCGGAATGGTTCCCCGCGAGTCGGTACGCGACCGAATACATGAAGCGCGTGTGATCGCGCGCAACCTCATCCCATGTGGGCACGGTCCCGGCCGCATCGGTCGGGTCGGGCCCGGTCAAGTGACCGGAATTCAGCTAGTGGTCTTGGACTCGTCGTCCTCGGCACCGTCGGAAAGACCCTGCTTGAACTCGTTCTGGGCCTGACCGAGCGACCTCGCGAGCTTCGGAAGCTTGGCGCCTCCGAAGATCAACAACGCGAGGGCCAAGACAATGAGCAACTCGTTGGTCTGAAGGAAAGCAACCATGACCGCGAGAGTACTCCTTGATTGGTGAAGTTCGTATTAGGGCGGGCGAAAGAATCGACGAAGCTACGCGGTGACGCTGTCGGCCTGTGCGGCTGCGGCCGCTCGGGCCAGCGCTCGCTGCCGACGAATCCGTCGACGTTCGCGCTCGCTCATGCCGCCCCAGATCCCGAATTTTTCGCCGTTTTGCAGGGCGTACTCAAGACAGTCGTCGCGCACGACACAGCCACGGCACACTTCCTTGGCCTCGCGAGTGGACGCACCACGCTCTGGGAAAAACAGGTCGGGATCGACGCCCAGGCAGTTCGCGTAGTCCTGCCAGGCCTTCTCTTCGGCTTCGATGTCGGAATGAATGGCCATGGGATCCTCCGTGGCGCTCGATGAAATCCATCCTGGATTCCCTCCGCCTGCTGCCACGTGTGTAATTACAGCACTGTGTTTCGGCACTTGTAAAGGCCGCGACCCGGATTTTCACTCTCCGGGCGATTCTCCCGAAATTGACCGGTTCCCGTCCAAGAGCACGGAAACTTCGTCTGCCGGGGCTGGACGGGCCAAATAGAAGCCCTGCCCACGACCACACCCGAGGCGCACGAGCTCGCCGACTTGGCCCGCGTCTTCGATCCCTTCAGCCACGACGTCGAGGCGAAGCGTGTGGGCCAACCCGATCACCGATCGAACAATCGCAGTGTCATCAGCATCGACGCCCACCCCGTCGACGAACGTCTGGTCGATCTTCAAAATGTCGACCGGGAAACGCTTCAGGTACGCCAGCGAGGAGAATCCGGTGCCGAAGTCGTCGATCGCGACCTGCACCCCGAGGTCCCGAAAGCGCTCGAGGATGCGGGCGGATTCCTGCACGTCGTGCATGATCGCCGTCTCGGTCAACTCGAGGCACAACCGATCAGCCGGCAACTCGGCGGCGGCCAATGCCTCCTCGACCTCGGCGACGACGGCGCCACGCAGCTGGCGAGCCGACAGATTCACGCGGGTGATGACGTCGTGACCGTCGCGCCGCCAACGAGCTCCTTGCCGTGTTGCCTGCGTCAGAACCCAGCGGCCGAGATCGACGATCAGGTCGGTCTCCTCCGCAAGGCCGATGAACTCTCCGGCCGCGAGAAGGCCTCGCTCCGGATGTCGCCAGCGGACCAGGGCTTCGGTGCCAACGATCTCGCCGGTCTCGAGGAGGAACTCCGGCTGATAGTGCACTTCGAGCTGACCATTGTCGATCGCTCGACGCAGATCGGTTTCCGTGCGAATGCGATCGATGACGGCCTGCCGCATCGAGCCGTCGAAAACGTCCCAACGATCGCGACCCTGCCCCTTCGCCTGATACATCGCCGTATCTGCGTGGCGGAGAAGATCTTCCACCGTGTCGCCCGGCTGCGGAATGGCAACCCCGATCGACGCGCTCGGATAGACCTCGTCGTCGCCGATGGCAACGGGTTCACGCAGGAGCGTCAGCAAGCGCTCGGCGACCACGCCGGCGGCATGATGATCTGCGGGCGCACGAAGGAGGATCGCGAACTCGTCTCCACCGAGCCGACACACGGAGTCGCCAGGGCGCAGCGACAACCGAATACGGTCCGCGCAGGTGATGAGCAGTTGATCGCCGACGCTGTGACCGAGGCTGTCGTTGACCACCTTGAATCGATCGAGGTCGAGAACGAGCACAGAACAACCGTCCGGCTGTGCAAGTTCGGCCACGATCTCGGCGACCAGCGACCGCCGATTCGGCAAGCCGGTGAGCTCGTCGTGAGTCGCCTGATACTCGAGCATCTCCCGATTGCGACGCCGCTCGGTGATGTCTTCCACATAGGCGAGGACCAGCGGCTCGCGGCGGCCGGGCAGATGGACCGGCGTGTTCCTTACCGATGCCCATCGGACGGTGCCATCAGCCCGCCGATAAGACGACTCCAACTCGTCGGCCGTGTGCTCTGGCGAGATGTCAAGCAATGTCGTGCCCGGGAGGTCGTCGACCGCTCGACCGACAAGGTCTGCGTAGGCAGTGTTGCAGTGGATCAGCGTCATGTCGGCTTCGAGGAGGGTGATGCCTATCGGGGCGGAATTGAAGGCCGCGCTGAACCAGCGCTCGGCGGTCACCCGGGCCTCGTGCTGGATGAGGATCGAGTGCGCGGAACGGAAGAACTCGATTTCATCCGCCGTGAACGCATCCCAGCCGGATCGCGACATGAGGAGATAGCTCGTTTCGGCCAGATGATCGCCACCGGGCGCGGGCAGGAACGCCACCTGTCGCGGCCCGGGAGGCACGGAGTCATCCAGCATCGTCTGTATCCCGGCGGGTGCATCGTCGTAGGCCCAGGCCGATGCGTTCCGGGAGAAGTGGGGCGCCACCGCGGCATCGGTGAATCCTTTTGGAAGGTGAAATTCGAGGAAGCGGTCGTCGAGCGGGCCGATGTCGCCGGCGAACATATGGAGCACCGCTTCGACGTCAAATCCGTCGTCGACCGGCTGGAAACGCCAGATCATGCCGAAATCGACACCCACCGCGGACGCCAGGTCTCGGAACGAATCCTCGACGACCTCTTGGGCCTCCGAGTCCGCGTTCACCAGCCTGGTCGCGAATCGGCGCAGGAGATCCTCGTGGCGGAGTTGCCGCGCCACCGCCCTGTCGGAGTCGGCCCGGCGCAGCAGCTGCTCGAGGAGCCGAGCGACTCGGGCCACGACGTCTCGTTGGAGGTCGAGATCGACGACCAGATGCGGCGGACTCGGGCTCGATGCGACAAGGAGACCGATGTAGGAGTCGTCCTGCTTGATCCGCTCAACCACGATTGTGTCAGAGGACAGAGCGGGAGACGGTGCGAGCGCGCCGAGCTCCATCACCGCGCTCTCCCCGAGACGGCCGAGGACATCGAGCAATGGCTCATGGTCCGCAAGCGACGTCACGTCACCCAGGGCTTCGTGTTCGATCAGCGGATTGCCCCACCAGAGATCCCTGGTCGGCGGCCCGTGTGCCGGCGTGGACCAACGACCGATCGCCCGAAATCCGAAGAACTCGCCAATTCGCTGCAACGCTTCGGCCACGACTTCGTCGTGGTCGTAGGGCGGCTGGTCGACGAAGGACCGAGCGATCTCGGCCACAAGCTGGTCGGACTCGGCGCGCCGGCGGGACTGAAGCTCGAGAAGCAAGCGTCGCCGAAGCTGAGCGAGCAGCGCCATCATGGACCCCAGCGCGGGCCGTACGTCGGCGTCGAACTCAGCGCCGGGACGATGTGAGGCAACCAGGACGAGCAGATCTCGGCCTCGAACTGCGGGGACCACGGTCGCCGTGTAGTCCGCGGAGTTCGGCACATCGAACAGTTCGCCGAGGCGCCACGACTCCGGGCACTGCGGGTCGAGAATCCGAGCAATGGCCGGGTGATCTCTTGGGATCGGGCACGCATCTTTGAGAAGCCGAAGGCCGTCATCAGTGACTTCGGTACTCAGGGTCAACAACATCGACACCGGATCGAGTTCGAGCAGGCTGAGGCCCGCAAGTCCGAACCGCTCTCGCAGCCCTTCGAACGCGTCTCGCGTGATGTCGGCGGCATCGGCGAGCTTGGCGTTTACGAACTCCCGCGATGCCGTGGCGAGAATTTCATCGACCTGCTGCTGTTGCTTGAGTCGACGGGCCACCCTCATCCGCATTCGCACCTGTCCCATGGTGTCGGCGACGACGCGTGCAGTCGCGATGCTCTCGTCGTCCCACCACCGGGCAGCGGCGTCGGTCAAAATGAAGAGACCATCGATACCGGCGAGGCTGCCGTAGCTACTGAAGAGCACTCTCGAGTCATCCGGGTCGAGCTGTCTGATGTCGCCGAGATCCACGTCACCCAACCGCGCGATTGCCCAGCCGCGATCCGCCATCGGGGCGAGGTCCGGTGCCGGGATCTTGACGCCGGGAGCCACACCCTCTCCATGCTTTCGAAGGGATGCGCGACAAATCAGTTCGCCGTCTACGTATCGGTAAACGGAGGCCTCGGAGACGCCGTAGTGGTCGAGGGACAGCCGGAGGATCTCCGCCAGCCACAAGTCGACGTTGTCGAGATCGAGATCAATGGACTGAGACGCGACAGCCGCGGTGAACTCTTCATCGCGAAGACGGGCTCGCATCAGCATGTCGGCGTGGAGCCGAGCGCGGGTCTGATCGGCGAGATTGGCGAGCGTTCGGCACGCCACGATCTCGTCCTCGGTCCACCAGTGATCGGGGTCGACAAAGATGATCAAGCCGGACGGCTCGGTTCCGATCGGAACCACGAGCGCGAGGGAGTCTCCGTCGGGCAACGCCTCGGCCTGGAGCTCGCGGATTCGAACGAACCCGTGTCCGCGTTCGACGAGCTCCGCCCGCTGTGAGTCGGAGATCGGGATCTCGACCGGGTCGCGACTCGTACGGCCATCGGACCACCGGGCCAGCATCCGCACACAGGTTTCGCGACCCCCTGCCCAGATTCCGGCACCACGGATGCCGAAGCACTCGATGGCCTCGCCCAGCGTCTGGTCCATGACCTCGTCGAGGTTGTCGAGGAGTGTGGCCGAGGCGGCTATCGAGGCGACGTCGGAAAGCAGCTTGTCGAGCGACCGGCGGTGACGCTGTGCACGTTCTGTCTCCGAACGGAGCGTGAGCTTCTGCACGCTGCGGGCAATCGATTTCGCGGCGGCGATCTCCGATGGTGTCCATTCCCGCCCGGCGGCATCGGTGAAGACCACGATGCCCACGACGCCGTCGGGTCCGAATCGCGGAACACAGAGCACCTCGCCGAACGTGTTGAGCAACGCCTCGGGCGTCCGGTCGAACGAGCCGAGATCACGCACCACGTGTCCGGCGTTCGTCATCTCCAGGAGCTGGACCATGCTCGCCTCGGTCCGGTGACCGCGTGCCAACGGTCGCTCACCGAGGAAGTCGGTGGTCGCGATCAAGACGAACTGCCCCTCATCTCGAATCAACGTCGAGGCGGACGTCACGCCGAGATGATCGCGAGCAAGATCGAGAAACTCTTGCAGCGTCGCGTCGTCGGCGGTCTCGATCGCCGCCCGATTCGAGATCTCGCTGAGAAACTTCTGCCGGTCGATCCACGCGCGGAGGCCTCGCTCAGCGGTGATCCGCTGGCGAGCGGCTCCGACCACCGAGCTGAGGAGCTCGAGGGCGAGCACCGAGTCGGGTATCGAGTCGACGCCGGTCTCGAGCAAAACTGCGGTGAAGCGCGCGAAGCCCTTGCTGGACGCGGGCGCGCCGACGACAGTTCGCCCGTCGGGAAGCCGCAACGAGAACGGACCGTCGGCATCGGGGGCGACGCGCACGCGCGCACCGGCGACCTCGACCTCATTTCGCTCGACGCGTGCCTCGTCGAGCCAGACAACGCCGTCGCCCGTCGAGGTCAACTCCCCGATCGCGAGCACATCGAGAACCTGGCCAACTTGCGCGAACACGTCGTGGAGCGTCTTTTCGAACTCGTCGACTTCGGCGGCGGCGAGATCGGCGATCACGAAGTTCATCGCCGACGCGAGACCTCGGTGCCACGCCGCTGAGCGATCAGCGTCCTCAGATCGCGTGCGCCCTGAGGACGTCACCTCTGCGTCGTCCGAATCTGGTTCGCTCAGTTGACTACCGCCTGCCTCGCACCATCGACCGCTTGTGGTCGACGAAATCGTAGAGCAAGTAGTCGCCGAGGTTTTCGTTTGTGGTGAAGAAGGCTCGGCCGCCGTTCATCTTCGAGATCTGCTCGACGAAATTGCGAAGGTAATGAGTGACATCGAGCACGAACGTGTTGATGCGAATGTCTTCGCGGGTGCACTTCGCGACCTCGGCGAGCGTGAGGTCGACCGTCTCCTGGGAGGGCGGATAGTTGAAGTAGGGCTGGCCCGACTTGGTGATGTGTGCGGTCGGCTCGCCGTCGGTGATCATGATGATCTGCTTCGTCCCCGACTCACGAGCGAGCATCTTTCGAGCGATCTGGAAGCTGTGCTGCATATTCGTGCCGTAGACGTAGTCCCAGCTCAACTCGGGCAACGATGCAGCGTTGAACTCTCGGGCAACCTCGCTGAACGAGACCATGCCGAGAAAGTCACGCGGGTACTGACTCGAGATGAGCGAGTGGAGCGCCATCGTGACCTTCTTGGCCGGCAAGAAGTTGTCGCGCATCGCCATCGACATCGAGATGTCGAGCATCAGGACGGTGGCGGACCGGACCTCCTGCTCGGTTCGCTCGATCTCGAAATCGTCGGGGTGGAGGTTGATCGGAGTGCCACCGCCGGTGCGAGCGATCGAGTTGCGCAGTGTCTGCTCGATATGAAGGTTGAACGGGTCACCATATTCGTAGGCCTTGGTCTCGTACTCACGCTCGTGGCCCTGCCCCGCCTTGTGGAGCTCGTGCTTGCCCAACATGTCGGCGGACATGCTCTTGAAGATCTCCTCGAGCGCGCCGTTGCCGATCTTTCGGATCGCCCGCGGCGTGAGCTCGTATCGGCCTTCCTTGTTCTCGATGAGACCTGCCTCCTCGAGCATGCGCGCGATCTCGGCCATGCGTTCGAGCGACTCGGCGGAGTCTTCGCCGAGGAGCTCGCGAGCTCGGTCGATGTCGACCTCGGCCAACGCGCCGGGATTCGTCGCACCGCGGAGCAGGTTGTCGAGCTGATCGATGTCGCCCAACTCGCCCATCATGTCCATCGCTTCGGGCATCCCGAGCGGATCTTCTCCCTGGAAGTCGTAGGACTGGCCCCATCCCATCTGGGGGAACTGCTCGCGGAGGTTGTCGGCCAACTGCTGCATCTGGAAGTTGAGATCCATGTCCTCCATCAGCTGATTGCTCAGCTCCTGGAGTTGCTGACGCTGCTCGGGCGTCATCGAGTTCATCATCTGCTGCGCCTGCGCCATGCGCTGCGCCATCACTTCCAGCAACTCGTCGAGGGTCTGCGGGTTCTCGGGGAAGAAGTCGCCGTAGTCCTCCATGAACTTCTGGAAGTCGGGTTCCTCGCCGTTGGCCCGCTGCTCGAGCATGTTGTTCAGCTCGGCCATCATGTCTTTCATGCGCTGGAGGTCTTCCGGCGACATGTTGTTGACGCCTTCGGCCATTTGGTCGAGCTGTTGCTGCATCAGCTGTTCGCGCAGTTGCTCCATGAGCTCCTCGAACTTCTGCTGCGCTTCCGCACTCTCGAACTCGTAGTTCTGGAGGCCCTTCACCTGGCCGGCGAGGTCCGGCGGGAGCATGTCGAGCTCCATGTTCTTCATGGTGGCCGAATCGCTCGCGAGTTCCTCGCGTCGCTCGTCGCCGCCCGAGCTCGCCTGCTCGACCATGTCGCTCAGGGCCTTTCGCTCCTCCTCCACCACATCTCGGAGGGCCTCGGCGATCTCGTCGAACACGCCGCCGAGGTCGTGCTGATCGAGGATCTCGCTCCGCCGCTCGCGGAGCTTGTCGAGCATGTCGCGGATGCCCTCCATCTGCTTACCGTCGCGATCCATCATCCCGCCCTGCATCATCTGGCGAAGGGCGTTGTTCACGTCGCCGTGGTAGAGCAGATCGTCGGCGAGTTCGTCGAAGAGATGGTCGGCATCGACCTGGAATCCCGTCTGGCTGCCATCCCACCGTGAATAGGTGAAGTGCGGCGGCTGGCGACGTTGACGACGGCGGCGACGGAGGACCATGTTCCGACCGTACTCGCCAGCGTGCTCGTGGACCCATCCCCTTGTTAACGTTCGCTAACCATGTCCGACGCCGCCCGCGCCCTCGACTCCGACTCGCCCTCGCGACGACCCTCGAATCGACGCGAGTTGATCCTGGAGGCGGCAATCCAGCTCTTCCACGAACGTGGTTACCCGGCCACCGGCGTCGACGACATCGGAAAGGCTGTCGATGTCAGCGGTCCTGCGATCTACCGCCACTTCTCCTCGAAGGAGGAGATCCTCCTCGAAGCGATTCAGCTCGCCGCCGACGAAGTGCACGAGGCCAACCTCAACGCCAGGGCCACCGGTGGCGATCCCACTTCCGTGCTCGAGGGTTACGTCCGTGCCTACGTACGCGTGGCCCTCGAACGCTCCGCCTTGATCTCGGTCTGGACCAGCGAGGCGCGCCACCTGTCCTCGACCCGTCGCTCCCCGATGACACGGCGGCTCCGCGCCTGGTCGAGCGAGTGGACCGACGAACTGCGAAAGGTCCGGTCGGAGCTGACCGCCGCGCAAGCTCGCATTCTCGTGGCCGGAGCGATCGGGATGATCTCGACCACGACGATCAGCGAACTGAACGACGACGGTCTGCTCGAGGACCGCATTACCTCCATGGCGATGGCGACACTCGCCGCGCCGATCAACTGACGCCCGACTTACCCAGCCATTTCTCACCCAGCCATTTCTCACCCAGCCATTTCTCACCCACAGGAGTACCGCAATGCCCATCAACCCTGATGCTGTCGGCAACACCAGCGATCCGGCCGAGATCACATGGACCTCGAAAGACAGCCTGCTCTATGCGCTCGGCGTAGGAGCAGGCGTCGCCGACCCGACCGGATTCGAGCTCGAGTTCACCACCGAGAACACGAAGGACACGCCGCAGAAGGCGCTGCCGACCCAGGTCGTGGTCATGGGCTCCGGCGGCATGCCGCCGTTCGGCGACTTCAACCTCGCCGCGCTGCTTCACGGCGAGCAGTTCATCCAGATCCATCAGACGGTTCCGGCCGAGGGCACGGCAACCGGCCAGGGACGAGTCGCCGAGATCCTCGACAAGGGAAAGGCCGCGCTGGTCCGCCTGGAGTCCACGGTGTCCGACAGCGACGGCAATCCGATGTGGACCAGTCGCAACGGCTTGTTCATCTCCGGAGAGGGCGGCTGGGGCGGCGACCGCGGCGAGGCGAGCACATGGGAGCTTCCTGATCGCGACGCCGACAAAGTCATCAGCTACACGACCCGCGACGACCAGGCGCTCCTCTACCGCCTCAACGGCGACCGCAATCCCCTCCACTCCGATCCGTCCTTCGCGGGCATGGCCGGCTTCGACAAGCCGATCCTCCACGGCCTGTGCACATTCGGCTTCACCGGCCGGGCGCTCCTCCACGGCCTGTGCGATTCCGATCCCGACGCCTTCGGTTCGATGGGCGGCCGCTTCAAGTCGCCGGTGATGCCCGGCGAGCAGCTCGACGTCCACATGTGGAACGACGACAACCAGGCCCTCTTCCAGACCCGGGTCGGCGACCGCGTCGTCTTCGACGCCGGTGTCTTCACCAATCGCTGAGTTCCGCTGGGGGGTCACCTCATCATCGGTCTCGGCCGAGGGCGTGGCCCCCACAGCTGATTGGTCGGAGTGGGAACGCGACAAGCTCGCGCCCCCTTCCCGCGATGGCTTCGGCACCCACGACGACTACCGCGACGACGTCCGACAGTTCGCCGCGCTCGGTTGCACCGATTGGCGCATGACCATCGAGTGGGCACGTGTCGAACCAGCCCAGGGGAAGTACGACAGCGATGCCCTCGACCGGTACCGAGACATCCTCTCCGAGGCGCGCGACGCGGGCCTCCGAAACTGGCTGACCCTGCACCACACGTCACTGCCGGGTTGGTACCTCGACGACGAGGGCGGACATCGCGACGCCGACGCGCGGGGCCGACACTGGGCCCGCCATGTCGACCGCATCGCGGAGGAGCTCGACGAATTCGCCGACGGGTTCGTGCCCATCGACGATCCGATCGGTTGGGCGTTGCGCGGCTACGGGCTCGGCTCGCGACCTCCGGGCCGGGTCGATGCCAGGGCAATGCGCGAGGCCGCGGAAGGAGCGGTACTGGCAACCCACGAGGCCGTGCGGCTGCTGTCGTCGGGCCAGCAGCCCGTGATGACCGCGTGGCGGGCCGACCCCGTGCACACCATCCCCGAGGAAGACGGCCGGGTCGAAGATGAAGCGAAGAAGGCCCGGCAGCGATGGGACGACCTGCTCTGGGGTTCGTGGCTCCGTGCCCACGCGAATGGAGTCCTCGAGATCGACGGACGGGCGGTGAAGGACGTGCCGGCGTTTGTGAACGGCGTCGACTACGTCGGCATCATCCACGACCACCCGATCGGCATCGCCAGCGACGGCTCGATCGATGCATGGCCCCGCACGGGTCGTAGGGATGCGAGCGGGTTCGTTCCGGAACCCGGGGAACTCGCCGAGGCGATCCATCGCACGAGCGAGGCACTACCCGACCACTCGATCGTCGTGGCGGGCCACGGCGTTCCCACCGACGACGACGCCTGGCAGGACCATCAACTCGCACGCGGACTGGAGCACGTAATCGAGGCCGCGCACGACACCGGCCTCGCCGGCTACTTCCACGACGCCGGCATCGACGGCTACGAGTGGAAGAAGGGGTTCACCGCGCCGCGCGGACTCTTGCGACGCGACCGAACCCGCAAACCGGCCGCGGCCAGCTTTTCCGACGCTGCCGCGTCGACCTCAACGGCCTAGGTCGAGTCTGCGGCTCTAGCTGCGGCTGCGGAACTGGGCCTTGCCGGAGGCGCCGTCCTTGTTGAGTCGTTTCGAGAGGTGAAGCCCTTCGAGCACGAGTTCGACGGCACTGGCGATCATCGCCGGCGACTCCGCGTCACCTGGGTCCTCCTCGGACAGCAGGGCCTTCACCGGTACCTGCAGCGCGGGGATGGATTCGAGCATCGCGGCGTAGGCCTCGTCGGTGACGTCCTCGCCGGTGTCGACAACGACGTCGCCCTCGAACGCATCGACGACTGCACGGTGAGAGTCGGGGGGAACCCGATCCTTGAAGACGGAGAGGACCGCGGCCCTCACGAGGTTCTCCAGAATCTCCCCGTCACGATCCTCATCGAGCGTCTCGATCTCGATCTTGCCGGACGTCGATGCCGGCAGCGCGTCGAGGTCGACGATGCGGGGGACGACATGGGTCGCGCCGGATCGCAGCGACCGGCGGACGGAGTTCGCGACCATGACCTCGGTGTTCGAGATGGAGAGCCGTACCGACACACCGGACCGTTGGTTGATGTGCTGGCTGGCCCGCGCCGCGAAGGAGAGGTTTGCGCAGATCTCCGTCATGAACGAGGGCACGGCCACGTTGAGATCGTCGGCCGAGGCCATATCGGCTTCCTGCTCGATGATCGCGACTTCTGTCTCCACATCGAGCGGATAGTGCGTGCGGATCTGTGAGCCGAAGCGGTCCTTCAGGGGAGTGATGAGACGACCGCGGTTCGTGTAGTCCTCCGGATTCGCCGACGCGACGAGAATGACGTCGAGGGGCAGCCGCACCTTGTGGCCGCGGATCTGCACGTCACGCTCTTCGAGCACGTTGAGCAAGCCGACCTGAATGCGCTCGGCGAGATCAGGGAGCTCGTTCATCGCGAAGATGCCACGGTTCGTGCGCGGCACGAGGCCGTAGTGGAGAACGAGTTCGTCCGAGAGGTAGCGCCCCTCCGCGATCTTGATCGGATCGACTTCGCCGATGAGGTCGGCAATCGCAGTGTCGGGGGTCGCGAGCTTTTCGCCGAATCGATCGTCGCGATGAACCCAGGTGATCGGCGTGTCGTCGCCCTTCTCGGCGATGAGGTCGCGGGCATAGCGCGAGATCGGCGCGTAGGGGTCGTCGTTGATCTCCGACCCCGCGACAATCGGCATCCACTCGTCGAGCAGCTCGGTGAGTCCTCGGATCATCCGAGTCTTCGCCTGACCGCGCTCGCCGAGGAAGATGATGTCGTGACCCGCCAGGAGGGCGTTCTCGAGCTGAGGCGTGACCGTGTTCTCGTAGCCGAGCACCTCGGGGAACAGCGGCTCGCCTGATCGAATGCGCTCGATGGCGTTCCGGCGAAGTTCCTTACGGATCGGTGTGGACTCCCATCCGCTCGCGCGGAGGGCACCAAGGGTCTCTGGAGTCGACATGGCGGCGACCCTACACAGCGCCGAGCGCTTCGGCGAAGAGCATCCTGTGACAGAGCGCTACCCTCCTCGCGATGGACCTGTCGGGCGAATGGCGCGCCGCTCCCGCAACGGAAGAACTGCGGCGCACGTTCCACGAACCGGAACTCGACGACCGAGGTTGGGCGAGCGTGACCGTCCCCGGGCACTGGTCCGATGCCGTCGGGCTCGAAGCGGCCCGTTCCGTCCTTCATCGGACCTCATTCTCCCTGGCGCCGGACGCTGAAGGACGGCGACGATTCCTCTGCTTCGACGGCATCGCCCAACAGGGCGATGTGTGGCTCGACGGTGGTTACGTCGGCGACACCGACGGCTACTTCGTTCCTCACCGCTTCGAAGTAACCGATCTCCTCGGCGACCGAACCGACCACGTCCTCGGCGTCGATGTGAACTGCAGCCGGTTCAGCGACCCCGACAACCGCTCGTCGATGATGGGAGCGCTGCAGGACCCAGAGCTGACCGGCGCGGCCGGCGCGAACCCGGGCGGGATCTGGCGCCCAGTCCACATCCATGAGACCGGTCCGATCGCGATCCGCTTCTTTCGGGCTCTCTGCATCGACGCCAACCCGAGTCGTGCCCGTGTCGCGATGCGCTGCGTATTCGATGCGCCCGATGGCGGGTCTGTCGTCCTGCGGACCCGAGTCGCGGGTCACGAAAACGAGCAGCGGCACTCTGCCGCGGTCGGCGAGAACCGAGTCGAGTGGACATTCGACGTGCCCGCCCCCTCGCTTTGGTGGCCACACAGCCTCGGCGAACCCGCGCTTCACGATCTCCGATGCGATGTGATCGCCGACGACGAGGTCATGGACTTTCGAGAGGCACGGATCGGCTTTCGCACGGTCGAGTTCAAGAACTGGGTCCTCCGGGTGAACGGGCAGCCTCTGTTCCTCAAGGGGGCCGGCATGCTCCCGACCACGCCGCGTCCGGGCGACGCGACGCCGCAACAGATTCAGGGTGATGTGGGTGCGGCCGTCGAGGCCGGACTCGACTTCATCCGCGTGATCGCGCACGTTGCGAGACCTGAGCTCTACGACGCCGCCGACGAGGCCGGTCTCCTCATCTGGCAGGAGCTGCCGCTGCGTGGCGTCATGGCCCGCGGTGTTCGCAATCAGGCGACGCGACAAGCGCGCGAAGCAGTCGATCTCCTCGGCCATCATCCCTCGATCGCGGTGTGGTGCGTGCACGACGAACCATTCCGGCGACCCGACGTGCCCACTGCCACTCCACCCGTCATCGGCCAGCAGGCACCGTCGTGGAATCGCGATGTGCTCGACCGTTCCGTCCGCCGGGTTCTCACGCGCACTGATGGCAGCCGGCCGGTCGTCGCCCACACCGATGTGCCTCCACACTTTCCGTCGCTCGATGGCACCACCAGCCATCTGTGGTTCGGTTGGCACGACGGCCGCGCTGCCGACCTGGCCGGCGCGGTCGCTCGGCTCCCCCGTATGGGACGCTTTGTCACGGCGTTCGGCGCGGCGTCGATCGATCCCGCGGCCGCAGTCCTCGACGACTCGCGGTGGCCCGCGATCGACTGGGATCGCGTCGAGTCGGAAACCGGAGCTCGGACCGGCTCACTCCACCATCTCGTGCCGCCCCGCGGCATTCACGATGGAGCGACGTGGGCGAGCTTGACACGCGTTGCTCAAGCAGAGGTCGTGAAGACCAGCATCGAGCTGCTCCGACGGCTCAAGTATCGCCCCACGGGCGGGTTTGCCCAGTTCTACCTGGCCGACGCGTCTGCCACAGGCGGCTTCGGCGTTCTCGATCATGAACGTCGGCCCAAACCGGCTTGGCAGGCGATGGTCGACGCGTGCCGCCCGGTCATCGTGGTGGCAGACCCGCTGCCGGCGGTGGTGCACCGAGGCGAGGCGCTTGATCTCGCGGTGCACGTCATCTCCGATCGCCGCGAGGCGATCGTCGATGCGCAGGTTCGTGCCACCGTGCAGTTCACCAATGCGCAGGGGAAAGCCGTAGGCGAGTCCAGTCAGGCGTGGGGCGGCACCATCGCCGCCGACGAGTGCACTTTGATCGGTCGAGCATCGGTCTTGGTGACCGAGGGGGCCACCCAGTTGACCGTCGATCTCGAGCTCACGAGCGACGACGTCACAGTCACGAATCGGTACCACGCGCCCGTTCGCTGACCTGGTCGAGCAGAAGTGGGCCGACGCAAGCCCGGGGAAGTACCGTTTCCGGGTACTCACGTGAGAAGAAAGTGCACGTTCATGCCACAGGCACCATCACCGTCGCGACACGATGTCGCACCGGTTCGCAAGCGTCCGGCCCAGATGCCGTGGCCGCTGAACATCTACCAGACAGCCATCGGCAAGAAATACGTCATGGCACTGACGGGCATCGGCCTTCTCGGCTTCGTCGTCGTGCACATGATCGGCAACCTGCACCTCTACGAGGGCCCACACCAGGTCTACGAATACGGCGAGGCCCTGCGTGATCTCGGCGGCCACCTCGCGCCGCGGACATTCGTCCTGTGGCTCGCTCGCCTCGGCCTGATCGCCATGTTCGGGCTGCACATCCACAGCGCCTACTCGTTGTCCCGGATGAGCCACAAGGCCGACAGTGCCTACGCGGGCGGCCGCAACTACACCGCCGCGAGCTTCGCCAGTCGGACGATGCGGTGGACCGGGCCGATCATCCTTCTCTACCTGTTCTTCCATCTCGCCGACCTGACCTGGGGTTGGTGGCTGGGTGACACCTACGTCCGCGGCGACGTGTACCACAACGTCTCCGAGTCGATGAGCTCGTTGCCGGTGGCGTTGCTCTACGTCGTCGCCAACGTGGCACTCGCCGTGCACATCTTCCACGGGGCCTGGTCGATGTTCCAGAGCCTCGGCATCAACAACCCGAAGTACAACGCCCTGCGCAAGGGCATCGCCCAAGGACTCGCCGGTTTGATTCTCGTCGGCAACCTGAGCTTCCCGATCGCCGTGCAGACCGGCCTGATCGACGAGGACAACCGCACCGACCCGATCGGCTTCACCCACGAGGGTGACGATCACGACGCTGACGCAAACGGCACCGAAGGAGGCGAGTGATGGTCACGCTCGACGCAAAGATCCCCGACGGGCCGATGGCCGAGAAGTGGGACAACCACAAGTTCTCGGTCAAGCTCGTCAACCCGGCCAACAAGCGCAAGTTCGAGGTCATCGTTGTCGGCACCGGTCTCGCCGGCGCGTCGGCCGCGGCCTCGCTCGCGGAGCTTGGCTACAACGTGAAGGTCTTCACCTTCCACGACTCGCCTCGCCGAGCCCACTCCATCGCCGCGCAGGGTGGCATCAACGCCGCGAAGAACTACCGCAACGACGGCGACTCGGTCCACCGGCTGTTCTACGACACGGTCAAGGGCGGCGACTATCGCTCCCGTGAGGCCAACGTTCACCGCCTCGCCCAGGTGTCGGTCAACATCATCGACCAGTGCGCCGCGCAGGGAGTGCCGTTCGCTCGTGAGTACGGCGGGCTCCTCGCCAACCGTTCCTTCGGCGGCGCTCAGGTGAGCCGCACCTTCTATGCCCGGGGCCAGACGGGCCAGCAGCTGCTGCTCGGCGCGTACCAGGCTCTGGCTGCGCAGATCGCGGCCGGCAAGGTCACGCTCTACAACCGCAGCGACGTGCTCGACATCGTCAAGAAGGACGGCGAGGCCTGCGGCATCGTCACCCGCGACATGCTCACCGGCGAGGTCCACGGTCACAGCGCCCATGCGGTCGTCCTCGCGACCGGCGGTTACGGCAACGTCTATTACCTGTCGACCAACGCAATGGCGTCCAACGTCACTGCGGCCTGGCGCGCCCACCGCAAGGGCGCGCTCTTCGCGAACCCCTGCTACACGCAGATTCACCCGACCTGCATTCCGGCCGCCGACGAGTTCCAGTCGAAGCTCACCTTGATGTCCGAGTCGTTGCGCAACGACGGCCGCATCTGGGTGCCTCAGGGCATGGACGAGACTCGAGGCGCCGCCGACATCCCTGAAGACGATCGCTACTACTACCTCGAAGAGAAGTACCCGAGCTTCGGCAACCTCGTGCCGCGCGACGTCGCCAGCCGCAACGCCAAGACGGTCGTGGACGAGGGCCGAGGCGTCGGTCCCCTCAAGAACGGCGTCTACCTCGACTTCGCTGCCGCGATCGGCCGCGACGGCGTCGAGGCCGTGAAGGAGCGGTACGGCAACCTCTTCGACATGTACGAACGCATCACCGGCGAGGACCCGTACTCGACACCGATGCGCATCTACCCCGCCACCCACTACACGATGGGTGGCCTGTGGGTCGACTACAACCTGATGACCACGGTGCCGGGCCTCTACGCCCTCGGCGAAGCGAACTTCTCCGACCACGGCGCCAACCGCCTGGGCGCCTCGGCGCTCATGCAGGGTCTGGCCGACGGCTACTTCGTCCTTCCCTACACGATCGGCGACTACCTGGCGCCGAAGCTCGGCGATACGCCGGTGTCGACCGATGATCCCGTCTTCACCGAATCGGTTCAGGCGATCGATGACAAGTCCCGACAGTGGACGTCGAACAAGGGCACCCACGGCGTCGAGCACTACCACCGTGAGCTCGGCAAGATCGTGTGGGAACACTGCGGCATGGCTCGCAACGAGGCCGGACTGCAGACGGCGCTCAAGGAGATCCCCGCGTTGCGCGAGGAATTCCGCCAGAACGTCAAGGTGCTCGGTTCTCCCGACGGCATCAACACGATGCTCGAGAAGGTGAACCGCGTCGACGACTTCATGGAATTCGCCGAGCTCAAGGTGCGCGATGCGTTGCATCGTCGCGAGAGCTGCGGCGGCCACTTCCGCGAAGAGTCGCAGACGCCCGAAGGCGAGGCGCTACGAGACGACGAGAACTTCGCCTATGTCGGAGCGTGGGAACACAAGGGTGAGGGCGTCGAGCCCGAACTCCACAAGGAAGACCTGACATTCGAATCCGTCGCGCTGACCCAGCGAAGCTACAAGTAGGGGCTGACAGACATGAGCAAGATGCTGAACCTCAAACTGAAGATCTGGCGTCAGGACGGCCCGCACTCCCAGGGCGCCTTCCTCGATGTCGATGCGCACGAGATCCCGGAAGACGCGTCGTTTCTCGAAATGCTCGACGTGGTCAACGAGCGACTGATCGCCGACGACGTCGAACCCGTCACGTTCGGCCACGACTGCCGTGAGGGGATCTGTGGCACCTGTGGTGTGATGATCAACGGTCAAGCCCACGGTCCGGAGAAGGCGACGGCGACGTGCCAGCTCCACATGCGCAAGTTCAACGACGGCGACGAGATCGTCATCGAGCCGTGGCAGGCCCAGTCGTTCCCGGTGTTGAAGGACCTGATGGTCGACCGCCGAGCGTTCGATCGCATCGTTGAGGCGGGCGGCTACATCTCCGCCCCGACCGGCACCCCGCAGGACGCCAACGCCACGCTGATTCCCAAGGAAGTCGCCGACACGGCGATGGACGCCGCGGCCTGCATCGGCTGCGGCGCCTGCGTCGCGGCATGCCCGAACTCGGCTGCACAGCTCTTCACGTCGGCCAAGCTCGCCCACCTGAACGTCTTGCCCCAGGGTCAGTCCGAGCGGTGGAAGCGAACCGAGAACATGGTCGACACCATGGAAGACTTCTTCGGCTCCTGCACCAACCACGGCGAGTGCAGCGACGCGTGCCCGAAGGAGATCAGCCTCGACTTCATCGCGTTCATGAATCGCGACTACGTCAAGGCCAAGGTCAAGAACCGCTCGCTCGCGAGCCAGTAGCGCCTTCCGGCCGCTCGTTCGCGGGTTCACAATCCACCACTGCGCGAGGTTCCCCTTGACCTTTCGCGCGCCTGGCGCGACGGTGACAAACGTCACATTCCAGTGGTTTGGTCGGTGTTACCCGCTCGATGCACTCGCCTCGACACGCCGGCTGATCCCGTGACCTGAAGGAAGGACGGCGCCACTACCGCACGGAACGATCCGGCCAACGGAAGCCGTGCTTCAGAATCGCCATACGAACCCACGTTCACGTGACCGGAACTGCTCCCACGAGCTTCTCGCGCCCGAATCGCCTCTACGGAGGCGTCAGGAGAAGCGCTCTAGAGAGAAGATTCCAAGGCGCGAGGATGTGATGAGGACCTTCTTTCACAGACGAGGCGTCCCCGCCCCGGGCCGTCTCGTCTGGCCGTTTTGCCCGCCCGCCAAACCGTCAGGTCCACTTGGCCGATTCTCGGAGGTGATGGTGCAGGACCGGCCACAGTTCCTCGATCAGCGCGTCGGGAACCTCGTGACCGAGTCCTTCCACTTCCACCAGGACCGCGCCCTCGATCCCGGCAGCCAGAGCTCGACCATGGGCCGGCGGGAACACCGGGTCGGCGGTGCCATGCACGACGAGCGTCGGGGCCACAATCGCTCCGAGTAGCCCGAGTCGACCAGGACTCGCGTGGACAGCGACGCCGTGCCCTGTCTCCTCGGCCCAACCAGTGGCGATCTCTGCCGCGGCGAGTTCGCGCTGGCAGGCCTCGTCGAAGGAGTAGAGCGACCCGCCAAGCAGACGATCCAGCTCGACCAGCCATTCGATCTGCTCGGCATCACCTTTGGGCGGGCCGGCAAAGAGCCGTGTGGTCATGACCTCGACGAAGTCGTCGTCGGGTCCACCGAGTTCGGCATCGCCTGGAGACGGACTCGATCCGAAGATCGTGAGAGATCGAACACGTGCTGCGTGTTCGACCGCGAGCACCTGGGCAATCATCCCACCCATCGAGCGGCCGATGATATGAGCCGCGCCCAGGCCGAAGTGGTCCATGAGACCGGCGGTGTCCGCCGCCAGATCGGCGACCAGGTACGCCGCATCTGCGCCGAAGCGGGTCGACCGCCCGCAGTCCCGATGGTCGAAACGAAGGACCTTGTAGCCGTCGCCGACAAGGCGGTCGACGAGCGCTCGGCTCCACCGGAAACCGGGCGAATCGGCGCCCGCGATGAGGACGACCGCGTCAGCGTCATCCGGCCCGCACAGGTCGGCCCACAGCTGGACGTCGCCCACTGCGACTCGATCGCCTCGTGCTGAGTCTGCTGCCGCGGAGGTCATAGGGCCTGACGGTACTGTCCTAGCCCGTGATCCAAAAAGCTGGTGCCCAATTCGTCCGAGGATTCCTCATGGGCGCCGCCGATGTCGTCCCCGGTGTGTCGGGCGGGACGATCGCCCTCGTCCTCGGCATCTACCAGAAGCTGATCGACTCGATCCGAGACGCCGCCCGTGCCCTCGGCACCCTGTTCAAGGGCGACGTCCGGGGATTCTGGGACAAGCTGAAGGCGCTCGACTTCCTCTTCCTCGTCCCCCTGGCTGCGGGTATGGGCGTTGCCGTCGTCGCGTTGGCGTCAGTGATCGAGACCCAGCTGCACGACAACCCCGAGAACATGGCGGGTATCTTCTTCGGTCTCGTCGCGGCGTCGGTCATCGTCGGGCTCGGACTTCTCACCGAGCGGACGCCGCAGCAGTGGGCGCTGATGGCGATCGTTGCCGTCGTGGTGTTTGCGCTCCTGGGGTTTCAGCAGGGACCGATCGCCGACCCGTCGCCCTTCGTCTTCATCGGCGCGGGAGCGCTCGCCATCTGCGCCATGATCCTGCCGGGAATCTCCGGATCATTCATCCTCCTGATGATCGGGATGTATGCCGCGGTGATCCATACGATCGATGAGCGAAACATCGCTGATGCCGCGCTGATCGGGTTGGGATGCATCATCGGCCTGGCGCTGTTCTCCACGGTCCTGGGATGGGTCATGGAACGCGCCTTCAACACAGTTATGGCGGCGCTCATCGGTCTGATGGTGGGCTCGCTCAGAGTGTTGTGGCCGTGGCCCAATGGCGTCGGAGTGATCTCAGAGGACCAGACGGAAGTGATCGACGGAACCGGACTCGAATGGCCGACCGCCGACGAGTGGTTCCAGCCGGTCGCGCTTGCGGTCGTTGCGGCGATCGTGGTGCTCGCCATTGCCGAAGTCGGTCGGCGCTACTCAGCCGAGTAGTCGAGCAGGGCCCACCCGGGCCGCGAACCCCCGAACCAGCCTCGTCGTTCCACGTTCGGCAACCCATCCTCGACCGGCCACGCCACCGTCAACTCCCCCAAAAGGTGGGACTGGTGTCTGACCCCAGTCCCACCTTCACATCTCATACCTTCACTGGGCACGCCCTGTTGGGAACGGCGGCGGGTGCCGGTGGCGTCGATTTCGTAGGACTGGTCGGCGATCAGGACTTCTCCGCTGACCCCGATCTCCATCGAGAATCCGCGTGAATCTCCGTCGGGGGCGTTGGATGTCTCCAGGTCGAGGTCGAGACCGATCGGCACTCGGTCGCCGTAGGAATCCGGCGTGACAAGCTCTCCGGGTGGAAGTGCGAGACCGAACGCTTCGAGCCCGACGGTCCAATGATCGAGCGGCTCCTCGCAACAGAACTCCACCCACACGCCGGAGGATCGGAACTCGAACGCACCGACCGCCAACGGCAGGTCGTAGTCGAGCACGGTGACGGGATCGTCGCCGGGTCGCAGAATCGAGGCGAGGAAGCGGGTCGCCCGGGCCGGGCGCCTGATGTCGAGTCGAAGAAGCCCCGCCAGTGAGAGGTCGGCGGCCACGAACTCGACGTCGATGATGTCTACATCGGCGTCGGCCGGCTGATCGCGGTCGTCGGCTTCAGTGACGTGCATCACCACAGGGTGGCAGACCTGGACGAGCCGGGCAGGCTGGCGGGGTGAACGCAGCCCAGCCTGATTTCGACGTCGACACCTCGGTCACCGCCCTCGGCGATGACCGATACGGCACCACCCTCCTCGACTCGTGGAACATCGTCGCGGGTCCAAACGGTGGATACCTCGCAGCCTTGATTGCGCGGGCGATGACCAACTCGATCGACGATCCCGACCGCGGACTCCGCTCGATCACGGTCCACTATCTCGCCCGACCCGAGTTCGACGATGTGGAGATCGCGGTCGACATCATCCGCGCCGGCCGTTCGCTCTCGACCGTCCAAGCGACCATGACGCAGGGCGACCGGCTGATCTGCTCGTCGATCGCGGCGTTCTCGGTGCCCTGGGAGACGAAGGAGAGCTGGTCGCTTCCGATCTCGGCTCATGCGGATGACGAACCGCTCGTCGGCGACGGCCCCCGTCCCCCCGTTCATCAGAACTGGTCGGGCCGACCGATCGTCGACGCACCGTTCTTCAGCGGTCAGGGCAGCCCTCGAGTGGCGCAGTGGATCCGTGCGGTCAAACCCCGCCCGCTCGATGCCATCGAACTCGTCGCCATCAGCGACGCCATTCCGCCGGCCGGATTCCCCAAGATGACGGAGGGGGCGGCGATGCCCACGGTCGACCTCACCGTCCACATCCGAGCGTCGCTCCCTCTGGTCGACCCGCCCGAGGACGCCCGGGTCTACGCAGAGTGCAACACCCACCACGTCGCCGACGGCTTCGCCGACGACGACTGCCACATCTGGTCATCGGACGGGAGATTGTTGGCTCAGTCACGCCAGTTGGCCATTACCCGCTGACGCGCCCGTAGGATTCGGCGATGAATTCGCCCCGCCGCCCTCTCCGCGTGCTGACGCTCGGCTTGATCTCACTCGCACTCCTCGGCTGCGCGGCCGATGACCCGATCGCCGTCGGTGTCACGCGTCAGACGACGACCACGGTCGTGGGCGCGACGGACGCCGAGGCCGAGCTCGCGGTGTTCCCGCCGGTCAATCCCGACGTCAGTCGACCGAAAACGATCGTCGACCTTCGGGGCCAAGCATCCGTGCTGATCGACATCCGCGGCAACGCATTCAATGAGCGGTTCTTCCGCGTCGATCCGGGCACCGAGATCGTGTTCGAGAACAACGGTGTCAACCCGCACAATGTGACCGCGTCGGCTGAGGGCGCATTCGAGACGATCCCCAAGGAGGCGCTCGAAGAAAGCCGTCAGGCCCTCATTCTCGATGCCGAGGGTGACTATCCGTTCTTCTGCTCGCTGCACGGCACGGAGACCCGCGGGCAGACCGGCTATGTCATCGTCGGCGACGGCTGAACCTCGCTTCGGCCCGGTGGGGGCAGTGAACGGCGTAAACCTCTAGCATCATCGCCCATGATGCGACGTTCACTCATTCAGCTCCTCGCTCTCCTCGCCCTGCTCGGCCTTGTCGCCGCGGCTTGTGGTGACGACAGCGACTCAACGACGGCCGACACCACCACGACGGCAGCCGATATCGCCGACGAGGTCGACGATCCGCCAGTCGAGGACGAAGTCGACGACGAGGTCGTCGACGAGCCCGAGGAGCCGGAGCTGGGCTACACCGTTCGCAATGTGCCCGCCGACTACGCCACCATCCAGGACGCAGTCGACGCCGCCGAGCCCGGCGATCTCGTGCTGATCGCCGAGGGCGTCTACCACGAGGCTGTGATCGTACAGACCGACAACATCGTCATTCGTGGCATGGACCGCAACACCGTGATCCTCGACGGCGAACACGCCGACGGCTTCGAGAACGGCGTCATCGTGTTCTCCAACGGCGTCGCCGTGGAGAACCTCACGGTCCGCAACTACACCGGCAACGGCCTCTTCTGGACCGGCGACTACGGCAGCGACATCTTCGTCGAGGGCTACCGCGCCTCCTACGTGACCGCCCACAACATCGGCGTCTACGGCATGTACGCCTTCAACGCCGTCGACGGCCAGATCGACAACGCCTACGCCAGCGGCAGCGACGACTCGAGCTACTACATCGGCCAGTGCAACCCCTGCAACGCCCTGCTCTACAACGTCGAGGGCGCCCACAGCCAGCTCGGCTACTCGGGTACGAACTCCACCGGCACCACCGTCGCCGCGTCGTACTTCCACGACAACCTCATCGGCGTCGTGCCGAACAGCCAGGACGGCGAGGAACTCGCTCCCAACGCCGGCACCCACATCGTCGGCAACCTCATCCAGAACAACAACAACCCCGACGTCCCCTCCCGTAATACCGGCTTCCAGCTGGGTCTGGGCTCGGGCGTCGTGTTGGCCGGCGTGACGAACAACATCGTCGAGCGCAACACCATTGTGGGCAACACCCGCGGCGGCGTGATCGCCATCGACTGGATCGACGGTGTATTCGGCAGCGGCAACGGCCGCGATTTCATGGTGATGGACAACATCATCCGTGACAACACCATCACCGGCTCGACGCTGGGCACCGACATTCTCGTCGGTGTTCAGGACGCCACCAATGGTGGCCAGGGCAACTGCTTCAGCAACAACACGGTCGGCGAGACCAACCCGCTGAACGCTCAGGACGTCCTTCCTTGCGACGGCCCCGACACCTCGGAGCTCACCTCGGTCGACACGTTGCTCGCGCTGTTCAACCTCGAGCCCTTCGAGCCGCTCGACTACCGGGATGCCCCGGTGCCGGAGTACAACTTCGAGAGCATGCCCGGCGATCCCGCCACGGACCCGCCGATGCCCGCCACCGACGTGCCGATGCAGGTCGATCTCGACGCCCTGGTGGCGCCGGAACCCCGCTGAGTCAGAGCGACTCGAGGAAGCGAATCACGGCTGCCCGATCGGCAGCCGACAACGATCGGTAGGCCGCCGCACTCGCGGCGGCCTCGCCGTCGTGCCACAGGATCGCTTCCTCGTAGTCGCGGGCTCGACCGTCGTGCAGCAACGTGGTGTGGCCACTGACGGTCTCGAGGAGCCCGATGCCCCACAGCGGCGGAGTGCGCCACTCGGTCTCGACCGTGGTGCCGTCGAGCATCTGATCGCCGAGCCCGAGGCCGAGGTCGTGGAGTAGGAGATCGGTGTAGGGCTGGATCACCTGGTTGCTCAGCCCCTGGATCGGACCGGTTCTCGTGGTGTACGGCCCCGAATGGCACGACGTGCAGCCAGTGGCGGCGAACAGCTCGAATCCCCGCTCGACCTCGGGTTCGCCGATGTCTCGTGGTGCCGGGACGGCAAGTGTCTGGGTGTAGATCGAGAGCTCGAGCAGTTGCTGATCGCTGACCTCCCCGCCCGCAGGTTCTTGCACGCCGAAGTTCGGGTCGCCGTAGTCCTCGACGTTGTATTCGGTCGAGAGCGGCACACCGGCCCGCACACACGGGGCCCACTTGTCGCAGTCGGGAACCGGGAAGTACCGCGATGTGAGTCCCATGTCGTTGAAAAGGGCGGTCGCCGTCTGCTGCTCCACCGTCGGTTGCTCGGCGTTCCATCCGAACCGGCCGATGGCGGGCTCATCACGCAGGAGGTCGGTGGCGGGACCAAGGCGGCCCGAGACGCCGTCGCCATCGAGATCGTCGGGATCGGCGCGGGCTGCAAGCTCGTCGTCGGGAATCAGTTCGAGGAGCCCCATTCCTGGGAGTTGGGGAGCGACTCGGACACCGATGACGGCATCGTCGGGAAGCACGATGTCGTCGGTCAACTCCACGGAGTAGAGGGGTCGGCGGAGCGAGTACGTCGAACCGTCGTCGAACGTGCCGACGACCTCCTCGTAGCGCACCGACACCACGGCCTCACCGTCGCCTTCCGCCGAGCGAGCGGACAGCACTGCGCCGAGTGCATTGATCGTTGCGGGATCATCGGTGACCAACTTCACCGAAACCCCGGTCGGCAGCACACCGTCGGTGGAAGGACCAGCCGCTCGCCCGTCTTCGAGATGGCACGACGAACAGGCGGCCGCGTCGAAATTCGGGCCGAGGCCTCCGAAACCAGCCTGCCCGACCGGCGTCCAGACGGCTTCGAATACCGCCTTGCCATCGGCGAACGCTTGCCGCTCGTAGTGGTTGATGTTGCGGGCCGTGAGGCTGAACGCCCGCTCGCTGTCGTCGATCGCCGTGCCGAATCCGCCCGTGCGAATCGTTCGCAGGCCGGTGCTGGACGAGTCCAGCGTGGACGCCGCCCCGGCGTCGAGTCCCGACGTCGAACCCGGATCGGAACCGTCGTCGCCACAGGCAAGGATCAGGAAGGCCAGGGCGCACACGACACCCAGCAGCTTCATGTTCCGCATCGATCAGCTCCTGATGTCGTCCGGTTCGCGGGGCAAGCTCACCACGAGGGTACCGAGCAGCCTGTCGTGAATACCTCTCCCATCGGCCGCGATCACGACGCTCACCAGAAGGACCAGGGCGACGCTGAAACCGACTGCCCCAAGGAAGATGATGGGCAGATACAGCACTACCGCACGACCGAAGGCCAGCAGCCACGGCGGCGATGTGCGGGTCGTCATGCGCACTCGTAGACCGAGCAACGCCTTGCCGGGCGTGGCGCCCCACACGACTGCAGGGCCGATTTCATAGGCCGCGACGAGCAACAGCAGCAGGATGATCGGACGGGGCGAGTCGAAGACCAGACGAGCCTGACGACGTCCGAGCGGATCACCCCCGAGCAGCCGCTGGTCGATCTCGACGAGCACGAAGACGACGAGCCAGGAGAACACCACCACGTCGGCGATACGTGCGCCGATGCGCCAGCCCAGGCCGGCCGGATCCTCACTCGTCTGCAAGGGCCCGAGGCTAGGAGCGGAGCCTCTAGCCTGCCCACGTGGCTGCATTCGCTTCTCTCGCTTGGATCAACTCGCTCTCCGACGCCGCGGCGAGCGCGTCCGTCGACCCCACACTCCGCATCACTATCGAGCAACGAATCAGCGGCACCGACGACGCGGCGTGGCACTTCGAGTTCGCCGACGGCGCCGTCACGGCCAAGGCCGGGGCCGCCGCCCAACCGACAATCACGCTCTCGAGTTCCCTCGCGGTCGCCGCGGCCATCCACGCCGGCGAGCTGTCCCCGCAGCGGGCCTTTCTCGATGGAGACCTCCGGATCGGCGGCGACTTGAACGCACTCATCGCGAATCGCCACGCCCTGGCCGAGGTGGCAACCATCCTCGGCGCCGCTATTTGAGGAACTTGCTCGTCGTGTTGTCGGCGAGCTCTTTCCCACCGGTCTGACACGTCGGACAGTACGCCACCGTGTAGCGCCGATATTCGACGGAGCGGACCTCGTCATCGCAGTCTTGACACGGAAAGCCGATGCGATGATGCACCGCACTCGGTCGGTCGGCCGATCTCCCGATGTCGTCGAGCGTGCGCTCGAAGTCGAGATGATGGGCGATGACCGACGCCATGCTCGCCTGGAGTCGGTCGATGTCGACGTCGCTCATCTTCTTCGTCATCGCAAACGGCGACAACTTGGCGTGAAACAGGATTTCGTTGGAGAGCAGGCGACCGATCCCGGCGATGCGGCGTTGGTTGCGGAGGAAGCCGTGGACTCGGGTGTTCTCCGACTGAAGCGCGACCACCAGGTCCTCGCGCAAGATCGTGTCGGCGTCGGGCCCGAGGTGGCCCACCGGCTCGCCCCCTTCCGGGTCGCCCTCGATGAGCCAAACACCGGCCTTGCGCTCCGTCCCCGCCTCGGTGAGCAGGAGCGCTCCCCCGTCAGCGAACTCCCACCGCGCCATCCCACCGCGGGGCTTCTTCGACTTCTTGGCATCAGGTCGGAGGCGGCCGCCCTGCATCAGATGGATGACGAACGTGAGCGTCGCTCCCTCGTCTCCGAACTGGAGGTACAGGTACTTGCCCCGGTTGCCGGTTCCGCTCAGGGCGGACCCGTAGGCCTCCTGGGGCTGCGGCGCGTACGTCTTCAGCGCCGTCATGTGCAGCGGACGGAACGCCGTCAGCTCGGCTCCCATCCAATTCTCGGCCAGCCGTTCGGCGTGCGCTTTGATCTCCGGCAGCTCCGGCATTGCGCCAGGGTAGGCGCCGCGCTCCGCTTCTGCCTCTGGCAGAACGGCACGACACCGGGGCCGCGGGCCGCCACAATCGGCCCATGACCACTTCGCTCACCGCCCTATCCATGCCCGACCGTCTCATGGAGCAGCGGATCCTCGTCCTCGGCGAAGCGGTCGACGACGACAGCGCCAACCGCCTCGTCGCTCAGCTGCTCGTATTGTCGGCGGACGACGCCGAGAGCGACATCTGCCTCTACATCAACTCGCCCGGCGGCTCTGTGCTCGCGGGCCTGGCGGTATACGACACGATGCAGCTGATTCCCAACGACGTCGCGACGGTGGCCGTCGGATTCGCCGCGAGCATGGGACAGATCCTCCTGTGCGCGGGCACGGCCGGCAAGCGATACGCCCTGCCGAACGCGCAAGTGGTCATGCACGAGGGTTCCGCTGGGCTCGGAGGGTCGGCGGCCGATGTGGAGATCCAAGCGGCCAACCTCGTCGCCACCTTGGATCGGATGCGCGGCATCATTGCCCGCCACACTGGCCACCCGATCGAGCAGGTTGTTCGAGATGTGGGCCGCGACCGATGGTTCGATGCCGAGGAGGCCAGGGATTACGGATTCGTCGACCACGTCGTGTCATCGCTCGACGAGATCGTGCCGACTCGACCGACCCGACGCATCGGGCTGATGGGGGCCGGGCGATGAGCAGCTACACCATTCCCACCGTCGTCGAATCAACGAGTCGCGGCGAACGCGTGTCGGACATCTACAGCCGGCTCCTCTCGGAGCGAATCGTCTTTGTCGGAACCCCGATCGACGACGGTGTGGCGAATGTGATCGTCGCGCAGATTCTCCATCTCGCCGCCGAGTCCCCCACTGCCGACATCAGTCTCTATGTGAATTCACCGGGTGGTTCGTTCAGCGCCATGATGGCGATCTACGACACGATGCAGTTCGTGATACCCGACGTCGCGACGCTGTGTGTCGGACAGGCCTCGTCGACGTCGGCGATTCTCCTCGCCGCCGGCGCCGCCGGAAAGCGGGCCCTTCTCCCCCACGCCCGGGTTTTGCTGCAGCAACCCCACAGCGAGAGCAGCAGGGGATCGATCAGCGACCTCGCCCTCGAGGCGGCCGAGCTGGCGAGAGTGAGAGGGGAAGCGGAGGAACTCCTGGCTGCTCACACCAACCGGCCGGTGAGCGAGATTCGGGCCGACACCGACCGTGCCCTCGTGCTCGCTGGATCCGCGGCGGTGCGCTACGGAATGGCTGATCGGGTACTGCGACGCGCCGAATCAGGCGGCGAGCATCGAGGGGCCGCGGCGCTGCGACCCGGGAGCGATCCGGTGGACAACCCGGTCGAGTAGCTCGTCGAGCTCGAGTCCGAGCGCACCATGGATGGCATGCAACACATCGGATGAGACGTCTTTGCGACCCCGCTCGACCTCTGAGAGGTACTGGATCGACACCGCGGCGTCGGCGGCGACGTCGGTCAGTGTTCGATTCTGATCGTGACGTTCCTCGCGGAGAACCTCTCCGATGACGTCGCGCAGTCGCGGGTCGCGACGTGCGCCCGGGAACGCCAAGATCTCGGCTCCGGTGTCGGGCTCGTCGGTGGATTCAGGAATCGGCAGCTCCGCCATACAGCCGATGGTAGTGCGGCGCGGCGAGACGCTCAGATCAACCCGAGCTCGCGCACGGTGTCTCGCTCTTCGGCGAGTTCGGCGACGGTTGCGTCGATGCGGCCCTGTGAGAACTCGTCGATCTCGAGACCCTGGACGATCGAGTACTCGCCGCCGGAACAGGTGACGGGGAACGACGACATCAGACCCTCGGGCACGCCGTAGCTGCCGTCGGAGGGGATGGCCATCGAGACCCAGTCGTTGTCGGCCGAGCCGAGCACCCAGTCATGGACGTGGTCAACGGCGGCCGATGCGGCGGAGGCAGCCGACGAGAGCCCGCGTGCCTCGATGATGGCCGCGCCGCGCTGCTGCACGGTCGGAATGAACGTGTTCTCGAGCCAGTCCTGGTCGCCCACGGCATCGGCGGCGTTGCTGCCGTTGACGTTGCAATGGAAGAGATCGGGATACTGGGTGGCCGAGTGATTGCCCCAGATCGTCATGTTCGTGATGTCGTTCACCGTGACGTCGAGCTTCTGCGCGAGCTGTGCCTTGGCCCGGTTGTGATCGAGACGCGTCATCGCGGTGAAACGAGCGTCGTCGATGTCGGGGGCGTTGTTCATGGCAATGAGCGAGTTCGTGTTGGCCGGGTTGCCCACCACGAGAACCTTGATGTCGTCAGCGGCGTTGTCGTTGAGTGCCTTGCCCTGAACCGTGAAGATCGCACCGTTCGCCTCGAGCAGGTCCTTGCGCTCCATGCCCTTCGAACGAGGACGGGAGCCGACCAGCATGGCGATGTTGGCGCCGGCGAAAGCCTTGTTCGGGTCGTCGGACTGTGAGATGCCGGCGAGCAGCGGGAAGGCACCGTCGTCGAGTTCCATCGCGACGCCTTCCAGTGCGCCCATCGCCGGCGGGATCTCCAAGAGCTGAAGAATGACCGGCTGGTCCGGCCCCAGCATCGATCCGCTCGCGATGCGGAAAAGGAGGCTGTAGCCGATCTGACCGGCGGCGCCGGTGACGGCGACGCGAACGGGCTCGTTCATGATGTTTCTCCGAAGACAGGGGTAAGCAAACCGTCGAGAACCGTAGCCGGGATCCGGGCCGAACGGACCATTGAGAGGCGTTGCCTGCAGGCCGATTTACTCGGTATGACGGGTTTCACCACCGACCTCGGTCGAATCGCGAGAGAACTCCCTGATGCCCTCGTGATTCTCGAGGCGGACGGCACGATCTCGTGGACGAATCAAGCAGCGGTCGACCTCATGGATCTCGAACCGGCAGCGTGGATCGGTCGATCGGTCTTCGACCTCATGCACGAAGACGACCACGCCCAGGCATTTCGCGCGTTCGAGAGCGTGGGCAAGCAAGAACGCGGGTCGCTCATGGACGTCCGCGTCCTCGATGGCGCCGGTCAATGGCGGCAGATGGAGATCCGGGGACGCTCCGTTCCTGCCGGTGCTCACGGCGACGAGTTCTTGGTGATCGTCGTTCGCGACGTCGCCGACCGCCAGGGACTGGAGCTCGGTGGTGGCGACACAGAGCAGCTGCGAGCGCTGGTCCACCACGCAACTGCGCTGCTCATCACGCTCGACAGCGAGGCAAATGTGCTGACCGCCAACGGAGAGCTCTCCCGCCTACTCCACCACGACATCGCAATAGTCGCCGGTCATCCGTTCGAGGATCTGGTGCATGCAAAGGACCGCCACCTCGTACGTGACGCGCTCGCTCGCTCCGGGCGCACCGAATCGCTCGAGGTCAACCTCGAGCGGCCCGACGGCGAACTCGTCACTCTCGATCTCTCGATCACCGACTTGCGCAACGACCCTCTCGTCAAGGGTTACGTCGTCAGCGGCACCGACATCACCGACCTGAAGACTACGCAGCAAGCACTCCGGCACATGGCCGATCACGACGGTCTGACCGGGCTGCTGAGTCGCCGCGCCCTGCTCGCCAAGCTGGACTATGTGGTCGACGACGGCTACCAGCATGAAATCGCGGTCCTCTTCTGCGACCTCGATGGATTCAAACAGGTCAATGACCGAATCGGTCACGCAGCCGGCGACCAGGTGCTCATCGAGGTCGCTCGTCGCCTCGAACGTGCGCTGCGGCCCCAAGATCTCGTCGGTCGCCTCGGTGGAGACGAATTCGTGGTCGTCCTGCCCCGCGCCGATGAAGCGACCCGCAAAGAAATCGCTGCACGCATCGTCTCCACCTTGAGTGAACCGATCTTCGCAGGCGATCAGCTCGTCGAGGTCGGCGTCAGCATCGGCATCGCGAGCACCGGCGATCATCCCACCGCTACTCGACTACTCGCGACCGCGGACGACGCGATGTATGAGGTCAAGCGGGCCCGGCGCTCATAGCGCAGCCCTCAACCCGGCCCCCTCCGCGGCCGATTGACAAGAGTGGCAACCACGACTTCTCCCGCGCCGGCTCCGACCTCGGCTGACCTCGAACGGCGGTTGACGCTCTACCCGAAGGCCTTCCTGCTGGCTCTCGCCGCGGCCTTTCTCTTCGTGATCGCCAGCGGCGACGGATCCGACACCGCGTCGGGGCGAGTCGGCGGCGACTTCCCCGCGTTCTACTCGGCGGGCACCATCGTGGCCGAAGGCAACATCGAGAACCTGTGGGACCCCGCGACGCAGGCGGCGGCCCAGGAAGACCTACTCGGCGACGAGGACGGCTTCATCATGTTCCCGTATGCGCCCCATGTCGCGGCGTCGTACTCGGGACTCGCCCAACTCCCGTACCGGACGGCTTATGCCGCCCACACGCTGCTCATGGTCGGATTCCTGGTGGCGGCCCTCCACCTCCTCCGCCCACTCCTCACCGTCGTCGACCGTTGGTTCTGGCTGACGCTCGGCGCTGCGCTCACTGCCTACCCGGTCTTCGTGGGGATCGGTGGAGGGCAGAACACGGCCCTCACGCTGTTTCTCGTGGCGGCGATCTGGCGAAGCCTGGCGGACGACCGCGAGGAACTCGCGGGGCTCGCCGCGGCACTGCTGCTCTTTCGGCCGCAGTACGCCCTGCCGATCATCGGACTGCTGTTTCTCGGCCGCCATTGGCGCGCCGTCGGCGCCGCGGCGGCGGGAGCCGGAGTGGTGTGGTCTGCCAACGCCCTCATCTTCGGGCCCGCATGGTTGACGACCTGGCTGCGCGAGGTGCAACCCCTGCTCGAGGCCGACGCCGAGATCAATGCCCTCAACGAGATCGCGCCGATCGGCTTCCTCCACTCGCTGCTCGGTACCGACTCGACCATTGCGCTCCTTGTCGGCGGCGTCGTCTCGGTCGCGGTGATCGCCACGCTGATGTGGACCTGGTGGCGCAGCTCACTCGGTCTTGACGAGCGCATGGCCCTCACCGCCGCGGGCCTGCTCCTCATCGGCCCGCACACGATCTACTACGACAGCTCGCTCTTGCTCTTCACGGTGCTGGTGCTCGTGGAGCGCGGCCGGATCGACCGATCCGTGATTGTCCTGGCGTGGGCTGCCGGCATCGTCCATCTCACGAAGTCAGCCGTCGGCGGATCGCTTCTTGCCCCACTCGTGGTCGTCGCGTTCGCGGCGACCGCGTGGATGCTGCTCGCGCCGCGACGTCAGGACGATGCGTCGCGGGTGTTGCCGATCCAGGATTCGTGGAGCTCGCGGTAGATCCCCTCAACGGCGACCAACTCGTCGTGGTGGCCTCGCTGCACCAGGCGGCCGGCATCGAATACGAGGACCAGGTCGGCTCGCTCCGCAGTGGAGAGTCGGTGGGCCACGGAGATCGTGGTGCGGCCCACGGCCAGACGCGAGAGCGCGGAGGACAACGCCTCTTCTGTTTCGGGGTCGACTGCTGACGTCGCCTCGTCGAGCAGGAGAAGGCCGGGATCGGCGACCTGGGCGCGGGCCAGCGCCACGAGCTGACGCTCGCCGACCGAGAGACGACCGCCGCGCTCACCAACCGGTGTGTCGATGCCGAGAGGCAGGCCCGAAAGCCATCGACCGAGTCCGAGCTGCTCGATCGACGCCTCGGCGTCGGCTCGGGTGGCGCCGATTCGACCAAAGCGGATGTTCTCCTCGATCGTGGCGTCGAAGAGGAAGCCATCCTGGGGCACCATGCGAATCGCTGACCGGCGGGATTCGGGATCGACCGTGCGCAACTCGGTACCGCCGATGAGGACCGATCCATCGACCGGGTCCGCCAGCCGGGCCAGGAGTCGAGCGAACGTCGTCTTGCCGCTCCCGGTCTCTCCGACGATCGCAACATTGGTCTCCGCCGGAATGGTGACGTTGACGTCGTAGAGCACCGGGTCACCGGTCCGGTATTGGAATCCGACATCGACCACCTCGATGGACAACGGGCCTGGTGGGAGGTGCGTTCCCATCTCTGGCTCCTCGACATCGATGGGCACATCGAGCACTCGCAGGATCTTCCACCAGCCGGCCAGCGCCGTTTGGGTCTGATCGAGCACCTCTCCCAGCTCCGCGATGGGCTGCAGAAGAAGATTGACCAGGAACAGGAAGGCGATCAGCTCACCCACGCCCACATCGACCACATCGCTCCACCAGACACCGACCCCGACCGCGGCAGCGAGGGAAATCGACGAGAAGAAGTCGACCACCGGGAGCATGCCGGCGAACCAGATGCTGGACCGAAGCTGGGAGTCGTACTGGTTGTCGATTGCGCCGTCGAGCCTGGCCCGGACCGGCGCGTCGTAGCCATAGGCACGGATCACGGGCGCCCCGGTGACTGCTTCAGAGGTCTCGCCGAGCGTCTGGGCCACTCGGGTCCGCACGAGGGAATACGCCGTGAACTGGCGCTTCTGGACCCACTTCAGGAAGGGCACCAACGGGAGGTGGCAGACGAGCACGACCAACGTCAGTTGCCAGTTGTAGATGACCATCACCGTCAGCGCACCCGTGATGATCGCCGTGTTGATGATCCAACTGATGGCACCCCATTGGGTGAACTGAGCGAGCGACTCCACGTCGGACGTGACGCGGGCAACCAGCACACCGCGCCGGCTCTCGGTGTGATCGGCCAGGGAGAGTCGGTGAATGTGTTCGAAGGCCCGAGTGCGGAGGCCGAGCAGCACCGCCTCAGCGGCGATCACCAGGCGAAGATGGGCGACACGGCTCGCGGCCATGACACCGATGACGATCATGAAGGAAGCGCCCGACACCGCCCACACGAACCCAGGGCGGTAGCCCGCGTCACTCAGCACACCGCGATCGAGTACCTGCTGAATCGTGATCGGAATGATCAGGCGACCGATCGCGGCGACCATCGCCATCCCGATCGTGACGCGAATACCCGTGCGCAGTTCCGGGCTGATCGCCAATCCCCGGCGCAGCACCTGGAGCGCCGAGATGTTGGGGACCCCGTCGTCGTCCAGGAGGGACGCCGGGTCCTCGAATCCCTCGTAGGTCTTCTCGTCGGCCGACGTCGCTTCACTCATGTGTTCTCCGCCTCGTAGGCCGTCACGAGGGAGCGGTAGTCGTCGCGCTTGAGCAACTCGGCATGGAGGCCGACCGCCATCACTCGACCCTCGTCGAGATAGACGACGCGGTCGGCGAGCATGATCGTCGAGATGCGATGGGCGACCACCAACAGGGTCGTCTCGAGCTCGCGGCGGAGGTTCGCGAGGATCTCCGCCTCGACCAGCGCGTCGACGGCGCTCGTCGCGTCGTCGAGCAGGAGAAGGCGCGGTTCGCGGACGAGAGCACGGGCAAGGGCCACTCGCTGCCGTTGACCTCCGGAGAGCGTCTGCCCGCGCTCGCCCACGACGGTGGCCGCGGCACTCGGGAGCGCATCGACGAACTCGGTCGCCCGGGCGATGGCGAGGGCCCTGGCGATCCGTTCGGGCGATGCCAGGCCCATGCCGACGTTCTCCGACACGGAATCGGCGAAGAGAAACGCCTCCTGGAAGACGAGGGCGGCGCTGGATGCCAGCTCTTCCGGCGACAGCTGCTCGACCTCAGTACCGCCTAGACGAACCGTGCCCCGCTCTCGATCGAGCAGGCCCACGATCGATTCGACCATGGTCGTCTTGCCGGAACCAGTCGCTCCGACGATCGCGACCGTCTCGCCCGCCGCGACGGAGAACGACGCATCAACCAGAACATCGTGATCGCCATAGCGAACAGTGAGGCCGTCGACGACGACATCGAGGGGACCCGACGGAAGACCGCCATTCCCGCCGCGGGTCTCGGTGGGATAGGCCATCACGCGATCGACCCGTTCGAGTGACACGACCGACCGAGGCATCTCTTCGAGGAAGAAGCCGAAGACTCGAAGCGGCGTGGTGAGCAAGCCGAAGAGCGTTGCCGCCAGCACGATGTCGCCCGGGGTCGCGTCACCACGGGAGATGAGCCACGTGCCCGTGAGGATCAACAGCACGATGCCGGCACTGGGCAACGCCTCGATGATGGGCTCGAAGTTGGCGCGAAGGCGCCCGACGTGGATTCGTGCCTGACGGAGCCGATCCGAGGCTTCGTAGAGGCGCTGGACCTCTTCGTCCTGCCGACCCAGGGTCTTCACCACGAGCGCACCGTCGAAGCTCTCATGGGCGACCGAGGAGACCTCACCGACTCGCTGCTGTGCGAGCGCGGCCGGACCCTCGACCTTCGCGGTGTAGAAGCGACTCAGGACGACCAGCGCGGGGAAGAGCACGGCAGCGATCAGCGCCAGGATCCAGTGGACCAGGAGGATGCTGATCAGCGCGACGATCACCAGCAGGACGACGCTCACCGAGAAGGCCAGCGGCTTGAGAACCATGGTGGCTTGGACGAGGTCGATGTCGGCGTGCGCCAGCAGCTCTCCGGTGGGCTTCGAGCGGTGGAAACGCAGGGGCACGTCGAGGTAGTGGCCGAGCAGGCCTCGCCGCCAGTCGCGCTGTGTCCGGTACTCGGCCATCGAGAGGAAGAGCCGGCGCATGACCACGCTCACGCCGCGCAGGATCGACACGGCGATCAGCGCGAAGACGGCCTTCCAGACATCGATGCCCGCGACTCCGTCGGTGTTCGCGTCGTCGAAGGCCGGGATGATCAGGTCGTCGGTAACCGCCCGCAAGACCCAGGCGCCCCCAACGGCGGCGAGCACGAAGAGCACGGCGCCGACCATCGCGGCCGCGTGAGGGCGCGGGTGCGCACGCAGAGACCGGCCGATCAGCCGGGCGCCGCGGCGCCACACGTGTTCTTGGTCGCCCTCGGAGCGCGCCCCTGCCAGATCACTCACGGGCTTACGGTATCGCCCCCACCAAACTCACCGTTGCGGTTAAAGGCGGTCGACGATGGCGCTGGCGAACTCTGAGCACTTGACCTCGGTGGCGCCGTCCATCAGGCGGGCGAAGTCGTAGGTGACGACCTTGTCGCCGATGGTGGCTTCGACGGCGGCGACAATGTCGTCCGCCGCATCCTGCCAACCGAGATGCTCGAACATCATCACGCCGGAGAGCAGGACCGACGAAGGATTGACCTTGTCCTGGCCGGCGTACTTGGGCGCCGTTCCGTGGGTGGCTTCGAAGACACCATGGCCCGTCACGTAGTTGATGTTGGCGCCAGGAGCGATGCCGATGCCGCCCACCTGAGCGGCCAGGGCGTCGGAGAGATAGTCGCCGTTGAGGTTCATCGTGGCGATGACGTCGAATTCGGACGGGCGAGTGAGCACCTGCTGAAGGGCGATGTCGGCAATGGCGTCCTGGACGAGAATCTTGTCGCCGGCGTCGCCACCGCAGTCGTCCCAGCCAATGGCGACATCGGAGAACTCTTCACGGACGAGTTCGTATCCCCACTTCTGGAAGGCGCCCTCCGTGAACTTCATGATGTTGCCCTTGTGGACCCAGTGCACGCGCTTGCGGCCACGCTTGACCGCGTATTCGATCGCCGCTCGCTGCAGACGCTGCGAGCCGGTCTTCGAGATCGGCTTCACGCCGATGCCCGAGTCTTCGCGGATCTCCCAGCCGAAGGCGTCGTGGAGCATCTCCATCATCTTCTTGGCTTCGGGAGTGCCGGCTTCGACTTCGAGACCGGCGTAGATGTCTTCGGTGTTCTCACGGAAGATCACCATGTCGACGAGCTGCGGCTCCTTGACAGGCGACGGCACACCGGTGAACCAACGAACCGGGCGCAGGCACACGTAGAGATCCATGATCTGGCGAATGGCGACGTTGAGGCTGCGGAACCCACCGCCAATAGGGGTGGTGAGGGGGCCCTTGATGCCGATCAGGTATTCGGTGAAATCGTCGATGGTCGCCTGGGGCAGCCAGTCGCCGGTCTCGTTGAAGGCCTTCTCGCCGGCGAGGACCTCTTTCCACTCGATGGTCTTGCCGTATTTGCCGGCCGCGGCGTCGAGGACGAGTTTGGCGGCAGGCCAGATGTCGACACCTGTTCCGTCGCCTTCGATGAAGGGGATGATGGGGTTGTCGGGGACGGAGAGAGTGCCGTCTGCTTGCATCGTGATCTTGTCAGCCATGAGGCCGACCTTACCCCGCAAAACCGGGTGCGCGGGGTGTCAGCGAATGTCGATGCGCTCACAGATTCGGACGGTCGCGTCGGCCTGGTTGAGCGTGTAGATGTGGACTCCGGGAGCGCCTCCGTCGAGCAGGCGTTCGATCTGACGGACCGCTGCGTCGACGGCGATCTCGACTCGCTCATCAGGGTCCACGGCCGCGTCGAGCCGAGTCCACAGCACCTCGTCGACGGCGGAGCCGTTCATGCCGGCAAAGCGTCGGATGCTGGCCGGATTCACGACAGGAATGACGCCGGGAAGAACCGGCGTGTCGCAGCCGAGCGCCGCGAGTTCGTCGACCATCCGGAAGTAGTCGTCGCAGTCGAAGAAGAACTGGGTGATCCCGAAATCGGCCGCGTTGAGCTTCTCGGCAAGGCGCATTCGATCGTCGGCCCGGGACGAGGACCGCGGATGAGTCTCGGGGAACGCGGCAACGCCGATGCACATGTCGGATGTCTCGCGCAGCGTCTCGACCAGCTCCAGCGCGTAGCGGAAGTCGCCGGGATTCGGGCTGCCGTCCTCGGGCTGATCGCCGGCCAGCGCCAGCATGTTGTGGACACCGTGGGCCTGATAGTCGTCGATCAGTTCGGCAATCTCGGCGTAGCTGTGACCGACGCAGGTGAGGTGGGGCATTGCGGGAAACACCCGGTGCTCCACGAGGTCGAGCACCGTCTCGCGCGTGGTCTCTCGGGTGGAGCCGCCCGCACCGTACGTGACCGACACATAATCCGGTTCCGCCTTCTCCAGGAGGTCGACGGTGGCCCGGAGCTTCGACCGCGCTTCGTGGGTTTTGGGGGGAAAGAACTCGAACGACAGGGTCGGCCCCCGGTCGAGAAGATCACTGATCGCGGTCATGGCCAATGAAGGTACGCCTTAGCCTGCTGCCGAAACTGGGGAGTTTGACCCCTTTCACACAATCGCAACGGGCGCTGTTCCACAGTCCGGAACGGTCCCGTAGAGCGGGACAAAACCCGACGTCTGACTCGGATTTTCGGCGCTCAGCGAGCGGCGATTTCGTTGGCCTCGTCGAACACGGCCTGCAACCGAGCACCGACATCGGTACTGAACGCCGTGAGCGCGGGACGACTCATGCGCCCTTCAGGAGCCGAGATCGGCTCGCCGACCACGACGGCGGTGTGGCCGCGGCGTAGGAACTTCGCGCCGGACGGCATTGCTTTCTCGGTGCCTGCGATCCCGACCGGCACGATCACCGCTCCCGTTTTGGACGCGAGATACGACATCCCGTCGAAGACCCCTGCGACCTCGTTGCCCGTCTGTCGTGTGCCCTCCGGGAAGACGATCATCATCTCGCCGTTCTCGAGAATGGTGCGGGCCGAACGCATCGCGTCACGATCTGCCTCGCCCCGCCGTAGCGGGATCGCGCCGAGGGCGGCGCAGACCCACGCGCTGATCGGGTTGACGAAGAGCGACTGCTTCCCCAGCGCTCGCATCCGTCGCTTCGCCGCGGCGGCCACCAGTGGTCCGTCGAGATTCGAGCGATGCACCGGGGCAATGATCACCGCGCCGTCGACGTGGAGATTGTCGGCGCCACGGATCTCGGTGCGGACCCACCGATAGATGACGTGTCGGATGATGAAGCGGACGGAGCGATAGAACATGAGCGATATGCGCTGTTGCCCCACACGAATCGCCCATTCCAGGCTGCGGGCTTCCTTGTCGGCCATGCTCGTGACCTAGTGGAGAAAGTGACGCTCGCCGGTGAAGACCATGGCGACGCCGCGAGCGTCGGCCGCGGCGATCGTCTTCTCGTCGTTCACTGATCCGCCCGGTTGCACGATGATCGCCGCGCCGGCATCGGCTGCGGCCTCGATGCCATCGGGGAAGGGATAGAAGGCATCGCTGGCGCAGGCGCCGTCTTTTGCTCGCCCGTCGGCCTTTGATGCGGCGATCTCGCCCGACTCGACACGATTCTGCTGGCCGGCCCCGATGCCCCACGCAACGCCATCCTTCGCCAGGACGATCGCGTTCGACGTGACGTGGCCACAGATCCGCCACGCGAATGCGGCATCGGCCATTTCCTGCTCGGTCGGCTGGCGCTGAGTGACCACTTGCCAGTCACCCGGCTGTGATCCGAAGTGGTGGGCGTCCTGCACGAGATAGCCGCCGCCGATCTGGCGCAACTCGAGCCCCGAGGGAGTGCTCGGTGGCATGGCGGCGAGAAGACGGGTGTTCTTCCGCTTCGCGATCAACCGTTCAACCACGCCTTCGGCGTAGCCGGGAGCGATCACCACGTCGGCCTGCGCCGCGGCTTCCATTGCTTCCACCGTCTCGAGGTCGATGATGCGGTTCGTCGCCACGATGCCTCCGAACGCGCTCCGGCTGTCGCATTCAAAGGCCTGCTGGTAGACGACAGCGAGATCGTTGCCGACCGCTGCACCGCACGGGTTGGCGTGTTTGATGATCGCTACGGCAGCCTGATCACCAAGGTCATGAGCGAGCCGCCACGCCGCGTCGGCGTCGAACAAGTTGAGATAGCTGAGTGCCACACCGGAGTGCTGGACGACGTCGTCCCACATGCTGCTCTGGCCGATCGTGCGATACCGGGCTCCCGCCTGATGGGGGTTCTCGCCGTAGCGCAGCACGTCGGTGCGCTCGAGGGCGAGGTGGATCGTAGGCGGCAGGGTCTCCGGTTCGGTTTCGGTCTCGTCGATCCATGTGACGATCGCCGCGTCGTACGCCGCAGTGTGGGCAAAGGCGGCGCGGGCGAGACGGCGCCTGGTCGTGGCCGACAGCCACTCATCAGCCTTGAGTTCCTCGAGGATTCCGTCGTAGTCGCCGGGGTCGACGGCGATCCCGACGTGGGCATGGTTCTTCGCCGCAGCCCGGACCATGGTCGGCCCACCGATGTCGATCATCTCGATTCCGGGCTCATCCCGGAACGGGTAGAGGTTCACCACGACGAGATCGATCGGGTCGATGTCGTTCGCCTCGAGGTCGGCCTGGTGCTCGGCGTCGTCGCGGTCGGCGAGGATCCCTCCGTGGATCCGCGGGTGCAGCGTCACCACGCGGTGACCGAGCATGATCGGCGATCCGGTGTGGTCTGCGACATCAGTGACGGGGAGCCCGGCTTCGGCGATGACCTTCGCGGTGCCACCGCTCGAGATCAGCTCCCAACCGAGATCGACGAGCCCCGCGGCGAGGTCGGCGATCCCCGTTTTGTCGAAGACGGAGAGCAGGGCACGACGTGGAGTTGCAGGCGTTGGGGACATCAAGGGCGAACCTAGCAAAGCGCCATTGCACAGCACGTTCCCGGCGAGCACCCCTTCGCCGAACTAATGTCACGTCCCGAACGGTGTACCGCGGGAGGAACACATGGAAACCAACGACATCAAACCCAGCACGATGATGCTCATCGGCGGCGGGATCGTATTACTGCTCGGGACCTTTCTCGACTGGTTCAGCGTCGACGGGGGGGAGTTCTTCGGTGATCTCAGTGCGAACGGCTGGGACACTGACCTCTTTGGTCTCCTCGGCATCGTCTGCGCGGCGATCGGTCTGATCATCGGCGGCGGCGTCGCTGCTCGGCAGTTCGGCAACGTCAACATGCCCACTCCACCCATGGGTTTCAGCCACGCTCAGCTTCACATCATGTTGAGTCTGATGGCAGCCGTGATCACCATCGGCTTCGTCTTCCGCGGTGAAGTCGGCATTGGCCTCTGGCTCTCGACCGTCGCGGCGATCGTCATGGTCGTCGGCTCGGTGATGGAGGACAAGGAAGGCTCATCCGAGGCAACACCTCCCACGCAGTTCTGATCAGCGCCAGCTGATCATCCGCAGCCGCCCGGCGTATTCGATGTCGGTGCGGTGCGGACAGCCTCGATCGGATTGATGAAGCCGTTGCCCTCTTCTTCAGTGATGAGGAAGCGAACAATCGCATCCGCGAGCGCCTGCGCCTCGATGTCGCGACCCTCCTCCGTTGTGAGGAGGGTCGTCTCGTTTTCGCCGAAGGCGAGCAGGTCCACGCGGGCTCCGGCCCCGCCACCTTCGAGTTGAAGGACCCGGTAGTAGTCGTCACCGCGCTGGTTCAGCAAGGGGTAGACGCCCGCCTCGTTCTGCGTCGCAAGGCTCCCGGACAGACCGGCGAACGCAGCGACGACCTCCTCGTGGATCAGGCCCGCCAGCCGCCGACTCTCACTGTGGTCGGCACGATGCACAACCGACGGACGGACATCGCCGGTCTCGGAGCCGTCGGCGACCGGGTGATGAATGGAAACGAACGCAGCGGCGCCGACCGCGGGGCCGACCGCGCTGCGCGTGCGCGCACTCAGCTCGGATGACCCGGTGTGGGTGAGGGCGACGACAACGCCATCGGATCGGAGTAGAGCCGCGCTCTTCTCGGCCACCGCAAGGCTGACGGCGGCCGCGCCGGGATCGAGCATCACGTGATGGGCCCCCACGACGACCGCTGAAGCTCCGGGCTCGATCTGCTCGTCGCCACAGGGCCCGAGCACGAACCAGACGTCGCCGTCGGTGCCCGTGATCGGCAACAGCGACCCATCGGCCGAGCGAACCGCGCCGGCGACTTCGTCGGCCAGAGCCGGAAGCCGTTCGACAATGGGAATCGTCGTCGACGCGGTCGTCGACGACGTGTCGTCGGTCGTCTCCGGTTCGACCGTCGAGGTCGAGTCGTCGAAAAAGGTGGGAACCGCGTCATCCACCTCGGCCCCACCACTCAGACATCCGCTCGCGAACAAGGCCAGACCACCCGTGACCACGCCCACGAAGGCGACAGGACGCCTCATCACTCGAGGACCGGGTCGGTGCAGTTGGTGGTGCGTCCCGCGCCTGAGGGGCCGAAGCCCCGGAAGGTCGGTTCGACGGTGAAGCCGCTTCCTGGATCATCGGTCGCAAGGAAACGCTCCATCGCGGATCGAACCGCTTCCGCCAATCCGTTCTGTACGTCGGCCCGGTTGAGAAGATCTTCCTCGACCGCGTTGGTGATGTACGCGAACTCGGCGAGGACGCTGGTCACCGCGGCGGGCCGCCGCAACACGCCGTAGTAGTCGCCGCCGTCCCGATTGGCTCGACCCATCGCACCGGCGTCTTCGAGCGCGAACCACGTCGACCCGAAGGGATCGAGGAATGCCCGCGTCTCCTCGAAGATCAGGCCGGCAAGCCGCTTCGAGTCGGCCGAAGCGAGCTGGAAGAACATCTCGGTGCCGGGTTCGGTGCTCACGGCCTCGGTCCCCGCATTGTGATGAATCGAGATGTTGGCGATGGGATCGAGAGCAAGCGCGATCTCGGCCCGAGTCACGATCGGCACCCGGATGTCGCTGTTCCGCGTCATGAGCACCGAGTGTCCATCGGCTTCGAGTGCGTCGCGAACGCGTCGAGCCACTTGAAGATTGATGTCGGCCTCACGAGTGCCACCCGGTCCGACGGCACCAGGTTCAGAGCCACCGTGGCCGGGGTCGAGCACGACGTCGACCTCGCTGACGAATTCGCCCGAGGAGATGACCGCCTCTCGCCCGCACGGTGTCCAGACCCTCCACCCGGCGTCGGTGGTGTCGAGGACCGGCACGATCCACCCCGTCGTGGTGCGCACGACACCGGCGGTCTGACCGTTGACGGGGACACCCTCCTCGTCCAAGGCCAACGGCGGCGGTGCCGTCGTCGTCGTGGTTGTTGTCGTGGTGGAAGAGGTCGACGTCGTGCTGGTGGTGGCGGGCGCGGTCGTCGTCGTGGTGGCGGTCGTTGTCGATGTCGTCACCACCGACTCATCGATCTCGACCGGGTCGGAGAACTCCACCGAGCGCGTGCCACACCCCGCCACCAAAACCGCGAAGGCCAAAAACAAAGCGTGGAGGGGGCGCACCCCTCCACGCTTGCAGTCCTTGTCACCCAAGTGGTGACACTTCCCGGCTTTCCTGTTGGGAAGCCAGGATCAGAGGTTGGCGACGATTTCAGCCATGAGCTCGCCGGCTTCGGTCGGGTTGTTGCCAACCCGCACGCCGGCGTCTTCGAGCGCTTCCATCTTCGCGGCCGCAGTGCCCTTGCCGCCCGAGACGATGGCACCAGCGTGGCCCATCTTCTTGCCGGGAGGCGCGGTGACCCCGGCGATGTACGACGACACCGGCTTGGTCATGTGGTTCTTGATGTATTCAGCGGCTTCTTCTTCCGCCGAGCCACCGATTTCACCGATCATCATGACGGCCTTGGTATCGGGGTCGGCCTCGAACGCCTCGAGGCAATCGATGAACGACGTACCCGGAACGGGGTCGCCACCGATGCCAACGCACGTCGTGACGCCGATGTCCTTCTGCTTCAGCTCGTAGAGCGCCTGGTAGGTGAGCGTGCCCGAACGGCTCACGATGCCGACCGGGCCGCCCTCCTTGGCGATGTGGCCGGCGGTGATGCCGATGTTGCACTTGCCCGGGCTGATGATGCCGGGGCAGTTCGGGCCGAGCAGACGGACGTTCGGGAAGTTGCGCTTGAGGTCGTTGTAGAAGAACGCCTCGTCGTGGGCGGGCACGCCTTCGGTGATGGCGACGATGAACTCGACGCCGCCCTCGGCGGCTTCCATGACCGCACCACGAACGCCGGGAGCCGGGATGAAGATGCAGCTCGCGGTCGCGCCGGTCGCCGCGACTGCCTCGGCAACATTGGCGTAGACCGGGACGCCATCGACGTCGGAGCCGGCCTTCTTCGGGTGGGTACCGGCAACTACTTGGGTGCCGTACTCGGCGTTGAGGCGGCCGTAGTAGCTGCCCTGCGAACCGGTGAGTCCCTGGTAGATGACCTTGGTGTTCTCGTCTACGAAAATGCTCATCTCAGCTCCTCAGCTCGCCAGCTCGACGGCTTTGCGGGCCGCGTCCAGCATCGTTTCTTCCATCATCAACTTGTCGTTGAGGTTCGGCGCGAGAATTGCCCGGCCCTCATCTGCGTTCGTGCCGTCCAGACGAATCACGATCGGCGAATCGATTGCGACTCGCTGCATCGCCTCGATGATGCCGTTGGCCACCTCTTCACCACGGGTGATGCCACCGAAGATGTTGATGAAGATCGACTTCACGGCCGGGTCGTTGTTGATGACCTCGAGCGCTCCCGCCATCACGTCGGCGTTGGCGCCGCCGCCGATGTCGAGGAAGTTGGCCGGAGAGCCACCGACCTGATTCACCACGTCGACCGTGCTCATGGCGAGACCGGCGCCGTTGGCGATCACACCGACGGACCCATCGAGACCGACGTACTGCAGGCCCTTTGCATGGGCCGCTTCCTCGCGCTCGTCACGAGGCTGGGTCTCGTCGTACTGGGCGTAGTCGTCGTGACGGAACTCGCTGTTGCCGTCGAGGGTGACTTTTGCGTCGAGCACGTGCACGTTGCCCTCGGGGGTGAGGATCAACGGGTTGATCTCGACGAGGTCGGCGTCGCCATCGGTGTAGGCCGTGTAGAGCTTGTGCATGATGTCGATGGTGCCGGCGACGGCCGCGTCGGGCAGGTTGGCCGCCGCCACCCACGCTCGGCACGCCTCGTCGGTGAGTCCGTCGACGGGATCGATCCAGATCTTGGCGATGGCATCGGGGTTCTCCTCGGCGACGGTCTCGATCTCGACGCCGCCCTCCTTGGAGAGCATGCCGAGATGCTTCTTGGCCGAGCGGTCGAGGGTGAACGACGCGTAGTACTCCTCGGCGATATCGGATGCCTTCTCGATCCAGAGGCGGTGGACGATGTGTCCATTGATGTCGAGGCCGAGGATGTTGCCGGCGTGTTCACGCACCGAGTCGATGTCGGCGGCGAACTTCACGCCGCCGGCCTTGCCGCGGCCACCGGTGTGGACCTGGGCCTTGACCATGACGGGCGTACCGAGACGCTCCGCCGCAGCCACCGCCTCGTCGACGGTGAAGGCGGCTTCACCGGGTGAAATCGGCATGCCGTATTGGGCAAAGAACTCTTTGCCCTGGTGCTCGAACAGATCCATCGCTAGCTCCTCATGACGCGAAAAATGCCACCACCGGCCGAGGCGGCTCAGCGGCGGCACACGGGTGATACTAGGCGGGACCACCCCTCCCCTCCACATCCGCCCCTTCCCCCAGAGCTCCGATCGATGCTCCGACAGATGCCCCGATAGACAAGGAATCCATGCCCGTCGCGAGAGGCCCCCAGATCAATGCCAGAAGTGCGATCGTCGTCGGCTTGACCGGCGTCGTGATCGCGGCGCTCCTCGGCGCCATGGTGCTGTGGGTGGCGAACTCGAATCCCGACATCGTGCAGATCGGCGACACGCAGTTCGACGCCGGCTTCACCGGCCGCCAGAGCGACGAAATTGCGGCGGGCGGTCCGATTCTCTATCCCGACGCGGGTTCACGAGGACAACGCGACATCTACGTCCAGCACATCGGCGACGACCCCGAGGTCGGGTGGCTCGCCTTCACGGTGCGTCGACCGGGGGATCCTCGCGACTGCTCGGCGACGTGGAATCCCGAACGCCGCACGTTCACGCTGGCGTCCTCCACCGAGGTTCAGTGCGATGCGGTGAGCTTCAACGAACTCGGATGCGGCCTACTCCGCTTCCCCGTCGCCGTCGTCGACGGCAAGGTCATCGTCTTTCTCAACGAGACGCAGGAAGAGATCGACGAGCGGTTGGCCGACTCAGAGGTCGAGGATGACGCTCCCAGCGGTCCGAATCTGAGTTGCCCCGAGAGCTGACCGCTCAGCGAGACGGGACTGGATCGTCACGCTCATCTGCACTTGCGAAGCTCGCTTGGGCGGAGAACGCGCTGGGCGCAGCAAAGCCGGCGGCGGCGCCGCCAGGGGGCGGGCATGCCGTGACTTCGAAGCGCCCGACGTAGACACCCTCGTGGTTGTTGTACAGCCCGTCACGGGTGTCGAAGTCGAACTGGAACTGCACGGTCTGGCCGTTGAACGACGAGGGAATCGTGATCGTGTGCGACTCGAACCCGCTGGTGTCGCCGATGGACGACACCTCATAGAGGACCGTTGTCGACGAGCCGATGATCCGAAGCCGGAACCGGTCGTAGCCCGGGTCCTGCGTCTCGACCTCGCGCCAGACAGTGAACTTCACGGTGTTGGTGCCCGTGCTCGGAATGTCGAAGTCCGGGGAGAGCACTCGCCCGGTATTGCGGCTGTTGCCGGTCCTGTAGTTCCCGCCGGTGCCGCGGCCGTAGTGGAGCGAACCGCCGTCGCGGCTCGCCTCGGTGTTGTGGTTCCAGAGACCGTTGACGCCGCTGCCGTAGCTGTTGTCGATCGTCCAGCCTTCGAGGCCGCTGGTGAACTCGCAGACGGAGACACCCGAACAGGACCCCACGGCTGCGGCCACCGGATCCATGCTGATCACCGTCGGCACGGCCCACACCGCGGCCCCAGCGGCGGCAGACCGCCCGAGGAAGGCCCGCCTTCCCATCGTCGAGGAAGCGGTGGACGGTGCGCGTACGCCCGAAGCGGAGGCGCGTTCGCGCCCGAGAATCACTGACATGTCACTCTTTGTGTCGGCCGATGACCTCGGTCATCAATACTTATGAGCCGAAAGGCCCAAAGACCCCGAAATGTGGCAGCAGAGCGTCAGATCTTCTCGAGTGGCGCCCACGAGAGCAGAAGCCGCTTCTCGCCGACGCTCGGGAAGTGAACACTGGCCTCGGCCTTGTCGCCCGAGCCCTCGATGTCGATGATCACGCCCTCGCCCCACTGTGTGTGGCGCACGTCGTCGCCGATGCGCAGTCCCATGGTTTCCGCGCCTGACGCTGACGGGGTGGTGCCGGCGCTGATGGCCTGTTCGACCACCCGGTCGCGATGGGCGGTGTCTCGCTCCGCCCCGATGCGCTGACGATCGCCGCCGTAGCTGGTACCGCTCGCACCGTAGGAGCTCCGGTCTCGCTTGCTGCGCAACATGCGAGCGCCGCCGACCTCTTCGATGAGCTCCGACGGGATCTCCTCGAGAAATCGACTGGGCGGGTTGTATTGCGTGGTGCCGTGAAGCATGCGGCTCCACGCACTGGTCAGGTAAAGCTTCTGCATCGCCCTGGTGATGCCCACGTAGGCGAGCCGACGCTCCTCCTCGAGCTCGTGCGGCTCGCCGAGAGAACGAATGTGGGGGAACACCCCATCCTCCATGCCGATGATGAAGACGTAGGGGTACTCGAGGCCCTTGGCGGAGTGCAGCGTCATCAGGGTGACGGTGGACTCGTCCTCATCGACGTCGTCGGTGTCGCTGACGAGAGAGATCTGCTCGAGGAACTCGTCGACCGTCTCGTACTCGCGGGCCATGCCGACGAGCTCGGACAGGTTCTCGAGCCTCCCCTCGGCCTCGACCGACCGATCGGCCTGGAGTTCCTCGAGGTATCCCGATCGATCCAGCGCCTCTTCGATGATCGTGGCGGGACCGGCGTCGAGCTTGCGGATCTCTGTGGTGAGCACGAGGAACTTCTCGATCCCGGTGGCGGCACGACCGCTGACCCCGGCCTCGTCGAATCGCACGACCGCCTGGTCGAAGGACTCGCCGGTGGACGTCGCCCACGCATCGAGCTTGCCGATCGACGAATCGCCCACCCCGCGCTTGGGGACATTGATGACCCGTTTGACAGAAACCTCGTCGGTGGGGTTCACGACCGCCCGCAAGTAGGCGATGGCGTCCTTGATCTCCCGGCGATCGTAGAACCGAGTGCCGCCCACGACCTTGTAGGGAATGCCGACGCGCAACAGGAACTCTTCGAGCACACGTGATTGCGCATTCGCTCGGTAGAACACGGCGATCTCGTCGTAGCGAACCTGCTCGTGGTCCTGCAGGCGGGCGATCTCGTTGGCGACGTATTGGGCCTCGTCGGACTCGTCGTCGGCGTGGTAGCGGACGATCTTGGCGCCCGGGCCCTGATCGGTCCAGAGATCCTTCGGCGTACGACCGACGTTCTTGGCGATGACAGAGTTGGCGGCATCGAGGATGGACTGAGTGGACCGATAGTTCTGCTCGAGCACCACGACCGACGCATCGGGGAACGCCTCCTCGAACTCGAGGATGTTTCGGATGTCGGCGCCGCGGAATCGATAGATCGACTGGTCGCTGTCGCCGACGACGGTGACTTGGCGATGCTCCTCGGACAGCATCAACACGAGGTCGTTCTGCACCGGGTTGGTGTCTTGATATTCGTCGACGAGGACGTGGGCGAAACGCCGCCGCCAGCTGTCGAGCACGTCGGGGTAGGTGCGAAAGAGCTCGACGGTGCGCTGGAGCAGATCATCGAAGTCCATCGCCCCTGCGGTGAGGAGGCGCTTCTGGTACTCGAAGTACACATCGGCGATCTTCTTCTCGAAGATCTGCTGGACGTCCTCCGCGTAGGCGACCGCCGAGATGTTGTCGTTCTTCGCGGCGGAGATCGCCGCGTGAACCGACCGGGGTGGGAAGCGCTTCGGGTCGAGGTTGAGATCGCGGACGACATAGCCGACCAACCGAACGGCGTCGGCTTGATCGTAGATCGAGAATCGGGAGGGGAATCCCAGGCGCTCGACGTCTCGGCGGAGGATGCGCACACACGCGGAGTGAAATGTGGACACCCACATCTTCTGGGCGACGGGGCCCACGAGCCCACCGACGCGATGCTTCATTTCACCGGCGGCCTTGTTGGTGAAAGTGATCGCGAGAATTTCAAACGGCGACATGCCCTCTTCCATGAGATGAGCGATGCGATGAGTGAGGACGCGGGTCTTGCCCGACCCGGCGCCGGCGACCACCAGCAGAGGCCCGCCCTTGTGAATCACCGCGTCGAATTGGGCGGGATTCAGGCCATCGAGCAAGGGCGAATCGGACATCCGAGCCACCCTACCGATGGGCAGTGACACCTACGGAGGGAGGCAAAAAAATTGGTCGCCTCGCGGGTGAGCAACCGACGCCGGAGCCTGTTACGTTCCGCCGTGGAATGACCACTGCAACTGCGGCCCCTGGCGAGCGCGAGATGCACTGGGGAGTTCGTTCGCTCCTCGTTCTCACGCTCATCTACGTCTTCCTCGTCGGCGTCTCGCTGCTCGAATCCGGCGTGAAAGTGATGGGTGCCGACACCCAACAGCGGCTGTTCGAAGGCGTCAGTAACCCCGTCGCCGGCCTCTTCGTGGGCATCCTCGGGACGGTGCTCGTGCAGTCCTCATCGGCGAGCACATCAGTCATCGTGGGCATCGTTGCCTCGGGGGCGCTCGGCGTCGACGACGCAGTGCCGATGATCATGGGCGCCAACATCGGCACGACTGTCACCAACACCCTCGTCTCGCTCGGATCCATCCGACAGTCCGAGGAGTTCAAGCGGGCATTCGCAGCCGCCACGGTGCACGACTTCTTCAACGTCATCGCGGTCGCGATCCTGCTGCCGGCGGAACTCGTCACCGGCTGGCTCTCCGGGACCGCCGAGTGGATCAGCGAGCAGCTCGTGGGCTCGGCCGGCGTCGAATTCGACAGCCCCATCAAGAAGTGGGTGAAGGAGCCCGTCGGCTGGATCAAGGACATCGTCGCCGACCTCGGCGCAGAGACCAACGTCCTCGGCACCACCATGGTGCTGATCGGACTCGTGATCGTGCTGCTCGCCCTCACGTTCATCACCAAGAACATGCGCAAGCTCGTCGCCGATCGCATCGAACGTTCACTCAACGCGATGCTCGGCAAGGGCGGCGGCACGGTCGCCATTCTCCTCGGGATCGTCATCACGGTGGCGGTGCAATCGTCGAGCATCACCACCTCGATCATGGTCCCGCTGGCCGCAGCCGGGGTCGTCACGATCCACAACATCTTCCCGGTGACCCTTGGTGCCAACGTCGGCACCACGATCACGGCACTCCTCGCGGCGCTCGCGGCGGCAAACTCCAACTCGCTCACGGTCGGCCTGGTCCACACCCTCTTCAACGTCAGCGCGATCGTGATCCTCTACCCGATCGCCAAGATCCGTGAGATCCCCATCCGGTTGGCCCAGGGCCTCGCCGAGATCGCCGTGTCACGTCAAGCACTGGCGGTGGCCTACGTGGTAACCGTATTCATTGTGATTCCGCTTGTCGGGGTCGCGATCTTCCGCTGAAAGGCGACTCATCATGGTCATGTCATTCTTCCGTCGGGGCGACTCCACCGGCCTCGAGGCAATCACCGCCCGCACCGTCTCGATGCTGGCCGATGCCCGGCACAGCTTCGATCTCGCGTCCGCGGCCGTCCTGAGCGGAGCCGACGTCAGCACTGTCGCCGACGACATCCGCTCGACCGACGACCGCATCAACAAGGCGGAGCAGCAGCTACGAGGCGAGCTCGTGGTCCACGTCTCGGTGCAGGGAAGCGACGACATCGGCGAGGTGCTGGGCTACACGTTGCTCATCAAGAAGATCGAGCGCATCGGCGACCAGGCAAAGAACATCCTCGACCTGGCCGAAGAGGGCATCGACCTCTCGAGCGGGCCCGACTCGGCTGAACTCGTCAAGATCCGACGCACGATCTCGGAGATGATGGGCGAAGCCGCGGACTTCCTCTCGGGCGCAGATGCCGACGAGGCCCTCGCCTTTCGTGAGCGGGCCGACGTGCTGCGCAGCGAACTCGAAACAAAGATCCGCGACTGCATGCACTCCGACCTTCCCGGTCACGAAGTCGTGCCGCGGGCGATCCTCTACCGCTACTGGAAGAGGATCGTCGCCAATGTCGGCGGTGTGGTGACGACCGCGACGGAGCCGCTCCAGAATCAGGGCTACTTCGACGACGGCGAAACCGACATCGACGACTGAGCGCGGATCCCGCCCATGGCTCACCCCTTCCGCTTCGGTGTGTCCGCCGGCGCGATCAACGACCCGAATGAGGTCGTGGCCCTCGCCGTGCGAGCCGAGGAACTCGGCTACGACACACTCGCGATCAGCGACCACCTCGACGACGGCTGTGCGCCTGTGGTGGCACTCACTGCGGCGGCCATGGCGACGGAGCGGATTCGGCTCGCCACGCTCGTGCTCGCCAATGACTTTCGGAACCCAGCGATTCTCGCCAAGGAGCTCGCCACGCTCGACATCGTGTCGGGCGGACGCCTCGAGTGGGGCATCGGTGCCGGATGGAAGATCACCGACTACGAGAAGGGCGGCTTCACCCTCGACCGACCCGGGATCCGCATCGCCCGGCTGGCCGAGTCGATCGACATCATGAAGCGATGCTTCGCTGATTCGGAGTTCTCATTCCAGGGCGAGCACTACACGATCGAGCGGCTCGACGGACTGCCGAAGCCGGTCCAGCGGCCCCACCCACCGCTCATGATCGCCGGCGGCGGTCCCAAGGTCCTCGGCCTGGCGGGGCGCGAAGCCGACATCGTCGGCATCAACCTGTCGCTCGCGTCAGGCAATCTCGACGCTGCAGCGGGCGCGAGCGGGGCTCCGGCCGCGACCGACACCAAAGTCGCCGCTATTCACACCGCGGCAGGTGAGCGGTTCAACTCGCTCGTGCTCCAGACCCGCATCCACTTCGTCTTGCCCACCGACGACCGGACGGCACTGATCGATTCGATGGCCCCTGGCTTCAACCTCAGCGCCCAGGAGGCGGCCGAGATGCCCCACGTGCTCGTCGGCACCGCCGACGAGATGTGCGACGACATCGAGCGTTGGCGCGACCGGTGGGGAATCTCCTACGTCACCTGGAGTGCCGACGCAATCGACACGATGGCACCGGTCGTGGAACGACTGTCGGGGCGCTGACTACCCCTCGGCGAAGAAGATCGGAACCTCGATCGGGTCGACGCCATCTGACCAGATCTTGAGATAGCAACCACGACGTGGCGCCGCGCAGTCGATCTGCTCTCCCTCGGCATTGGTGAGGAAGCGGAAGACAACCACATCCGCTTCACCGTCGCCGGAGAGTACGGAGAGCCCCTGCGCCTGACCGCAGCTGACTCCGAGAGGACCCTGATCCACGCACTGTTCGATGGTCATCAGGTCGTCGGCGACCGTGTCGAAGATCCCGACAACGACGACCTGTCCGTCGACGAGGTCGAGGTTCGGGCTGATGGTGACCTCGGTGTCGCGCGGTGTCGCCACACCGCCATCGAAGGTCAGCGGGATCGTGTTCGCGAGCCGACTCGCCTGCACGATGATGAGGCACTGATACGGCGAGGTGAAACAGTCGATCTCGCCGCCGGCCCCCTGCACGACCCGGCGGGCCGGCATGGTGACGGCAAAGTTGCCCTGGCCATCGACTTCGATCTCACCGACCTGCCCGTCGCCGTAACAGCTGCCGATGCCGTTGGACCCGCCGACCGGACACTGCGTGAGATACGCATACTCGTTCGGCTCGAAGCCCGAACCCGTCACGGTGAGCTCTTGCCCGTCGACCAGCGCCTCGCTCTGGTCCGCCTCAATGCGGGGCGGGACATCGCCATCGCTGGCCGGATCGAAGAAGAAGAGGGCGGTACCCGACTTGTCGTAGTCGGTGAGCGTGCCCGCGCCGACGCCACACGCATCGTCGAGCGTGGCCGTCACACAATCGAACGTGCCCGACGCCGCGGCGACATAGCGACGAACGGTGAACTCCGCCTCGAACTCTCCGTTGCCGTCGGTCGAAGCGAGGGCGATGTTCCCGAGGTCGCAGTCGTCCTGGCCACGACCAGGAGTCCGGAACCGGCACTGCGCCCAGCCGATCTGCACGTTTGGATCAAAACCGCTGCCGCGGATGACAACCACCTGTCCGTCGACAAGGCCCGAGTCGGGCGATGCGGCCACCGGGAGACCGAGTGAATCGAGGCCGTCGTACGCACCGGCAAGCTCGAGCGGAACCGAGATGATCTCCGCGTCGCCGTCGGCCTCGACGTCGGGAGTCGGGTCGCCCGATTCATCGGGTGTTGCGGCCTGGCGGGGGTTGTCACGGTTCACCGCAAACGCGATTCCGAGCCCGGCCAGCAGCACCCCGAGGACGCCGAGCATCGCCACCCTTTGGCGCATCGCGGCGCCCCGTGGCAGGCGATCCGGCGAGGGGCTGGCGAGTTCGGACATCAGTTGACCTCCTGGAAGGCGACGGGAAGTCGTTCGACCACCTGGACGTCGGTCTCGACTCGCAGATAGCAGCGCCGGGCCGGGTCAGCGCAGTCTCTGGTGGTTCCATCTCCGACATCGATCAGTCGAACTACTGCGCCGGTCGCGGAGATCGTGTCGTCGACGACGACACCGAAGTCGACATCCACGCAGATCGCGCCGCCGGCGATGTCGACGCACTGCTGGAGGAGATAGCTGTCCCCGCCTACCGCCAGATCTGTGAGCTCCACCGAAACCAGATCTCCGTCGACCAAGCCACTGCTCGGCGACACCGTTGCGCTGGGTTCACTCGGCGGCCGGGTGCTCCCGTCGTAGAGCAGTCTCGCCGGGTTCGGAATCTTCTCGCCCGCCACCACCACGCTGCAACCGTATGGGTCGGTGACGCAGTCGATCGGACCGCTGAAACCGGTCACGATCCGCTGAGCTTCAAGCGTGACCGCGAAGGCCCCGTCGGCGTCTACGACGATCTCGCCGGTCGGATTGTTCGAGAAGCAGCCAGGAATGCCGGTGCTGTTCAATACGCACTGAGTGATGCGAGCGACTTCGCCCGGCACCATGTTGGAACCCGTGATGGTGATCTCGTCGCCGTCGTTCAGGCCGCCCGACGGGCGGGCCACGATCACGGGCGCCTGCTCGCCGGCCGCGGCGGGATCGAACCACGTCGTTGCGATGCCTGATTCGTCGTAGTCCGAGGTGCTGGCGATCGCGATGCCGCAGGAGAATCCCTCTCCCGGTACCGCACAATCCCGCTCGCCGAACCCGGTGCTGATGAAGCGATGCACCGTGTAGGTCGCGTCGACACCGCCTTGCTCGTTCGAGGTCGTGAGCGCGTAGTTGCCGGCATCGCAATTCTCGACTGAGCCGGCGCCATTGCCGACTCCCCAACACTGCACGACGGCCAGCTCGCTGTTGGCGCTGAAGCCCTGGGCGGTCACATGGACCGACTGTTCGTCGACCAGCCCGACGGATGGGTCCACGACGATCGGAAGGCCCAGTGACTCGAGGCCGTTGTAGGGACCGGCCACGTCGACGGCGATCGCCTCGCCGTCATCAGCGTTCTCGCTCGGCGCAGTTTCGTTGTCGCTCATGGCCCACACGGCCAGACCGGCGACGCCGATCATCACCGCGAGTCCGAGCCATACGCCCAGGCGAGCCACCAGTCCCCTGGCCCGCGACGGATCGAGCTGGAGTTCGTACAGCTCGTCGGTCATGTGATCTCCCGCCGGGTTATCAGCTCCGCAAGTGTTCCACGGGAGCATTCACATGTCCTGTCACCCGTCAGCCGGCGCGACCCATCAGTGCAAGGAGCCGTTCGGCCATCGTGGCATCAGGAGCGGGTTCGATCGGCTTGTCGGGCAGTACGCCGCCCGCAATCACGGCATCGACGTGGTCGGCCCAGAAGTCGAGGCACCACTCCGCGAGATCCTCCGGGATCTCGACCGGATCACCAAGCGATCGCCCGATGTCCCACGCCCGCACGAGGTTCTCGCTGACCCGCTGACCGACCAGATCGCCGACCAACAGCGATCCCTCCGGATGACGAACCACGCGCTCGAGCGCGCCCGGTTCACGCAACGCGGTGATCGCACCGACGGCAGTGCCTCGCCATGCCGCGACCGGCGCGTTGCCGAGCACGGCGGCATCGAACTCGCCGACCGACTGCAGCGGCTCGCCCGCGACGGCCGTCGCGATGTGGGAGTCGCCGACGACGACCCACGCAACCGTGGTGACGACGGACCAGTTCTCACCGGTCTCGGCCTCCCATTCGTGATCGGCGAGCACCGTGATCGTCTCGCCGAATATCGCCGCCGCTCGCTGATAGGCATCGGCCGCAGACATCGGTGTCGTCACGCGGCTATTCCCACTCGATGGTGCCCGGGGGCTTCGACGTGATGTCGTAGGCGACCCGGTTCACGCCGGGGACCTCGTTGATGACCCGACTACTCATCGTCTCGAGCACGTCGTAGGGAATGCGAGCCCAGTCCGCGGTCATGGCGTCTTCGCTGGTGACAGCTCTGATGATGATCGGGTATCCGTAGGTGCGCTCGTCGCCCATGACCCCGACGCTGCGGATGTCGGGCAGCACGGCAAACGACTGCCAGATCTCTCGCTCCAGGCCGGCGTTCTTCAGTTCTTCCCGCACGATGAAGTCGGCGTGTTGAAGCGTCGCGACCTTGTCAGGCGTGACCTCGCCGATGATACGAACACCGAGGCCGGGACCCGGGAACGGCTGACGTTCGACGATCTCATCGGGCAGACCGAGCTCTCGGCCAACCTGGCGAACCTCGTCCTTGAAGAGGCTGCGGAGGGGCTCGACCAGTGCGAAATCGATGTCGTCCGGCAGCCCACCGACGTTGTGATGGCTCTTGATGGTGGACGCGTGTTCGCTTCCCGACTCGATGACATCGGGGTAGAGCGTGCCCTGGACGAGGAAATCGGCGCCCTGCACCTGGGCCTGGGCATCTTCGAACACCCTGATGAACAACTCGCCGATCGCCTTGCGCTTCGCCTCGGGTTCCGTGATGCCGGCCAGAGCCGCGAAGAACCGGTCGCCCGCCTCGATGTGGATGAGCTCGACACCGAAGTTGCGTTCGAAGGTCTCGACGACCTGTTCACCTTCGTTCAGTCGCATGAGTCCGGTGTCGACGAAGACGCAGGTGAGCTGATCACCGATCGCCTTGTGCACCACGGCCGCAGCGACCGCGGAATCGACGCCTCCGCTGAGACCGCACAGCGCCCGCCGGTCGCCGACCTGCTCACGAATCTGTTCCACGGCGGTGTCGATGATGGAGTCCATCGTCCACGTGCCGGAGGTGCCGCAGCCCTCACGAAGGAACCGTTCGATCACGTGCTGGCCGTGCTCGGTGTGCATCACCTCGGGGTGAAACTGCACGCCGTAGAGCTTCTGCTCGGGGTCTTCGAACGCGGCAACCGGCGCATCAGGAGTGCTGGCAGTCGTGGCGGCGCCGAGCGGCGGCTTCACGATGGCATCGAAGTGGCTCATCCACACCGACTGCTCCGACGGGGTACCGCCCAGGAGCGAGCCGCCGTTGTCGTCGACGGTCATGGTGGTTCGGCCGTACTCGCCGCGATCGGTGCGGTCGACCAGTCCGCCCTTCTGTTGGGCGATGAGCTGGGCGCCGTAACAGATGCCGAGGATGGGCAGGCCGAGTCCGTAGACCTCAGGGTCGATCGCGATGGCACCCTCGGCGTGGACAGAGTCGGGGCCGCCGCTGAAGATGATGCCGGTCGGGTTCTTGGCGGCGATCTCGGCTGCGGTGATGGTCGGGGCCACGATCTCGCTGTAGACGTTGGCCTCGCGGACCCGACGGGCGATCAACTGGGCGTATTGGGCACCGAAGTCGACGACGAGAACCTTCTCGTCGCTGCCGGGAGCGGACGCATTCATCGGACCACCACCTCCGCCTTCTGGAACCGCTTCACATCGGTGTACCCACACAGCGCCATCGCCTCGCGAAGGTGTTCGGTGATGTCGCCGGAATCGGGGTCGGCGTTCACCAACACGGACGAATCGACGACGATGGCATCGGCGCCGCACGCCAGCGCTTTGGCCACATCCGCGCCGCTGGCGATTTCGCCGCGGGCGATGAGGTGGCAGTAGACGCCGGTCTCGTCGAGGTGACGGACACGGGCCGAACGCGCGTCGCCGATCGCGGTCGCGAGCGGAACGCCGATGCCGAGTTCGCTTCGATCGACGCCGACGATGACGCCGGCGGCACCCGTGCGCATGAGGTGGAGGGCCGCTGCGTAGCTCGCGCACCCACCGACCACCACAGGAATGTCGAGCGAGCGGATGAACGTCTTGAGATTGAGACTCGGCCCGTCGACCGAGACGACCTCCGCCGAAATCACGCCGTCCTGGATCACCAGCACATCGACCTCAGCGGCAATCGCGTGAGGCGCCAGTTCTTCGACTCGCGCGCCGCTCACCGAGGCAGCGACCCGGACGTCGGCGGCTTTGATCTTCGCGATGTGGGCATGAAGCGCCCCAGCGTCGGGACTCTCGGCCCAGAGCGCTTCAAGGTCGACCATGGGCAGCGCTCCCCGCTCACCGATCGCCACGGCCTCTTCGAAATCGACAGGCCGATCGAGCCCGGCGCCGACGAATGGCAGGCCGAACTTGTAGGCATCGATCTTCCAGGACAGGTCGACGTCGGCGGTGTCTCGGGTGCGGCGGGCAGGAACGATGGAGACTTCATCGAGGCCCACGCCGCGCCGACCGCTCTTGCCTCGTCCGATTTCGATCTCGGCCACGCGTTTGACCCCTTCATCGGTCGGGACCGACCAGGTTGGGCCCGGGTGGAAAGAGAGGAGCCTAGCCGCCGAGAATGGACTTCAGGAGCTGTTTGGCGACCTTCGTATTCATCTCGTAAGCCGCCTTGGCTCCTTCTTCGGAGACCCGACGAACCAGCGTGCCGTCGGTGGCCTTCGCCAAACCGTCGAGACCGGCCAGGGTTGCGTCGCGTGTCGCGTCGGTGGCCCGATGACCGAGCTCGGTGAGCCCCTTCACCAGCTCGCTGTCGGCCAACGGAGCCGGGGCCGACGCTGCGATCAGACGCAGCGCGTCCTTGGTCAAGTCTGCGCTGCCCGTGACGACATCGGCCGCGGTGCGGTCGGCGTCGGTGGACTCCAGCCATACCGTCACCTGGCGAACGAGTTCGGGATGGGTATCGGCGTTGAATCGAATCTCGGGCACGAGAAGGAGTCTACGGTCCCGGAGCCGTCAGCCCGGGCCGCCACGAATCGAGTCGTCGGTGCCTGTCGCGATCGCCAGCAATTGGCGAAGCATCGCCCCGGTGGCGCCCCACACCGTGTCGCCCTCCAGCTCGAAGAAGGTGATGGCACGCGGCGCACCGAAATGGCGTAGCGGCCAGATCTCCTCGCGCCAGACCTCGTCGAGCAACAACTCCGAAAGCGCCACATGGCGCACCGACTCGACCTCATCAGGCGATGCCGTGAGCACGGGCCGACGATCGGTCACCCCGACGTAGGGGGTGACCAACGTGCGCGAGCCGACCGTGACGAAACTGTCGAGCGCGCCGACGTGTTCGACCGTCGACGCGTCGAGCGCGACTTCCTCCTCCGCTTCGCGAAGGGCTGTGCTCCAGAGATCCGCGTCATCGTCGTCTTTACGGCCACCGGGGAACGCGACCTCGTGGGCATGGAGGCGCATCATCGGAGAACGCCGAGTGAGCACAACGTGTGGTTCGCCCGCCTCCTCGTAGAGCAGACACAGAACCGCGCTGTCGCGGGCGCCGTCGGGAACCGACCCGACGATCTGCGGCCCTTGTCGGCGCTGCAACGCGTCGACAACGCCATCGAGATCCACCGCTCGTTCGGCCGCGGGAACGTCGGCCCACGGTGGCGGACCACCGAGCGCGGCACCTTCCGGTCGCGGGATTCGCTGCGGGCCACCCCGGCCCGGCGGGATGGGCGCGAGCGGTTCGGTGGCCTCCGGCCACCCCTCGATCGGAGCAGTCGGGTCGCTCAGGACTCGCCCTCGACGAGGCTCTTCAGCAGCTCCGGCAGGCCACCGGTCTTGAGGTTGCTCATCACTCGACCGGGCGGGGTTTCACCGCGTTCCCACTCGTCCCATTGGGACAGGAGCTTTGCGGCGTCGGGCGGGGGTCGATCCATGAGGATCAGGCTATCGACCCCGTACTTCATCGATGCCAGCGCCTGGCCCGAGCGTGTTGGCTCAGCGACCGACCTGCGTGCGAAGAGCGGCCACCTCGTCGGCGCCAAAGCCGTCGTGGGTCGCGATGAATGCGATGCCGTTGTCCGACCGAGCGGCGATGATGTCGTCGTCCCACTCGTTGGTGAGGGCGAGATAGGTGAAGTCGCCTTCGTTCAGCAGCTCGCCGCCAAGCCACTCCGCGAGCGCCTCATCCGAGTCGAACACGAGGTCATCGAGAACAACGAGATCGACAAATCGGTGCTCGACGTCCGCCAGCTGCGCCCGGACGCCGTCGCCGTATTCGCGCTCTTCCGCCTCCGAGAGCCAACGCCACCACACCTGGGCCCGGTAGCCCTCGACGAGATCGAAGACGAAGTGGACATCGAGACCGGGCGCAAGGAGGTGCCGGTTCTCTTCGGTGTACGGCGGGAACTGCTCATCGACTCCGAACGTCGTCGTCGGGACGGGAGTGAAGTCTTCGGTGGTCGCGAAGTCGTCGCCGAAGGAATCGGCGAGTGCGAACGGATCCTCGAAGAACCCGATGAACGAGTCGACCGTGTCGGCGAGAGCCTCGGCATCGAGTGTCCGCATGGCTTCGAGCGTCATTCGCGATCCGGTGCGAACCGGCGAGATGTACCAGCGGCCCGCCACATTGCGGACGACGAGGCCGACCTCGTCGACCGAGTTGAGGCCACCGAAGGCCCCCATGTTGAGCGTGCTGAGGCCCGCGTCAGCGAGGAGTTCATCGGTGCACATCGTCTGCGTGTCGCGTTCATAGTCGTCTTCGTAGGTCAGCGTGAAGCAGTCGCCCTCGACCGTGTAGTCGAGAACGAGATCGGGGCTCACGAAGGACAGGTCCATGCGGCCGGGTGAGAACGACACGTCGAGCGAGCTGTCGGGTCCGCTTGCCTCGAAGGCGAGGGCGTCGATGAACACCGTGGACAGGGAGCCATCCGTATCGGCACTGAGACGCAGGTCGACGATCTCCCAGAACCACCCTTCGAGCCGCATGTCGTCGAGGAAGCGATCCGCCTCGTTCTGCGCGTCGTCGATGAACGCCGGCGCATAGTCGTAGAGGGCGGAGGCTTCTTGAGGGTCGAGCATGCCGATCATCGTGGCGAGGTCGAGATGTTCGAGCGCGCCCATGAAGTTCTCGACCGCACGTTCGGGCGTGTCGGCCCCGATCTCCGCCAGGCGCTGCGAGACACCAGGTCGCGAGGTTCCCGTCTCGAGCAAGGCGTTTTCGGCTACCGAATACCAGAGGCTCAGGTACCAGCGACCGTTGCGTTCGAGCGCCACGATCGGGAACTCGTTGCGGGAGATCTCTTCGGTGGTGCTCTCGGAGATCGCGAGATCGTCGGCTTCGACGCGGTCGGTCACCAGGGGCCCGAGCGGAATGGCCTCACCGTCGATGGCTGCCGACGCCGTCCCGGACTCGATGAAGAGGTGGGCCATGCCTGGCCGGATCTCGACCACGCTGATCTCGATGTCGTCGAACTCGAAGTCGAAGCCGTCGACGGCGGAGAGGTCGAGTGAGTCGTCGAACACTTCGAGGCGGATCAACTCCTCAACGACCTCGAATCCCGTGTCGATCAACGTCGCTCGTTCCGAGGGCTCGACGAACTCTGCCGCACCGATCAGATCCTCGTTGGCAATCGCGGCGAGGACGCCGTCGAGCGCGCGGCGCGGTGAGTCGCCGCCGCCGTCGTCGGCTCCGGCGTTGATGGCGAGGTAGCCGCCTCCTCCGAGCAGCACTGCCGCTGCGGCAACGGCGAAGCCTCGACCGAGCCATCGGGGTCCCCGCGCCTCCTCCGCGACGATCACACCGGTGGATACGGAAGCGACCGGAGGAGTCAACGGCGAGGTGGGCGGCGTTAGGGGTGAGTTCGGCGGGGCGGTCGGCGCGACCGGAGGAACGGCCGGCATCGTGGACGGCGGCTGCCACTCGGACGGAACACCACTGGGGTCCACCGCCCCCGTGTCGCCCGCCGAACCGAAATCGTCAGTCATTGCGTACCTTCCGCCACGTTTCCTGCCGCCAGTCGTGCCGACCTATGAGTAGCAGACTCGCAAAGAACGACGTCGTCAGGCCCAGGGCGATCCCGAGCCAGGCGCCCCACCGCACTGCGAACGGCGACCACACCACCGCAGCAAATGCCGCGGTCATCAGCGGTCCAATCGGCACGGCGCACCACGCGCTGAAGCGAATTCGTTGCCATCCGACGCCGATGACCGCCCCCGCCGCCAAGACCGGCATCAGGTACCACGCCGAAAGCGCGACGATCTCCTCACCGCCGCTCCAGACATCGAGTGCGCTCGCGGAGGACAAAAGGTCGATCGTGGAGCGGTCGACCCTTCCGCTGCGCACCCACGGGGCAAGCAGGGACAGCACCGACGCAACAGCACCGACCGCCGGGATCCACGACGGGATGTCGCGCTCCCGCAACGATGCTCGGCTCACCGCCTTCGAAGCTACCTCGGAACGCGGAACGGCCCGGGCACGAGGCCCGGGCCGCTCCAACTTCTCTATTCGAGAAGGGCGGGAATTACATCATTCCGCCCATGCCGCCCATGCCGCCCATCGGGTCGCCGCCGCCCATGGGCATGGCCGGCGCTTCCTCGGGCTTGTCGGCGATGAGCGCCTCGGTGGTGAGCAGGAGACCGGCGATGGACGCCGCATTCTGCAGAGCCGCACGAGTCACCTTGACCGGGTCGATGACACCGGCCTCGATGAGGTCGACCATCTCGCCAGAGGCGGCGTTGAAGCCGGTCGAGCCGCTTTCGGACTCGATTCCCTGCACGATGACGGCACCTTCGTGACCGGCGTTTGCTGCAATGAGCTTGGCCGGTGCTTCGAGGGCAGCGTGGATGATGCGAGCACCAGTGGCCTCGTCACCCTCGAGTGAGCCGAGGATGTCGGCAACCGCAGCACGCGAGCGGAGAAGGGCAGTGCCGCCACCGGCGACGATGCCTTCTTCGATCGCCGCACGAGTAGCCGAGACGGCGTCTTCGATGCGGTGCTTCTTTTCCTTGAGCTCCACTTCGGTGGCCGCTCCGACCTGCACGACGGCAACGCCGCCGGCCAGCTTCGCGAGACGCTCCTGGAGCTTCTCGCGATCCCAGTCGGAGTCGGTGTTGTCGATCTCAGCCTTGATCTGGTTGACCCGACCCTCGACTTCGGAGGCTTCGCCGCCGCCTTCGATGATCGTCGTGTCGTCCTTGGTGACGACGATCTTGCGGGCAGTACCGAGCAGCGTCATGTCGGCGGTGTCGAGCTTGAGCCCGACTTCCTCCGCGATGACCTGGCCACCGGTGAGGATGGCCATGTCCTGCAGCATCGCCTTCCGACGCTCGCCGAAGCCAGGGGCCTTGACGGAGACGGAGTTGAAGGTGCCACGGATCTTGTTGACGACCAACGTCGCCAGGGCTTCACCCTCGATGTCTTCGGCGATGATCAGCAGCGGCTTGCCGGACTGCATGACCTTCTCGAGGACCGGGAGGAGTTCCTGGACGTTGGAGATCTTGCCCTGGTTGAACAGGATGTAGGGCTCGTCGAGCACTGCTTCCTGGCGCTCCGGGTCGCTGACGAAGTACGGCGAGAGGTAGCCCTTGTCGAACTGCATGCCCTCGACGAAGTCGAGATCCATACCGAACGTGTTGGACTCTTCAACGGTGAGAACACCGTCCTTGCCGACCTTGTCGATGGCCTCAGCGATGACCTCGCCGATGGCGGTGTCAGCGGCCGAGATCGATGCGACCTGGGCGATCTTGTCCTTGCTGTCGTCGACCTGCACGGCCTGACCGGCGAGGTTCTCGACGGCGACGGCAACAGCCTTCTCCATGCCCTTCTTGAGGCCCATGGGGTTGGCGCCGGCGGCGACGTTGCGAAGACCTTCGCGAACGAGGGCCTGAGCCAGCACGGTGGCGGTGGTGGTGCCATCACCAGCGATGTCGTTGGTCTTGGTGGCCACCTCCTTCACCAGCTGGGCGCCCATGTTCTCGAAGTGATCTTCGAGCTCGATCTCACGAGCGATGGACACGCCATCGTTGGTGATGGTCGGAGCGCCGAACTTCTTGTCGAGGACGACGTTGCGACCCTTCGGGCCGAGCGTGACCTTGACGGCGTCAGCAAGCTTGTTGACACCGGCTTCGAGGCGACGACGCGCGTCTTCGTTGAACTTCAGTTCCTTCGACATGTTTCGTTACCTCAACCGATCTTGGCGAGTACGTCGCGGGCGTTGAGGATGAGGAGATCTTCACCCTCGACGGCAATCTCAGTGCCGCCGTACTTGCTGTAGACGACGGTGTCGCCGACAGCGACGTCGACGGGGATGATGTCGCCGGTGGTGTCAGAGCGACGGCCGGGGCCGACGGCGATGACTTCGCCCTGCTGGGGCTTTTCCTGGGCGGTGTCAGGGATGACAAGACCGCTGGCGGTTGTGGATTCCGCTTCATTCGAGCGGACCACAATGCGGTCCTCGAGGGGCTGCAAGCTCATTCGATCCTCCGAGATCATTTGGTTCAGCCTTCTCCGGGAGCGGAAAAGGCTCGTTAGCACTCTGATGTGCCGAGTGCTAACGATACGACCGGGTCACCAAGTGGACAACTACGACCAGCGGAGAATTTCGGGAATCGAGGGACCGTCTACTCAGACGGTGGGCAGGCGGAGAGACGGATCGGCGCCGACGTCGAGTCCTGACGGTCCGTCGGCCCGGAGCCGCCACCAGCCAGCAGCAGCGACCATCGCGGCGTTGTCGGTGCACATCGCCCGGCTGGGAAGGAAAGCCCGGAGCCCATCGTTCTCCGCGGCCTGGGCCATCTTCTCCCGGAGTCGGGAGTTGGCCGCAACCCCGCCGGCGAGACAGAGACCCTTCGCTCCGTGTTGCTTCGCGGCCCGCCTGGCCTTCGTGACTAAAACATCGGCGACCGCCTCTTGGAACGATGCCGCGACGTCTTCCACAGCAACACCCGGGTTCTTGCGGACATGATTGACAACCGCAGTCTTCACGCCGCTGAACGAGAAGTTCCAGCCGTCGTTGACCATCGCTCTCGGAAAGGCGATGGCCTCCGGATCGCCGCTCGCGCTCAACTGATCGATGGCGGGACCACCCGGATACCCGAGATCCATGAACCGGGCGACCTTGTCGAAGGCTTCGCCCGCCGCGTCGTCGACCGTGGCACCCAGCACCCGATAGTGCAGATGGTCTTCCATGAGAATGAGCATCGTGTGTCCACCGGAGACGAGGACGATGATGAGCGGCATCTCGAGATCGGGCTCTTCGAGGAACGCGGCGTAGAGGTGGGCCTCGAGATGATTGACCGCCACGAAGGGCACATCCCACACGAGCGCCATTGCCTTGGCTGCCGACACTCCGACAAGCAGTGCGCCGACGAGCCCCGGCCCGTGGGTGGCGGCGACCGCGTCGATTCCCGCGCTGGTGAGACCTGACCCGGCCAACGCTTCTTCGACGACCGGCATGATGGTCTCGACATGGGCACGACTCGCCACCTCGGGCACCACGCCGCCATACCTCGCATGAATCTCGACCTGGCTCGAGACGATGCTCGACCGGACGTCGGTCGCCTGCGCCACGACCGCGGCCGCGGTCTCATCGCAGCTGGTCTCGATGCCGAGAATGACGTCGCCGTTCATGTTCGTTCCCCTGCCGTCGGTTCCGAGAGCGCCGTGAGTTCTGCAAGTCGATCGGCGACCGCATCGCCATCGAGGTCGTGGAGCCACATCACGATTCCATCGTCGGGAGGGTCCTGGTAGTAGTTGCGCCGCATTCCAGCTGGACGAAACCCGAACCGGCCATAGAGGCGTTGAGGGCGCTGATCCGCGGCTCTGACCTCAAGCGTGGCCGCCCTCGACCCGTGCTCACGAGCGGCAGTGAGGAGCTGGACGAGCAACGCCGTCGCGATGCCCTCGCCCTCACGACCGGCGGCGGTTGCCACGGTTGTGACATGGACCTCCTCGAGCACAAACAGCAAGCCGGCATGACCGACGACCGCGTCGCCATCGACGGCGACGAGATGCAGTCGGTCGGCCGTGGCCAGTTCCTTGCGCCACGTAACGACCGACCATGGATTCGGGTAGGCGTCTTCGTCGATGGCCCGCACCGCCTCGATGTCACGGGGCGCCATCGGCGCGAGCAGGAGACTCATCGCGACGCTGCTTCCCATTTCGCCACGGCGTCGGGGCGGCGGAGGTAGAGCGGCAGCACGGTCGCCGCATCGACCGCGGCGTCGACACGACCGAGCGCAACTTCGAGAACAGCGTCGGGCAACGGGAGATGGGTCGCTTCGATATCGAGCAGCAGACCGTTGGCCGCGAATGCATCGGCATAGACCAATGCGCCATCGCCCACGACGCGAGTCGACTCGTTCGCGGCCACATCCTCGGCCGGCCCCACGGTCGGCTCGGTTCCGGACAAGGTGCCGTCGCTGTTCACCGTGAACGACGCGTGGAACACCTCACCCCGACGGGCATCGATCGCAACAACCATGTCGCCGCCGGCTCGGTTTGCGTGGGCGATCGCTTCGAGCGACGTCACCGTCAACATCGGCACGTCGAGCGTGTGGGCCATCGCCCGAGCGGTGGTGATCCCGACGCGAAGACCGGTGTAGAGCCCCGGACCGATGTCGACCGCGACCATGTCGATGTCGGTGATCGCCACCCCGGCCTGCGCCGCCAGAAACTCGATCTGGGGGGCGAGCGACTCCGCGTGGCGACGCCCCCGGGTGGAGTAGGTCGAGCCGATCACGCCGCCGGCCGTGCCGAGCGCGCAGCCCACGCACGACGTCGCCGACTCGATCGCGAGCACCAGCGGTGTCGTCATGCAGCCCACTCGGTGAGCTCAGCACGGAGGATGTCGAGGCGGTCAGACCAACGCGGACCGACTGCGGTGAACTCGAGGACGCGATCGTCGTCTCCGGCACCGAAGGTGATCCGCAGGTCCAGTCGATCGGCCGGGAGCGCCGGCAGAATCACGTCGCCCCACTCGATGAGGGTGACACCGTCATCGAGTAGCTCGACCAGCGCCAGGTCTTCCGCCTCTTCCAAGGCATCGATGCGATAGACGTCGAGATGGTTCACCACGAGCCGGCCGCGGTAGCGGTTCGCGAGCGTGAAGGTCGGACTGGTCACCGGTTCGTCCACGCCGAGCGCCGCACACATCCCTTGAGTGAAGGCGGTCTTGCCGGCCCCGAGGTCACCCACGAGCACCAGCAGGTCGCCGTCGACGATCAGCGGCGCGATCGCAGCCGCCATTGACTGGGTCGAGGCGGCCGACGCGGTCGTGTATCGGAGATCGGAGCCGGAATTCACCCCTCGATGCTACCGACCGACTCCCTCACGGCCTGCTCGACCGCCACGACCGCCATGAGACGGACGTCGTCGACATCGGCTTCGACCTTCCCGGTCGCTGCCGCAACGAACGCGTCGCCGTCGCTTCGCATGTGCGGCGGGGTCACCGCCCGAGCGAGCCCGTCGTGGGCGCCCTCCGCGATGAGCCGGCAGGAGACCTTGTCGAGGACCGCATTGGTGACGACCACGCCGATGACGGTGTTGGGTTCGAATGCTTCGCGATCCGGCCATTCGTCGAACGAGCCGTCGAGCACCGCAGCCGTCAGCCGGCCGTCGTCGATGTCGCCGGCCGCGTTGTTCGCCACGATCGCCGTAACCGTGAGCTCGCCGCGAGCCACGTTGACAATTCCGATACCGCCGCGAATCGCGTGCTCCGGTCCGCGCCACTTTCCGACCCTCGCTCCGGTGCCCGCGCCCACCGACCCGACCGCGGGATCGCTGTCGCTCGCACGAGCCGCGGCCAGACCGGCGGCGGCGTCGGGACGGACGGTTGCCGAGCCGACCGCAAGGTCGTAGAGCGACAACGCGACAACAATCGGCACCGCCCCCTGACCCGTCGGAAATCCGCGACCCTCTTCTTCGAGCGCGGCCATCACCCCATCGGCCGCCGCCAGGCCGAACGCCGATCCCCCGCTCAGCACCACCGCGTCGACCGCTCCGACCAAGCGGGTCGGATCGAGCAATGCGAACTCGCGACTGGCCGGGGCACCTCCCCTGACCTCGCCCGAGGCAGTCGTGTCAGCCGGGAAGCGGATCACGGTGCAGCCGGTGCGGGCCTCTTCGTCGGTCCAATGTCCGACCGTTACTCCTTCGACAGCAATCTCCACGGCTCGCACGCTAGTTCTCGCCACCGCTACCCGACTCGGCGAGCGCCGCCGCGGCACGGTCGTATCCGACGGCAACCTGCGGCCAGCAGAAGCGAGTCATCGACTCGGCAAGGCCGGCGATGGCCTCCCGCCGGGCGGGCAGTTCGGCCAAGGTCGCCGACAGCGCCCTCCGGAGTTCGCCGGACTCGTACAGCACGGCCGAGTGGTACTCGGCGGGGATGGTCTCGGGATAGGCCACGGCGTTCGGCAGGACGGGTACCGCACCCGCGCCCACCGCTTCGATCACGGCAAGGCCGAAAAACTCATTTCGAGCAGCCGAGACCACGATGTCGGCCTCGCCGAGGATGCGCTCGTAAGCGCCGCGCGGCTGGTGCCCGCGGGCAACCACCCGCTCGCCGAGTTGATCGAGCAGCGGGTTGATCTCGTCGGCGAGTCCTCCGCTGTCGTCGCCAATCATTGCGGCGCAAAACTGGCCTCCGTCGGCCGCGATTCGCAGCAGGGCGCGAACGACCGCAGCAACGTCCTTGTCGTGATGCCATCGCTGATTCGAGACGATCAACGGAGGTGACGATCGAGTCCCTGCGGCCGGGATGTCGACGCCGATGGGCAGCACCCGTATCTTCCCCGCCACCGACGCGAGCTCGCCGGCGTGGTCGTGATCAGGGACGTCCTCCAGAAACCTCGGCAGCGATGCGAGCAAGTCATCGCGGTGAAACGCCGAATTGCACCAGATCTCATCGGCCAACGTCAGGTTTCGCCAGGTGATCCAGGCCAGCCCGACATCGAGCGCCTCGTCGACTTGGCGCGGATAGGTGAGTTGGTTCTCGTGGAGATAGAGCGCGACCGGGACTCGGGCGTGGGTCCCTCGGAGACGAGCGAGGAGATCACCGAGATCGATCATGTCGGACACCACCAGCAGGTCGGGCATCGACTGCTGCGAGGCCGCGATGAGCGATGGCGCCAACGTTGCCGCCGATCCCCGCATACGCCACCGCCATGCGGCCGCGGGAAGGGTTTGAAGGCGAATCCGGTGCGCTGAATAGGAGGCCCAGCCCTCGGCCCATGCCTGGTGGGACCCCCCGAAGAACGGCTCGACGAGATCAATCGTGATCGTCACGACTCAGCGCAGCGCACGGAGATCAGCCAGGACCGCGGGAAGGAGATCGGCGACCTCGCCGGCGACCAACCCTGGTCCGAGGGTCGCCCCCGCCCGACCGTGGATGTGGGCCGCGATCGTTGCCGCGTCGACCGGGTCGTAGCCGAGCGCGAGCAGGCCGACGATGGCGCCGGCGAGCACGTCGCCGGTGCCCGCTGAGGCAAGTGCAGCGGTGCCGGATGTGACCACTCGCCCGCGACCATCGGGTCCGGCGATGACCGTCGTCGGGCCCTTGCGCACGACCGTTACCTCGTGCGCTTTCGCAAAGGCCTGGGTGGCGGCGATGCGATCGGTCTGATCGACGCCCGCGAGCCGACGCCACTCGCCATCGTGAGGTGTCAGCACCGTCGGGGCAGGACGCGACAACAGCAAGGGCACGAGGTCAGCCTGGAGCGCGCCTCCGTCCACGACCAACGGCCGTTCCTGTTTCGTGGCTTCCTTCAGCGTCGACACCGGCAGCGGACCCAGCCCTGGCCCGAAGAGGAGCGCTCGCACACGATCGTCGATCGACGCAAACGCCTCGCTCGACCAATCGTCGAGCGGTAGCGGCTGCCCGACCGACTCGAGTGGACCCTCGTCGCCGCGACCACCGGGCATCGCCAGCTGAACGATTCCGGCGCCGCAACGCTGAGCGGCGCGAGCGGCGAGCGACGCCGCGCCGGTCATCCCGGGCGAACCGCCCACGATCCGCACGCCCGAACGCCATTTGTGATCGTCGACCGGCTGTTCGGTCAGGAGCGCGGCGACATCGACATCCGACACCGCGTGGACGGTCACGGCGCCGGGGTCGAGTCCGATGTCGACGACCGAGATCGCTCCCGCGAGGCTGCGTCCCGGCTCGAGGACGAGTCCGGGCTTGAGCGCAACGAAGGTGACGGTCCGGTCGGCCGCCATCGGGGATCCGAGCAGCTGACCCGTCGAGCCGTCGACCCCCGACGGAATGTCGACGGCCAGCACCGGCTGATCCGGGTCGAGCGCAGGAGCCGAATACGGCCGACTGATCCCGTTGCCGAACGCGGCATCGATAACGAGGTCGACTCGAGGCACTGCCGCGGGCGAGTCGGTGGCTTCGAAGATGGTGACCCGCACGCCACGCCGGCGAAGTTCGCGAGCGGCGACTCGACCGTCGGCGCCGTTGTTGCCGGGGCCGGCGATCACGATGACGCGTCGACCATAGGTACCGCCGAGCATGACCACCGCCTCTCGAGCGACGGCGCGGCCGGCTCGGTCGACGAGCGATTCGAGATGATCGACCGCCGAAGCATCGATCTCCGCCATTCGGGCGGGCGTGACGACCGGGATCACGATTCCAGCGCGACGACCGTCGCCTGGGCGAGGTGATCGGTGTGGGAGATCGTCAGCAAGAACCGCTTGGCGCCGGCCGCGTCGGCCACGTCCGCCGCCGCCCCATGGAGCCGCAACTCCGGTCGGCCGTCTTCGTGCTTCACCACTTCGATGTCGGACAACGCCATCCCGCCGAGACCGAGCCCGAGAGACTTCAGCGTCGCCTCCTTCGCGGCGAACCGAGCAGCGAGGCGTGCGGTCGGGTCAGCGGCCTTGTCGGCGTAGGCGCGTTCATCCTCGCGAAACATGCGATCGGCGACTCCGGGGGTGCGCTGCAGGACCTCCCGAAAGCGGTCGATGTCGACGAGGTCAGTACCGATGCCGATCATTCCCGGACACTACCGGGGAAGCGGGAACCGAGGCTCAGCCGACGCGCCAGCGATCGGCCAACGCGTTGATCGGCAGCGTGAGAAGGTCCGCGACCTCCTGCTCGCCCAGAATGTCTTCTCGGAAGACCTCTTCGGTCTCCAGCACGGCATCGTGCAGCGCCGAGTAGCGGTTGCGGTAGCCCTGGAGCACGCCTCGGGCCGCACCCGGCGACAACTCGTCGGAGAACCGCACCTGGAGCAGCGTCATGCCGGTGGTGACGTTGTCCTTCAGCTCGGGCACGAAGATGAGCGAACGTCCGTCGCTCCGACCAAGCGCCACGAACACGCGACGTTCGAGCGCCACCTGGTGCTTGGTGCCCCGCAATGTGGGCGAGCGGTCGGTGCGAGACGGGATGCCTCGGCTGATGCCGCCGCGGTCGACCACCACTGCCGTCGCTTCGCCGCCACCGTCCTCGTCGAGTCCTTCGATGCGATAACGGGTGTGACCCAGAACCTCGGCGACGGCGGGGTCGAGATCGGCCAACGTGCGCAGCGATCGGTAGCTGAGACGATCCCGAGGCGCACCTGCCTCGAGGGCGGCCCGGGCGAGCGCGACGTCGAGGAGTGTCTCGTCGGATCGGGAGATGCCCACGGTGACCGTCTTCGCCTGGTGCTTGATCGCATCGATCGGGCGGGTCAGCTCCTCGATGCCGAGCGTGAGCGCCGCCGCGAGGTCGTCGAGGACGACCGCAGGCGTACCGACCTTGCCGTATTCGATCTGATACGACTCGAGCGGTGCCGAGCCGAGGGCGAACCTCAGGAGGGACGCGACCTTCACCGCGGTGCCGGCCTCCAGATGGCCGTTGTAGGCACCCGTTCGCACGCCATCGAAGAACGCCGCAGCTGTCCGCTCGAGCACCGGCTCGACCGCAGCGAGGGCTGCTTCACCGTTGACGTCGGTACGGGCCGCGACCTGTTCGATTGCACTGCGCGCCTCGCGCATGGGCATCGCTTGCGCGTCGATCGCCAGAGCGACCTCGTAGCCGAAGAGATGGCCGGCCATGGCGGAGAGAATGAACCCGAGCCGGGAATCCACCGCAGGCACCGGAAGAACGGCGAGCGCCGCATCGAAGCGGCCTTCGCCCTCATCGGCAATCACGATGGGGGCCGCCTTGTGCGCTCGGAAGATCGCGACCTCCTTCGCGACGTCGTCAGCTGTCGAGCCGGACAGCCCTGCCGCACACACGAGGATCAGGGGCTCGGACGAGAGATCGATGTGCTTCTTGTCTTCGGTGCTGTCGGCCGCGATCGACTTGTAGCAGAGCTCAGAAAGCTTGATCCGCACCTCTTGCGCGGCGATCCGGTTGCTGCCGTTGCCGACCAACGCCCAGTACCGGCGGCTGGGGGCGAACTGGCGAGCCGCCTCACCGATGATGTCGCGACGACCGATCACCGTCTCCATCGCTTCCGGAATGGTGGTGATCGCCTCGAGCAGAGAGCGGCGGTCGTCGGCCCCCTCATCCCCGAGAAGTTCGTCGGCCACCGCGATCGCGACCAGGAGACCAGCCGCAATCTGCGAATAGAACGCCTTGGTCGACGCCACCGACATCTCTACGTCGCGTCCGTCGGAGGTATAGAGCACGCCGTCGGCCCGATCGGTCAGATCGCTCCCCCGGCGGTTGACGATCGCGATCACCCGGGCGCCGCGATTTCGGACGATGTCGACGGTGCGGTTCGTGTCGGTGGTCGTGCCCGATTGGCTGACGGCGACGATGAGGGTGTCGGACATGTCGGCCCGCACGGAGAAGCCCGAGAGTTCGGTCGCGAGAATCGCCTGCGTCGACAGCCGACCATCGGGCACGAGGACGTTGAGCGCGGCGGCCAACGACTGCCCGGCGACCGCGGCCGTGCCCTGGCCGATCACGAGGACCCGGCTGATGGACCCGTCGGCAAGACCGGAACGCACGTCGGCCGGGATGATCTCGGGACCGAGGGAGACCTCGGGGCCTTCGGCGCCTTCGACGATCTTGCCGCGAAGGGTCTTGCGGAAAGAGGTCGGAGCCTCGCCGATCTCTTTCATCAGGTAGTGCGGGTGATCACCCCGGTCGATGTCGCGAGTGGTGATCTGGGCGATCGCGACCTCGTCGTCGCCGACCGGGAGGTCGGTGCCGTCGTAGGCCTTCCGAAGGATTCCCGAGAGGGAGCCGGCGGCGTCGCCGTCGAGCTCGATGATCTGGCCGCGACTGGCGTTGGGGTTTTCGGGGTTCCCGGGAGTCTCGCCATCCATGCGGATGTACTGCGCGGTCTCCTCGACGACGCCGTACGGCTCGCTGGCCACGATGTAGGCGTCCTCGGCGAGTCCGACGTAGAGCGCCTGGCCGCTTCCCCGCAGCGCGAGTTGGAGTCGGTCGGGCGCGCTGGCTGTTGCGGCCCCGATCGCGACCGAACCTTCGAAGGTTGCGACCGTGCGCCGGAATGCTTCGGCCGATTCGAGACCTTCACCGAGACGGCAGCTCATGAGGCTGGGAATGACCTTGGCGTCGGTCGTGATCGCGGGTGTGATCGTCACGCCCTCCTCGGCGATGAGATCTGCGAAATTGTCGACGTCTCCGTTGAGCGCGCCGACGACGTAGGGCCCGGTCGCGCCCACCAGCTCGCTGTTGAGCGGATGCGCGTTGGGCTCGCTGATGATGCCGATCGAGGCCCAGCGGGTGTGGCCGAGTACGAGCGTTCGCGCCGTGTCGTTCGCCAAGGCGGCACGGAGAAGTTCGTCTTCCGCGAACGCCTTGCGAATGACGGCGGTGTTGTCGCCGAGTTCACCGATCTCCGCCGCCGTCTTGTGCACGATGCTCAGCACCCCGTCGACAAGACGGACGCTGCCCGAGCCGAAGTTCGCGTCGTCGGATCGAGCCTCGATTGCCGCATGGACTGCCGGGTCGCTGAGATCGAGCGCGTGGTCATGGACCAGAAGGTGAAGCCCGGCCGAGTCGCGACCGCGGACCTCGAGCCGATCGATGGCGCTGAGGGCTTGATGAACCGAGAGGAACGCCTCGATCGCGCCTGTGCTCGTCGAGTCGCCGGCGAGCATCGACACAGTCCCGGCCGCCCGCAAGCGGTCGCGGGTGATCGCCCACACTCCGTCGCGGACGCGGATGAGTTCGTGGTTTCGGCGCTCGAGTTCGGCAGTCGGAAGAGCGGCGCCCTCTTCCATCGCGGCCTCGATCGACTCGACCTCGGTATGGATCTCGCCACAGTGGTGAGCGAGCGCGGGGGCGACCGCGCTGTCGTCAAGAAGCAGCCGCACGCCCGGGACGCCACGCAGCAGAGCATCGACCATGGCCAGCTCGTCGGCGGCACCTCGGAGCGCCTCGGTGAGATCGCTCGCGCTACGGAGCCCCGCGGCGAGTCCCGCGATCGGGTTGACGACGTCGGCGCCGGTGGGCGTCGGTCGAGTCGAGGGGCGCCGAACAACGGCGATGATCCCGCACATGCGTGTTTCTCCCGAAATAAGAAGGGCGTGTACCCGTCGGCCGCCCGAAGAGGGCAGTTTAGGGACCCTTTCAGTGAACCTTCGGTCAGCTCCCGATCGGGGGACCCCATGAAGCCGTGGGTACTAGCGTTGCCACATGGCAACGTTTCGCATGCTTGTGGCGATCGCGACCTACGCCGCGCTACTCGGTGCGATCACGAGCCGGATCCTCTCGCATGTCCGGCCCGATCTGTCGGCCTGGCCCCCTCCTGACGACGGCCGAGTCCTGCCCCTCGGCGTACGGGCGCTCGAACGGTGCTTCCTCGTCGCGCAGCCCCTGACACTGCTCCTCGCGGTCTCCGACTGGAGCGCAGTTGCGTTCCCCCTCGCTCTTCGCGTGTTCGGGGGCCTCGCCTTCTTCACCGGTGGTGCATGGGCCCTGTGGGGCGTGGGAGTCCTCGGGAACGACGCGACGATGGGCGAGTCCCGAGACCTGGAGGTTCGTGGTCCCTACCGCTTCAGCCGCAATCCGCAGTACAGCGCAACGATCGTGGTCGTTTCCGGCTTGACGCTCGCGGCCGCGTCATGGCTCGTCGCGGTGGCCGCGGTTGGAGTGACCGCCGTGATGATCACGCTCCCGTTCGCGGAAGAACCTTGGCTTCGAGCGCGTCTCGGCGAGGCCTACGATCGCTACTGCGCCGTCACGCCGAGGTTCGTCCCCCGGCCGCCGCGCTGAGTCGTCAGCCGAAGAGCGCCTCGACCGCAGCGACCAGGCCATCGGCCTCCATCTGGGCCTCGGAGTCGGTTTCGGCTTCGACCATCACTCGGATGAGTGGTTCGGTCCCCGACGGCCGAATCAAGACCCGACCGCGGCCCGCCATTCGCCCCATCGAGGCATCGATGAACGGCGCGAGGACGGCGTCGACATCATCCGGACGCTTCGCAACCCGCACGTTGCGAAGCGTCTGGGGTAGCCGGGTCATTGACGCTGCGGCCAGGTCCGCGAGCGACCGACCAGTACGGACGACGACGTCGAGGAGCTGCACCGCGCTGAGCACTCCGTCGCCGGTCGATGCCCGCTCGCGAAAGATCACGTGGCCGGACTGCTCGCCACCGAGGCTGTAGCCACCGGCATCGAGCGCTTCGAGCACGTACCGGTCGCCCACCTTCGTATCGATGATGTGGATGCCGGCCTCGTCCATGGACCGGCGGAAACCGAGGTTCGTCATAACGGTGACGACGACCGCATCGCCTGCGAGTACGCCTCTGGCGTGTCGATCGAGCGCGCAGATCGCGATGATCTGATCGCCATCGACAATCTCGCCCGCGCCGTCGACGGCAACGAGTCGATCGGCGTCGCCGTCGAAGGCGACGCCGAGATCAGCCCCGCGATCGCGGACCGCGGCCTGCAGCGATTCCGGGTGAGTCGATCCACAGCCGTCGTTGATGTTGCGGCCGTCGGGATCGTCGTGGATCACGGTCACTTGGGCTCCGAGGCGGCGGAAGACGTCTCCCGCAACGGTCGACGCGGCACCGTTGGCCGTGTCGGCGACGACACGGAGACCCGACAGCGACCGGCCGTCGAGGCTCGCGACGACTGCGGCGACATGGCGTTCGACAGCCTCTGCATGCCGGTCGTCACCCTCGCCGTCGGTCGGCGTGTCGCCGGCGGCGAGGAGTTCGTCGAAGCGGACCTGTATCCGGTCCTGCACATCGTCGCCGAGCTTCGAGCCACCCGGTGCGAAGAACTTGATCCCGTTGTCGTGCCACGGGTTGTGACTCGCCGACACCACTGCGCCGGCAACGTCCTCTTGTGCGCACCAGAGCGCCACCGCCGGTGTTGGCACCACGCCGAGGTCGACGGACCCTCCCCCCGCGGCGCGCACGCCCGCGTGCAGCGCGGCGGCAAGCGAGGGTCCCGATGCTCTTGTGTCTCGGCCGACCACCAGGCCGTCGGCGCCCAACACTTCCGCGCCGGCGCGCCCGAGGGCGGCCACCACGGAGGTGGTCAAGATGTCGCGGGCATCCGCTCGGATGCCATCAGTGCCGAAGCGCAGGCTCACAGCGTCTCCATCGGCCGGGAAAGTCCCCGCCGACAGTACCGGCCAGCCAATCGCGACTAGCGCTTGCTGTACTGAGGAGCCTTACGGGCCTTCTTGAGGCCGTACTTCTTGGACTCCTTCTTCCGCGGATCGCGGGTGAGGAATCCGGCGGCCTTCAGGGTCGGCCGATGCTCTTCGTCGAGCTCGAGGATCGCACGGGCGATGCCGAGGCGCAGGGCGCCGGCCTGGCCGGTCGTGCCGCCACCGTGGATGCTGGCGTCGACGTCGTAGGCCTCGCTGAGTTCAACGATTGCCAGCGGCTGGATCGCGTTCTGACGGTGGGTCCGCGACGGGAAGTAGTCGTCGAGCGGGAGGCCGTTGACCATCACAACGCCAGTGCCGGGACGCAGACGAACACGAGCGACGGCGCGCTTGCGGCGGCCAGTGGTTTGGGTGAGAGGTGCGGTCATCGAAAGGTTCCTCGTCAGGCCCGCGGACGCGCCACGGCGTGGGCGATCTCGAGCGGCTGGGGGTTCTGGGCGGAGTGCGGGTGCGTCGGGCCGGCGTAGACCTTCAGCTTCTTGAGCTGCGCGCGACCGAGGCGATTCTTGGGAATCATGCCTTTGATCGTGTCTTGCACGGCCTGTTCGGGCTTGCGGGCCATCTTGTGTGCGTAGGTCTCGCTTTTGAGACCACCCGGGTAGCCGGAGTGGCGGTGGACGAGCTTCTTCTCGGCCTTGCCTGCCGTGAGGACGACCTTGTCGGCGTTGATGATGATCACGTGATCGCCGGTATCGAGGTTGGGTGTGTAGATCGCCTTGTGCTTGCCGCGCAGGATATTGGCGACTTCGGTGGCGAGCCGGCCGAGGACGAGCCCTTCGGCATCGACGACGTGCCAGGAGCGGGTGATCTCGCTGAGCTTGATTGAGGTGGTGGACACGGAGTCTCCGAGACTGGAATCCGACAATTCGGATAGGACCGTTCAAGGCTATGGGGCGCGGCGGGCAACGACAAACGTCGATGCCCGCGAATACGCGGAATCGTGCCTATTTCTGCGGGTCGTAGTGCGCTTCCCACAGCACCAGGCCTGTCGGTGGAGCCGGGCTCGGCGCCGCGGCTCGGTCGAGCGACCGGAGAACCTCCCCCACGTTCGCAACTTCGCGACGCCCTAGCCCGACCGCGACGAACATCCCGACGAGGCTCCGGACCATCTGATGGGTGAAGGCATTTGCGTTGATCTCGAAGCGAACGATGTCGCCATGGCGCGACCACTCGGCCGTGCGCACCCTTCGCAGAAACGTCTCCGTCGGGCGTGACTTGTTGCGTTTGCTGAACGCCGAGAAGTCGTGCAACCCGATGATCTCGGCACTGGCTTCGTTCATCGAGGCCAGGTCGAGCATCTCGACGACGTGCCACGTGACGGTGCGAATGAGCGGATCGCCGACCGGCCGATTGAGGATCTCGTAGCGGTAGGTGCGCCCGGTGCAGCTCAAGCGAGCATCGAACGACGGTGGCGCCTCCTCGATTCGGTCGATCGCCATCTCGGGGCCGAGCTTGCGGTTCAGCGCTCTCCCGAGCGCGTGCGCGTCGAAATGCGAACCGTCGGCGTCGAGGGTGATCACCTGACCCTTGGCATGGACTCCGCGGTCGGTTCGCCCCGCGCACGTGAGCTTGACCGGGTGGCGCAACGACTCGGTCAGAGCGGCTTCGAGGGCGCCTTCGATCGTCGGGGCCTCGGGGTTCTTCATGAATCCCGAGTAGTCGCTTCCGTCGTAGGCGACTCGCATACGGATGCGTACGAAGCCGTCCGGGGGCGGCGGTGAGGTCCGTTCCGTCATCCCTGAAGCGTAGGGCTGCGGGCTGATCAGGCGGACCCGCGCTCTCCGACAAGCCTGCGCTCCACGAACCCCTCCCGACCGTCCATGGTTCGCACGCCAAACCAATCGGTGGAACTCAGGTCATCGATCATCAAGACCCGCCCGCCCTCGAGGCGAGGGAGGGTGACCGCTTCTTCGTCTGGTTGCGCCCGCCACGTGGCTCCATCAGCGGGAACGACGGCGGTTGGCTCGTCGGACGCGAGCAGATCCGCCTCGTCACGGACGAGGGAGTAGAACGTCCAGAACTCGTCGAACTTCGGATCGTTGCGCATGACGGGCGCGAGCAGATCGCGCGCTCGGGCGGGGTCGCCGGAGGTGCTCGCTGCTCGTGCCGCGATGATGCGCATCCCCACGAGCTTGCCATCGGGGTCGTCGGCCAGGGCCCGATCGAAGTGCTCGGCCGCACCCGCCAGGTCACCTGTGGATCGCAGCGCGAGGGCCACCATCGCCGCCGCCTCGGGAAGCGCGGGCGCCCACACTTGGGCGAGGATCGCATAGTGCGCGGCACGCTCGACCATCCCCAGCGAGTCGGCTTCCTGCGATGCGACCAGAGCCAGTCGAGCAATCGACGGACCCAACCGAGCGGCGGTCTCGTCATCGGCGGATCCGACAACGAGATCGACCTCATCGACCAACAGGTCGATCCGGGTCCGGCCGCCCCCACGAATGTGGGCCACCTGATCGGCGCGCACGGGAAAGCGACGATGCTGCAGTCGCAAGGCCGCTGCGGTCGTCGGCTCGAGTTCGAGTACCGAGTACGTCTGTTCCGTAGTCATCCGACGCCCTTTCCCTTCTCGATCATTTCGAGGTAGGCGCCCATCTCGTCGGCGAACTTCGACGGCGAGGTTTTCATGTCGTAGAGGAGTCGTTCGGCCTCGACTGGCGACAAGCTGGGTTTCACGGGTGGTTTCGGGTTGACGCGGGCAAGTATGTCGAAGGAATCCTGCAACCGCTTCGGCATGACCAGGGGTTTCTGATTCGCGGCCAGCCGCAAGCTGTTCGCCTTCTCGAAGCGGGGCACGACCTGGTTCCCGAACTGTTTCGATGTCTGGCGCATGCCCTCGGCCACGAAGCTCTCGACGATCTCGGCTTCGGTCACATTGCGGCCGGCCGTCTTCGACGCCTCGGCCACTCGCTGCTGCATCCAATGCTCGCCCTTGTAGCGCATGGCGAGACGGATCTGATTCGGATCTTGGAGCTTCCCGCCCGGGTTGTAGAGGATTGTGTCGAGGTCGGTGTACGACTCCAGGTGAAGTCCGCTGGTGATCTCGTGGTCGAGTCGTTGCGCAAGATACTTGGGGTCGTCGGGCAGGCCGAGAGCACTAGCGTCGTCGGCCACGTTGGAATGAAGGGCACTTTCGTAGATCGGCCGGAGATCCTCATGCGGAACGTCGTCAACACGCGATGAACCGGCTCGACGCAGACGAGCCGTGAAGTCGCGGTCGGCACCGACCTTTGGGATGCTGGAGGGATTGGTCGGCGAGGCGAGGTGTATCTGGTTGCCGAAGCGGTCCTGGTAAATCGTGATTGTCAGGTCCGGCGTGCCGTCGGGCTTCGTCAGATGGCCGATATCGGTCATCGTGTCGGCGTCGAACCCCGTCCGGCGGGCGAGCGCACGAACGACGTCATCATCGACGGGCCGAAGAACCGACGTCTGCATCAGATCGTTGTAGGCCCCTTTGGTGGCGTTGGAGCGATAGTTGATCTCCTGTAGCGCTCGCTTGTCGCCCTGCACATCGAGCATCGCTCGGCGGGCGCGAACCTCGGCGGCCGCGATGTCTTCGGCGTTGCCGGCGGCTCGGGCACGAGCCAGGTCCTCGAGCGCCGACTCGAACTTGTCGACGCGTCTCGATGCATTCGCCTGCAGCGAAGCCCAAGCCGCCCGGCGCTCGTCGAATGCGTCCCCGGTGAGGCGACCGGGGCGGCCATCGACCTGCGCCAGGAAGGTCTCCACCTCGCTGTTTCGTGCGGCCCGACCGACGTCTGCCGCATCCTCGAGCCGCTCCCCGGCGCGGGTCGCCCGGCCAACCTCAGCGGCCTCGTCGATCAGGCCGGTGCCGCCGGAGCCGGAGCCCCATGTCGCCCAGGTGACGAAGATCTCTGCGGCAAAGCTGCCATAGCTTTCCAAACGCTCGGCCAGTGGCTTGTCGGGATCGGCGGACGCGGCGAGACGGTCCAGTCCGGTCAGCGCTTGGAAGATCGTGCCGGCGTTGTCCCACACGAATCCCGCCGCGTCTGCGGTGCCGCCCGTGATCGAGTCCATGCCCTCGACGAGGTGGTCGTAGGCCTCGTCCACGCCGAAGACGAGCCCGGTGGCGTCGCGGAGCGTGCCGACGAACGTCTCGGGTATGCCCTCGGTGACACCCCAGTGGATCGCATCCCAGGCGGCTTCGCTGTTGACGGCACCGTGGATCGCGTCGAGCGCGCCCCGAATCGAGATGCCCATCCCCCGAGCCGCTTGATAGAGAGGGTTGTCCTCGAGGGTGATCGGCCACCCGCTTTCGGTGAAATCGAAGTGGCCGAGTTCGTAGAAGTCGTTCAGGACGCCAGACCCGAAATCGGATCCGAATTCCGTGAGCCAGTTGATCGGATTGTCCCAGTACTCCTGATCGGCCTGGACATCGGCGAGGCGCTCGGCCCGCTCCTCGGCCTCGGCCTCGGCGATTGCCTCGTTCTCGATGGCGATCAACGCCTCGTCGTGCTCCTGTATCTCGGCGGCACGCTCGGCCCGCTCCTCCGCCAGCCGATCCTGGGTCTCGTCGCTCCGTTGGCCGCGGTCGAGGGCTTCCAGTCGATCCCGCTCCGCAGGGGTCACCATGACAAACCCGCCAGGCGGGAGCGGGTTGCCGTCTTCGTCGAGACCGTTGTCGACACGGGGGTCCCACGTTGACACCCGTTCGGGCGCCGGCTTCTCCGGCTCCGGCGGCTTCTCGGAGGCCGCATCCGGCTCGGGCGGTGGGGCGCGGTCGTCCAGCAGGCGATCGAGACCTTGCCGACCACCCGACCGGAACGCATCGGCAATCTCCGTCGCTGTGGCCCCGGACTCGGCGATGCCGAGTCCCAGAACTCCGGCGGCGCCGAGGAGGCCGACCAACGCGGCCAGGGCAGCATTGCGTGCGTCGGGGTCGACCCGATCCCCGATCGCCAACTCGACGAGGTCGCTATCGATGCCGAGGGCGGTGGCGTCGTCCTCGAATGCGAGATCGTCGACCAGCTCAGGCGCTGTGGTCGAGGTCGGCGTCAGCTGCTCGGCGTCGTCGGGCACGCCGGAAGCTGCGCCGTCGATGAATTCGACGGTCGCATCGTGGAAGGAGCCCAAGACTCGAGCGACCTCGGGCGACTCCGGCGAACAATGGTGACAGTTGTACCAATAGGTCGCCCACGGCACCGCCGCTCGGATCGTGACATTGGGACCGTCGAAGCTCGAGTTGTCGACATAGACCCACACCCAGCTTCCGGCATCGTCGATCTGATGCAGCGAGATCAGCTCGCACTGAGCGGCCGGGTCGATTTCCAGCACTTGACCAGCATCGTTCGTCTCGCAACGATCATCCGGCGCGATCGCGGCGGGGCGAGCCACGTCTCGCAGCGCGGTGTCGTCACCCCAGACGGTCCGCGTCTCCGGCGTGTTGTACTCGAACGCGAACTCCGACCGGGTTGCGCCACGGGCCCCTGAGCCCAATTGGACGGGACTCGAGAACGAGCCGGCGCGGCACCACTCTTTGTGCGGATCGGTGAACAGTTGGCCGAGAGTCTGTACGGCCTCAGGCTGGAACTCGTCGGACGCGAGCGCCGGAAGCAGCTCGGCTCGGGTCGGACACATCGTCTGACCGGGACCCTCACCGGCCAACTGGAGTGCGTTCTCTGCCGTGAAATCCTCCAGATCGCACGGGGCCGCAAACACAAGTGACCGAGCCGAGTCGTCGAGGCGCTCGTCGACACCATCCTTGGTGAAGAGCGGCAGCGTCGCCTCCTCGTCGAAGTAGCCGCGAGCATGGGTACCCCCGACGGCTCGATGACACGCATCGTCTGGTTCCCCACCGAACGAGCCGCCTTCGTCGAAGGGCACACCGGACTGGGCGGCGCGGGTGACGAACCCGCCGCTGACGAAGTCGCCGATCGGCTCGATGTTCTCGAGCGGCCCCTGCGCCACCCACTCATCAGATCGTGTCTCGGTGAAGATTCGCGTACCCGTCGCGTCGTAATCGACGGAACAGCACAAACCTTCATCGTCGAGGGCGAACGTGAAGGCCTCGTCGACGAGATACTCAGTGCCGTTGGACTCCCACTCGACGCTTCGGCTGATGTCGGCGGGAGGCGTGTCGAGGCCGCGCGGAACAGCGAGTGTCGTGAACGGCTTTCCCGCCAACCAGAACAGCCCGCCGTTGAACTCGATCTCGTCCCAGGGGACCATGTCGATCAACAGCTCTGTGGCCGCGCACCGTTCGCCGGGCCGGTTCTTGGTGCAGCTCGTCACCTCGGCCGGTTGATCGTCATCACTTTCCTGGGCCTCGGTCTGGGGAGCGAGCGCGACGGAGAATGCGACGACAGCGCCACCGACCAGGAGGGCGACCATCGCACCTCGAATCTGGCGCGCCTGCGCGAGCTTGGGCTGGCGGCCGGCAATCAGCCCCGCCGTGACCGCGGCCGACAGGAAGGACAGCGCAACTCCGAGGGAGACGACACCGGTGCGGTTGGCCAAACCCGCGACCTGCGTGGCAATCAGGCCCGAGGCGAACGCCAGGATCGCGATGACCCCGCGTTTGGCCAGAATCTTGTCGCCGTCGACGCGGACGGAGAGGTTGCGGCCCTGCAGCCAGCCGAGCAGGATGCCGCCGCCAACCGCGGACACGACAGCCCACAGCGGCGCGGCGCGGGAGAAGATCATCATCGAGAGGACGGCAACGCCGACGACGATCACGATGCGGGCAGCATCAAGCCGCGGCCGCACTCTTGTCTCCCGCCGGATCAGGATCAACGCCACGGCGAGGCCGACAAGCGACAGAACGAGCCCGAGGATGGCGGCGAGTTTCAGCACCGTCGAAAAGCGTCCTCCCGTCACTTCCCCGGCAACCGCGCCGGGAGCACCGGCGAGCGCAGCCCCGTCGGTCGTGCCTGCGGGACTTCCGGCCAGCGGTGCGCCTCCCCAAGGCGGGACCGGCGCATCGAGTCGGTCCGGCGCGTAGACCGACGCCAGATACGGCGGGATATCGGTCCACGTGGGAACGACGCCGCCATCCGGGCAGGGCGCGCTCTGTTCGAGCACTTGCTCGCGGAGCTGCGACGCCGCGGCCACGAACGGGCCCGTATCGAGTGCCACACCGGTGCCGGGATCGACGAACCAACGGACTTCGGCCGCCGTGCCGTCACCGCCGACGATGCCCAGCGTGTCGATCGGCGATTCGCCGAAGTCCTCACAGGTGGAGAGCTTGGCCGCGTCGCTACTGCGCTCGGTCGCCCACCGGACATTGAGGCTCGCCGTCCCCAGCGAATCGCCTGTCGCCTGATACGCGCAGGCCCCGGTCAGTAGATCGACGGGGCTCGGGACATTCGTGAGCTCGGCCTCGTGACCCGCGATGACCGGGCAAGTGATGGCTGCCGGGGAGAGCTGACACGCCAGCGCGTAGTCACTGAGTCGCCGGGCGAGCCGCTCAATGCGTTCTTCGATCGCGTCGACGAGCCCTGGGTGGTCATCAAGCGATGACTGACCCACCTGGTAGTGACCCGAAATCGCAATATCGTCGTCGAGCAGCCCCAGGTCGATTCGCTGGCGAGTCAGGTTGGTCCGGTCTTCGGCCGGCTCGGCGATGCACTGACGAGGGTTCGGTTCAGCCCGGTAGCTGAACGTGACGCCGATCTTGAGTATGCGGCTCAGGTCCGGGTCGAGATACTCGCAGTCGACGGTGATCTCAGTCGGCGGCACCCTCACCCGAACACCCGCGTCGTCCAATGTGGTGCGCGATCCCATCTGCGGCGGGCGATTGTCGTTGCGCACGACGTCGTCCACGTCGAGCCTTGGGCAAACGACGTCGTCGATGACGGCCGTCATTTCCGTGAACTCGGCTGTGTCGATCGGATCTTCGTCTTGCGCCCCGGCGACACTCACGCTCGAAGCGAGACAGACGACAAGGCCAGCCAGGAGAGCAGGGATGACGCGGGACGGTCGAAGCACTCTCATCGAAGATGAAGTGTTCGATCCGGTGTCTGAGCGCGCCCCCACGAGGCGATTATGGCGCTAATCGGGTTCTGTCACCCGACGAACGACAATTACGGCTCGGGGCGGCGACGGCACCGCGAAGATTGAGGGCCGCCGAAAACGGCGAACGCCCCGCCGGTTTCCCGGACGGGGCGTTCGTTCAGCGTGCTGAGTTGGGACAGGTGTCTGACCCCGGCAGTGCTCGTTGTTAGACGAACTCGATCCGGGCCATTTCGGCGTTGTCGCCGGAACGGTTGTCGAGCTTGATGATGCGGAGGTAACCGCCCTGACGATCCTCGTAGCGGGGACCGATCTCGTCGAACAGCTTCGAGGCCATCTCGCGATCGCCGAGGAAGCTCACGACCTGGCGATGATTGTGCACGCCACCCTTGCGGGCCTTCGTGATCATCTTCTCGGCAATGGGACGCATTGCCTTGGCCTTCGCGGCCGTGGTGGTGATGCCCTCAGCAGCGATGAGCGATGCGACCAGGTTGGCCATCATCAGCTTCTGGTGCTGAGCGCTGCCGCCGAAGTTGCGGCTCTTGCGTGGTGTTGCGGGCATGTCAGTCTCGGTTTCTCAGTCTCTATTGCGCAGGGTGAGGCCGCGCTCGTCGAGCTTGGCAATGACCTCGTCGAGGCTCTTCTGACCGAAGTTGGTGATGGCCAGAAGATCGTCTTCGCTCTTGAGCAGCAGTTCGCCGACGGTGTTGACCTGGGCGCGCTTGAGGCAGTTGCGAGGACGCTCGGAGAGTTCGAGGTCTTCGATGGGCAGATCCATGTCGGGACCACCGGTCGCGACCTGAATGGCTTCGCCGAGCTCGAGGCCCTGCGGCTCATCGCTCATTTCCTCGACCAGCTGGACGAGGGCTCGCAGCGTGCCGCCGGCGGAAGCCAGGGCGTCGCGAGGAGTGATGGAACCGTCGGTCTCGATCTCGAGGACAAGACGATCGAAGTCGGTGGACTGCTCGACGCGGGTCGGCTCGACAACGAACGACACCCGACGCACGGGTGAGTAGATCGAGTCGACCGGGATCACGCCGATGGTCGTGCTGGTGTTGTTCTTGTCGGCCGAGACATAGCCACGACCGGTCTGCACGGTGATGTCGACCGCGAGACGACCCTTGCCATTGATGTTGGCGAGGCCGAGGTCGCCGTTGAGCACCTCGACGTCGGGGTGCGGCTGGATGTCTCCGGCAGAAACCTCGCTCGGGCCGCGCGAGTCGAGCCGCAGAGTGACCGGCTCCTCGCTGTGGACCGCGAGGACAAGGTCCTTGAGGTTCAGGATGATGTCGGTGACGTCCTCGGCGACACCGGTGATGGTGTCGAACTCGTGGAGGGCATCGTCGAAACGAACCTGGGTGACGGCGGCGCCAGGAATCGACGACAACAGTGTGCGTCGAATCGAGTTACCGATGGTGTGGCCGAAACCGGGCTCGAGTGGGCCGATGGCGAACCTTTGCAGGTTGCCTTCCGGCTCATCGATGGCTTCAACAGTGGGACGCTGAATGACGAGCATCGTGGACCTCGGCTACTTCGAGTACAGCTCAACGATGAGCTGTTCGCGGACGGGAATGTCGATCTGCTCACGAATCGGGAGCTCACGGACGGTGATCTGGAAGTCTTCGCCGGTCTCGAGCCACGCCGGGGGCGTGCGATCGAGGACGTCGGAGTTCCATTGAACAACCGTGAAGTCACGAGCCTTCGTGCGAAGCTCGATGACGTCACCCTTGCGCACGCGGTAGCTCGGGATGGTGACCCGGCGACCGTTGACATTGACGTGCCCATGGTTGACGAATTGACGCGACTGCGGGCGGGTGGCACCCCAGCCGGCGCGGTACACCACGTTGTCGAGACGAAGCTCGAGGAAACGAAGCATGTTGTCGCCGGTGACGCCCTGACGGCGGCTGGACTCGGCGAAGAGATTGCGGAACTGACGCTCGGTCAGGCCGTAGGTGAAGCGAGCCTTCTGCTTCTCCTGCAGCTGCATGAGGTACTCGGAGACCGAACCGCGACGACGCGAACGGCCGTGCTCGCCGGGCGGGTACGGGCGCTTGTCGAGGGCGACGGTCTCGCCCTTCGTGCCCCAGATGTTGGTGCCGAGTCGACGCGAGACGCGCGCCCTCGGACCGGTGTAACGCGACATTTCAGACCCTCCGCCGCTTGACGAGGCGACAACCGTTGTGCGGAATCGGCGTGACGTCCTTGATACCCGTCACTTCGATGCCGGCATTTTGAATCGAGCGGATCGCGGTCTCTCGGCCGGAGCCGGGACCCTTCACCTGCACGTCGACCTTGCGGACGCCATGCTCCATCGCTCGGCGGGCAGCCTGTTCGGCCGCCATCTGCGCCGCGAACGGCGTGGACTTGCGCGAACCCTTGAAGCCGACGTTGCCCGCCGACGCCCAGGCGATGATGTCGCCCTGCTGGTCCGAGATCGCGATGATCGTGTTGTTGAAGGAGCTCTTGATGTGAGCGATCCCGTGCGTGACGTTCTTGCGTTCACGCTTGCGCGGTCGACGACCGCCGGCGGCTGGAGTGGCCATTACTTCACGACCTTCTTCTTGCCGGCAACAGTCTTCTTGGGACCCTTGCGCGTGCGGGCGTTTGTGTGGGTGCGCTGGCCGCGAACCGGGAGGCCACGACGGTGACGCAGCCCCTGGTAGCAACCGATTTCCATCTTGCGCTTGATGTCTTGGCTGACCTCACGGCGGAGGTCGCCCTCGACCTGGAGGTCGGACTCGATGTAGGCGCGGATCTTGGCGACTTCGTCGTCCGTGAGATCCCGCACTCGAGTGATGGGTTCGATGTCGGCTGCCTCGCACACGTGGAGTGCAGTGGTGCGGCCGATGCCGTAGATGTATGTCAGCGAGATCCCTACCTGCTTTTCGCGGGGGATGTCGACGCCGCTAATGCGTGCCATTTCAGCCTTGCCTCTGCTTGTGACGCGGGTTTTCGCAGATGACCATGACGCGGCCATGGCGACGAATCACCTTGCACTTGTCACAGATCTTCTTGACGCTTGGTCGAACCTTCATTGAGAGCTACTTGTACCTGTAGGTGATACGGCCTCGTTGGAGGTCGTAAGGGGTGAGTTCCACCTGGACGCGGTCGCCCGGGAGGATGCGGATGTAGTGCATGCGCATTTTGCCGCTGATATGCGCGAGGACCTCAGGACCGTTCTCCAAATCCACACGAAACATGGCGTTGGGAAGCGACTCCGTGACGGTGCCCTCTAGGACAATCGCATCTTCCTTGGGTTTTGCGATGGGGAAACCTCCTGAAAACGTGGAGCCGGTTGCTCGCACGCGGAATGACCTGGATCGCCCAGGTCAGTGGACTACGCTACCGGACGCGCGGTGGGCGACCAACCCGTCGCGGCACTCACTGCCGCGCCGAATCGACCGCGGCGGCGAGCCGGGCGAAGACTTCGTCTTCGGACCCGACACCATCGACCGTCGCAAGAAGGTCTCGGGTGCCGAACCAGTCGAGAAGTGGGGCCGTCTGCTCTTCATAGAGGGACAAACGACGTTCGATCGCTTCGGGCGTGTCGTCTTCACGCTGGCGGGCCAGCATGCGGTCGGTCACGATTTCCACGGGTACTTCGAGATTGATCGCCAAATCGAGCGGCACGCCATGATCGGCGCAGATCTGTTCGAGGGCATCGGCTTGGTCGGACGTGCGAGGAAAGCCGTCGAGCAGGACGCCGTTGGCGGTGATGTCGTCGGCCCCCAGACGCTCGGCAACGATGCCGTTCATGATGTCGTCGCCGACGAGACCGCCACTGGCCATGACGGCTTCCGCCTCCATGCCCAGCTCCGTACCCGCCGCAACCGCGGCGCGCAGCATGTCGCCGGTGGAGACATGGATGCAGCCATAGGATTCGGCGATTCGAAGTGCTTGGGTGCCTTTTCCTGAGCCCTGTCGGCCAAGGATCACCAGTCGAGGTGCAGCCATCTACTTCAGGAAGCCTTCGTAGTTGCGCATCATCAGCTGACTGTCGATCTGCTTCATCGTCTCCAGGGCGACGCCCGACGCGATGAGCAGGGAAATGCCGCCGAAGGCGAACCCGCCCGCACCGCCACCGTGACCGGTGCCGGAGGTGTTGAGCGTGTTGTTGATCAGAATCGAAGGAATGAGAGCAACGCCGGCGATGAAGAGCGCGCCCGGGAAGGTGATGCGACTCAGAATGCGGGCGAGATAGCGCTCGGTCTGCGGACCCGGGCGGATGCCGGGAATGAAGCCACCCTGCTTGCGGATCGTGTCGGCCTGCTTGGCGGGGTCGAAGCTGATGGCCGTGTAGAAGTAGGCGAACCCGACGATCAGGAGACCGAAGAACACCAGGTAGGTGACGGCGGCCGGGTTGGCGAGATTGTTGTCGACCCAGCTTTGCACGCTGCCGCCCCAGCCCTCATCGGGCAGTGCCACCGCGATCAGGTTCGGCAGGTACAGAACCGAACTGGCGAAGATGATCGGGATGACGCCGGACTGGTTGACCTTGAGCGGGATGTAGGTGGACTGGCCGCCGTACATACGGCGCCCGACCACACGCTTGGCGAACTGCACCGGGATTCGGCGCTGGCCCTGCTCCACGAAGACGATCGCGACGAGGAGCATGACGGCGACGGCAATCAGGGCGATCAATGCCACGTTGCCGTTCTCGGCCTGGACGAGTGTGCCCTGGGCGGGAAGCGTGGAGACCACGCTCGTGAAGATCAGCAGCGACATGCCGTTGCCGATGCCCCGCTGGGTGATGAGCTCACCCATCCACATCAGCAGCGCAGTGCCGCTCGTGAGGGTGAGAACCACGACGAAGACCGTCCACGCGCTGAACTTCGGGAGCAGGTCGACTTGTCCGACGAGCCCACCGTTGTGGAAGAGGAATGCGAACGACGTGGACTGCACGACCGCGATGGAGATGGTGAGGTAGCGCGTCCACTGCGTGATCTTGCGCTGACCAACAGCACCCTGCTGCTGCCACTGTTCGATCTTCGGAATCACGACGCCGAGGATCTGCATGATGATCGACGAGGTGATGTAGGGCATGATCCCCAGCGCGAAGATCGCGAACTGGGTGAGCGCGCCGCCCGAGAACAGCTGGATGTAGCCGAGAATGCCGCCCGAGTTGGCCTGATCGCGTAGATCCTGCACGGCCTCGATGTCGACACCCGGCGCGGGAATGAACGACCCGAGTCGATACAGCCCGATCATGGCCAGGGTGAAAATGATCTTGTTCCGCAGGTCGGCGACCCGGAACATGTTCAATACCCGCGACAGCACGGCTCTCTCCCTCCCCGACGGGGAAATCAGCGATTGGTGTGTTGGTTGAAGCTGCCGTGCGGGGGACGGCGATCGCCCCACGGGAGCGGCAGCGTTTCGACACTACCCCCGGCGGCAGTGATAGCTGCCTCCGCGGACTTCGAGAAGCCGTGGGCTTTCACGGTGAGCGACTTGGTCACTTCGCCGCGTCCCAGGACCTTCAAAAGCGCGCCCTTCGAGATGAGGCCGCGCTCGAGAAGAATCTCCGGGGAGATCTCGGTGAGGCCGCTCTCTTCGAGGGTGTCGAGGTTGATGCCCTGGTACTCGACCCGGAACGGGTTGGTGAAGCCGCGGAGCTTGGGGATGCGCTGCAGGAGCGGCATCTGGCCACCCTCGAAGCCGATCGGGACGGTGTTGCGGGCGCGCTGACCCTTGGTGCCACGGCCGGCAGTCTTGCCGCCCTTGCCACCGATACCGCGAGCCTTGCGCTTGCCACGCTTGTTCGAGCCCTCAGGGGGCTGCAGATCATGAAGCTTGATCATGAGTCGACCTCTTCTACTCGGACCAGGTGGGGAACCCGAGCGATCATGCCGCGGATCTCCGGCCGGTCGTCGAGTGTGTTGCTCTTGCCGATGCCGCGCAAGCCGAGGGCTCGCAGCGAACCGCGCTGCTTCGGCTTGGTGCCGATGGAAGAGCGAATCTGGGTGACCTTGATGGACGCCATCACGAGACCTCAGTGGCCGCCGGAGCGACCGGACCGCGCTCGCTCTCCTGGTAGGCAGCCCAGAGGCCGGCCGGCAGGAACTCTTCCGGGTCGAGACCACGAAGACGAGCGATTTCGTCGGGACGACGCAGGCCCATCAGGCCGTTGATCGTCGCACGGGCGACATTGATGTGGTTGGCAGAGCCCAACGACTTGCACAGCACGTCGTGGATCCCGGCCTCTTCGAGGATGGCGCGAGCAGCGCCACCGGCGATCACACCGGTACCGGGGGCGGCGGGCTTCAGCATGACGCGACCCGCACCCATCTCGCCGATGATCTCGTGCACGATGGTCGAACCGGCCATCGGAACCGCAAACAGGTTCCGACGGGCCTCTTCGGTGCCCTTCTGGATTGCCAGCGGGACTTCCTTGGCCTTGCCGTAGCCGAGGCCGACCTTGCCGGCGCCGTCGCCGATCACCACGAGCGCGGTGAAGGAGAAACGACGACCGCCCTTGACGACCTTGGCGACGCGGTTGATGTTGATGACCCGCGACTCGCGCAGACCCTCGCCACCATCGCGGGGATTCGGCTCACGTTCTCTACGTTCGTATGCCATTAGAACTTCAGTCCTCCCTCGCGGGCTGCGTCGGCAAGCGCCGCAACCCGGCCGTGGTAGCGGAAGCCACCACGATCGAATACCACCGTATCGACGCCGGCCGCCTTGGCCCGCTCCGCGAGGAGCGCGCCACACTTGCCGGCCGCTTCGGCGTTGCCGTTGTTGGCAGCGCGAAGGTCCTTCTCGGTGGTGGATGCCGCAGCAAGGGTGACGCCCGTGAGGTCGTCGATCACCTGTGCGGAGATGTGCTTGTTGGACCGGAATACGGCGAGACGAGGCTGTGTGGCGGTGCCACGCATCGTCTTGCGGATCCGGTAGTGGCGGCGCAGCCGATCGCTGCGACGCTTCTTCGCGGTGTAGGCCATTACTTGGCCGCCTTTCCGGCCTTGCGAATCACGCGCTCATCCACGTAGCGAATGCCCTTGCCCTTGTAGGGCTCCGGCTTGCGCCACTTGCGAATGTCGGCGGCAACCTGGCCGACCAGCTGCTTGTCGATCCCCTTCACGAAGATCTGCGTCTGGACGGGGACGTCGAATTCAATGCCCTCGGGGGCCTGAATGTTGACGGGATGGCTGAAGCCGAGCGCGAGCTCGAGGGCGTCGGTGCCCTTGGCGGTGGCACGGTAGCCAACGCCCTGAATCTGGAGTTCCTTGGTGAAGCCCTCGGTGACACCGATGATCATGTTCTGAACAAGGGTGCGCGAGAGGCCGTGGAACGACTTGGCTGTGCTGGTGTCGTCGGGGCGCTCGAGAACGAGGGTTGCCTCGTCCTCGCTCACGGTGATGCCACCGGGCAGGGTCTGTTCGAGGGTGCCCTTGGAGCCCTTGACCGTGATGGATGCACCACTGATCGAGACCTCGACACCGCTCGGGATGGTGATGGGTTGGCTACCAACTCGACTCATGTCGGCTCCCTCACCACACGAAGCAGAGGATTTCGCCGCCCATGCGGTTCTTCCTCGCTTCTCGGTCGGACATCAGGCCCTTGTTGGTCGACACGATCGCCACGCCGAGACCACCCTGAACACGGGGGATTTCGTCGCGCTTGCGATAGATGCGCAGGCCGGGCTTGGAGACACGGGTGAGCCCCGAGATGACGCGAGCCCGTTCGGGGCTGTACTTCATCTCGATGGTCAGTGTCTTGCCCGGCTTGTCGCCGTTGTCGGCCTCGGAGAAGCTGGCGATGTAGCCCTCCTTCTGCAGAAGACCCGCGAGTGCGAGCTTCTGCCGGGAGGAGGGCATGCGCACGTCGTCGTGCATCGCCACATTGGCGTTGCGAATACGAGTGAGCATGTCGGAGATGGGATCTGTCATTGTCATCGTCGTGTCACCTCCCTACCAACTGGCCTTCTTCACACCGGGCAACTCGCCCGCATGTGCCATTTCTCGCAGACAAATTCGGCACAGGCCGAACTTGCGATACACCGAACGGGGCCGGCCACAACGGCGGCACCGGGTGTAGGCGCGCACCTTGAATTTCGGGGTGCGCTGCTGCTTTTCGCGGAGTGCTTTCTTCGCCATGGGTCACTGCCCCTCGCGTCGGAACGGGAAACCGAACGCAGAGAGCAAAGCTCGCCCCTGGTCGTTCGTCTTCGCCGTGGTGACGATCGTGATGTCCATGCCCCGAGTGGTGTCGACCTTGTCGTAGTCGATCTCGGGAAACATGAGTTGTTCGGTTACACCGAAGGTGTAGTTGCCGTTGCCGTCAAACGACTTCGGCGAGAGCCCTCGGAAATCTCGGATTCGCGGAATCGCCAACGAGATCAGGCGGTCCAGGAATTCGTACATGCGGTCGCCCCGGAGGGTGACCTTGCAGCCAATGGCCTGGCCTTCACGAAGCTTGAACGTCGCGAGGCTCTTCTTGGCCCGGGTGATCACTGGCTTCTGGCCGGCGATCGTCTCCATGTCGCTCAGGGCGCCCTCGATGAGCTTGGCGGAGCCGACGGCTTCACCAACGCCCATGTTGAGAACGATCTTCTCGACCTTGGGCACCATCATCACATTGGGGAGTTCGAGCTCGTCCTTGAGGGCGGCACGAATCTCTTCGTTGTAACGGGTGCGCATACGTGGCTTGTAGGTGGTGGTGCTCATCAGAGTTCCGCCCCTGTGCGCTTGCAGACGCGGACCTTGGTGCCGTCGTCGAGGATCTTGTAGCCCACGCGGGTGGCCTTGCCATCCTTGGGGCTGACGACCGCCACGTTGGACACGTCGAGAGGCATCGGCTTGTCGATGATGCCGCCCTGTTGGTCCTGGCGTGTGGGCGCCTGGTGCTTCTTGGCGATGTTCACGCCGTCGACGATGACCTTGCCCATTTCGGGGATGGCCCTCTCGACGACACCCTCGACGCCTCTGTCCTTACCGGACAGCACGACGACGCGATCGCCCTTGATGATCTTCATGCCTGCCATGTCACAGGACCTCCGGTGCCAGCGACACGATGCGCATGAACTGCTTGTCGCGCAGTTCACGACCCACCGGGCCAAAGATGCGGGTGCCGCGGGGCTGGCGCTGATCGTTGATCAACACGGCCGCGTTCTCGTCGAAACGGATGTAGCTGCCATCCGGGCGACGCTTTTCCTTCTTCACACGGACGACGACGCACCTGACGACGTCACCCTTCTTGACCTGGGCGCCCGGGATCGCATCCTTGACCGTCGCGACGAAGATGTCGCCGATCGAGGCATAGCGACGCTTCGAGCCACCGAGGACCTTGATGCACAAGACCTCTTTGGCGCCCGAGTTGTCGGCGACCCGCAAGCGGGATTCCTGCTGGATCATTTGGCACGCTCCAGGACTTCCACGAGACGCCAGCGCTTGTTCTTCGACAGCGGCCGAGTCTCTTGCACGCGCACGCGGTCGCCGACGTTGAGAGTGTTCTCCTCGTCGTGGACGTGGAGCTTCTTGTTGCGCTGCACGGTCTTTGCGTAGCGACGGTGACGGACGCGATCGACGGTCTCGACGACCGCGGTCTTGTCCATGGCGTTCGACACGACCAAGCCCTCACGGACCTTGCGTGCGTTCTCGCGTGTCTCGGTTGCTTGCTCAGGCGTTGTTTGCTCAGCCATTGTCGGCCTCCGCGCCAGCCGCAATTACTTCTGCGTCGGCGATCTCACGGGCCCGGAGCTCAGTGAACACACGGGCGATGTCTTTCTTCACGGCCTTGAGTGCCGCGGAATCTTCGAGCTGGCCGGTGGCGAACTGGAAGCGCAGGTTGAACAGCGCTTCCTTGTGGTCAGCCAACTGCTCGATCAGGTCGGTGTCGCCGAGATCGGCGAGTGCCTTTGCCTTCGCCATTAGAAACTCTCCTCACGGCTCACGAAGCGCGCCTTGATCGGCAGCTTCTGGATTGCACGGTCGATCGCCTCGCGAGCAACTTGCTCGTCGGAGTACGACAGCTCGAACAGGATGCGACCGGGCTTGACAACGGCGACCCAGTGTTCGGGGTTGCCCTTGCCGGAACCCATACGGGTTTCGGCCGGCTTCTGGGTGACGGGCTTGTCCGGGAAGACGTTGATCCAGACCTTGCCACCGCGCTTGATGTGGCGGGTCATGGCGATACGACCGGCTTCGATCTGACGAGCAGTGATCCAGCCAGGCTCGAGCGCCTGGATTCCGTAGTCGCCGTAGGTGACCTCGGTCGCGCCCTTGGACATGCCTCGGGTGCGGCCACGATGCTGCTTGCGGTGCTTGACTTTCTTCGGCATCAACATGTCAGCAACCTCAGTCGTTCGCCCGGAAGTGCGGGGTCTCGCTCTGCTCGCGAGTGGACGCCTCGATGGCATCTTCCTCGTCGAGGAGCTTCTCGAACTCGGGATCGGCTTCCTTGATCAGCGGTGCGGGCTCTTCTTCGACCTCGTTGTCGGTCTCGGTCTCAGGAGTCGCAACCCGCTTGCGCGCTGCAGCGGAAGAGACGACCTTGCGGGGCTTGGCTTGACCAGAGGTCTCGCCTGCCGCCATGGCTGCCTCGAGGGTCGCCTTGTCGTCGCTGGTGGTCTTGTACGGAAGGATGTCGCCCTTGTAGAGCCACACCTTCACACCGATTCGGCCGTAGGTGGTCTTGGCCTCACGGAAGCCGTAATCGACATCGGCGCGCAGGGTGTGCAACGGCACACGGCCTTCGCGGTACCACTCGGTGCGAGCCATTTCCGAACCGCCGAGGCGGCCCGAGCACTGGACACGGATGCCGAGGGCACCGGCCTTCTGAGCGTTCTGCACGGCGCGCTTCATGGCACGACGGAAGGCGACACGACCAGCAAGCTGGTCGGCGACGCCCTGGGCGATCAGCGCAGCGTCGAGTTCGGGCTGCTTGATCTCCTGGATGTTGAGCTGCACCTTGGCGTTGCCGGTGATCGAGGTGAGACCGGCACGAAGACGATCGGCCTCGGAGCCACGGCGGCCGATCACGATGCCCGGACGGGCAGTGTGGACATCGACACGAAGACGATCACGGGTGCGCTCGACCTCGACGCGGCTGATCGCGGCGTGCGGCAGCTCGGTCATGAGGAAGTCGCGGATCTTCCAGTCTTCGATGATGTAGTCGGCGTATTCCTCACGTTCGGCGAACCAGCGGCTCTTCCATTCCGTGGTGATGCCGAGTCGGAACCCGTACGGGTTGACCTTCTGTCCCATTACTCGTCCTCTCCGGCGTCGCCGGCGTCTTCGTCGGTGGCGGCGGACGATGTGCCCGCCTCGGTGAAGCCGGCGGCTTCGGCGGCGTCAGTGGTGGCGAACCACACTTCGGCCACGGTCTGTTCGAACCAGCGCCCATCGGCCTGGTGGTACTTCATCGAGTCGGCGTTGCCCTTGATCGGGTAGCCCTCGGGCGCCTTACTCGCATCGTCGTACGGTGCGTGGCTGAGGGGCCCGAACGGCGACTCGTCGTCGGCATCGACCACATCGTCGCCGTCGGAGTCGGCCTTCTCGGCGTCGTAGTCGTCGTCGCCGGCATTCGCCGGATCCGCGGCCATCGCTGCTTCCGTCGCGGCAACCACTTCTGCGGCGGTTTCTTCGGCGGATGCCTCGTGCTCATCGTCGTGATCGTGATCGTGATCGTGATCGTGTTCGGCTTCGCGGGCCTCTTCACGCTCGCGACTCTGGGCCACGCGCTGACGGCGAGCCTCGGCGGCGTTGCTCGTGGTCGAGCGGCCGGCGTTGGCCTCCTTCTCACGGAGCATTTCGAGCTTCTCCTCGGAGTAGCGCGAGACGATCACCGTGATGTGGCAGGTGCGCTTGCGGATGCGGGTGGCGCGGCCGCGGGCACGGGGACGCCAGCGCTTGAGCGTGGGACCCTCGTCGGCGTAGCAGGCGGACACGAAGAGTTCTTCGGCCAGTTGGCCGTCGTTGTGCTCGGCGTTGGCCACGGCCGAATCGAGCACCTTGGCGATGTCTTCGCTGATCCCGCGCTCGGAGAACGCAAGGATCTCGGACGCTTCGGCGTAGGACTTGCCACGGATCAGGTTGAGGATCTCGCGGGCCTTGTAGGCCGACGAACGAACATGCGACGCCTTGGCGCGCGTGCCCGGACGCTCGTTGGTTTTGCTGGCGGTCATCAGCGACGAGCTCCCCGTTCCTGGCCCGCATGGAACTTGAACGTGCGGGTGGGGGCGAACTCACCGAGCTTGTGACCGACCATCGACTCGGTCACATAGACCGGGACGTGCTTGCGGCCGTCGTGAACGGCCAGGGTGTGGCCGATCATGTCGGGGATGATGGTCGAACGACGAGACCAGGTCTTGATGACCTTCTTCTCGCCCGATTCGTTGAGCGCATCGACCTTCTTCAGAAGGTGATCGTCGACGAATGGACCCTTTTTGAGGCTGCGCGGCATTGTGATTACCTCCGCGAACCGCGCGTCCGGCGACGGCGCACGATCAGCTTGTCGGATTCTTGGTTGCTCTTACGGGTACGGCCCTCGGGCTTGCCCCACGGGGACACGGGATGGCGACCACCGGAGGTCTTGCCTTCACCACCGCCATGAGGGTGATCGACCGGGTTCATGGCGACACCACGGGACTGCGGGCGTTTGCCCTTCCAGCGGTTACGTCCGGCCTTGCCGATCTTGACGAGTTCGTGCTGGCTGTTGCCGACTTCGCCGACGGTTGCCCGGCAGTCGATCGGCACGCGACGCATCTCGGTGCTGGGCAGACGCAGGGTGGCGAACTCGCCTTCCTTTGCGACCAGCTGAACGGTTGCGCCAGCGGAGCGGCCCAGCTTGGCGCCGGCGCCCGCCTTGAGTTCGACGTTGTGCACGACGGTACCCACGGGGATGTAGCGCAGTGCCAGGCTGTTGCCGGGGCGGATCTCCGCGCCCTGACCGGACATCAGCTTGTCGCCGACCTGAAGGTCACGGGGAGCGAGGATGTAGCGCTTCTCGCCGTCGTGGTAGTGCAAGAGGGCGATGTTGCAGGTGCGGTTCGGGTCGTATTCGATCGTTGCAACCGTGGCCGGCACGCCGTCCTTGGTGCGGTTGAAGTCGATCGTGCGGTACTTCTGCTTGTGGCCACCACCGCGGTGACGACTCGTCTTGCGGCCGTGGTTGTTGCGGCCACCGGACTTCGACTCACCCTTGACGAGACTGCGCTCGGGCTTGGTCTCGGTGATCTCGGAGAAGTCGGACGACGTCTGGAAACGACGACCGGGACTTGTCGGCTTGCGCTTACGAATAGCCATGACTTAGGCCTCGAACAGATCGATCGAGTCACCCTCGGCGAGAGTGACGAGGGCCCGCTTCTGCCCGGACTTCTGGCCGAAGCCACCCGTGCGGCGGTTGCGCTTGCGCTTGCCCTTGCGGTTGAGAGTGTTCACCTTGAGCACCGAGACGTCGAAGATCGACTCCACGGCGTCGCGGATCTCGGGCTTCGAGGCGCTCGGGGCGACCACGAAGGTGTAGACGTTTTCTTCGAGGAGTCCGTAGGACTTCTCGGAAACGACGGGGCGAATGATGACGTCGCGATGGTCTTTCACGAGTCCGTCTCCTCGTTGTCGTCACTGACAGGCGCGCCCGGGAGGCTGGCCTGGGTGAACACGACGACATCACTGTCGAGGACGTCGTAGGTGTTGAGCTCGCCCTGGTGCAGGCAATGCACGTTGGTCAGGTTGCGGAAGCTCTTGTAGGCGTCCATGTCGGCGTCGCCGAGCACCATCAGGACCTTGCCTTCGGCGCCGATGGCCGAGAGCGCCGCGACGGCGTCCTTGGTCTTCGGCGACTCGAAGCTCCACGAATCGACAACGATGACGTTGCCTTCGCTGGCTCGGTCGGACAGTGCGCTGCGCAGGGCGAGCTTCACCATCTTCTTGGGGGTCTTCTGGCTGTAGTCACGGGGCTTCGGGCCGTGGGCGATGCCACCACCACGCCAGATCGGCGAGTTGGAGGAACCGGCGCGGGCACGGCCGGTGCCCTTCTGGCGCCACGGCTTCGCACCGCCACCACGGACCTCGGAACGGGTCTTGGTGGAATGCGTGCCCTGTCGCTTCGCCGCGAGTTGCGCGGTGACGACCTGGTGCATCACGGGGAGGTTCGGCTCGATGCCGAAGACGTCCTCGGAGAGTTCGGCAGTACCGGCGTCAGCGCCGGACTGGGTCTTCATGCTGATCGACGCCATCTCAGGATCCCTTCACTGCGCCGCGGATGACCACGGTGGAACCGGCGGGACCGGGGACAGAACCCCGAACCAGCAGAACTTCTGCCTCGGGATCGCTCTTGACGACCTCGAGGTTCAGCGTGGTGACCTTGTTGTTGCCCATGCGGCCAGGCATCTTCTTGCCCTTGAACACACGAGACGGGGTCGCACACTGGCCGATGGCGCCAGGCTTGCGGTGGTTCTTGTGGGCGCCGTGTGATGCCGGAGCGCCGCCGAAGCCGTGTCGCTTCATCGCACCGGCGAAACCCTTGCCCTTCGAAACCGCGGTGACATCGACGCGTTGACCCTGTTCGAGCAGGTCAACTGCGATTTCCTGTCCCACGGTGAACTCCGAAACGTCGTCGAGACGGAGCTCGACGAGTTTGCGTCCGGCATCGACGCCGGCCTTTTCGAAGTGGCCCGCTTCGGGCCGATTGAGCTTGCCGGCATCCTTCACGCCGAGCGTGACCTGGATGGCGCTGTAGCCGTCGTGTTCAGGTGTCTTGACCTGCACGACGCGGCACGCGGACACACGAAGCACGGTGACTGGGACGACGCGATTCTCCTCGTCCCAAACCTGCGTCATGCCGACTTTCTCGCCGACGATCGCCTTGGTGGCCATGGTTGCTTCCTACTGTTCACGCGAACGCTCCGCACGGGCAGACCCGGCGGAGCGTTCTTCGGTTTTGCGATGCGGTTCCGAAAGGGCCTGCACCGACGTCGATTCTCTACTTGCGAAGATCATGTGGATGCGACGACCCGAAGGCCACGTCACCGCACAAGGACACGATGCTATCGGAGGGACTCCCGCGTACCAACCGGCATCCCCGCGTCTTTCGGGGCGGCAAAGTAGCGTCCGCTCCAATGGCGACAGATGACCCCTCTACGACTGAATCCAGTACGTCAGAGACGTGGATGAGCGCAAACTCGGTTCCACGATGGGTCGTGAAGGCCATCGCGCTGTTCTGGGTCGGATGGGTGACCGTCTATGTCGGCACCGGCATGATCCGTTCGCTGCGATCGCTCCTCATCGTGATGCTCATCTCGCTGTTTCTGAGCTTCGCGATCGAACCGGCCGTGAATCGCCTCGAGCGACGGGGAATCCGCCGCGGCGGTGGGGTCTGGATCGTCTACCTGACAAGCCTGCTCGCCCTCGCCGGCTTCTCGGCCGCGATCGGCACCGCGCTGGCCACACAGATCAACGACTTCATCGCCGACGCACCGGAAATCATCACCGACGCCGAGCAGTGGCTCCAGGAGAACATCGACGAAGACATCGATCTGCAGAATCTCCAGGAGGAGTTCGTCGCCGACGGCCGGGCGGCCGATTTCGCGACGAGCTTCGCGGACGATCTCGTGAACCTCGGCACGACGTTGCTCAACATCGTCTTCCAGGCGTTCACCGTGGCGTTGTTCACCTTCTACCTCGTCGCAGAAGGGCCGAAGCTGCGGCGCACCATCTGCTCCTTCCTCGAACCCGAACGTCAGGAGATGGTGCTCGACGTCTGGGACCTCGCCATTCGAAAGACCGGCGGCTACATCTACTCCCGGGGGATTCTCGCCTTCTTCTCCGCAGCCGCCCACTGGATCGCGTTCGAGATCATCGACTTGCCCTTCCCGCTCCCCCTTGCACTCTGGGTCGGCGTGATCTCCCAGTTCATCCCGGTGATCGGCACCTACTTCGCGGGCGCACTCCCCGTCGTGATCGGCCTCCTCGAGGACCCGAAGAAGGGCCTCGCCGTCCTCATCGTCATCGTCGTGTATCAACAGGTCGAGAACTACCTCTTCGCCCCGAGGGTGACCGCTCAGACGATGGAGATCCACGTCGCCGTCGCCTTCGGCGCCGTCCTCGCCGGCGCGGCCCTGCTGGGCGTGGTCGGTGCCCTCCTCGCCCTCCCGTTCGCGGCGACGGCGCAAGCGTTCATCTCCGGCTACCGACAGCACCATGACGTCGCCGAAGATGCGCTGGCTCGCAGCGCTCGACGCCGCGGCCGAAGTCGCTGACGCTGACGGCGCCCCGAGCGGCGGCTTCGTCGCTCAGGAAGAGCTCGACGCGCCCTCGACCGGACGCCCGCGATGCTCGTGCTTCGCACGAAGATTCGTCACGAACACGGCAGCCTCGGTCCGGCTGCTCATCTTGAGCTTGCGGAGCAGGTTCGACACGTAGTTCTTCACCGTCTTCTCGGCGAGGTTCATTCGCGCCGCGATCTGGCGATTCGTGAGACCCTCGGCGAGATGATCCAGGAGCCGACGTTCCTGTGGGCTCAAACCGTCGAGCAGTGAAGCATCGCTCCGGTCGAAGCGTCCCGTGCGCAAGCGCTCGAGCAGGCGCCGAGCAAGCCTCGGATCGATGAGGCTGCCCCCGTCGGCCACGACACGAACCGAGCGCACCAGTTCGGCGCCCGGGGTGCGCTTCAACAGAAAGCCGGCAGCGTCGGCGCGGATCGCCGAGAGCAGCGCGTCGTCATCCGAATAGGAGGCCAGGATCAGACAGGCCACACCGGGAGTTCGTTCCTTGATGGCGCGACAGACATCGAGCCCGTTGCCATCGGTGAGCAACAGGTCGACGAGGGCGACGTCGGGGCGAGTCGCACTGATACCTCGGAGGCCGTCGGCCGCGGTGCCGGCTTCACCGACGACATCGATGTCGTCTTCGCGTTCGAGAACCGCTCGAAGGCCCTCGCGAACAAGCTCGTGATCATCCAGGAGGAAAGTTCGAATGGTCATTCGTCGGGCGTCCCTTGCGTGCTGCTTCTGTCTTCGGGGACTTGCGACCCTGACCTTGATGGAGACCTGTCATCGAGAGCGCAGGAACCGTTGAACGACCCAGCCCAGCGGGGCCGAAAGTCCCGGGCCCGATGAGTCGAACGACTCAGTCGGTCGAGTCAAGGCGCGTCGAGAAGGGCGCACCATTGCTCGGCTGTCGATGTCATCTCCGCACCGAGACACACGACGGACATCACCGGATCTACCCTTCCCGTCGCTCGCACGACCTCAGCCCGATGGCCGAAACGTTGGCCCACCAGCGAGCCTTCTTCCGTTTCGACGAACCCCTTGGCGCGAACAACCTCTGGCGGCGCCGACTCGAGCCATTCCTGCAATCGTTGCCGAGTGGTCGGCGCGGGGGTGAAGGTGGACGCGGCATGCGCCACATGGCCGCCACCGGTTGTCGCTCCAGTCCCGTCGCGACCCAGTAAGAGGGCGAACGACACATCGGTTCCGACGATCACGGGCGCCGGCGTGAGATCGCTCAGCCAGCCGACGATATCTGCGCACGCATCGGCGGCATCGTCGGCGTGGCTCAGGAGCACGACATCGGCCGCCGCGATCTGGCCTCGGACGGTGTCGCCGACATAGCGGTCGGCGATCCACGTGCGAATGGACAGAGGGTCGACAACCACGACGACACCATCGAGTTCGTAGCGCGGCGTCCTCCCCCACTGCGCGACTCCCCAGGGGTCACCGACTCCGCTGACCTCGATCACCAAGTGTTCGGGCGGCGGATCGAGGCCGGCGAGTTCGTCGAGCGCCGTCGCCAACCCGTCGACCGCCGTGCAGCAGACACATCCGTTGGCGAGGGCCCGGATGCCCCCGTCCGCCGGCGCGAGTAGTGCCTCGTCGATCGAGATATCGCCGAAATCGTTGACGATCACCGCGATCCTCCGTCCATGGTCGCCCGTGAGGATCCGGTTGATCAACGTGGTCTTCCCCGCGCCGAGGTAGCCCCCGATGACCGTCAGCGGAATCCGCGGGTCGCTCACCCGACCGGGTGGTGTTCCCCGCCGACCACCGTGCCGCGGACGTTGATGTCGCGCAGGCCCTCGGCACCGACCTCGAACGGGTCGGCGTCGAGCGCAACGAAGTCGGCTCGCTTGCCCGGAGCGATCGATCCGATCTCGTCATCCATGCGGAGCTGATAGGCGGCGCCCATCGTGATCGCGTGCAATGCCTGGCCGACGTCGAGCCGTTCCTCCGGGCCGAGCACCCGACCGGTTGCGGTCTGACGATTCGCCGCGCACCACGCGACGTGGAGCGATCCGAGCGGTGTCACCGACGCATCGCTGTGAATCGACAACGGAATCCCGAGACCGAGAACCGTTTGTGCTGAGTTCATCCGATTGGCCCGCTCGAGTCCGACCGTGACATCAGCGTGTTGGTCGCCCCAATACCAGAAGTGATTCGAGAAGAGGTTGGCGCACATGCCGAGCTCCGCCATCCGCTCGTACTGGTCGCGCCGCGTGAGCTGACTGTGTTGCACCGTCGTGCGGTGATCGGCCGGCGGCGTCTCACCGACCGCCTCCACGAAGGCATCGAGAAGGACGTCGACCGCCTCATCGCCGTTGCAGTGCACATGCAGCAGGATCCCGGCATCGACGACCGGACGAATCCAGTCGGCGAGCTGGCTCGGGGGGACCAGCCAGAGGCCGTTCTCCTTGCCGTCGAGGTAAGGCTCCGTGACTCTGGCGGTGAACCCTTGGATGCTTCCGTCGAGGACGAACTTCACGCCACCGAAGCGCAGCTTGTCCGTCGACTGAGCTCGACGCCGGAGCACCATCTCGGCCACGTCGTCGAGATTGGCCGGTCCGCCCTGGCCCGGATTGTGAAAGACGGACACCCGCGCCGGGAACGACTCGGCGTTCACGGTCTGTTGCCACATCTCGGCCACACTGTCGCTCGCGATCGGACCGCTACCGAGATCGACAACGGTCGTGATCCCGGCATTGCGGGCCAGCTTGCCGAACGCCTCGAGTCCCTCCGGGCTCATGAGCGAAAGAAAGAACCCCATCGCTGCGTCTTGGGCGAGCATCATCGCCGCTGGTTCCTGCAGCTCACCGATGGGGTTACCGGCGCCGTCCTTCGGCACGCCCTCAGCCAGGGTCTCGGCCGTGATGCCGGCATGTTCCATGAGCGCGGTGTTCACGGTCGCGAGATGCAAGCTCGCGTGGATCACGAAGATCGAGCGGTGCTCCGATACCCGGTCGAGATGCTCGGCCACCAGGCGCTCGCCGGGGAAGTAGATCGGGTCGAGCCCCCACGCCCACAGGGTCGCCGCGGGATCGTCGAGCGCGGCGTCGGCCTCGCGCAGTCGATCGAGCACCTCCTCGAGCGTGCGACAGCCGGGCCAGACCTTGCCGTCAGGATCTCTGTTGTCGAAGTAGCCGACGTACACGTGGTTCCAGATGCCGCCCGCCATCGCATGCGAATGCGCCTCGACGAAACCGGGCAGCACGGTTGCGTCGGCGTAGCGATCGTCGATCACTGCTCCGGGATACGCCGCGGTGAGCGCATCGAACTCGCCCACCTCGAGGATTCGACCATCGGCCACTGCGACGGTTTCGCCCGCCACCCCCGGATCGATCGTGTGGAGCGTGCCGGTTCGCAGCAGCGAGATCTCTGTCATCGACCGACCGTAGCGCGGCGCGCCTGTCGCCCCGAATGGCGAGGACTCATAGGAGCACTCATAGGGGCAAGGGCCCCGCCGATTCTGTTGCGGTGTGCGAACGCACCTCAACGAGACGAAAGACAGGCGGAAATGACCTTCACCCTCACCAAGACCCGACTGGCGGTGGCGATAGCTGCCGTCGTGTTGGCCGCAGCCGGGACCGCGCTGGCTGCGAACCCCTTCACCGACGTCCCGGAAGGCCAGTGGTACACCGACGCAGTCGATTGGGCGTTCGAGAACGAGATCACGACCGGCAAGACCGCAACTGAGTTCGACGGCACGGCCGGCGTGACCCGGTACGAGGCCGTGACCTTCCAACAGCGCTACGAGACAAACGTCGCAGTGCCGGCCCGCGCCGCCCTGCAGGACGGGATCGACGACCTCACCGACGATCTCGAGGCGCTGCCCACATTTCACCGAGCGAGTGTCGACGACGACGGCACCTTGCTCACCGGAACGTCCGGCATCACATCCTCGCGAGCGAGTGAAGGCGACTATTTCGTCGACTTCGGCGTCGACGTGTCGGAATGCAACTGGACCGCCTCAGTGCGCTGGGACGCAGCCATTCTGATCGGCGGAGACGGACTCCTCACCCTGAACTCCGTCTACACGTTCGATGGCGGATTCATCCTGGACGAGGAGGAGATCTGGGTCCAGACCTTCGAGTCCGACAGCGCAGTCGAGGACGACCTCGCCTTCGATCTCCTGGTGATCTGCTGAGGCCCACGGACACCTGAGCTGCGGGGCCCCGACCGGTTGGCCGGGGTCCCCAGCGCACGCATCGGTAGCAATACACTCGCTACCGATGCACGGGAGCCAGGGCAACCATCGCGACTATGAGATGCTCGTGGCTCACGCACCGATCTGCATCCACGAGATCGATGTCGAGGGCCGACTCGTCTCGATGAATCCCGCCGGGCTCGCAATGCTCAACCTGCCGTTGGGTGAGGTGCGGGGTCGGCCCTACCTCGACTTCGTCGCTGAGGACGACCGAGAACGCGTCGGCGCGCTTCTCGACGACGCCCGGCATAACGGCGAGGCGTCGAACTTCGACTTCACGAGCGAAGCCGACGGCGGCACGCTCCATTTCACGTCGGGCTTCGTCCCGGTGCGCGGGGCCGACGGTCGGGTCGAGCGTCTGATGGGCCTCACCCAGGACGTCACTCGGAGAGTCCGGGCGCTCGAGAGCGTCCGTCAGAGCGAGTCTCGGTTCCGCGATCTTGCGGAGACGGCCGCCGAATTCTTCTGGGAACTCGATGCCGATCTGCGTCTGCTCTGGGCGACCGGAGAACTCGGCGAGTGGTGGATGACCGGATCGGGTGAAGCAGACCTCGGCGAAGCGATGCGCGATCGCATCGCGTTCCACGACATCGATCTCGTATGGCAGATCGACGATGACGACACGAGGATCGTCGCGTTGAGCGGCAAGCCCCTCCATGATTCGAACGGCACGCTGCGCGGCTGGCGGGGGTCGGGGTCGGATGTGACAGCCGAGCGCGGGCTCGCCGCACAGTTGAGCTATCACGCCACCCACGATGAGCTCACCGGGTTGCTGAATCGTCGCGAGTTCTCTCGACGACTTGCGCAACTCGTCGAGGCCGACAGCAACGACGGGCAGGCAGATCGTCACGTCCTGTGTTTCGTCGACCTCGACCAGTTCAAGGTCATCAACGACACATCGGGGCACGTCGCCGGCGACGAGCTTCTCCGCCAGCTCAGCAAGCTGCTCCGTTCTCACGTGCGCACGACCGACCTTTTTGCGCGCCTCGGCGGGGACGAGTTCGCCATCGTGATGCACGGTGTCACGGTCGACGAGGCGAAACGTCTTCTCCATTCCGTCTTCGAAGCGCTGGCAGGGTGGCGCTTCCAATGGGACGGCCGCGTGTTCTCGGTGGGCGCCAGTATCGGCGTTGTCGGCATCGGTCCGGAGACTGGCTCAGTGGACGAACTGCTCGCGGCCGCCGACACCGCCTGCTACGCCGCGAAGGATCAGGGAAGAAACCGCTGCGTCGTCTTCAACGAGAGCGACGCGGAGATGAGCCGCCGCCGCGGTGACCTCGACGCGGTCTCCCTGATCACTCGCGCCCTCGACCACGGCCACTTCCGTCTCTTCGCACAGCCGATCGTGCCGATGGGGAGCACGAGCCGGCATCGTCACATCGAGGTGCTCGTCCGGATGTTCTCCCCCGAACGAGACTGCCTCGTCTCGCCCGGCGAGTTCCTTCCCGCGGCGGAAGAGTACGGGCTCGCGAACCGCCTCGATCTCTGGGTCGTCGAGCACGCCCTGGCTGCGCTCAGCAACGACGGCGAGATCGAGACCTGCGCCATCAACCTGTCGGGCGTTTCCCTCGGCCAGTCGGGCTTCTTCGTCCAGGTGAGCGATCTTCTCGACCGGAGTGGCATCGATCCCGCGCGTGTCTGTTTCGAGATCACCGAAACGGCGGCGATCACGAACCTCGGTCATGCGGACAGCTTCATCTCCACGCTACGCGCTCGCGGCTGCCGGTTTGCGCTGGACGACTTCGGCAGCGGACTCGCGTCGTTCGCCTACTTGAAGAACCTCGACGTCGACTACCTCAAGATCGACGGCTCGTTCGTCCGCAACATCGTCGATGACCCCGTCGACCGAACCCTGGTGCGCGCCATCACCGAAATCGGCAAGGAAATGGGAAAGACGATCATCGCCGAGTGGGTCGAGAACGCCGAAGTATTGCAACTCCTCACCGAGTTCGGCGTCGACATGGCGCAGGGCTATCACCTCGGCAAGCCGGCGCCGCTGGAGACACTCCTCGACAAGCCGAGTCGCTGAAGTCTGAAAAGACCGCAGAGGGATTCGTCGGCCGCTGGCGACTCTTCGCAGATGCCGCGCCGTCCGGGTTCGACCCCTGGCGCCGAGACCGGCTGCTGCTTAGGTTCGTAGCACCTACTGAAAGGCGGACTCGTTCCGATGACCATCACCCTTAAGAAGCGACACCTCGCGCTCGCGATCCTGGCTGTCGTGCTAGCGATCCCGACAACGGCCTACGCGACGCATGTGTTTGATGACGTGCCGGACGGGAAGTTCTATGCCGATCCGGTTGAATGGGCCTTCGACAACGGAATCACGACAGGCAAGACGCCGGACAGCTTCGACCCCGAGGGCGCCGTCACTCGCGGCGAGGCCGTCACGTTCCTGAAGCGCTACCACGACTACTCGGTCACGAACTACGCCGGGATGTTCGACTCGGAGTCGAGTTTCACCCCTACGGCAGCGAGTGGTGATCTGGGGCTCACCGCGTCGGTGACGGTCCCCGCCGATCACACCGGCGTCATCGAGATCGGCTTCACTGCCGAGTCGGAGTGCACGGGCGTGGGAGGCAACGACTGGTGTGTCATCACACTGCTCGTCGATGGTGTCGCAGTAGATGTGTTCCCGTCTGACTTCGCGTTCGACAGCACGAACGACGGCGCCGAAGCGCCCGGCTCTTGGGAGGGCCATGCGATGACACGCGTCACCGAAGAACTGGCGGCGGGTACGTACGCCGTCACGGCCGAGTCGAGTCTCGAAGGCGCGACCAGCTTCCGCCTCGACGACATGGTCCTCACTGCGGAAGTCCACATCACCGGCTGACCCCCCCCCAACGGGAACGCAAGAGCCCCGGGCCGTAGGCCCGGGGCTCTCTCCACGTTCTGGAATCCTGCGGCGCTAGGCCTGCTGGATCTTGATTTCGATGTCGACGCCTGCCGGCAGATCGAGACGCTGGAGCGAATCGACCGTCTTGGGCGAAGGATCCAGGATGTCGAGAAGGCGCTTGTGAATGCGCATCTCGAAGTGTTCCCGGGAATCTTTGTCCTTGAACGGACCCTTGATGACCGTGAAGCGATGCTTCTCGGTGGGCAGAGGGATCGGACCCGACAGGTGAGCCTGCGTCCGCTTCACCGTCTCGACGATCTTCTTCGTCGACTGATCGATGATTTCGTGGTCGTAAGCCTTGAGCCGGATACGAATCTTCTGTCCTGCAGCCATCGTGTCGCTCTCTACTTCAAGATCTTCGTGACAGAGCCAGCACCAACGGTGCGGCCACCTTCACGAATGGCGAAGCGAAGACCCTCGTCCATGGCGATCGGGTTGATCAGTTCGACCGTCATCTCGGTGTTGTCGCCAGGCATGCACATTTCGGTGCCCTCGGGCAACGTGATGGTGCCGGTGATGTCGGTCGTCCGGAAGTAGAACTGCGGGCGGTAGTTCGAGAAGAACGGCTTCTCACGGCCACCTTCCTTCTTGCTCAGGATGTAGACCTGCGCACTGAAGTCGGTGTGGGGCGTGATGCTGCCCGGCGCGGCGAGAACCTGTCCACGCTGCACGTCGTCCTTGTCGATACCACGAAGCAGGGCGCCGATGTTGTCGCCGGCCTGACCGGAATCAAGCAGCTTGCGGAACATCTCAACGCCGGTGCACACGGTCTTGCCGGTGTCCTTGATGCCCACGATTTCGAGCTCGTCGCCGGTGTTGACCTTGCCCTGCTCGACCTTGCCGGTCACGACGGTGCCGCGGCCGGTGATCGAGAACACGTCTTCGATCGGCATGAGGAAGGGCTTGTCGAGATCGCGTTCCGGGGTCGGAATGTAGTCGTCGACCTGCGCCATGAGATCCAGGATGCCGGCGGCGAAGGTTTCGTCACCCTCCAGGGCCTTGAGCGCAGAGACGTGCACCACGGGGGTGTCGTCGCCGGGGAAGTCGTACTCGTTGAGGAGTTCACGAACTTCCATCTCGACGAGCTCGATGAGCTCATCGTCGTCGACCATGTCGACCTTGTTGAGCGCAACAATGATCTTCGGCACGCCGACCTGACGGGCGAGCAGCACGTGCTCACGAGTCTGGGGCATGGGACCGTCGGCCGCCGACACCACGAGAATGGCACCGTCGACCTGAGCCGCACCGGTGATCATGTTCTTGATGTAGTCAGCGTGACCGGGCATGTCGACGTGGGCGTAGTGACGGTTGTCCGTCTCGTACTCCACGTGCGACACGTTGATCGTGATACCGCGCTCGCGCTCTTCCGGCGCATTGTCGATGTTGGCGAACTCCGTGAAGGACGAGCCTTCTACGTTGTCGGCGAGAACCTTTGTGATCGCTGCGGTGAGCGTCGTCTTACCGTGGTCGATGTGTCCCATCGTTCCCACGTTGACGTGAGGCTTGTTCCGCTCGAACGTCTCCTTGGCCATAACTGTTTTTCCTTATTCTCTACGAAGATTGTCGTTGTTGGGTTAGGAGACGATCATTCGCCACGAACACGGGCGACGATCTCTTCCTGGACGTTTGCAGGCGTGGGCTGGTACGAATCGAATTGCATCGTGTACGTCGCCCGTCCCTGCGTTCGTGAACGCAGGTCCGTACTGTATCCGAACATCTCGGAGAGCGGCACGAGTGCATTCACGACTTGGTTGTGCCCGCGCTGCTCGGTGCCCTGCACCTGGCCTCGACGGGAGTTCACATCGCCGACCACATCGCCGAGATAGTCGTCGGGAGTGACGACTTCAACGGCCATGACCGGCTCGAGAAGAGTGGGCTTCGCCTTGCGAGCAACCTCGCGGAACCAGGCGTTGCCGGCGATCTTGAAGGCCATTTCGGACGAGTCGACGTCGTGCGTCTTGCCGTCTTCGAGCGTGACCTTGATGTCGACCGTCGGGAAGCCGGCGAGGACGCCATTGCTCATTGCTTCCTGGATGCCCTGATCGACCGGCTTGATGTATTCCTTCGGAATGTTGCCGCCGGTGACCTTCGATTCGAACTCGTACTCGCCACCCGGGTTCGGTGAGAGCGTGGCCGAGATGACGGCGAACTGACCCGTACCACCGGTCTGCTTCTTGTGGGTGTACGTGTAGTCCACCACTTCGGAGGTGATGGTCTCGCGGTAGGCGACCTGCGGCTTGCCGACGGCGGCCTCCACCTTGAACTCGCGACGCATACGGTCGACCAGAACTTCGAGGTGCAGCTCGCCCATTCCGGCGATGATGGTCTGCGCGGTCTCTTCGTTGGTCGTGACCACAAAGGTGGGGTCCTCTTCGGCGAGCGCCTGAAGGGCCCGGCCCATCTTCTCCTGGTCAGCCTTCGACTTGGGCTCGACCGCAACCTCGATCACCGGAGCCGGGAAGTCGAGGTTTTCGAACGTGATCGGGTGCGACGGATCACAGAGGGTGTCGCCCGTGCGAGTCTGCTTGATACCGATACCCGCGGCGATGTCGCCGGTGGCCACACCGTCCTTGTCGACGCGGTCGTTGGCGTGCATTTCGAGAATGCGACCCACGCGCTCCTTGTTGGACGTACGGGTGTTGAGCACCACGTCGCCCTTGTCGAAGGTGCCCGAGTAGACCCGGAAGTAGGTGAGCCGACCAACGTGGGGGTCGGTCATGATCTTGAAGGCGAGGGCCGAGAACGGCTCGTCGTCGCTGGCAGGGCGGCTCGCTTCGTTGCCGGCCCTGTCCTCGCCGACCATCGGCGGCACGTCGAGCGGCGACGGGAGATAGTCGATGACGGCGTCGAGCAGGGGCTGCACGCCCTTGTTCTTGAATGCCGTGCCGTTGAGGATCGGGACGAGGTCGCCTGCGACGGTGCCCTTGCGGATCGCGGCCATCAGCTCTTCTTCGCTGATGTCCTCGTCCTCGAGGACCTTCATCATGATGTCTTCGTCTTGATCGGCCGCAGCCTCGAGCAGCATGGCGCGGTACTCGTCGGCCTGCTCCTGGAGTTCGGCCGGAATGTCGACCTGTTCGTAGGTGGCGCCGAGATCCTTCTCGTCGGTGGTCGGCGGCCACACAAGGGCCTTCATCTTCACGAGATCGATGACGCCCGAGTAGTCGCCCTCAGCGCCGATCGGCAACTGCATGACGGCAACGTTGTTGGTCAGACGATCCTTGATGGTGTCGAGGCAGAAGAAGAAGTCGGCGCCGGTGCGGTCCATCTTGTTGATGAAGCACATGCGGGGCACGTTGTAGCGGTCGGCCTGACGCCAGACCGTCTCGGTCTGGGGCTCAACGCCGGCCACACCGTCGAACACGGCAACCGCGCCGTCGAGCACGCGCAAGGAACGCTCGACCTCGACGGTGAAGTCGACGTGGCCCGGCGTGTCGATGATGTTGATGCGATGGTCGTTCCAGATGCAGTGCGTGGCGGCAGACGTGATCGTGATGCCACGCTCCTGCTCCTGCTCCATCCAGTCCATCGTGGCTGCGCCGTCGTGGACCTCACCGATCTTGTAGGAACGACCGGTGTAGTAGAGGATGCGCTCGGTGGTGGTGGTCTTGCCCGCATCAATGTGGGCCATGATCCCGATGTTGCGGGTCATGTCGAGCGGAGTTCGCTTCTCTGCCATGGGATTTCCTCAGGTAATGGGGTTGGTGCGGGGAACCGGTGTTCGGTTCACACACACCACGACCGGGCCCTTTCTCTCGGAGAGAACTGCCCGGTCGTTCGAAAAGTGTATGGGACTACTGGATACCTACCGCGGAACTACCAGCGGTAGTGGGCGAAGGCCTTGTTGGCGTCGGCCATCTTCTGGACATCTTCGCGGCGCTTGCACGACGCACCGATGCCATTGCTGGCGTCGAGGATTTCGTTCGCGAGGCGCTCAGCCATCGTGCGCTCACGGCGATCACGAGAGAACCCGACCATCCAACGGATGGCGAGGGTGGTCTGACGACGAGGGCGAACCTCGATCGGGACCTGGTAGGTGGCGCCACCGACTCGGCGGCTCTTGACCTCGAGCTGCGGGCGGACGTTGTCGACCGCACGCTTCAGGGCGCTGACCGGCTCGGCGCCGGTCTTCTCTTCGACGATGGTGAGCGCGTCGTAGACGATGCGCTCGGCAAGGTTGCGCTTGCCGCGCTGCAGGATCTTGTTGATGAACTGCGTGACGAGAACCGAGTCGTAGATCGGATCGGGATTGGTTTCGCGACGCGGGGCCGGACCCTTACGAGGCATTGTCAGCCTTCTTTCTTGACGCCGTAGCGGCTACGGGCCTGCTTGCGATCACGCACACCAGAGGTGTCGAGCGTTCCGCGGACGATCTTGTAACGGACACCAGGGAGGTCCTTCACACGGCCACCGCGCACGAGCACGATGGAGTGCTCCTGGAGGTTGTGGCCCTCACCCGGGATGTAGGCGGTCACTTCGACGCCGGAGGTCAGGCGAACACGGGCGACCTTGCGCAGCGCGGAGTTCGGCTTCTTGGGTGTCGCGGTGTAGACGCGGGTGCAGACACCACGACGCTGGGGCGCTCCCTTGAGCGCGGGAGTCGCTTCCTTGCGACGCTTCGACTGGCGACCCTTACGGACCAGCTGCTGGATCGTTGGCACAGAAATACCTTTTGCTGAGAGATCGTGGTGAGAGAATGGTGTTCGTTGCGGCCGGCTGCGCAGTGAGAGCGCGCTCTGGCCGACGAGAAAGCATACGAGCGAGGTATGGGAACCTCAACCCGCGCGGCGTTTTCGCGCCCAGGGCGCAACTACTGTTCCGAAGATGCCGTTGCGGTTCAACCACATGGAACTGACGCTCCCACCCGGACAGCTCGCGGCCGACCGGGACGACATCGCCACGTTCTATGGGGATTTGCTGGGTTGGACCACAAGCGATGTGCCGATTCTCGGCCAAGTCGGTCTTCTCCTTCGCACCGACGACGCCACGAGCCAGTTCATTCTCGTGACCGAACAGCGGGTGCACATCGACAGCCCGGGGTATGACCACCTCGGTTTGTTGTGCGAGACGCGCGCTGAGGTCGACGGCTACCTCGCCAAGGCGAAGTCGTTGCAACTCACGGATTCCCGCGTCCAGATCAAGGAATACGACGATCTCGTCAACGGCGACCACGTGACCCGTGCCTTCTACGTGAAGTACCTGTTGCCGATCTGGTTCGACATTCAGTGCTTCGAACGCGACGGCACCGCGCAACCCGACCGTTGGAGCTACGGGTCGACCGTCGGATAGGGCGACACCGTTGTCGTCGTCGGCGGCACGGTCGGGTACGACGGCGTCGTCGTCGTGGTCGGCGGCAGACCCGCCGTCGTCGTCGGCGCCTGGGTCGTCGTTGGCGGCAGGCCCGCCGTTGTGGTGGGAGCCGCCGTTGTCGTCGGCGCCACCGTGGTGGTTGTCGTCGTCGTGGTAGTGGTTGTCGTGGAGGTCGAGGTGGTGGTCGGCCGACGAGTGGTGGCCGGTTCGAGCGTCGTGGTTGTCGTTGTCAGGGTCGGTCCGGGCTCCGGCTCGGTAACGATCCGCTCGACCTGCGGTTCGGGAGTCTGGATCTCCGGACCGGAGATCGCGGGCACAGCCACGGCGGTCCCCGCAACCACGACGGCGCTCGCAACCACCACGCTCGCGCTGGCCCCCGCGCCGGCTCCCGCCCCCGACACGATGGTCAGCAGTTGCGTCGGCAGTTCGACAAGGGCGCCGAACGGGCCGAGTCCCACGCGGTTCGTGTTGATGCCCACGTTCAAAAACGCCCGAACGATGGTCGGGTCGAATTGGGTGCCGGCGTTGTCGACCAGCTCGCGCTTTGCCGCGTCGGCGCCGATCGGCTTCTTGTACGAACGGACCGCGGTCATGGCGTCGTAGGCATCGGCCACGGCCACGATGCGACCGGCCAGCGAGATCTCGTCGCCGGCCAGTCCGGCCGGATACCCGGTTCCATCCCAGCGCTCGTGATGATCAGTGGCGGCCCCGGCCCAGGAACCGAGCCAGTCGGCAAACGGAGCCAGGTGGGCGGCCGCGTGAAGCGGATGCTTTTCGACCGCCGCTCTGTCCTCAGCGCTGAGACCGCCTCGGCTGTCGAGAATCCGGCGCGGAACGTCGAGAAGACCGACGTCGTGGAGCAGCGTCGCCCACCGCAACCGTTCCATCTCGTCGTCGTCGAGTCCGAGTTCCTGTCCGATCAGCTCGGCGTAGCCGCGCACTCGGTCCCCGTGGCGACCTGTGCGCGCTTCTCTCCGGCTCACCGTGGTCACGAGATCGGCAAGACGCTTTGCCTTCATCGCGGACTCGAGTTGGCCAGGCTGAGCGTCGCCGCGATCAGGACGGAGGAAGGCCCGCATGCGCGAGGGCGCCGCGTCGGGGAAGGTCAACGACAGGCTGAAGAGCACACCCAGGGAACTGAACCGTCCGATACCGCGTCGAGCAATCTGGAACACGATCGACGAAACCACCACCGCGCCAACGAACCACGCGATGGTCGGACCGAGCCCGTCGGGACGGGAAACGACGCGCATCGCGAGCCGAACGCTCAGCCAGCTCAGGGCGAGCGGCACCACCAGGAGGCCGGCTCGAACCAGCCACGCGAGGACCGGACGCGCCTTCCATTCGCTTGATGGCGCGGCCCGACGCTCAGGCTCTTTGTCTGTCGCTTCAGAAGTACGTGGCAACGGAGGTCCTCGTCAGTCCTCCTTCTCCATCGGCACCTCGTCGAACAGCCTGAGGGCACAAAACGAACCGAGGCGAGCCCCCTTTGGGAGCTCGCCTCGGATTCCGTACTCGGTTTCTGGGAACTACCTCAGGCTTCGGCCTTCGGCATTGCAATGACGTCGGCGCCGGAATCGCTGCGGCCCGCGAGCCACTCGGCGAGATCCTGCTCTTCGGCATCGCTCGTGTAGTAGTCCATCGGCTCGTAATCAGGAGCGTTGGTCTTGATGTTGCGGTACTCACCCATGCCGGTACCGGCGGGGATGAGCTTGCCGATGATGATGTTCTCCTTGAGGCCCTGCAGCGAATCGCTCTTCGACTCGATGGCGGCTTCGGTGAGAACTCGGGTGGTCTCCTGGAACGACGCGGCGGACAGCCACGACTCGGTCGCCAGCGACGCCTTGGTGATACCCATGAGCTGGGGACGACCTTCGGCGGGCTTGCCACCCTCCTCGACCACACGACGGTTCGTGTCGGCAAACGTCTTCTTGTCGATCTGGTAGCCCGGCAGGAACTCGGTATCGCCCGGCTCGTTGATCAGAATCCGCTTGGTCATCTGACGAACGATCAGTTCGATGTGCTTGTCGTGAATCGACACGCCCTGATCCCGGTAGACCTTCTGCACCTCGTCGACGAGGTACTTCTGGGTCTCGCGGACACCCTTGATCTCCAAGAGCTCCTTCGGATCGCGAGCACCTTCGACGATTGCGTCGCCGGCCTTCACCTCTTGGCCATCAGTGACCTCGAGACGAGCGCCCGACGGAATCGTGTAGGCATCCTCTTCGCCGTCGTCGGCAATGACCAGGACCTCGCGGCCTCGACCATCGTCTTCGCCGACCCGGATCACACCGGAGGTACGGGCCAACGTGGCCTTGCCCTTCGGAGTACGAGCTTCGAAGAGCTCGACGACGCGGGGAAGACCACCAGCGATGTCCTGCGCACCCGCCACACCACCGGTGTGGAACGTACGCATGGTCAGCTGAGTACCGGGCTCGCCGATCGACTGTGCAGCGATGACGCCCACGGCTTCACCGAGCTCGATGTTGCCACCGGTCGCCAGGGACATGCCGTAGCTCTTGGCCGAGATGCCGAAGTCGGAGTTGTCGGTCAGCGGCGAGAGAACTCGCACACGGGTGACCTTCTCGTCGTCGCGCAGCGTTTCGAGCTCGTCGTCGCCGACCATGACGCCCTTTTCGATGACGGAGCCATCGGAAAGTTCGACGTCGTCGGCCAGCACTCGACCGAACAACTTGTTCTCGAGATAGCTCCGCTTGTTGGCGGTGTCAGCCATGACGTCTTCGATCCAGATGCCACCGACCGGGCCAGACCGCTCGAACGGGTCCTCATCGTTGATGATGAGTTCCTGTGCGACGTCGACCAAGCGACGGGTGAGGTAACCGGAGTCAGCCGTACGGAGCGCCGTGTCGACAAGACCCTTACGGGCGCCAGGAGTAGCAATGAAGTACTCCAGCATCTTCAGGCCTTCACGGAAGTTGCTCTTGATCGGACGAGGAATCATGTCGCCACGAGGGTTGGCGACGAGGCCACGCATGCCGGCGATCTGACGCACCTGCATCATGTTTCCTCGAGCACCGGACTCGACCATCATGTTGACCGGGTTGAACTGCTGGGCCTCGAGGTCTTCCTTCATCTCATTGGTGACCTCTTCAGTGGCCTCCGACCAGACTTCCACTTCCATCTGACGGCGCTCACCATCAGTGATGATGCCGCGACGGAACTGCTGCTCGATCTTGTCGGCCTGCTTCTCGTGACGGTCGAGGATCTCGGCCTTTTCACCAGGCGTCTTCACGTCGTCGATCGAGACCGTGAGGCCCGACCGCATGGCGAACTTGAAGCAGGTGTCCTTGATCGCATCGAGACTGATCGCAACTTCCTGCTTCGCGTAGCCGCGAGCCAGGGTGTCGACGATCTCGCTCATCTGCTTCTTGGCGATCTTCTCGTTGACGTAGGGGAACGCCTCCGGGAGGGTCTCGTTGAAGAAGACGCGGCCGACGGTGGTGGGCTCGTACTTCGCCGCTTCGCCGTTGGCCGGGCTGATCAGCAGATCCGGGGTGCGGAACTGGATCTCGGCGTGGATCGCGACGTCGCCTCGCTCGTAAGCGGCTTCGAGCTCGAGCACATCTCGGAAGACGCGACCCTCGCCCTTGGAGCCGGGCACGATGTCGGTGAGGTAGAACCCACCGATGATCATGTCCTGCGTCGGTGTGACCAGCGGGCGGCCGTTGGCCGGGCTGAGCACGTTGTTGGCGCTGAGCATGAGCACGCGGGCCTCGGCCTGCGCTTCAGCCGACAGCGGCAGATGGACGGCCATCTGATCGCCGTCGAAGTCGGCGTTGAAGGCGGTGCAGACCAGCGGGTGCAGATTGATGGCCTTGCCCTCGACGAGGACCGGCTCGAACGCCTGGATGCCGAGGCGGTGCAGGGTTGGTGCACGGTTCAGCATGACCGGGTGTTCCTTGATGACGTCCTCGAGGACGTCCCACACCTGTGGGCGACGACGCTCGACCATGCGCTTGGCCGACTTGATGTTCTGCGCCAGCTCGGCATCGACAAGGCGCTTCATGACGAAGGGCTTGAAGAGTTCGAGGGCCATGATCTTCGGCAGGCCGCACTGGTGGAACTTCAGGGTCGGGCCGACAACGATGACCGAACGGCCGGAGTAGTCGACGCGCTTGCCGAGCAGGTTCTGACGGAACCGGCCCTGCTTGCCCTTGAGCATGTCGGAGAGCGACTTGAGCGGACGGTTACCGGGACCGGTGACCGGACGACCACGACGACCGTTGTCGAACAGCGCGTCGACGGCCTCCTGGAGCATGCGCTTTTCGTTGTTGACGATGATCTCCGGCGCGCCCAGATCAAGCAGACGCTTGAGGCGGTTGTTCCGGTTGATCACTCGACGGTAGAGATCGTTGAGATCCGAGGTCGCAAAGCGGCCACCGTCGAGCTGGACCATCGGGCGCAATTCCGGCGGAATGACCGGAACGACGTCGAGGATCATGGCGCGGGGATCGTTGATCCGGCGGCCGTGCTCGTCGCGACGGTTGAAGGCAGCGACGATCTTCAGTCGCTTGATCGCCTTCTGCTTGCGCTGTGCGGACAGACCCTTGACGCCTTCCGGCGGGTCGATCTGGGCACGGAGCTTGACCTCTTCCTCGTCGAAGTCGAGGGCTTCGACCAGACGGGCGATCGCGTCGGCACCCATGCCGCCGACGAAGTAGTCGCCCCAACGGTCCTGCAGCTCACGCCACAGCATCTCGTCTTCGATGATCTGACGGCCGAACAGGCTCTTGAACTCGTCCCAGGCGCGATCGAGAATCTCCTTCTCGAACTCGAACTGCTCGCGGATCTCCGCGAGGTCCTTGTCGGCCTGACGACGAGCTGCCTTCAGCTCGGCTTCCTTGGCGCCGTCCTTTTCGAGGCCGGCGAGATCCTTCTCGAGGTCCTCGGCCCGGCGAGCCAGGTCGAGTTCCATGTCGTTGTCGATCGCTTCGCGTTCACCGATGACCTCGGCTTCGAGGGAAGCGAGATCCGCGTCGCGGCGCTCCTCGTCGACCGTGACCACGAGGTTGGCCGCGAAGTAGATGACCTTCTCGAGCTGCTTGGCCTTCAACTCTTCCTTGGGCTCAGTGCCCATGAGGAGATAGGCCAACCACGAACGCGTGCCACGGAGGTACCAGATGTGGACGGCCGGAGCGGCGAGTTCGATGTGACCCATGCGCTCGCGGCGGACCTTCGAACGGGTGACTTCAACGCCACAACGTTCGCAGATGATGCCCTTGAAACGGACACGCTTGTACTTGCCACAGGCGCATTCCCAGTCCTTGGTCGGACCGAAGATCTTCTCGCAGAAGAGTCCGTCCTTCTCGGGCTTGAGCGTGCGGTAGTTGATGGTCTCCGGCTTCTTCACCTCACCGTTGGACCACATGCGGATGGAATCCGCAGTGGCGAGACCGATCTTCAGATTCGCAAAATCATTGACGTCGAGCATGTTGTTACTCCCTCGTCTTTCCGGTCTCAGCCACGAGCCGCACGAGCGGCGGCGCGGGCGGCGTCTTCTTCATCTGATCCACGTTCGGGTCGCTGGAGATCAATTCCCAGCTCTTCGACCGTGCGGAATGTCTCCTCATCGAGTTCACGCATCTCGATTTCCTGACCTTCCTTGGAGAGCACCTCGACGTTGATGCACAACGCCTGCATTTCCTTGATGAGCACCTTGAAGGACTCGGGAATGCCGGGCTCTGGAATGTTCTCGCCCTTGACGATCGCCTCGTAGACCTTGACTCGGCCGAGGACATCGTCGGACTTGATGGTGAGCAGCTCTTGCAAGCAGTACGCCGCGCCGTAGGCCTCGAGGGCCCACACTTCCATCTCACCGAATCGCTGACCGCCGAACTGCGCCTTACCACCCAGCGGCTGCTGCGTGATCATGGAGTAGGGGCCAGTCGAACGGGCGTGGATCTTGTCGTCGACCAGGTGGGCCAGCTTCAAGATGTAGACGTAGCCCGTCATGATGTCGTTGTCGTAGGGCTCGCCAGTGCGGCCATTGAACAGCGGCTGCTTGCCGTTGATACCGATCAGACGGGTTTCGCCGTCCTTCGACTCGGGGTTGAGGTTCTTCAGGATGTCGACGATCACCGGCTTGTCGCCCGCGAGTTCGTATTCGTCCCACTTCGCCCCGTCGAACACCGGCGTGGCCACAAAGGTGGCGGGCTTGGTGGTCGGGCGTGTCTTGTTCTCGGTACCACGGACCGGGTCGTCGCCGACCTGCTCACCATCGATGTTCCAGCCCCAACGAGCGCAGTAACCGAGGTGCGCTTCCAGCACCTGGCCTACGTTCATTCGAGACGGAACGCCGAGCGGGTTGAGAATGATGTCGACTTGCTGACCGTCGGAGTTGAACGGCATGTCCTCGATCGGAAGGATCTTGGAGATGACGCCCTTGTTGCCGTGGCGGCCGGCGAGCTTGTCGCCCACGCTGATCTTGCGCTTCTGGCCGACGTAGACCCGCACGAGCTGGTTGACCCCAGGGGGCAACTCGTGCGCATCGTCTCGGTTGAAGACCTTGACGTCGATGACCTTGCCGGTCTCGCCGTGAGGGACCTTCAGCGAGGTGTCGCGCACCTCACGGGCCTTCTCACCGAAGATGGCGCGCAGGAGGCGCTCTTCCGGCGTCAACTCGGTCTCACCCTTGGGAGTGACCTTGCCCACGAGGACATCGCCGGGACCGACTTCGGCGCCGATGCGAATAATGCCTCGCTCGTCGAGGTCGGCGAGGATTTCCTCGCTCAGGTTCGGAATGTCGCGCGTGATCTCTTCGGGACCGAGCTTCGTGTCACGGGCATCGATCTCGTGCTCGTGGATGTGGACCGACGTGAGCACGTCGTCCTTCACCAAGCGCTCCGAGAGGATGATCGCGTCCTCGAAGTTGTATCCCTCCCATGGCATGAAGGCCACGAGGAGGTTCTTGCCGAGGGCGAGTTCACCGTTGTCGGTCGAAGGACCGTCGGCGAGAAGCTGTCCGGCCTTCACCTTGTCGCCTTCGGCGACTCGGGGCTTCTGCATGATGCAGGAGTCCTGGTTGGACCGTTCGAAGGTCTTCAGCCGGATGGTCTGCTGTCCGAGCTTCTTGTAGTCCATCAAGATGTGATCGCCATCGAGCTCGACGACAGTGCCGTCGTCCTCGGCGAGCACCATGTCGGCGGCATCGGTGGCGCAGCGACCTTCGATTCCGGTGCCGATGTAGGGGGCCTCCGCCCGCACCAACGGCACGGCCTGACGCTGCATGTTGGCACCCATGAGTGCACGGTTGGCATCGTCGTGTTCGAGGAACGGGATCAGCGCGGTCGCGACCGAGATGATCTGCTTCGGGGAGACGTCCATCATCTGGACTTCTTCCGGCGGCACCGACGAAATTTCGGTGGTCGCACCGAAGAAGACTTCCTGCTCCAGCTGGAGGCGAAGGTCTTGTAGCGACGCGGCCTGCGGCGAGCGCCGCACGAGCACACGCTCGGCCAGGAAGTTGCCCTTGTCATCGATCGGGGCGTTGGCCTGGGCGACGACGTAGTCCTCTTCCTCATCAGCGGTGAGGTAGACGATCTCCGAAGTGACCTTTCCCTTCTTCACCACTCGATAGGGGGTCTCGATGAAGCCGAACGGGTTGACCCGAGCGAAGGACGCCAAACCACCGATCAGACCGATGTTGGGACCCTCAGGGGTCTCGATCGGACACATACGTCCGTAGTGCGAGAAGTGAACGTCTCGCACTTCGAAGCCGGCACGCTCACGAGAGAGGCCACCCGGGCCGAGCGCCGAGAGGCGACGACGGTGGGTGAGACCCGAGAGCGGGTTGACCTGATCCATGAACTGCGACAGCTGAGAGGTTCCGAAGAACTCCTTGATGGCGGCAACCACGGGACGGATGTTGATGAGGGTCTGCGGCGTGATGGCCTCGACGTCCTGGGTGGTCATGCGCTCGCGCACGACACGTTCCATACGGGAGAGACCGATGCGGACCTGGTTCTGGATCAGCTCGCCGACGCTGCGGATGCGGCGGTTGGCGAAGTGATCCTGGTCATCGAGGCGGTAGCCCGGCTCGCCCTTGGCGAGGTTGAGCAGATAGGTGGTGGCGGCGAGCATCTCTGCCTGGGCCAGCACCGACTGGTCGATGTCGGGACGCTCGAGGTCGAGCTTGAACTGCTTCTGGAGGAAGTCGAGTTCGGGGCCGAGCTTGCGGTTGAGCTTGTAGCGGCCGACCCGGCTGAGGTCGTAGCGACGCGGCTCGAAGAACGCGTTGCGGAAGTACGCGCGGGCCGACTCGACGGTCGGCGGCTCACCCGGACGGGCACGCTTGTAGATCTCGAGGAGCGCCTCTTCCTGGGTCGGGGCGATCTCCTTGTCCTTCTCCCACTGGCCTTCGAGGAAGTCGAAGTAGGCGACGAACTTGTCGAGGAACCCGGGCTCGTTCTCCTCGTCGTAGCCGAGGGCACGAAGAAGGGTGAACAGTGAGATACGACGCTTGCGAGCAACACGGGCGCCGGCGGTGACGTCCTTGCCCGGCTTCTGCTCGACGTCGAATTCGATCCATTCGCCGCGGTACGGGTGGACCGTGCCGGTGACGAGCTGATGCTTGCTCAGGTTACGGAGACGGAAACGCTCACCCGGCTGGAAGATCACGCCCGGCGAGCGGACCAGCTGGCTCACCACGACACGCTCGGTGCCGTTGATGATGAAGGTGCCCTTGTCGGTCATCATGGGGAAGTCACCCATGAAGACCGTCTGCTCCTTGATTTCGCCGGTGTTGGCGTTCATGAAGCGAGCGCGCACGAAGATCGGCGCGCTGTAGGTCATGTCCTTTTCTTTGCACTCCTCCACCGTGAACTTCGGCGGCGGGCGCAGATCCTCGTCGTTCGGATCGAACTCGAGTTCGAGTTGCAGCGTTTCGGTGAAGTCCTTGATGGGACTGATGTCGCGGAAGGTCTGGGCAAGACCTTCGTCGAGCAACCATTTGAAGGACTCACGCTGTACAGCGATGAGATCGGGGAGTTCGAGAATCTCGGGGAGATTTCCGAACGAATAGCGTTCGCGATGTGCGGCGCGTGTGGTCACCTTGGCTCCAAAGTTGGCCGTGGAAGAGGACGACAACGCAGTCGTCGGGGCGCGAAGAACCGAATACATTGATTCGGAACAGGCGCGAGGACGACCACGTTGCTTTGCACGCTAGTGGTTCCGCGCCATAGCAGCAACTCTCGGGCAACCAGAACCGGCACCGGCCTTAGCGGGCGGTGCACGATCCGGGCCGGTCGAGCCGGGCGGATTGAACGCGAACGGTAAAGGTTCGCGGGCGCGAGGTCAAGGATGCTCGTCCATCTGCAACCGGATTGTGATGTCTCCAGGGGCCTCAGGAGACCGTCACGCGCGGCTACGACGGGTTGGTGAAACGCAGGTTTGCGCGCACTCGACCGGCCGCGTCGTCGGAGACGCCGATGCTGCGCACATAGTCGCCGTGGTCGCCCCACTTCCGGCGCAGGCCCTCGAGCGTCTTGCGCATGGCGGGCCGGGGCGAACCCCACATCGCGTGGTAGTCGTCGGGGTCATAACCGGCTTCGCGGATCCGGTCGGCAAACCAGTTGGTCCCCTCCGCGGAGTGTGCTCGGTAGTGAGCCGAGACCTCGTAGTCGTCGAGGATGTAGCTGTCGGCAACACCCGCGAGGCCGAGCATCGTCATCGCCGTGATGCCGGTGCGGTCCTTGCCTGCGGTGCAATGGAAGAGGACTCTCTCGCCGTCGGCCACGGCGTGCAGCATCTCGGACAGGAAGTCGGGGAAGCCTTCCAGCATCCGAAGGTAGCCGGCAGCCATGTCGTCTTCGTCGAATTTCGGAAGGTCGCCGTCGAGGATCCGTTCGAGCATCGAGCGGCCCTGGGCGACATCGCTCGACATCGGGAGATGCACGTGGCGCACGTCGGCCGGCAGTCGGTCCGGGGCCTGCTCGACCTCGCCGTCGGAGCGCAGATCGAAGACCGTCGTGATCGCCAGCTCACCGATCAGCTCGTGATCGCGGTCCGACAGCGCATGCAGGCCGTCGCTGCGAAAGACCTGACCCCAGCGGGTCCATTCACCATCGAGCGTCGGATAGCCGCCGAGATCGCGGAAATTCGAGGGGCCGTCCATCGCGATGCGCCGCTCCGCGCCCACGATGAACCCCTGCGTCGGCTCGAAGAGGTGCACGTAGGCCCGCCCCGACGGGTTCGGGAGCCGAACGCCACCGGCAGAGTCCGGTGGCTGCACCTGGGTGCCGGCATCGAGCGGGTCGTCGGAGAGGAACACAGACACATCGTCCGAGCCGCCCCGCCACGTCACGAGCAGGTCGTCGCCGTCGGACACGACGTTCACGTGAGAAATCGGATCAGTCACGAGCGCACCCTAGGGCGAGCCTGGCGGCCGGACGCATCTGCAACCCATACGACACGGCCGCGGCGATCAGCTCTGTTTCCATCGACGGTCGCCGCCGCCGCCAAAACGACGAACCGCGCCGACCGGAGGCCGACGCGGTTCGTGAATTCTTGTTGCCCCGAAGGGCAGGTATCAGACGAGCTCGACAGAGCCGCCGGCAGCCTCGAGGGCTTCCTTGGCCTTCTCGGCGTCGTCCTTCGATGCGCCTTCGATGATTGCCTTGGGGGCGCCGTCGACAAGCTCCTTGGCTTCCTTGAGACCCAAGGACGTAAGACCACGGACCTCCTTGATGACCTGGATCTTCTTGTCGCCGGCGCTCGTGAGCATCACGTCGAACGAATCCTTCTCTTCTACGTCGCCAGCGTCGCCGCCAGCAGGTGCAGCAGCAACAGCGACAGGAGCCGCAGCGGTCACGCCGAACTTCTCTTCGAAGTCCGACAGGAGCTCGCTGAGCTCAAGCACGGTCATGCTGCTGATCGAGTCGAGAATCTCTTCCTTGGTAGCCATGATTAGGCCTCCTCTTCTTCACCGGCATCGCCGGATTCTTCGCCGGCATCGCCAGCCTCATCGTCACCGGCAGCGCCGGCGTCGGCGTCGGCTGACGCCTCGGTTTCTTGGGTTTCTTCCGTGGCTTCCGCCACGTCTTCTTCAGTGGCTTCAGCCGCAGGGGCGTCGCCAGAGTCTTCGTTGGCTGCGTCGTCGGCCGGCGCTTCTTCGGCCGCGGCTTCTTCAGCCGGTGCCTCTTCAGCGGGTGCCTCTTCAGCAGGTGCCTCTTCAGCAGGGGCGGCCGCATCCGGACCGCCGCCCTTCTCGATGAGTGCCTGCAGTCCGTACGCAAAGTCGCGCGGGACAGCAGCAAGCAAGCCGGCGAACTTGGACATCGGCGCCTGAAGGGCACCGGCCAGCATCGCAAGCAAGGCATCTCGAGACGGAAGTTCGGCGAGAATCTTCAGATCATCTGCGCTGAGCAGTTCATCGTCGACCACGCCTCCCTTGATCACCAGAGCGTCGTTGGTCTTGGCGAAGTCCTTCAAGGCCTTCGCCACGGCCGCGACATCACCGGCAGATCCGTCGGCCTTTTCGCCCACAAAGGCAATGGCTGTCGGACCGGTCAGAAGGTCATCGATCTCAAGTCCTGCATCTCGCGCCGCGAGGCGTACGAGCGTGTTCTTGTAGATCTTGTATTCGCCACCTGCATCACGAAGCGCCCGACGCAAATCGGCCATAGCCCGCACGTCGAGGCCACGGTATTCAGTCAGCATCGCGCCATCGGCATCGGCCAGCTTCTGCTTCACCTCGTCGACAACCGCAACCTTGTCTGGTCTCGGGTCTCCCATATCTGTCACCTCCTCTTCATTCCGGCCTTCGAGGCCGGACTCACGGGACCCTCCCCTTCGAGGAGGTCTCCCTGATTCGTTTTCATTCCTTCAACCGTTCCGCATCGGAAAATGCGAACTGGGCGCCCACCGAATCGGCGAACGCCCAGACATGCCACGGCGGACCGTGGAATTTCAGGAAGTTCTCCTCGTCCGGCGAGCCTGCTGACTCATTGGTGCTCCTCTCGGAGCGCACCGGATGTCTTCGGTGAACAAAGATCTTCAGTTGTGCCAGCCAGCGTAGAGCGCGGGCTGGAAACTTCCTCGGGTCAGGAGGTGACGATCTGGCCCGGGTCGACTCGCACGCCGGGACCCATCGTGGTGCTCACCACAACCTTGCGCATGTAGTTGCCCTTGGCCGATGCGGGCCTCGCCCGCTCGAGTTCGGTAACGAGGGCACGAAGGTTGGCAAGCAGCGCTTCCTCGGTGAACGATGCCTTGCCGATTGGCACGTGCACGTTGGCGAAGCGGTCGGTGCGGTACTCGACCATGCCGCCCTTGAACTCGCCGATCGCCTTGGCGACGTCGGGAGTCACGGTGCCGGTCTTCGGGTTTGGCATCAGACCACGGGGGCCGAGCACACGGCCCAACTTGCCGACAGTCGGCATCATGTCGGGCGTCGCGATCGCCAGGTCGAAGTCGGTCATGCCGCCCTCGACTTCCGCGGCGAGATCGTCGCCACCTACATGTTCGGCGCCGGCGTCGCGAGCAGCCTGCGCGGCCTCGCCCTGCGCGAACACGGCGATACGGACGTCCTTGCCGGTGCCCGACGGAAGGGCGACGGTGGCACGAATCATCTGTTCGGCCTTACGGGGATCAACACCGAGGCGGACCACGATGTCGACGGTTTCATCGAACTTCTTGTTGCCCAGCGACTTGATGATGGCCACGGCCTCCGCATCGGAGTGCAGGTGGTCCCGGTCGAACTTCTGGGCGTTGTCCTTGTACTGCTTGCTTTGCGCCATGTCGGCTCCCTCTTGGTACTGCCGCCCGGCGAGGTGTTCCGGGACGAGCAGGGTTGGTTTCGGACTTGCTAAACGACTTCGATGCCCATGGAACGGGCGGTACCGGCGACCTGAAGCTTCGCACCGGCCATGTCGATGGCGTTGAGATCGGGCATCTTCTGCTCGGCGATCTGCTCGACCTGCGCATTGGTGATCGAACCAGCGGTCTCACGACCGGGGTTGTTGGCAGCCAGATCGAGACCGGCCGCCTTCTTGATCAGGAACGCGGTGGGCGGGGTCTTGAGGATGAACGAGAACGAACGATCTTCGTAAATCGTGATCTCGGCCGGCACGACCTGACCGCGTTGGTCCTCGGTCCTGGCGTTGTAGTCCTTGCAGAAGTCCATGATCGCGACGCCGTGGGGACCGAGTGCGGTACCGACCGGCGGGGCAGGCGAAGCCTGACCGGCGGGGATCTGGATTCTGACGACAGCAGTGACCTGCTTCTTGGCCATGACAATTCCTAAAGAGAGGGGTCCACGAAAGAGGGGACCGTTCAGTCTGGACGGTGAGGTCCCGCGCGACAACCCGCGCGGGAGGGAATCAGAGCCGCGCCACCTGGGCGAACTCGAGTTCGACCGGAGTCTCGCGACCGAAGATGTTCACGAGCACCTTGACCTTGAGTTGGTCTTCGTTGATCTCGATGATCTCGCCGGAGAAGTCGGCGAAGGGGCCTTCCTTGACCCGCACGGTCTCGCCCATGTCGTATTCGAACATCGGCTTCGACTTCTTCGTCGCTTCCTGGGTGCGATCGGCTTCGACGCCGAGGAAGTTCTCGACGTCCTTCCGGCGCATCGGCGAGGGCTTGCCGCCCTGGTTGACGAAGCCGGTGACACCCGGTGTGTTGCGAATGACGTACCAGGCGTCGTCGTCGAGGGAAGTACGGCAGAGGAGATAGCCCGGGAAGAGCTTCTTCTCGGTCATGACCTTCTTGCCGTTCTTGAACTCCGGAATCTCACGGGTGGGAATGACCACCTCGTAGATGCGCTCTTCCATGTTCATCGACGCGATGCGGGCTTCGAGGTTCTGCTTGACCTTCTTCTCGTAGCCCGACTGCGTGTGGAGCACGAACCAGCGGCCCGGACGGTCGTAAGGGGAGATGTAGGCCTCGACCTCGACGTAGTCCTCGTCGAGCAAGGCGTCTTCGTCGATGACCACGTCGGCCGGCGGTGCTTCCGCGCTCGCGCCGGTCCATTCGTTGGCGAGACCCGCACCGACCGGTGCGCTCGATTCGGCGGCTTCGGCGACGATTTCCTCCGCCTCAGCGATCACGGCTTCTGCCGCATCGTCGGATTCCGGCGCCTCGTCGGCTTCTGCCGCCTCGTCGATGTCTTCGTTCATTTCGTTCTCGTCAGTCATGTCGGATCAGGCCTCGAAGAGTTCGAGGATGAAGGTGGAGAAGACCCAGTCGAGGCCGTAGATGATGCCGCCCAGCACCACGATGGTGAACAGCACGACGATGGAGTAGTTGACGGTCTCGGGGCGAGACGGCCACGCCACCTTGCGCAGCTCACCGCGAACCTCGCGGAGGAACTGCATGGGACTGGTGCGTTCTTGGGGCGGAGCTGCGTTGGGCTGCTGGCGCCGGGCGCGGACGGGCTCGCCGTCGGCGTCGACCTCGCCTTGCTTTTGCAGCATTCGCTTCTGCTGTCGGTTCATCGACATGAGGAAATCCTTGGATCAGTGAGCGGCGCCACCGTGTGACGGCACCGTCATGCAGGGGCGACAGGACTTGAACCTGCAACCTTCGGTTTTGGAGACCGATGCTCTACCAGTTGAGCCACGCCCCTGAGAACGGTGGTCAACGATATCACTGGCCTCGGGAATACCTGCCCTCGCGAGCGGGTGAGAAATCGCTGCGCTCGCGGGCACGGATCAACCGACGAGCCGCGCTCCGCGTCGCTGCCGTGTCGCAAGGGCGATCACACCGGCGGCTGCGGCAAGCCCGCCGATGGTGGCAGCCGCGTAGCCCGGAACGCGACGGCCGACGCGGCCGTCGTACTCGTCGAGGGTGAGAAGGATCTCGTGTTCGAGGGTGGGGTCGACGGGAGTGCCGGACGCGGCAAGCCCGCGCATGGCTCGACGCAGACGCCGATAGTTCGCAAGCTCGGCCTGACAGCGGAGACATTGGGCGACGTGATTTCGCGCCGGTTCCGAAAGCACGCTTGCCTGCGGGAGTCGATCGTCGATCGCCGAGAGTTCCTCGAGAAGGTCCTCGCAAATGGGAAAGGCGGTGACGAGATCGTCAGATCGCATGGAGTTCCTCTCCGGGCAAGGGGAAAACGCGTTCGCGGAGTCGCCGACGAGCGCGGTGCAGGCGCACCTTCGCTGCGCTCACCGATATTCCGAGCTCTTCGGCGATCGCATCGTGGGGCAGGTCATAGACGTCTCGTAGAACAACGACGGAACGGAGGCGGGGCGGGAGTTCTTGGATGGCGTCGTCGAGCTGTGAACGCAGCGCACTGACGTCGGCCTGCGCGGCGGGGTCGGCTTCCGGCCGCAGATCGGGCACGTGGGACTCGTCGGGAAGCTCGTCGTGGCGATGACGCCGACGTTTGCCCGTGGCCGTCGAGGCACAGTTCGCGACGATCCGGTACAGCCACGTCGAGAACTGCGCGTCGCCACGGAAACGATCGAGGCTGCGGTACGCACGGAGGTAGGCGTCTTGTACCACGTCTCTCGCATCCTCCTCGTCACTGGTGAGTCGGAGCGCCAACCCGTACGCATCTCGATACGTACGACGCACCATCTCGTCGAACGCCTCGCGTTCGCCCGAAACAGCCCGTTGGACGAGTTCGTCCATCTCGGCACCTGCAAGGTTGGACCCGCCAGAGGCCCTGCCGTTACGTGTCGGATCCGTGACGATCCGGAGGCGGCGCGGGGCTGCGGACATATCAGCCATTGTGCTTCACCTCCGGTGATCGTGCGTAGCGACGGACAGAGTCGAACTGTCGACCTCTCGATTATGAGTCGAGCGCTCTCACCAGCTGAGCTACGTCGCCAACCTCGAATCGGCGAACCGATCCGTGGAGCTCCCTGTCAGAATTGAACTGACGACCTCCTCCTTACCATGGAGGCGCTCTACCGACTGAGCTAAGGGAGCCTGCAAACCAGGCCCGAAATCGACCCGGATAAGCGTCGGCAATGATGCCACGGGACGGCACCGCCTCCAACCCGCTTTCGAAGGTTTGAACCGCGAGATATCCGGCATAGTCACAAAGTCTCATGGGATTGGGTCATTCGACTCAAGTCGACCCCTGCTCGCGCCGTAGACGGAAGCATGCGATTCGACCGGCTTGTCATAGAAGCTGACGAGAACACATTCTCGTTGGAATTCCACCCCCGACTCACCGTCATCGGCGGCGTTGGAAGGCTCGAAAGGGATGGGCTCATCACTGAGCTCGTTGGATCCCTGAGTTCGAGCCGAGCCGGCGTGCACGCCGAGATCGTGGCGGACAACGGCAACCGGTTTGCCGTGTTCCGCCCGTTCGGTGCCCGGGCTCGCGTCATCGACGTGGAAGCGTCGGCTGATGTCAGCTCTCGATTCGCGGACGAGGACGGCGAGATCGATCTGTTGTCGGTCGCCGGCCTCGACACCCGAGCCGCAAAGCGTCGACTCCGTCTGACTTCTACGGACCTCACCACCAGCACACATCACGACCAGATCATCCGGCGACTCGCCGCGGTCCAATCGGCCCGGCTCTGGGCTCTCGCCGACCGGGTGACGGCTGCGCAGGAGATACTCGATGAAGAGGCCGACGCGTCCGGCTCTGCACCAGAGGACGCCTCCGTCGTGGCCCGAATCGAGGAGCGCCACGCCACGTTCGAGGACGAGCAGGCTCGAGCGGAGAAGGTTCGGAAGGGCTCCTTCTTCGTGGGTGTCGCCGCCGCGGTCCTCGCCGTGCCCTCGGTCATGTGGATCGGGCAGACCGTCGCCATGGCCCTGGTGATCCTCGCCGCATTGGTCACCGCCCTGTCGTTCGTGCAGAACCAACGCATGGAGCGGGCCCGCAAGGCCGAAGAGGCTGCGCTGGCCGAAGCCGGGGCGGAGTCGTACCTCGGATTCCATCTGCAGCGGGTGAACGGTCTGCTCGACGGCCAGGCATCACGCCAGCGTCTGATCCAGGCCGGCGCCGACCACGAAGCAGCGCTCGCTCAGTGGTTCGACGTAGCCGGCGACATTGTGGTCGATTGGGCATTCGAGCACCGCGAGGAGATCGACGAAGCCGCTCGCCGGGCCAAGGACGTAGAGGCAATGAGCACGAGCCCCTTGCCCGTCGACACCGCCGACGATGAGATCGCGGCCCTGGCCCACGCGCTCATGCTGAAGCTCGAACAGGTTCGTGGCATCGGTCCGGGCGGCGAGAACATGCCATTGATTCTCGACGATTCGCTCCTGGGCCTCGATGCCGAATTGAAGGCGCCGCTGCTCGAGATGCTCGTTCGTTCGAGCGAGAACCAGCAGATCGTGTTCCTGACCGAGGACAACGACGTGACCGAGTGGGCTCGCGTCGAAGCGATCACCGGTGACCTTTCGATCCTCGAGCCGACCGCGGCCGAGGACCCGGTCAGCGTGGATGCCGAGGAAGCCGTCCAGATCGCGTAGGTCGAAACGGCCTGGGAGCTATTCCTCCCGCAACGGTCTGGCCTTCCCTGCCGGGGAGGCCGAGACGGCGAGCCACGACTCGCCAGTCGCATGCTTCGGTGTCACGCTCCTTCAAAGAGCGTGGCATCGTCGCGTATGGCCCCTGATTCCGTTGTTGCATTCACCCCACCGGCATTCGAGACCCTGACGGCAGAGAGCGCCGACCGCATCGGTCGCCTGACGCTCAGCCGCCCCGAGAAGCTCAACCCGTTGTCGACGCAGTGCCTCGACGAGCTCGCAGCGGCCGCCGCATGGTTCGACTCGCAAGACGAGGTTCGTGTCGTCATCGTGTCGGGCGCGGGTCGAGCCTTCTCCGCCGGGGCGGATCTCGGCGGCTTCACCAGCGCGGGCGACCGGTCGGTTCGAGACGGCGCCGACGCCGGGCGGGTGATGGTCGAGTCGATCGAACGGATGCGAGCCGTGACGATCGCATCGATCCACGGCCATTGCATCGGTGGCGGGGTTTTGCTGGCGATGGCGTGCGACCTCCGGGTGACCGCCGAATCCACGAACTTCGTCATCCCCGAGGTCGACTTGGGTATTCCTCTCACCTGGGGTGGTATTCCCAGGCTCGTTCGGGAGATCGGGGCTGCGGCCACACGCGATCTCGTGTTGTCGTGTCGGGCGTTCACCGCGATGGAGGCCCACGTCCGCGGAATCGCGAACCGACTGGTGGCCGACGATGATCTCGACGTTGAAGTCGAGACGCTCGCCACCGAACTGGCCGGCAAGTCGATCTACACCCTTCGAGCCACGCTCGACGCGGTCGACGCCGCCGCCGAAGCGCTCGTGGCCACCGGCGGTGCCTGGTCCGACGCAGACCAATTCGTCACGGCGATGCAGGACCCCGAGAGTCGAGAGGTGGCCGCCCGTTACCTCGCGGCCCGAGGCCGCTAGAGCCGATCTCTGTGGCGATCGACGAACCAAGGAGCGAGAAGCGGCCGATACTCCTCACGAAACGACGCCGGCAGGTCGAAGAAGCTGAATCCGGTCGTGCCTCGACATCGGGTCGCACCACAGGCACAGTCCCATGAGTTGCCACCAGCGTTGTTGACGAGATAGTCGATCGTGACCTCCTCGTCGGCCACCAGCGCCCGACGAGCCACGATCTCAATACCGCGATCGGAGTGCCGCTCCCAGGCGTTGGGGTCACACGAATGGTTCACGTAGCGCTCGGGTGCGGCCAGCAAAAGGACCTTTCCATCAGGGTAGGTGAGGTGGTCCACCTTCTCGCCGAGATCCGGCCGTAGAGGCGCGTCGGAGGTGATCACCCGTTCGACCGTGAACCAGCCGAGCACCGAACCGGCTGCAGCGGGGCCCACGGCGAAGAGTCCCAGTCCCTCGATTCCCGACGGTCGCGCCTCAGTTGAAGGAGTCACAGCGGTGCGGCCGCCTCGACAAGCTTCTCGAGCGGCACGGTGACGGTTCCCGCGATGATCAACATGCCCAACTGTCTAGGCGACGAGAATGCCCTGATGTCACGGGACCGAGCGATCCGCAATTCGATCATCGCCTCGTTCCTGCTCTACATCGTCTTCGGTCTGCCCGATGGCGTGTTCGGCACGGTGTGGCCCAATCTTCGAGATGACTTCAGCCGTTCCGACGGCAGCCTCGGACTCCTCATCCTTGCGACCGCGGTGGGATACGCGACCGGTGGAGTCGCCTCTGGCTACCTCATCGACCGGTTCACGATCGGCCGACTCCTCCCCATCGCCATGACCGCCGCGCTCGTCGCCCTGGCACTGGTGGCCGGTGCCCCGGAGTGGTGGATTGTCATGGCCGGCTATGTCGTGCTCGGGACCGGCTGGGGAGTCGCCGACGCCGGGGTGAACGCGTGGATGGCACTCACCCAAGGACCGAGAGCAATGGGGATGCTGCATGCGTCATACGGCATCGGGGCATTTCTCGGTCCGCTGCTCGCCACCGCTTTCGTCGCCGACGGCACCGCGTGGCGAGCGCCCTACGTCGCCTGCGCCGCGTTCACCGCCGTGTCCGTTGCTGTTCTCGTGCGCGCCCGGGCCGGATTCGCCGAGGCGAAGACCACACCCGAGATCAGTGCCCAGAATGCCGAGGTAGTCGGGTCGACGCGACTCCAGGCACTGATGATCGCCTGGTTCTCCATGTATGTCGGGGTCGAGGTCGCCGTCGGAAGCTGGAGCTACACGCTCCTCACCGAGGCGCGCGGCTACACCGACGAGAGTGCCGGTGTGCTCACCTCCCTCTACTGGGGCGGGCTGATGGGCGGCCGATTCGTGCTGGCCGTCGTGGGCAACCGCGTCCACCCAGAGATGACGCTGCGGCTATCGACGGTCGCGGCCGCCGCCGCGACCGTGCTGCTCTGGGCCGACCCCGGTGGGCTGGGCGGCCTTGCGCTCCCGTTTCTCGGCCTCACCTTCTCTGCCATGTTCCCCGTCGTGATGGGCCGGACCGCCGTCTACCTGGGCGAAGCGCGGGCCGCGAACGCCGTGGGCTACCAGATCGGCGCAACGTCGATCGGGTTCACGGCCCTCCCCGCGCTCATCGGCGTCCTGGCCGACCGGAGCGATGTCGGGGTTGCGGCGCCGGTTCTCCTGGTGAGCATCGGTGTCGTCGGTGCGCTCTGGCTCTTGATCGAACGGGAAGCCCGATCGAACCTGGAGATCAGAGCGGCGTCGTGAGCGCACCCGCGGCCGAGGAGATCCCGGCGCCCCGACGAGCGTGGACGAGATCGTCGCGGTCGAGCCCATGGGTCATGAAGCCGAGCGACAACCCGGTTGCAGGATCGGCCCAGGCGCGCTGACCCTTTGCTCCCCCATGGCCGAATGTGGCGGGGCCGGTCGTGTGGCCGTAGCCGCGCATGACAGCTTGGCCATCGTCGCCGGCCAGTGTGAACGCATGGGTTCGGTTCGCAGCCACGCCCATCAAATCGGAGTGGTTCTGGCGGACGACGTCGAGCGCATCGCGCTTCACCTCGGGACGAAGGAACCCGCCGTCGTCGTGCATGACCGCCTGATACCAGCGCGCGATATCTGCGGCCGAAGCGATCCCACCGCCGCCCGGGTGACCGGTCGCGCGCACCCCGGGATCATTGAACGCCAGCAGGGCGTCGTCGGTCACTTCGGAAACCGGCAGCGACTCCAAGCCGAGTCGCCGGGCCATCTCCTCGAGATCCGGGGCGTCACCAACGGAGACGACATCGGCGACGTCTCCCTGTTCGGAGGCTGGAATCCCGAGCCAGCGAGCGCACCCGGCGGGTTCCATCAGCCGTTCGGTGACCACGTCGGTGTGATGGCGACCGGTCACCTCGGTGATGCAATCGGCCAGAACCCAATGTGCGGCGGAGGCGTGATACTCGAACGCGGAACCCGGCTCCCAACTGGTTCGCCATCGGTCGTAGCGGGCAAGCCGAAGGTCGCGATTCGAGAACTCGTCGATCCCGATCGGCGCGTGGGGAAACCCGCCGGCGTGCAGCAGCACCTGCGACAGGGTGATCACTTCTTTGCCGTTGCTCGCGAAGGTCGGAAGCACGTCGGCCACCGGGGCGTCGAGATCGAGCAGGCCTTCCGCGGCCAACTCGAGGACCGTGAGCGAGACCGTGGGCTTGATGGCCGAATAGGTGTGGAGGCGATGGTCGGTGGTGAGATCGCCGAACGCCTCGAACAGCACGACCTTGCCCTCGAAGCCGACCGCGACCTGGCAACCCGGAACTCGACCCTCGTCCACCTCGCGGGCGCAACGGTCGATCAACTTCGTCATACGGGCGGGAACGAGGGTGCTCATCAATCGGCGACCGTATCCGTCTCGACCGCCGCCCGCCTGCCGGGCCACTCCATCAGGTCGGGGACGAGCGCACGCGCGTCGCGTTGTCGGACCACCTGCTCCCACAAGCCCGCGCCGTAGGCCATCTCGTCGGCGATGAGAAGTGCCGTCGATCGGACGACATCGGTCGGCCTGCTCCCCTTCCACCATCTCCATGCCGCCGGCACCACGAACGCGGCCAGCAGAGCCGGACGAAACCGACGGACCCGACCGACCACGAGCGCGATCGGCCACCAGGCGCGCGCGAGCGCGCCGGCAAGGCCGAGCCCGGCCTGGAGGTGGCCCCAACCCGCGATGCGGATGGCTTGGCGCCCGCCGTCGGGCAGGCCCTCGAACTTCCGGACGAGGGCGGCCGACGACCCCGCGGCGATTCCGGTGCCGACCAACGGAAAGCCCGCGGCCGTCACACCCCACGCCGCCACACTCCAGCGCGAACATCGGGCCGGCGCCACCCAGCGGCCGTGCCGAGCGGCGAGCGCGACCGACGAGCCGCCGTAGGCCCGCCGCTGTTGGAACGCCGCGAACCACGAATGACGTGGCCGATGGCGCACCTCGACTTCGGGTGCGTAGCGAACCGTGCCGATCTCGGTGGCCAATCGCCACACCAGGTCAACGTCTTCTCCGACCCGAAGTGCGGGATCGAACCCGCCGACCGCCTCCAGGGCAGCAACCCGAATCGCGAAGACGGCCGTCGGCACATAGGCGACCCGTCGCGTCGGCGCGACGTTGGCCGGTTCGCTCCCGAGGTCAAGCGGCGAGTGAACCACTTCGTAACGTTCCCGCAGGGTCGGACCCGGTGCACTCACGATCCTCGGCGCGACTGCAACAACCGCTGGATCATCGAAGTGCGGCGCGAGTGAGGACCACCACCCGTTCGGCATCTCCACATCAGCGTCCGCGAAGACCACGAAGTCCGTCGAGACCGAAGCGAGACCAGTCATGCGCGCCGCTCCCGGCCCCCCGTTCACGTCGCGCCGCACGATTGCGGCGTCGTGCCGCTCGGCAACCGCCGCGAGCGAGGACCCGTCGTCCGATGCGTCATCGACCACCAGAGTCGGTTGCCGGATCGACGGCAAGAGCCGATCGAGATCGTCGGCGTCGTCCTTCGCCGGCACGACCACGGTGACCGGCGGCGGTGACAGGGTCGGGGTGACCTCCGGATGCACGATTCCGGCGTCGAGCAGTCGGCGAGCGAGTGCGCGGGGCGACTTCACCGCCGCGAGAGGTGCGCCATCGAGCCAGGCGCTCACAACCGCGGCGCCGGCATCGGACAATGTGATGACCCGCAGCGGCGAGCCACCGATCAACACTCGTCCGTCGTCAACGCGTCGAAGACCGGCGTCGGCAACGAGTCGGATTCCGGCCGGAGGAAGCTGATCGGTCACTGGTCGAGCCCGGCGATCGCGCGTTTGGGCGCGATCTCGCGGAAGGAGTCCTCGATGAGTTCACTCAACTCGTCCCAGTCGGTCGACGAATCCAAGATGACGCCGACCCACCCCTTCGAGAAGGAACTACGGGGAGCAAAGAACGGGTGACCCTCCGCGACCAGGCTCTCGTGTTCGCCATTCGCCGCCTTGATGGTCACGAACCGCACGACCTCTCCCCCGGGGTTCTCCATCACCATCGTCCATACGAAGATCCGCTTCGCGACGCGGAAGGTCGCGTTCCCCCACGAATCCTGTTCGTAGGACTCGGGGAACCTCCGGCAGATCTTGCCCACGCGAGCGATGACGCGATCCATCCACAGGACGGTAGCCCTCGGCTCCGCCTACCCTCTGGCCATGCACGATCTCGTCATTCGCAACGGTCGGATCATCGACGGCTCCGGAGCACCCGCCACCACCGGCGACGTCGGTATCGATGGAGAAACGATCATGGCGGTTGGCGACGACGTCGGCGCCGGCACTCGCGAGATCGATGCCGAAGGCCGAGTCGTCACGCCTGGCTTCGTCGACACCCACACCCACTACGACGCCCAGGCCACCTGGGACCCGGAGCTCACTCCGTCGGGATGGCACGGCGTGACGTCTGTCGTCATGGGCAACTGCGGGGTCGGCTTCGCTCCGGTCGCCCCCGACCGTCGCGACTGGCTGATCGAATTGATGGAGGGCGTGGAAGACATACCCGGCGCGGCTCTGACCGACGGCATCGAGTGGGGCTGGGAGACGTTTCCCGAGTATCTCGACGACCTGCAGCAGCGCTCGTGGGTGCTCGACCTCGGTGCCCAGATTCCCCACGGAGCGCTACGCGCCTACGTGATGGGCGAACGAGCGCTCGACGACGCCGGCGAGGCCGACATCGCTCGGATGGCCGAGCTGGTCCGCGAAGCACTCCACGTCGGAGCCCTCGGGTTCTCGACGTCACGAACGCCGCTCCACAAGTCGGTCGACGGCGAGCTCGTACCCGGCACGTTCGCCACCGACGAAGAGTTGCTGGCGATCGCCGAGTCGATCCGCCGAGTCGGACACGGTGTGTTCCAGACCGCGACGCACCACGCGGATGTCCCCGAGTCGTTCCAGTGGATGCGAGCCGTCGCGGAAGTCACCGGCCAGCCCGTCGTGTTCAACCTCAACCAGCCCGACTACGCGCCCGACCTGTGGCGGGAGGACATTCGTCTTCTCGACGAGGCGCAAGCAGATGGGCTGAACGTCCTGGCCCAGGTGTCGGGCCGTCCCGTCGGCATCCTCGAGTCCTGGTCGGCGACCGTCAACCCGTTCATGCTTTGCCCGACGTGGGGACTGATCGGCCAGCTGCCAGAAGCCGAGCGGCTCGCCGAACTCCGCCGCGACGACGTCCGGACGGCCCTCACCACCGAGGCGCCGGCGGTGTGGAGCGACTTCATCACGTCGGTCACGCGCACGTGGGACAAGCTCTATCCCTTCGCCGGCGAAGCCGACTACGAGCCGGATCCATCCGCAACCTGTGCGGCGCGATCGGTCGACGACAGTCGCACCGCGGCCGAGGTCGCCTACGACCACCTGATGACCGAGAACGGAAGGGGGCTGCTCTACTTCCCCCTGTTCAACTACACGAACCACAACCTCGACCACTTGTGGGAACTGCATCAGCACCCCCACACCCGTATGGGTCTCGCCGATGCCGGCGCTCACTGCGGCACCATTGCCGACGGCGGCATGCCCACATTCATGCTGCAGTTCTGGGCACGCGACCGCGTGCGCGGCGATCACATGCCGCTCGAATGGTTAGTGCACCGCCAGACTCGCCAAACCGCGGAGCTCTACGGCCTACGCGATCGAGGTCTCATCACCCCAGGACTTCGGGCCGACCTCAACATCATCGACATGGACAACCTGAGCGTCGACCTACCCCGTCTCGTCGGCGATCTTCCCACTGGCGCGAACCGCTACGTCCAGAAGGCCCACGGCTACGGCGCCACCATCTGCCGGGGCAGTGTGACGGTCATCGACGACGAGTTCACCGGCGAGCACCCCGGCCGGCTCGTGAGAGGGCCACAGACCGACCCGCGCTGACCCGGGCTGACCTGATTTCCGCTAGCCATCGCGCGCCATCGTCGTGGATCCATCGTTCGAGTGCACCGGTACGAACCCGACCGACCGATACAGAGCGGCCGCCCCCGTGTTCTCGTTGTCGACACTGAGGCTCATCGCCGGGTTTCGCTCGAGCAGCCTCTCGAGGAGAACTCGGCCGATCCCTTCGCCTCGTCGCTCGGCTACCACGGCCATGCCGAGTTCGGGGACGTCATCGGCGACATAGCCGTAGCCGGGGTCGTCGGCCCCGAACCGTCGGCACCACGCCGCACCGATCCGGTGGCCCGCGGCGTCGACCACGATGTGAGCATCGTCGCCGACTCGCTCACCGAATCCCTCCAGGTAGTGAGCGATGCCGGGCTCGTCCAACACGGACCGAGGGAAGGCCGAGCCACCGACCGGCACGTGAAGCGACTCGTAGAGCATGTCCCAGAGAAACGGAACATCCGCGACCTGCCAGGCCCGTGTGCCGAACTCGCCCATCGGCGCAGTCTTTCAGAGCACCGCGGCCAGAGCGGCGGGAATTTCGAACGCGCCACCGACTGTCGCAAAGCGGGCACCCGCCCGGCGAGCGAAATCCGCCGCGTCCCCTGCATCGTCAGCCGGGGCGATCACGCAGAGCTCCTCGAGTCGTCGGGCCACGGCCAACGGGTCGACTCCGGCGGTCGCCCGGCAGTCCGACAACAGGATCGTGACGCGTCGCTTTGCCCGCGAACGCTCGAGCTGGCGAGCCGAGCCCCGGAGCGCGGCATCGAGGTCGGTGGTGCCGCGACCCCGCAGGCGCAACAAATCGTTGACCACCGCCGAGGGCGACCGCTCGTCGTCCTGCGACTTCAGTGCGAGCTGACGGTCGGAGAAGGCGAGCACCGACCAGTCGGCCGGCGCGCGCCACGAGCACGCCGCCGCCGCCACGGCCGCGGTGGAGAGCCGATCGCCGCTCATCGATCCGCTCCGGTCCACGAGCAGAGACACCGCCATCGTTGGTTTCGTCCAGTGCCGGACTCGCAACTCGTCAGCCCCGATCGCGTGGTGTCCGCCACGCGCCTGCATGAGTGCGTCGAGACTCGCATCGATGTCGAGATCGCCATCGGCCTGATCCGCGGAGGCCGACACCAGCCGACCGATGCCTCGACTGTCGGTCGGGCCCACCCGGGCGACGTCGAGCATGAGACGACCGGCCAGGCGAGCGGCCAAGGCCGCGAGGGCGGGGTCGGTCGCCGAGGTCATGTCGGCCAGTAGTGCGAGCGCGTGATCGGCGTCTTCCTCCACCAGGTCGGCGAGGGCTTGCTCGTCGATCTCGCCGACATCGGGCGAGATGTCATCGAACGACGGATCGCGTCGCAACTGCTCGCGGGGCGTGGTTCGGCGATTCTCGTCGGCCAAGGCCTCTTGCGCGTCGTCACCCTCGAGCGTGAGTGGCGCCCCCGGGTCGCCCCCTAGGGGGCTTCCGCTTTTCCCTGGTCGCCGTCGGGCTCCGGGTCGGGGTTCTCGGCGGCGAGCACCTGGGTCCACAGATCACGGATCACGTCCTCCGGCGACGTCTCGCCACCCTCGTGCAACCTGATACGTCCCGACAGCGCGACCAGCGCGGCATCGAGGCCGATCTCAGGATCCGTGACCTCTGTGCGGCGAATCGACGCGAGTCGGGTGGCCACCTCGACGAGATCGATGGCGCCGCGCACCGAGGAGCCCACACGGACCTCGCTGTGGTTGCGGGTGCCGCGGGTGACAAGCACCGCTCGCACGAGGAGAAGGTCGCCCGAGTCACACGCGCGCCGAGTGACGATGTCGGCCTCGTCGTCTCGCGATTGATAGCCCATCGAGATCCGACACATTCGGTCGTAGACCGCGCCGGACACCCGAGCCGTTCCGACATTGTCGAACGGGTTCATCGCCGCCACCAGCCGGAATCCGGGCGCCGCCTCGATGCGGCCCACCCGCGGCAGGTGGAGTTCGCCCTCCGACATGACCGTGATCAGAAGGTTGACGGTCTCCTCGGGCACACGGTTGAGTTCTTCGACGTAGAGCAGAGAGCCGGCCCGCAACGCCTCGACGAGTGGGCCGTCGACGAAGACGTCGGGGGCGTAACCCTCTTCGAGCACTCGAGCCGGGTCGAACTGCCCAGCGAGTCGGGCCGGCGTCAGTTCGGCGTTGCCTTCGACGAACACAAAGCCGGTGCCGCCCGCGTTCGCGACCTCGCGCAGCATCGTTGACTTGCCGGTGCCGGGCGGGCCCTCGAGCAGAACATGGCGATCGGCGGCCAGAGCCGCCACGAGGAGTTCGAGCTCGCGACGACGCCCGACGAGGGCATCATCGAGCGCGTCGAGGACGGCAGCGTCGTCGAGCGAGGTCATCGTCTCAGTCTCTTCGTCACGCGGCTCAATCGAACGTGATGACGCCGCGAACATTCTTGTTCGACAGCATGTCGGCGTAGCCCTCGTTCACCTGATCCAGCGTGTAGGTGTTGGTGATCATCTCGTCGAGCTTGAGCTGACCGGCCTGGTACATCGAGAGGAGATGCGGGATCTCCTTGCGGGGTGCCGTGGAACCGAACAGGCAACCCTTGAGCTCCTTGTTCATCATGGCGAACTCGAAGAGGTTCAACGAGACGTCCATCGACATCGCGTTGGCGACCGCGGTGACGACGATGGTGCCGCCCTTACGGGTGAGGAACTGAGCTGGAGCGATCATGTCGCCGGTGAGCACCCCCGGCGTGAGGATGACGCTGTCGGCCATCACGCCTTCTGTGATGCCGCCGACCAATTCCATGGCTTCTTCCATCGACGCGGCAGCGTGGGTAGCGCCGAATTCCTGGGCGCTCTCACGTTTGAACTCCGACGGGTCGACCGCGACCACATTCATGGCACCGGCCACTTTTGCGCCCTGAATCGCGGCATGTCCGAGACCACCGCAGCCCACGATGATCACCGTGTCGCCCGCGGTGACACCGGCCCGGTTGACGGCAGAGCCGTAGCCGGTGGTGACGCCGCAGCTGACGAGCGCGGCCGGACCGGGCGGGATGTCCTTCTGGATCTTGATGGCCGAATCGACACTGAGCACCATGTGCTCAGAGAAGGTGCCGAGCTTCAACAGCGGAGTGAGATCCTCGCCGCTGGCGCTGTGATGACGGAAGCCGCCGGCCATCATGCCGGGCTCCATCAGGTGCATACCGAGATCACACAGGTTTTGTTGACCCGAGGCGCACCACCGGCATTTGCCGCACGAAGGAATGAACGAACAGGAGATGTGGTCGCCGAGCTCGAACTCGGTGACGCCGGGTCCGAGAGCAATGACCTCGCCCGCGCCCTCGTGTCCGCCGATGAGCGGCATCGGGGCCGGCATCGTGCCGTCGTGAGCGTGTTCGTCGGAATGACACATGCCTGCGGCACTGGTCTTGACGAGAACCTCGCCCGCCTGAGGCTCGTCGAGCTCGATTTCCTCGACACTCCAGTCGGCCCCGACTTCTCGAAGAATTGCTGCTCTGGTCTTCATGACGGTCCCTCCGAGGGATGCGTTGGATCGAGGAATTGCGAACGCGGCAGAACGTACCAGTGCGAGTGGCGCTTTCGATAGTTCACGGCTCAGGGGGCGACGCGGACCGAGCCGACTTCCGTGCCGGTCCAGTTCCGCAGGATCGTGGGTGGCTGCGGCGAAACGGCGCCGAACTCAGCCAACGCCCACTCGATTGCCGCCTCACTCGCCCTCGTCGAGCCATCGCGGGCCTTGAGCGCGATAGCGACACCGGATTCGAGCGCGAGTCCGCAATAGACCCCTTCGGCCCCGGTCTTCACCACGATGCCCGTGTTGTCGGTCATCAGCCGCGTGCAGCAACGGCCGGACCCGGCGACCATGAACGGTTCTGCGGCCATCGATCGCAGGATCCGCCGCCCCTCGACGGACTCATCCAGTGCGGCCCAGCCGAGGGCGAGTCGGTCAAGTGACATCGACCAGATGGGCATGCCACACCCGTCGATACCGGGCGTAGCCCCTTCCAACGAGACACCGCAGAGCTCCTCGATCGCCGGCGTGAGGTACTCGGCCTGCAGCGGGTGGCCGGGATCCAGGTAGCCGGACGGCTCGATTTCGAGGTGCGAACAAATCGACAAGAAGCCCACATGCTTGCCCGAGCAGGTGTTGTGCAACTCGGTTGGGGCGTCGCCGCTGGCCGCGAGGGCATCAGCGCTCGGTCGATGCGAGGGCGCGTGGGCGCCGCATTCCAGTGAGGCTCGATCGAATCCGAGGTCGATGAGCCACGCTGCGACCGCCTCAACGTGGCGGGGCTCGCCACCGTGGCTTGCGCAGGCGAGGGCGAGGCGCTCATCGGTCGACGCGAACCGATCGGCCGCGCCCGATGTGACGAGAGGAACAGCCTGGATGGGCTTCAGGGCCGAGCGAGGCAGCACCGGACGATCACCGTCGCCCCGCGACCAGAGCCACCGGCCATCACCACCGACCGCAACCACATCAACGTCGTGCCAGCTCTCGACATCGTTGCCTCGCAGGACTTCGACTCTCAGCGGCGGGTTCACACCAGAACGGTAACCCGCTCAGATCGCGTCGGCCCGACGCAGCCCGGTCAACGCGATCCAGCCGGGAAGGATGGGCAGCCAGAACGTGACGAATCGGTAGAGGAACACCGCGGGAACCACGACCTCCGCTTCCTCGACCGTGCTGAACGCCGCGATGAGGGCCGCCTCGGCCGCGCCAAGACCGCCGGGCGTCGGCGCCGCGTTGGCGACGGCGCTTCCGGTCAGGAAGAGCAACGCAAGCAACGGGAACGAGATATCCGCGCCGAACGCCTCGAGTGAGGCGGCCATCGCGAAGAGGTAGGCCATGGTGATCACGGCAGAGCCGCCGAAGAGCAGTACCAAGCGTCCCGGGCTGCGGCCGATCGTCCGAATGGCTGCGCCACCGGACCGAAGCTGCGGCAGCACGTGGGCATGCATCAGTCGACGGAACCTCGGGATGGCGATGGAAACCAGTAGCACCACGCCAACCACGCCCAGGGCGAGACCGAGCGTGCGCGGCGACGGCACCGTCAGCGAGCCAGTGTCGTCGGTTCGGCTGGCGAGCAGCAGGAAGCCGAGGGTGAGCGACACATGAACAATCGCGCCGGCAACTGCGTTCAGCCCGACCGCCGTCACACTCACCGCGGTCGGTACGCCCTGCTTCTGGAAGTAGCGGATGTTCGTCGCGACGCCGCCGACCTTCGCTGGTGTCACGCGATTGGCGAACGACGACGCGAGCTGTGCCGCGAGGGCCGGGCGAAACCGAACGCGAGCCGGGATGGCCCCGAGCAAACTCGCGGTCGCGGCGACATACGTGATGATGGAGAACCCGATGGCGGCCAGCGCCCAGGGCACCGACGCATCGCGAACTTGATCCCAGATGTTGTCGATGTCGGCGAGTTGGGGGAAAAGGAACCAGGCACTCAGCGCGATCGTCGCGAGGATGAAGACGGTCTTCCCCTCGACTCGCTGGATCCGTTGCGGCGGCTCCTCAGGGACTCCGCACTGTTCGATCAGCATTCGCCGAATCGGCTCGAGCCCTGCGTCTCCGCCGATCGCCTGGCGAGTGGCGGTGCTCAACGCGAGCGGTTGCAGCCACGGCAGCGCCCGTTCGAGTTCTTCGAGGCCCGTCGCCACATGGGCCGCGGCAACAGCGCGCTCTGTTCCGACGACTGCGGCTGTCGACGCGAGGAGTTCGGCGACATCGGTGCCCAGAAGTTGGTCAGAGGCTGCCAGTTCCGAGAAGCCGAAGTCGATCAGCCACGCCTTGTTGTCGGTGTCGAGAAAGATGTTGGCCAGGCGCAGGTCGCGGTGGGCGATCCGCTTCGAATGCAGTTCCTTGACCATGTTCCAGATGGAGATCAACGCCTCGTCGTCGATCTCGGTCGCCCGGTCGGCCGAGCGGCCCTCGAGCGCTTCGTAGGCGAGCGCCATGCCGTCGACGCCCACCTCGGCAACACCGACGATTCGCGGGGTCGCCACACCCAATGCCGCGGCCTGCAACGAGACCAGTGCTTCGTGCTCGACGGCGCCCCGGACCGTCGCAAACGGCAGGTGATCGCCAGTCATCCGGAAGCGAACCCACCGATAGAAGCGGAACAGGAGGTCGGCGCTGCGCTGGTCCCGCCCGAGCGCCTTCACGAAGACTCGCCGGCCGTCGGAGGTCACCGCAGTCCACGGCGCCGACCCGCGTGCGTCGACGTCGAGCGGCTCGACCGAGTCGAGCTGTAGCCCCACGGCGTAGAGGCCTCGCAGGATGTCGAGCTCGTCGGGAGCCAGATCGTGGCGACCAAAGATCAGGAGCAGCAACGAGGCCGTGATGAGGCCGACACCGACATCGGTGATCAGCCCGAGAGCCGGTACCCCGGAGGTGAGTGTGGAGACGACGGCGTAGGCGCCCACGAGCACGGCAAATCGCCGGTTGAGGACATGCGGCATGTAGGACGAGGCCAGGCCGAGCATGGCGACCGAGCCGGCGAGAAGTGGGTCACCGGGGTGAACTCGGCCCATTCCGTCGTAGTAGCGAAGGAAGACACCGTCGACTTCGAAGGCCTGCCACACCGCATCGTCGATGACGGCGACGATCAACTCGCCGCCGATGATGCTCATGCCGGCGGCAATGCCGAAACCAACGCTCAAGAGCAAGAAGCGGCGATAGCGAGTGGTGAGCAGCATCCACCCGAGTGCAGTTGCGACCGCACCGGCCACGATGACGGCGAGGGCGATGGGCGGCACGTCATTCGCCCACGAGGGCAGGTCATCCATCAGTTCGACGCCGTCGTCGCGCAAGCCGAGGAACGCGGTGTCGAACAGGTTGGCCACGAGGAGACCGATGCCGACCAGGGCGAGCGAGATCACAAGTCGCAGCACGTCGACGGGTGACCTCACGTGGCGACGGTGGAAGTGCACGGCCGGAACCGTCGCCCCCTCAAGGGGAATCGGCGCCATCGTCACGATGCGCACCGGCAGTCGGGATGCACGTGGCGGTTCAAGAAGGCCCACCAGAGAAAGACCGCGAAGGCGGTGCCGAGCGAGGCACCGGCAACGACGTCGAGCAGATTGTGCTCGCCGTAGTAGATCCGCGCGATCGCGACGACGAACGCCCACGCGATCGGGATCGGTCGCCACTTCGGCGGCAGGAACGCACAGACGAGAATGGCGAGGGCGAACGCCGTCGTGGTGTGACCGGATGGGAAGGCGAGTCCTTCGTACTCGGTGCCCCGAACCTCGATTTCCGAGCCGAGCGACGTGAACGGGCGCTCGCGCTCGACGAGCTGCTTCACCAGCCCCTTCTCGATACCGAGCTTCAGCGGAAGCACGAGGACGAACGGAACGAGGTAGATCCATCGCCGCGCCGAGCGAGCGATGATGAGGCCGGCGACGACCGGCGCGAACAACACGCCCACCTGTTGCAATACCCACATCGCCGGCTCGAACCAATCGGGCCAGCCGTTGATGAACGTGGTCACATCGGCTTCCCAACCAGGGACTGTCCCGTCCCAGGCAACGGCCGATGTGGCCACAATGACGGCGATACTCACCGCGACGACTTGGACCATCGTGGCGGTGCGCACGGCGTGACAGATCACGAAGCCGGAAGCAGTGGGAGGGGCAGCGATCGGCGACGAGTTCATCCGTGGCTAGAACCACATCCCTCCCCATCTGATTCCAAATGTCCGATAAGAATCAGTTTCTTCTTCAAGAAACCCCCGGCCGTCAGCTCCTGCCGCCGACTACGGTCGCTCTGTGGCGGACTTGGAACGAGACACCGGGGTCGTACTGACCGGGCAGGGCGACGACGCGAGCGAATTCACCGCCGCGATCTCCGAGGAGTGGGCCATCTGGGGTCCGATGGGCGGCTACATCGCGTCGATCGCGCTTCGAGCCGCGGGTCAACACTGCGAGCGGGCCCGCCCTGCGTCGATCAACGTGAACTTCCTCGCCGCGGCGCAGTTCGCGCCCGTCGAGCTGCGGGCCGAGACGCTGCGCACCACCCGAGTCGCAACGTGTGTCCGCGTGGTCGTCACCCAGCAAGATCGGCCGGTTCTCGAGGCGACGGTATGGGGCAGCGACGCGACGGAGGGCCTCGACCACCACACCGCCCGTCGCGGACCGGATGTCCCGCACTACTCCACGCTTCCGAGCTTCGCCGAGCGACTCGCGGCACAAGGCGAGGAAGAGATCTACGCGTTCTGGGATCGTCTCGACTATCGCCCGACCGTCTGGACCGATGACTGGGCCAATCGGGAGCCGGTCGAGCCGGAGCAGAGTTCCTGGTTCCGGTTCATCGACGGTGCTCGTTTCGACGAGCCGTGGCTCGACGGCGCTCGCCTCCTGATGGTCACCGACCTCGACGCATGGGGTGCCGCGTGCAACGCCCACTCGGGCGAGCTGCCGTACTTCGCTCCCACGATCGAGCTCACGTGTCGGTTTCTTCAGCCGGCCCACGATGTCGAGTGGCTTTTGAGTTGGGGCGCGGCGCCGGTCGGCCGCGCCGGACTCATCGGCGTGGAGTCCGAAACGTGGTCCGAGGATGGACGCCTGCTCGCCCTCGGCGGCAGCACGCTGCTCTGTCGGCCGGCGCCAGAGCGCCCCGCCTAACTCTCCCGGTCAGTCGAAGACCAGCACGCCGCGAATGTTCTTGTCGTCGCGCATGTCCTGATAGCCCTCGTTGATCTGGTCGAGGGTGTAGGTCTGGGTGACGAGCTCGTCGAGCTTCAGCTGGCCGGCCTGGTACATCCCGAGGAGATGTGGGACCGCTCGCCGCGGGCTGTCGGATCCGAAGATCGTGCCCTTGATCTGCTTGTTCATCATGGCGAACTCGAACAGATTCAGCTGGACGTCCATCTGCATCATCGGCGCCAGGCCGGTCACCACGATCGTGCCGCCCTTGCGGGTCAGGAACTGGGCGGGAGCGAGCATGTCGCCGTAGATCACTCCGGCCGACAGGATCACGCTGTCGGCCATCACGCCTTCGGTCAGACCGCCGACGAGTTCCATTGCCTCTTCCATGGACGCGGCCGTATGGGTGGCACCGAACTCGGCGGCCTTCTCTCGCTTGAACTCGCTGAGGTCGACGGCGACGATGTTCTTCGCCCCGGCCGCTTTCGCTCCCTGGAGCACGTTCGAGCCGATGCCACCGCATCCGACCACGACGACGGTGTCGCCCGCGGTCACCTCGGCGCGGTTCACCGCGCTGCCGTAGCCCGTGGCCACGCCACAGCTGACCAGCGCGACAGGAATGAGTGGAAGGTCCTTGTCGACCTTGATGACCGAGTCCTGGCTCAGCAGCATGTGCTCGGCGAAGGTGCCGAGTTTGGCCATGGTGTTGATCTCTTCGCCGTCAGGGCCGTGGTGCCCGCAGCGGCCGTCCGAGATCATGCCGGGACCCATCGTGCCCGCGCCGAGATCACACAGGTTCTGCTGACCCGACGCGCACCAGCGGCATTTCCCGCACGCCGGAACAAACGAGACCGCGACGTGGTCGCCGACCTCCACGTCGGTCACACCTTCGCCGATTTCGATGACGACTCCGGAACCCTCGTGACCGCCGATCACGGGGAAGAAGTCCTCGCTCCCCAGGTCGCCGGTGACGACGTGCTCGTCGGAGTGGCAGAGCCCGGCCGCATGCGTCTTGACGATGACTTCGCCGCGCCCGGGCGCGCCGAGTTCAACTTCCTTGACCTGCCACTCCTGATTCACGCCGTAGATAACCGCAGCACGTGTCTTCATGTCTTTTCGTCCTCTTCTTGAGTGAGTCTTGAGTGAGTTCCTGGAGAGCGCGACCGTAGCGCCGGGCATGCCCGCGAGTCAGATAGTGCTGGTCAGATAGTGCTGGTCATTCCGCCGTCGACCGGGAGGACGACGCCGGTGACCGCCGCAGCGGACTCCGAGCAGAGGTAAGCGACGGCGCCCGCGATCTCTTCGGGTTCGATCAGACGGCCGATCGGGCGTTGGTGCGCCGCGAACTCGTCGATGTCGGTGTCGTACGCGGCAGCCGATGCTTCGAGGATGGCGGTACGGGTCGAGCCGGGCGCAATCGCATTCGATGTGACCCCGGTGCCGGCGAGATCGACGGCGAGCGCGCGCACGAGACCCACCACACCGTGCTTCGCCGCCACGTAGGGCGCCATGTTCTGGAGTCCGACGATCGCAGCGCTCGACGCGACGCCGACGAAGCGACCCCGCCACGGCTCCGGGCTCTCGAGAATCGCCGGCACCGCGGCGCGGGCGGTGTGGAACACGCCCCGAAGGTCGATGTCGACGACCGCGTCCCACTCCTCATCGGAGACCTCCCACAAGCGATCGCCGGCGGCGAACACGCCAGCCATCGCGACGGCCGCATCAAGTCGTCCGAACAAGTCCACCGCGGTGGCGACGGCGGCTCGCATCGCGGCCTGGTCGCGAACGTCGGCGACGACCGCGGTGACATGTTCGCCACCGGCGGCAGCGACCGACTCGAGTTCCGCACCCGTGCCGAGGCCGTAGGGAATCGCGGGTTCGTCGGCGCAGATATCGGTGGCAACCACCGACCATCCATCGGCCACGAGGCGATGAACCGTGGCTGCCCCCATTCCGCGTGCGGCTCCGGTGACAAGGGCGACAGGTCGGCTCACGGGCACCAGCGTCGCAGGTGCGGTGGCGAAGTGCGACTACCCCGCATTGATCTGGCGGACGGCATCGTCGATCAGCGAGGCGAGGAGCGCCGCGCCCTCGTCGGCCGAGGCCCCGGACGGGTCCCCGAGAACACCGTTGGGCGACACTTCTCGCACGCCGCCCTCCATCATCTTGGGAAGCAGTTCGTCGAGCGGCTCGGTGTTGCCCGCGGCCGCTGCGTCGATCTTCACCAACTCGGGTGCCAGGTGCAGCATGAGCGACGTCTCGGTCCGGCCGGCATGAGCGTCGGCCCCCGGCAGACGCACCGACCACACTTCGAGGGCGCGCCCTTCGGCAGCACAGGTCGCGCTTGCCGCTCGAAGCGCATAGGCGTTGCCGCCGTGGCCATTGATCACGACGACGCGGGCGAACTCGGGCCCAGCCGTGCGCACGATTTCGACGAGGACGTCGGCCAACACCTTGGTGCCGATCGAGAGCGTGCCGGCAAAGCCTGCGTGCTCGCCCGACGCTCCGATCGCGATCGCGGGAGCCACGAGGGCGCCGTCGATTCGGCTCGCCGCGCCGGTGGCGACAGCGATAGCGATTCGGGTGTCGGTGTCGAGTGGAAGGTGAGGGCCGTGCTGCTCGGTCGCCCCGAGTGGCACGAGCAACGTCACCGACCGGTCAGCCACGTCAGCCGAGGTGAACTCGCCGAGCGTCACTGCGTCAGCCGCCCTCGTGCTCGGTGGTGATTTCGTCGCCCGGAGCCACGCGAAGCGGATCGGCCAGGAAGTCCGACAGGAGCGGATTGACGACGGCCGCCGCTACCTCCGGGACCCAGTGGTCGGCGCCCTCGATGATCTCGAAGCGGTAGCCGGCATCGACGTAGTCGCCGGTCAACCGAGCGGGATCGGGCCCCAGGAAGTCGTCCTCGGTGCCCCAGATGAACATCGTCGGCACCGTGATCTGGCCCACCGCGAACCCCTCGGCGTTGAACGACGCCCGATACCAGTTGAGGGCCGCGATCATGGCGGCCGGATCGTTGAGCACCGCGATCTGCGGCTCCATTTCCTCGGCGGTGAGCCCTTGCCCGGCGTAAAGCCCTCGAAGCGCGAGGGCATCGCCGGCGAGGAAGAGGTTCTCCGAACCCGGCTGCACGAAGGTCTCGACATACGAGGAGCGGTCGGCCTGGTCGCTGTCGGCAGACCCGATCGTGGCCGTCAGCGCGGCCGGGTGCGGCGTCGAGATCGAGGTGAGCGAAATCAGACGGTCCCCATGCCGGTCGGCGACCGCCCACGCTGCGGCGCCGCCGAAGTCGTGGCCGACCACGTGGAAGACGTCGATGCCGAGCGCATCGGCCATCCCGACAACATCGTCGGCGATCAACTCGATCGCATAGTCCTCCACCGCATCGGGCCGAGCGCCGGCCGAGTAGCCGCGCTGGTCGGGAGCGATCACGCGGTATCCGGCTTCACCGAGAAACCGAATCTGGTGGCGCCACTGGTCCGAGGTCGAGGGGAACCCGTGGAGCAGGAATACGGCCTCGCCGCCGGGCGGACCCGAAGTGCGAGCGTCGAAGACGAACTCACCGACCTCGATGGTCGTGAGAACCGCCTCGCCGAGGTCCACCGGCTCCGTCGTGGACGGTGTCACGGTGGTCGTTGGCGCCACCGTCGTGGACGGCGCAACCGTCGTTGTCGGCGAGTCAGCAGTCGTCGTAGTCGTGGTCGGCGTCGCCGAATCGGCGTTGCTGTCGTCGCTGCACGCGGCGAAGACAATCGAGGCGGCGACGAACACAGGCAGCAGTCGAGATCGAGTCACATGGCCGACGGTAGTGGCCGGTCCCCACAAGCTTCGAGCCCGACCCCACCGACTCGGCTACGGAGGTCTGAGCTCCCAGCCGGCATCGCCGGAGCCGACCAGTTGCCAGCCCAGATCGTGAACCAAGTGGTGGTGGTGGCTGCACAGAAGGATCAGGTTGGTGATGTCGGTCGGGCCGTTTCCGGGGGGTTGCCAGGCCACGATGTGGTGCGCCTCGCACTTCGAGGGGTCCGCACCGCAGATTCGACAGCCGCCGTCGCGGGCCACCAAGCCACGCCACTGCCCGTCGGTCGCCAGTCGTGCGCGGCGACCCAGCCAGAGCGGATCGCCGTCCTGCGAGAGCACCACGGCGAAGAGGTCGGAACCACAGGCCAGTCGCTCGACGACGCTCACCGGTAGCGGCCTGCCATCGGCAAGATGCCCGCCGGTCACCACGCCGTCGTCGGCGGCGACCATCAACAACAGCTGGTTGCGCACCGGTGCCGTGCGCGCTGCGTCGGTCCCGCCTCGCTGGCCAACCAGCAGCCCGGCCAGCGCATCGGCTCGTCGCTGCTCCGGGGTGCGGACGTCACGCGCCGCGCCGCGGCCGCCGTCGACCTGGAACAGCCGGTCGGTCTCCTCCGTGAGGGCCCGCTTCAGTTGTGCGCCGGTGGCCGGATCGAACTCGGCGTGCAGCACGGTCATGCCGTCGTCGTTGTCGAAGATCGACAGCCGCCGCGCCTTCACACGCCGTTGGTGCGCGCCCTCGAGGTCGGTGTCGGACTGCTGGCGCCGCGTCCATTCACGGGCGTCTTTCGCGTGCATGTCGGCCGCGCGCCGACCGGCGACCTCGACCAGATCCGACGCCTCCACCGCGTCGGCAGACGTGGCTTCGACAGCACGAGTAAGCGAGTCGACGTGTTCGATCGACAAACGCCCCACCGCGAGCGCCTCAGCAGCAGAGGGCACTTCGGCCAGCGTGGCCGCGCGGCGCGCCTTGCGGTCGGCTTCACGTTGCGAACACCGCCCCGCGGAACGGGCCACGGTCGAAGCCGGCGCACCCTTGTCGCCGAGGCGATCCACTGCCCCGAGCACGCGCGCCTCGTAGGCATCGGTCGCGGCACGCAGACGGGCAATCGCCGCAGCCTCGTCGCATAACCCCCGCCGGTCCAGCCCGGTGACAGGCCGCCGACCAAGCTCTGCAATCCAGTCCTCGAACACGCGCACCTCCCAGGCGAAATCACTTGGGGAAGTTCAACTGAGGACCGAACTGACGGGTCCGGCGACCGATGAGATCACCCTACGCAGAGGGTGTGACAGCCCCCGCGGCCGCTAGATCGGCGGCGGCGAGAAATTCGGGGGGACGATGATGTCGTCGGGAGTGAGATCAGCGATCGAGTCGACGCCGATCCCCCGGAGCGTGGCGTCGATCCCGCCACGGAGGATGTCGAGCACGTTCTCGACACCGGCCTGACCGTTGGCCGCGAGGCCCCACAGGTAGGCCCGGCCGATCAGCACGGCGTCGGCGCCGAGGGCACAGGCCTTGACCACATCGGAGCCGCGACGAACGCCACCGTCGAGCACGACCTCGACCTGGTCACCGACCGCAGCCACGATCTCCGGCAGCATGCGAATCGAGGCAGGCGCGCCGTCGACATTGTTGCCGCCATGGTTGGAGACGGAGAGGCAGGTGGCCCCGGCATCGACGGCCCGGCGGGCCTCGTCGGCACGGACGACACCCTTGACCATGAAGGGCCCGTCCCACTGGTCGCGCAGCCACGAAACGTCGTCCCAGGTGGGTGGCGGTGTGCCCATCCAGGTGCCGTAGGCCTCGAAGAACACTGGGGGCTTGTCGTCGCCGGTGACGAAGTTGGGCACCGTCAAACGCGGGATCTGGCCGGACTTCGCCCAGGTCCAGGCCCACTTCGGCTTGCGCACGACATCCATCGTGTGGGGCAGGAGTTCCTTCAGAGTGAACGATTGCGGGATGGCAGGACTGCCCCAGTCGCGACCGTGCGAGAACGACCAGTCGAGGGTGAGGATGAGGCCGACGGCACCGGCCGCCTTGGCTCGTTCGATGCGGGCGAGCATGGAGTCCTTGTCGCCGGCCCAATAGATCTGGAAGAAGAGCTGTGAGTTGACCGCAGCGACTTCTTCGATCGGCTTCGAGGCAAACGACGAGAGCCCGGCGGGGATGCCGCGGTTGGCGGCCGCAGCCGCAACGGCGACCTCGCCGTCGGGGTGCACGGCCTGCACGCCGGTGGGCGAGATGATGACCGGCATCGAAGCGGGCTGGCCCATGACCGTGACGTCCATCGTCCGCTCGGCCGCCTGACCGGCGGTGACCGGTCGGAATCCGAGTTCGTCGAAGGCCGAGACGTTGTCGCGCATCGAGATGCCGGCCTCAGCCCCCGCGATGAGGGCGCCGTAGACGGACGTCGGAAGTCGCTTCTTCGCCCTCGCCTGAGCGATCGCGACCGTTTCAAACCAGGGATTACCCACGCATGTGACCTCTCATCCGACCCACGACGGTACCGGGGAGCGCTCGCAACGCGTTTGTGGGCCATACGCGAAGAACCGCGCCCCGAAAGGCGCGGTTCATCGAAATCGACGAGGAGTTACTCCTCTTCGGCGCCGTCGCCGTCGATGAGGTCCTTGGCCTTGTCGGCCACCATGTCGACCTTGTCGTCGTGCGCGTCCGGAACCTTGTCCTTCGCGACGTCGGCGGCCTTGTCGATGGCGTCTTCGACCTTGTCGGCGTTGCCGCCAACAAGACCCTTGATCTTGTCGAGAATGCCCACAGGGGCCTCCTGGTGTTCTGGTTGACCGGTCGGTCAAAACTGCTCGCCGAATCTACACGGCTAATCTCGCCCTCGCCCGCAAGAAGTGAGGAACGCCATGCCCGGTCCGCTCGAGGGAATCAAGGTCGTCGACATGACACAGGTGATCGCAGGGCCGATGGCGTGCATGCTGCTGAGCGATCTCGGCGCTGACGTCATCAAGATCGAACCACCTGAATTCGGCGACCTGACCCGCCTCGCCCAATTCGCCAAGGGCGGCCTGAACAGCTCGGTCGTGAACAACAACCGAGGGAAGCGGTCGATCCAGGTCGACATACAGCAGGACGCCGGCCGTGCACTGGTGCTCGACCTGATCAAGGACGCGGACGTCGTCGTGCAGAACATGCGGCCGGGCGTGATGGAGCGACTCGGGGTCGGCTGGGAGGGCAGCTCCGCCGTCAATCCGGAGATCATCTACTGCTCGATGTCGGGCTACGGAGCAACCGGACCCTACGCAGACCGCCCCGTCTACGACCCGATCATCCAGGCAATGGCCGGTTATGTCGCGCTACAGGTCAATCCTCAAGTGCCGATCCCCGACCTCGTTCGCAACGGCGTCGTCGACAAGGCCGCGGCCTGGATGGCCGCCCTCGCCATCACGAGCGCGTTGCACGCTCGCAACGAGGGCAAGGGTGGCCAACACATCGAGCTGTCGATGCTCGACATCGCGGTCCAGTTCCTCTGGCCCGACGGCGGCATGGCCGACACGATGCTCGACCCCGACATCCCGCGGGGCTACCGACTCAGCGAGATCTACACCCTCAGCCAATGCGCCGACGGACACATCGTCTACTTCGTGATCTCCGACGGACAGTTCCAGGGTCTGTTCACCGCGCTCGGCCATGAGGAGTGGCTCGAGACCTACGGCACCACCGACCAACGGCACGGCAAGCAGGAGGAACTCGGCGCCCTCCTCGGCAACGCGTTCCTCGAATGGAACGTGGCCGAGCTTCTCCCCCGAATGCACGAGAACTCGGTGCCATGCGGGCACGTCAATCAGATGGAAGACCTGCCGACCGACCCGCAGATCGTGCACAGCGAGACCTTCGTCGAGTGGGAACACGAGACGGCGGGCCGGATTCGGAGTCCTCGAATGTCGGCGAAATTCAGCGCGACCCCACCGGACTTCAGAGCCTCGGCCCCCCTCCTCAACGAGCACATCGACGAGGTGCTGGACGAGGTCGGCATCACAGCCGAGCAGCGCCGAGCCCTGCTCGACGCCGGCGTGATCAAGACCGCGTAGCGCCGACGTCTCGTCCGGTCACGCAGTACTCGAGCCCGACGGGATCTTGCATCACGATCCAGCGCTCGAAGACCGCTAGGCGAGTCGCGCCCAGCGCGACATGCTGCTCGGCAACCGCGACCCGATCCTCGCCGGCCGCCAGGTCGAGGTGGGCCGACGCAATGCTCGCGGAGGAGTCTGCGCCCAGCCGTTGGAAGAGCAGATCGAACGGGAGGCCAGCGGGCACGGTCAGGCGATGGAACTCGGGCCGAGACACCGATCGGTCCTCCCACCCGAAGAGTCGACGCCAGAACGTCACCTCTTCATCGAACCGCCCATCGGGGATGTCGACGCAGATCTGGTCGAGCGCGCTGGCCGGCGAACCAACCGGTGGAGGGATCTGACGCTCGCCGCCATCATCGACGAAACAGAACGTGAGACCGGCCGGCGACGTCATGAGTACATGCCCGAGATCCTGCAGCACTCGGGCGCCGAGCCCTCGGGCTTCGTCGACCGCCTCCGGGATCGAGTCGACGTGGAAGTCGACGTGCACTCCGGCGCTGGCGTCGACGGTCTTCTGCACGCGCAGAACGGCATCACCCGCCGGGAGCAGAAGGGTCGCGAACTCCTCTCGCTCACCTCGTGGGGCGGACGGCGTCGACCCGGTCACGGCGGCCCAGAATCGGGTGCCGGCCGCGAAGGACTCGGACGGCTGATCGACGAATGCGGTGATCCAGCGGGGTTGCACGGCTCCACGCTAGACACGGGGCGCTCTTCCGGCGGCCGATTCGAGCGGTATCCTGGCCTGCATGACCCAAGGCGATCTCGACCTCCGACCGGTAGCAACTCTCGACGAAGACACACGAGGCGACTTCGTCATCCGCGTGTACCAACACCTGATGGCCGCAATCGCCGTGTTCGTCGGCATCGAAGCGATCTGGCTCAACACCCCGGTCGCCGAGGAACTCTTCGAGTTCGTTCGCGGCAGCGGTGGGGCGTGGCTGCTCATTCTCGGCCTCTTCATGGGTGCGCAGTGGATCGCGGCCAATGCCGCCGCTGATCTGCTCAATCCACAGAAGCAATACGCCGGGCTCTTCGGGTCCGCCGTCGTCTACTCACTGCTGTTCGCGCCGATGCTCCATTGGACATTCCGCTACAACGACAACGGTGGCACCACCGTCGCGGCCGCCGCGCTCATCACCGCGGTCGCCTTCGCCGGCCTCACCGTCGTGGGGTTCGTAACGCGCAAGGACCTGTCGTTCATGCGCCCGCTGGTGATGTACGGATTCGTGGTCTCCGGCGTGCTGATCCTCGGCGCGATCATCTTCGGCCTCAACCTCGGGGTCTGGTTCTCGGTCGGGATGATCGCCCTGTCCGGCGCCGCGATTCTGTACCAAACGCAGACCATCATTCGGAAGTTCCCGGCCCAGGCCCACGTTGCCGCGGCCCTGGGCCTGTTCGCTTCCGTGATGACGATGTTCTTCTACGTCCTGCGTCTCCTCAACCGCCGCTAGCAACAACGCTTCACGACACGAGGGCCACTTCGAGGGCTTCCTCGACCCGGGTGACCAGATGGATCGCCACCTCGTCGCGGACTGATTCGGGGATGTCGTCGACGTCGCCCTCGTTCGCGATGGGCAGGATGACATCGGTGACGCCCGCTCGATGGGCAGCGAGGACCTTCTCCTTCACCCCGCCGATCGGCAGCACGCGGCCCTGGAGCGTGACCTCACCCGTCATCGCGACGTCGCCCCGCACTCGGCGGCCGGTCAGCAAGCTGACGAGGGCGACCGACATCGTCACGCCGGCGGATGGACCGTCCTTGGGCACGGCGCCGGCCGGGAAATGCACGTGGACCCGTTGGTCATCGGGCAGCTCGATTCCGAGTCGACCGGCATTCGCCCGCAGGAAGCTCAGCGCGATCTGAGCTGATTCCTGCATGACTTCACCGAGCTGCCCCGTGAGGGTGAGCCCGCCTTCGCCCGGCATCACGGCAGTCTCGACGAACAACACATCGCCGCCCGCCCCGGTAACAGCCAGTCCGGTTGCGACCCCGGGGTCGACCGTGCGGTCAGCCGGGTCTTCTCGCAGGGCCGGGCGGCCGAGTGCGTCGACCAGTTCGGCGTCGTCGACGGTGATCGGCTCGTCGCTCCCGGTCGCGACCTTGGTTGCCGCCCGGCGGATCAGCCGGTCGAGCCGACGCTCGAGTGAGCGAACCCCCGCTTCGCGGGTGTAGTCGCCGACCACCGTTCGGACGACGTCGTCAGAGATGACGACCTCTTCGGGACGGACCGCATTCTGTTCGTAGAGACGGGGCAACAGATGGTCGCGAGCGATGTCGAGCTTCTCGTCCTCGCTGTAGCCGCGCAGGGGGATGACCTCCATGCGGTCGAGCAGCGGCGCCGGGAGCCGCTCGATCTGGTTCGCGGTTGCGATGAAGACCACGTCGCTGAGGTCGAGGTCGACCTCGAGGTAGTGGTCTCGGAACGTGTCGTTCTGTGCAGGGTCGAGCACCTCAAGCAGCGCCGCGGACGGATCGCCCCGATAGTCGCTCCCGATCTTGTCGATCTCGTCGAGCAGCACCACCGGATTCATCGAACCCGCTTCGGTGAGGGCACGAACGATGCGGCCGGGTCGAGCGCCGACGTAGGTGCGCCGGTGACCACGGATCTCTGCCTCGTCGTGGATGCCACCCAGCGACATCCGAACGAACTCGCGACCGAGGGTGCGAGCAACGGACCGGCCGAGGGACGTCTTGCCGACACCCGGGGGCCCAGCGAGGGCGATGATCGTACCGCCGCGCACCGCGCCGGAATCGACGGCTCGCTCCTCCCGCAGTCGCCGAACAGCAAGAAACTCGATGATCCGTTCCTTCACATCGGAGAGGCCGGTGTGGTCGGCGTCGAGGACCGCACGGGCCCGGTCGAGATCGAGGTCGTCGGCCGACCGAGCGGTCCAGGGAATTTCGAACATCGTGTCGAGCCATGTCTGGATCCAGCTGGACTCTTGGCCTTGTGGTCCGGAGCGCTCCAGTCGGTCGAGCTCCTTCTCGATCGCTGTCGCGACATCGTCGCCGATGCCGTTCTCGCGAAGTTCCGCGAGCTTGGCGCGGTACTCCTCCACGGCATCGCCGGCGCCCTCGCCCAACTCGTCTTGGATCGCGGACAGCTGACGTCGCAGGATCGCTTCCCGTTGCGTCGCGTCGATGTCGTCGCTCACCTGCCGCCGAATGTCGCCCGACACCTCCGCCTCGGAGGCCGCTGCTTCGGCCCACTCGATCGCGAGGGCGAGACGTTCGTCGGTCGCAACCGTTTCGAGCAGGCGCACGCGTTGCTCATCGTCGAGTTCCGGCCACCAGGCGATGGTGTCGGCGAGGGCCCCGGGGTCGCCGACGTCGTCCAACAACCGCGCCATGCGCGACCCGCCGACGGCACGCAGGAGACGCGTCGCGGCCTCCCGATAGCGATCGGCCAACTCATCCGTGGCCGACGTGTGGGGTCCACCATTGATGTCGGTCGCGTCGACCAGCAGCGCCCCCGTGCCATCGAGCGACCCGCGCCCGACCCGAACGCGACCCACACCGCGAATCACCAGCCCGTCGCCGCCGCCCGGAAGCTCACCGCGCTGTTCGATATGGGCCAATGTGCCGATGGCCTGCGTTGCCTCGCTGTCGCGCGGCACGAGCACGACGTAGTCGTCGTGGGCCGGAGCCGCCGCGATTGCCGCCGCTGCCTCCGCCGTCTCGATCTTGATGGTGACCACCATCTCCGGGAGCACAACACCGGTTGTGGGCAGAACCGGAACAGTGCGGACTGCTTCGGTGGTCGATCCTGATGAGGTTGATTCCTGGGTCATGTAATTGAATCCTTCGTACTCTTGATTACACCCTTACAACAGTCTATGGTGCCGAGTATTCCCATGACTCCTCCCCGATCCTCCCGAAGCCGACGAGAACGTCAGGCCGCCCCGCCCCCCACCAGCACAGAGGCACTCTCCGAGTGGTTCACGCAGGGACTTCCCGAGGGCTGGTTCACGACGCCGCCAACGGTTCGCCACGATGCCGACGAGATTCTCGTCACCGGCGATCTGGGCCCACCGGGTGCCGGTCTCACCCACGAGCAGCAGATCGTCGCATTCCGCGAAGCCACGCGTGAGCAACGCATGACCATCGCGGATGATGCCCAAGCGGAGTTTCGGCGAAAGGTCAGCTGGGGAGTCGCGTGTGGTACCACCGAGGTGCGATTCACGACCGTGAACGCGCCCGCCATGACCCGACTCCGCCTCGAGGAGCGTCAGGTTCTCGACACGCTCATCGAGAGTGGAGTGGCCAAGAGCAGAAGCGAAGCGCTCGCGTGGTGTGTGCGCCTCGTCGGCGAACACGAAGACGACTGGATCAGCGAACTCCGTGAAGCGACCCAACGGGTCGAGGAGATTCGCAATCAGCGGCCGGACGCGAAGTAGTCGCGCCAGTCGTCGATCGCACCGTCGGGGCTGCCGGCCTCGATGGTCACCAGTTCGAGTGGAAGCTCGAAGAGCTCTTCGACGGTGCCCGGGTCGGCATCGAGTTCGTAGGAGAAGAACGCGCCCGTGAGGCCTCGAACGACCGGCCCCAGCTCGGAGTCGTCGTCGATGATCCCCTCGAGATGGTTGCCGCCGAGCAAGGTCACCAGCATGCGGTGCCCGGTCAGAACGTCGTATGAGACGTCGCTGCTCGCATACGGCACCACCTGGTCGGCGTCGCCGTGCATCACCATCACGGCAACATCATCGCGAGCCTCGCCGAACCCGGCCGACATGACCACCGCGGCCGACACTCGAAGATCACCATCGGGGCTCAGGGCCGCACCCGCCGTAGTGAGGCCGCCCAACGAGTGGCCGATCACGCCGATGTGGTCGGGATCGACCAACGGACCGAGCTCTGGATCGGCGAGTATCTGATCGATCAGGAACGAGACGTCGCCGACCTGATTCTCGGTGTCGCCCGCGTTGAGGAATCCGCCGGGAACGTCTTCGTTGGTCAACGGGAACGCCGGAGCGACCACGACGAAACATTCCTCGGCCAAGTACTGCCGATGCATCTCGTGGCTGCGGGGGTGTCCGGTGAGACCATGGGCGAAGATCAGCAGCGGCGATGCAACAGCCAGCGCCGGACGGTCGATCCAAACATCGATCGTGCGAGCAGGGAGCTCGTCGGACTCAGCCGTCGCGGGCGTCACGCGCGAATCATCGACCAGTGTTCGAGCCTCGGTCGGCACCACCGCGCATTGCGGCCGGAGCGTCGTCGCCGGATCGACGGTCGTCGAGGCGACCGCGCCCGTCGTTGTTGTCGAGGTGGTTGTCGTGGAGGTGGTTGTTGTCGAGCTCGTGGTCGGCGTGGCTGTGGTGGTCGCCGGTGCGGCGTCGGACCCGTCGTCGCCGCAGGCGGCGCTGAGAAGCGCAACCACCATGCAGGCGGCCGCGAATCGACGCATCACTTCCGGCCGAGGAACTTCACGGGAGTTGGTCGGGAGTGATCCTGCCCGACCGGTCGCAGTGCCTGGTCGGCTGCCTCGACGAGAGCCTCGCCATGGCCGAGCACACACTCGGGATCGGGACCGTCGAGCGGAATGCCGGTGAAGAACTTCGCAGCCATACAGCCACCCTGACAGGCATCGAAGTGGCCACAGGACGCGCAGGCGCCCGCCGATTGCGGCTCGCGAAGTTCGAGGAAGAGATCACTCTCCTGCCAGACCTTCTGGAAGCCGCCCTCGTCACGCACGCTGCCGGCCAGGAACTCGTCGTGAAGCACAAAGGGGCAGGCGTAGACATCGCCCAGCGGGTCGATGAGGCATACGACCCGACCCGCGCCACACAGATTCAGACCGGGCAGTGCCTCGCCGAGGGCCGAGAGGTGGAAGAACGAGTCGCCGGTGAGCACGTCGGGCCGGTTGAGCAGCCAGTGGTAGAGGTCACGCTGTTGTTGATCGGTGGGGTGGAGTTCGTGCCAGCTGTCGGCACCTCGTCCCGAGGGACGGAAACGGGTGAGGCGGAGTTGGGCGCCGTACTGGTCGGCCATGGCCTTGAACTCGTCGACCTGCGGAATGTTGTGACGCGTCATCACCACGGAGATCTTGAACTCGCCGAACCCGGCGTCGTGGAGATGCTCCATCGCCTGCACCGCGGTGGCGAAGGAGCCTTCGCCCCGCACCTCGTCGTTGGTCGCCGCGTCGGCGCCATCGATCGAAATCTGCACGTCGACGTAGTCCATGCCGGCGAGCTTCTCGGCGACGGCAGCATCGATCTGCGAACCGTTGGTCGAGAACTTCACCCCGACACCGTGGTCGACGGCGTACTGCACGAGGTGCCAGAAGTCCGGACGGATGGTGGGCTCACCGCCGCCGATGTTGATGTAGAAGACCTGCATTCGTTCGAGCTCGTCGATGACGGCTTCGGCCTCGGCCGTGGACAATTCGCGAGGGTCACGGCGGCCGCTCGACGAGAGGCAGTGGACGCACTGCAAGTTGCACGCGTAGGTCAATTCCCAGGTCAGACAGATGGGCGCATCGAGGCCTGCCTTCATCTGATCTCCGAGGCCGCTCTGTTTCACCGGCGACAAGACCATGTTGTCGGGAGCCGGGGTCGGAGGAATTTGCAGGTCGGTCATGTCGCCACCAGGAAGTCGGAGGCCGCGAGAGAGGCGAGAGCCTTCTCGAACGACGGCCAGCGTCGGGATTCGATTCCCGCGGCATCGAATGCGGCGCGGGGGGTGTCGTGATCAGCAAGCGTTTCGACGAGCGTGACGAGTTCCGGCGCGCGGAGGAAGTTCAAGCGCCGGTTGCCGTAGTGGTACGCCAAGGCCCCGAACGGTTCCGGGCGAAGGGCGACGCGCTCGTGCAGTCGGTAGGGGCGGCTGGCGTCGAAGTCCAAGGGACTAGTAGACGCCGCACATTCCGTCGATCGAGATCTCTTCGACGAGAAGCTCTTCTTCGACCAGCTCCGTCGTATCGACCACCGGCGTGTCGGGCGCCTCGGCGGAAGTGCCCTGGTCCTGGATGTCGGTCGGCTCCATGGTGCCTCCTGGATCATGCGATCGTCACGCAATGTGACGTGAACTGAACCTACAGAGTATTCACACGCGGACGAGGTTCGGCACTTCGGCTGCGGGCACTGCAGGTGACCACAGCCATCCCTGCGCCCGCTCGCAGCCGAGCTCGAGCAGCATTTCGACTTGTTCCTGCTGCTCGACGCCCTCCGCGACGACATCGAGCCCGAGACCGCGACTGAGCCAGATGATGGTTCGCACGATCTCTCGATCGGTTGCGCTCGTCACGATTCCGGAGACGAAGCTGCGATCGATCTTGAGCGTGTCGACGGGAAGATGCTTCAGTCGGGCGAGCGAACTGAAGCCGGTACCGAAGTCATCGACCGCCACCTCGACACCGAGCGCCCGAACGGCCCCGAGCGTGTCGACTGCCGTGTCGAGGTCGAGCATGAGCGATCGCTCGGTGATCTCGATACAGAGAAGCTCGGGCGGCACTTCGTGTTCTTCGAGTGCTGCCGCGATCTGGTTGGCAAGGTCGGTCGACTGGAGCTGCGCCGCGGCGACGTTGACTCGCATCCGGGTGTTGAAGCCTTCATCGATCCAGCGGCGAAGGGTCTGGCAGCTGCGCTCGAGGACCATCCGGCTCATCTCGGGCGCGAGCCCTATCTCTTCGGCCGTGTCGATGAAGCTGGACGCGTCGAGGATCCCGTCGGTCGGATGGTTCCAGCGAACGAGCGCCTCGACACCCACGATCTCCTGGCTGATGAGGTCGTACTCCGGCTGGAACCAGGGAAGGAACTCACCGTCGGCCAGGCCCCGACGAAGGGCGGTCTCGAGATGCAGGCGTTCGGTGAGCGACTGTCGATGCGCATCATCGAAGAACTCATAGCGATCGCGACCCTTCGCCTTCGCGTCGTACAGTGCAGCGTCGGCGTGGCGGAGAACCGCCTCGACGTCATCGCCTTCTCTCGACGTCGCGATGCCGATGCTGCAGGTCGAGATGACCGTCGTGCCGCGCACGGTGATCGGCTGGCGGATTACGCCGATCAGCCGATCGGCGGTCGCAGCGAGCTCGAGATCACTCACTTCATCGCAGATCATGACCGCGAACTCGTCGCCGCCGAACCGGCCCACGAGGTCACTTCCGCGGACCGACGTGCGGATGCGGTCGGCGAGCGCGACGAGCACCGCGTCGCCCGCACTGTGGCCCAGTGAGTCGTTGACCACCTTGAAGCGATCGACGTCGATCATCAGCATCCCGCCTCGACGGCCCGACTCGACCAGGCCGGTGAACTCCTCGGCCATCTTCCGGCGGTTGGCGAGTCCGGTGAGCGCGTCGTGGCGGGCGTCGAACTGCAGCTGCCCACGACCTGCCACCACGTCGATGAACTGACGGAGCTGGCCGATCACCTGTTGAAGAAGGGCGGTCTCGACCGGGTCCCACTGCCGATCGTGCAGCGCGCAGACCCCGAGCAGGAGGGCGATCCCGGGCGCCCGGAATGGGACCACCAGCATCGAGAATTCGGTGCCGGCGACGTCTTCGGCGACGCGTCGCAACTCCTCGGGAAGCCGGCGACTCCGCGTGATCATCGGATCCCCGGTGTCGAGGCAGCGAGAGAAGTGCGAAGAAAAGGCGGAACCGCTGGAGTCCATGATCTGGGCGATCGAGTCACCCTGCTCGTCACGAGTCCACCAGTGCATTTCACCGGACTCGGTTCCGACGTATTCAGCGAAGGCGATCACGTCACATTCGAGGGCCGAACCGAGCTCGCCCAGCACCCAGTCGATAACGGGACCGTCTTCCAGCACCGTCCGGTCGAGAAAGCGATGGGCCAACCGAAGCTGCAGATCGTCGAGGGTCTTTCGATACTCGGCCTGCAGCTGCTGATGAGCGCGACCCCGAGCCTGATGGATCAGCCCGGCGAGATCGGTGAGCGCTCGCCGTTCGTCGACGGGGAGCTCGTCTCCGAGTCGCTCGCCGGTGAGCGTGAGAACCGCGCTGATGTCGTCGCCGACGACGGTCGGCACCACCAACGTGGGGAACGGCGAGTCGACACCGCAGTGGTCGGCCACCTCTTTGGGCCCCATCACGAACGGCGCCCGCATCGCGTTCCCGGTGCTAGCAATCGGTTGGTCGAGCGAGAACTCGGTGGGGACAGCCGGCCGAGAACCGTCGGACCACTCGATCGCCACCGTCGCCGAGCTGCCGGCATCGGCAACCTCGACCCAGCGCACCCTGCGGGCGTCGAAGACTCCCCCGATGCGTTCGAGCGCGGCCAGAAGCGTCTCGTCGATGACCGCCGCCGGCGAGTTGATGAATGCCTCGGCGATCTCCGTGCGACATTGCTCGACCACACCACGACGAACCAGGGCGAGCTCACCGCCCATCCGCACGCGGAACTGACCAAGCAGGCGAACCGCGGAAGTGATCAGCTCGATGTGGGTCGCCCGGAACGGGCGATTGTCGAGCTTCGCAACGACAAACAATCCCACCAGATCCGCGTCGGCGTACCCGGGCAATACCATCCCGGAGCAGTAGGGCCCACGAACCGTCTCGGCGACGGGGTCGCTGTCGAGTTCGCTCCACTGCACCTCACCCTGCCCGATTCGTTCCCATTGGTCAGGACTGAAGGTCAGCGATCCAGGGGAATTCGTGTCGCCCGACGACCTCCACTCGATCAACGACGTCGCGTCGTCGCCGGATCGCTCGTACGTGACGATGGAATCCGCACCTACGTAGCCACCCACCGTGTCGAAGACTTCGTCGAGCAACTCGCGTGCTCGGGAGATTCCACCTTCGTGAAGTCGTCCGCCGACGTGGGCGAGAATCTCGGCGACCTCGGCCCGCTCGCGCAGCTCCTGTCGTGCCTCATGATGACTCAGATGACGCCACAGCAGTTCCCCGGAGAGTTGCAGGGCGATTCGATCACCGGTTTCGAAGCTGTCGACGCCGGGGGCAAGAATTGCAACGGCACCTTTGACCTGATCCGCGTCGCTGATCGGCGCGATCAGCAGCATTTGCTCGTCACCGAGCTCGCGCATCATCGATGCGAACGAAGCGCCGAAGACATCCGGCGCGAACACCAAGGGTTCACGGCTCGAGCGAAGCGGCGCATCCGACGGAAGGAGATCGTTGCCCAGCCGTATCTGCGGATCACGCACATAGCGGCCACCGGCCCATAGCCCGACCACGTGGGCCCCATCCGGCTCGAAACGAAGAACGGCGGTGACACTGGCACCGAAGCCATCGGCCAGAAGGCGAAGTGCCTCCGCGTAACCCGACTCGTGGTCCTGGCCATCAAAGCGGGCCAGCACCTGGCCAACGCTGTGGACGATCGACAGCGGGTCAGCTGTCGTTCGGTTGTCTGGGTCTGTTGACAAAGGGCTTTTCCTGAGGCGAGTCACTTCCTCATCGACCTGCGACGAGGCGAGTTGAGGTCGCCGCCGGGGCCGGTACTACTTTGACCACAGTTGCGCCGCGGCGACGCGGCTGACCAAAGGGGGAGCGATGGAACTCGACATCATGTCCGGCTCGCTGGAGCTCGGGGCGATGCAACGCCACGCGAAGGCGGTGGAGGACGCCGGCTTCGGCACGCTGTGGCTGACCGAGTCAGGCCGTACCGCCTATCTATCGGCCGCCGCCGCCGGCCTCGCCACCGAACGGCTGGGAATCGGAACTGCCGTCGCGGTCGCCTTCCCCCGTAGCCCCATGATCACCGCGTCGACCGCTTGGGAGCTGGCGGACGCAACGGGAGGACGGTTCACGCTCGGACTCGGCACGCAGGTGAAGGCCCACATCGAGCGGCGCTACTCGTCGGAATACACCCACCCGGGGCCCCGCATGAAGGAGTACGTCGAGTCGGTTCAGGCGATCTTCCGCGCCTTCCGCGGAGAGGAGAAGCTCTCTTTCGAGGGCGAGTTCTACAACTTCTCACTCCTTCCCGCACAGTGGTCGCCCGGTCCGATCGAAGCACCGGATCCGAAGATCTTCGTGTCCGCCGTCCTGCCCTGGATGAGTCGAATGGCGGGAGAAGTGTGCGACGGAATCCACATCCATCCGTTCAACTCCGCGGAGTTCATCGTCGACCGGCAACGGCCTCACATCGAGGAGGGCGTCGCTCGAGCGGGCCGCGATCTCGCCGACGTCACATTCGAGATTCCGGTCATGACGCCGGTTGGCGACACCGACGAAGAACTGGCGGAGACCCGGGAACACGCCCGCCAGATGATCGCGTTCTACGGCTCCACCCGCACGTATTCTCCGGTTTTCGAGACCCACGGATTCGACGGCCTCTCCGACCAACTCCATGCCAAGCAGCGTGAGGGCGACCTCGCCGGAATGGTGGGGCTGATCACCGACGACATGCTCGACCACTACACGGTCTCCGGGTCGTGGTCCACGCTCGGCGCGAACCTCGTCGAGCGCTATGGCGCAGTGGCGCCATCGACGCGCCTCATGACCTACACGGCCTCGAGCCAGCTGCGGAAGCACCCCGACATCCTCGATCGATGGGCCCAGGTCGCGAGAGACGTTGCCGCGATCTGATCTGCCCTAGTTGTCGGCGTCGACCGCGTTGGCCCGCAACATCTGCAAGGGCACGACCTCCAGGGCGCGTTCGTGAGTTGCGGTGAGACGGACGGGCGCCGCGGCGCCGGCGAGTGCCGCCTCGAGCCAACGTGCCGCGCACACACACCACCCGTCACCTGGTTCGAGGCCGGCGAATCCCCACTCCGGGCGAGGGGTCGACAGGTCGTTTCCCGCCTCCTTGGAGAACTCCAGAAAGCGCGCCGTCACGGTTGTGCAAACCGTGTGAGACCCGATGTCGTCCTCGCTCGTATTGCAGCATCCGTCACGAAAGAAGCCCGTGACCGGGTCGGTGCCGCATTCGGCCAATGCACCACCGAGGACGTTTCGGGCCGGGATGCTCTCCGGTCCGACGGCGGATTCGGACGGGTCGGTTGTCATGCCCAATACAACCACGGCAGTAGATTCAGTCGCGCCACCATCCGCCGATCAGATCGAGTGACATGCCCCGTTGGAACCGAGCCCTCGTCACGGGCGCATCGAGCGGCATCGGCGCTGCGATCGCCCGCCGGCTGGCGGCCGACGGCACCGCGTTGGTGGTCGTCGCCCGCGACCGCGAGCGACTCGAGACGCTGGCCGCCGACGTCGCGGTCGACGTCGAGGTACTCGAGGCCGACCTCAGCGACCCGGTCGATGTTGCTCGAGTTGCGTCGCGCCTTCGCGGCGACGACGCACCGATCGACCTTCTCGTGAACAACGCCGGCCTCGGATTCATGGGCCGATTCGCCGACGCCGACTACGAGCGGGAACGCGGTGTCGTGGCGGTCAACGTTCTCGCCCTTCACGAACTCTCGCATGCCGCCGCGGCCACGATGTCGGCGGCCGGCACCGGCGGCATCCTGAACGTCGCGAGCGTGGCGGGCTACCTGCCCTCCGCTGGGAGCGCGACGTACGCGGCGACCAAGGCATTCGTCAACAGCTTCAGCGAGTCGCTCCATCAGGAACTCTCGGACGTGGGTGTGGTCGTCACGTCCTCCTGTCCTGGTTTCACGAAGACCGAATTCCAGGAACGCGCCGACTACGACTCGGCTCAGATCCCGAAGCTCCTGTGGCAGGACGCCGATACAGTCGCCGCCCATGCGCTCGCCGCAGTATCGGACGGGAAGGCTCGAGCGGTGCCCGGATTCATGAACAAGGTCGCGGTGGGCTTCTTGAAGGTCGCTCCACTCCGGTTGGTCCGCACGTTTGCACGACGCACATCGGACCTGGACTGATGCGGCTCCGACTCGGCACGGTGGCCGATGCAGAGGCGCTTCGCGCGATCTACAACCGGGAGGTTCTCGAGACGACGAACACGTTCGATCTTGAGCCCCGAACGCTCGAGGAGCAGCAGGACTGGATCCGAGAACGTGAGGGCGCACTGGGCGTCGTCGTCGCGGAGATCGACGGCGAGGTCGCCGGTTTCGCGTCGCTCTCGCCGTATCGACATCGCGCCGCCTACCGGACCTCGGTGGAGAACAGCATCTACGTCGCCGCATCGGCCCGTGGAACTGGCGTCGGTCGAGCCCTGATGGACGAACTCATCGATGTCGCAACGAAGCGCGGGTTCCACACGATCATCGCCCACATCTCGGGCAATGAGGCGAGCATCGCCTTGCACCACTCGTGCGGCTTCCAGGTGGTGGGCACGGAGCGCGAAGTCGGCCGCAAGTTCGGCAAGTGGCTCGACGTCGTCGTCATGCAGCGCATGTTGGCGTAGAGGCCGAAAAAGCAAAGACCCGGCGCGATGCGCCGGGTCTTCTGTCACGTGGGCCGAGAAGGATTCGAACCTTCGTAGGCGAAAGCCGACGGGTTTACAGCCCGTTCCCTTTGGCCGCTCGGGCACCGACCCTTGGACGAGAAAAGACTATCTGCCGATCAGACTTCTGCGACCAGGTTTCCGGCGACTCTTGGTTGGACGACCGCGGCCGCGATCCGTGCCGCCGGTACAGACTCGCCGGGAACCCGATCGCGAAGATCTTGGAGGCCGGCGACAACCGCGCAGTACTCGGTGATCTGATCGACCTCGAGGTCGGTGAGAATCGCGAACCGCAGGTAGGCGACATGGTGTTTGCCGTCGCGGGAGCTGCGGCGAACGGCGGTCGGGCAGTCGAAGCGGAGGCTCGATCCGTCGACCTGAGGCAGCTCGAAGGTGATCCGCACGTTGTCGCCCACGGTGAGAGCGCTCGAGGAGACAACGTCGAGGCCGAAGGGCGAAACGCCGACCACTCCCATCTTCCCTTCGCTCTCCAGAACCGTCAGCTCGTGCGATGTCCGGAAGTTCTGGCGCAGCTGACGGAGTTTGAGCGCCGAGCGCGCCTGAAGGGTCATGACCCAGAGCCATGCCGCGATCGACAACGCAGCCAGCGTCACGAAATCGCCGTGGGACGGCCGGAGGATGCCCATGCCGAAGACGGCGAGCGACGCTGCCAGCGCGATCTGCAGGCTGATGAGGAACACCTTGCGAGTGCGCCGACCCGGAGCGGGGTCGACGAGGTCCGCGCCGAGCGGCCGCCCGGGCAGAGCCCGAAGGGCGACGTGGATGTCGGTCGCAAGCAGGCGCAGGTCGCTGGTGATCCAGTTCGTGAAGCCGATCGGCGCTTGAGCGGATCGGCGGTAGAGAAGTGACGAGAGCTGCCACGAGCCCCATAGCGCCAGCAGCACACGCGGGTCCGCCACGAGCGGCAGTGACGAGGAGAACATCACCGCGAAAAGCAGACCAATGAGCACGAGTCGTTGGATGCTGCGGCCGACATGGAGATCTGCGGCTCGGTAGACACGGCGGCGGAGGCGGGTCGAGTGTTCGTTTCGCCGCGGTGCTTCCTTGTCGACGAGCACCGACAGCCGCTCGTGAAGGTCTCGGGCCCAACGGTGCAGGTGGCGATCGTCATTCCACGGAGCGAGCCGACGGGCGACGAGTACCGGAACGTCCGTGATCTTCCAGCCAACCGCCTGCAGACGGACACCGGTGGAGAGCGTGACGCCTTGGCGGCCGCGGCTCATGCCGTCGATCTCACGAATGGCACTGCGGCGAACGACAGCCATTCCCGGCCACCACGGAAGGGCACCGGCGTCGTCGAGGGTCGAGAGCATCAGTTCGTCTCGGCGGCGGTGTTCGCCGTAGCCGCCGTAGTCGACGGCGCTGACTGCGTTGGAGTTCTCGATTCGGCAGGCCACCACGGCGACCTCCGAGTCCGCGAAGGCGCCGGCCGTCACTTCCAAAATGTCGGGCATCACGACGACGTCGGCGGGCATGAGAAGGGCGAAGAGCGACGTGCACTGGTCCATCGCCTTGTCGATCAGGACACCGAGATCCGCATCGAACCCGCCGACCACTCGTTTGAGATCCAGGCGGGAGGCCAGTTCGGCGACATCAGGGCGATCGTCGCGGTCCACGATGCGGAGATTGTTGTAACCGGAAATGAGGCGAGCCGAGAGAACCGCAGCGCGGACTTCGCTGGCCGGTTCGTCGGTGACGACAACGATCACATCGCCATCGGGCGCCATGGTCTTCTCGGGCGTGCGGGTCTCCGGGCGAATCTCGCCGAGCAGCGACGTCTCCATGTGAAGTCGCATGAACCCGAACGCTTCTGCCGCGAGCAGCAGGAAGAACATCACCGGGTTGGCGCCTTCCCAGGTGAAGACCAAGCGCCACGTCAAGTAGACGACGCCGGTGACGATGGCCGAGAGGCGCAAAGTGGACATGAGTCCCACGTCGGCATGGACGAGTCCGATGTGAGCAACCGCACAGCTCAGGACGAGGCGCAGCCAGCCGATGGAGTCCCATGTCCGCCCGACCCGCCCAGGCCGCTCCCGAGACGCGCGAGCTCGCATCGAGCGCCGCGGCCGCGGGTCTGGCCGAACATCTCCGGTCCTCAAGGGACACTGATGCTCGATCGCGGTCTGATCAGGCCACGGCCGCCGCGGGTTTGCAGCGAGCCGAACACGATGCCGCCGTCGCTCGAGCCGCGGCAGCGGAAGTGCTTGCTCAGGCAAAGACCGAACTCGCGGCGGCACAAGACGTCACCCGCAATGCCGTCTACGAGATCGAGACCGCTCGCCGAGCGAGGTTCGAACCGAGCTGACCACAGGGCCCCTGTCGCTTTGGTACGTTCCTGCCATGCCGACGTTCGATGTGGTCTCAGAGGTCGACGAGCAGGAAGTGCGCAACGCCGTCGATCAAGCCGCGCGTGAAGTCACCCAACGCTTCGACTTCAAAAACACCGACTCCAGTGTCGAACTGGGAGACGGGGTCATCAACATGGCTTCCCTCAGCGAGGACCGCTTGGCCGCATTGCGTCAGGTCCTCGAAGAGAAGCTCGTGAAGCGCAAGGTGAGTCTGAAGGTCCTCGACTACGGCGAGATCGAGTCGGCTTCCGGTGGCACCGTGCGACAGACAGCCACACTTCAGGCGGGGATCAACGCCGACAAGGCCCGCGAGCTGAACAAGTTCATCAAGACCCTCGGGTTGAAGGGTGTGCAGTCCTCGACCCAGGGCGACCAGCTTCGCGTGTCCGCAAAGAAGCGCGACCAGCTGCAGGATGTGATCGCGAAACTGAGGGAAGAGGACTTCGGCCTCCCCCTTCAGTTCAACAATTTCCGGGACTGACGCTCACATCGCCCGGAGACGGGCGATGCGTTGCTCAGTAGGCGGGTGGGTGCTGAACCACTTGCTCATTCCACCGCCACGCCGGCCGGCAGCCTGGGCGCTCAGCGGGTTGATGATGTAGGCGCTCGCCTGGTTCGGGTCGATGTTGACCGGAATCTGCATCGCGTACGCATCGAGCTTCTCGAGTGCCTGGGCCAAGGGCTCGCCGGTTCCGATGAGCTTCGCGGCCGACTCATCGGCCTGGAACTCACGGCTACGGCTCACCGCGGCCTGGATCACGGCGGCGGCGATCGGCGCAAGGATCGCGAATGCGAGCTCGCCGATGGGATTGCGGTCGCGGTTGTTGCCGCCGGAGAACATCGCTCCCCACATCGCCATGCGAGCGGCGAATGTGATGCCCATGCCGATCGCCGCGGCGACGGAACCAATGAGGATGTCGCGGTTGCGGATGTGGGCGAGTTCGTGGGCGAGTACGCCGCGCACTTCGTCCCAACTCATCGCGTCGAGCAGGCCCACCGTGACGGCCACGGCGGCGTGATTCGGGTTGCGGCCGGTCGCAAACGCGTTGGGCTGCGGGTTGGGCGAGACGTAGAGCTTCGGCATCGGCATGTTCGCCTTCGCCGTCAGCTCTTCCATGATCTGGTAATACTCGGGCGCCTGCTCGGCGGTGACGGGTTGGGCCTTCGCCGACTTGATCGCGAGCTTGTCGCTGAACCAGTACGACCCACCGACCATCACGACGCCGATGATCATTCCGATGACGAGGCCACCGGTGCCACCGAGGGCGCCGCCAGCGACGATGATGAGGCCGCCGAGGGCGGCGAGAAGTGTGAATGTCTTTGCGGTGTTGACCATGTTGGTCGGATACCTCCTGGTGGAGTCAACAATAGGGAGGCCCACCGAAATTCCAGGTCAAGCCACCGCGACAGCGTTACGGCGAGTAGACGGCTCCGCCGTCGTCGTAGTAGCCGGAGTGGACGTAGACGGCATCGACGTCGTGGGCCCGATACATCTCGAGGTTGGCGATCTCGTCCTCGTAGGCGACACGCACGTCGCCGCCGTGCTCACGAATCCGCAGCAGCTGCTCGCGCTTCAACTCGTGGGAGGGGCGGAAGTCGTCCGCGGGCCGTAGAACCGCGAGATCGACAGGGAAGTCGTACCGCCGCAGCCACTCGCTCGTGGCATCGAACATCGGGGCGGGGCGAGCGGTCACGACGACGATGCAGTGATCGGCCGAGAACCGGGCCACCTCGCCATGCCCGAACTCGAGCGGCGGATCGAGATGGGCGCGGGCGCCGAAGTTGTCCCAGTCGGGTGGATCCGTGCGGAGGAACTCCTGACGATGCGTGGCATCTGACAGCACACCGTCCATATCGAATATCGCCACGGGCAGGTCGAATCCCCGATCGGTGATTCGGAACCAGTTCGAGAAGTTCACTCGTCGTCGCCGGCGGCCGCGCCCTCCCGAATGGCCGCGACCACGCCCGGATCGGCAAGCGTCGTCGTATCGCCCAACTCGTGGCCATCGGCCACGTCGCGCAACAGGCGGCGCATGATCTTGCCGGAGCGAGTCTTGGGCAGGTCGGGTACGAGGAAGACAGCCTTGGGCCGGGCCGTCGGTCCGAGCTTCTTGGCGACATGCTGGCGGACCTCTTCGCCGAGCTCCTCCGACGGCTCGGCCGTGCCCATCAAGATGACGTAGCCCACGATCGCCTGGCCCGTGAGTTCGTCGGTGGCGCCGACGACGGCGGCCTCGGCCACGGCTGGGTGGTCGACGAGCGCGCTCTCGACCTCGGCAGTGGAGATTCGGTGGCCGGACACGTTCATCACGTCGTCGACGCGCCCCAGGATCCAGATGTAGCCATCCTCATCGACCCGAGCACCGTCGCCCGCGAAGTACTTGCCTTCGTAGGTCGACCAGTAGGTCTCCCGGTAGCGCTCCGGGTCACCCCAGATACCTCTCAGCATTCCGGGCCAGGGTTTCGTGAGCGTCAGATAGCCACCGCCTTCGGTCACCACGTTGCCGGCTTCGTCGACGACCTCGGCGTACATCCCGGGGATGGTGTTGGTCGCCGTGCCCGGTTTCGTCGTGGTCACGCCCGGCAGCGGGGTGATCACATGGCCGCCGGTCTCGGTCTGCCACCAGGTGTCGACAATGGGACACCGTTCTCCGCCGATGTTGCGGTGGTACCACATCCACGCTTCGGGGTTGATGGGCTCGCCGACGGTGCCGAGCACTCGAAGCGAGGAGAGGTCTCGACCGGCCGGCCACGCTTCGCCCCACTTCATGAACGTCCGGATCGCGGTCGGCGCGGTGTAGAGCTGGGTGACGCCGTAGCGCTCGATGATGTCCCAAAGCCGATCCTTGTTCCATCCGGCCCGATCGCCGTCGCGCTCTTCGGGACGAGGGGTATCGGGCGTGCCCTCGTACATCACGCTCGTGCAGCCGTTGGCGAGGGGTCCGTACACGATGTAGCTGTGGCCTGTGACCCACCCGATGTCGGCCGCGCACCAGTAGACGTCGGTGTCGGGCTGGAGGTCGAAGACGTACTTGTGGGTGAACGCCACCTGCGTGAGATAGCCCCCCGTGGTGTGCATGATGCCCTTCGGCTTCGCCGTCGTGCCCGACGTGTAGAGCAGGTAGAGCAGCTGTTCGGAGTCCATCGGCTCCGCCGGGCAAGAGGGGTCGGCGGCAGCCATCAGGTCGTGCCACCAGTGATCGCGGCCCTCGACCATGACGGGATCGGTGCCGCAACGGTCCACGACGACGACATTCTCCACAGACGGGGCTCCGGCGACGAGCGCAGCATCGACATTGGGCTTCAACACTGCGGGTTCACCGCGGCGATAGCCGGCGTCGGCGGTGATGATCAGCTTCGCGTCGGCGTCGACGCAACGATCGGTGATCGCGTCGGGCGAGAAGCCGCCGAAGATCACGGAGTGGGCGACGCCGATGCGGGTGCAGGCCAGCATCGCCACCGGGAGCTCCGGGATCATCGGCATGTAGATCGCGACGCGGTCGCCCTTCTCGAGGCCGAGGCCTTTGAGGACGTTGGCGAAGCGCTCGACGTCGGCCAGCAGGTCGGCGTAGGTGATCGTGCGCGTGTCGCCCGGCTCACCTTCGAAGTGAAACGCCACTTTGTCGCCTTTGCCGGCGGCAACGTGGCGATCGAGGCAATTCTCGCTGACGTTGAGTTCGCCACCGATGAACCACTTCGCGAACGGCAGCTTCCACTCGAGCACCGAGTCGAAGTCCTTCGACCACGTCAGCAGCTCCCGGGCCTGCCGGGCCCAAAACGCCTCGAGGTCGGCGTCGGCTTCGTCGTAGAGGGATCGGTCGTTCGCCAACGCCGCCGCGGCGAACTCCGGCGTGGGCGGAAAGGTGCGCGATTCCTGCTCGTAGATCTCGATCGAGCCGTCGACCATGCTGTTCTCCCTCGTAGAGCGTCGAATCGGAACCTTAGCCAACTGGCCCGAGGCGGTCAGTTGGCACCCAGAGTGGCCGTCTGAACACGGTTCTTTTCAAATCGTCTAGTCTTTTGACGCGACTTTCGACGAACGTCGGGCGTCACTCGCATCGGCGGTCACGATCACGTGGCCCTTTTAAAGGGAGTTAGACAGTGCTTCAAGAGTTCAAAGACTTCATCAACAAGGGCGGCATCTTCGAAGCCGCCGTCGGACTGGTAATGGCGCTGGCGTTCGTGCCGGTGGTCGGCTCGATGGTCGACGACATCATCATGCCGATCGTCGCGGCGATCTTCGGTCAGCCGGACTTCCAACGATTGACGATCGACATCGGAGACGCCGTGATCTCGTATGGCAGCTTCCTCACGGTGCTCATCTCGTTCGTGATCATCGGCTTCGTGCTCTTCATGCTCGTCAAGGCCTACAACAACATGACGGCCGACGAAGACGAAGACAGCGGACCGAGCGACTCGGATCTCCTCGCCGAAATCCGGGATGCCCTGAAAAACCGTTGATCTGATCAACCGTTGATCTGAGGAGACAATCGACAGAGGGCGGCCCTCCGGGGTCGCCCTTTGCGTTTCAACCCACGAACACGGTCTCGGTGGTGAAGCTCACGCCGTGGTCAAGCGTCTTGTGGACCGGACACTTCCGAACGAGGTCGGAAAGCCGGGACCGCTGCTCATCGTCGAAGACGCCCTCGATGAAGAACTCGCTCCGCACCCGATCGATCCGACCCGACTCCTCGTCGTCGCAGTCCTCACAGTCCTTCGCGTGAACGTTGTCGAGCTCATATTTCGCCGAGACGGAGTGGAGATCCCAACCCTTGCGTTGGCAATACATCGACACGGTGATGCAGGTGCATGCGGCCACGGCCGATATCAGCAGCTCATACGGGTTCGGACCGGTATCGGTACCGCCCAGCTCGGTCGGCTCGTCAGCTCGCCAGACGTGGTCGCCGGCTCGGATCTCGACAGCGAAACCGGTGGTGAGATCTGCAGTGATAGTGGCCATGGGGCGCAGCGTAGGGAAAGCTCGGCGTCTATGCCCTCGAACACTGCAGCGACCTACGAACGCGACGGTCACGTCGCCACGATCACCTACAACCGGCCCGACGCACTGAACGCGGTCAACGGTCAGATGCGCGAGGCGCTGGATGCCGCGTGGACCCAGTTCCGCGAAGACGATGACGCGTGGGTCGGCATCGTCACCGGCAACGGTCGCGCCTTCTGCGCAGGCGCCGACCTCCGCGATGGCAAGGGCTCGGTCGGCACCTGGCCGGGCTCATTCTGGGAATGGCCGACGATCAGCACGTTCGAGAGCGGCATGGAGATCTGGAAGCCGACCATCGCCGCGGTCAACGGTCCCTGCATCGGCTACGGACTCACGGCCGCCCTGGCGTGCGACTTCGTGCTCGCGAGCGACCGGGCCACATTCGGATACCCCGAGGTGAAGATCGGCGTGGCGACCATCGTCGGCGCGCTACGACTGCCGAAGCACGTGTCGATGCCGGATGCCCTCGACCTGCTCCTCACCGGCGACTCGATCGATGCAGACCACGCTCGCCAGATCGGTCTGGCCTGGCGGGTTCACGACCACGATCTCCTCATGGACGAGGCCCACCTCCTTGCCGCCCGCCTCTGTCAAGGGGCGCCGCTCGCCGTGCGGGCGACGAACGAGATGGCGCACCGCGGCCTCGAACTGCCGTGGACCGACGCCGTTCGCATGGGTGAGGCAATGCGCAGAGTGGTCAGTCAGAGTGACGACACAGCGGAGGGTGGTCGAGCGCGAGCGGAGAAGCGACCACCGATCTGGAAAGGCAACTGAAACACGTTCAATTATTCTGCGGATCAGCTCAGACCTCTTCACTAAACGCCGATTAGCAAAATATGGAACCCGCCACGCCGCCTCTGAAGGCGAGCGAACGCAGTGAACTCGTCCGTGAACTTGCTGCGCTCCCCGATGTCACCGGTATGTGTCTCGATGAGACGTTTCGATGGTGTGCCGTCCCTCCGTCGCTGCTTGCGTTCGGGTTGGAGGCCGCGGCCGAGCAACTCGACATGGGCCAGCTGCGCGATGAACTCTCACCGGTGGAAAGCGCGACACTGATGGTGGCCATCGGAAAGGCGCGACGACACGGCGCCGCCGACCTGTTGATCCACCCGCCACCGGAGCGAACGCCACAGCAGATCGCCATCATCGACATGACCGAGGAGCACGGTGTCTACGCGGTCATCAGCGGCGACGGCGTCACGGTCCCGAACTCGACGCTGGCCACCAGCAAGCCCCGACCCCGTCGGATCGTCCATCACCGCAACGAAATCGCCGAGCTCACGTGGGTCGACCCACTCACCGAGGATCTACTCGGCCTCGATCCTCGCGAGATGACGGGCCAATCGGCGCTCAACTTCATTCACCCGGACGACCACGACCGAGGAATCGACGCATGGCTCGGCATGCTGGCCGGGCAACCGCCGGTCCGCCATCGTGTCCGATGGGCGACCGCCGACGGTGGCTGGAACTGGATGGAACTCACCCACAGCGACCGCCTCGCATCGCATGGCTACGTCGAGTCCGAAATGGTCGACGTGGAGGACGAGATGCGGGCGTTGGCCATCGCTCGCGAGGGTGAGGTCAGATTCAACACACTCACCGAGTCGCTGCCGATGGGCGTGATTCACGTCGCGGCGAGCGGCGAAGTCATCTACATGAACGAATGGATGACCAACTACGCGGAATTCGACGCCGACGCCGAAGTCGGGCAGCGTTTCGCCTCGGTTCACGCGGACGACCGGGAGTCGCTCAAAGCGGCGTTCCATGCCGCGAGTGTCGACGCGACGGACACCGACCTCGACATTCGTGTGACCCGGCGCCGGCGCAACGACGAAGGCATCTGCCGTGTGCGGGTTCGCCCCGTGACGTCGGGCCCGGACGAGGATGTTCGAGCCGCGATCGCATCGGTCGAGGACATCACGGACTCCGTTCAGTTGGAGACGCGACTGCGCCGCCAAGCGATGACCGACGAACTGACCGGACTCGAGAATCGACCGGCCCTCATCGAACGACTGCAGAGCCGCCTCGAGGAGAAGCATCGCGAGAACGGCGTCGCCGCGCTGTTCATCGATCTCGACGGCTTCAAGATGATCAACGACGGGCTCGGTCACGACGCCGGCGATGATCTGCTCAAAGAGGTCGCCACTCGGCTGTCCAACGTGCTTCGAGACGGCGATGTTGTCGCTCGGGTCGGCGGCGACGAGTTCGTCGCGATCATCGACGACTGCCCGAACCTCGAGCACGCGGCAGCGGTCGCCACCCGGCTGATCGAGGCCAACGAGGCTCCAATACGGATCGACGGCACCGACGCCAGAATCAGTTGCAGCATCGGCGTCGTCGTCGTGTCCCCCTACGACTCCATGCCCGCGGACCAGGTCGTCACCAACGCCGATCTCGCCATGTACAAGGCGAAGCGCGCCGGCGGCGGCCAGTGGGCCGCCTACGACGACAGCCTTCGCGACAAGATGACCCGCACCTTCGAACTGCAGCGCGGGATCCTCGACTCGCTCGAGAACAACGAGTTCAGCCTCTTCCTTCAGCCGCTCCGCGACCTCGGCACCGGCCAGACGGTGGGGGCCGAGTGCCTCGTGCGTTGGTTCCATCCCGTTCATGGCCTCACCGGCACCGATCAGTTCATCCCGATCGCCGAACAGTCCGGCCTCATTGTCCCGCTCGGTCGCTGGATCCTCGATAGCGCCTGTCGCATCGCGGCCCGGGCCCGGGCCATCGGGCGCGAGGACCTTCGGATCTCCGTCAACGTCTCGGGGCGTCAACTCGCCCACAGCGGGTTCGTCGACGAGTTCCACGAGGCGGTCGGCCGGCACGGCATCTCCCCCTCGCAGATGATCCTCGAGGTGACGGAGACGGTCTTCGTCGGGACCGATGGAGACGCCATCGAGATGCTCCGAGCGATCAAGCGCTCTGGCGCCACGATCGCGCTCGACGACTTCGGAACCGGCTATTCGTCGCTCAACCAGCTCCGCTTGATGCCCGCATCGATGATCAAGATCGACGGTTCATACGTGGGCGACCTCGAGGTCGATGCCGGCACGAGGGCGATCACTCAGGCGCTCGTGGATCTCAGCGATGATCTCGGTCTCGAGCTCATCGCCGAAGGGGTCGAAACGCCCGAGCAGCTCCGCATGCTGCAGGTGATGGGCGTGGAACTCGGCCAGGGATACCTGCTCGGCCGACCGGCGGCCGAAGAGGAGTTCTTCACCGCGCTGCGTCAACGTCAGTTGGCCCGCCTGCCGGACCTGCCGCCCACGATCGTGGACGGCGACGACTTGCTGCTCTAAGCAGCAGTCGAACGAACCGCTACGAGGGCGTCGGCGACGTCCCAGAGGCTGTCGCCGGCATAGAGGTTGCGATCCATGGCGTCGGCGAGGGCCGAACGAGAATGGTCGAGCGGTGCACCCGTCAGCTGGGTCACGAGCTCGGAGAGGCGCTCCTGACGAATGCGCTGAGTGGCAGATCTCATGGTGTTTGCTCCTGTGGTTAGAACCACAGTTTCGACCGGCCTTACCCCGACATTAGAGGGAATAGGGCACTTTTTGGCCACCTCCTGAGTCCTCAGGAGAAGACCGATGCCACCTCGGCGACTTGGGAGCGTGCGGCTTCCAGCAACTCGTCGACTTGGGGAGCGAGTTCGTCCGCGGTCGCACAGCGCGTCGCAAAACTCGCCGGACCTGCAGCATCGTCGACCTCGTGGAACGCGGCGACGAGCTGCGACGGGGATCGATCGTCGTCATCGTCGTGGTGAGCCTCCACCGCCACGACCAACTTCTCGGGGAAGTTCCAGGACCGGCACATCACGGCGCCCACGGTCGCGTGGTCCCACCCGAACTGGTCGTTCTCCGCCTCGACGAAGTCAGGAATCGACCCGGAGTACCACTCGGCCAACAATGTGTCGTAGCCGGCGACGTGTTCGGACAGGACGAGAAGGGCCATGTCTTGCAGTAGACCGGCGGTGAAGTGCTCGGACCGACGAGCCGGATCGACCACGAGTGCGACCTGGGATGCCAGGACGGCGCGCATCGCCGCGGTACCCCAGAAGCGCGTTGCCTCGATCACCGGCGAACGGCTCGTCAGCGATGCAGCGACGGAGTGGCCGATCAGAATCGACTCGACCTGATTGCGCCCGAGCATGATTACCGCACGGTCGAGGCTGTCCACCGAACTCCGCAGCCCGAGCGACGCCGAATTGGCCAGTCGCAGGAAGTGCACGGAAAGACCCGGGTCACGTTCGAGCACCGTGGCGACGACCGCCATGTTCGCCTCGGGATCGGCGAGGTACTGCAGCGCCTCTGCGGCCACCTGCGGGAACGACGGCAGCTCGAACTGGTCGAGGAGTTCCGCAACCTCGTCGAGCGATGTGCCGCTCTTTGATCTACGAAGAAGACCCATCACTCACCCCGTCGTCCCATCTTGGTGGCGAAGATGCTGAGCAGACCGCCGAGCATCACGTAGCCAAGGACGACCTCGAGCATGACCACGAGCTGCGCCGTCTGTGAGGCCGGAAGGACATCGCCGTAGCCGAGCGTCGTGAGCGTCACGATGCTGAAATACACCGAGGAGATCGCCGTTTCGTGGTCCCCGTAGTCGATCTCGACGAACGAGTAGATCCCGCCGAACACGAAAGCGAACACCACGGTCCACAAGCCCCATCGAAGGAAGCTCCGGCCGCAGTCGGACGTGACCCACCAGAGTCGGTAGAGCAGCTCATGGGCCCGGCCGCGACTACGGAACTCGTGGAGGTAGTTCTGATCGATCGCCTCGCGGCGGGCGAGGTAGGCGCCGGTGAAGTCGGCGCTGGAGAAGTTGGCGCCGATCCAGTCCGCGTCTTCGGCGCCGCGGATTCCGCGAACGGTTGCCTCACTGAGGTCGGCGTCGTGGAGACTCGCTCCACCGACCGATGCATCAGTCAGGTCCGAGCCGCTCAGGTCAGCGCGGCTGAGATCCGCGCCGCTGAGGTCGGCGCCCACGAAGCGGGCTCCGCCGAACTGCGTCGTCCGCAGATCGGCCTCGCGTAGCGAGGCCTGACTCAGGCTGGCGTTCGAGAGGTCGGCGCCGAACATCGCCGCGCCGTCGAGGTTGGCGCCGCCGAGAGCGACGTCGGACGCGTTGACGGCGGAGAGGTCGGCCCCGGTCAGATCTGCGTGCAGCAGGCGGGCGCTCCGCAGGTCGGCACCATGCAGGCAGGCGCCGGCGAGCGATGCGCCGGACAGGTCGGCCTCGCGGAGATCGGCATCGGTGAGGTCGGCGCCCGCGAGGTCGGCGCGACCCAGCTTTGCGCCTCGGAGATCACGCCCGCGGAGATCTGCTCCCGGACCAACCTCGTCCACGACCGCGGTCCCGGGATCGTCCGTTGCATACATGGCGACAGTTTCGGCAGCTCTGGGCCACTTACAAGACTGTCCTCGACGAGGACGATGGCTTCTCAGCCCACAGCTCGACGAACCAACCAACGTCGCAGCTCAGCGGCCGACATCGCCTTGCCATGGACGAGCCCGCATTGATTCGACAACCCGGCCGACGACAGTTCGAGGGCCCACGGCGCATTGTCGACATCGCAGACCGTGATGCGGCCCGGCTCCTCGTCGACGAGGCGGATCAGCTGGTCGACCCGTTCCTCGATCACTCCGCCGGTATCGGAGTCGATGAGGTCCCGAGCAGATGTCGACAGGCTCTCCAGGCGACCGACCAACGACCGCGGAAGCGAACTCCACCCGCCTTGGTAGCTCACGGCGAGTCCCACGCCGACGCCGAGGCTTTCGAGGGACGCAATGCAGGCGTCGTCGATCGTCGCCGCGCCCCAGTGTTCGAACTCGAGTACCAGCTGGTCGGGATCGATGCCGCTCACTTCGATCAGCAGGCCGATCTGTCCAACCGCCCGAGAGTCGGCGAGACGGGACGGATCAAGACGGGCAACGACTCGCCGAGCACTCTCGACCGGCACCGATTCGGCCGCGGCGATCGAGCGCATCAGGTAGTGCGTCTCCAACGAGCGACGGAGGCCGAGCGAGGCCGCAACCGATCCGAGCGTGTCCGGATCGCTCTTCGAAACCTGCGTCCAGTCGTAGGCGGAACGTACACCCACCATCGTGTCGAGGCGGACGTCGATCACCGGGAACAACTGAGCGGAGAGAAGATCGACGTCGAGGGAGTGGCGGATCTCCGTCTCGACCTCGATGACTCGTCGAGCGTGCTGCATCAGTCGGTTGTCGGCGGCAGCCACTGGCGAGGTGATCTTGCCGTCGACGCGCAGCGCCGCGTCGGCGACGCGGATCAGTTCCTCGCCCCCGCGACGGTCACCCGCAGCGGCGAAGCCGACGCCGGCGACTGCATCGATTCTCACCTCACGGTTCGGTGTCTGCACCGGAACGCGGCACAGCGCGACGAGGCTCTCGGCTGCCGCGAGTGCCGAGTCGTGGTCTGGGCACTGGAACACCGCAGCAAAGGTGTGCGGGCCCAGGCGGGCGAGCGAGAACCCGACGCCGATATCCGCGGCAGTGAGGCGCCGGAGCACCACGGCGATCGGCTCGGACCATGCCGCCGGACCGTCCACGAGCGTGTCGGCCGCGATCCCTCGGAGCTCGACGACGACGGCCGCCATCGGCACGCGCAGTGCGCCACCGAGTCGTTCCTTCTCGACGATCGCGGCCAGGCCGAGGCCGTCGGCCTGTTGCCCAACCGATCGAGTCCTGCCTTCGACCAGCACCGAGACGACGACGACCGCGGCACAGATCGCGAGTGCGGCAATGACAGGAATCCAATCTGCGACGAACGCCACGACGGTCGCTGCCGTTACGACCACAAGTCCCGACGCAGTGGCGAAAGTCGTGGCCGAAGCGGCGCTTCCTCGAGCCTGCTCACTATGCGGCCGGCTGGCCTGACGCGGATGCATCGGTCCACGTTCTCCTTCCTGATTCGACGATGCCCGCAGCTTCGGCGCGACCTCGACGATCGGTCAGATGGCGAACGTCACCGGCACGTACGCCGTTCGTACACACCATCCCGGGGAACGCGCAGCTCGATCTGCGTCCCACCGGGGGAACCCGAGACCGAGACATGCCCGCGCCAGCGCGCGGCCCGCTCCTCGAGTCCGCGGATCCCACTTCCCCACGCGTCCGTCGGCTCCTGCCACGCCCCGTCGTCATGCGCACGGACGACGAACTCGTCGCTGTGGACGACAAAGAAGATCGCGACGTGGTCAGCGTTCCCATGGCGCAGCGCGTTCGCAATCGCTTCCCAGACGAACGCGACGAGATCAAGCCCGAACTCCGGGGGGATCTCGGCATCTCCCGTTCGCTCGAAGATGACGGCGCACTCGGCCAGCTGACCGACCGTTCTCGTCTCCGTCTCGAGCCGCGTCACGACCGAGCTCACACGGTCGGCCGACTTCGCGGCTTCGCCGCGGCTGATGGCCCGGAGGTCGCTGAGCGCCTGGGTCGCGGTATCGACCAGATCTGCGACCAGCGGGTCACCGGAGCGAGACTCGCTCCGGCGCCGTAGCGCCGTGAGTCCCGTCGTGAGGACGAACAGCTGGGGCACGACGATGTCGTGAAGCTGCCGACCGATCGAGACATCGTCGGGACCGACCCAGTCTGGGGCCGGCTCTGCAGCAGCCATCGGGCTAGCGGGTGCTGACCGAGTACCGGCGCATCTCACGCTGCGCCTCGAGGCGGGCCGAGAGCACCGCGGCCTCGGCTCGGCGGTCGAGATCGAGCTTTCGGAGCAGTCGCGACACGTAGTTCTTCACGGTGCGTTCACCGAGAAACAGCCGTTCGGCGATCTGTCGATTGCTGAGACCTTCGCCCAAGAGATCCAGGAGCGAACGTTCGCGGTCGGTCAGGTGGGCCAACGGGTCCTCGGGGGTTCCACCGTTCGCGATCATGGCCAACATCTGCGGCGTCGCTGCGGTGGAGAAATGAGCACCGCCCGCGCCGACGGTGCGGAGTGCGGTGAGGACGGCGTCGGCCGGGTCCTGCTTGAGCACATAGCCGGCGGCGCCGGCCCGCATCGCGTCGATCAACAGTTCTTCACCGTCGTAGGCCGTGAGAATGAGTGTCTTGATCCCACGCTTTGTCGCGGCCTCACAGAGTTCGAGACCATCTCCGTCGGGCAGGTGCACATCGAGCAGCAACACGTCGGGCGTGACCCGTTCGAGCAACGAGCGGGCTGCAGCGAGCGAGGCAGCCTCACCGACGATGTGGAGGTCGGGCTCGGCATCGAGCAGCGTGTGCAGTGCGAACCGCACGAGATGGTGGTCGTCGACCACCACGACACCACAGGAGGGGACGGCGTCGGAACTGAGCGCATTGTCCTCGAAGACGCGACTACGAGGGTGTTCCGGGACTGTGCCCATTTCTGACCATCCTTGGTGCTTGTTGACCACGGCTCCTCATGAGCGTGGGGTATTCGTTTCCTGTGGCAGACAGCTTCGGTCCGCCACGCATCTCGATAAGGGGCCGGCGGCACCTCATGTACCTATTACCGGGCGGGAAACTCACCTATGGCACTGCATCAATGATTCGCTCGGCCCATCTCCCCCGCAGGAGATGGGCCGAGAGAGAGTGACTAGCGCTTCAGGTTGACGATGTCGGAGAGCAACTCGTCACTCGCCGTCACGACTCGGGAGTTCGCCTGGAAACCACGCTGAGCCACGATGAGGTTCGTGAACTCCGCCGCGAGGTCGACATTCGACATCTCGAGCGTTCCCGAGCTGATCAACCCACGTCCACCGATGCCCGCCGTAGAGAGCTGGGCGACGCCGGAGTTGACCGACGAGCGGTAGTTGGACTCGCCGACCTTCTCGAGGCCCTCGGGGTTCGCGAAGATCGAGAGGGAGAACTGGGCGATCGAACGGTTGCGGCCATTGCTGTAGGAGCCGACGAGCACACCCTCCTGGGAGACGCTCATGGCCTGCAACGAACCTGCCGCCGAACCGTCCTGGGAGGTGACGGCGATCGTGGCGAGTCCGCCGTACTGCGAGACCCGGCCGCCTGAACTGGCCAGGCTCACGGTGAAGGCTGGGACTCCCGGGATCTCACCAGCGGCGACGTTCAGATCGAAGTCCGCGGGGCTCGTGATGTCGCCGTTCGCATCGAAGTCGATGACGTCGTCGGTGATCGTGAAGGCGGTGGCGGGATCGCCGTACGCCCCGGTGACCGTCCACTGATCCGTGGCCGTCTTCGTGAACGTGAACGCGGCGTTCACGTCGTTGCCCTGGGTGTCGAAGACCTGGACGCTCTGCGTGATCTGGGTGCCGATCGCTTCGGCAGGCGGCAGGTTGCCGTTGAAGACGATGTCGGTGGTCGGCGTCGGAGGGATCAGGTCGCCGACCGGCACCGAGATCCCACCGATCGGCTGATTCACGTCGATCACGCCGGTCGGGTCCGCCGACCAGCCCTGGAGGATCCCACCGGTTGCAGTCACGAGGCGGCCGTTGGCGTCGAGCGAGAGCGAGCCGGCTCGGGTGAAGAGCTGCTCGCCCGCGTTCTCGACGATGAAGAACCCGTCGCCGCGGATCGCGTAGTCGAGGTCGCGGTCGGTCCGCTGCAGCGCGCCCTGGCTGTAGTTGGTGCTGACCCGTCCGACGGTGACGCCGAGACCGATCTGGCTGGGGTTGGTGCCACCGATGTCGGCGGTCGGCGCACCAGCGCCGGCCCCCTGGATCGTTTGGCTGAGGAGGTCCTGGAAGACCACCGACGAGCCCTTGAAGCCCGAGGTGTTGACGTTGGCGATGTTGTTACCGACGACGTCGAGCATCGTGCGGTGGCTTCGCAGGCCGGAGATGGCGGAGAACATTGAACGGATCATTGTGAATTCGCTTTCGTGTGAGGGGTGTTCTTGGGGGGTTCGGTCAGAGGATTGGTCAGGGATGGATGCGTGAATGGAGTTGGGGTGTCAGTCGTCAGTGGAAGCACCACCGAGCACTGCGACCACGTCTTCGACGCGGATCTCCGTGTCGCCGAGCACGAGAATGACCCCGTTCTCGTCGATCTTTCCGGCCGTCACCTTCGACTCGTGGAGCGTCCCCGAGTCATCGCGGGTCTGGACGTACTTGCCGACGATGTTGCCGATGGTCGACAGATCGTCGTTGCGCGACATCCCCGCGATCGAGGCTGCGATTTCCTGCAACTTCTCGACGGAGGTGAACTGGGCGGTCTGGGTCATGAACTGCGATGAGTCCGCCGGCGAGAGCGGGTCCTGGTATCGAAGCTGAGCAACCATGAGCTTGAGAAAGGCGTCCTTTCCCAGGGTCTGATCTGGGCCGGCAGAGGCGGTGTCGATAGGTGGGGAGGTGTCGATGATTCCGGAGATGTTTTCCATTTCTTCCTCTCAGAGACGGATGTCGAGACCAGATGAGGTCGACGACTCGGGGGTTGTGGTCGGGTTCTCTTCGGCGACGGATTCGCCCCGCGCCTGAGTGCGGGAATCGCGGGTCGGCGAGTCGGAGCGGTCTCGGCCGGAGGCGTCCGGGCCGACTTCGAGCGAGCCGGCGCGAACGCCGGCATCTCGAAGGTCGCTGCGGAGTTCGGGGAGGTTCTGCTCGAGGGCCAAGCGGGCAGCGTCGGTTTCGGCCACGGCCCGCACATGGAGCTGACCGTCGCGGATCGCAATCTCGAGCTGAACGGCACCGAGTTCTTCCGGGTGCAGCTGCAGCGAAAGACGGTGCGAGCCGTCGGCGAGTCGACGTACTTCGCGAAGCGCCTCCGCGACCTGTTGGGTCGGTGTGGCCTCGGCGGCCGGGGTCGGCTGGCTCGGCAGCTCCGCAACGTCGGCGACGGTCACGTCTGCCCTCGGAGCCGGTGCACTCACGGCCGACGGCTGAACTGTCGGCGTTGAAGTGTCGGCCGTTGGCGTGACTTCGGGTGCCGCAGTGGCGATGTCGATCGTGGCGGCGGGGGTCTCGGTGGTCGAAGGAGTTGTCGGTGCATCGATGCCCTGGATGGCGAGTTCGGGGACCGCGGCGTCGATCCGATCGACCAGGGTGGCCGGGCTCGGGGCCACCGGAGCTGCGCCGGCAGTGACGGCCGGATCCGGCGTCGCGGCGGCCTGCGCCTCGGGGGCCGCGGCCTCGACCTCGGGGGTCCGGTCATTCGTGACGACGTCACTCGCCGATTGGATGGGCGCGGCAGCCGGAACGGGGGTCCCCTTCGCCGGCACTGACTCGAGCACGAGCGGATCGCCGGCGGCCTCGGGTGACTCGGTGGCGTCGACGGCCGGGGCGCTCTCGCCTTCGGCAGCAACGAGCGCTGCTTCGGTCGGGACCGAGGGGGCGGTCGCGACCGGCGCCTCGGTCGCCGAAGGCGGCGCGGTCGTGGGGAGGTCGGCGGTCGACTCGACCGACATCGGAGCGCTGACCTCGACCTCTTCCATCGGCACCTCGCCGGCATCAGGGATCAACGCGGCAAGCGGGCCCGACGCGGCTGGAACCGAATCAGGGGCCGGTACGACCACGGCGAGGGACGAGAGGTCGATCTCGCGACCATCGGGCGACTTGGAGGCGAGGAGCGGATCAGCACCAAGGATCCCATCGGCGTTCACCGGCGCCTCGGCATCAACGAGCGCATCGACATTCACCGGCGCGTCAGCATCAATGAGTGCCTCGATGTCGATGGGAGGCTGGGTGTCGACGAGCTCGGCCGCGAGCTGCGGCCCGACACCGGGCTCTTCCCCGCCCTCGTTCGGTTCGCGGCCGACGAGCGCCATCGCTGCGGCAAATTCCGCAGGCGCGTCGGCTGACGGGGAGGACGCGGTCGGCGTCGGGATCACGGCGGCCATGAGGCCATCGACTTCGATCACTGGCTGGTTCCTTGGCTTGGGAGGGCGGATGTTGAGATGGGGGATGTTGAGGACGAAAGCCCTGCGGCGGCGAGCACCTTGGGCACATAGGCCTGGGTCTCGGCGAACGGCGGGATCCCGCCGTGTTGCTGCACGGCACCCGGTCCGGCGTTGTACGCGGCGAGCGCGAGTTCCAACGAGCCGAATCGGCGCAGGTTCTGTGAGAGATACCGGGCCGCTCCGTCGATCGCCGAGGCGGGGTCGAGAGGGTCGACGCCCATGTCGGCCGCAGTGCCGGGCATGAATTGCATCAGACCCTGCGCACCGGCATGGCTGACCGCGTTGGGGTCGAATGCGGATTCGGTCTTCGCAACCGCGGCGAGCACCGACGGCTGGATGCCGTGAGCCGCTCCGGCCGCCCGGAAGAGGTCGCCGTAGGGCACATCATCGGCGAGCGTGCCGTCGGCGTCGATCACCGAGCCGACGAAGCCGGGGTTGATCGTCCCTGCGGACTGTGCGGAAACGCCCGACCCGGACGTCGCTCCGGTCGCCGCGTTCGCGCTCTCCAAGGTCTTGCTGAAGACAAAGGCGTCGGCCGCGCTGCCAACGCGGAGCCCTGGCGTCCCGAAGCGGGCTTCCAACTCGAGGACGCGCTGAGGAATCGGCATGGGCGGCATGGAGAAGCTCATGTCGGCGGCCGCCTGAATCGCCCGACGATCGCGTCGTCGGTCTGGCGAGCAGTCTCGAGCGCTTCCTCGGCTTCGACTGCGGCGAGGTCGTTCTCCTCGAGACGCTCGAGCCCCTTGAGGCGAACCGCCGCTCGGGACCACTCGCGTCGGATCTCGACCACGGTGTTCATGGCCGACGCCTCGGCGGCACGAGCTGCCAGCATCGCCGGCGTGGTCATTTCGACCAGGGCGTCAAGATGGCTACGACGCATCGGCTGGTGTGAGCCGGCGAGCACGGATTCGAGGGCTTCGGTCCGCTGGCGGACCTCGTCGGAGAGCTGGGCGGCCTTTTCCATGCTCTGGGCGAGCTGGACTCGGGCCGTCTCTTCCTGGCGACGGCGCAGGTCGAGCAGTCGACGAAGGCGGTGAGGTTTGCGGCTCATGCGGCCACTCCCTGCGAAATCGTGCCGAGTGCTACTCGCAGTTCCTGCCACACGCGTTCGAAGGGCACCGGATCGCGGCTGGTCTGCTGGAGGAATGCGAGCACGTGATCGCGCCGGGCGACAGCCAGATCGGTCTTGGGATTCGTGCCGGCGACGTAGGCCCCGACTTCGATGAGATCCCGCGACTCCTCGTAGGAGGCGAGTTGCTCGCGGAGTTCGAGGGCGAGCTTCTGCTGTTCAGGGGTGGTCACCGCGTTCATCACGCGAGAGACGGACGCCAGGACGTCGATCGAGGGAAAGTGCCCGCGTTGGGCCAACGCACGCGTCAGCACGATGTGACCGTCGAGAATGCCTCGTACGGCATCGGCGACCGGGTCGTTCATGTCATCCCCCTCGACGAGGACGGTGTAGAAGGCGGTGATGCTGCCCTGAGGACCGGCACCCGCTCGTTCCAGGAGCCGGGGAAGTGCGGAGAGCACCGACGGCGGATAGCCACGGCTCGCCGGGAACTCGCCTGCAGCCAGGCCGATTTCACGCTGCGCCATGGCGAATCGGGTGATGCTGTCGATGAGGAGGAGCACGTCCTTGCCGGCATCGCGGAAGCTCTCGGCGATGCGGGTGGCGCTCTGGGCCGCCGTGAGTCGCATGAGCGCGGGTTCGTCGCCGGTGGCGACCACGACAACGGACTTGGCGCGACCCTCGGGCCCGAGGTCGTTCTCGAGGAACTCGCGCACTTCACGACCACGTTCGCCGACGAGCCCGACGACCACGACGTCCGCGGTTGCCTCACGAACCATCATCGACAGGAGGGTCGACTTGCCGACGCCGGAGCCGGCGAAGATGCCGATTCGCTGCCCGCGTCCGCAGGTGATTGCGGAATCGATGGCCCGAACACCTACCGCCATCGGCTGGGTGATGAGTTGGCGGCGCAGGGGGTGCGGTGCCCGCTCGTCGAGCTCCACGACCTGCATCGCGCCGAGCGGCGGACCATCGTCGATCGGATCGCCGAGGGCGTTGACCACTCGACCGAGCAGCGCCGGCCCGACCGCGAGTCGCGGTGGGCCGCCGGGGGCAGAAGCGAGTTGGCCGCAGCGCAGACCGTCGAGTTCGCCATAGGCACTCACGACGACACAGTCGTCGTGCAGCGCCACCACGAGTCCGGACAGCTGTCCGTGGGCCGTCTCGACCATGACCAGATCACCGATTGCCGCATCGAGTCCGGCGACCTCGAAACCGTTGCCCAGAACGCGACGAACCGAACCGAGACGGATCGGTCGAGCGGCCTCATGGGCGAGCTCCCAGCGCGTGGCTGCGGTCGGGTCGGTGAGCAGACTCACGAGAGCACTCCTCGCACCCGCTCTATGGCGGCCCCGATCGAGATGTCGGCCAGTCCGCCGCCCACCTCGGCGGCCGCCGAACCCCTCGCGAGGCCCGGATCGGGGATGATCTCGACGTCGGGATGCGACGACGCCTCGATCACGGCGGCGTCGGATGGGTTCATACGAACTCGGACCGCCTCGGTGCTGCGGCGCAGTCCGAGGGCCCGGGCGATCACGTCGCTGCCCGGTTCGATCTCTTCGAGCTGTCGCCCGAGGATCACCTCGGCGAGCTCGACCGCGAGCACCACGGCGAGCTGCTCGACCTCACCGCGGGCGAAGTCGAGACGCTCCTGGTAGTCGACGAGCAGGTCGTACAACGCGTTGATCGTCGAGGAGACGACCGCCTCGGCCGCGGCGCGACCCTCTTCCTGACCGACCGCGAATCCCTCTTGCCGGCCGGCACGGAATCCCTCGAGTCGGACTTCCGCGGGCGTGTTGCGGTGGCCGGTGAGCGCGGCGTTCGCCACGGGATCGGCACCGGCCCCCTTGGAGCGGATCGACGCCCGGGACTCACGCAATGAGGGCATCGTTCCCCCTGCTGATCATGATGTCGCCGGACTGCTCGAGCTGGCCGATGAGGGCGACGATCGCCGCCTGGGCGGCCTCCACGTCGGCGGCCCGGACGGGGCCGAGCAATTCGATCTCCTCGACGAGGTTCTGGGCCGCTCGCTGCGAAAGGTTGTCGGTGATCTTGCGCTGCACCTCGGGGCGAACGCCCTTCAGCGCCATCGGGAGCAACTTCGAGTCCACGTTTCGGAGCACCGACTGGATGGCTCGATCGTCGAGCGTGGCGACGTCCTCGAACACGAACAGCCGGCGGCGGACCTCGATGGCGAGCTCCTCGTCGTGCTGGGCCAACGCCTCGAGCACCTCGCGCTCGGTCCCGCGATCCGAACGGTTGAGCAGGGCGACCAGCGTGTCGATGCCGCCGACGCCGTACTGACGCTTGAAGGCATCGGGGCCGATGCGCTCGCGCAGTCCGACTTCGATCTTCTCGATCAGGTCGGGCGAGGGTTCGCCGAGCTCACCGATGCGGATGCCGACGAGTTGCTGGTACTCCTCGGGAAGGGACTGCAGCACGGCCGCAGCGATGTCGGGGTCGAGGAACGACATGACGATCGCCGCGGTCTGGGGGTTCTCGCGCTGCAGGATTGTCGCGAGGTCGTCGGGAGCCACGGGCGCGAGCCACGCGAACGGCGGCTCGATGACGCCCTTGTCCATCAGGGCGAAGATCTCGTCCACCCGGGCCGGCTCGACGGTGTTCTCCAGGAGAGCACGAGCCTGATCGATACCGCCCCGAGTCCACTGGACATCCTGGCGGCGGGTGTCGCTGAAGACCTCGACGATCTCGGCGACGGTTTCCTGTTCGACCACGTGCAGGGCTGCGATCTCGGTGACGATCTCGCTGACCTCTTCGTCGCGAAGCTGCTTGAGCACTCGAGCCGCCTGCTCTTGATCGAGGCTCAACAGCAGAATCGCGGCCTTTTCGGCCCCCGTGAGTTCGTGGAGGCGACTCATCGGGCCACCGCCCGGCGGTCGGCGAGCCATGTTCGAAGTAGACGGGCCACCTCGTCAGGCTGCTGGTCGACGAGCGCTCGCAGCTCTTCTTCCGGCGTGATCGAAGGTGCCTCGACGGCAACGCGAGAAGCGGACCCGACGACAGCCGGTGACGACGTGGCCATGACCGGCCGGGCGGCGCCCGCGGTCAGGCTGTTCGTGAGGGTCACGAGATCGAGTTCCTCGATCTCCTCGCTGGCCGCACGTCCGCGCCAGAGCTGCACTCCGGCGACGACGACGATCAGCAGGCCGAGCACGCCGAGGAGACCAGTTTGGATCAGGCTGTCGGTCGACGCGACCTCGGCCCCGGTTGCGACCTGCTCGGCGCTCACGGCGAGCGCCTCCTCGATCGTCGTGTCGAACGTGAGGCGGCTGACCGCCAGCGTGTCACCTCGAGCGACATCGATTCCGGCGGCGGTGGCGACCAGGGCCTCGATCTCGGCGAGTTGATCGGCGGAGCTCGAACTCTCATCGATCAGTACTGCGACATTCAGGCTCTGGATTTCGCCACCGGTGTCCTCGGTGGTCGTGATGAAGCTGTCGACTGCGTAGATGCGCTCGGTTTCACTGCTGCTGAAGTTCGACTCGGTGCTTGACTCGATCGCGTCTTCTTCTCCGCCGAGCGTTCCGCCGTCACCGTCACTGGCGTTGGTCGAATAGGTCTCGGTGGCGAGGCTCTCGCTGATTGCGAGCTGATCCTCGCCCTCGCCCACGACGGAAGGAGTGTGGATCTCGGAGACTGTGCTCGAGGCGTCCCAGTCCATCTCTGCGGACACGGTCGCCAGCACGTTGCCGGGGCCGACCACCGCGGTGAGCATGGTCTGGATCTGCGACGCCAGCTCCTGCTCGAACGCTCGGGTTTCGTTGGCGACGCCGCCGGCGCCGGCTCGTTCGAACGGAGTCTGGCCCGGGGCGGCAAGGACGAGGCCGGACTGATCGGCAACCGTCACGGCGTCGGCCCGGAGGCCCTCGACGCTGCCGGAGACGAGATTGACGATGGCCTGCACCTGTTCGGCGGCCAGCGTGCGGTCGGTCTCGACGAGCACGCTCGCCGTGGCGTGGATGTCGTCGGCCGCGAAGAGGTCATCCTGCGGGATGACGAGATGAACGCTGGCCGAGTTGATCGAATCAATACTGCGGATGGTCGCGGACAGCTCGCCCTCGAGCGCTCGCTGGAAGGCGATGCGTTGCTGGAACTGGGTCGAGGTGATGCCTTGGTTGTCGAGGAGCGAGTAGCCCTGCGAGCCGCCGTTGGGCAGGCCCTCGGTGCTGAGATCGAGGCGGAGGTCGTAGACCTGATCGCGGGGAACGAGCACGGTCCGGCCACGATCGGCGAGCTCATACGAGACGCCCATCGAGTCGAGCTCGTCAACGATCGCCGCGGCGTCGGACGTCTCGAGGTCCGCATAGAGCGGCGCCATGTCCGTGGTCGAGGCCCAGCTGCTGAAGAACCAGAGTCCCCCGAGGACGGCCGCGAAAACGGCGCCCATCGTCATCTTCTGCACGGCGGTGAAACCCGCCGTCACTTCTCCGGCTCGCGCCTTGAACTGTTCGATCACTTCAACCACCCACTGGTTCGTAGAACGATTCCTGTTGCTTCACTTGCTTCGAGAGCGGACATCAGACCTGCATTCGCATGATGTCGTTGAAGGCCTCTACGGCCTTGTTGCGCACTGCCACCGTCACCTGGGTGGCGAGCTGCGCTTCGGTTGCGGCCACCAGATAGTCGGTGACCGATTCGAGTTCGCCGGTTGCGGCCTGGTTGGCCAACTGGTCGGCAGACCCGTGCAACCGATCGAGTTCGTCCAATGCCTTGGTGATGGACGATCCGAATTCGCCACTGGCGGCGCCCGCCTTGCCCGCCGCGCCCGCCGCGCCGGTGCCAGTGACCGGTGCGGCCCCGCCGACCGCACCAATTCCCCCGATCGCGCCGATCATCGGCCGATCTCCAGTGCTCGCTGATACGCATCACGAGCTCGCTCGAATACTGAGACGTTGGCCTGATACGAACGCTGGGCGACGATCAAGTGCGTCATCTGCTGCCCGA